>ERZ825525.2-NODE-2-length-434127-cov-13.883780_pt1 | contig 434127 bp, 378 predicted proteins | sample MGYA00519930_ERZ825525 | MGnify/ENA primary metagenome ERZ825525 (study PRJEB31778, sample SAMEA3449203) | human gut metagenome | biome: human gut; feature: human-associated habitat; material: faeces | place: United Kingdom | collected 2010/2012 ... | reverse complement strand
CCCTCCTCATCCGGAAATTTGGATCAATTATTTTTTGCGGATGATGGAATTGTATTCTAAAAAGGTATATGAATTATCAAAAACATCCGAAAACGACGAGTTAGATGGAAGCCTATCTTATTTAAATGCAAAAGAAAAAGAATTCTTGGCATTTCTATTAAAAAAGCGGTTATATGAATTTACGCCAATTGAAGTAAGCAAAATGATCGGTGTAACAAACAAAACAGTCATTAATAGATGTGCAAAACTGGTAAATAATGGTTTATTGATTCCGATTATTGTAAAGACAAGAGTCCGATCTTATCGGTTAAGTGATTTTTCAAAGACAAATGCGAAAAAGATTTTGAAAAAAATATCGTAATAAAATATAAAATTTGCCAGTCAAAAACGCATGGACAAACCGTCTCGTATGCATTATATTCCCATCTTTGACAGTTGGAAAGATAAAAATGGCTACAAACCCAGTAAACATGGGCTCTGTAGCCGTTTTTTATTTCGTAACGATATGTGCTATATTATGATTTTTTTGATTTAATCTGTTTCGTTTCTTTAATGATTGTTCGCATGGAGGCTTTTGTAATGAATTCATAATCCGTTCTAAAGCCGAATGTTTTGTGCAGAGAATCCGTTAATTCTGTTCTTGTGTAGGAAGGAATATAACCACTTGCTGTATTTAGTAGTGTCATTTGCATAGAACGTAATGTCCCAAGTATCTGACTGACCGTATAAGCATCTCCAAGTTTCTTTTCTAATAACCGATAAAGAAGAAGACTGATATAGCAAGTCATGAAATGAGCTTTTATTCGCTCCTCTCTTCGTACATAGACTGGTCTAGCTTCAAATTCGGTTTTCATAATTCTAAAGTTTTCTTCTATTTCCCAACGCTGTTTGTTAATCCGTATGATTTCAGAGACATCACCTTCCAGATTTGTAATAACAGCATAAAAACCATCATACATTTCTTCTTTTTGAATCTGTTCTTCATCGATATTGTATACTTGTTTATTAGCGATTTCCCCATCTGGCGTCACAGAAGTCTTCTTTACAAAACGCATTGGATCATTCTGATTTTTTCCTTTTCGTTTACGCCCAGGTGTGTTGATGATCTTTTCAGCATGTTCGATTTGGCGGTCACGAATTCTTCTTTGGTATGCTTTATATTTTGGAGAATAAGTAACAATCAGAGTTTCATCCATGTTTCCTGTAACCACGGGAACTTCTTTGTAATAAACAGTGTTATAAACTTCTTCATCAGTTTCATCAAGTGTACGCAGATCTATGAATTTTGTGCTACCGACTTTACGAAACTGCGTAGGGTTCAGAGCAATCTCACGATCTTCTTTCTTCATCTTTTTAAGAGAATGAGTGATGATGTATGCCCGGTTTCCAAGACTGTTAAATCTTCTGTTCGCAGCACTTCCAAGTCCGGAATCAGAACAATAGATGAATTCACTGCAGTTAAAGTCCTGGAGAATTTTTGATTCTAAAGGCTTTAAAGTTGTCTGTTCATTTTGATTTCCTGGATAAACATCAAAAGCAAGAGGAATACCATCAGCATCCATAAATAATCCCATAGTTACAATTGGATTCGGACGGTTTTCCTTACTTTTACCATAACGCTTAGAATCGCTTTCCTCTTCAATTTCGAAATAGTAGTTTGTGCAATCGTAATAGAGGATACGATTATTTCTTGGATAAAGGAAATTAGAATTCTTGTAAAGTTCACTTTGAATAAAATCCGATTCTTCTGCAATCACAGAAAGAGAGCGGTAAACATCCTGCAGACTGTATTTAGGTGGCTCTAACAGTGTTTGACAATAGTCATAGCTAGCCAGCTTGCTAGAAGGCGATAGGATTCGTGCATAAACTAAATCAGTCAGGATTGCTTGTAGATTATATTTATATTTGTGGCGTTCTTTGATTGTTCTACAAATCTTATCTATACGAAGTTGTGTACAAAGTTCTTGTAAAAAGAGATACCCAACATTGAAAGAACGGCGTTCATTCATCGGAATGCAAGCAGCTTTTGAAAACTCTACAGAAATCTTTCCAGTAGCTTCTTTATAGAGCTTTGTTTCTTTATCAGCCTGCTCTCTTGCCCATGCCATCATCTTATCTCTGTCACCATCGAATTGTTCTAAAAGTGTGTTATATTTTCCAAGTTTTTTATAAATACGAGATGAGGACTTACCATTTTCCTTGCGAAAAGAATGATAAATATACACATCTTTATTGTTTTCACTACCTGTAAGTGCAATATACATGATTAGAAAAAACTCCTTTTCTTTTATTATAACACATTTTCTTCCCTTTTAGCAAATTTTTCTTTATTTTTTTATTATTTAATATATTTTTGCCAAAGTGATGAAATTTCATACATTGGTTCTGGTTCAATTCTAGTATTAGATTTATGCTTTGTTCCTCTAACAACTAGTTCAATAGAAATAATTTCACCAATTTTAGAAAGAAAATCTTCAATTTTTGAATAATCAAAAGCTGCACAAGAGAAAATATCAAAATAAGCATGTTGTGTCTTATAGTCATAATGAATAGAAATATGGCTTTGAGCAATGACGATAATACCTGATAGATAATCAGGATTTTCTACTTTATCTTTAATTACATAAGGTCTTGTAATTGGATCCATATCAATTTTATAAACAAATTTATCTAAAAAATCATAACATTCATCCATTGAAAAAGTTTTATCAATTTTTAATTCCGCAAGACAATGAGGACCAAAATTATTGTTTGGATCAAAAGGGAGTTCAATATTAGCAAATTTTCTTCGATCGCTTGTTGAAATCGTCGATATTTTACGATTAAAGGGGAGTAATGCTTCAAGCAAGTCAACTAATAAGTCAGAATCAAAACTCTTGGTTGAAAAAACATCAACAAAATAACACTCCCTTAAAGGAAAAGTGTGAATGGTAATATGTCCACCTTTTAATAATAAAAAACCACTAACCCCAATATCTTCTTTTACTCTTCCATAATAATAAGGAATTAAATATGGATTGGCAATAGGCTCTAATCCTAAACGATAAGAAAGTTTATTTAAAGTATCATTAATGTATACTAAATTTTCTAAATTATGATTTTTACTTCCATAGCAATCAATCATTGTATGTTTCATTATTTATTACCTCTTACAAATTTTTGATAAAATATTTCATATAATAATTTCAATCCCAACCATGATGTAATATCATTTACATCAAGAAGAGGAGAAATTTCAACTAAATCCATCGCCATTACATTTAAATTAGTAAATACTTCTTTAAAAAATTCACGCATTTGTAAAGGTGTTAAACCAAAAGTTTCAGGAGTACCTGTCCCTGGTGCATAAGAGGGATCAATGGCATCAATATCAAAAGACAAATAATAAACAGCCTTTTTATCATGTTTTTCTTTAATCATTTTAACAACTTCTTTAGCTCCTAATTCTCTAAACAAATCTGCTGTTATGACTTGAAGTTTAGGATTTTTTTCCTTAAATTCTACTTCTCCTTTTTCGTAACTCCTAATTCCTACCATATGAATATCTGTTTCTTGATAACCATTTTCAATAGCCCTACGATTAGGACAAGCATGACTTGTTTTACTACCCATATATTCATCTAAAATATCCATGTGTGCATCAATATGAATAATTACCGGAGTTAACCCCATACGATGATATTTTTCATAAAAAGCTTTTTCTAACGGAATACTGATAGAATGATCACCACCAAAAAATAGCATAAATTTATTATACTTTAAAATTTCATGGGCCTTTTCTTCTAATTCTTGATAAAATTTCTCTTTAGAACTACTAGGTGATACTTCACAATAATCATAAATTTTCACCTTTTCTAAATTATGAAAATTTGCGTCAAATGGTGGTAGATATCTCGATAATTCTTTTAGTTTCTTTGGAGCATGGCTAGTACCACTACCACAGGAGCAACTTAAATCATAGTTAGCACTTCCTAAGATAATATTTGCTTCCTCAATATGATTCGTTTTTAATTCACGAAAATCGTTATAATCCATTTTTGTACCTCAATATTTTATGTCTTTTTTTAAACAGGATAATTATATCATAACTGCTAAGTTTAGTCTAGTTATTATCACTAATTTTTTAGGTTAAAAAATTAAAATGTGGATAATTGTAAAAACAACTATCCACGCTTTTTAGTCGTTCCTTTTTTTCTTAATCTTTGATAAGGATTCATATAGTAATTAGGGTTATATCCATAGTAAGGATACGGCATACCATAATATGGATTATAACTTGGATATTTCTTATTTTTATTTATAGGATTATGATTCATATTTTGTGTAACCTCAGGTTTTTCGTTTTGTTCTAAAACATTTACAACAATTTCATCATTCAGATGAGGTTCTGAAACTGGTTTAATATAATCAGTTGCTTCTAATTTAGGGTAATATTCTTCGATAAATGGTTCAGTATTATCAAGTTCAGTTTGAACAATTTCTGGAATTTCTGGCAACCTTAATTTTGTCCCTGGAATTAAATTATTCCAATCTTTAATATGATGATTAATTTTAATAATTTCTTCAGTAGAAAGATTATAAATACTTGCGATTTTCTCAATTTTTTCATTTACTCTTACAATATGAGTATTCATTTATTCACTCCCTAAAAAAAATCGTTGGACACCAACGATTTTTAATTTTCATTAATGAAATCTTCATTAATTTCATTTTCAAAATTATCGATGGTATCAAATGTATCATTACAATTATATACGTTTACCATCATCTTGGTTTCACCGATAATTTCAGCAAGTGCATCAAACACGACTTCGACCTCAATATTACCATCGTTTATGCAAGCATTAGTACATGTAGGTTGTTGCAATATTCTAACTATAACATCTTTATGATCGGTGGTTGCATCACAAACGATATCCCTCACCTTGATGACGCCTTGATAGGTAGTTTTAGCACGGGCAATTTCTGTTTGAGTATTATTATCATATGCATACCAAATATTTATTTCAAAGTTTCCAAATAATTCCACTTGTTTTTCATTCTGAGTAGCCTCAAATTCATGATTAATTACCCAACAACCTAAAACACTATATGGTGGATTATCTGGAGTTATAGTTTCACAAATTCTAAATGTCTTACGACCCTTTGCAAGTACGGCTCTAGTAACAATCTCGCGAACTTCACTCATCTATATCCCTCCTCAATAAAAGTATATGAAAAGTTTGATAAACTTGTGACAGAAAGATTTAATTTAAATGATACAATATATTGTATTCTAAATCGTTCCATTTAGCACAATATTTTGCTAAAATATGAAAGTTTTTTATTATACATTATAATAATTAACTGTTTAGATTAAATAAAGGTTCGACGATATTCAAAAAGAACAACACCATCATGAACAACATAGTATTCTTCATTTACTACTAACTCTTTAGCATCATATTCTTCCACTAACAATTCTAAAATTTCTTCATTTTTTAATGTTTGAAATATTGCTACATATTGATATTTTTTTAAATAATACGTTTGAAAAAATTCTAATTTTTCTAACTTTATTAATTTTACCTCCTCTTTTTGTTCTGGAAGGTAACGTTTATTCTCACTAAGCGTTCTTAAAGTTTTTTTAGCAACTAAAACAATGATAAAAATAATCATTAAAAAAGCGATTATAAAAATTGATAAAACTATTAAAATGACTTTATCCATTTTATCACCCCGCTCAATTATAACAAATAACGGAGTAATTTGTCAATTACTCCGTTATTAAACTACATATTCATCGCTTTATAAATAGCATTAATTACTGTATCAGAAGTATCTTCTGAATAGCACCAGCACATAATACCAACACCTTCCATACTTTGGGCATATTGATATTTAGCAATAATTGCTTCTTCACTATCATAAGTCACAAAAATTCCATCCGCACTACTATATAAATAAGAACCAACTAACTTATTATTATCATATTCTGTGTATTTTTGATATCTACCAGTCGCAAGTAAAGCCTCAATTGCATTACCATATAAAGTTCCTGAAGCAAATGAACCAGGTATACCAGAAATCTGAGTTAAAGTTCCTGCCACACCCAAATAAGGATAGGTCGTTGATACAGATTGTCCAGTTACTTTATATGCCTTACCATATCCCGCACTACCAATAATAATTTTATTTCTCGATAGCCCCAAAGAAGTAAGTCTTGTCACACCATAATCGCAACCAAAACCATACCCTCTATCATAATTAGATTTGTAAAGAGGAGATAAATGGGTAGTCGTATCCGTTTTATTCATATCATAAGACATTATATTAATATAATCAACGTATTGATCTAAAGTTACAAAATCAAAACGATCACTTGCTGTACCCCAAGATGATGCAGGAACAGCCGCACTTAAGAAATAAGGAGTTCCACCAGCATCTTGACGTAAAGTCATTTCTTCTCGTAAATCTTTCATTAATTGATTCATTCCTGTTGCATTAACCTTTACACTTTCAGAAACTGATTCCCAGTCAATATCAATACCATCTAAATTATATTCTTCCACCAAATCCATTAAATTATTAACAAATTTTTGGCGTAAAGTTGCATCAGCCGTAATAGTCATAAATGCTTTACAAGTATCAGTAGAAACACCATTTACACAAGCAATAATTCTTACATTATGATTTTTTAATTCTTTGACTTCTTCTAAATAGCTAGTATCAGTTAAATAACAACTTCCATCCGCGTTTGGTACAACAAAGGCATAGTAAACAATATCTAAAGCCTCTTTGGTCGTTTCAGAAAAGATCGTTCCATCTAATTGATACCTCTCATTATATTGTTTATAAGCATACATCGCACCAACAGAAAAATAAGTTGCAACTGGTGTGGAAGGTAAATCTTCAAATAAAACTGGATCAACGGTGATTTGTTTTGATTTTTCTTCCTCATCACCATTTTTATACGCTATTTTTACAGAAACTGTTATCGTTTGTTCTTTATGTGTTTGATATACTTTGGAAATCGTTCCCATTCCATCTTCAATATGGTATAGATTAGGATTGGAAGTACTCCATGTAAAGGTTGCTTCATCATTTTCTAAAACTAAGGAATCTTTCGTATATGAATTGGCTTGATCACTAACACAATTTAAAATCTCACTAGTTGGCAAATTACTATTATCTATCATCCATCCAGCATATAAGGTAATTGTATCAGAAACAGTTGAAATGATTTCCCCTGTACAATTCGCATTTGTAAAAAAGCCGATAAAAAGATATCCATCTTTTTTTGGAGTACCTAAGGTATTCATTCCCTTATAGACTCCTTTATAAAGTTGATCTGAAACTAAAGTTGTTCCTTCTAAAGTACCCCCATCAAGATAGAAAAATACTTCATACTCTTTATTTTTAATGAGATCTTGCAATTTTGCTTCAGCAGCCTCTAAAACATCTAAATTAGTAACATAACTCTTAACCGTTGCACTTAAGGCATTATATTTATTTCTAGCATTCACAATAACATCTTGGTCATCTAAAGTTATTTCATCCACACTTGGCAAAGCAGAGATTAAATTAATAACAACTTCTGCCTTTTCTTTATATAATTCAATTTGTTCTAATTCTACTATTTTTTGTTCTAATCCTTTTAATTTCTCTAAATTCGTCACATACACTTTAGCATCATCGGATAAACGATTATACCAATTTCTAGCATTACTAATTCTTGCTTTATCCTCTAAAGTTACTTCTTCTAAAGAAGGAAGCGATGCAATTAATTCATCTACATGTTTCGCATCCGTTTTTAACCCTTCAATATATTTCAATATCTCCATTTGTTCTTCTGCTTTTTCTAAAATCTCTAAATTAGTAACGAGTGCCTTAGCATTGTCTGATAAAGTACCATATTGATATCTAATATTTTGAAGCATTGTTTTATCATCAATCGTTAGATTTTCAATACTTGGTATAGCATAAATCATTTCAACAATTTCAGCTGCTAATGCTTTATCTTGCTCATCTTTTTCAATAATAGCCATTTGCGCTTCTGCTTCTTCTAAAAGTGCAAGATTCGTAATTTCTTTTTTCTGTTCTAAACTTAAAGCTTCATATTCTTCTCTTGCTTGTTCTACTAAAGTTTTATCATGAATTGTTAAATCGTGAGAAGATGGCAAATTGTTAATCAAATCAATAACTTTCTTGATAGCTTCCTCTTCATTTTCTAATTCAACAATTCTAGCTTCTAAATCAAGTAGTTTATCATAATTCGTAACAAATGCTTTAGCTCCTTCTTCTAATTCTTCATATTTTTCTCTTGCAGCAATCACTAATTCTTTATCTTCAATTCTAACATCTTCTAATGATGGTAAGATATTAATTTTTCTAATTACCGAATTTGCTGCCGTTTGATATTCTTGTTCTTTTTTTAAATTATCAATCTTCAAAATAGCATCTTGAAGTTTTTGATAATTCGTCACTTTTTCCTTATACTCATTTGGTAAAGACTCATATGAATAACTAATTTCTCGAACCTTAATATCATCATCTAATGTAACTACATCTGGTAATTCATCAATAGCTTGAATAATATTGTCAACTTTTTTTAAATATTGTTTTTCTTCTTGTTTTCCCTTACATGATGTTATCCCTAAAACCATCAATAATAATAAGGAAAATGATATTATTCTTTTTTTCATTTTATTCACCTATTCCCTTCTCCTTTCATTATATAAAAATTTTACCATTTTTTCTCGAATTTTGCAACTGACAATTTTTACAAATCAAAAAATCCCACTTTTTAAAGTGAGATTTTACTTTTTCTATTCTTCTTCATCTATCATTTCTTGAATTTCAACTTTAATTTTTCCAACTCGCATACCTTCTACCTCAGTAATAGTTACTGTAAAATTAGCAAATTCAAAGGTATCCCCAACTTCAGGAAATTTTTCTAACATATCTGTACACCAACCACCAACAGTAGTATACTCAGATTCAAAGTCGCGATCATCATAATCAACCAATTCAAAAAAGTCATAAATATTCATATCACCATCAACTTCATAAATATTTTCACTTAGTTCTTTATAATCAAGAATTACTTCATCCGTTTCATCAAAAATATCACCGACTAACTCTTCAACAATATCTTCAATTGTTAAAATTCCCATAAAACCTCCAAATTCATCAGCAACAATTGCGAGATGTTGATTTGTGGCTTTAAACTTTGTTAAAATATTTGAGATATGTTTGGTTTTATGAACATACATAGGCTCAATTAACATCGATCTTAAATCAATTTGTTCACCATTTAATATTTTCTTCATTAAACTTGTCGTATTTAAAATTCCAATCACATGATCAATGGTATCTTCATATACAGGAACTCTAGAATAACGAAAAATTTGTTCATTTTTAAGAATATCTTCTTGATTATCATCAATATCAATAGCAAACACATCCACCCGTGGAATCATTATTTCATGTGCAGTTACATCTCTAAAATCTATAGCTGAAATGATTAATTCTGCATCTTCCTCATCAATAACACCTTCTTCTTCTAATTCCTCAGTTATAACGTTCAATTCTTCATCAATTTCAGAAACTTCAATATTTTTAGGTGTCCAAATCTTTGAAATCAATTTAACAAATTTTGTCACAAGAAAAGTTATAGGAAAAAAGATTATTCTACATATTTTAAATGGTTTAACATAAAGCAAAGTAAGTTTTAAACTAAACTTGTTAGCCAAAGCTTTAGGCAAAATTTCACCAAAAATAAGTACTACAATGGTAGCAACAATCGTTGCTAATAAAGATCCCATCTCTTCACCAAGATAAGCAACTGCCACCATTGTTGCAAGAGAAGACACTGCAATATTAACTAAATTATTACCGATAAGAATAGTTGATAAAGCTTCTGAATAATTATTCACAATCTCCATTGCTTTCGTTGCCTCTTTATTACCATCACTTACTTTTTTCTTCAGTTTTATTTTATTCACACTTGAATAAGCAATTTCACAGGAAGAAAAAAATGCTGATAAGATTATTAATATCACTATTAAAATAAGTATTGCAATAACAACAGGAGTATTCATTATTTATTTCCTCCTTTTATTGACAATTCTTTTTTAGTTTCACCAACAAGTTCTTCTAAAACATCTTCCATTGTAACAAGACCTACAAGTTCATTAGCGTCATTGTATACTATCGCCATATGATTTTTCTTGTTTTTAAATATTTCAATCATTTCATTTAATGATGTAGTATCTAACACTTTAATTACGTCACTAATTGACTGTTTTAACGCAAATTTTTTTGAATTAATGGCTAATTTAAGAAATTTGCGAATATTTAAAATTCCTACAATATTATCATATTTTTGTTCATAGACAGGAAGCCTTGAAAATTGAATATTATCAATTCTTTTTAAAATTTCATTTTTTGATAATTTATTATAATCAAGTGCGACAATTTTTTCTTTTGGGGTTAAAATACTTTTAACTGTAATATCATTAAAATCAACAGCTGCTTGGATGATATCACTTTCTTCGCCATCAATTAGGCCTTCTTCTTCACCATAAACAACGATATCTTTAAACTCATCTTCAGTTAAAGTATTGACATTTTCTTTGATTCTAAAAATTTTTTTAAATATCCACAAAATGAAATTAAAAATTTGCATAATTGGATATATAATGACATAAATCACTGCCAAAGGATAGCTTAAAATTTGAGCCAATTTATCAGCATTTGCTTTAGCAATGTTTTTGGGAATAATTTCGCCAAACATAAATACAATAATCGTCATAACGACTGTAGAAACCATTGTAGCAACGCCTTCATCAGATATCAAACTTAAAGCGATTAAGGTAGCAAGAGAAGATGATACAATATTCACAATATTATTGCCAATTAAAATGGAAATAAGTGATTGATCATATCTATTTAATATTTTTAAAGTTAACTTTGCACTTTTTTTACCATCTTCGGCTTTTACTTTCATTCTAACTCTGTTACAACATGTAAGTGCTGTTTCAACAGCCGAAAAGAAAGCACTACCAAGTAACAATACAACAATTGCCCATATTAAAGACAAATGATTAGTCGTATTAGCTAAATAACTACTATACGACAAGGGGACCAGTGGATCCATATTTTTTCTTCAACTCCTTTTTTAATATATGCGTCAATTATATCAAGAAATACAAAAATAGTCAAATATATTGTAAAAAGAACATTCCATTTGATTCAAATACTATATTTATTGTTTTATTAAGGTTTTAAAATAAAAAACGATGCATATATTTTTAAAAAAATGCATAGTTTTAGTATAATTATTTAAAATACTGATGAGGTTTTTATGTCAATATTGCTAACTATTTTTATCACAACATTTATATCCGGTGTAGTTGGTACTGGTCTTGGTGGGTTAATTGGTGCTCTTTTTAAAAAGAATTCTGATAAAACGGTATCTCTTCTATTAAGTTTTGCAGGAGGGGTAATGACTAGTATTGTTTGTTTTGATTTACTCCAAAATGCTATTTTTCCAACTACGAATATGGAAGTAAACATTTTTATTGTTATTGCTGGATTACTCCTTGGTTATTTTATTGTATACTTTTTAAATTATTATATTGATAAAAAAACCGAAAAAGAAGTAAATAAACCTTTTAATCATCCAAAAACTGCTGATGATTTAGATGAATTAATCCATGCTGACCACTACCAAGTCCATAAAAATAATAATGATTCAAAAAGTGCTTTGTTTACAGCAGGAATTATTATGGTTTGTGCGATTGCTCTTCACAATATTCCAGAGGGAATGACAATTGGGGCTTCTGCCTCCATTGCTAATGATGCCTTAACTGGTAGTGCTCTTGTGATGGCCGTATTAATTGGTCTACATAATATTCCAGAAGGAATGGCAATCAGTGTTCCTTTAATTAGTGGAGGAATGAGTAAAATGAAGGCTGTTTTTTTAACTGCCCTTTCTGGTTTTCCTACAGTTCTTGGCGCCTTTATTGGTTATGCGATTGGTGATGTTGGTCCAATTGGCTTATCACTTTCTTTGAGTTTTGCTAGTGGTGCCATGCTTTATGTTGTTTACGGAGAAATTATTCCTCAAGCTTTATTGATGCATCGCTCTAAAGCCCCTGCTTTTGCAATCATTATGGGGTTAATTGTTGGTCTTTTGATTATTTATATTTAACATTGAAAAATAAAAAAGTATAAACAATAATGTTTATACTTTTTTCAAAAATAAAATAGCAACTTTTATTTTTGTTAATTGTTACAAGAGCAGCTATCTTCTTGTAACGTTTTTTTGCATTTTTGGAGCATTTGGTCCATTGTTTCACTTACATTTTTCACAAGTTTGTCAATTTTTTGTTTGTTAGAAGCAAATAACCATACTCCTAAAACCGTCATTGCTCCAGCCGCGTACGGAACGATTGATGATTTCATATTTGTCACCTCTTTGACTAAAGTAGCATAAGTAGATTTTATCTGTCTAGTTAATAGTTCTAAACAAAGGGAATATTATATGTTCTCCTAATAACGAATCAAGATACTTTCTTTATGCAATATTATTATGAGATAGTTTTTACCAAAAATACAAAAAAATTTTTTCCAATATTATGAATTAAAATTATCAAAATCACTTGCTTTTAATTCGCTGAAAATACTACCTAGTTCATCATCATCTTCAATAATTTTTTCACTAGTTTGTTTGGGATTATCTTCATTGACATTCGTATTTATATATTCAATAAGTTTATTTTTCAAAATAGTTTTTCGATTATTTTCAATTTTTCTAATTCCTTGTTGCATCATTTGAACATCACCAATTAGAATTAAAATCTTTTTTGCCCTTGTAATAGCAGTATAAATCAACTTACGTTTCAACATAATAAAATGTTTAGAAGAAATAGGCATAATAACAATGTCAAATTCACCACCTTGAGCTTTGTGAACACTAATTGCATATGCCAAACTAAGATCTTCTAATTCTTCAATTGTATATTCAATGATATTCTGATCAAAAGCAACCCTTAATCCAATAATTTTTAAATCTTTATAAATAAAAGAATCGATATAACCAACATCGCCATTCATAATGCCTTTTTCGGCTCTATTTACCAATTGAATTACTTTATCATTCTGACGAAAAACTTGTCCATAATGTTTTATTTGTTCCTGTTCATCTTTCAAAGGATTAACAAGATCTTGAATTTTAGAATTTATTTCATTGATTCCACATTCACCTTTATACATCGGAATAAGAATTTGAAGATCCTTTTTTATATCATATCCTCTAGAAATATATCTTGAAGTAGCATCAACTAAAATGGATGATAAATGAGAATTATCCGTAGCAATAAAAACGCGATCACTTAATTTATCTAAAATATTTTCGGGAAGAACTCCTTCATTGATATGATGAGCCAGTTGAATAATGCTGGAATTTTCAGCTTGACGATGGATTTTAGTAAGTCTAATTGTTTTAATTTCTCTTGAATCAATTAAATCTTTTAAAACTTGTCCTGGACCAACACTTGGAAGTTGATCCACATCACCAACAATAATAAGTCTTGCATCATCTTGCATTGAGGTTATCAACCTTGATGCCAGTGGCAAATCCATCATGGAAGCTTCATCAACAATAATTAATTTTGCAGAAGTTTTATGATATTTAGAATAAGTAAAACTATTCCCTCCCATATAACCTAAATATTTATGAATAGTCATTGCTGCCATTTGAGTTGATTCTTTGAGCCTTTTAGCCGCTTTTCCGGTTGGCGCAAGTAATGCAATATAATCCGCTACTGCTGTATTGTCTTTATTAAGTTTCAAATACATTTCAATAATGGCTTTAACAATTGTCGTTTTACCTGTACCAGGTCCTCCCGTAATAATGATAACAGGTTCGGTAAAAGCACTTAAAATGGCATTTTCTTGTTCTTTACTGAATTCAAGATGCGAGTTATATTTAATTTTATAGTAATTCTTATTGATCTCTTTTTCATCATACTTTAGCATTTTTTGATTAAGATCTCTTTTACCTTTTAGCATTTTAGATAATTCTGATGCTAATTCTAGTTCTTGAATATACATTTTATAATCAAAAATATTTTTATCTATATCTATATAAATTTTCTTATTAGAAGCAAGGTTTTCTAACACTTTATCATATAGTTCTCCATCAATATCTTGCCCTAAATATTTAACTGTATAATCATATAAATCAATTTTGGCAATATAACTATTTCCAACACTATATAAAGTTTCTTGCAAAACATATGTTATTAATGCCTTTAATCTAACAATACTATTTTCTTTAATACCGATTTTTAAAGCAAACGCATCATTTTTTTTAAAACCAAATCGTTCAATTTTTTCCATCAATACATAGGGATTTTCTAGTACAATTTCTTTTGCCATATCCCCAAAAACAGCAATGATTTTGTGAGCCATATCCATTGAAATACCATTATCTAAGAAAAAAACTATTGTTTCTTGGTTAATTTCATCACTAATTATCCCTGTTTTAATGATGGCTTTTTGTTTGTCTGTTAGATTGATTTCTTTTAAAGCATCTTCATTTTCTTTAATAAGAGTCAAACAATTTAACCCTAATTTTTCAACAATCGTTTTGGCAATTTTAGGACCAATGCCTGGAAACATATCACTAGATAAATAACTAATCATTCCTTGTTCCGTTTTGATAGCCTTTCTTTCAAAACGATTGAATCTAAATTGTAATCCATAATTGTGATCTTTGACAAAGTCACCATTAAAAGTATATTCTTCCATCTCATGAGGTTCCCGATCAAAATAACCAACTAATGCAATTGTATTACCAACAATTTTGCTTTTTTTCATCGCAATTGTTTTATCTTTATAATCAAGTTCTAAAATAACTACTGTATACCCATTTTCGGGATTATAATAATTAATTTTTGTGATAATACCACTAATGCTTTCCAATCTACAACCTCCTTCTATACTATAAATTATAACAAACGTGCTTAATTTGCTTCATAGTTGATTAAACACGTTTGTTTTTTAATATTTTCTTAAAATATTATCCATATAAACTTTATCAATCGTCCCGCCTCCAAGACAGTACTCACCATCATAAAACACACAAGCCTGACCTGGAGTAATCGCTTTAACTGGTCTACTACATTTTACCTCTAAAGTATTTTCATTCACCCAAGATACCGTAATTTCTTCATCTGGTTGACGATATCTAAATTTTGCCGTCATTTTTTGATTATTGCTAAAAGTTCCATTGATTATATTCACATCGGTTACAATAACACGATTCGCATATAAAAGTTCTGTATCTTTACCTTGACCAACAATGAGTTGATTTTTGGTTGTATCTTTTCCACATACAAACCAAGCCTCGCCAGGACCGCCAATATGAAGACCTCTTCTTTGACCAATTGTATAATACATTACTCCATCATGATGACCTACAATTCTACCATCAGTCGATATTATTTCACCAGGAGTAGCTGGGATGTAGTTCATTAAAAATTCTTTAAAGTTCCTTTCTCCGATAAAACATACTCCTGTTGAATCTTTTTTATCAGCAACCACCAATTGATATTTTCTCGCAAGTTCTCTAACTGATGGTTTCAACATATCCCCTATAGGAAATAATGCTTTAGCAAGTTGTGCAGAACTAAGCTGTGATAAGAAGTATGTTTGATCTTTATTTTCATCAATTCCTCTCAATAAATAGTGTTTGTCACCATCATGAATCACTCTCGCATAGTGTCCCATTGCAATATAATCGGCTCCAAGTGCAAGGGCTTTATCTAAAAATGTCTTAAATTTTATCTCTTTATTGCATAAAATATCTGGATTAGGTGTTCTATTTTTTTTATATTCTGACAAGAAAAAACTAAAAACTGAATCCCAATATTCTTCAATAAAATCAACGCGATGCAATTGAATTCCTAATTGATGAGCTACTTTTTTAGCATCCTGATAATCTCTTTCTTGTGGACATACTTCATCCATTAAATCAGGATTTCCAAGAACATCATTATTAATAGCAGAATCCCAATTGCGCATATACATAGCCTCTACATCATATCCTTGTTCTTTCAATTTAAGTAAAGCAACACTACTATCTACTCCCCCAGATAAACCAACAATGACCTTTATTTTTTTATTTTCCACTATTTTCCACCTGCTTTTAATTCAAAAATAATATCTCTAATACTCATCGCTTCTTCAAAATTAAGTTTACTTGCCGCCTCCTTCATTTGTTTTTCAAGAGTTGCAATAATATTTTTTTGTTCAATTTTGGATGCTTTTTTAAAGGTTTCAACACTGATTATTTCATTAATATTTTCATTGATATTATCTGATTCAATCGATAAACTTTCACCAATTTCCTTTTTAATTGTTGTCGGTGTAATATGATGCAGACGATTATATTCTTCTTGAATATGTCTTCTTCGATTAGTTTCATCAATTGCTTTTTGCATAGATTCCGTAATGGTATCAGCATACATAATCACACGTCCATCTTTATTACGAGCAGCCCTTCCAATAGTTTGAATAAGAGAACGCTCACTTCTTAAGAAACCTTCTTTGTCTGCATCTAAAATACATATCAAACTAACCTCAGGTATATCCAATCCTTCTCTTAAAAGGTTAATACCAACTAATACATCATAAATTCCTTGACGAAGTTTTCGAATAATTTCTAATCTTTCTAAAGCCTTAATTTCTGAATGTAAGTAGGCAACTTTAATTCCATTTTCTTTTAAATAAGCAGTTAAATCCTCACTCATTTTAATTGTTAAAGTCGTAATTAAAGTTCTTTCATGCTTGCTGATCTGTTTTTTGAGATCAGCCATTATAAAATCAATTTGATTTTTAGTCTTTCTTACTTCAATTAAAGGATCAAGTAAACCAGTTGGTCTAATAATTTGTTCAACAATTTCATAACTACGCTTGAGTTCATAATCTCCTGGTGTAGCTGAAACATATATGACTTGTTTTATTTTTTGTTCAAATTCTTCAAAATTTAATGGCCTATTATCAAGAGCCGATGGTAATCTAAAACCATAATCCACAAGAGTTTGTTTGCGACTACGGTCACCATTAAACATACCCCTAACTTGTGGAATCGTTACATGTGACTCATCAATGACCATCAAATAGTCCTCACCAAAAAAGTCAAGCAAAACAGATGGAGTTTCACCTGCTTTTCTTAAACTTAAGTGTCTAGAATAATTTTCAACTCCGCTACAACTGCCAATTTCTTTTAACATTTCAATATCATATTTTGTTCTTTGTTCAATTCGTTCAGCCTCTAATAATTGTCCCCGTTCGTTAAAATATTTTATTCGCTCTTGTAATTCTTCTTCAATTCTTCTAATTGCCTCTTCTTTTTTAGCATCATTTAAAACGAAATGGGTTGCAGGAAAAATTGAAACAACATCTGTTAATTTCGTTACTTTACCGGTTGTAGTATCAAAATAGGCAATACGTTCAATTTCATCATCAAAAAAAGTTACCCGAATACCATTATTACTCTCACTAGTAGGTAAAATATCTACATTATCACCTTTAACCCGAAAAGTCCCTCTTTCAAAATTCATATTATTTCTAACAAATTGCATAGATACTAATTTTTCTAAAAGAACCTCTCTTTTCAGGTGTTCTGCTTTTCTCAATACCAACATAGAATTTTCATAATCTTCAGGATCTCCAATTCCATAAATACAAGAAACAGAGGCTACAATAATGGTATCTCTTCGCTCTAAAATGCTTTGGGTTGCGGCATGACGCATCTGGTCTATTTCATCATTAATGCTAGAATCTTTTTCAATATACATATCTTTACTTGGAACATAAGCCTCAGGTTGATAATAATCATAATAAGAAATAAAATATTCTACACGATTTTCTGGAAATAAACTTTTAAGTTCTGCATAAAGTTGTCCTGCTAAAGTTTTGTTATGAGCAAGCACAATTGTTGGTTTATTAACATTAGCTATCACATTTGCAATCGTAAATGTCTTTCCTGTTCCGGTTGCACCAAGCAAAGTTTGCTCACTAATGCCAAGTTCAATATTTTGCGTTAAATGTTGAATTGCCTCAATTTGATCACCCATAGGTTGATAGGGAGCAACAAGTTTAAACTTATTCATTTTACTTTCTCATATAAACAACATTTTTAGGATTTTTTAAATCATATAAAATGTTGATATATTGCTCTTGCGTTTCAGTATACATAAATGAATTTAAATTGGCTTTAATAAGTTCACCTTTATTATTATAAAATTCAATTTCAATTAAAGATTCTTTATTCCCTTTAGCATCTTTATTACGACCAAATTTAAATGTTTTTACCTCTGCCATACATTTAGCACCATATAACTTTAAATAATTTTGATTTTCTTCTTTTGAAGCAGTCGTTAATCTTTCAATTAAATAAGGAATCGTTGTAATATACATAAAAAGTGGTAACATATACACAAGAATTGATGAAAAACTTGCACAATTGAATAAATTTTCAGGATTAGTATTCGTTGAATTAAAAATGTTAAATCCACCTGATTTGATAATCAAAGTCGTAAACCAACCAGTCATAAAAATACCGACAATTGCTAAAAAAGCATCTGTCACAAGTGGTGCAGCTTTTATTTTAATTTTATTGCCTTCTAAATAGGTTGGAAAGCAAGTAACTCCTTTTAAATCATCAACTTTAGGGTAATAAATTTCTAATTCTTGGTCAACATAATATTGATCATTAAAAGATTTTTCTGTAAATTCAAAATAATCAACAAATTTAACAAAATTAGTAGGAGATACATACTCCACTTTAACATATACACGTTTTTTTTCATGAATAACTTCCACAACCTTGGCGTTAACCTTACTGTAGTCTTCTTTCATACTATTATTTACTTTAATAGCTCGAATTAAATTAATAATAAAACATACAATGTAGCCAAACATAAAAGCTACAATACAAATATAATAAATTATACTCAATACAACGTTCATAACAACCTCCTATTTATGATACTCTTTATGATTCATAATCGTTAATGCTCGATATAATTGTTCCATTAATATTAATCTCATTAATTGATGAGGAAAAGTCATATCTGAAAAAGATAAATGAAGATTGCTTCGTTTTTTTACCTCTTCACTTAATCCATTTGAACCACCAATAACAAAAGTAATTTTAGATACACCATAGATAAACTGTTTTTCTAAATATTTGCTAAAAGTGATACTATCAAATTTCTTCCCCAAAATTTCCAAAGTAATAAGATGTTCATCACTATTTATTTTTTCTAAAATTTCAAATCCTTCATTTTCAATATTTTTTGAAATATCCGAAGTATTATACTCTTTTAATTCTAATATTTGAAGTTTTTGAAAACCTTCAATTCTTTTTTTATATTCATCAACGCCATCTACTAAAAACTTTTCTTTCAGTTTGCCTATACAAATTATCCTAATCATCATTTAACCTCAATTATTGGTAGTGCCTCATATTGCTTGGCAATTTGAATCTGACATGGAATTTGTCCATCAAAAACTTTCACTACTTCACTATAGGCCAAACTTTCTAAATTACATTCCTCACTTAAATGGGATAAAATTACTACTCTAACATATTGATAATTCAAACCCTTTAAATAATTTGAACATTGAATATTTGATAAATGACCATTATTAGACAAAATTCTTTGAATCAATGGCCAAGTTCTTTTACTCTCTTTTAACATCTTAACATCATGATTCGATTCAATTGAAATAACTTGTAAATTAGCAATTATGGATAGATATTCCTCTGGTATATAACCAGTATCAGTAATATAACCATATGTTTTATTACCCGGACCTTTTTCTTTAAACAAATATCCAAAACAACAACTAGCATCATGTGATAATTTCATTGGGACGACAAAAAGATCATTGAAATCATAACGATTATTTTCTCTAATAAAATAAACCGATAAATCATTTAAGCCCCCATTTAGTCTTACATTTAAAATTTTATATACTTCTTCACTTAAATAAATTTTAGCTTTTGTTTTCATTGCAATACTTATTAAATATTTAATATGATCAGTATGTTCATGGGTAATTAAAATTGCATCTAATTTATCTAATAAAATACCCTTTGATAAAAGTCGATTCTTTATTTGCAAATAACTAATTCCCGCATCAAGTAAAATTTTATTGTTTTTTGTTTGAATATATGTGGCATTACCCTTAGAGCCACTTGCTAGTACAATAATTTCCATATTCCCTCACCAATAATAAATTATATCATAAATGCAAGATTTTAGCAAACTAGATAATAATAAATAAAAAAATTAAAAACCTCTTTTTCAAGAGGCTTAATAAAAGGTTTCATGTTAGAATCCCCAGCATGCGCCAATAATAGCAAGTAAAATAAATAGAACTAATATGAAAGCATACCCATATTCACCACGGCATTGATTCATCATTCTTCCCCCTTTCACTATTGATAATGAGCTATCATTTTACACTCTTAATTTATGAAGATTTTTTTTATATGACTATTACTTTTGCCTATTAGAATAATTTCACATTAATTTCACATTTGACCATCTTTTTTAAAAAAAGTTGTATTTAGTTATTAAAAATAGCTTTTATAAGTTGAATTTTTTTATAAAAAATGGTAAAATATAAACGTTAAAAATTTTTTAATTTCAAGAAAGGAAACAAAAAAGATGAAAATTTTTAAGAAACTATTGCCTGTTGTAATAGGACTTTCTTTAATTATTGTAATTGCCATAACAATTGTTATTGTTAATGCAACAAACAGTAAAACACCAAAATTAAGTAATGGTGAGGAAAGTTATTTACAATTTGGCAATTTAAATGTAACAAAGCAAACGATATATGATGCTTTAAAAAAAGATTATGGAGTAGTTGAATTAACTCGTTTAATTGACACCTATCTTTACAAAGATGAAATCGCAAAGGTAAAAGATGAAGATTTAATTCCTTATATTGAAAATGATATCTTTGGTGAAGATTTTAAAGGTGATAAACAAAAAGAATGGGATGATGTCATTGAATCCTTAATCATAACTGGTGTCATAACCAAAGCGGATGCTGATGAAAATAGTGCATACGATGCCTATACGAGCAAAGTATGGACAAAGGTAAAAGATTATTATCGTTTACAATATGCAAAAGAAGTTTGGGCCAAAGCCGAGTATCTAAAAAGATATGAACAAGATCGCATAGATAATGGTAAAACTGGCTTATTCGATGATGAGGATATTGAAGAATACTTTGAAGATAATTTTGGAAAAACAACAACTGGCTTGTTTATTCCTTTTACTAGCAAAGCTGCTGCTGATGCAATGATGAAAAAGTATGGCATTAATCCTGATGCCTCTAAATCCACCTCATCTACTAATCAACTTGCCGGATGGGTAAAATCAACCTATGATCCTGAAGTAAAAGAATATCCTACTCTTCACGATTACTTAACACCAGATGAAGTGATTGCAGCATTTATTGGTATGTACAACGAAGTTTGGGCTTATACCAATAATGGTGAGGCAATTATTACAAGCGATTATTATACAACATCAGTCAGTGAAGCAAGAACTTTACAATTAGTAAAGGTTGCTTTAGATGAGCAAATGAAAAAATATGCCACAATTAAAGGCGATTTAAATTTACCACTAGAAGTTGTAATTAATGGCAGTGATAAAAATGCTACAATTGAGTGGGAAGCCGTTGACGAAGAAAACTTTAAATTAAATAGTGAAACTGGTATCATAACAGTTACTCGTACTTCTTCTAAACTTTCACAAACAATCAAAGGTATTATAAAATTTGGTGAAACAACTCTTGAAGTAACTTATAAAATTGAAGTTACCGCAACCAGTTCTGATGATTCTGAAAAAGAAGAAACCAAAACTGTTGTGGTTGATGCCTTAGATGTAGTTTTAGACTACAACTTTACTTTAAATAATGATATTTCTAAATATTCTCAGTTTATTTGGGAAGTAACAGACGATAGTGATTATGCTGCATATCTAACTTCTACTTCTACGAAATTAACTTATTCTGATGATGCGGCAGAATTCTATAAATCTTATTCCGTAAAACTTGAAAGTGTTGGCGATTATTATTGTTTATTTATCAAACTTGGCGAAGGTGAAGAACCAACATTAGAAAATTCTCGTGATGAAGTAATTCAACAAATGACAGAAGATTTATATAAAGTTGGCGAAAATGAAAAAGCTAATATTGAAAGAATGTATTATGTTAGACGTCAAGAAAGTGGTCTAAAAATTTATGATAAATTTATTGAGGCTATCTATGAATATAACTATAATACTTTCTATAGTACAACTCTAAGTGAAACAGATTTCGATGAATATAAAACTAGTCGTAAGAACAAGAAAAAAATAGTTGCGGTAGTAGATGGTTTAGAAATCACACCTGATCAATTATTTGCTGAAATGGAAGCAAAATATGGTGCAACTTATGTTAAATCTTATGTTGATCAATATTATATTATTAATAGTGATTTTAATACATCTCTTAACCCTTGGAAAGATATTGAAGATAAAGACTATATTAAATCTTTATTAAAATCCGATATTTCTTCTTTTAAACAAAATTTTGAACTTGATTATTTTACGTATGCATATCTTGCATATTATGGATATATCCCTAATTTCCCTGCATCATATGGATGGAAAAACTTTATTCATGATTATTTTGGTGCCAATTCTGAAAAAGAACTATTAATTAATCGAAATTATGGTGGTAAAATTTACATTGATGTTTTAGAAAAATATACTGAATCACTGTATAATTTTGAAAGAATTAAAGAAGCAATGGAAAAAGCGCAAGATGAAGTTTATAAAGTTGATGTAATGAATCTAATCATTTCTGTTGATTATGATTATGATGGCACTCCAGATACCAAAATTGTTGAAAGCAATAAAGATGATGTAACTGAAGAAAATTGGACTCCTGAACAAATTGAACTTGCAGAAGAACTTGCAACATTAATCATGACAAGATATGATGAAGTTTTAGCAACTGGTACAATTTCAGATAAACTTACAGAAGTAGTTACTGTTTACAAAGATGCTAAATATGAAGTGGTAAATAATCCAACTACTTTAGAAGAAGCCTTTGGTAAATATAAAGTTGCTGGTTTACAAATTAAATTTGAAAAATCTGCTAATTATGATCACACATCTTCTTTAGTTGAAGAATTCAAAGATGTAATGCTTGAAATGTGGAATTATGCTAATGATAATGGTCTTGTTTATGACTCAAAAGCTGCTGAAGATGATACTAATTATACTAATCCAATTGTTGAGGCTTTAAAATATAATATCGTAAATAAAGATCAAAATTATGCTTTTGCTACTTCTTATGGTTTCCATGCTGTAGCTGTTGAAAAAGCGTATGACTTTGTTGATCAACCTACTGAAGATGAAATCAAATTATATGAAGCATCAACTAAACTTACTGAAACTCAATCTAGTTTAACAACAGCTAAAAAGAATTTAGAAAGTGCATCTGGTAATGAAACTGCAGTAACTTCTTATAAAGAACAAATTAAACAATTAGAAGTTAAAGTTGATGAATATGCTAAAGAAGTAAAAGAATTAATGGAAAAATTAGGTTTAGATTTAGAAAACTTTGATGATGAAAATAAGACTTATACATTAGATGAAGATATAAGTGCAAAATGTACAGCTTGGTATGATAGTGCTAAAACAGAAGTTGAAACCTACATTGTCGAAAAAGAACTTGCCAATAAATTAAAAGCAGATCTTGATTCTATGACATTTGCAGAAGGTTTCAATAAGGATCAATTATTATTCTACATTGATTATCTACTTGAAAGCTATGCAGAAGAGAAATAGGATGGTACTTAAAATGAAAAACTTTAAAAGATTTATTGTTATTATATTAGCAATTTGTGCTGTAATGGTTTGTGCAAGTTGTAAAAAATGTTCCAAAGATAAAAATCGTCTTATTCCAACACTTTCTGATCCAACAGGAACGTACTTAAAAATTGGTAATTATACAATTACAAAAAAAGATGTTTATTATCAATTACTAAATTCTTATGGAACTGAAGTTTTGTTAAATATGGTTGATGATGCACTTCTTCCAGCTTTAAGTGATGAAGAAGGATTCCAAGAATATTTAGATGAAATCATTTATGGTGATGAAGAAAAAACGGATGAAGTAAAACAAAAATTTCTTGATGAATTAATCTTATCGGGATTAAGCAAAAACCCTGAAGATGATAATTATTATGAAACATATTATCGTTTAGTATATCGTAGATTAGAATATGGTAAAAAATACTTTAAAGATCATATGGAAGAAGATTATTTTAAAGATGAAGATATTGAAAAAGCGTTTGAAAACACTTATCGTAAAACTAATGATTTGATTATTATTAGATTTGATTCTCGTAATGAAGCTAATTATTTTATGACAAGTAATAATATTGACTTAAATTATTTAAATACTGGTTGGCAAAAAACTGATGGTACTAAATATACCAAAGATGAGATTTTAGCCATCTTTGAAAACATTTATAAAGATATCAATAATGTAAACGAAAGTGGTTTAAAAACTTATACTTATGAAGATTTAACAACTATCAATTCCTCTTTAGCAAATGCGGTCTATAATTGGAAAGATGGCGATTATTCAAAAGCTCCTACTATTTATGGCAGTGATTTATACTTAATATACAAGAGTACTGAATCAGGAAATTTAGATGAAGATGGAAATGTTGTTACACTTGAAAGTGAAAAAGATAAAGTCATTGAAGATTTAATTGAGGCAGAAGTTTCTAGTGCTTATGCAACAATGGCTTCACAAGAAAATGAACTTGCTCATAACCTTAAAATTTATGATGCTGGACTTGAAAATTTTTATAAAATTACCTATGATAGTATTTTCAAAAATTTAGGTTATTCAACAGATGATTACCCTGCTTTTGTTTATACTAAAGAAGAAAGTAATGTTAATGCATTTAGTTATGAATTAAATGGAAAAACCATATACGTAACTGCAGATCAATTTTATGATAAACTTATAAGTAATTATGGTGTATATATTGCTGCATTATATTTAAAACAATATATTGTACTAAAAGATAATGGCGTATATGATCTTGCTACTGGTACTATCTTAGATCAAGAAAAATACGATGATTATTATGAAGCAGAAATTGCTGAATATAAAGAAGCATTTGAAAATGGCGATTATGCATCTTTAGGTTTTGATAAAAATTATGGTTGGGATAACTTTGTTAGAGACTATCTTGGCCTTCTATCTGAAGAAAAAATTATTATTAACCTTGATTCAAGTTTATACGAAGAATCGTTAGATGAGTTTAAAGAATCTTTATATTTAGTTGAAGAAGTAAAAGATGAAAGTGGTGAAGTTACTACTCCTATTGATGCTTTAGTACAAGAAAAAATGGAAGAAATCTATAACAATTATTTCAATGCTACTGCAGTTGGTTTAAAAGTTTATTATGATAAAAATTTAGATAATAAAGCTGATGAAGTAACAGAAGGTAGCCCTGAGGCTTTACTTGCAACTCAATTGCTTCAAACAATTTATGCTGAAGCAGTGAAGAAAAAAGAAACAATTACTACTGCTTTAAATGATGTCATTCTTGAATACAATCTTACCAATAAAAATCAAAATGGTATTTGGAAAGAATTTAAAACTGCTGGTTTAAAAGTTAAATTAATTTCTAGTGCCAGTTATAATGCATCTAGCAGTAATGATGAAAAAATAATAGAACAAATTCGAACTCAATATGCAAGATTATTAGCATACAATGATACTGACAGCGAAAAAGGTACAGATCTTTCAGGTCAAGATTTAAGCAAATCTTATACTTATACTAAAAATGATGTAACTTATACAGTTAGAGCAACTGATTTTGTAAATGTATCCGATACTGAAAATGATTTTGTTCTTTGTGAAAATACAACTTATTTATATTTTGTAACTAAGATTGTAAAACCATATTACATTACATCTTCAACAAAGTCATATAAACCTACTCGTTTACAATATGAAAATTATCTGAAAAATCCATCAAATACTACTACTGCTGTTAAAAATTGTATAACTACATACTATATTCCGGCAATAAATGCTTTGGCTGATAGTGATACTGTTAACAATGCTTTAATGGATGAATCATTAGAATTATTAACAACGATTACTTTTGATAACAAAGAATTACTAAGAGAATATATTAATGCATGTAAAGTTGTTGAGGAAGATGTTGAAGAATAAAAAGTTTCTTATGAAATTTTCTCATTAAATAAAAAACTTAACTTTGAATTATATATCAAAGTTAAGTTTTTTTTATTTCAAATTAGGTACATAAATACTTTTTCGATTTAAACTTGTAATTGGTGAGGAATAAGCACCCTTTTGAGTCTTCAAAATTTCAGCACTAATTGGTGCCATTTTAGAATCTGCTAAATCAATAAAGTGCAAAGCAAATGCTTCCATAATAGCAGGTTCTTTTGGCGAACCAAACTCTAATTCACCATGATGAGAGGCCACTAAATGACTTAACGTTTTATATTCTTCTGTGTCATCAACATGTTGTTCCGCTGCTTCAATTGCAAGCATCTGAAGACCAATTACAATATGTCCAAGAAGATTTCCCTCTTCTGTATAAAGAGGTGATCTAGGCCCTGTTAATTCTTTAGTTTTACCTATATCATGTAACAATACGCCAGCATATAATAAATCCGCATTCATTCCTTCATAAACTTCTAAAAATTTATCAGCTAACATCAACATTGAATAGGTATGGTAAGCAAGCCCATTAAAATAGTTGTGATGCATAGACATAGCAGCAGGAAAAACAAAATAATCATCAGGAACTTTAGAAATCAAACCAACCACTAAATTTTTTAAAATTTTGTTGGATATTTTATGAATATAGTTTTTTATCTTAGTTCTAAGTTCCTCTTCTGAAAGAGGGGCAGAGCGATAAAACTTTTTATCCTTAATTTCTTCTTCGCTAACTAATCTAATTCCACTTATCACAAACTGAGATTTTCCTGCATATTCATTAATATGAGCACTAAAAAAGCATACCATTCCTGGATTCACTTCATTTTTTTCAATCAAATTTACATCCCAAACTCTAGCATCAATATTAGAATCACCATCTGATAATGTTATACTATAATAAGAACTTTTATTAGGTGTATATCGTTTTTGGGTTGACTCTACTAAAGCATAAAACTCAACATCTTCTCCTATTTTCATATCAATAAACTTTTTCATTAAACTAGACCTCTTTCATTTAATACGCGATATTTGGTATTATTTCTTAATAAAAACTCTTTAACTTGTTGTTTAATTTCTTCACTCTTGATTTTTTGTTCTCTTTCTGATAACTCATAATAATTTTTAACACCCTTTACATATATTTTATAAAGTTGCATAAAATCTTCTTTATATTCATCTTTTATCATTTTTAATTCCTCATCAGAAATATCAACTAGTTTATTATTTGAAGATAAACCACCTAATTGCTCATAGTAATCAATATCAACAGGTACTTGGTCCCAAGCATCAAAATTATTCTCTAAAGTTTCTGAATAATCATCATAAACTTTTTGATATAATTTTTCTTCTTCTTTAGCATCATCAAAATATTTATCTTCTTTTTCTCTTTTATTGGCAAAAATAGGATTAAATATTTTTTTATCTGTATCTGGTGCCTTAGTTATCATTGCTTGTTTATTTAGCGTTGATTTGCTCATTAATTTCATAACTTCATTTCTAAGAAGTAAATTCTTATTCGGCACTTCACCATTAATAACCATTGATAATAACTCCGATCTAATCATTGAGATTTTAGGATCATCAGAACCAACTATACTGATTAATTCACGGTTGCTAAAATCTAATTCTTTTTCATGATGAATTGGCAAATGTTTATGAATACTTTTAATTTTACGTTTTTGACTATGATATTTATGATTATACGCTTTAGAAATGCGATCAGCAGCTAATAAATCCTCAACTTTAATTTTAAAAACCATCATTGCGTTCACTTTATTTACTGATAAATGTTGTGAAAGTTCTAATAATTTTTTTATTTCGACCAATTCTTCATGGGTATGACCAGTATTATCAGGTATTTGTCCCATTATTCGATAAAGAAGGGTAATCTTTTCAATTGTTCCTAACTTTTTATAACTTTTTATGAGTAATCTTACCCAATAAGAATAGTTCGGTAAAAATTTAAATAAATTATTATCATCTATAGCTTTTAATGCTTTTAAACCAAACTTTTCATTTAAAATTTTATATAATAAGGTTATCATTTTTTGATCATTTAGTTCTTTTAAATATTGTTTGCTTTTGCGCATGCCTTTTTCAGTATTACTTTCAATATCAAAACCAAATTTAGCTACCAAATGAAGACCTCTTAAAATCCTTGTAGGATCATCTTTAAAGCGTCTTTTACCACTACCAATGATTCTCACAATGCCATTTTCTAAATCCTTTTGACCTTCAACCAAATCGACAACTGTCAAATTAGGGGTTAAGGCTAAGGCATTGATGGTATAATCCCTCCTAATAATATCTTCTACTAATTTTTTAGAATAATGAACATCTTTGATTTTAAATTTTACATATTCTTCGGTCCTAAAGGTCGTTATTTCATATCTAAAACCAGCCTCTTTAATAACAATTGTTCCTAAAGATTCATAATAATCATCAATATTGCAACTAGAAAAAATATCTTTAATCGCAGCAGGTGTGGCACTAGTAGCGATATCAATATCATTAAAATCAACATTTAAAACGAAATCACGGACAACGCCACCAACAATATATGCCTCATAGGTCTTTTCCTTTAAAGTAGCAATCATATCTAAGCCTCTTTTAAAGTATTTATACATATCATAATTGCGATGTTTTAACGATTCTAAATATAAATTTTTTTCATCCATGATTTCACCTCACTTTATTCTTTTTTTTGTAAAATTTATATTTTTATACATTAAATCTAAAAAGCATAATGTCGCCATCTCTTACAACATAATCTTTTCCTTCTAGACGCACTTTTCCAGCCTCTTTTACTTTAAGAGGCGTTCCATATTCAACTAGATCTTCATAAGAATACGTTTCAGCTCTAATAAATCCTCTTTCAAAATCACTATGAATAACACCAGCACACTGAGGAGCAAGCATTCCTTTTCTAAAAGTCCAAGCTCTACATTCTTTTTCACCTGCTGTAAAGAAAGTACAAAGACCAAGCAAAGCATAAGCTTCTTTGACAAGTCTATCTAATCCACTTTCTTCTAACCCCAGATCGTCTAAAAACATTTGCCGATCTTCATCATCTAACATACTTAATTCTTCTTCTATTTTTGCGGAAATCATTACAACTTTTGATTCTTCCTTTTTAGCATATTCTTCTACTAATTCAACATATTGATTCCCCTTTACAATATCGTTTTCACCAACATTGGCAACATACAATATTGGTTTCATTGTCAAAAACTGATAGTTTTTCACATACAGTTTTTCTTCTGTTGTTAAGGGGATTAAGCGAGCAGGAATATTGTTCAAAAAACCATTATGCAGTTTTTTTAAAATTTGATATTCAAAAACTGCATCATTATCAACTTTAAGTTGAGCTTTTTTTTCTATTTTTGGTAATCTTTTTTCAACAACTTCTAAATCTGCTAAAATCAATTCTAAATTAATTACTTCAATATCGCTGATTGGATCTACTTTTCCTTCTACATGAATAATATTGGGATCTTCAAAGCATCTAACAACCTCACAAATAGCATCAACATCACGAATATGTGATAAAAATTGATTGCCTAGACCTTCACCTTTACTTGCACCTTTGACAAGTCCTGCAATATCGGTAAAAGAAAATGAAGTAGGAACTATACTTCGTGGTTTGACTATCTCAACAATTTTATCTAACCGTTTATCTTTTACTTCAACTACTCCAACATTAGGTTCAATTGTCGCAAAAGGAAAATTAGCGGCTAGTGCTCCTGATTTTGTAATGGCATTAAATAATGTTGATTTACCAACATTAGGTAAACCAACAATTCCTGCTGTTAAACTCATAATTCACCTCTATAAAAATATAATCAAAACAATTAACACAATCAAAATTCGCATTATGATATTCACCAAAAGATTTCGATTGGTATACATATAAATACCCGTGGCTACTAAATTAAAAACTATACTCACAATCGCAATTTCTAACGACATAATCCAAGCTATTTCAAAAAGTGCAACAACAATACTAGTAACAAAATAGATAGCCTGATCTGAAAGCATGGTTTCATCAAGAGCATCAACTAGATACTTTCTACCAAGTATTTCTAAACAAATACTAGATAAAAGTGTCCCCACAACAATCTTAAAAATACACTCACCTTTAAAATCAAAAAAGACAGCACTACCTTCTTCTAAATATTTTGTAATATATTTAGGAAAAATTAAAGTGAAATTAGATAAATAATTAAGTAGGATAACAATTGCAACTGTCAAACTCCCAATCATAACACTACCTAATATTTGATTTTTAGTCATTTTGGGAAAATAAGATTTTAAATCTTTCTTAAAAACAATAAGCATTGTAACAAAAGCAATTATACTGCTATAAAATAAACTATTGGTTTGACAAAAAAGATTAGTATAGCCGCTATCATTATTCATTTTATTTTCAATTAAAGCAAAAATAACTTGAAAAATTCCACATAAAATAAAACCGGCAATTGCATAAATCCCAAAACTTATTTTAAATTTTGCCACAGGATCAGGACCATAATCACCTGTCACCATCGCTTTATGCATTTTTTCGCTATATTCACCACAACTAGTACAATATTCTTCATTAGGATTTAAAATACGATAACAATTTTTGCATCTTATTTTCATTTTATCACCCTTTTTTACTCTTTATTAGTATTTTTATTATAGCACAAAGGTAAAAATTTGTAAATCATTTAATGTTTTTAATTTTTAAAGTCTTAACTTCTGTGATATAATATAAATAGGAGGTTTTAGATGAAAGATTTTTATCAAGTCATAATTTTAACGTTGAAAAGATTTGCGATTTTTAATTCTAACTATCTTATTATAAATACTCCCGTTTTTTTATTAAATAGTAATGAAATTAAAATAAATGAAAAAATAATATCATTTGACTATTTGATTTTTGATAATATCAAATTAATTTCTAATTATTTAAATAGTAACATTTTACATGATCACACGATTCCAATTACCAATTATTTTAATGCTACTTCAATTGAAAATATTTTTTACACAAATGATATTTTTCATACTTTAGAACTAATTGAAAATGAAGAATTTTAAAACAAATTAACAATTATAATTTATAATTGTTAATTTTTGTTTTGTATATCCTTTAATTTTTTTGGAAAAATATTATCGGTGATATAAAATGAAAAAACGTTTTTTTAAAGTATTTAAAGTATTAACTATAACTTCAACTTTACTTTTAACTATTTTTATTTTAACCATCGCCATTATCACTACTAATATGAATTACCAATTGCCAGAAATTATTAATGTTGAGTTATATGATAGCAATAATCATAAATATCTAAGTTATTCAAATGGAAAAAAACAATCCTATGTTCAACTTGATGATATTTCTCCCTATTTAACAAAAGCATTTATTTCAATCGAAGATAAACGTTTCTATAAACATCATGGAGTTGATATTATCAGAATGGGTGGTGCTGTTTTAAAAAATCTTAAATCTAATAAATTATCTGAAGGAGCATCAACAATTACTCAACAATATGTTAGAAATCTTTATTTAACAACGGAAAAAACTTGGAAAAGAAAAATTAACGAAATTCTCATTTCTTTAAATATTGAAAAAAACTATTCAAAAAATGAAATTTTAGAAGGATATCTCAACTCTATCTACTTTGATCATGGTATTTACGGCGTTGAGGATGCTAGTATTTATTATTTTAATAAGCATGCAAAAGATTTGACCTTAGAAGAAGCTGCCGCAATCGCCAGTATTCCTAAAGGTCCCACTCTATATTCACCGATTAAAAATCCTGAAAACAATAAGGAACGTCGTAACTTGATTTTAAGAGAAATGCTAAATGATGGTCTAATTACCAATGAAGAATATGAAGAATCTAGTAAAACAATATTGAAATGTGTAGGTAATAATCCAAATGATGATGCGATAAACGCTCCTTATTTTCAAGATTTAGTTTTACAAGAATTGAAAAAAATTCCTGAAATTAGTGGTAAAATGGCTGGCGGTTTAAAAGTTTATACAACACTAAATACTGAACTTTATACAGCTATAAATGATAGCATTCAAAAAAGAGCACCAGAAAGCGATATTGAAACAGCTATCTATGCAATGGAACCATCAACTGGAAAGGTTTTAGCAGTTGTAGGCGGAAAAGATTATGAAAAAAGCACTTATAATAGAGCAGTTTCTAGTAGTAGACAACCAGGATCTTCTATTAAACCCTTTTTATACTTAACTGCCCTTGAAAACGGCTTTACTGTTGCTACTACTTTTGCTAGTGAACCAACTACTTTTTATTATAATAATACGACTTATTCGCCAACCAATTTTCAAAGTATTTATGCTGGATTTGATGTTTCAATGGCTTATGCTCTAGCAACTAGTGATAATATTTATGCGGTAAAAACACACCTTTTCTTAGGATGTGATAAAATGGTTAACACGCTAAAAAGATTTGGTTTTTCAGGTGATATTCCAGCTATTCCTTCCCTTGCTCTTGGAGTAAAGGAAGTATCCGTGAAAGAATTAACAGAAGCTTATAGTATTCTTGCTAATAGTGGTAAACAAGTTACACCAACAATTATTACTAAAATAACAAATATGAATGATGAAGTTTTATATGAAGCAAAACCTAAGACGAGTAGAATTGCTGACGAAAGTGATGTTTATTTATTAAGCGAGGCAATGACATCCGTATTTGATGATAATATGACTTATAATATTAGACCCACTGGTGTTTCTATTAAAAGTATGTTGACAACAAAATATGCTGCTAAGAGTGGTTCTACCGATACTGATAACTGGATGGTTGGATATAATCCTGATATAGTAGTCAGTGTTTGGAGTGGATATGATAACAATAAAGAAATTATCTCTTCGCTAGATGCCAAATTTGGTAAATATATCTGGGCTGATACAGTTGAAGCATATTATAGAATTACTGGTATTACTCCCTCTTGGTATGAAACACCACAAGATGTTATAAGTGTGGAAATTAACCCTACAACCGGATTTTATGCAGCCTTTGGAGAATATACTAAACCAATTTACTTTAAGAAAGAAAACCTTCCATGGTTTGTAAATTTTAAAAATGACTAAGTATTAAGTACTTAGTCATTTTTAAGATAACTTTCAAAAGTTGTATAAACCACTGTTGAAGGAATTGCAAAATTTAATCCTTCAAAATTATCACCAGGATCACCAACTAATTTCCATGTATTAATTCCAATCAGTCTTCCATATATATCATAAAGACCACCACCACTATTACCAGAATTGATTGCAGCATCATGTTGAACAAAAGTATTATTCACAGTTTTACCATTTAAATCTTCTTCTTGAATCATCCTTTGGGGACAACTAATAGCACCAATTGTGACTGTATTGTAAAAAGACTCGATATCATATGGCGAACCTACCGCAATCGCATATTGACCTATATTTAATTCTTCCTCACAAAAAGTAGCCACATTTAATAAAATTCCACTATCAAATGAAATTAAAGCCAAATCATAAGTAGAATCATATCTAATTAAACTTGCAGAAATATAATTATCATTATCTAAATATACACTAAATTTAGCATTTGCATTCGTTCCAGTCACATGACGATTCGTTACAACTAAATAATGATACGTATTATCATAATTTTTCGTTCTTTTAACAATCACTCCACTACCAAGGCTTTCAGTTGTGGTTATAATACCACCACTTTTAATAACCCTAATCGCAACTGTACAAGACTTGGCTATATTTGAGCCTTCAATTAAAGCTTGTTCAATATCTTCAACTGTTATATTCTGACTATATTCAATATATCTATTTTCAATTTCATTGATAATTGTCTTCTTTAATAATTTTTGAATGTTACAACCACTAATCATAAAGCAACTTATGATAAGTAAACCAACTAATACAAACATTTTAATTTTCTTTTTATTCATATCTATCACCAAAAATTCTCTTAACATTATTTAATATATTTTTTGCCATCTCACTGCTGTCTATACCTTTAATTTTTGCCATTTCTTCAACAATTAGCGGAATATATTTAGGACCATTTTCCTTTCCTCTAAAAGGATGAGGTGTAAGATATGGTGAATCAGTTTCAGATACTAAATATTGCAAATTGATTTCTTTTACCACATCTTTCATATTCTTCCCATTTTTGAAAGTAACTGGTCCTGAAATACCAAAAGAAAAATTGAGTTTTATATATTCCTTAGCCATCTCAACACTGCCACTATATGAGTGCATAATCCCCCCAACTATTTTGGCATTAGTATTCTTCAATGTTTCATATGTTATTTGATGTGCATCTCTACTATGAATAATTAGAGGTAAATTTAATTTTTTAGCTAGTTCTATTTGTCTAATAAAAGCTTCCTTTTGTTCTTCTTTGGTTGTTGTATCCCAGTGAAAATCATACCCTACTTCACCTATAGCAAGAACTTTTTTATTTTGAGCAAGTATTTCTAACTTCTTATATTCTTTATCCGTATAATTTTTTATTTCAGTTGGATGAAATCCCACTGCCGCATAACATCCATCTATTTTACTTGCTAATTCAACAGCCTTGATTGAAGTTTCTAAATCATACCCTACAACAATCATCCTTTTCACATCAGCTTGATATGCCTCATCTAATACTTCTTTTAAATGACTTTCTAATTCTTTATTATTTAAATGTACATGAGTATCTATAAACATCTGCTTACTCCTATATAGAAATCTTTATAAAAATAAAATCCTTTCTTCATCCATTTTCCTTCCATCATAATTATACTACATCATTTATTTTTTTCAAAAAAGAAAACTTTAAAAAATAAAAACAACTTGTATGATTTATCAATCGTATTTACTTTATTGTTTATCATCAGGCATCTAGTACTTACCTAATTTAAGATGATAAAACGTCTTCTCCTATTCTATTTATTTAACATCGGGGTTGTTATAATCACTTATATCAAACAAAAATAGGATGTAGTCTTTTTTAGAAAAATAAATTTGCATATTTTGCCATTTTTATTTTTCCTTCACACATATTTACTATATAAATAAAAAGATAAAGTCAAATTATACATTTAACTTTATCTCTATGATTACTTTTATTCTATTTTTCCTTTTTTAAAGTTTGCATTCTTTCAATGTTTTATCCTAACTTACCAAATTATTACTCGTTTATTTGGTGCAATATACATCTTATCCGTTTTCTTAACCTGAAAGGTATCATACCATTCTTGGAAATTTCTTGGTGTAATGTTTGCACGTAAAATATTAGGAGCATGGACATCCAAATGAAGAAGCAATTGTAAAAATTCAGTTTTTGCTTTCATACACCATATTTTAGCCCAATTCATAAAATATTCTTCATATGAAGCATGAGGTGTATTTTTCATTATTTCAAGAGTAACTGCCATTCCACCATTATCAGCCATATTTTCACTAACAATAAATTTACCATTTACTTTTCCCCATGAAAGTTCAATACCATCAAATTGTTTAATCATCGCTTTAATTTTGGTATTCAATCTTTTTTTGTCTTCTTTTGTCCACCAGTTATTGATATTACCATTTTCGTCACATTTTGCGCCATTGCTATCAAAGGCATGAGAAATTTCATGACCAATAACTGCACCAATACCACCTAAATTTTCACTTCTTGTTTGCTTGATAGAATAAAAAGGAGCTTGTAAAATGGCGGCTGGGAAAGTAATATCATTTACAAAAGGATCATAACATGCATTTACCATATGTCCTGGCATTGCCCATTTTTTAGGATCTGTTGGTTTTGTTAACTCTTCTAAATTTTCTAAAATTTTTATTTCTTTTAATGTATGTACAATATTATATAATGTGTCTTCCGCATTAAATACAAGTTTATCATAAATATCTTGAACTTTATCAGGATATCCCATTTTTACCCCAACTTTGGATAATTTTAAAATAGCTTTTTCTTTAGTGGCTGGTTCTAAAATTTCATTTTCTTGAATTCTTAGTTTATAAGTATCAATGATTTGATATACAATCTCAGTTATATCTTTTTTAGCTGCTTCACCAAAATATTTTTCGCCATAATATAAACCAACTGGTTCTGCATATAGTTGAGATGATAATTGATAAGCAAATTTTTCAATAGAAGTGTTTGCTGGGATGCCTGCGATAGCACGATAATACGTGCTACCTAATTCTCTTAATTCCTCATTTAATAAAGAACAAGAATCAATAAGACCAGTTACATATGACCAATGTTTATATAATTCAAATGTTTCTGCATTCAATACATCTATAAAGTTTTTAAAATATCTTGGTTCAGTCACAATAATCGTTTCTGGAATAAAACCAAATAATTCTTTTAAAATAGTTTTAAAATGAATTGTTTTCAATAATGTTGCTACTTTTGATACTTTCATTGGATGATAGATTTCAACATATTCTGACCACTCTTCACTAGTTTTTACTAGACTACCAAGCAAACGATCAAACGCTAGAGTATCTTCTATATATTGATTTTGATCTTCAGGACTTAACTCTGTTTTAGCCATAATCATTTTAGCCATATTGGTCCATATCCCTAAAATCATTTCTTTTTGTTGCATCATTTCTTCTTTATAATAGGAAGCATCGGGCAAAATAACGCTTGGACCTTGGATACATACACAATGTTGTTTTGTATTTTTCATATCTGTTTCAACCATTATCTGAAATGGTAATGGTAATTGATTGAGCATTAAAGTCTTATACATCTTGCTAAATGTATCCAAATTTTCTAATTTATCAAGAATCGAAAGATTCTTTAGGGCAGGAAAGATGCCATCCTTTTCTTTCTTTTCAATATTTTTAGCAATTTTAAACAACGTACATGCTTTTTCTAAATAATGATTAGGGTAAACTTCTTTATCACACATTTCTTTAAATTCATTTATCATTGTTTTCTCAACATCCACTGCTAGAGTTTGAAACCCACCTACCGATGGTTGGTCATCAGGTATTACTAGTTGAGCTAATTTTTCTTGATTAACATAAGTGTATAAATCATCTTGTATTCTTACTTTATCAGTATTTATCATTTTTGTCCTCCTATAAATAAAATACATAAATAGAATCAATGAAACTAAATTATATTCATTATATCATATTATTTTATCATGTAAAATAAATTGAAATATATTTTTGAAATATAATACTTAAACTCTTTTTTATCTAATCATAATTAAAATGAAAAAGTATCTCTTAGACTTTCACATTACTAATATTCTTATGGTTACTTATATCACTTTGTTGTCTAATTTATCTAACTCTTCTAAATTAGCTTGATAATAATGATATTTACCACTTTGTATTTCTGTGCATAAATTATGTTTTTTCAAAACTCCTAAAAATTCAGTTACTTTTGTATTTCCTTTTTCTAGTATTCTACACAATTTTGCTTTAGTTAGTCCAAAATCACCAAAAATGCTACATTGTATTAATATAAATAATAATTGATTGATAGCATCTTTATTCTTATGTGTTTCAAATATTGGCGTTATTTTTTCTAAAATCATTTCATATTTATTCAATATTTGACTTTTTTCTAAAGCATATATTTCTGTTTTTTGATATGATTTATAAATTAAATCTAAAAACTCATATACAAATGTAGAAATATCTGCTTTATTCCTACTATCATTTGTATGAGAAAAAGCCTCTAAATACTGTGTTAAATTTTCTTTAATTGTCATACTTAATCTAAATCCAATCACTTCGTTAAAATGTTTAGATAAAATATAACTAGAAATAAATCTATTTATTCTACCATTTCCATCATAAAAAGGATGAATATAGCCAAAATAATAATGAAATAAAGATACCCTTATCAATATGTCTATGGATTGATCATTTAAAATATATAATGCCTTATTCATATATTCTATAATTTTAGATTCTGGCATTATTCCATTGTGAATAATTTTTTCACCTGTTTTATAAATATGTACTGTTTCTTTTCTAAATATTTTGCCATCTGGCAAATTTTTCTCATCTTCTAATCTTATTTCATTATATAACATCTCATCATATAGTTTTCTAATGTCAAACGAATCTTTAAAATCTAATTGTTCTTCTGTTAACAATACATACTTATTCACAATACCTTCAAATCGATTTCTTGTATTTATCTTTTTTTCGATTTCATTGATTAAATCATTGATATCTTTTCTTGTAGATATTACTCCTTCTATTTCATTAGTGTATTCAATTTCATCAATTAATGATTTTCTCATATATTGATCAATTGCAATGGGTGGAAGATTAGAAAAAATCTCATTGATTCGATTATCTATATTTCGTATATTTGAAACTAAAGCCATAATATATTTATCATAAGTAAAAAATGATTGTTGCTCATTGATATAAATATCAAATTTAATTGTTGATTGAGAATTAAATTTCTCATTATATATCCGATTGAATGTAGTACTATCATTCATAACAAATAATTTATATAAAGATTCAAAATTCATACTAACACCTCACATCATATTATATCAAATCAATTGAAACAAGTCAAATTTTATCATTCATTTTTTATATTTTTTGAACGATATAATAATAAATATTACAATAATATTGTCATAAAATGCAAAAAATGAATGAAATATTTATATTTTTATTATAATGAGTAAATGATAAAACACAGTATTTACCATATACTTTATTACTTTTTTCAATAAAACTACAATCTCCAAAATCAACTTTAGCAACTCCAAAGTTTATGTTCTAGTGGCAAGAAACCATTATGGGAATAATAGAATTCTTTTTTAAGTTTAGTGAAGTATTTAATAGTTGATGTTTTTGGATAATTAAAATCAGGATAGTGTTCTTTAATATAATCATAAACACGACTTCAAGTAAAGCGTTGTTTGTAATGATGAAAACTATCCTTTTTTATTATGTCTAACATTATTTCTTTATAATCATCTAAATAATGTTTCCTTTTGTTTTCTTTAATATAAGCATTAAAATCAACAAACTTTAAATACTTATAACAAGTATTACGTGATACATTCATCATTCTCATTATTTTTGCTACTGTATAATGATTCTCATAAAACAATTTTCTTAATTTCTCTATTTCTTTTTGATTTAGCATGTAAGGTTGTTCCTTTCTATAATATCATTTTCCATTCAGCGGGGCAACAAACTTTATATGTACAGAATCAAAAGATTCAAAAATCATTATTTAAAAAGGCAGTCTTAATAGACTACCTTTTCCATTTATAATAATCATAATTTATTTTAAATTACTTTTTAAACTTGTGAAATTTAAAAGTGAAAAACTCCAAGTAAACTTTAGATGAGTCAAAGGTGATTTTTGAGAAATTGCAGGATAAATGATCAATTTCTTATGTTTATAAGAGAGCAAAAGCACCTAATTATATACTAATAGGTAAACTAGCAACTCCTAGGAAACCGAACATATATAGAAAACGGAAAATTGAGCAGATTCTCTGTTCTCATATTTAAGAATACAAAAATCACTTTTTTATAAGTGGCCTATGCTAATCAATAATATTTAAATTTAAGTTGTTTTTTATAATTAAGTATAATATTCAAAGTATGAACATATAATATTATAAGAAATTACCGTCAGCGTGGCTAGATGACATGCCAATAAATTATTTCAATAGTTGAGTTGTAATCTTTGGAATAAAAACAACTAAGTTGGGGAAGGACCGACACGGTAATTTCTTTATTTATTATTTAATAAAAATTCTTTCCTATATTTAGGGCCAAAAAAAGTATCAATCATACTTTGCTCTACACTATATGCTAAATTTTTATTTGTCCATATATGTTTTCTAATGATAAGCTGAATCATTATTTTATAATTTGTCTTTTCGTAAGTATCATATAATTTTTTTGCCTCTTTTATTAATAATTGTGTATCACCACTATTTTCAATTACTAATAATCTAAATAATTTTTCACTTAAATCAGTTGTAGTATTATTTTTCAATAAATCAACTGTTTTAGAACTTGTTGCAATTTCTGAAAAATGATTGAATATACTTAACATTATAGCTCTACATGTATCGTTTAACATTTTTAAAATATCGTTTTTAGTAAATTCATCTCCATTTTTCTTTTTCTTATTATGCTGACGTGCAAATGCGATTAAATCATCGCAAATTAAATCTAAATCAGAATCAATGGGCTCAATTATAGAATATACTATTTTTCGTACATTTGAATAAATAACATCAACCAATTCTTTCTTAGCATTCAATTTTATTTTACTATGAAAACTAGGTAAAGCTTTACATAGAATTTCAGTGTATTTATTTGCACGAATATGCATGTTTATTACATTATTAATTTCATTAACATCATAATCGAAAGAGCCAATACCCTCAATAGAAGATTCAGAGTAATTCTTTTCTTCTATTTTTTCTTTTTGCTTTTTATATTCTTGTTTTCCTTTTTCAGAAACACCATTAATTTTTCCATCATCTACATTATTAAATAATAATATATTCTTTTTATCTAAACTAATTTTTTGAATATCTTTAAATAATTCTTCAGAATATTTATAAATTATAGATAAAATACTTGTACTATTTAAAATATATGAAATAAACATTATTATATTAGAATTTATTCCAAAGCAAATATTTTTTATTGCATAATCAATACCTTTACTACTAGAGTTAGCATTTTGCGATTCTTTAATTAAATACTTAGCAATAAAATATGCTAAATGATTTTTGTTTATAAAATAATATGATAAGTCGTCAGTTACTTTCATTATTCTTGAATTTTTAGCAACTTCTATAAAATCTCTTATATTAATTTTTTCACCATATTCTACATTATATCTATTTATCACAAACTCAATATCTGAAGTTTTTAAAATATCTCTTTCAATTTCATACATATATCCTGCTAATTCTTCAAAGGCGGAAAATATTTCATCTACATCTTCATTACCAACAAATTTCATTATAGATTTAGTTAATTCGTGCTCAAAAATTCTACTAAATATCTTTTCACCCTTAGTATAATCTTGTTGATTATCATCTATAAAATAATTTGTATATTGAACAATAAACGCAGGATTCAACGAAAATATACTTGTATTATTACTAACTAAACTATCAATTAATTTATTTATATTATTAATTTTAGTAATGTCTTGAATATTTTTATTTTTACAAACCTTTTCTATTAATTGGTTCCTTTTATCCATAAAAAATGGTTTAATTCTTAATTCTTTAATTTCAATATCTTCTGTCAATTCCTCTTTAACTGAATCAATAACATCTTGACTGATCATATTAGAACTAATTATAATATAATCAAATGTATTTTTCATATCTTGAATAAAATCTTTAGGAGTTGATGATATTTTTAAAAAATCCCATCCATCTATAATTAATATTTTTTTCTCCGAACTAATTTGTAAAAATTTTTCATATAAAAGATGATTTTCCCCATATTGTTCTTCAAATAAATGTTTTATAAAATTATTAATATTTATTCTCTTTTTACTAACTGCAGAAAATAATATTGGTAATTTATTCTTTGAAATTTCACAATAAATATATTTAAGTAATGTTGTTTTACCAGAACTTGTATCTCCTGAAATAAATAGTACTTTATTTTCCTCTAAACATTCAATAAATTCATCGTAAGTTGAAATATTTCTATTCTTAGCATATTCTTTTTGAGATTCTACAACCAATTTTGGAAAAACAAAATAATCATTAAAATCATCAGCCAAACTGTATTCATCTTTTTTTAAATTTTTAACAAAACTTGGAAGAGGCATTAATTTGCTCGTATGATTTTCAAAATTTTGTTCTTTAATTGTGTGGTTGTGTTCATACATACGTGCTTTGCAATTCCATGTAAATATAAATCCGTCACATAATAATCTATCAGTATCAAGAACAAGTACATTAAAGGAATCTACTTCATTTAATGTTGTAAATTTCATTTCTCCAGCAGAAGAAACAATTGTATCTAAGCCTTCATCTATAGAAATGGAATTAGTGTGTTCTCTATGATCATGACCATGAAATATAAATTCTGAATTGTCTACAATGACATTTTCAAGAGTAGTACGATATTTCCAATGAAACCATTCACAACTATGGTGCATTATCGTAATATTTAAATTAGAATCACTCTCTCTATTCAAAAGAAATAACTCATTATCCGGAAAATAATGTAATTCTTTATTATCTTGTTTTAATGTTGAAAATGGTGCAGTATTAATAAGGTTAAATTGAATTTTATATCCATTATTTTTATAATATTTTTTATTCACAAAATTATTATTTACTATAATTTCTTTTGAAGTTGAATATCGATAATAGTTATTTAAACTTTTTAACTCTTCATTTACATGCTCATCAATAGTATTACTATTATAAAACTCTTGAATTAATTGACCATTCCTGTCAATATCATCCATACATAAATCATGATTCCCTGGGACCATAAACAAGTTAACGAAATTATTGCAGTTTTTCATTTTGATTTCAGCTACAATTTTACCCATTAATTTTCTAGCATTTCTATACTCGTTAATATGTCCAGAATACGCAAAATCACCAGAAAATACAATAATATTATCATCTACTTTTCCGCAAACATTTAATGCAGAAATTAATTTATCAACTTTTTGAAATACAAAATTGTCATTTTCCTTAATATGAAAATCACTTAAGTGAATTATAGCTATTTTCATTTTTTTGTCTCCTATATTTTTTATAACATATATTCTGCTTGTTTTATAACTGTTTTAATTGCATCTTCAGTATATTCAGGTGGATAGTTATATTTTTTAAGCAGATGTTTAATTGCTTTTCTCATTTTAGCTTGAGTAGATTTTTTCTTTGACCAGTCTGTTGTCGCATATTCTTCTACTATGTCTTTAAGTTCATGAGCAATACATTTTAAAGTTTCATCAGTTAATAATTCATAAGCACTCTTATTACCAGCAAGGGCATCATAGAATGCTCGTTCTCTTCCTGATAAACCTTTTTTCATTGCTTCGTCTTCATCTGTAACTACTTCTTGTGCAAAGTCTATAATCTTAACAATTGTATCAGTAGTATCAAAGTCTCCTTGTCTATCATGATATTTTTCTAGGATTCTTCTTAACTTTTCACTATATTGTTGTGCTTTAAATAGATTTGTTTTTCTACTTTCAGCAATTACTTGTTTAAGTAAGTTTTCGATTATCTTTATGAATACATGGGGTGGATTACTCTTCTTTAATTCCTCAATCTTTTCAGGTCTTAATAAATCTACAAGTGAAGCACTATCATTTGTTCCAAGTTGTGTTAAAACTTTTACCTCATCACCCTTAATAGCATCCGCAACAAGTTTAGCTACTTCTTCATTAATATCTCCAATTGATATTGGTCCATTTCCAACTTCAAGTTTTAAAATATAGTTTCTAACTGATAAATAGTATTGAACTATGTAATGCTCATCTTTTGAAAGCATACCAGCACAAACTGTATAAGCATATTTTAGATCTAATGAAATTTTCATATATTCTTTTTTACGTTTTTCATTTTCTAAAACAAAAGATGCACCTTCTTGAATAACTTCAAATCTAGTTTTTGCTGAAGTGGATTTAAAATTATCTACTTTAATCTTGTAGAACCATTCGTTGAATATTGAAAGTTTTTCTTTTAAGATAGTTAAAGCAACTTCTTGAATATCTTTAATATTAAGTTCTTTATCTCTAGCTGTATAATTATCTAACGCTTCATCTAATGCTTTAGCAAGGCCAATATAGTCAACAATTAAACCAGATTCTTTACCTGGGAACACTCTATTAACTCTAGCTATTGCTTGCATTAAATTATGTTGTTTCATTTTCTTAAATAAGTACATTACATCAAGGTCAGGAACATCAAATCCAGTAAGCCACATATCTACAACAATAGCGATTTTAATATTTCCTTTTTCTGATTTAAACTCTTTAGCCATGTTTTCTCTATAGTTAACATTTTTAAATAAGTTTCTTGTTTCTTCATCGTCTTTATTACTTTCAGTAACAATAGCAACAATCTTATCTTTATATTCTTCAGTTAAACCTTTTTCTGCAATCACTTCATAAAGTTTATTATATAAAATAGCCGCAGCTTTTCTTGTTGGCATAACAACCATTGCTTTACCATTTAAGAATTTCTTTCTGATTTCATAATGCTCTAAAATGTCTTTGGCAAGTAATGTAATAATATCTTCATCTTCTAGAATTACTTTAATACTACTCATTCGTTTTTTAGATTCTTCTATTACAGCATCACTAACGCCTCCATTTTCTAGATCATCATAATATTCATCAATTCTATGTAATAATCTATCATCAGTCCATACTTTAGCAATTCTTCCTTCATAGAAGATTCTTACAGTTGAACCATCATTAACTGATTGTGTCATATCGTAAGTGTCAATAATTTCACCATAAATATCAGTTGTTGATTTATCGGCTGTTGTAACTGGAGTACCTGTAAATCCAATAAATGTAGCATTTGGAAGTGATTCTCTTATATATTTTTCAGTTCCATATTTTGATACTAATTCAAATTCGTTAGTATCTTCATTCTTTTCATAGCTGATTCTTTCATAAATACCATAATGACCTCTATGTGCTTCATCAGCCATAACAATTATATTAGTTCTTTCATTTACTTGGATTTTATCTTTATCAAATTTTTGAATAGTAGTAAATATTATTCCACCTTGTTTAAGTGTCTTAAGTTTGTTTAATAAGTCTTCTCTAGATGTTGCTCGCATTGGTGTTGTTCTAAGGTAAGAACTTGCACTGCAGAATGTTGTATATAATTGGTCATCTAAATCATTTCTATCAGTAAGTACTATAATTGTTGGATTTTGTAAGTCAGGATTAGTTATCAATCTATGTGCTAACATAACCATTGAGAAACTTTTTCCACTTCCTTGAGTATGCCATAATAAACCAGCTCTCCCATTACCTTTTGGTTTTATAGCATATTTAACTTTTTCAACAGATTTGCAAACACCAAAGTATTGATGATATTGAGACATAATTTTAATATTCTTACTCTTATCTTTGTTAATAAAAAATATATGATTTTTGATTACATCTAATATTCTATCTTGTCTTAATAATCCTTTTACTAAAACATCAAGTTTAAAAGCATAATTATCTTTATAACCTAATTCACCATTAATACTTTTCCATTCATTGTATCTATCAAATTTAGAAGTAAGTACACCCACTTTTGAATTCACACCATCACTAATCACATTGAAAGCATTATAATTAAATAATGTTGGAATATCATATCTATAACCATCACTTTCTGAATGGCCTCCTATTTGTTTATATGCATCTTCTAAAAGTGTTCCATCTAAACTTTGGAATGATTTTAACTCCATAACAACTAAAGGAAGTCCATTAATGAAAATAATAACATCTGGAATTCTTGTGCTTCTATTAGTAAACTCATGGAATTTAATTTGATTTCCAACTTCAAATAAATTGTTTTCAACACATTCAAAATCAACAAGTTTAATTAATGGGTTAACATCACTTTCATAATCTTCTATTGTGATACCATCAACAAGGTAATTATGGAATATTTTGTTTCTTTCAAATAATGATGGATGATCTATTTTCTTAATTTCGCTAATGGCTTCTTCTAATATTCTTACTTTAACACCTTTATTAATCTTCATTAATTGTTCTAATAATACTTGTTCATTAATAAAAGTAGATAAAGTTCTTTCTTGCAACCAACTATTATCTTCATCAATATATGAATAGCCTAATCCTTCTAATAATTCTATTATGGTTTTTTCTACATCTGTTTCACAAAACTTAATCATAATATTTACCTCTACTTTCTAAAATTATACCATATTTTGACATATTAATCAATTTTATATGCCTATTTTATCAAAAACTTCATATAATTGACACTATCGGGGGACTAGATGATTTTATTGAAAATTTAACTAAACAAAACAAATTAATCAACGATTTAGTCAAAAAATCATTCATTAAATTTACAAAAAATAAGGATAAAATTAAAATTAGTGAGTGTCCTGGATATGCCATTATAAAGTCTGGTATCAATAAATTCACCAACACTAAAATCTATCTAGACACTGCTTCAGTTGATATGGATAATATTGTGTCTACAGATTATGAAATAACTATAGACAATAAACCATCTAGGGCAAACATGCAACCAACTCCAAATACAGTATGGTTTGCTAAATTAAAGGATAGTCCTAAATTTATTCATGTTACAGAATATATGCATGATTTATTAGAAAATTATATATTCTCAACTGGCTTTCTAGGTATCAAATGCGACAATGAATTTATTTCAAATTATTTCTACTCGCTAATAATTAGTGAAGAATTTACTACGCAAAAAAATGCATTGTCTATTGGAGCAACAATGCAGGGAATAAATAATGAGTCATTTAAAGAAATTTTAGTACCAAATTTAACAATAGATGAAATGAACGTATATGGAAACTCTATTTCAAATTATATAAAGCAACTATATTCAAATAAGGTAAAAATCAAAAAACTTCAAAATCTTAAAGCAAAATATTTAAATAAATTATTTGATTAGTAATTCATATTATTGACACCATAGGAAGTATAGACGATTTAATAGAAAATTTAAACAAACAAAATAGTCAATTAAATAAATTAATATCAAAATTGTTTATTAAATATTCAAAAAATGAAGGTAAAATTAAAATTGGTGAATGTAGTTGTTTTTCCATCATAAAGTCTGGAATTGGTGAGTTTAATTCAACAAAAATTTATCTTGATACAGCATCAGTAGACAATGATAATATAATATCAAAAGATTACATAATTACTATAAATGAAAAACCATCTCGTGCAAACATGCAACCTATTCCAAATTCAGTGTGGTTTGCGAAATTAAAAGATAGTCCAAAATATATCCATGTGACTTCTTATATGAATGACCTATTAAGTAATTATATTTTTTCAACTGGCTTCATGGGTTTAAAATGTAATAATGAATATATTTCAAATTACTTTTATGCTTTAATAACAAGTGAAGATTTTATAAGTCAAAAAAACGCATTGTCTATTGGTGCAACAATGCAGGGAATTAATAATGAATCATTCAAAGAAATTTTAGTTCCTAGTTTATCAATCAATCAAATGAATGAATTTGGATTAACTATTTACAATTATATCCATTCTATTTATACAAATAAAATTAAAATTGAACAATTATCAAATTTAAAGAAAAAATATTTAAGTAAATTCTTCGACTAGTTATTCACATTATTGACACTATAGGAAGTATAGATGATTTAATAGAGAACAATAATAATATTTTATTAAAATTAGAATCATTATTAATAAAAGAATATGAAAAAAGCATTAATTTAAACAGTACAGAATATAAATTAAAAGAAATATTGCACGTAATAGATAATAGAGGTAAAACTCCAAAGACTACAAATAATAAAAGTTTACATCCTATCATTGAAGTAGCTCAAATAGCCAATAGTTCTATGTGGATTGATACCAATGCTTGTTTAAAATTTGTTGATGATATAACATATAACTCTTTTTTTAGAAATGGGCATTTAAAAGAAAACGATGTGCTAATTTCTACAGTTGGAACAATTGGTGTTGCAGGATTTAATTTTATTGATGGTTTATCAATAGCACAAAACGTTGTTGCTCTAAGATCAGAGTACTCATATTTGATTTATTGTTATTTAATATTAAATAAAGAAATGATAATTAACTTAGATATAGGTGGAGTTCAACCGAGTATTAAACTTCCTCATTTGTTGGAACAATATATTTTAATACCTAATGACTATAATAAAGAATATTATAATAAAATGTTTGAAACTATTAAAAATATTAATTTAAAAAATAATGAATTAAAATCATTAAAACAAACTTACTTAAAAAAGTTCTTTGGCTAATATGCTAAAGAACTTTTTTATTTTACCAAGTGATTACTTTATTAACTAAGTCTCTTTGTTCTTCGCTTGTACGTTTTAAATATATTCTAGTTGTTTCAATTGATTCATGCCCCATTAGATCAGCTAAAAGTGCAATGTCACTACATTTATTTAGAAAGTTTTTTGCAAACATATGTCTAAATGAATGTGGATAAATTACATCGAGATTCATTCCAAAATCAGCAGCAAGTTTTTTTAATTGATGGGCAATACCTCTTGTAGTAAGTCTTTCACCATTTCTATTGCAAAAGATATAACCAGAAGTTTTTCCTTTGTCTTTTAACCATTTTATTGCTTGTGTTTGTAATTTCTTTGCAATGTATAATCTTCGTATTTTTCCTCCTTTTGAATAAATATCAATATAACCAATTTTAACATGTTCAACTTTTATTTGTATTAACTCAGATACTCTTGCTCCAGTAGCACCAAGAAACCTGACTACAAAATACCAATCAAGATTATTATTCTTTTTCAATTGGTTTTTAAAGAATTCATAATCAGCATTACTAATGACATTTTCTAAGAAGTTTTTTTGTTGAATTTTAACAAACTTCATTTTAAGCTCTATTTTGTTAATAAATTCTAAGTACTTATTAATTCCTTGAATTCTTAAATTAACAGTCTTGCCCTTATACTTTTCAAGCAATAAGCCTTTGTAAGTTAAAAGATTTTGTTTTGTAATTTCCTTAAACTTTGAGAAAAAGTGTTCTACTGTAAAGATATAAGAGTTTACAGTATTCATTGATAAATTTTCTTGTATCAATTGTTTTCTAAATTGTTCTATCATAAAATATATTACCTCCTGCATTGATAGTAAATATATTTTAGCAAAATAAAAGAGTTCTCCGTTTAATCGAAGAACTTTTGTAAATACATATTCTTTTCTTTTTTTAATTTAAAAATTTCCTTGTTTAGATTAATTCTAAGATTTAATAAATTATTATAGAATTCATTACTAAATTTATTTTTTGAAATTTGTAAATTGAATATAATATCTTTATTTGTGTGTGGTATAGCAGACCCTGTATTATGACCACTTATATTTTCGTAATTGTTTTTTAAATATATATATAAATAGTAAGGATTAATATCAGTTTCTATTTTAGCTAATGTAGAACCAACTATGCCTTCATTACCAATATACACTTTTCCACTACTAGCTCCATCCATTACCATTAATATTTCAGTTTCTTTACAATATATAAGATTGATATCGTTAGCAAATGTAAAAGTACCATTTTCTAGTGCATCAATAGTCAAATAAGAAGCACCAATAGAAGTCACTGATTTTGGCTTTTTGCCTTTTATAAATTTTATACTGTCTGCTAATGAAAACTTATCAATATTGAAACCTTCTTTTTGATATAAATATGTTTCAAATTTATCCAATTTGTTTAGCATTTTAATTTTATGTTCTATTAAATCATCTATACTTCCTATAGTGTCAACTATGTGTTGTTGTACATCTGATGGGTACATTGGAATTTCAATCTCACCAAACTGATTAGCATTTAAATTCTTTCTTGTACTTCCATTAGATAATGAATCTATTGTTGCTTTATATTTTTGTGATTGACAATAGTAATTAACATATTTAGGAACTACTTTATTTGGATCTAAAGCATATTTAATTAAAAATCCAGCAAAGACTACGTTTTTAAATTTGTCGTTATAAAAATAATTTCTTCCAGTGCTGTTTCCTGTTCTTGCAAAAACAATATCATTAGTTTTTAATAAATAATTTTCATAGTCTAAATATACATTAGGATCAATACAAGTAGGCAAATTAGCTACATATGAATTATCATCAATATCAGTTATTCTAAGATATAACGGATATTCTTTATTAAAAGGGCAAGCGGAAGCTCCAATGCCATAATGTCCTTTTTTATCTATTGTTAAATCAATTAATTTTATTTTATTCATTATAACCTCCGGAGGAAAATATGGGACTAAAAAATATAGTACAAATAAAAAGTAGAAAAAGAATGCCAAAAGGTACATTCTTGTCAAATTTAAAAATTTCTCATCCTTACATAAAAGTTAAAGATATGCAGGAATTTAAAACTAAGATAAATGATAGTTTCGAATATGTTCCTGATGATATTTTCCCAAAAATAAGTAAATATATAGTTAACATAGGAGATGTCATTTTATCAATTGTAGGTACAATTGGGAATGTTTCTATAATTGATGAAACATTAAATAATGCATCATTAACAGAAAATTGTGTTAAATTAATCCCAAATGACAACTTACTTTCAGAGTATTTATATTATTTTTTAATTTCATCAAGAGGAAAAGCGGAAATTGAAAAAGGAATTATTGGTTCAACACAACCAAAGTTACCTTTTTATAATATTGAACAGATCAATATCCCATTATTTAATAAAGAGTCTCAACAAAACATAGTTGACATACAAAGGAGTATTATATGTTAGTCCAACTAAAAGATATTATTAACTTATATGATAACAAAAGAAAACCTATATCAAAAATAAATAGACTAAAAATGAATAAAGTTTTTCCTTATTACGGAGCAAATGGTATTATTGATTATGTTGATGATTATATTTTTATTGGTGACTATATTCTTCTAGGTGAAGACGGGACTGTTTCAACACAAGATGGCAAACCAATATTAATTTTAACAAAACCTAATGAAAAATTTTGGGTTAGTAATCATGCTCATGTTATTAAGCCAAAAACAACTAATATTAAATACCTGTATTATTTACTTCAATCAACAGATATTACAAATATAATTACAGGTGCTGTACAGCCAAAAATAAATCAAGAAAATTTACTAAATCTTAGTGTAAACATTCATAAGACTTTAGAAGAACAACTTCATATAGTTGACATTATAATAATTTTTTTATTTCTTCTGCTTTATCATTTTCATTTGCAAGAATTTTTATACATTTATCATGACAGTAAAATTCTATATTATTAGTAATACAATCAAAATTAGCTTCTTCATTATATACTAAATCTACATTATTATACAACTCAATTTTAATCTTCCTAGAACCAAAATTTTCATATTCAAAAGTTAATATTTTTAAAATATCATTATAGTATATTACTGTGTATTTATTACCTTTCCTATTACATACAAAATGATCTTTAATATTTATAGATTCTAAAAAAGATAAAATATTTTTATCTCGATCAATATTGTTATTTAAAATTATTAAATTATTATATTCGAAATTCATTATGCATTAATCCTCTCATAATTCTTTATTATTTCACTTTTATATTTAACAATCAAATCTATGGCATTATTTTCAATCTTTGTATTTTTAAAAGATGACTCCAATATTTCATCCTTTTCTAAATTATAAATCAAAGAAAATTCATTCATATATAAATGACAATGTTTATAATGATGGTTACCAGATTTTTCATTATATACATAAATATTAAATCTATTGTTAGCAAAAACTTTTTTCCTAGTTTGAATATCAATGGACATTAATTCAAAAAACAACATTCTAATATCTTTTGAATCAATAACACTCGTAACATCTACTAGATTCATTATAAATTACCTTTTAATATATCAATTACTTTTTGTTCTAATTGTTTGTTTTCTTCAAATAAATCTAAAAGTTCAGCAGATAACTTTTTAATTTCAGCATCTATTTCTTCTTCACTCATTTTATCTGAATTATCAATTCCAACATATCTACCAGGAACAAGTGTATAGTCTGCTTCTCTAATTTCTTCTAAAGTTGCAGATTTACAATATCCCTTCTTATCTTCATATTCTTTATTATTTAACCAATTATGATATGTTTCAGAAATTAATACTAAATCTTCTTCTTTTAGTTCTCTAACTTTTCTATCGATCATTTCACCTAAATTTCTAGCATCAATGAATAATACATTTTTATTAGATTTGTTCTTTCTTACAAACCATAAGCAAACAGGAATACCTGTTGTATAGAATAACTTATCTGGAAGTGTAATAATACAATCAATTACACCTTCTTCTAACATTGCTTTTCGAATGTCATATTCTTGTTTAGCTGAGGTAGAAAGTGATCCATTTGCTAAAACAAATCCTGCAATCCCTTTAGGTGCAAGTTTTGAATACATATGTTCAATCCATGCATAGTTAGCATTACCAACTGGTGGAATACCATAAATCCATCTAGGATCTTCTAGTAATGATGGTTGTCCATAATCACTAATATTAAATGGTGGATTTGCTAGAATGTAATCTACTCTTAACGCTTTATGTTTATCATCATGGAATGTGTCTCCAGGAGCATCTCCTAAGTTAGCATCGATACCACGAATAGCTAGATTCATTTTTGCAAGTTTCCATGTAGTTGCATTTAATTCTTGTCCAAATACTGAGATATTGTCTACATTACCTTGATGTGCTTTAACGAAGTCTGCTGCTTGTACGAACATACCTCCACTACCACAACATGGGTCATAAACCCTACCCACTGTTGGGTTTAACATTTTAACTAATAATTTTACGATACATCTAGGTGTATAGAATTCTCCACCAGTTTGCCCTAAACTTCTAGCAAACTTGTTCATGAAATATTCATAAACTTGACCCATAAAATCGCCTTCACCATCAGTTTCAAGTTGATTAGTAAATAAATCAATTAATTCTCCTAATCTTCTCTTATCTACAGTTGATGAAGAATATATTTTAGGTAAAATACCTTTTAATTCATCATTTTCTTTTTCTATTTCTATGAAGGCTTCATCTAGTTTTTGACCAATGATTTCTTGTTTAGAAAATGTTGATACATAGTTCCATCTTGCTTTATCTGGAACCCAGAAAATATGTTCAGATGTATATTCATCTTTATCGTTTTCAAAACCATCTCCATCAGCAACTAATTCTTGATATTTTTCTTCAAATCTATCTGATACATACTTTAAGAAAATTAATCCTAAAACAATATGCATATAGTCTGATGCACCAATGCTTCCTCTTAATTTATCGGCTGATGCCCATAATACTTTTTCATCAATAATAGCCATAAATAACCTCCATTAACGACACATAGTTTTTATTATTATACCATAATTTTACATAAAATGAAAGGATTTAAACAAAATAAAAAAGCCTTATAGCACTATAAAGCTTCTTCATCAATTTCATCTATTCTATTCCATATTATCTTTTCTATTTCTAGTAGTAATTCTGCTGTTGAAATATACTTATCTGAATCGCTAGGATTTAGATAGATGACTATAAGGTTATTACGCAATTCATATAATAATCTTAAATCAGGTATTTCATCTATTATCTTTAATCTTTGTTTTCTTGTTTGTTCATTATCCATATCGTTCATTCCTTTCAAACAAACAATACTCTAAAAGATTAATAACTCCAGCAAAGTGATAATAAACACTGCTTTTGTTTTATACAGTATACTTTCATACGTACAAGGGTAGGGTTGTACATTGAAAAAGTCTTTTTTAATTTTTTAATGTTTTTTGCTTATTTCATGTAATTTTACTAATTTTAACAATTTTTTATTGATTTTTCTTTAAAATATCGTTAGAAAGGGTAAAAATCACTTAAAAATAGGTGAGACAAATTCAACGTACAACGTTACATAAATAACACAAAAATGATGCATTTACTTCTTTTTTACTACTCTACTATTTTTATCATTTATTAGAATTTTTGCGATAATACCTATTATTTATAATAGATATGATTGTGGATATAATCGGAAAAATGGCACATATCAATATAGCCAATTTCATTCCTACTTGTTCAGCATTTAAACCATATTGTGAAGCAGTATGAATTATATTAGAATGCTTTGCAACAGCATCCGTAATAATACCAATTAACTGTGGACCTACAGAAGCCCCTAAGTCACCCCCAGCAGCCATGAATGCAAATAAGACAACACCACCATTTTTTACTTTGTGATTACACTCTATTAAATTACCAGGCCAAAGCATGGAAACACAAAAACCTGTCAATCCACAACAAATTAATCCCAAAAAAGGAATCATACTAATACCAGCAATGATATAGCAAATCGTTGCGCCAAATGAACCTATTATCATAATCTTAGACAAGTGTTTTCCATATTTAGAATATAACGTTCTTCCAAGCCCTAACATCAGTGAAAACATTGCAACACCAAATATATCCCCATAAACTTTAGGAATCCCAACTGATAATTCCAAAAAGGTAGATGCCCATTGAGACATAATATTTTCAGTAGCTCCACCTACAAAGATTGCTATACATCCTAGCCATACCCATTTATTTTTCAATAAGGTCTTTATTTTAGACTGCTTTTCATCAAAATAAATATTTGGTAATTTACTGATACTAAACAGTATGATGGAAAGAATAGGAAAGATAGTAATGATGAATATAAAATATTGCCAATGATCATACCCAAAAATTCTCATAAATAAAGAAAAAACAATTACAATTCCCACAACACCCCAAGCAAAAACAGAGTGTAATTTGCTAACTTCTTTATCTGGATTGCTAGATGGTAAGGCAGCAACCAAAGGACTTAACAAAACTTCAACTAACCCACTCGAAATAGAAATAAAAAAAGTACTAATAACTAAACCAATATATTCATGATGCGGTAAAATCCATGGTGTTAATCCATACATAATCAATCCAACTACTGATAGAATTGGCATTAAAATAACGCATAGATTTATATTAAATTTCTTACTAAAAAAAGTAAATATCAAATCTATAAGTAATTGTGTTAAAAACCCAATTACAATAAGTAACCCTAGTAATGAATATGAAATATTATACATTGTTTTTAGCGTTAAAAATAATAGCGGAGAAACACATGAAGTTGCTGAACAAATTATATTGGTTATATAACAAGCACTTATAATTGTCTTAGAATTTTTATCCATAAATTATGAATATCCCTTTCAATTTACAAATATCAAACGATTCAATTTTTTACTTATACTATTTAACTGGTATTATCACTTTATTACGATGAATAGAATCGTATTCATTATATAGTATATTATACTACATTATTGTGAAAAGACATATTTTTACACTAAATAATATCATTCATTTATATCATTTCTTTATAAAAAATAAGCGGAAAAACCATTTATCTTCCACTTATTTTTTTATGTTAATATTTTTTCTCATCAACAATGATATTGATACAATTTTAATATTGAACCTATACCAGTTTAACTTCAAATTTGATTTTGTTTTTGAACTTTATCAATAATCAATTGAGCAATTTTCTCAGTAGCATCAAGACTAACATTTTTTTCTTGAACTTTTTTCATCTTTTCCATGTCATTTTCACTATTTAGTAACTTTAACCCTATTTCAGTGAGTTCTTTGGCATTTGGTGCTGAAATTGACATACCAAGATGATGAAAGAAATTTTTATTAGCAGTTTCACACCCTGGAATAGGAAAAGTATGAACAAGGGGTAATCTTGATGCGGCAGCCTCAGTTGATGTAAGTCCTCCTGGTTTTGTATAAACAATATCACAAGCCTTCAAATATAAATCCATTTGATTGGTATGACCTAAAATAACAAACATTTCATTTTTGCCATACAATTTAAGCAATTTATGATATATTCTTTTGTTATTTCCACATATAACAACAATTTGAAGATAATTTTTATCTTTAATTTTATTAAAGTTTTTAACAAGTTGAATCAATTTACCAGCACCCATACTACCACCAAGTAGTAAAGCAATTTTTTTATTTAATTTCAATTGTAGTTTTTCTCTTGCTTCCTCTTTGCTAATAGGATTTAAAATTTTAGGAGTAAAAGGAATTCCTAAAGGATATAATTTATCAATCGGTATTCCTCGTTTAGTAAAATCGCTCATCAATAATTCATGAGGAATGATATAAAAATCACAATCTGTTTCCTCCCAAAATGGTGTACAAGTATAATCGGTAGCAACCCCTACAAAAAGTGGCAATTTGACATTTTCTTTTTTCATATAAGTTAAAGTTTCAGCAGGAAAAAGATGAGTCATAATAATTGCATCATAGTGGTGTTCTTCTAAATAAGGAATTAAATATTTTGCCATCTTTTTATTTATTTTATACACAGGGGATTCTTTTGAATGTTTACTAACATACATTCCCAATTTATACACTTCTCCAAAAACATAAGGAACCGTTTTGACTGTATTGACATAAGCATTCGCAACTCTTTTTGCTACTTTTTCTCCTGCAAGCGTTAAATAGTCAAAAACAAAGGCTTCATGTCCCATTTTTTCAAATTGAAGTTTTAAAGCATTTGCAGCCGCATCATGACCTCCACCAGTTTTACATGATAAGATTAAAAATTTCATATTAACGTTTTCTAAAGGCAAAGCGCACTTCAGTTTCCTCCATTTTTCTAAATGATGCAAGATGTTTAATGCCAACAATCATTGAAATACTAAAACATCCGATAAAAATGATGAATGATTTAACAATAAAAATACTTGTTAAAATAAAAGCAAAATAAGCAAAAAAGATTCTTAAAGTATGTGGTTTAACAATAATGATTAATGAAAAGAAAAGAAGCCAAAAAGCAAGTAAAAGTCCCATTTGCAAATAAGGAAATAGGCCTAATAAACTACCAAAACTAACCGCAATACATTTTCCACCACCTTTAAACCCACTATAAAGAGGATAAGCATGGCCTACAACAGGTGCAAGCATAATAAATGAAAACAAAATATGATTAGGTGAAATCGTATTTTTAGCTAAATAAACGGGAACAAACCCTTTGCCTAATTCTAATAAAAGTGTACAAATTCCGCATAGCATGCCACCTTGAATAAAAGCATTCGCAGTTCCAGGATTCCCATCCTCACTATCTTTTTTCGTATCCACTTGTTTAAAAATTTTAGGGATTAGATACCCAAACATAATACTACCTAATACATATCCTAGTATAATAAAGAAAATATAATGGATGGTAATTAACGTTTCTTTATTCAATATTAGTAAGTAAGTATTCATAAATTACACCACCTTTTTATTCGTATAATCGGTTAAGAATGCGAAGAAATTCTTGTGAATCGTGTTCTCCTAATTTATGAATCATCTTATTGATACTCATTGCAATATCATCAATAATTCTTTTTGCCACAATCTTACCTTTTTCTGTTAATTTAATAATCGTTTTTCTTCGATCATCTTCAGCCATCATTCTTTTAATAAAAGCCTTTTTTTCTAAATTTTTAAGCGTAGATGCAATTCGACCACTTGTTAATTGTTGAATTGCACATAGTTCACCTGGTGTTAAATTTTTTTGATGAATTTCTTCATAGATAAACAGGGTTTGTAAAATACCATTTTCTCCTTTATCTAATTCTTTCACTCGATGAATAAGGTGATTTCTCTTTCGAAAAATACGCATAAATTTATATGATAATTCTTTATAATTCATTTCATTTCTCCTAATTATCTTCTACTAGAAGATAATTATATCATCTTTGTCACATCTTGTCAATAGTATATCGTATTTATATATTCAATAATAAAACACTCTATTCTAATGTTTTAACATTTCATAGAGTGTTTATTTTATAATTTATAAAGTGATTTTTATTTTATCTTGCGAAAACACCATTATTCCAAATTCTACTTGCAGGATAAGTTCCATCCCATTGTTCCCAAGTTGTTGTACCAGGAACAATACTATGTAAAGTAATCGTTTTAGTCTGACCATTTAATTCAACAGTTAAATCATAAGATACTGTTGTAGTAATAGCTGGTGCTTTGATTACTCGACCAGTATTATCAATAATATCAGGATTATTAGATTGAATAGAAATTTTTGCATTACTATAATTCTTTTGAATTTCATATTGTAATTCAACCATTTCCATAAAACTATCCCAATAAGAACCAGAAATCATTGTTTGAGGACAATTTTTACCACTCCAAGTATTATGCATTTTCACTCTTGTTGTATCTAAATCATTTCTTAATAAGATATCGGCAACAAGTTGTGCAGTTCTTTGGAATGTATCATAGATATCACCAGATAAATTAGAACACATTTCAATACCAATTGAATTATTATTTCCACCACGGGAACCAATTGTATTATAACTAGATGAATACCATAATGGTTCACCAATATAGTAATACCCATTCTCTACTTTCCAAGTTGGGCCAAGAATTGATAAATAACTAGCAGAAGGCGCCGCACCATTAATTGTTGGCACTTCAATTTGTGTAACAGTTCCATTTAGTGATAGATAATAAGCAGAACCACTTTGTACAACATCAAATTGAGGTGCTATATTGCTAGTGGCAACCGCATTGGTTTTCGTCCAAGTAAAGCTTGCAGATGTTCCATCACCGGCATGATATGCAATATATTTTTCAGGAACGACACCATAGATGGCATCATTACCTACTGTATAGTGAATGGAGGTTTCACCGCTTGACATACCTTGAGCAATTGATACAACTGTACCTGTAAGTGTTGCGGTGTCATGAACAGTAACAAATTCAATTGTATCTACACTTCTACGTTCTTTATGGTTATTTGGATTAGCCTCACTTGTTGCATAATATGTTTCATCCACTTTAAATTCATCAAATAAGTATCTATTGACACTTCCATAAGTAGAAACATATACTCTTTCAACACCATCATTATATAAAGATATGTTACCCGTTTCTACTACAGCAAAATTGTTTCTAGCAAGCAGTGCAATCAATCTATCGATATCTGTATCTTCTGAATATACTCCTACAGTGATACAAACTGATAAATTAATTTGAGTTCCTTCAATTGTAACTAAAACATTTGCTTTACCATTAGCAAGAGCAGTTACAAGTCCTGTTTCCGACACTGTTAAGATGTTCTCATCACTTGATTCATAAATAAATTTAGCGTTTTCTGTACCTTTTCCATAGGCTGTAGCAATGATTTGCAATGTATCATCAATATGAATTGATCCATCATAGTGTTCTTCAAATGTAATATCAACCGATTGAATCGAATTTACAGTAATTTCATGTTCATAAGCAACTTTTCTTAGATAATCGTAAATTGTGATTGTTGCTTTTCCGGCATTAATAGCAGTAATTAAACCAGTACTTGATACAGTAATAATATCTGTGTTACTTGATTCATAGAATAAATCTTTAAAATATGCATCACTTGGTTCTACACTTGCCACAATTTGGAAAGTATCACCGGTTTCTAGTTCATCACAAATTTCATCAACTCGAATATTAGTTACAGGATTTAGTTGTTCCCATTTTGCATATAAAGTAAGATCACCATTCAAAGTTTCTAAACTAGTATATAGATTATCCTCGCTATCATACCATCCTAAGAATTTATATCCTAAATAACCAGGAACAATCAATTTATCACTATATCTTGAAGGTACAACTAAAGTATCATCTTCAGGTACTTCACTAAAGAAATATACTGTAGCTGGTTCATCTGCGGTAATATCCTCAATCGCTTGATCAAAAGCAACCATTTGACCAACTGTCAATTTAGTTGTAATTGGGTTAATACTTGCCCAATAATTGTTGTAAGAGTTAGAAATAGTAATAACATATTCAGCACCTTCTGGCCAACTAGATGCACCAGAAGAAATAATTTGAACAATTTCATATAAACCAGTTTCTAAATTTTTAGCTATATAAATACGATCAGAAAAAGTTGCTGCAGGATCATAACTACTTGTTCCAATAAAGATATCATTCGTATATCTTCCACCCCAGAATGTACCATTATTATAATTATAATTATTAATCGTTAAATGTGGAGCATTGCCAGAATGAGCAACTAAGTATTCTTCTGAATATCCACCATTAAATATATAAGTTACATCATAAATTTCGCCTTCTAATACTTTCCACTCAGCTACTAACACAATATCACCTCTTGAAGTTGAAGGAATTTCAGTTACATAATCTCCGTTTAAACTCCAACCTAAAAATTCACAATTCAATTTTGTAGGAGTAGGTAGTACAATAGGTTCACTAATTAAACTATTATAAGCAGTTGGATAATTTCCTTTTAAAGTACCACCATCAAGTTCATAATTGATAACATAAAATTCAAGTGGTTTTGCTTCATCAACAATTGGTTTAGTTGCCAAAGTAGTACCTGATGTTTTTAAATGTTTAAATAAACTAGCATAAGAAGTTAAATCAGTAATCACTTCACCCTCATTATTTTCATAATAATTAGCACCAAATTCTGCCAAATGTGGATTTGTAGTTTCAGTATCAGAACCTTGATATGTTCCAAAATAATGAGTAGTAGGAAGTCCTAAAAATTGATTGTTATCTACTTTGCAACTCCAATTAGATGTACTTGCTCCATTATTTCTTAACCACATATAATTATAGCAATGATCAAAAATATTGCCTGTAATTTCCCAAGCTGTTTTATTTTCTTGGAAAATATGAGCAGAAATTGCACCATTATATGGAACCGCATTAGACTGATCAGTACCTATTTGTTTAAAAGTATTATTTAACACATACACTATTGTATTTGATCCACTAGGTCCGGATAAAGCATACATAAAGATTGCATTGTATCCATTATTTTGAACACTTTGTTCAAAATAATTATTCGTAAATGAAATAATACCTTGGTTATAGCCACCCTCACATCTAATAGCATCTCGATCAAAGTCTAAGAATACATTCCCTTCTACTGATAAATTAACAACTCTATTGATTAATAAGTTAACATCACTAACATTCGTAAATCTATTATTTGCAAAATAGAAATGATTTGTTGAACCTCCACTTGGTAAATTGAATTCTACAAATCCTTTCATCACATAACGATTGATAACCCAATCAGTAGTAGAAGCATTTGTATCATAAACTAAATTATTTACAAACTTAAAGTTATGATACTCTTTGTTTTCACTTCCAACGATTTTAGCACCCTTTGTAAAGGACAATCCATCCATTGTAAAATTATTAGCAGAAGCAAGAACTGTAATAACGCCTGTTAAAACAGCTTCTTCTTCTCGTGCGAAAGTATTTGGATTGGTTCCTGCATTTGGTCCAACAATTGTTAAGTTAGCCAAGGAAATCGTAACATTTTCATTATACTCACCAGCTAAAATAATAATCTTACTTCCTTCTTTAGCATCGTCTAAAGCAGCTTGAAGTGTAGAGTAATACCAATCCTCTCCAACTCCTACATATAATGCATCTTCACGCCATTTCGCACTAAGCACAATATTTCCTGTTGTTCCTTTTTCAATAGCAGTAATTTTTTCATCATTGAAATACCATCCAACAAAAACGAAATTGCCATTTGTTGGTACTGGAAGTTTGGTTAATCCAACTTCGCTATCATATTTAGTTGGAGCATTTGCTGGTAAAGTTCCACCATTTAAAATATATTGAATCTCCCAAAGATCAGCACTTTCATCAACATATTCAGGAACATCAGTTTCATTTTCATAATACGTATCCCAGCCATCAACACCCATAAATTTACTTGCTACTGGAGTTTGATCATAGTAATTATTAGCACCATCAATATTAAAAGAATATGCATTTTTAATATAATAGGTAGCTAAAGAATTCAATAATTTATTATAATTGATATGCACATCATGAGTAGTTTCGCTCATATCAGCTGTTTGATCTAATCTAAATAGCATATATGAATTATCTACCTTATTATATTGAAATTCAATTTTAGCAGTTCCTGTTGAGGCACCACTATATTTTACAAAAGTTGCTGCAGCATGACTTCCTGCTGTTTGACCACAATTTTTGAAAGTATTATTTTTGATTTCATAGGTTCCTTCACTATAAGATCTAACCCAAATTGTATATTGAGAATAATTTTCAAAATGATTATTTATAATTGAAACATTTCCCTTCACACCAAAGGAAGCCGTACTATCAATCTTAATTCCATCATTATAGTTAGCACCATTACCAACAAAAGAACAACCCTTTATAGTTAAATTGATTATTTGCATACCATAAAAAATCATTGGTCTTCCTGTAGATTTTTCATATTTGAGATTTGTTAATTCTATATCCTCAAAAATAGCATTTACATCATCTGTTTGTGGAACAAAATGAATAGGTGCAGTTAAACTATCTTGTGCAGTAGAATTGACTGTTGACTCATAGCAATAAATATTTGTCAATTGAATATTGCTAACACCACTAGTTGAACCAACAATACGTCCCTTTTCAGTTAAAGCGATTCCATCAATCACAACATTATTTGAATTGATTAAAATATCACTAGTAAAAATAGTTTCTGCATTTCTAGTTTCATAAACTGGATTAATTCCCCAATTCGCACCATTGATGGTTACTGATTTATTGATTGTAAAGCCTTGATAAGTACCGGCTACCACCAAAATAGTATCTCCGTCTTTTGCAGCATCTAGGGCTTCTTCTATTGTCGCATATGCATTTTCATTATTTGGATCGACAATTAAATCTTTTTCAACCACTTGTTCTTGTTCCCATTTTGCAACAACTGTAATATCGCCTCTTTGCTCACCATTGATTTGTTCAATTAATGCATCATTGAAATACCAACCTAAAAATTTAAATCCTTCTTTTGTTGGAACTGGAAGTAATGTTATTTCATCAATAAAGTATTTTGTTGGTAAGTTATCGCATACACCACCATCTAATTCAAAAGTAATGAAATATGCAATTTGTTCCCATTTGGCATAAAGAGTAATATCTCCCTCTAGGCCAACTTCTAATTTATCTACTAATTGATCATTGAGATACCAACCCAAAAATTGATGATCTTCTTTTGTTGGTTCTAATAACTCAATTGGTAGAGTCAACATATCATATCCTTGGGGATTATCAGGATGATTGAGGCCTCCATCAAGTTGATAATCAATAGTATATTTTGTAACTATCCATTTGGCATAAAGAGTAACTTTACCACTCATGGATGCATCAAGCTCTGTTATTTTATCACCAGTACATTCAGCATCTAAATACCAACCATCAAAAGTATAGCCTGTTTTAGATGGATTATTTAAACCAACTGGTAAATCAGAATCAGTATATGATGTTGGATTATTTGGATGATTGATACCTCCATCTAATACATATTCTATCTCATATATTTCTTCTAAAACCGTAACATCAAAAACATATTCACGATACTGTATACCATCAACACTTGAGGTAACTCTAGCAATAATTTGTGTAGTACCTTTAGATACCGCTAAAACATACCCATCATTATCAACAGTTAAGATCTTATCATCATTTGATCTATATGTTATAATCGGATCGATACAACCTTCTTGAAGAACATAAGAAATTTTATATGTCTGTCCTTTTAACATCCTATCTTTTACATCAAATTCAACATCTAATGTCTCTGTATAGACAACCTGAATTGTTGTAGTTGCATATACAGAAGGGTTATCTTTAACAAAAACTTTTAATTCTGTTGTCCCCTCTTTTAAACCTGTTAATATTCCATCAATATAGGTTGCAACGGTTTGTTCAGATGATTCGTATACTAGTTCATAATTACTTTCATGTGAATCCTTGACAACTGTAGGCATAAAGTCTAATTTTTCACCTACTTTAATTGTGTATAATTCTTCATCAAACTTTAACTTGATATATCCGTCTGGAATACATGATACCAAACAAAGAATTACACCAACCATTGATAAAATTAAAAATAATCTTTTTCTTAATTTTAACATTTCTCCTCTTCCTTTCATAAAAAGATATTTAATTATATCACTGAGAATTTTTTTTTGCAAGCGTTTGCACTTTTAAAGTAAAGGAAGATGATTTTGTTTTTTATTCACTTTTATTTAAATTATTTTTCTTTGTAAAAATATAAAAAAACAAATAAAAGACTGTCAAAATTTAATATAGTATCCTATTTAATTTAAATGAATTTTTCCTAACAAAAAGCTTACTAGAAATCTAGTAAGCTTTGAATTATTCAAACTTATTGTGCTTCATCTTCAACAATCATAGTTGAAACTAAAGCTTTAAATGCAGCACTCCATTTTGTATTATACATACCAACAAAATAATTAGTTTGGCCATTTGGAATATATACTTTAAATCCTTCAGGCACTTTATCAAATAATGTATCACTTACATATGTAATATGTGCTGATGTTGTAAAACGAATGCCCGATAATGTAGTGTCAATAAATGCACTTGCATCAATGGAAGACAAAGTTCCCGTAGTATCTTTTAAAATAGTAGCCACACCATTAAAATTACGATTGGCAACAACTAAAGTATAATATGTTGAAGTTGCACTTGCCTTACGATAAATTAAATGATCAATTTCAAAGAAGAACTCATTTCCATCTTCAATTATAATTTCTGTTATATTTGGACAATTCGCAAATACATTTGCAGCCAAATCCTTTGTATTGGCAAGTAGTGTTACAGCTTGCGAATATTTCGCAGGAATAAATTCAAGTTTAGTTGTCGTTTTGCCACTCGTTGTTGTTGTTGAATATAAAACATTATTGTATACTTGATATTTGCTTGAACCATCTTCAACAGTAATGCTTTCAAGTTTTATTAAATTTGCTAACGCATTGACTTGAATGGATGTAACGGTATTCTTGACTTCAAAGGTTGTTAAATTTTTATCTGGTACAAGATATAATGTTGTCAAAGATTTATTATATAATGCCCCATTCACACTTGCATAACTTTTATTATCAGCACTCACATTGATAGAAGATAATTTCTCACATCCTAAAAATGCATTTAAATTAATATTGGTTACACCTTGAGGAATATATAATGAAACGATTTGACTACAATTTTTAAATGCCTCTTCACTAATTTTTGTTAATGTTGACGGAAAGGATATAGCAATTAATGATTGACAATTTTCAAAGGCATTTGATTCAATTGATTTAACCCCTTCTGGTAAACTTATTGCCGCAAGTTGAACACAATTTTTAAATGCTGATGTACCAATATGATCAAGAACACCATGAATTGGTAATTGAATTAAAGAGGTACATCCTTCAAACATTGAAGTTGCAATAGCAGTTGCATTCGCTGGTAAACTAATACTATTTAAAGCAGTACAATCTTTAAAGACATTGATTCCAAAAGTTAAAGGGTCGCTACTATCAGTACCAAGAAAAGTAACTGTTTTTAGATTGCTACAACCTTCAAAAGCACTAAATGCAATATTTTCAATTCCCTCAGGAATAATAACACTTGTAATCGTTTTATTGTTTTTAAATAAATTTTCTCCTAAAGCTTTCACTTCTACACCATTAATTTTAGCAGGAATTTCGATATCACCAGCTAAATCAGTGGCATCAACAATTGTTTGTGTCTTACTATCAAATTGAAAAACACTAACCCATTTTGCAACTAAAGTAATATTAGAAGTTACAGGTTTTGTAAAATCATATGGTTGATCATTGAAATACCACCCTACAAAATGATACAATGAACGCGTTGGGTCATTTGGTCTAACAAATGTCGAGCCAGACTTTACTTCAATCTCTTTTACAAGAGTACCTCCATTAGAATCAAAAGTTACAGTTAAAGTTTTAACTGGAAATAAATCTGGATTATCATTCATAAATTTATCAAATGCAATTGTAATTAAATCTTTAACTGTGTTGCTTGAAACGGTTGCACCAGAAACAACAACGAATGAATCATCTACAGTTGTGCTAGTAGCACCGTTTAATCCCATTGATGAACCATTAAAGCTTTCCCCTTTACCTAAAGTATCACTTTGTGTTGTAACCATATTTACAATCTTTCCATCTTCATCTATTCCTACATATAGTTTTACAGTAGTAAAAACATTAGCCTTTTCAAGATAATAAATACTTACTTCTTTACCATCTTTTACTGCTTTATATTCAGCCTTTAAGTTTTCAGTTGCTGTTATTGATACTTTTGTATATTCTGCTCCTGCAACAATTTTTTCTAATTGCGTTTTTACCGCATTGGGGATTTCACCATCTGCTTCTTCATCTTTATAAGATGCAACAAGCGTAAGATTTGAATTTACTGGTTTGCTAAAATCATATTCAGAATTATCTAACATCCAAAACACAAATTCTTTTCCCTCAACTGTTGGCGCAATAATTGCTGTTGCTAGTTTTCCCTCTTCAACAAAATATTTTGCATATTCTTGATTGTTGACTTCATATTTTACTTCATAATAAGTTCCTAAATTTCTTTTTTTACAGCTTATAAATGTAAAAGAGAAAATAGTTACTAAGAAAAGTAAGAATACTTTAGTAAAAATTTTTTTCATATTTCCTCCTAAAATTTAAAATTTTGACAATATTACTATATTATCATACTATTTATTCTATTATTTGTTAAATGTATTTTTTATATATCTATATATAAAAAAGGATATATGAAATGATAAAAATTAAAACTTGGGTTCTATGTTTTAATAAAACCCAAGTTTTTTATTTTATTTAAATATATGATTATTTTTTAAACTTTTACTCTATAACCTCATAATTTTTAAAATAACTTTGCCAAATGATTGTTTGATAACTTTCATCACCATTATAATAGATAGTAACTTCTAAACCATTTTCTGGAACTAATTCAATGTAATCAACAAAATTAGCATATGGATATAGCATTCCTTCTTGATATAAGCCTTCAAGAGCAGGTGCTGTATCACTTAAGAAAACGAATGTTTTTAATGATGTACAGCCATAGAATGCTTTGTCACCAATGGCTTTTAATGTGGATGGTAAAACAACTTTTTCTAAAGTAGTATTTTGATAGAAGGCATTGAGTGCTATCTTTTCTACCCCTTCCGGAATAACAAATTCAGAACTTGATTTATCATTATAGGCATAAAGAACCGTCTTAGTGGAATTATACAATACTCCATTTTCATATAAATAATATTTATTAAAATCCTCTACAACAATTTCTTCAATATGGTAACTTTGATAGAAAATATTTGAATAGTCAAAATTACAACAATCATTGCTAATAACAACTCTTCTTAAATTATCACAATTAGCAAATACTTGTTCTTCAATATACGTTAAATTATTTGGCATTATTACTTCTTCTAATCCTGTATTAGCAAAAGCTTTAAACCCTAATTCTTCAATCATATTTAAATCTATCTTAACTAGATTAGTAGCATCCCTAAAAGCTTGTGGATATACATATTTTAAATTAGCTGCTTTTACTGCTATAACATTCGCTTTTTCAAAACTATTATTCCCAATTTCTTCTACATTTGTAAGATCAATATTCATTAAATATTTATTAGAAGCAAAAGCATAATCTCCAATTCTTATTGTTTGTTCTAAAACTTTATATGTATCTAACAATTTACCTGCTGGAAATAGTACCAATTCACTCAAATCTTTTGAATATACAATACCATCAAATGAATCATAATCCAAATTATGAATTTCAAAATTTTCTAAACCAGTACAGCCAACAAATGAACTTGCAACATCAATTCCTTCAACGCCATCAGGTATCACTACTTCTTTTAAAGATGTACAATTAGCAAAAGCAAAACTACCAAGCGTAGTTAGAGAAGTGGATAAAGTAAGACTTTCAACAGATATACAATTATTAAAAGCATCTTCACCAATTTCATAACAATTACTAAGATTAAGGGTAGTAAGTGATGTACAATTATTGAATGATCCTTCACCAATATACTCAACTTTTTCAATTCCTATCATATTTTTAAGAGATGTGCAATCTTTAAAACTATTTCTTCCTTGAGAAATTCGCGTAACATTATTTAAATCAATTGTTTCAAGCGATGTACATCCTTCAAAAGCTCCATAGTAAAGGGTAGTAATGGTTGATGGAATTCTAAATTCGACAAGCGATGTACAACCGGTAAACATATAACTAAAGGCATCTTCACTTACCCCACCTTCTTCATTTAAAAATTCTACATTATCTGGTAAGACAATTTTTGTTAGTTTATCACAATTACCAAAAGCATATGCACCTACTGTTAACAAATCTTCAGTAAAGACAAGTTCACGAACATCTGTATTATTTAAAGCACGACGACCAATATTGGTAATAGTACCACTATACTCTAATTGTGCATTAGTTAAGCCAAACATCATTGCAATTGGAAACTCTGTAATTTGATCATGTAAAGTAATTTTTTTGAGCAATGGTTTTTCTAATTTGCATGTACCATACGATTTATTAGCAGTGGTTTGCACACCTTCTTCGGTTATTAAACTAACAATAACAACCGAACGAATTGCTGTTTCTGCTTGACCAAATGCTGATTCATTAAGCTCTGTAATCGTTTCTGGTAAAACATACTCACCATCATAGTCCCAACAAGATGGAGTAAATAATTTTGTCATTTCTTTATTGTACATTACCCCACATTCACCATTTACTAAATATTCATTATCATCAGAAGCAGTATATTTAAGTAATTTTGTCGAATCTGCTGAAACGTATGCTTCAATTTTATTTAAATTTTTATGAAATACGACACTTTCTAATAGTGGACACATACTAAAGGCAAAACCTCCAATAGTATCAACATTGCCATAAAAATGAACTTCTTTTAATTTTGGTAAATCAGCACAAGTTGCGGAATCTTCTCTCATCACCATAAAGCCCCAATCTTCAATGGTTGTTTCACCAAATTGTCCAATATCACCATAGAAATTAAGTATAGTCAATTCTTTAGCAGCAGATAGCGTAAATTCATTTACATTGCCAAGATAACCATAAAAATTGGCTTCTTTTAAAGCAGGAACATCATAAAATGCATTGGCCATATATGCAATATTTGAATAAACTGTTAATTTTTCCAATGAATGTAAGTGCGTAAAGGCTTCATATCCCATTTGCAAGTATGTCATATTGCCATCAGCATCATTTGGTGTGAATGGCAAAGTCACTTCTTTCAAAGATATACAATATGAAAAAGTCATAAAACCAACTGAACTTAAACTTGTTGTAGCAAGATCTGCTTTTTCTAAACTAAAACATAAGGCAAACGCTTCTTCACCAATTGTTTCAAGCGTTGTAGGGAAAATTACTTCCTTTAATGACATAGCAGCTCTAGCAACACCAGAACCAATGGTAGTTACTCCTTCTGGGAATACAATTTTTGTTATATTGTTATCTTTTCTAAATACATCATTAGCAATTACTTTGATACCATCAGGTATAACAACCTCTCCTCCTGTACCATTATAATAATATAATGTTTCATCAACAATAACAAACTCTTCCCCTGTGTTCTCAATACCCTCTGCAGTAGTTGCTTGATTAGGTGTTGCGTTCATATAGTTTATATTAAGCGTTGTTACAACTTGATCTGTTTTAGTCTCTTCATAACTAGTTTTATTTAAATCTTGAGTTGAAGTAGAACCAGTTATAAATTCTTCATATGCTTCAATTAAATAACCACTTTCATTTAAGGCATAATCACCAATCGCAAGAGCTAATTTATGATTATAAATCTTGTCCTTATAATCAGTAATATCAACAGTAACAACAGTATTTCCCCCGCGAACCTCATCATAAATTGGAAATGCATTATCACAAATTAATTCAAATTCATCAGGATAAGCCTCTGATTCTGTAAGCAAACCAAAATAGGATAAATAATGATTATCATATGCTTCAAATTCAAGATAAGTTCTACCCTCTTTTTCATAGACTTTAGAATCTAATAAAGTTGGTGCCTCATAATCTAGAGTAAGTGGAATAACCAAAGATTCTTCTTTTTGATCAATTGTATCTAGAACTCCAGTAATGACAATTTCTAATTCTTGATTACTACCAACTAGAAATTGAGGAATTTCAATTTGTAACTCATGTTGTGTAGGAACAAGTGCACCACTATCATTTAGATATGTTTTACCTACATTTGTAGCATAACCGTTAAAATATGATTGACGTGTATATTTATCAACAATTTCATATCTTAATTCTTTCACACTTCTTAAAAGACCAATAGAAACAGAATACAATACATTATTCCCCTCATAATTTAAAGCTATTTTATCTGCTGATGCAAGCGGTGCCTCATATCCGTCTGGTAAGATAAATAACTCATAACTACCAAGTGGAAATGGATACCCCATCATTCCTGAAATATATAATCCTAATGGGATGGTAGGATATATTTCATACGTATCATCATAATATGTTGCATCAAAAATAGGAGCATCATCCCAATCACCATAAAATGCTAACCATGGGATAGAAAGATCAATATTAGAATCAATCGAATCTAAAGTAATATACCCTTCTACATACATTCCATTTGCAAAAGTGCTATCTAAATACGTTTTATCTTCATCAGTTAAGAAAATACTTACTTTAACTTTTGCGACTGAATTTGCCTCAACTGTTAATATTCCATCTTCATACGTTCCATTTTCAACTATATAATCTCTTTGACTTGCTTCAAGTAAATAAGCTTTTTCTAAAATGCGACCATTATAATCTATGCTATCTGTCATTACAATGCTATCTAAATTATATGATGCATCTGTTGAACCAGTATTGACAACATTGAAAGTCATATAATAAATACCATCACGACTTGGATCATCACCTAATTCCAATTTGGTTCTATCCGTACCAGTAACACTTAAATAAACACTACTATTTAAGGCGGCATCAATATTAACTAAACCTGCTCCTTGCTTACGTGGGGTTGCGGGAACACCATTTTCATCTTTGATAATACTTGCAGTAGACATTAAAACTTGATATACCCTTGCTTGAAGTTCAGTTTCAGTCATTTGTGGATAATTTTCCTTTAATGCCTGTCTTACAAGTAAGGCTGCCCCTGCTAAATTAGGTGTTGCCATTGATGTACCACTATAATATGCATATGACATTTCATTACCATTTTCATCTTGAGTAATAGTAGGAACTGAAGAATAAATGTTTCCACCTGGAGCAGTAATTTCTGGTTTTAACTCGAGATTAGGAAGAGGACCAATTGAAGAAAAACTAGACATTTCATAAATTTTGTTATCCATATTAAAATGAATAATTCCTTCCTTAACCTTTGTTAAAACAGATCCAGAATCTACTGTTACTGTACATGTTGGAATATATAATTCTCCTTCAATAGATGCTATAATTTCACCTGGTTGATTATTATAAATGACACAAGCAACAGCTCCATAATATGCTGCAACTAGTGACTTATATTCAAATGACGTTGAACCTCTTGATACAACCGCAATTTTACCTTCTACATCTAACCCTTCATAATCTTCTAAATCACCATAATTTGGAATGACAACATATGGTAAAGATAATGTTTTATTTCCCTCTTCAAATGGTAAATATTCATAAAAAGGATATGATTCTGAGGTTGCCGCAAACGCAGCTGAATTAAAGGTCATATTCGTATTACCAGATACAAAATAATTCTTTAAAGTTGCATTAGATGAAGCAACTCCAAATGATGCATCATATGAAGAAGGTGAACCTACCAAACCATTATCAGGATTAGAACTTAAACCATTACCATAGATAGTACCATCTCCTGCTTCACCATCATTACCAACTGCCACACAAACGCTAATACCTACGGAACCTAATAAATCATAGACTTCATCAATAAATTCTCCTCCATCGCCTTCTGATGTAAAACCATTAGCAGAACCAAGTGACATATTGATTGCGTCTACTCCAAGAAGAGCACAATCTCCTAAAGCCGCTATGATATCAGTTGTATATGCTCCCGGTGTGCCATCTGAAAAAACTTTCATAATTGCCAATTGGGCATTTGGTGCAACACCAGTGATTTGATCATCATCACCAGCAATGATTCCTGCAACGTGGGTACCATGTGCACCATGACCATAGTAGTTAACTGCCATATAATCGGGATCAACAAATTCATCCATATCAGCATAATCAAATCCATAAGGAATTTTTGAACTCTTATAGAATTGTTCAGCCTGATAATAGTTACCACCATTGGCAACATTAGGATATAAGAATTCACTAATACTTTCAATATTTTGATATGTCAATGCAACATCTGTTAATTGTTTTTGAAAAGCCTGATGACTAGTATCTAAACCAGTATCAAGAATAGCCACTATCATTCCTTCACCTTTATAATTACTATTTGTAGCAAGAATGCCGGTTTCTTTTAAAGCAACATCATATGATGATTCCTCTTGTGGCATATTATATAATTCTGAAATTGCTACTTCTTTTACTTTTGCAAGTGATGATATTTTTTGAATATCTTTATATTTAACTTTTATACCTAATCCATTTAACAATGTCGTATAGGAATGTTTAAATTCATAGGCAATTTCATTTTCATCCAATAATTCTTTTACTCTACTTTGAATAGTAAGTAATCTATGAATGGTATTTTCACCATCTTTAGTTAAAGCAAATTCGGCTAATGAGCCCATAAAATTGCAAGCATGATATTCTTCTGTTAAAGATTTCCCCTCTAATTCAACAATCACCCATACTTCATCATCAGCTTCAAAAAGATGAGATTGATATAAATTATTTTCATATTTTTTTAACTGATTTAAATTAAAATTAGAAATCTGTGAAAAAGTAGGTCTTGTATTTTCAATTTTTGGAGAACTACCTTTACTATCTCCACATGAAGATAAACCAAAAATTGATAAAAACAAAATACATGTTGCAATGGATAAACTAATTATTTTTTTAATTTTCATCTTTCTTCCTCCCATTACCAACTATACATTTCAATAATCATTAAAATATTTTCCTCAAGATTTGCTACTGCCTCATCATAAGTTGCTTGAATAGCAGCAGAACCTAAAGCCATACTTATTTCATTAACATAATTTTGATACGTCATCTCAATTTCTTCAAGCGCATATTCTGCCATCTCTAAAGCATTGATTTGTTCTTCATAAGTTGCAAGAAGAGTTTCGTAAAAAAGACTAAAATCTTCTAAACATTTCTTAAGAAGAGCATCTGCTATAACTTTATCCTCTTGTATTGTTATAACTTCGTCCATTTTCTGTTTTGCTTCTTCTAGTAGCATACTAACATCTTCTTCTGATGACATGTTTCTTAAACTATTAGCATATTCAAAATAAATATCCTTCAACTCTTCTTGTTGTGCTGCATAATAATTATTCAAATCCAAAACATCAATATATGCTAAAAGTTCTAAAATATCACTATATTTAGGACATTTATCAACAGCATTGAATTGTTCTATAATCTCTAAATAGGCATTCACAACATCTTTTCTACTCAAAGCTAAATTTATCGTATTTATTCCTTCTTCCAAAATATTATACATGAATGTCAAAGCATCATCTGTATAATATTCTATATTTATGGCTGTAAAATACTTGTTTAACTCCATTATTTTAGTTGTTTTTAAATAGGCTGCTAATTCATGATCTTGTTCTTTAGTCACAACCTTTGTTAAATCATCAACAGCATTGAAATAGGTTGCTACAGGTAATGGTGCACCACCTTTATAAGTATTCAAAGTCTCAACCGTCAGATTTTTAATGGCAATCATTTTTTCCCATTCTTCACTATAATAATCATCCATATGATAAGTTGCAAAGATATCTAAGAATAAATTACAAAAATTTTTTACTGCCTTTGCCTGCTCAATGACTTGATTGTAAACATCATCTACTTCTTCATTGGTAGTAGCCTTTGAAACTGCATTTTTTCCTTCTTCAATAATTGTAAGAATTTCTAAAAATCCGTCCTCAGGATATAATCTTGCGTCAATTTGATTAACAAATTCATCTAATTTGCATACTACCTCTGTTTGATAAACATTTAAGATTTTTCTAAATTTTGCCACAAGATTTAAATTTGTAGTAACATTACTATTAAAATCATAAATGATATCATCTACAAACCACCCTAAAAATGTAAACCCCTCTTTTTTTGGATCATTCGGTTTTGTTACTACATCACCATAACAAACAAGTTGATCCTCAATTTTAGGTAATTCTTCATCTGTATTAAATTTTACAATTAGATATTTACTTTCTACTACTTGATACGTATAGGTGAGTACAAAATCTTTATAGTTAATTATTGCATTTTTGGTTCCGATTGTTGTTAAATCAAAATCTGTTATCATTGATTCATCTACACTAACATCAAATACTTTGCCATCACTATAAGTTACTTCTAATTGAAGACTATTAATATCAAATGATTCATTTACTTCAAATACTTTTGGAACATCCGTTGACGCTAAGTTGACACTTACGATTTCGGTTGCCATAAAACATGAAGTTAACGTCATAACTATTCCAAAACTTAAAAAAAATAACATAACTCTTCTTTTCACTGTAATCCTCCTTGTCCATACATATTATCATTTTTTAAATGATGATAATAGTATATACTATAATATTTATTTAATAAAATAATATAATAAAGAAATCGCTTACATTGCATTTTTTTACTTTTTTTGATTTTTAAAAAATATTAAAATATTTAATTAAATTTGGTATATTTTATATTTTTTAGTAATATATTCTACTAATAAAATGATTAAAAAATCAATATAAAAAGGATTAGTATTTTCACAATTTACTAATCCTTTAATTTTGATATTTCCACTCTACATAGATTCTAATATACACTTCATAGTTACTATTATATTGATATACTCCCTTGACTGTAACCCAACCAAAAATAATACCTTAAATGGTACCAAATGAACTTATAGTAACCCTGCCACTATCTCCTTCTTCTTGATATGCTCGTCAATACATTCTCCAGCATAATTTTCATTATAACTCATTTTATAATATTTAAATTTAAAACAAAATAAATAAAAATAATATTATAGTCAAAATTTTTTTCTTCATATTTATCACTTTTTATTACAATTAATCTTTAACTCATTGATATTGATTATGTCATTCTTTTTAATCTCAATTAACATTGACCAAAAATAGGCCTCCGTACTATAATTTCCTATTTTAGTTGTTTGTTTGATATTTACGATTAAGGTAGATCCATCAACAATAATATGTTTAAGTTTTGTTTTAAGGTAATTGGCCGTTTCATATGTAACTATAATGAGAGCATTTTCTTTAAAATAGTTCTCATCATAATCTCTTAGTTTTTGATTCAAATCACTAGAATACCCATCCGAACTTTCATTATAAGCATCATTGTTCCATTCAGTACATTCCTTTTTTAATTCTTCTAATGATTTTATTAAACCATTACTATAAAGTTGTGTACCTTTTTCTAGTTTTTTGTAACCAAATGCCACATTTTGATTATAACTTAAATTATAATCTATTTTATTTTGTTTATTACAACCGCATATGCTAAAAAAGAAAACAAAAATTACTATTAAACTTATACTTTTTTTTGTCATTATATAATTTACCTCCTAAAATTGACATATTTTATAAATTTTTAAAATGACAAGTCTAAACCAAAAGAATTTTATAATATTTAAATACGAATAAATATGATTATTTGTTAGATTTAGCATAATACGTCTTTACTTTTCATCGAGTATTAAATAGGTTATAGCTTATTATTTTTTGTTTTATTAGCATCTTTCTTTAAAAGAATTATATATCATTCATCTGTCGAATTTTGTTTTTTTTATCTTTTTAAAAAAAATTATAGCAAATTTATTTATAACAAAAAAGTCTCTATTTTTCATAGAGACTATTTTCATTCAAATAAAATCATTAGTTTTCTAATTCAGAAACTGAACCAGCACCAACTGTTCTTCCACCCTCACGAATAGAGAATTTAGTTCCTTTTTCAACTGCAATTGGGTGAATTAATTTAACTGTCATTTGAGTATTATCACCAGGCATTACCATTTCAGTTCCTTCTGGTAATTCAATAACACCAGTAACATCAGTTGTTCTAAAATAGAATTGAGGACGATAATTAGAGAAGAATGCTGTATGACGTCCACCTTCTTCTTTAGTTAATACATAAACTTCTGCTTTAAATTCAGAATGTGGTGTAACTGATTTTGGTTTTGCAAGTACTTGACCACGAACAATATCTTCACGAGCTATACCACGAAGTAATACACCGATATTGTCACCAGCTTCTGCTTGGTCTAATAACTTTCTAAACATTTCAACACCAGTAATAACTGCTGAACGAGTATCTTTGATACCTACGATTTCCACTGTATCACCAACTTTAACTGTTCCACGTTCAACACGTCCTGTAGCAACAGTTCCACGACCAGTAATAGAGAATACATCTTCTACTGGCATTAAGAAAGGTTTATCAGTTTCACGAACTGGATCTGGAATATATTCATCAACTGTATTCATTAATTCTACGATAGCTTCTTTAGCCTTTGGATCTCCTTCAAGTGCTTTTAAAGCTGAACCACGAATAATTGGAGTATCATCACCAGGGAATCCGTATTCATTTAATAATTCACGAACTTCCATTTCAACAAGTTCAAGTAATTCTTCATCATCAACCATATCACATTTATTTAAAAATACGATTAATTTAGGAACACCTACTTGACGGCTTAATAGAATATGTTCACGAGTTTGAGCCATAGGTCCATCAGTTGCGGCAATAACTAAGATTGCTCCATCCATTTGTGCTGCACCTGTAATCATATTTTTTACATAGTCAGCATGTCCTGGACAGTCAACGTGTGCATAGTGACGTTTTTCTGTTTCATATTCTACGTGACAAGTATTGATGGTTATACCACGAGCTTTTTCCTCAGGTGCTCCATCAATTTGGTCATAAGCCATTTTTTGAGATAATCCTTTTTCTGCTAATACAGTAGTAATAGCAGATGTTAAAGTTGTTTTTCCATGGTCAACATGTCCAATCGTACCAATGTTTACATGGGGTTTTGAACGTACAAATTTTTCCTTTGCCATTATAAAAATCTCCTTTTTATTTTTAATTTCATTAATATTTTATTATAAATTCTTTTTTTTTGCAAGTAAAACGTAAGTTTTTATTATTGAGCACTACGTTTTTTTACAACTGCTTCTGCAACATTTTTAGGACACTCTTCATAGTGATCAAATTGCATCGTATAGTTTCCACGACCTTGCGTATTTGAACGAAGAGCGGTTGCATAACCAAACATTTCAGCAAGTGGTACAAATGCTTTAATAGACTGCGTTTTTCCTCTTGCTTCTTGTCCATCAATACGTCCACGACGAGTTGATAAATCACCAATTACAGTACCAACATATTCATCTGGAACAATTACTTCCACTGATTCTATCGGCTCTAATAAAACGGGTTGACATTTATCTGCAGATGCTTTAAAAGCCATTCCACCTGCCACTTCAAAGGCAATTTGACTAGAGTCAACATCATGATATGAACCAAAAACTAATCTTGCTTTGATATCAATGGTTGGGAATCCCGCAAGGTTACCATTAGCAAGTGAATTTTCAATTCCCTTATTAACAGCTGGGATATATTCACGAGGAATAACACCACCTACAATTTCATCTACAAATTCATATCCTTTACCAGGGTTTGGCTCAAATACGACTACGCAATGACCATATTGTCCACGACCACCAGATTGACGAACAAATTTACCTTCAATTTCAGCACTCTTTTTAATTGTTTCACGATATGATACTTGAGGTTGTCCTACATTACATTCAACATGGAATTCTCTTCTCATTCTATCAACAATGATATCTAAATGTAATTCTCCCATACCAGAAATAATTGTTTGACCCGTTTCAGCATCAGTATAAGTTCTAAAGGTTGGATCTTCTTCAGCGAGTTTTGAAAGTGCAACAGACATCTTATCTTGATCGCCTTTCGTTTTAGGTTCTATCGCAACCGATATTACAGGTTCTGGGAAAACCATTTTTTCCAAAATAACAGGATAATTTACATCACACATTGTATCACCTGTTGTTGTATCTTTTAAACCAACTGCTGCTGCAATATCTCCCGAAAAGACTTCTTTAATTTCCGTACGATTATTGGCATGCATTAAAAGAATACGACCAATTCTTTCACGTTTATCCTTCGTAGAATTAAGCACATATGAACCTGATTCTAGATGACCCGAATACACTCTAAAGAAAGTAAGTTTCCCAACATAAGGGTCAGTCATAACTTTAAATGCTAATGCTGAAAATGGAGCATCATCATCTGAATTCACGATAACTTCGTTACCATCTTCATCATGTCCTTTAATTTGAGCAACTTCAATTGGTGATGGAAGATAATCAATAACAGCATCTAAAACTTTTTTTACACCCTTATTTTTAAAGGCTGTTCCACAAAGAATGGGGAAAAATTTTACTGAAAGCGTACCTTTACGAATAGCAGCCTTCAACATCTCTGTTGTTACTTCTTCACCTTCAAGATAATTCATCATTAATTCATCATCAAATTCTGCTACCGCATTTATTAATTCATCACGATAAAATTCTGCTTCATCTTGCAATTCTGCAGGTATTGCAATCTCTTGACCATCTTCATCAACACTACCCTCATTATAAATAAAGGCTTTCATCGTTATAAGGTCAATAATACCCTTAAAATTATTTTCCGCACCAATTGGATATTGAATTGGATGAGCATTGGCACCAAGACGATGATCTAATGATTGGCAACTATATTTGAAATCTGCACCAGTCTTATCCATCTTATTGATAAAAACAATTCTTGGTACTAAATAATCCGTTGCTTGACGCCAAACTGTTTCGGTTTGAGGTTCAACTCCTGCTTGAGCATCAAGAACTGTAACAGCACCATCAAGTACTCTAAGTGAACGACTTACCTCAACTGTAAAATCAACATGCCCTGGAGTATCTATGACATTGATTCGATGTCCTTTCCAAAAAGCGGTAGTTGCCGCTGAGGTAATTGTAATTCCTCTTTCTTGTTCTTGTTCCATCCAGTCCATTTGTGCAGCACCATCATGGGTTTCACCAATTTTGTGGATTTTTCCTGTATGATATAACACTCTTTCGGTAAATGTGGTTTTACCAGCATCTATGTGAGCCATTATACCAATATTACGTGTATTGAGTAATGAATATTCACGAGCCATTTTATTTTAATCTCCTATTACCATTGATAATGAGCAAATGCTTTATTTGCTTCAGCCATACGATGAGTATCTTCACGTTTTTTAACAGCACCACCTACACCATTAGCGGCATCCATTATTTCTTTTGCTAATCTTTCTTCCATTGTTTTTTCATTGCGAAGACGAGCATAGTTTGTCAACCATCTTAAACCTAGAGTATAGCGTCTTGCTTCTCTAACTTCAACTGGTACTTGATAGTTAGCACCACCTACACGGCGTGATCTAACCTCTAATTGTGGCATAATATTTTCTAATGCTTGTTTATATACTTCTAGTGGGTCACGACCTGTAGCTTTAGATACACGATCAAAAGCACCATAAATGATTTGTTGTGCCACACCCTTTTTACCATCCAACATTACACTATTGATTAGTCTTGTAACAAGAGTTGAATTATATATTGGATCTGGTAATACTTTTCTTTGAGCAACATGTCCTTTACGAGGCATGAAGGTTCCTCCTTTCTACATTTATAAATTTATTTTATCTTATTTTTTTCCAGCTTTTGGACGTTTTGCGCCATACTTAGAACGAGCTTGTTTGCGGCTTTCAACACCTGTAGTATCAAGTGTTCCACGAATTATATGATAACGAACACCTGGCAAGTCTTTAACACGACCTCCACGAATTAATACAGTATTGTGTTCTTGCAACTTATGACCAATACCTGGAATATAAGCAGTTACTTCAATACCATTACTTAAACGAACACGAGCCATCTTACGAATAGCAGAATTTGGTTTTTTTGGTGTCATTGTTGTAACACGAGTACAAACACCTTTCTTTTGAGGACAATTAATAGTTGTTGCAACTTTCTTTAAAGAATTAAAACCAATTCCAAGATGTGGTGATTTTGATTTTCTAACCTTATCTTCACGTGAATTACGCACTAATTGATTAATTGTAGGCATCTTTTTTCTCCTTTCATTTATTAGTTATTTGATGTATATTCCACATTTCCACGTGTTTCAATACTTCAAAAAATATAGTCTTGACAATAGTCAAAACATAACCTCTATTATTATACTCATTTTAGCCTTCAAAGTCAAGTTAGATACTCACATATTTATATTTTGCAATATTATTATTACAAAAAATTTAAATCATATACCAATAAAAATTATTCAGTTTAAAAGAAACCCCCTATAAAATATAGAAGGTTTCTAATTTTAATATTTCTTTTTATTCAACAATACTACCTTACCACCAGTAAGTTGAATCATTTTAGCAGCATCTAAAGAAAAATCTTGTGCCTTAACAATCAATGGTTTATCAATAATTCCCCTTGCAAGAACTTTAACAAAGCAAACATTTTTATCAATCAATTTTTTATCTTTTAAACTATTTATTGTAACTATATCACCAGCTTCAAAATTACGTGATATTGTATCAATATTGATGATTCCTTTTTTGTTACCAAAAATTTTTTCTTCATCAACTTCTTTTTCAATTAAAATGCTTGCAGTCTCATCAGATACAATCTCTTTCACTTCAGCTGCACTTACTTGTTGTCTTTGAAGTTCTTCCATATGAGCTCTTTCTTCTGCAAGACGTCTTTCTTCTTCTCTTGCTTTTTCTTCTGCAAGACGTTTTTCTTCTTCTTTTGCTTTCTCTTCTGCAAGACGTTTTTCTTCTTCTTTTGCTCTTTCTAATTGTTGTTGTTGTATTTCTTCATTCGTTTTTTCTATTGGTTCAACTACTTGATCTTCCTCTAATAAAGAATCATCATATTCTAATTCACCATATGCACTTTTTACATTACGAACTAAATATGTATCCTTATCTGATTTTTTTCTTTTTAAGACTATTTTTGCCATCAATAACCTCCTTAATTTTATTCATTAGTTAATTGATATATTTTTGAATATTTTTCTTTTAAATATTCAAGATAATATTTCGGATTAAATTCTTCATGAGTTACCATTAATAATATTTCTTTTGGACTTTTTGAACCTGCATATTTATGCACTTTCTCTTTTAACCATGCATTCACTTTAGATAAATCATCAGCTCCAAAAGCCTCATCAATATTCAATTCTTTTTTCATTTGATGATAAAGTTGAGCAGCATAAGCACTTCCTAAAGCATAAGTAGGAAAATAACCAAATGAACCACCCGCCCAATGAACATCTTGTAAAATACCTTTTGTATCATTTGGAACTTCAATTCCTAAATAATCTTGATATAATTTATTCCAAAGTTTTGGTAACGCATGTACATCAAGATTTGATTCAATTATGGCTTTTTCTATATCATACCTAACCATAATATGAAGAGGGTAAGTCAGTTCATCTGCCTCCGTTCTAATAAGCGTCTTTTCAATTTTATTTATAGCATGGTAAAAATCATCTAGTTCTACATCATGTAAATTTTCAAAAAATAACTGTTGTAAAACAGGATAATGCTTAGACCAAAACGGATAACTTCTACCAACAATATTTTCATAAAAACGAGATTGTGATTCATGCATTGCCATTGTTGTACCACCGCTTAAAGCTGTATCATCATATTTGCTATCGCATTGTCTTTCATAAGTAGCATGTCCTAATTCATGAATCATTGAAAAAATACTTGATGTTAAAAGATTTTCATAATAATGGCAAGTAACTCTCACATCAGTAGTACCATATCCAGAAGTAAAAGGATGTTCCGATTCCTTTGTTAAACCAAACTTTTTATCAAAACACATCACATCCATCAAATAATGAGCAAATTCTTTTTGTTTATCAATACTATATTTTTTATATACAAAAGAATCATCAAGAGGTTTTAATGATGTAATTTTTTTAACAAATGGAACCAATTCTTTTTTTAAAAGATCAAAAAATTCATCATATTCTTTTTTTGTAAAACCTTTTTCATAATCATTTAACAAAACATCATAACCTTTTAAAGTATCCGTTTCTAAATATTGAATATATTTTTTTTGCCAATTGATAATTTGAGCTAAAACAGGAGCAAATAAGGCATAATTATTATTCAGTTTAGCTTCACACCAAATATTATTTGCTTTTGCCAACAGCATTTCATATTCAATAAGTTCTGCTTCAGGGATTTTTAACTCTTTTTCTAATTCTTCCCAAACTTTAACTATTTCTAATTTTAAATCTGTTGTTAACTCTTCTTTTTTATCATATAAAGTTTTTACCGCCTCAACATATTCTTTACAATGAGATATTTCTAACATCATTGAAACAAGTTCACCAATTTGTTTAGACCTTTCTTCTAAACATCCTACAGGAGCTTCAGTTTCAGAATCCCAGCTAATAAGATACATTGCATAATGAAATGCATTCAATTTTTTTCTTGCTTTTTGATAAATTTCTAAGGCGTTTTCCATCAATCAACCACCTCAACTTTATTAGCAATAATCTCTTCTAAAGCAATACCTATACTTTTCGTATTTTTTGTTTCCGCAAGAAAACTTTTTTTAGAAGCATCAATTTCCTTAGCACGTTTGGCTGCCGCAATCACTAATTTATATTTAGATGAAGATTTATCTGTCAATTCATCAATAGATGGATAACGAAGACCATCTCTTTCTTGATTCATATTTTCCATTTGGCTCATACTTATTCCTCCATTAATTTATAATATCCTTCTAGTGCTCTTTCACACTTCGCATGTTCTGCTCTAATAATTGCAATTATTTTATCAACTGCATTTTCTACTTCATCATTGATAACAATATAATCATAAGATGAAGCAAGCATTATTTCATTTTTGGCCTTAGTTAATCGCTCAATGATAATATCACTCGTTTCTGTTCCTCTATTCGTTAATCGGTGCTCTAAAGCCTTCCAAGATGGTGGGGCAATAAAAATAAATACGGCATCTGACATTTTTGCCTTCACTTGTAGAGCCCCTTGAACCTCTATTTCTAATACTACTTCTTTTCCTTCTTCTAACTTTTCTAATACTTTGTTTTTAGGAGTTCCATAATAGTTATTGACAAATTTAGCATGTTCTAATAAATTATCATTTTTTATTTCTTGTTCAAATTCTTCCTTAGTTACAAAGAAATAGTCTTTACCATCAATTTCTCCTTCTCTTGGCATTCTAGTTGTCATTGAAACCGAAAAATCTAAATTATGACCCGTTCTTTGAAACAAAGCTTTACGAATCGTTCCCTTCCCAACTCCAGATGGCCCCGAAATAACAATTAATAATCCTTTTTCATTAAGCTTCATATGTTAACCTCAAAATGATATCTATTTGGTTTATTTTACCACTATTTGTTTTTTTTTTCAATAGTTTTGTTATTTTTAATTTTTTGTTGTATAATAAAGTATAAATTTATAAAAAGAAGGTTAAACAATATGCCCTACGATGGTATTCTTATTCATTTTTTAACATCTGAATTAAGCGAAAAATTAGTTGGTGGTAAAATCAACAAAATCATTGAACCAAATGCTTTAGATTTATGTCTACAAATTAGATCTAAAGATCAAACTGATAAACAAATTAAAAATTATCAACTTTTTATATCTTCTTCTTTAGATATGCCTAGAATTTATTTAACTACCCAAAAAATATCATCATTTGAGTCTCCTAAAAATTTTTGTATGGTTTTACGCAAATATTTAGAAAGAGGTATAATTAGTAAAATTGAACAAATTGATAATGATCGAATTATCGTTTTTCATATTCGTTGTACAAACGAACTTGGTGATAACGTTACTTATCTTTTAATTTTTGAATTGATGGGAAGAAATAGCAATATTATTTTAGTAAATTCACAAAAAATAATTATTGATGCTATTCGAAAACTTCCTCCATCAGAAGATTGCAAAAGATTCATTCTTCCAAAGGTCTCCTACTCTTATCCACCATCTAATGCTACTATTCATCCTTTTTTACTTGATGAATCTGACCAATATGATCTAGAACTATTACAAGGAGTATCTAAAATTGCAAAAGATGCAATTCAAAATTCACATCAAAGTATTAAGAGTTATTTGCAAAATCCTTTAAAATTTGCAATCTATCAAATTGACAAAAAATATGATTTTTATGTTTTACCTCTTTTTCACTATCCAGTCATTCAAGATGGATTTGATTCTATAAGTATGATGCTTGAAGTCTATTATAAAGATTATAAGATAATTTATAATGATAAAGCCAAAGCCTTAAAAAAAATAATAAAAAATAAAATCATTCATTTACAAAGTAAAATTGATCATTTACAAAGCGATTTAACTGTTGCAAATGAAAATTTAAAATTGAATGAGATTGGTATTTTATTACAGGCTAATCTTTATAAAGTTCAAAAAGGAATGCATACAATTATTGTCGATGATTTTTTTCATAATCAACCACTTGAAATTCAATTAGATCCTATGCTTGACCCAAGTACCAATTTAAAAAAACTTTTCACAAAGGCTAAAAAAGCCAAAAATGCCCTTGTTATGATTGACTTGCAATTGAAAATTGCGAATAATGAACTGAAATATTTAGATGAAATATCTAGTCAAATTGATTTTGCCAACAATATAGATCTTGAAGAAATTAAAATGGAATTAATAAAAAATAAATATCTTAAAGACAAAAATCAATCTAAACCAAAAAATAAAAAGATAAACATTACTAAATATATTTTAAATAAAAATGAAATACTAGTAGGGAAAAATAATATCCAAAATGAATATATCACGCATAAACTTGCCCGAAGTTATGATTGGTGGTTTCATGTTAAGGATGCACCGGGTTCTCATGTTGTTTTTAAAGTTCCTCACCCATCCTATATCTTAACTGAACAAGATATTCGCTTTTGTGCTAATCTAGCCGCAAGTTTTTCTAAATTTTCTAATTCTTCTAGTGTCCCTGTTGACTACGTTTTAGTTAAATATCTAAAGAAAATTCCTGGAATGAAAGGATCAAATGTTACTTTTACCAATAACAAAACGATCTACATTGATCCATCTATGAAAGAGAAATTTAATCTTTGATCATAATAAGACAAGAATAGCAATATACCTGACTTCTACCATCATATAAAGTCGCAACACTATATTTAATATCAATAATATCTTCTGTTTGAAAATGATTTAAAAATTCATTTACCTTTTTTTCTAAATCTAATTCATGTTCTTCATCAAATACTTTAATAAACATAAAAACCCCCTAAATATTGATATATTTAATATATCATTTATTTAAGGGGGTTTTTGTCATATTTACATTTATCTTTATAAAAACAATCCTCACATTTAGGATTTTTAGCTAAACACTTGTAACGTCCCATAAATAAGAACAAATGATGGGCTTGATGCCACTTACTTTCGTCAATGCACTCCATTAATTTTAATTCTACTTGTAAAACGGAAGCATTTTGATCAACAATTCCCATTCTTTTCGATACTCTTTCCACATGAGTGTCAACAGGTAATCTTGGGATATGATAGCCTTCGGTTAAAATGACATTGGCAGTTTTACGTCCTACCCCTGGCAAACTCTCTAATTGTTCTTGTTCCCTAGGAACTTCTCCTTGATACTTTTCAATTAAAATTTTACTAAGAGCAATGATATTCTTACTTTTATTATAACTTAGACCAATGGTTTGAATAATTTTTTGAACATCCATTTGAGATGCTTGAGATAAACTTAAAGCATCAGGATAAGTTGCAAAAAGATTAGGAGTGACTTTATTTACAGCCTTATCAGTTGTTTGTGCTGATAAACTTACCGCAATCAACAATTCAAATAAATTGTGGTATATTAATTCACAAGATGCATGAGGAAAAAGGTTTTCCAAATTTTGTAAAATCAATGCTACTTCATCTTTTGACATACATGGCATCCAACATTTTTTTAATATCTTCATCATATTCAACCATTGTTCGCTTACTTTGTGTTTTACGATTTGCTAAAATAGCATCTGCATATTTTAAATGTAATTTTTTAGCTTTAAGGCTATCTAAAACAGCAGTTTTTATTTCATTATAGGAATACCCTAAATCTAACCATGAATTGATAATCATCAAATCGGCAGGTGCGCAAGGTTTAGCATAAGTAGTTTCAACATATAAAACAATTTGACTTAACATATCTTGCCTATCTATAAATGCAGTTGTATTTTCTTGATTTAAAACAGCAGCTAAGGCCTCATATACACCATCAAGTTCAAATGATTCCACTCCCTCTTCCATGCTTATTTCAATAAAACCTTTTTGAACAAGTCCGACCACCAAATTAGATAATTCATCTTCACTCAAAGTCATTTTTTTTGTCAAAGCACTTGTGGATAAAATATTATCCTGATCATCTAATTTTCGAAAAAGAAAGATTAAAACAATAGCTTCTGTTTCAGTTAAATTTAATTCTTTATAATGTGTAATTATTTCTTCTGTAAATGAAATAGTTTTAGCTTTAATTAATCTTGCTACAGAGGTCATATTGGTTACTCCTTTCTTTTGCTTTCTTTGATATTATATCATAATTTTATTTTTTTGTCTTATTTTGCATAAAAATTTACCTGGTTAATTAATCCAATTATTTTATCAGTGATAAAGGTATCATTATAGATAAAATACGTTTTATTTTCTCTCGCTAATTTATTCAACTCTTTTTCTATTTTATGTGCATAAATATTCGTTGTAATGACAGGAATACCTGACATTAAAACTTTTTGAATGATTGTAATTCCTTCTTCAAGATTAGTCAAGTCAAGATAACAACAAACATCTAACCCCATAATATTTGGTATTTCTTCAGAAGGGCAAATTTGAATAACCCAATATGGAGATAAGTCATAACAAACTTTTGATAGCATCAAAACCCTTCTTTTCTTTTGTTCATTTATAAATAAACATCTTGATAAAACAATTACGAATACTATGATAAAAATAATATAAAAAACTAAACAAATATGTATTATCATTTTCATCACCTCTTAAGATAATTTATTCAAAAAAGATCAAAAGGGTGATAAAAACCTAGTAAAACTAGGTTAGTAAAACTAGGTTTTTTATTTATAAACTTCTTCTTTTAAAACCCCAATATAAGGAAGGTTGCGATATTGTTCATTATAATCCAAACCAAAACCAACAACAAATTCATCAGGAATTGTAAAACCAACATATTTAGGAACAATGCTATGTTCTACTCTTCTTGATGGTTTATCAAGAAGAGTTGTGATTTCTAAGGATGATGGTTCCATATCTTGAATTACTTTTTGAATTGCGGCAAGCGTAAGACCTGTGTCAATAATATCTTCAACAATAATTACATGACGATTTTTTAGAGGAATTGTTGGCACATGTAATAATTTTACTTCACCTGTCGTAGTAGCACCATGATAACTAGATGCTCGTAAGAATTCATATTCTAGTGGAATATGAATATTTTCACATAAATGAGCAAAATACGATACACTGCCCTTTAAAAGACAAATCATTACTGGATTTTTATCTACATACTCTATACTAATTTGTTTAGCTATTTCTGCAATACGCTCATTTAACATTTCTTTTGTAATTAAAGTTTTTTTAATATTATTGTTAATATTCATGTTTATTATTTTCCTTCCTTTTCAATAATACTTCTTGCAATTTTTACACCATTTGCTCCAGCTTGAGCAAGTCCTCTGGTAATACCAGCTCCATCACCACCAACATATAAATTTTGAATTGCAGTTTCAAAGTGAGAATTAACAATTGGTCGATCACTATAAAATTTAGCCTCTACTCCATAAAAAAGAGTATGATCACTAGCAATACCAGGAGTAATATAATCTAAAGCCTCAATCATTTCAATGAGTGATTTCATTACGTTATAAGGAAGGACTAAACCTAAATCACCAGGAACCGCTTCTTTAAGGGTAGGTTTAACAAATCCCTCATCAATCCTTTTTTTAGTCGATCTTCTGCCCTTTTTAATATCACCAAATTTTTGTACTATTACACCACCATTGCTAAGTTGATTAGCAAGTCGACTAATTTCTTCAGCAAACCCGTTAGGGTCGTTGAAAGGCTCGTCAAATTCAAGTGATACTAGAAGAGCAAAATTAGTGTTTTTAGAACCTAATCTAATATCATTAAAAGCATGACCATTACAAACCTTTACCCCATGATGATTTTCAACCACTACATGTCCACTAGGGTTTGAACAAAAAGTTCTCACGGTTGTTCCTACACTTGTGGTAAAAATAAATTTACCTTCATAAAGATAGCGATTAATTTCTTCCATAATAATATCGTTTGTTTCTACTCGAACACCAATATCAACTTTATTGTTCTTAAACGATACTCCATGCTTTGACAATACCTTTGTAAGCCAACTAGACCCAGCTCTACCTATACAAAGTACAACATATTTGGCTTCTAACTTTTCACCATTTTCCAAAATAATCCCTTGAATTTTACCATCTTTCACAATAATTTCATCAACAGTTGTCGCAAACAAATATTCAAGATGGGGTTTCATATCTTCATAAATATTTTTCAAAACTTGAAGGTTAATTTCAGTACCAAGATGTCTGACTTCGCTTCTTAACAATTTTAATCCTCTTGCTATTCCTCTTTTTTCGATATCTAAAACTTCTTTTGTATAAGGATTCGTAAGTTCTTTCGGGGCACCATGATCTAAATTAATTTTATCTACATATTTAATTAAATCTAACACCTCATCTTCATCTAAATAGTCACCCATCCAACCACCAAATTCACTAGTAATATTAAACTTTCCATCCGAATAAGCTCCACAACCACCAAAACCAGAGGTCATCGCGCAACTTGGATAACAAGTTCCCGTTTTAGTATTGGGACATTTTGTTGCTTTTTTTTCTAAAATCGGACATTTTCTAGAATAAATGTCATTGCCTTTTTCGACTAATAAAACTTTCAAATTTTTATTTTTAGTTATTAATTCATAAGCACAAAAAATTCCAGCAGGACCAGCTCCAACTAAAATCACATCATATTTTTTTTCCATACATTCACCTACATCATTTCTCTTCTAACAATTGTTTGGTTGATATCTGGACCGACCGAAATGATGACAACGCTTATACCAGTTATTTTTTCAATAAACTCAATATACTTCTTAGCATTTTGAGGCAAATCTTCATATTTTTTTATATTTGTTACATCTTCTTTCCAACCTGGCAACTTCTCATAGATTGGTTTACATCTTTCAAAATCACTCACTCTTGAAGGAATAGTATGTATAACTTTGCCATCTAATTGATAGGCAGTACAAACATAAAGATAATCTATCCCCGATAAAACATCAAGTAACATTAAAGCTATTCCCGTTAATCCATTAATGTTAGCACTATACTTTAATACTACTCCATCAAGCCATCCAATACGTCTTGGTCTTTTGGTTGTAGTTCCATATTCATGAGCAGTTTCTCTAATATAACTAGCCACTTCATCTTCAAATTCAGTAGGAAAGGCTCCACTACCCACTCTTGTGGAATAGGCTTTTGCTACACCTATAATATCTTTTATATGAGTTGGACCAACTCCACTGCCAATACAAACCCCACCACCTGAAGGATTTGATGATGTAACAAAAGGATAAGTACCAAAATCGATGTCTAATAAAGCTCCTTGTGCTCCTTCAAATAAGATTTTTTTACCCTCTTTTACTGCATCATTTAAAAGTGTAATTGTATCGGTTACATATGGTTTTATTTCATCAGCAAGTTTTTGATATTCCTCATAACTTTTTTCAATATCAAAAACCTTACCACCATATGTTCTAATTTGTTCGTTTTTTATTTTTAAAGTTTCTTTATACATTTTTTCAAAATCATTGCTTATCAAGTCACCTACTCTAATGCCTTGACGAGCCATTTTATCGGTATAGCAAGGACCAATCCCTTTTTTCGTCGTACCTATTTTATTTGCTCCCAAAAATTCTTCACTCAAACCATCTAATTCTTTATGATAATCAAAAATAACATGAGCACGATCACTAATATAAAGATTATTACAAGAAAATCCTTTATCTTTTAAATTTTTAACCTCTTCTAAGAAAGTTTTGGGATTGAAAACTACTCCATTTCCTAAAACATTTTTCGTCCTGCTGTTAAAAACCCCTGATGGAATAACATGAAGAGCATAAGTATTCCCTAAAAACTGAATGGTATGTCCAGCATTATCACCACCTTGATATCTGACAACAACATCTGCCTTTTGACTTAAATAATTGGTAATTTTTCCCTTACCTTCATCACCCCATTGTGATCCAATTACGACTACTGCATTTCTCATTTTTTACTCCAATCCAAGGCGTTTATAAATGCTATCTACACCTTTTAAATAAAATTTTACATCAAAACATTTTTCTAAATCATCATTTAGAATGGATCCTACCTTTGTCTTTTTCAACAAGGTGAATAAATTCTCATCCGTATTTAACGCAATCATTGCCTGTTCTTGGACAATATCATATGCTTCCATTCTATTCATTCCCTTTTCAACTAATACATTGACAAGATGCCCAGAAAAAACAGCACCATGAGTAATATGAATGTTTTTAAGCATTTTATCAGGAAAAACAGTTAAATTTTCTAAAATTCCCTGATATCTATTTAACATATAATCAATTAAAGTAGTCGTATCAGCTAAAATAATTCTTTCTGCTGAAGAGTGACTAATATCTCTTTCATGCCATAAAATGTTATTATCAAAAGCAACCATCAAATTACTTTTAACTACTCGAGCACAGCCACAAATATTTTCAGAAGCAATCGGATTTCTCTTGTGTGGCATAGCGCTTGAACCTTTTTGACCTTTTGAAAAATATTCTTCAACCTCTTTTACCTCTGTTCTAGATAAATGACGAATTTCAATGGCAATTTTTTCTAATGTCGAGGCAATTTGAGCAAGACAATACATATACTCACAATGCCTATCTCGAGATATAACTTGTGTCGATATTTTTGCAAAATCTAATCCTAACTTCGCACAAACAATTTCTTCAACCCTACAAGGTATATTAGCAAAATTGCCAACTGCTCCACTTATTTTACCTACCTCAATCACTTTTCTTGCGGCTTTCCATCGCATATAATTGCGCATCATCTCATCATACCAAAGAGCCCATTTTAATCCAAATGAGGTTACCTCTGCATGCATTCCATGTGTTCTGCCCATACAAGGTGTCATTTTATACTTTATAGCTTGCTTTTTTAAAACGGAAAGAAAAGTTTTTAAATCATCTTCAAGAATATCATTCACATTCTTTAGTGTAAGAGCTAAAGCTGTATCTACTACATCCGTGCTAGTTAAACCATAATGCAACCACTTACCTTCATCTTGAAGATTTTCAGTAACCGCTTTTGTAAAGGCAATTACATCATGATGTGTTTCTTTTTCAATTTCTAAGATTCTATCCACTTCAAATGTAGCATTTTTTAACATTTTTTCATAATCTTCTTTAGGAACAATACCTATTTGTGAAAAGGCAAAAGTTGTGGCAAGTTCAACATCAAGCATATGTTGAAATCTCGTTTTATCGCTCCAAAGATTACGTAATTTTTTTCTTGCATATCTTTCAATCATCTTATCACCATCAAATATTTATTTGGAAAAACCAATTTATATTATAACAAATTTACAACAATTAAACAATAAAATTACTAGGTAAAATACTATACTTCTAAAAAGGTGCCATTGTTATTTTCAAATAAATCCTTTCCCCTTAATCCCTTTTTACTGAAAACTATTTTTTCTTAATTTTAAGTGCTGAATCAAATCTTGATATGATAATACAATCATCTCTTTGTCTACTAAACCTTCTGTTAAAATACCAAAAGCATCACTAACAATTAAATATTTTGTGAGTTTATAAGTTTTATGCATTACTAGTTTACTTAAATTATCATTCAACCTTTTTACTGGATTATTTGTTTGATTAAATTTGATTTCAAAAGGATCCTCAAAAGAAATCACAATATATGATTGCGTATTATCATCTTGATAAACATAAAAATAATCCTCTTGTAATCCATTCATTCTTTGATAAGGATAAGCTAATTTTTCATCAATAATCCATAAATTACTTATATCAGAACTAGCCTCTTTATAAGGAATAAAATAGGTATCAATCAATTCCTTTAAACTTAAATCAAAGGTTAACAGTCTTTCCAAAATCTCGCCCGCAACCGCTCTTTTTAAAACAAAATTAGCAAATTCACTATGCAGATTTTCACAAAGAGGAACGACTAAATTTAACAATTTATCTTTGGCATAAGGCGTTGCATCTTGAAGAGTTTTGTTAATTTTATCATGATTCTTTTGATTAAACTTTAAATTGAGACGACTTAACTCCATCGATAATTTATCTTTATTAGAAGCCACTGAATAAGAAATATTTTTAAGTTCCTCAGAAGCATATTTCGTTAAATATTTATATTGAGGACAATATGAATCAATATAATCAATTACTTGATTATCTCTTAAATTAATCATTGGTTGTAAATAATCTTTTAAAAAAAGATTTATTTCATTATAAACTAGTTCATATAAATTAATCGCTAATTCAAAATGTGGTCTATCTAACTCTTTTTCATCCTCAAAAATAACATTACTAAAATACGTTCTTTCACTGTTTACATCCTTATCTAAAAAAGCCCCACTAACATAACATTGATAAATAGCCTTTTGACCATTCAGATTAAAAATTGTTGGTAAATCCTCAATATTAGCAATATCATAACTACAAACTACTCTATTTTGAGCACATATATAGATTTTATGTTTAGAAGCGCTTGATGCGTTTAAAAAAACATGCCTAATATTAAATAACCAATTATTAGAGGTGATACTTTGACTTTGCGTTTGAATAAATTTCTCTTTTTCAAAAAATTCATTTAAATCAATCAAATCAATTTCATCCTCAATTTCAATTTTAGGCATAGAACCAATTACAAAATAAGTGGCAAAATGTTCAATAATTTTATTAGCTATTTCTTTGAGGGAAATCTCTGTAACCGGCCGATATTCCTGATTTAAGTTTCGCAAGGTAATCGTTGTTGCAATCTCTACATCATTTGATACTTCTTCTAAGGTTTCATTATGGATCTCATCATCAATATTGAATTGAAAACTTCTTAAATATTTTTTACCATTTTCTTCAAAGACACTCTTAACAAAAATCATTTCAAAAGCTTTTAACCAATTGATTCTACCTACTCCTTTACCCCCAATTTCTACTTTATAATCCGAATCACTTGTGATGAAAGATTCATAATTATGTTCCACAAATCCAATACCATTGTCTGTAATTTCTATTGCAAAAATACCAGAAGTAAAATCGGTTATGCGATAACTATCTCTCTCAATTTTAATTTTAATACATGGATGATTGAAATATCCTCTTTCTTCAATCGCTTGAATTGAATTTGTAATTGCCTCAAACAAAGGAACAAAAGAATCAGTTGTTGCTAGTTTAAAATTTCTTACCCGATTTTTAAAATTGAATTTCATAACTTTTACCTCACATTTTATATATCTTTGCTTATTCAGTATAACAAATTTCATCATTTTTTGCAAATAATATAAAAAGTTATGTTATAATAAAATAAAATAATAATTGCAAATTTTCAAGGAGGTAAAATGAGTACATTAATTTGTCTAATTCGCCATGGTCAAACGGATTGGAATCAACAATTTCTCATCCAAGGTCGTTTTGATATTCCTCTCAACAATGAAGGAAAAAAACAAATCAATCAAACCATTTGTCGTTTAAATGCCTATAACATACATTGGGATCTTTTTTTAAGTAGCCCTCTTTTAAGGGCAAAAGAAACTTGTCAAATTATTAAAGAACATCTAGATTATCAAAAAGAAGAAATCATTATTCGTGATCAATTGATTGAAAGAGAATTTGGCGAAGCAGATGGTCTTAAAATTACTGATACTGTTTATGAAAGAATTTTAAATGATGATTATCAAGGAATGGAAAAATCTACTATAATTAGAAAAAGGGCATATGATGAAATGTTAGCCCTTGACCACATCTATCCTAATAAGAAAATTTTGATAGTTACTCATTCTCACTTTATCAAAGCCCTTTTTACCCAACTTGATCAAAAGATAACTTTTAAATCTTCCTTGGCAAACGGATCTTTAAATTTTGTGGAAATAGACAAGGGGAAAATTATTCACTTCAAATTTAATCAATAATTTTAATAAACAATTTATTCCTATTTAAATTGGTATAAAAAGCATTTTTAATTTTCATAAAAATGCTTTTTTTATTTCTAACTTATCCTACAATTTTACTACTTAATCTTTCATCCAACTTTCATCATGGGGGTTTAATTTCCATTTCAACAGTTTCTCTTTGGCAACATGATCAATATAATTGAATGACACTGCTACTTCTAACAATTCATCATAATTGGTGAGAACCGAAACAGGACATTTTATCTTTTCAAAATTAACTTTTGCTACTTCTAAATTGTAACTAAAAATAGCAACAACCCCTATAACAATTAATCCCGCCTCCTCTAACGTCTTTACAACCTCAATACTGCTACCACCTGTTGAAATTAAATCCTCAATAACAACAACCTTTTGACCCTTTTCATATTTACCTTCAATTTGATTTTCTCTACCATGAGATTTAGCACGACTACGAACATAACCCATCGGTAAATCTAAAAGAGCACTAATATATGCAGCATGGGGAATTCCTGCAGTTGAGGTTCCCATTAAAATTTCAACTTGAGAATATGTTTCTTTGATTATTTTAGCCATTTCTTGTTCAATTTTTTTTCTAATAACGGGATAAGAAAGGGTTAAGCGATTATCACAATAAATGGGTGATTGAATACCACTTGCCCAAGTAAACGGCTTAGAAGGCGACAAAAAGACCGCCTTGATATCTAATAAGTCTTTTGCAATTTCTTTCATTTTATTCACCTAAAAATTCTTTCTTAATATTCATATATGCTTCTTTAGGGTTTTGTGCTTTTGTGATAGGCCTTCCTACAACAATAAAATCACAGCCCATTTTTTTAGCCATTTGTGGTGTTGTGATTCGTACTTGATCATTGGCTTGTGTTGAAGTTGGTCTAATACCAGGAGTTACTGTAATAAAATCTTGACCACAAACTTCCTTCACTTTTTGCGCTTCTAAAGGACTACAAACAACACCATCCAATCCTGCTATTTTAGCATTTTGAGCATATTGAACAACCGTATCAACCACTTCGCCATTGATTCCTAATTCTTGATTCATCATCTGTTTACTTGTTGAGGTCAGTTGCGTGACAGCAATCACAAGAGGTCTTTTAGCAAGGTTCTTTTGAGCTGAAACTTCCATCACTCCTTCTAAACATGCTTTCATCATTTGTATACCGCCTGCCGCATGACAATTTATGATATCTACATCAAGATTAGCAAGACATTTTGACGCATGATATACAGTGTTAGGAATATCATGCAACTTTAAATCAAGAAACACTTTATGACCTTTCGCTTTGATTGCTTTAATTGCTTCTATCCCTTCTTGATAAAATAACTCCATACCCACCTTAACATAGATAGGGGTTTCAAAAAGATTTAAAAATTCTTCTACTTTTTGATAATTTTCAAAATCTAATGCTACAATTACCATATTTCCTCCTTATTTGTGTGCATAACCAATTGCTTCATTGACATTATGAAAGCCATATTTTTCTAGTACATTTGGCAATGTCTCTATTATTTTTTTACAAATATATGGATCGACTAAATTCATCGTACCAATTGCTACAGCACTTGCTCCAGCATATAAAAATTCTAAAACATCATAAGCATTGGCAATACCTCCCATTCCAATAATAGGAATTTTAACTGCTTCATATACTTGATAAACCATTCTAAGGGCTACCGGCTTAATGGCTGGACCCGAAAACCCTCCCATCTTATTACCTAAAAGAGGTTTACCGGTTTTTAAGTCAATTTTCATTCCCAAAAGTGTATTGATTAAGGATAACCCATCAGCACCTCCTTGTTCAGCAGCCACCGCAATTTCGACAATGTTAGTTACATTAGGACTTAATTTGATATAGACAGGTTTGAAGGAAACTGCTTTGATTTTTTTGGTTAATTCATATACAAATTTAGGATCGGTGCCAAAAGTCATTCCCCCTTTTGTAACATTCGGACAACTAATATTAATTTCTAAAGCACCAACGTTTGCAACTTTTGACAATTCTTTTGCGACTAAAACATATTCATCTAAATTTGCCCCCGCAACGTTTGCAATAATTGGTAAATCATATTGAGCAAGAAACGGAAGTTTATCTTTAATAACCACATCTAAACCAGGATTTTGTAAACCAATAGAATTTAACATACCCGCAGTTGTTTCCGCAATCCTTACTCCATCATTTCCCCTTTTTACTTTCTCAGTCGTTGCCTTAATCATTATTGAACCTAGAATATTTAAATCATAATAATTAGCAAATTCTTCACCAAAACCGAAAGTACCGCTTGCGGGAATAATCGGGTTCTTTAAATCAAGACCAGGTAATTTTACTTTAAGATTCATATTTCAATACCCCCAAAGGAAAAATAGGTCCATCTTTACAAACTCGTACATAACCACTATCAACGGTTGCCTTTACAACGCATCCATAACAAGCGCCAATCCCACAAGCCATCCTTTCTTCATAAGAAAGATATCCTTCTTTTTTTTGATAATATTTTTCATCTAATTTTTGTAATAAAACTTTAGGACCACAAGCAAAAAAGGCATCAAAAGCAACTGCATGATTATCTAAAAATTCTAATGGATTCTGTTGATAACCACAACTACCATCATCGGTTAAAAGATGAACTTGACCATATTTTTTAAATTCTTCTTGTAAATATAATTCATCTTGATTACGAGCAGCTAAAATAATTTGTAATACATTTTCTTTGTACGCCCTTTTAGCAACCTCAAGTAGCGGAAAAATACCACATCCACCACCAATTAATAATAATTTACGCTTTTTTATCAAAGGAAATCCATTACCAAGCGGTCCGATTACTTCAATTGTATCGTTCACTTTTTTTTCGCTTATCTTTTTAGTTCCTTTTCCAATTATTTTAAAACATACAATAATATTATTCCCCTTAATTTCACAGATGGATATAGGTCTTTTTAAAAGCATCGTATCATCTGAGGTTGATATGTTCACAAATTGTCCAGGAAGAGCCAATTGAGCTATGTTTTTACTTTCAAATGTGAGTTTGACCACATCTTTAGTGATAAATTCTTTTGCGACAATTCTACACATTAAATCATTCCTACTTTCATTGTAATTTCATCTAACACATTAAGTAAAGCTCCAACTGTATATAAAGAAGTGAAGAGAGGAACATTATTTTCAATGGCAACTCTCCTAATCAAATATCCATCAGTATGAATTGTTTCATCAATACCAGGTGTATTAATCACATAAGCAATATGTCCTTTACGAAGAGAATCAAGAATTTCCGTGCTACCTTGATTTAACTTTTTCTTAATCCTAGTTCTAATTCCGTGTTCTTTTAAAAATTTACCAGTTCCACTTGTTGCTTCAATATTAAATCCTAAATCATAAAATCTTTTAATCAAAGGCAATGCCTCCTCTTTCGTCATATCAGACAAAGTTACAAAAATTGTACCATAATTTACAACCCTCATATTTGATGCAATCAAAGCTTTATATAAAGCTTTATTTAGAAAATGATCATACCCAATAGCCTCACCCGTTGATTTCATTTCAGGAGATAATACCAAATCCATTCCCGAAAGTTTACTAAAACTAAAGGTTGGTGCTTTTACATAATATTTATTTCGCCTCGGTAATAAGCCTGTTTGATAGCCTAAATCTTTAAGCGATTTACCCAAGATTACTTTTGTAGCTAGATTGGCGAGATTTACTTTAGTAGCTTTGGAAATGAAAGGAATTGTTCTGCTACTTCTCGGATTCACTTCAATAATATAAACCTCTTCTTTACTATCAACAATAAATTGAATATTATATAAACCAATAATACCAATCGCTTTTCCTAATTGAATTGTATACTCGACCATTTTATCTATTACTTTTGAACTTAAAGTCATAGGTGGGTAAACACTAATAGAATCACCTGAATGGATGCCCGTTCCTTCCACTAATTCCATTACACCAGGAATCACCACATCATTACCATCACAAACGGCATCAATCTCACATTCTTTTCCTATAATATATTTATCAATTAAAACCGGCTGTTTATATGATGCCAAAAAAGCATTATGCAAATATTTTTTAAGACTTTTATCATTATAAACAACTTGCATAGCCCTTCCTCCTAAAACATATGAAGGTCTAACCAAAACAGGATAACCAAGCGTTTGAGCAACCTCTAATCCTTCGGTTAAAGAAAGCACAGTTTTTCCGGCCGGACGTAAGATATTCAACTTTTTTAAAAGTTCTTCAAATAGTTCGCGATTCTCAGCCCTAGCAATAGCATCTTTTCCAGTTCCAATAATAGGTACTTCTAAAACATCTAATCTTTCACAAAGATTAATGGCAGTTTGTCCTCCTAATTCCACAATAACACCAATGGGTTTTTCAAGATGCACAATATTCATTACATCTTCAATTGTTAAAGGTTCAAAATATAATTTATCTGTAATTAAATAATCTGTTGATACCGTTTCAGGATTATTATTGATTACAATTGCTTCATAGCCCATCTCCTTGATGGCCCAAATAGCATGAACAGTTGAATAATCAAATTCAACTCCTTGTCCAATTCGAATTGGACCCGAACCTAAAACAATAATTTTGGGTTTATCACTAACAATCGATTCATTTTCCTCTTCATAACTTGAATAAAAATAAGGAATATAACTAGCAAATTCTCCTGCACAAGTATCTATCATTTTATAAACAGGAAAAATATGATGCTTGAAACGATATTTATAAAATTCACATTCATTCATCCCCAAAAGTTTGCCTAAATAGCTATCACTAAACCCTTTCCTTTTAGCCTTTTTTATATGATCAAGATGACAATTTTTTTTCAGTTGATTTTCTAATTCAATAATACTTCTTATCCTATATAAAAAGTATTTATCAATTTTTGTTAACTGATATATTTCATCAATTGTTACATTTCTTCTCAATAATTCCGCAATAGCAAAAATTCTTTCATCTGTTGCTTCTACAATATAATTTTTAAGAAAAGTAGCATCAAGATTGTCAAACTTTTCAAGATAAATATGATCCACCCCTATTTCTAGTGATCGAATTGCTTTCAAAAAACTTTCTTCAAACGTTCTTCCAATACTCATCACTTCGCCAGTTGCTTTCATTTGCGTTGATAAAGTTTTATTGGCTGTTACAAATTTATCAAAAGGAAATCTTGCAATCTTAGTAACAACATAATCCAAAGCAGGTTCAAAAGCGGCAATTGTATTCGCAATTCTAATTTCATCTAAATTTAGTCCAATAGCAATTTTGGCGCTGACTCTTGCAATCGGATATCCTGATGCTTTAGATGCAAGAGCTGATGATCTAGATACTCTAGGATTCACCTCAATTACATAATAAGTAAACGAATGGGGATCAAGAGCAAATTGAACATTGCAACCCCCTTTAATGTTTAGTGCTCTAACAATTTTCAAAGCTGCATTTCTCAACATCTGACATTCTTTATTGGTTAGAGTTTGTGTTGGACATACTACCATTGAATCACCAGTATGAATCCCGACTGGATCAATATTTTCCATATTGCATATAGCAATGGCAGTATCGTTGGCATCTCTCATCACTTCGTATTCAATTTCTTTATACCCTTTGATTGATTTTTCAATTAAAATTTGATTCACCGGTGATAATTCTAAAGCATGTTTGGCTAGTGACAAGACCTCTTCATCCGAATTAGCAAAACCACCGCCAGTACCACCAAGAGTAAAAGCTGGTCTTACAATAATGGGATAACCTATATCATTTGCAACACCTAAAACATCCTCAAGTTTTGAGACTGTTTTACTTTCTAAAATGGGTTCTTCAATTTGTTGACACAATTCTTTAAATAATTCGCGATCTTCTGATTGTTTGATTGAATCAAAGTCTGTGCCTAAAATTTCAGTTTGACATTCTTCTAAAATTCCTTTTTCCGCCAATTGAACTGCCAAATTTAAAGCCGTTTGCCCACCAAGTGTACAAACAATACCATCAGGCCTTTCCATTCTAATTACTCTTGAAACAAATTCTAAATTTAAAGGTTCCATATATACTTTATCAGCTATGGCATAATCAGTCATAATAGTGGCAGGATTTGAATTAATTAAAACTACTTCATATCCTTCTTCTTTGATAGCAAGACAAGCCTGTGTTCCCGCATAATCAAATTCTGCTGCCTGACCAATAACAATTGGTCCCGAACCAATAACTAAAATTTTTTGAATATCTTTTCTTTTAGGCATTTTTTTCTCCTTTGAATTTTTCCATATAATGAATAAATTTAGAAAATAAATATTCACTATCCTCAGGACCAGAACTGGCCTCTGGATGATATTGAACACTAAAAATCATTTTATCCTTATTCTCAAGTCCTTCTATTGTATCATCAAGCAAATTGATATGAGTTATCTTCAAATCAGTTTTTTCTAGTGATTGCTTTTCGACCGCAAACGAATGATTTTGTGGTGTAATTTCAATTTTTTGAGTTTCTAAATTTTTAACTGGATGATTGGCCCCACGATGACCAAATCTTAGTTTATAAGTAGTTGCTCCACTAGCAAGACTAATAATTTGATGACCTAAACATATACCAAAGATGGGCAATTTTCCTTTTAAATTTTTAACCACTTCAATTGCCACTTTATTATCCATCGGATCACCTGGTCCATTTGACAAGAAAAGACCATCTGGTTGATACTTTAATATTTCTTGGTATACTGTATCATAAGGTACAACAATAACCTTACACTTGAAAGCATTCAATTTTCGGATAATATTATATTTACAACCAAAATCAATACAGACAACTACATATTTATAATCTAAAACATCATATGTGATAACTTCTGTATGAGAAACACTACTCACTTGATTTCTTTGATACTTATACTCTTGAAGTTTTTGAAAACATATATCATTTGGAGTCAACGCATCTGTAATAAGAGCAGGCATAGAACCTTTTTCACGAATGATTCTAACCATTTTTCTAGTATCAACATCGCTAATAAGCGGAACATTGTTTTCTTTTAGCAACTTCTGCAATTCTTTTTGACTTCTAAAGTTAGAAGGATAATCGTTATAATCCCTAATAACAAGACCGCTTAAAAAAACTCGACGCGATTCAATATCATCTTGATTGACTCCATAATTGCCAATCAAAGGATAACTCATAACTACAATTTGATTATAATATGAAGGATCAGTTACTATTTCTTGATAACCAACCATTGAGGTATTAAAAACAATTTCAGCTATCGTTTCAACATCACTAGCATAACCCATTCCATAAAAAATTTCACCACTTGCTAATACTAATTTTTTATTTTTCATATACTATTTCTCCCTTTGATATCGTTTTTTCAATCACGCCATATAGTGTTTTCCCCTCAAAAATAGAAGATTTCCCCTTACTAAGAAACTCACTTGAATCTACAATAAATTTTTGTTCTAAATCAATAATGACAATTGAAGCTTCATTGCCCACTCTAATTTGACTATCCTTGATAGGAAAACAATCACTAACTTTTTTGCTCATTAAATCTAACAACAATTCTAACGGCATTTTTTTGGTTTTAACAAAATAGGTATACATTGCCGCAAACGATGTTTCTAACCCAACAATACCAAATAAACTATGATCAAGGCCACCACTTTTTTCTAAAACACTATGAGGAGCATGGTCAGTAGCGATAAAATCAATAGTACCATCAAGTACCCCATTGAATAAAGCTTTTTGATCTTCTTCATCACCAAGAGGAGGATTCATTTTGAATCGTCCATCATTTTCTAAATCACAAATTGTACATATTAAATGATGAGGGGTTACCTCAGCACTAACTTTACAACCCATCTTTTTAAATTGTTGAATTGCCCAAACGGTATACCTACTAGAAATATGACATAGATGAATTCTAGTATTTAAAACATAAGCAATTTCCATATTTCTAATAGCCTCAAGCGTTTCACTTAAGGGGTTAATTGGTCGATGATGATGCAATTTTGCATAATCCGATTCTCTAATCACTCCTTCATTTACTAAAGTCAAATCTTCACAATGACATATCATTACACTTTTGGCTCCTTTTAACTTAGAAAGGCCATCATATATAATTTTACTATTTTGAATTCCACTTCCATCATCACTAAAACCAATTACTTCATCTTTTAAAATTGCAAAATTTACCAAGGTTTTACCTAAACGCTTTTTTGTAATAGTTGCAAGAGGATAACATTCAATTAAACTATCTTTTTGACAAATTTCTTTCATTTTTTTAATTTTATTTAACGTATCCGGAGCTGGATTTAGATTTGGCATCATCATTACTTTGGTATATCCACCTTTAGCAGCTGCCATACTACCAGTTTTAATCGTTTCTTTATATTCAAAACCTGGTTCTCTAAAATGAGCATGTGCTTCAATAAAAGCTGGAGCTATTAATTTGTTTGTACAATCCATTATTTTTCCTTCTTCTAAATTTGAACCAACCTTTATGATTTTGCTTCCTTCAATTACAATATCTATTTCCACTAACGATGATTGATAATACACCAATCCATTTTTTAACGTTGTTTTATTCATCTGCAAAAGTCCTTTTCAAAATACTTTGGCGAACAAAAACACCATTAGTTATTTGGGCAAAAATTCTTGATTTCTCACATTCAACCACCTCATCCGTAAGTTCTACTCCTCTATTAAAAGGAGCTGGATGCATGATAATAGCTTGTTCTTTCATCAGCGCAACTTTTTCCATATTCAACCCATATAGTCTATTATATTCTTCATTTGTAATCTTATTTTTTTCTTGATGTCTTTCATTTTGTACCCTTAGAAGCATAATAATATCCATATCTTTTATGCTATCATTTAGATTAACATAGGGGTAACCTAAAGTTTCGTCTTTATATTCATCAGGACTTGCAATATAACAATTCATTCCAAGGCGTTTCATAATGTCAAGGCCTCCATGAGCAACTCTTGAATGTAAAATATCTCCCACAATCAAAATATTAAGATTTTGAAAATGTTTAAATTCTTTATAAATGGTGTATAAATCTAAAAGTGTTTGACTTGGATGATCACCGGTTCCATCTCCCGCATTAATAATCGGAATATTAAGATCTTGTAATTCATCATAATACCGATTTTGGACATGACGAATAACACAAGCATCAACCCCAAAGGAGGCAAAAGTTTTAACTGTGTCATAAAAACTCTCTCCTTTACTTAAAGAAGAACCAACTGGATTAAAATTTATACTTTGCATTTTTAATTTCGCTTGTGCAACTTGAAAAGAATACTGCGTTCTTGTTGAGGGCTCAAAAAAAAGATTAGCAATCATTTTATGGGATAAATCATATTGTAAACCATTTTCAAAAGCCATGGCATCATCTAAAATACTTTTGATTTCTTCATTTGATAATTCACGTAAATTGAATAAACTTTTCATCTTCTTACCTCCTAATTAAAATAAAAAATAACTTGAAAAATCAAGTTATTTTGAAATCATTTGAATGCTAAAAAATGAGAAAAAGAAAACAAACTTATCATATCCATGATGTAATGAAAATCCAGTTGTTCCCTTTTTATTCATAGCACTACCTCTTAAATTATTTTATATTCTCAAATATTATACCAAAATTTTTTATATTTAGCACATAATTTGCAAATATTTTTGCTTTAGAATAATCCATAAATTTTTCCATCTTCATCAACATCAATTTTCTCAGCAGCAGGAACTTTTGGAAGTCCTGGCATTGTCATAATTTTACCTGTTAAAACGACAATAAATCCTGCTCCAGCACTAATCTTCACATTTCTAACTGTAACAGTAAAATCACTAGGAGCACCAAGAACAGTCGCATCATCTGAAAAACTATATTGAGTTTTAGCAATACAAATAGGCAAATTACCAAACCCTAATTCTTCAAGTCTTTTTATTTGTTCTTTAGCACGATGCAAGATTTTAACTTTGCTACCACCATATATTTTAGTAACAACAGCTTCAATTTTTTCTTCAATAGATATATTTGTCTCATAACTAAAATGAAAATCATTTTTTTCTTCACAAAGTTCGACAACCTCTTTTGCTAATGCTATACCGCCCTGTCCACCATTTTCCCAAACAGTTGATAAAACAACATTCACGCCAAGTTCTTGACATTTTTGTATGATTAGAGCAACTTCTTGGTCGGTATCGGTAGGAAAGCGATTGATTGCAACTACAGATGGTAATTGATACACATTTTTAATATTAGAAACATGCCTTAAAAGATTAGGTAACCCTTTTTCTAAAGCGGATAAATCCTCTTTTGCTAAAAGTTCCTTAGGCATCCCACCATGCATTTTTAAAGCTCTAATTGTCGCAACAATTACCACAGCATCAGGTCTTAATCCAGCTACCCGACATTTGATATCTAAAAATTTTTCTGCTCCTAAATCAGCACCAAAACCAGCCTCTGTAACAACATAATCGCCTAATTTTAAAGCAAGTTTGGTTGCTACTACTGAATTGCAACCATGAGCAATATTGGCAAATGGGCCACCATGCACAAGTGCTGGTGTATGTTCTAAAGTTTGGACTAAGTTTGGTTTTAAAGCATCTTTTAAAAGGGCAGCCATAGCCCCCTCTGCTTTTAAATCATGAGCAGTAATTGGCTTATCCTCACTTGTATATCCAACAATTATCCGACCAAGACGTTCTTTTAAATCACTAATAGAACTTGCTAAACACAAAACAGCCATAATTTCAGAAGCAACCGTGATGTCATAACTATCTTGTCTTTCTACTCCATTCAATTTGCCTCCCTGCCCATCGGTAATGAAACGCAATTGGCGATCATTCATATCAACACATCGGTGCCATGTTATTTTATTTAAATCAATGCCTAATTCATTTCCTTGATAAATATGATTATCAAGCATTGCGGCAAGTAAATTATTGGCTGCTCCTATTGCATGAAAATCACCAGTAAAATGCAGATTAATATCTTCCATTGGTACTACTTGAGCATATCCACCACCAGCAGCTCCACCTTTGATTCCAAAAACCGGTCCAAGAGAGGGTTCTCTTAAAGCTACCATTACATTCTTGCCTATTTTCTTTAATCCATCAGCAAGACCAATTGTTGTAGTAGTCTTCCCCTCACCAGCAGGAGTTGGGGTAATTGCGGTAACAAGAATCAATTTAGAATGTTCCTTTTTTAAATCTTTCATAATTGAAAGGTCAACCTTAGCCTTATAATTCCCATATTGTTCTAAATATTTTTCATCAATTCCTGCATTTCTAGCAATTTCTTTGATATTCTTAGGTTGAATTGATTGCGCAATTTCAATATCAGTTAACATAGTTCCTCCTTATAAATTGAATTTTCACTATTACTATTCTAACATTTATTATAAATTTTATTTACTAATATACAACAATAATTTTTAAAAACAAATTTTACAACGAACATTTTGTTAAAGACAAAAGAAAAACTCTCAACTTTAGTTGAGAATTCTTCTTTGACTACGCTTGAGTTGTAAATTTATTGTAAGCTTTTTTAATTTTTGTGATATCAGCAGGATCTGTTTGATACCAACCCTTTTGTTCCATCGTTTTGTAAATTTCTGATTGCATCGCAAGTGAATCATTTAAACTATCGCTAAAGGTTGTTAAAATATGAGGAGTTGATGATTCAATTGTTCCATGCATATACAAATCACAAACGCCTTTGGTAACTAATAGTAAATCTTCCATTAACGCTCTATCGTCCATTTGTAGCACCTCCTAAAACATTTAAAAATTTTGTTTCTAACTCCTGATTTCTTTGTCTAAGAGTTTCTACAAAAGCCTTTAAATTAGGATCTTGTAAATTTCTTGAATAAGTTTCACAAATCGTTTTCATATGTTTAATATGCCCAAGAGCATCTTCAACATATAATAATTCTTTTCCAGTCATAAATAAATCCTCCTTTATAATTATTTTTAGAAGAATTTACCTTTTTATACATAAATTTTTAAATTATTTTTATTTGATACTCTTAATCATTAATTTACACATTAAATTAGAAAATGCAACACTATTGTTCAGTTTAAAACCTTCCATTAAAAGTGCCTGATTGTATAACAAAGTAGCATAATCTTTAATATCATCAGGATTTTGCTCATATAATTGATTTAAAGCATGAAATAATTCATGATTAGGATTGATTTCTAAAATTCTTTCCGCTTTAATCTTATCATTTGTAGGCATTGCTTCAATTACTTTTTCCATTTCAAAGGAAACCCCATCACCACTTACCAAACAAACTGGTGAATCAACAAGTCTTTTCGATAAAATAACATCTTTTACCTCATCCTTTAAGGCTTCTTTTAACGCTTTTAATAAATCTTGATGGTCTTTTTGTTGCTCTTCTAATTTTTCTTTTTCTTCCTCAGTTGTAAGATCATCTAAAGCCGATTGATTAATTGATTTAAATTCGTGATCATTATATTTATTTAAAATTTTTAATAGAAATTCATCCACATCATCAGTTAAAATCAAAACATCATAGCCATATTTTTTAACAATATCCATTTGAGGCATTGATAAAATTTCTTCTTTTGATTTTCCTGAGGCATAATAGATATCCTTTTGATTCTCTTTCATTTGTTCTACATATTCTTTAAAAGTGATCATTTTATCAGAATTCACACTACTATAAATCAATAAATCTTGTAGCAATTCTTTTTTAGCTCCATAATTTTCATAAGCACCAAATTTTAAATTGATTCCATAATTTTTAAAGAATGTAAGATATTTATCAAAATCTTCTTTTTGAAGTAAGGCAAGTCGATTGATAATCTTCTTTTCAATATTCTTTTGCATCAAATTTAAAACCTTATTTTGTTGCAACATTTCTCTACTAATATTAAGCGATAAATCACTAGAATCAACAACCCCCTTGACAAACCTCAAATAATCAGGTATTAATTCTTTACATTTATCCATAATGAAAACCCCTTTAGAGTAAAGTTGCAAGCCCTTTTCATAATCAACAGAATGTAAATTTCTAGGTGGTAAATTAGGGATAAACAAAAGTGTATTATAATTGACACTACCTTCAACATTAAACATAAGATGAAGCATTGGCTTTTCAAAATCATAAAATTTTTGCATATAAAAATCATCTAAAGCCTCATCTGTCACATCATTTTTATTTTTCTTCCAAAGCGGAATCATCGAATTTAGAGTTGTAAGTGTTCTAATCTCATCATATTCACCCTCAACTTCTTTGCCATTGTCATCAAGTTTGGGTTCTTCTTTTGTCATATACATTGTAATTGGATATCTAATATAGTCAGAATATTTTTTAACTAAATATTGAATTGTATATTCATCTAAATATTGATCAAAATCACCCTCTATCTTATCATCTTCACCCTTAATATTATCTTTTAAATATAAGGTAATTGTAGTACCATCGGTTACTTTATCAGATGTAGCAATCTCATATGTATCCTCACCCGTTGAAGTAAATACATATCCTTTATCACTATATGGTGATTTCGTATCAACAACCACCTTTTTACTAACCATAAAAGCTGAATAAAATCCAACCCCAAATTGCCCAATTGTTTCTAGGGCATCCTTTCCTTCTTCCTTAGAATTTTCTAAATTTTTAACAAAGGCAAGAGTCCCTGATTTTGCGATTGTTCCTAAATTATCATTTATTTCATCATATGTCATACCAATACCATTATCCGATATTGTTAATGTTCGTGCTTCTTTATTTAACTCAAGATGAATTTCATAATCATTCCTTTTTGCCAATTTATCATCTGATAATGATAAATAATGGTATTTATCAATTGCATCTGATGCATTTGATAATAACTCCCTTAAGAAAATTTCTTGATTTGTATAAATAGAATTGATCATTAAATCTAATAATCGTTTGGATTCTGTTTTAAATTCTTTAATTTCGCTCATATTTTTCACTCCTTTAGCACTCTTTATATATGAGTGCTAATACTATTATACCACTTTTTGGTTATTTGTCAATAGGTTTAATTCATATTTTATAATATTTTTTATTTATAAATAAAAAAGTGGATACTTTGATAAGATACTTTACAAATAGACCATTTCTATATCTTTTCAAAATTTATCCACTTCATTTTTAATTTTTATTATTCAACTACTACATAATTAGCAATAACATATGTATATTGCGTCTTATACCAGTTAAAAGAAACTAGAGTAACCACAATTGTTTTTCCATTTAAAGCCTCTAACTCTTGATAGTTTTCGGCATAATATTTTGCATTAGTATAATTATATAAATCAATTTCTACCGAACCTAAAGATAAATATGCTCTTTCACCTGAGGCACTAACATGAACAGTTGCCTCAACATCCATATAAACAATTCCACCAAGTAAAGCATTTTCACCTGCTTTACTATCAACTGCTACCTCTTCTAACGTTTTGTCTTTTAAGAAAGAAGATGTTGGTACTGCATTGCCTTGAGATAATATCGTAATTGTTGAGCCATCAGCAAACTGAGGTAATCCATAATATAAATCCATATTACCTTTAATCAAAACTTTATCGCCAACTTCAACTGCTGCTTGGGTTTTACAATAAATTGTACCCGTTTCATCAGTTATATAGAAGTTCCATTTTGTAGCACCACTTGATTTAACAATTGAGGATACGATTCCTTCTACAATAACAGTTTCTCCATTTTTTGTAGCTTTTTCTCTAAATTGTTCAATTGTTAATATTTCAGCTTTAACAATTTTAAAGAAAATATCAATCGTTGTCTCAGTACTGCCATACGTTAAGACTAGACTGATTGAAACATCTTCTGTTTGAGTTGGAGTTGCAATATGAATCTGAAATAAATTTCCTTCTTGTACTGCAGTTACCGCATCACTAGAAGAATGGGAAAGAACAATCTTACTGCCTTCTAATACTTCATATTCAATTACTGCACTATCAGCATATTCATTATCAAATAATCCCTCAATTTTTGTTTTTTCAAAATATCCTACTAAAGCCTCAGGAGTATCCACTTCACCTAAAACTTGTAAAACTCCAGCTTTCCAAATAAATTTACCACTAGAAACAGCACCAATACGAAGAGTGACATACGCTTCAACACATTTTCCAGCATATGGTTTTAACCATTCATATTCAGCAGGACCATTTTTACCAGAATTTTGTGAATATACAATTGTACTTAACGATGGATCATGAATATCATGAATGTAATAATTTACATAACTTCCTGAACTTCTTTCAACATAGATTTGTGTTTTAAAAACCATATTAGTAATATTGTTATCAGATGGATTATTCACCAAATCTTTAAAAACCACTTCTTCTATTGCGTGAGTTGGAAGTTCATGTTCTTGCCAATCATGATATAGTACTTCTGCATTATTTAATCTAATAGAACCAGTATGGTTATGATCTTCTCGTGGTTGATATAAATCACCATATCCTTCAACATAAACAAACTCACCAATACTTAATTTAGTAATATCAGTGTTCGTGTCAACAGCAGTTGATACAAATACTGCAATTGAACTAGTGTCATCAATTAATTCAAAACCTGCCGGTTTAGAAGTACCTGCTAAATATAAGAAACCAACAATATATCCTTCAATTGTTACCTTTTCTCCTTTAGCTGCCTTTCTTGCCTCTTCTATTGTAATTGTCTCAATGGTTGGTTTTACCATTGCTGCTTCAAATTCAACAACTCTTGTTAAAGTTTTTCCATTATATGTAAGCGAAATAGTAACTGCCATAGTCACTTTTTCTTCACCAAATTCAAGATGAATGGTATAGCCATCGTTAGTAAAAGTTACACCTTCAAAATTAGAGGAATAACAAACTGATGAACCTGCTAATTTTTCATCAGTATTTACCAAATCAAAACTACAAGGACTATCATAATGATCAATAAATTGGTTAGCTAGACGATCTAGACTATATTCCATATATTCTTCATCTGTTACTTCAACTTCATCTAAAATTTGAATTGGAACAATTCGCCAAAAATTACCGCTTGCGGAAAGCTTACAATTATGAATTGCAATATAACACTCTCTAATACTACCATCATACTCTTCAAGCCATGCTAAATCTTTTCCGTTTGCTGTCGTATAGGCATAATAACTATTCACACCATTTAAATCATCAAAATAATAATTAACAAAACCATTGCCAACTGATTTACGAACCTTTGCCACCACTTTATAAACATTTGATGTAATATTTTCTGATACAGGAATACTACATAAATTAGCAATGGAATGATCCTCTATAAATGAGGTAGGAACTTCATAAATTTCACCATCCGTTTTTACACTCGTTGGGACAATTTGTTTTGCTCCTGTATATCCCGCCATTTCAGCAGATGTAAGAGAATTTTGATCAATATATTTTGTATATTCGCCACTTACTTCTACTTTATTGCCAACTTTTAGGGTTTCAGCATATTCTGAACTATGAACATAAATTGCATCTGTCTCATCAAATAAATAGAAACCAACGGGAACATTCTTTTCCGTTCCATAAACAATAAATGCCACAATTCCTGTTGTAATTACAAATCCTTCGGTTGGAAGTTTTTTTATTTGACTTATTGTTTGAAGTTCTTGCTTTAATACTGTAACGTCATATACTTTTGCTTTTTTATATGAACCAACGCTAAAAGTAACTGTAATTTGAAGGGTTACATCAACTTGTTGCCTTCTAACAATTCCCTCATTAGAAACAACATCTTTATTAGAAGACTCATAACTTAAAGTTACTTCACCAATTGTAGTTTCAAAAACTAGATTTGATTCAACATGATTCAAATCAACATTTTTAAAACATTGACTAATAGCATTTTCAACAGATGCTTTAGGATCCGTATTTTCATCAATACAACCTGTGATAAAAAATGATACTAAAGCTAAAGTTAAAAAGACAAATAATTTTTTCATTTTTTTTCCTTTTCCTTTTCTTCAAATTTATGGGGGGAGAACAAATCTCGTAAATATTATACATATTAATTTATTTTTTGTCAAAATATACATTATGAAAACATTTTATTTTTGAAATCATTCACTTGATTTACAAATAAAAAATAACTACTCATTATTTGAGTAATTATTTTTAAATTTATCTATATATCCAATCTAATTAACAATCTTTCTAATTCATTTTTTTCTTAACATTATTTCTGCTTTACATCCATAGATTTGATCATCTCTAATGGTATCGCCTATTGTATCGGCGATAATGCATCCTGATAAAGGATTTTTGATACTTTCAATATGACCAATAATGGAAGCATTCACTTCACTATTTTCAAATGATAAATCCGTTTTGATCATCTTACAATCTTTTAAAACTAGATTCTTACAATAACATAGAGGTTGAGTTCCTTCAATTGTGCAATTGATAAAAGTAACATTTTTAGCATACCATGCAAGATATTCCCCTTTCACATAGGAGTCTTTGATTACTACATTTTCACTATGCCAAAAAGCATCTTTTGTATCTAAATAACTATTTTCAATTGTTAAATTTTTACAATATTGAAACGAATATTTTCCCACAAATTTTAAATTTTTAATAACCAGATTTTTACTATCAAAAAAAGCATATTCTCCTTCTAGTGTTGAATCAACCATTTTTAAATCATCATTTTTCCAACCAAACTCTTTAGAAATGATATCGCATTGACTAATCTCAATGTTTTGACATTCTCTTAACGCTTTAATACCATATAATTTCGATTGTTCAATTTTTACATTATGACAATACCACAAAGCAGCTCGACAAAACTCTGTCATTGTTGATCTTGTCATTGTCACTGGATAAGTATGCCATATAGGGTATCTTAAATTAAAATAACATTCTACAATATGAATATTGCGACATTCTTTTATTGCCGATTCCCCATCTTTTGGTCCATCAAATCTACAATTTACAATATTGCTATCTGTAATATGATACAAAGCTCTTTCTTCATCTAAAATTAAATTATTTATATTATTCATATTATCACCTTTTTTAATATATCATATTTTATACATTTGTTAATTCATTTTGCTTCCAAAATCATAAAACTTCACAATTGTATCTTTTATCTCTATAATTTTATTAGATAATATTACAATAAAATCATCTAATGATTGAATATTGTCTAAAGAAATTTTCTTAATTTTTTCTACTTCCTTATTTCCTTTGGCATCATCATATTTTTCAGATGTATCTATACTATATTCTAAAACAGTCTTTTTTACACAAAATACACATCACTGATTTTTGATTTTGCGAGTTTTTTCATACGAGAGTGTGGCCCCGCTCTATAGTCAAAAATCTGTAGAGGTTAGATGCCCCCTAGGGGTAGTGGAGGATAAAGAGTTTTTACTAAAATCATATGTATTTGCATGATTTTATGATTATTTTATTAATTTTAAGATGATTTTTAAGAAAAGTTATTAAATTTACTTTTGAACACATTTTGATTATAAGAGTCAAAAATGGTCAAATACTACTCGAGATTTGACCATCAAATTTATCTATTATTATTTAGTTTTTAGTTTTTCTACTAATAATAGTATATCATAGGTCTTATACATAAGTAAAGGTATTTGATTAATCATCTTTAAGTAGTGTAGTTACTTTATTAATAGCTTCATTAAGTCCAGCACTATCAATCATATCAGCAAACTTTTCTAAGAATATTTTTAAATCATATGAATTTAACTTTGTTATTCTTTCAACTATATCTTTATCAGTAAATAGATCTAGAAATGAAAAGTTATACATTGCAGCTGGTTTTACTGAAAGAAGTCTAATATAAGGACTCCAGTTAATATATCTTGCACCTTTTGCTGCTGAAAGTCTTGGAACATTCATGATGTGTCTGCCATCTTCATCATATATCTCTAAAGCATCAGATAGGAATTTTACTTGTATTTTTTTATATGCATATGATGGTGATAAGTAATAATACAGTCTTCCTTCAGTTGTAAGTCTTCCATAATTATCTAGTTTTTTTGTTGATATTGATGATGGTTCAAAAGCTGTTAGAGGAAGTGGATTAAGTTCAGTTATGTCTTCATAATGTAAATCAATAATTGGTTATTTTAAGACATAATGTTCTCTTTTTAGGAGTTCTTTATTAAATAGATCAAAGTCATCAAATGAAGGAAGTGGTACAAATAAGTTTCTTCTCATGAATCTTACACCTTGTTCTACTGTTCCTTTTTCATATCCTCTTCCTGTATTTAAGAATACTTCTTGAAAATCATAATGTAATTTAAATCTTTGAAAAGTATCACATATAGTTCTTTTCTTGACATGGTATTCTTCTATTTCTATTTTAACTAAAGCAGTATCGTTATCAAACCATATTGTATGCGGTACTCCATTTAAGTATTCAAAGATGTGTCTTAAAGCTAATGTTATGCTTTCAGCATTCTTATTTCTCATTATTTGAATGTATGATGCATTAGAATGAGTAAATGATAATACACAGTATTTACCATATATTTTAATACCTTTTTCTATAAAACTACAATCTCCAAAATCAACTTGTGCAACTCCAAAGTTTATGTTCTAAAGGTAAGAAACCATTATGTTCATAGTAGAATTTTTTTTAAGTCTTGTAAAGTATTTAATTGTTGATATTTTAGCATAATCAAAATCTGGATAATTTTCTTTTAAATATTCATAAACTCGACTACCAGTATATCGTTGTTTATGATGATGAAGGCTATTCTTTTTTATTATATCTAACATTATTTCTTTATAATCGTCTAGATAATGTTTTCTTTTATTCTCTTTAACATAAGCATTAAAGTCAACAAACTTTAGATACTTATAACAAGTATTACGTGAAACATTCATCATTCTTGTTATTTCTACTACTGTATAATGATTCTCATAAAACAATTTTCTTAATTTCTCTATCTCTCTTTGATTAAGCATGTAAGGTGGTTCCTTTCGTTAACATAAATTTTATTAATGAACGAGGCCACAACTTTTTCTTTCAGCTAGTGGTGACGAATGGTGACACATGTTTTCCATACTTTTATATATACTATACTTCTTTATACTATTTATATATTTATCTGTCACCTTAGTATATATATGGTTATATATAATAATCTTAAATAATTTAAATTGGAAAATTTCCTTTTTAGTTTCTTTTTAATATTTAAAAAAGGCAGTCACTTAGACCACCTCTCACTTTATTTCTTTGATTGATATTCAATATAATATTCAGAAAGATTTTTTCCATTATAACTAAAATATGATGGTCCATTTGGTGATGGTATTTTTGTTATTTGTTTTACTAATGTAGTCATATACATTATTTCACCATTATAATTAATCTTTCTTTCATCATAAACTGTACATTTTATAGAAGGATCATAAATGTATTCTAGTTCTGCTCCAGCTGGTATTCCACATTTCACAAAAGAAAATACTTCCCCTCTTTCAAATGTATTTGACTGTTGTAAATCAAAATCAGTTATATGATTTATATTGTCCTTAATTTTATTCATCATTTCTACATTATTATCAATTGAATAATAACTGATTAAAATACATGCTACAACTTCGTCTATTTGTTTCTCACTGACTAAAGCAATTCTCCAGTTGTGTGTCCATCTATATGAATCTCCAACTTTAGAACCTACAGGATATCCTACTTCGTTTGAACGTAACATCACTTTAATTTGTGAACGTTGAATCCATATTTCAGCAAAGTTATCATTCTTGTTTGTTCTAAACGCAATGTATGGATTTGTAGCAACTTCATAAAAATCACTAATTTTGTCTTTTACTTTTCCATAAATCTCTTTATAGATTTTACTCATTTTTTCTGGTTTAGTTAATAAATGTTCATCAACACTCATTGTACCGCTTTGTTTTTTAACAGGAAAATGTAATAACAATATGTCCTTTATACTATTAAAACATTCAATATACCATTCGAAACATTCATCCCAGTTATTTGATTTAGAATAATCAATATCCTTAAATAATGAAATTCTTTTAGCAAGTGAATTAGCCTTGCTTAAATCCCAAACAAATTCACATCCTAAAGCTTCTTCTAGCTCATTTTTAATTGAAGCCATTTTTGAGTAAACTGTTGGAGTATAGCAATATAAACAGAATTCAATTCCATTACGATTTACTTTAAATACATAGTTAAAATCTTCTTGATATCTCAAGTCAAAATAGTTTCTTTCAGAAGGATCATCATATGTTGTCATAAATCCGTATCCTAAACCTTCACAATATTCTTCAAAGGCAGTCCAGTATTTTACTCTATCAACATTGTATCCTTTTTGTGAAGTGATTTCAAAGACATCATCATCATACTTTTCTAATGGTGGTAATGCTTGTCTAATTTCATCATGAATAAAATCAATATGTAATAAACTAATTATATCTTCATCTGTTAAAGGACAATTATATCTTTTAGATAAGAATTTAAGTAAATGTATTCCTCTTCTCTCTATCTTTTCTGGTGTCCAGTCAAATTCAGTTTCATCAATATTTCTAAAATAATATTTATTAAATGATGGATAATCTTCTTCTAACCATTTATGGTGTTTTGATACTTCAATAGCTGAATATGAATTCATTTCATATCCAACAGCACCTTTTCTTCCATTAACCTTAGCTTCAAATGAATCATTTTGCAAACTTGAATTAATAGAACTTGAAAGAGGTAATAAGTTACCTATTGTTCCTGCTAGTTTCCAAACTTCATTATCTTTATCATATGATCTATAAAGGTTAGCCCAATAATATTTTGAAGGTGTTTGTGGAAAAATATGTTCAATTGATACTTTATCTTTTTCACTTTTCTTAAAGTAATTATCTCCTGATATCTTTGTTCCTGTTGATGCATTTAAAAGTGATTCTTCATATTCAAATAAAAAGTATTTTAATCCGGTCCATGCATAGAATCCATAATGATTATTTTCACTAAACCATCCATTTGATTGTGTTATAAACGATTGAATGATTTGTGGCATATCATCATCAACTGTTTTATTAATATCTTCAATTACTGCATCAATAGATAAGTTACCTTCTGGTTGTAACATTTGGCCTGCATATCTATAATATACTCCACTTTTATATGATGATTGAAAACCTGCTGTTCTAAAACATAAGAAAATAAATCTTTCAATTGCTTTAAATAGTTCAATACGTTTTTCAGCAAAACTTGCATCTTTATCTTTACTTACCAAATATGATGCAACAACTAAATTTCGTAATGCACTATATCCAATACCTATTCTATTAAGTTTACGAATATAGTTTTGTTCTTCTTCTGATAGTTTAGGATTAGGAACAAAAGTATCATAATAATATTTTGATGTTTCTCTTAAACTTTTTACATATGATGATATTTCTTCAATCGTTAATGCATCATCACTCCAATCTATATCATCTTCATCAAGTTCACTATCATTATATTCCCTTATAAAATCATTAACAGCTGCAGGAATAAAATATTTATTTAACAATTCATTAACATATGTATCTGAATCAGTCTTACTAAACTTAAAATATAATGCCCAATGAGCTTTTAAGAACATATCATCGTCTAGTTCATTATTTAAATCTTTACCTAAATTATAATATATTTCTTTCCAAGCATCATTTATTTCTTTTTGTAGATTTAATTTCTTTGCTTTCATTTTTTTTGAATCTGGATATAAAGTTGAAAGATATATTAATCTATTCTTTAATATCTCTAAGTTGGACAATTTCTTACCACGATTATTCATTGTTTCAAAAGCAACGTGAACATCAAAATTATGTTTAATATAATGAATATTAAATTGTAACTTTTCTGTTAACTTATAGAATAAATCTTCAACGGCCTTTACACCTTTATCTTTTATTAGCTTCTTTAAGTTCTCTTCAAAGATATGACTTGCAACTGATAAGTTTCTTGTATATCTTGATTCCTTAATTAGTGTAGGATCTGATTCGCCAAATATATTTTTAAGATAAACAAAACTAGGATTATCTACTTCATAGCCAAACACATAACATTTGTTATTACAAATATATTTACCTTTAATGCTACTTATAAATTCATTATTAAAAATACTTGGTTCATATTTACTATAATCAATTTTAATAATTTGATTAATTAATAGCATTGAAGTTGTTAATCTTTGTTGTCCATCAACAATATGAAAAATTTTATGAGTATCTCTTAAATCAATACAATCATAATAATTAACATCATCTAATTTAGGTCTAATTTCTTGTAATGATAACATACCTGTATAATGTTCTTTATCTTTATGAAGCAGCATTAAATCATTCCAAAAATCTTCTACTTGTTGTTTTTCCCAAGCATAACCTCTTTGATAGTCTGGTATTCTAAATAACTTCTTATTAAATAATTCTGATAATGACAACATATCTTTCATATTAATCAACTCCAATCACATATTTATTATACACTTTTTTTGTTATTTTTTCAAATAAGTAAATACAGTAGTTGAAGAATAATTATATTTTATCTTAATGACCTATTCATCTGATTAATACATTTTTTCTTTTGTTCAAGATTTGGGTGGACATATAAATTTAATGTTGTGCTTATATTTGAATGACCTAAAATAACGCTAACAGTTTTATAATCACATTTTCCTTCAATACACCTAGTTGCAAAACTATGTCTTAATCCATGAAACTTTAAATCCGGAATATCAAATTTTTTCATAAACCTTTTATAATAATTCCTATATGTTCTAGGTTCTGTTGGTTTAATATCATTAGTCAAAACATAATATTCATTATTTACAATTTTCTTAATAGGTTTAATTATCTTAATTAAATCTGATGTCATAGGAATATCTCTGATCGAATTTTTAGTCTTTGGTGTATCTATAATTAATTCAGTTCTTTTTTTAACATCATCAATAACATATATTCTTTGAATAGTTTTCCTAACTAAAATAACACCATTATCTGCATCTATATCATCCCATGTTAACGCACATAATTCTCCTATTCTTAATCCTGTACTCAAACAAATATAAATGCCTAAGTTTTTAAAAGTAAAATTTTTTTCAATATAATTCATTATTTTTCTTTGATTTGAACGGCTTAATACCTCAAGTCCCTCATTTTCTCTTTGTGTGGGGAATTTAATTTCAATTTCACGACAAGACAAATACCTATGTTTTACTCCAAACTTAAGTATCATCTTTAATACAATCAAAATGTCCATAATAGTTTTTTGACTAAGTCCTTGTTCCAATTTTTCAAATACAAACTTTTGAACATCTGACTCCTCAACTTCGTATTTATCACCAAAATATGGTAATAAATGATTTTTAACTAAAAGCACATATGCAGAATATGTTGATTTTTTAACATATTGCTTTTTGTCTTTCTTCCATAAGTCAATTATCTGACTTAATTTAATTTGAGTCATATTAATTACCTCCTATACATAAGTCAATTTAATAAATTTTTAAATATTATAAGGAATAAAATCCCCAATGTTCCCAATTTGAGATTTAGGCAATTTGTGAATCCATATAAAATATGGAAATGTTCAGACTTCTTAAAATTCTTTACAACAAACTCACTATCATGGGATCAACTTAGCTATACTGAACAAAATGAGTTTTTAAATTTACATTATGGATTAATTCATAATGGAGCACCAACATTAATTGATTGTGAAAAGTATCAATTACCATATATTCAAATAAATATTAAAAATTACACATTGTGTGATGATGGTGATGTTATATTTGCAGATGCTTCAGAAGATACTAAAGACATATGTAAACCAGTTGAATTTATAAATATTTCCAAGAACAACGTAGTCTGCGGCTTACATACAATTCACGCACGAGATTATCAAAACTTAACTATTTTAGGTTATAAGGGGTATTTATTCTCTTCATACAATTTTCATAAACAAGTTCATAGATTGACACAAGGAACAAAAATATTTTCAATTAATTCATCTAATTTTAAGGAAATGTTTGTTGGTATTCCTGAAAAAGCAGAACAAAAAGAAATTGTATTATTTTTAGCCAAAATTGATGAAAGAATTGATACCCAAAGCAAAATCATTGAGGATTATAGTTCATTAAAAAAATCAATTATTGATAACTTTTTTAATGAACTTACAAATTCTTCGCTAGGAGAACATATCATAGAAATAACTGAAAGAAATGGATATAAAAATGAATATGAAGTATTATCTGTAAGTAATAAGTATGGCTTTATAAAACAAAATGAACAATTTGAAGATAGAATTATTGCGAGTGAAAACAAATCGAATTATAAGGTTGTTAGAAAAAACACTTTTGCCTATAATCCTGCAAGAATAAATGTAGGGTCAATAGCCTGCATGCATTATCTTGATATAGGTATTGTAAGTCCAATGTATTTGTGTTTCAGCACGTTAAAAACTCTTTCTCCATATTACTTAGAATATTATTTTTTATCTAAATCATTCAAACTAGAAATGAATAAAAAACTAGAAGGTAGTGTAAGAATGTGTTTACAAATTGATGCTTTAAAAAAAATAAAACTATATATCCCATCTTTAGAAATTCAAAACAAGTTTGTTAATAAATTATCTTGCTTTGATAAAAAAATACAAAAAGAAAAAGATATACTTTCACTTTATAAAAAGCAAAAAGCATATCTTCTTCAAAACATGTTTATATAAACATATTCGAGAGCAGGAATTTTTTCTGCTCTTTATATTTTTTTATCAAAATATATTCAATTTTAATTTTTTCATCCAAACAATTAAGTATAGCTATATCTTTTTCTTGTTCTTTTATGGATGGTATATAGCACTTGATTTTACTTAAATCTTTTAAATAAGCACAATCCATTGTTCCTTTGACAGTAATTTTATGAACTTCTTTCCTAAAATATTTGCTTTGCATAAAATAATACATATATTCTGGAATAACTAATTTGGAAGGAATAATACCAAGTATGCCTTGCTTAGTAGCAATTGGATATGTATTGATAGATAATTTACCTATTGTGGCACCATTGGAATAAATAATTGAATTAGTAGGAATTAACCATGCTGAACTATTCGATAAACCATCTTCTGTAATATAATCTCTATTTTCTTGTAAATACTTTTCTTTTAAATCATCTATTTTAACAAAAGGGATAGTTCCATTTTCATAATATTGCATTTTACTAGTTGATGGAGTACCACCTTCGCTTGCAAAATTATAAAGATTTTCAAATATACAATTAGGGATATTTTCACCAATTAATGAATCTATAAGCCTAAATTTAAGTAATTTTAAATCCTCAATGATTTTGCTTTGAGTTTGAATTCTTTTATCAATATTTTTAATAAATTTTGATATCTTATTCTGTGTTTTTAATGACGGATGGTAAAAACTAAATGTTTTATATTCTTGTGCATTTATACCTGGTTGTCCAGAACGAGCAGACATTATTTTAATCCAATTTGCATATCTAGATGTTTTTGTCATTGTAAATACAAAATATGAATCAAATATTGGTTTAACATTAGCACGAATTAAGAAACCTGCAAAATATAATTTTCCATCATTTCGATTATATAAATATGTTTTGCCTGTACTAGCACCAGTTCTCGCAAATAGAATATCATTTTCTATACATACACAATTTTCATCTAAAAAAGATGGTGAAACAGAATTTCTAGAAGTATATGATGAACTATCATCATCAATATCGGTTATTCTTATATATTGATTAATTCCATCAAATTCCTTAGCTTCTGCAGCTATCCCATAATCAAACCCGTCACATGAAAAACCCAAGGAAGTTAACATCCAACATTCATTATTAAATCTTAAATTGGGAACATTAGGGACTTTATTGATTGTTTTTTCACTCATTAGTCATGACCTCTTTATAATCCTAATTCCTTAAGATAACCCTCTATTTCTTTATCAAGTTCTGTTCTTTGTTTTTCTAATTCTTTAATTTCTGCCATTACTGCATGAATGTCAATTTGTTCTTCTTCTTCAAATGTGTCTACATAACGAGGAATATTTAAATTATAATCATTTTCCTTAATTTCATCTATTTTTGCTATGTGACAATATTTTTCAACTTCTTGTCTTGCTTTATATGTTGATACAATCTTATCAATATCTTCAGGTCTTAATTTGTTTTGATTTTTACCTTGTTCAAAGTCCTTTGATGCATCAATAAAAACAACATCTTTATTTGCTCTATTTTTCTTAAATACAAGAATACAAGCAGGAATACTTGTTCCGTAGAAAAGGTTAGCAGGCAATCCAATTACAGCATCTAATAAGTTAAGATCAATAAGTTTCTTTCTAATTTCGCCTTCACTTGCTCCTCTGAATAAAACACCGTGAGGCATAATTATTGCCATTCTACCATTATTACCATCAAGACAATGCAACATATGAAGTATGAAAGCATAGTCACCTTTACTTTTTGGTGGAACACCCCAATCAAAACGTTTATATGGGTCTAGTTCTTTTGACATTTTGAAATCTTTGTCATTACTATCTGCTGCATAACCATTTGCCCATTTATCTAATGAGAATGGTGGATTTGCAACTATACATTGAAATTGCATTAACTTTCCATCTTCAATATTTTGAGGGTTTGAAATAGTATCACCTTGATAAATAATAGCATCATCGATGTTATGAATAAACATATTCATTCTACATAAACCCCAAGTTTGGAAGTTTCTCTCTTGTCCATAAATTTGTGCTTTTCTATTAGGCACTTGATTGAATGCTTTAATTAATAAAGAACCAGAACCACAAGCACCATCATAAATACGATCATTTTCTTTAGGTTCTACGACTCTCGCAAGGATTTCTGATACTTGTTCAGGTGTATAAAATTCGCCACCTTTTTTACCTGCATCACTAGCAAAAACTGCAAGCATATACATATAAGCATTACCAATTTCATCAACACCTTCTAATTGGCTTGGTCTTAAATCAATAAAACTGAAATCTTCAAGGAAGTTACTTAATAATGCAACCTTCTCTCTTCCATCTCCAAGTTCTTGAGAATTAAAATCAATTTGGCCAAAGATATTTCTTAATTTACCGCCATTTGCATTTTCAATTGCCTTTAAAGCAATATTAATTTTACTTCCAATATCTGTTGCCTTTTTATTATCATATAAGTAATCAAATGTTGCTTCATCAGGAACAAAGAATCTTCCTCTTTGTAAAGCTCTTTGAATTCTTTCTTCATCACCATTATATTTTTTAATAAGTTCTTCTTTCGTTTCTTTAATCGCATCACTTAAATATTTTACGAAAAGCATTGATAAAATATAATCTTTATACTTACCACTATCAATTTTTCCTCTAAAACTTCCTGCAGCGTTCCATAAGACTTTTTGAATATCTTCTTTAGTTGTCATTTTAAATACCTCCTAAATTATTTATAAAAATATTGTTTAAAATTTGTTCTCTTTGTTTCCAATCTGGAATCATTGCTGTTAAGAATGTATAAAAATCTTTATTATGATTTCTATATTTTAAATGTGTCAATTCATGACATATTACATACTCAGTTAAAAATGGGTCTACTTTAATTAACTGAATATTTAATGTTATTAAAGCTTTTTCAATATTGCAAGTTCCCCATCTAGTTTTCATATTTTTATAAATAACTTCTGGTTTTACAATACCATATTTTTCAAACTTTTTATATGCTTTATTTACCATATCATTAAATTGGGAAGTAACAAAATTTAAATACCATTGATTGAATTTCATCTTTATACCTCTTTGATTTGGTCTATAAATGTATAAATAGTTATTATCATAGTCAATTTTAAACTGATTTGATTCAATATTTTTAATTCTTAATACTTTTCCTAATATTAAGAAAGCTTCTCCATCAACCAAACTAAGATTTGAATCAACGAATTCAATTAAATTTGTTTTATATTTATCAATAGTATCCAATAACCAGTTTGCTCGTTTAATCATTTCTAGCTCAATAGTTTTATTATCAATTGATTCATTACAAGAAACGACAACTTCTCCACTTGGTTTAACTCTTATATTGATATTTTTTACTTTCTTATAAATTATTTCATAAGCTATTGTTTTTCCGTTATAAGAAAATTCATACTTCATTTTTAAAACCTCTTTAATGCAACTGTTGTAACATTTTCTGTTACTTTATCAATCTTATCAAAAGATAACTTTATGACCCCTTGTTTTTCATATTCATAAAACATATCATCAATATCTTGAGCAATATTATTATGTATATCAACGTTATTACTCCAATCAACTTTTGTATGTTCTTGAATTATTTCAGCAATTTTAATTGCTATTTCTCCAATTAAATTAATATCATATTCTTCGTTTTCATTAATTATAGGAAGAATTACACCATAAAACGCTTGAGCATGAACACTTTGTTGAATTGATTTTGGATAAGATATTCCACTCTTATTTGTTCTAAAATCATCCAATATTTTACTCATAGCTTGTAAATATTCTGCATCACTTATTACTTTTTCTTTGTATTGTTCCAGTACATCTTTAATTCTTTTTGAAAAACTATCATAATAAGCAGGATTAGTGTCATAATTAACTGAAATATTTTTACTTAAGTTATATCTTATAGCATCTGCTTTTGACGCTTTACTTCCTAAATCCTCAATTTCTTTTTCTAATTCTCCTTTATTCATAATATCTAATGGTTTTGTAAGAATTTTTAAACCGACAACTGATAAATGTTTATCTAATAAATTTCTCATTTGATTTTCATAGTCTTTATTATCTATTGTTTCAGCACATCTTTTCTTAATCATTACTCTTAATTTTGAATAAAAGATAAATTTATCTTTATATAGTTTTATCTCTTTAGGATCACTATCTACAATAGCTGTATAGGCATTTTCACTCCCTAACACCAATGATAATTTTTTTCCGAATTCACATAAATCATTATAAAATTTATTTCTAATATCTTCATGTTGTTCTAGATATACTTCATATTCTTCTTCATCATTTTTATTTTCAATAGAAATGAAATTATTTTCGAGATTTGTATACGCTTGTCTTAATTCAGCGACCGAAGTTAATACATCTGTAATAAGCCCTTCTAAATCTTTTTTATCAAACTTATCTAAACCATTGTCCCCAGAATAAACATTCATTGCGTCATTTAACTGTGGAAGCAACCCTCTATAATCAACAATCAATCCATAATCTTTTCCTTCGTATAGTCGATTAGTTCTTGCAATCGCCTGTAATAAACCATGCTCTTTCAATTGCTTATCAATATATAAAACTTGACATATTGGTGCATCAAATCCTGTAAGTAATTTTGAACATACAATTAATATATCTAGGTCTCCATCTACAAACTTATTTCTGATACTTTCTTCATAATCATCGGCATCATTATATATTTCCATCATTTCTTTCCAAAATTTTTGTACTTCAGGAAGATTGCTTTCATCTAAATCTTCATATCCTTCTCTCATATCTGGTGATGAAATACAAACTGCTACTTCTAATTCACTAAAATGTTTAAATGTATTATAATATCTAACTGCATCTAATTTTGAATTTGTTGCTAAAATAGCTTTAAATCCAGTTGCCTTAATATTATTTGTAAAATGCTCATCTATATCAAGGGCTATTCTTTCAATTCTAGCATAAGTACTATTAAGTTTTTGGATTGAACTCCATTTTCTGCTTAGTTCATCTTTTTGTTTATCGTTAAGTTTGCTACATGTTTTCTTAAACCATAAATCTATATTTGTAGAATCAACTGTTTGTTCCACAAATCTTCCTTCATAAACTAATGGAACAATAGCTTTATCATCAACACCATTTTTAATTGTATATTTGTGTATATAGTGTCCACCAAATTTCATAGCAGTTTTATCGTTTTTCATTAGTGGTGTACCTGTAAATCCTAAATAACAAGCATTAGGGAATACTCTTCTCATTTTAACAGCTAACTCACCATAATTACTACGATGTGATTCATCTACTAAAATAAAAATATCTTTTTCATCAACTCTCGTATTGAACTTTTCTGCTGTATTAAATTTATTAATTATAGATGTTATAACGTCTGCTTTTCCTTCTGAAATTAATTCAACCAAATTTCTACCGCTAATAGCTCTTGCAGGTTTAATTTTAGTATTGCTAAACGTTCTTGCAATTTGTTTATCTAAATCTTTTCTATCTGTAACAATTACAACTTTACTTTTACCTGGATTAATATTAGTTAATATATAATTTGCTATCATAACCATAGTTAGTGACTTACCACTACCCTGTGTATGCCAAATTATACCACTTTGTCTATTATTATTTGAATCATATTTTTGTATTGTAGAAATGATATTTTTTACAGCATAATATTGTTGATATCTACACACCTTTTTAACGTTTGCATCGAATAAAACAAAATATCTTGCTATTTCAATCAATCTTTCAGGAGTCATCATAGCTGTGAATATTTTATCTTGATATGTCGCCAATCTTCCTAATTTTAAGTTATTAATCTTTTCTTCAATTTCAATTGGTTCATCATTTTCAAATTTCCAAACTGAATAAAATTTCTTTTTTGTTCTAGTTGTTCCATATTTGACTTCATTTTTATTACATGCTACTACAAGTGAAACATATTTAAATAATTGAGGTATATAAGAATCTGTTTGATTTCTAATATTTTGTTCCACTGCTTGATCTACTGATTCTACACCAGATTTACACTCGATAGCTGCAAAAGGGATCCCATTCACAAATAAAACAATATCAACTCTTGCATTATGTTCGCCTGTGTGACTATCTACAGCAAATTCTTGAGTTACATGAAATACATTATTTTCAAAATTGTGCCAATCAATATAGTTTAAATCAAATGATACTTTTCTATCATCTACTTGTTCTACATAACTTCTTCCCATAGTAAGAAGATTATATACCTTTTCACTAGCAACAATTAAACCTTCTTGAATTGGTACATCTAAATCTGAAACTGCTTTTTCAATATTAAAATTTGAAAACTTACAAACTTTCCCATTATATTCATAACTATTTAATTTTTTTAATTGTTCTTTAAGAATATCTTGAAGAATACACCCATATGTGCCTTTTCTTTGTACAATACAATCTTCTGGAGAAATATATTTATAACCTAATTTTTGAAATAATTCTAGTGCTGGATATTGGGATATATTTTTTTCTAACATTTTACTACTATTCATTATTAATCCTCCATATTTTCTATTTTTACTAAAATAGCTTTTTGTAATTTATCTTCCTTTTCTTGTATTTTATTTAATATAATAATTTTTTGTGTTTGTGCTTTAAACAAATTTCCAATTATATGCTGTTTCTTTAAAGGGATATTCGGGATTTCCATTTCTCCAATTGCAGACATATTTATATTCTTCATTATAGATCCTTGCAGATTACTTAATAATGATTTTCTTGCAGAATCACTATTTATATAATAAGATAAAAAATCAGGGTAGTAATTTTCTGAACATCTTATTACACAGAAGTTTGAGCTGATTACAATATTTTCCATATCTTTACTAATATATATAGCAGTGAAAGGATCAGTTAATCTAACAATTATATCTCCTTCATGTGTAAGATAATAATCATCTATAATTTCTTTTACATTTAATATTTCTAATTCCTGTTCTTCTATATATCCATTTTTATTGATTGCTCTAAGATTTAATTGTTTGTATGATTTGATGATATCTTTTGTGTGAATTGCCTTTTTTCTTGAAACTACAAGACCACTTCCAACAATCGCTATATCTTTTACTACCATAGCAATACCTCCTATGTATTTGTCACGAGTAAATTATAACACATAAAAAACACAATTGCAAGCTTTTTGAGAAAAAAATTGTCACGAAGTAAAAATAACATAGTTTTTTTGTCATATTTTAGAAAATTTTATATTACTTAAATTATATAAACTTTGGACTTTCTATTTTCATATAAACAAAACATATGAGTCTAACAATTAATATATTATTTTATATAGATTAAAACCTTATAAAATTGCCAACACCCTCGTTTCCTTTTTACTCTAGTTTGTTGTTCAATATAATTTTAAAGAACTGCTACAGGCTCTACAATCGGTCCAAAAAGCATAAAAACCACCCATTGGAATATTAATCCTTTGAGTGGTTTTATTCTTTATAACTATAATTTTATTTTAAATCTAACAAATACATATTTCTATAATATTTACCTAAATAATCAGTTTTAATTAATTTTGCTCCAGTAAATAATATAGATCTATTAGATGCTATATTTTCTGGATGTGCTACTGATACTATATAATCATAATTTCTTAATCTTGCTTCTTCTATTATTATAACTGAAAATTGTTTCATGATACCTTTACCTCTATATTCAGGTAAAATTAGTACTCCTCCAAACTCTCCTGCAATTGTTTCACTAATACCAATAACTTTCTTTATATCATCAACAAATTCATCACCTAAATAAAACTGTGCTGTTCCAATAAGTTTACCATTATCATATGCTCCATATGTAACAGCTTTGTCTTCATCAAACATTGTATCAATATCTTCATCTCTAAAAGGAACAAAAAACTCTTTTCTGTCTATTGCTTCTTAAACTGTATATATTAATTTCTTTAGTTGTTCTTTTTCTGAAATATCAACTTTTCTATACTCTATCATAAACTATCTCATTTCTATGTTTTATATATTTCATTATACACTATTTGTAGTAATTTTTCAATCAATAGGTTCGAACCCCGTTATTCAAAGGGTATCGTTAGTATAAAAAGTCACTTAACAATTTACACAAAAATAGGCCATTTTTACCTAAAGGTTCGAATCCTTGCATAATCGCACTAGGTTGTGTATGACAAAAAGTCTTTTTTTGAGCACTTTTTACCATCATTTTTGGATATTTTCTTAAGATTTTTGATAATTTAGACCTAAAACGTGAAAAAAGCCTTCTTTTTCAGAAGACTTATAGACATCTACTAATGGTGCAAAATATCGTTTTTTAACACAAATACAGTACAATATGCCCCTTTTTTCATTAAATTGACCTGTTTTTTTTAAAATTTAAATGGACAAATTCAACGTTAGATATATAACAAAAACACATATAAAAAAGTGCAGTAACCATGATTACTACACTTTATCATTCAATATCGACCGGTTACAATCAAACTTTATATTTACCTGCAACTATAATTTGATGATTCAACAATAAATCTTTAAACTATTCTACCTTCAATTTAGCATTTAATAAACAATATATTATATTAAATTAACTGGGCATAACCAACAATCTTTGTTTATTGGTTGTAGTTTTTGCGTCAAACAAATAACAATACCTGGTCTAACATCATCACTGTATTTCTTTAAGACACTAAAGTTTTTATCTGGATTATTTGGACTTATACCTTTTTTTATTTCTATTGGATATAAAGTATTTCCTTCTACATAAACTAAATCAACTTCTTTTTGATCTTTGTCACGATAGTAATACAAATTAATTTTTGGATCTATTCCATAATTTGAAAAGTTTTTGATAATTTCACTCACAACAAATGTTTCAAAAATTGCTCCAGATAATGCTCCAACTTCTAAGGTTTCAGGATTTGGATATTTTGCTAAATAACTACATAATCCAGTATCCATAAAATATAATTTAGGAGTTTTAATGATTCTATTTGAAACATTAGAATAATATGGTTGTAATAAATATATTATACCAGATGCTTCTAATATACTAATCCAACTTTTAATTGTTTTCGAATCTACTCCTATTTCTTTTGCGATATTAGCATAATTTAATTCTTGGGCAGTTCTAACAGCTATATATTGCATAAAATTATAAAACTCTAATGTTTTTCCAACATTTAATAATTCTCTTACATCTCGTTCAATATATGTATTAACATAAGAAGAAAAATAATTATTTCTTTCTGCTATATTACTTACAACAGTTGGCATACCACCATTAAATATTCTTTCAAATACATTACCTTTCTTTTCAATACTATTTTTTTGTTTTTCTTTAAGAACATCTAATTTAGGACTAAATAGACCAACATTGCTTTTATTTATTTCACTATTAGATAATGAGTATAAATTTAAAACCCCAATTCTACCTGCTAATGATTCACTTACATCTTTCATTAATCTAAATTGTTGAGAACCAGTTAACCAGAACAAAGCTTTTTGTTTAGTATTATTTTTTAAAGATTTTAAACGATATTCATCTACTATTATTTTTATATATGGTAATAAATTTGGAGCATATTGTATTTCATCAATAATTAAAGGATATCCATATTGTTCTAAAAAATATTTTGGATCTGTTTTTGCCAGTGTTCTTGCATCTAAATCATCTAAAGTAACATAATTCATATCATCTTCTTTAATCATTTGAAGCAATGTAGATTTGCCAACTTGTCTAGCACCCGTAACAACAATAACAAAAAATTCATTTGAAAATTTTTTTATAGTATTTTCAATCACTCTACTAATATACATTAATTCACGACCTTTTTGGAATATAACTCCATTTTAGACTAAAATATTAAATTTGTCAAGTGTTTTAAATATATTTAAATGTTTTTGTTGTACACAATATACTTTCATACGTACAACCCCAGCCTTGTACGTTTAAAAAGTCTTTTGTCCAATTTCTAGTATTTTTGATGTTTTTCTTATGCTTTTACAGGTTTTAGCAGTTTTTTAATAATTTCTCATTAAAATATCGTTAAATATAGTTGATTTTAGGCGAGACAAATTCAACATACAACGTTCATTCTATGGCAATAAAGTCTATGACGTTGAAAGAAAAATTTGTCTATAAAAAAGCCACTCATCAGAGCAGCTTTTAGCGTTAATCTAAAACATTTATTTTGTCTAATAAAAAATCTGTAAATTTACAATGAAGAATTCCTTGCTCATCATAATAACTGGTTAAAATATCATTTCTAATAATTACCTTTTTAAATGAATCACCTGTAATTGTTAATGGTCTAATTTCTGATACTATTTTTTCATCATTATCCATTCTAAATGCAGATTGAATATAAACCTTAAAATCAAGTTTATTTACAATAAAATCTATTTCAACATAATCTGATGAATCATGTGTTCTTAATGGAATTGCTCCAACATCAACATTATATCCTCTTCTAATTAGTTCATTATATAATATATTTTCCATTAAATGGCCAGGATCATTTTGTCTAAAGTTTAATCTAGCATTTCTTAACCCATTATCAATGTAATAATACTTATTAGGATATTCAAAATAACTTTTTCCTTTCACATCATATCTTCTAGCCATATTAATAATGAATGAATCAATTGTATGACTGACATATTTAGAAACCATTTCAAATGTAACTTTTTCCTTTTTTAAAGTTGATATTGAATTAGCTATTCTATTATTAGTAGTAAGCGATGAAATTTGTGAAGATAAATAGTCTAAGATATCATTTAAAATGTCAGGCCTTTGAATCCTATTTCTTTCTACAATATCTTTTATATATATTTCATTAAATAAATTTTCTAAATAACTTTTTTTATCTTCAACAGTTTTTTCATGTACAATACCAGGCATTCCTCCTAATATCATATAATTATTTAATGCTTCATTTATATCTCCACCAATGTAATTATAATATTCAGAAAAAGATAAGGGAAAGACATGAATTTGGCTAGATCTTCCTCTAAACTCAGTTGAAATATCTTTTGATAACATTTTTGAATTGCTGCCAGTTACATAAACATCAATATTTTTATTATCTTTAAATTGATTTAAAATATCATAGATAGTTGCAGTAACACCGCTTTTTCTATCTTTTTTTTCGATTGCCATTTGAACTTCATCAATAAATAAATAATATTTATCTAATGGGGTTTTATTAATTGTTTTAGTTATTTCTTTATATAGTATAAAAGGATTTCGAAAAGTAATGAATTCCATTTTATCTAATTTTATTTCAATTATATTTTCTTCTTTTACACCATTTTCAAGTAAGTATGTTTTATATATATCAAATAGCAAAACTGATTTTCCACAACGTCTAATACCAGTAATTACTTTAATATTACCATCCCAAGCTCTTTTTATGAGTTTATTTAAATACCAATTTCTTTCAATCATATTAATATTACTCCTTAAACTTTAGTCATTTGCGTTAAAACTTTCAGTAGTATTTTAACATTTGAAATATTTTTTGTCAATAGTTTAGACAAATTTCATAAATATTATATGTAATAAATCAATTAAATTTCTATCTTTTTTATTTTTTACACAAATTTATTGTAATACTATTTACTAAACTAGTATTTATTCTATAATTACATGTGGTTACACCTAAAATTTTCTTCATCTTCAAAATTATTATTAAATTTTCCGTTCTTTTTTTCCTTTAAACATTTCTGATATAATTCTACATATTCTTAAATAGAATAAAAACTACGAATATTAAAAATTCTATAATATATTGAATATCCACATTCATCTATAAAAGAATTATCAGCTAATAAATAATTATTTACAAGAGCATAAAATAATATATAAGAATCATTATGTATTTCAGAAGAATTATGTTTTTTTATAATTACAATCTTATTATTAGCGTCTATATTTAATTCTATTAATATCTTATCATTCATTTTTTACTACTTGCTCCTTTTATTTTGATATTTCATTCTAATGCTACAATATCATTATACATAAAATATAAATTATATACAATTAATAATTCTTATAGAAGAACATCAATTACACATTCACTCATACCTATTAAAATTGAACGTTCAACCCCTATCGTATGACTGAAAGTCAGTAATTTTCTTATATCTCTAATTATACCATGAAAAGTCAAGTTTTAACACAAATACAATAAAATAGCGTACTTTTTCCATTATAATTGCCTATTACAGCCCTATTTTCTAATAGACAAATTCAACATACAACGTTCGTCCCATGGCAAAAAAGTCTATGACGTTGAAAGATAAATTTGTCCATAATTAGATTTATATCTTATAAAATCAATATAACTCCAGCAATATTAAAAAGCTTGATTACATTAAGATATCGTAACCAAGCTTTTCTGTATATATAGTTTTTTTAGTAGATATTAAAATATATTTATTCATTTTTCTAAACAATAATCTTGAAAGCCATCATTAACATTTCCTTTTTTAGTAAAATTTAAACTCTCAAAAAGTTTAATTGAAGAAATATTAGTAATAGATATAGTTGCATTGAATATATCTACATCAATATTAATATTTTTTTTATTATTCTTTATCAAATCATTTAAAATTAATTTACCATAACCATTATTATGGTACTTTGGATTTATAACAATAGGGTTAATACTTATTACATTTTTACCGTTTCATTGAAAATAACATAAAGCTAAATAACCTAATAATATATTATCTACATATACTATTTTTGTAATATATGATTCTCCATCAATTTTATTTTCTTTTAATATTTTTTCATAACTTGTAAATGAATAATCAAACATAGCATATTTTACAATATCAGAGTTTTTATCAATAATCCATTGATCAAGTATTGATAAAGAAGATGAATCTACATTTTTATAAACAATTTTCATAATATTTGTCCTTTTAATTTTTAAGTGCAGTTATTGGAACAACATAAACTCCGTCATTTCTTTTATATGCAGCATTAGATAATCCACATATTACACACATAACTTTAGGAGCTTTCCCACCGTTAGATACTATATCATTACAAACTTTAATTAAATTGTCAGCACCTTCATCTATTTTTTTGGCACCAATTTTAATTTCAAAAGCACACCAATCACCATTTTCCAATTCTATTACTGCATCAATTTCATTATTTTTGTAGTCTTGATAATGGAATAGTTTACCACCAAAAGACTGAGCATAAATAGACAAGTCTCTTTCTACTAAAGCCTCAAATAGAAAACCAAATGTATTTAAATCACCTATTAGTTTATCTTTTGTTAGATTTAATAATGCACAAGCCATTGCTGGATCTGCAAAATGTCTTTTTTCAGATTGTTTTACTCTTAACGATGAACGAATATTAGGTGAGAATGGTAGTTGATTGTTGAATAAAAACATGCGACCAAGCACTTCTAAATACTTAGCAATAGTATTTCTACTCATCGATTCATGATCTTGTTCTATAATATCCTTTAATAATGCTGATGCTGAAACTGTCGTAGATTCATTTCTCGCTAGAGATTTTAATAATAATTTCACTTTATGAGCATCATACTCTATTTCATCATCAACTTTTTGTAAATCTTCTTCTATTATATTATCCATATATGCTCTTGGCATTAAATGAAGAAGATTATCTGGTGCACTTATATTTTCAGGCCATCCACCGCGAACAATTAAATTAGCAAGTTTTTCTAATGAAACTTCTTCTAATAGCTGATCTTCAAAAACACCATTGCATAAGTCAAATAAACTAACATTTCCTGTTGAATCATCTGACTCATATAATGACATTGTGTTCATTCTAATTTTAATAATTCTTCCACTTCCACTATGCATGATACCTTTTTTCTTTGGTGTAGATGAACCTGTTAATATTAATTGCCCTTTTTCGTGACGCTTATCAACTTCTGCTCTTGTTGCATCCCAAATAGATGGTACTTCTTGCCATTCATCAATTAATCTAGGAGCATCACCTTGTAAGATTAAGGCTGGATTTAATTCAGCAATTTTTCTATTATTAAAATTATTAGCTGGATCTCCGACTAGAAACTCACTATTTGAATGAAACGCAGATGCCCATGTCTTACCACACCATTTCGGGCCTTCAACACAAATAGCTCCACTTACTTTTAAATAATCTTCAATTGTTTTATCAATTATTCTTTTTTTATATTTGGATTTATCAGTTAATATACTCATAATTAACTCCTTTACTTTTCTATAGTATATCATAATCATATCACACAGTCAAGTTAAGTGAGCAATATTTTCATTTTTAACTGAGCAATATTTTATTATTTTAGTGAGCAATATTTTTAATTCGACGTGAACATTTTTATAATTAAAATTTGCATAAGATTATTCACATTAGACTAATTTATAATATTATATAACTATTATAAAAATTGATACCTTTTTAAATTAATTTATAAACGATTATAAATAGAATTAAATCATATTCTGCAAGCGATTTGTTGTGAATCTTGCAAATGATTTTTTTATTAATGTTTTTATTAGATTGTATCATTATAGACAAATTAAACATACAATGTTGGTTGCGTGGACCAAACGTCCTTTTCATCCTTTTTTTCGGAAGTTGTAAATCGCATTTGTCCTTTTTCATATAAAAAAGCGAGTCAATCACTCGCTTTAGTATTATTTATATTCTATTTTAAAATAATCTAAATATGACTTAACAATATCCTGCCCTGACAAACAAGTATCATTTAAATAGCCTTTTTCATATTTATAATTTTTTAAACCACGATAATAGAAATCTTTAATTTGTTCTGTAATAATAAATGGAACTATATTATGTTTTAAGCATTCTTTTAAAATAATTAGTCTACCAACTCTACCATTACCATCTTGAAAAGGGTGGATTCTTTCAAACTCATAATGAAATTCTATAATATCATAAATAGTAATATTATTCTTTGAATTGTAATCATTTAAAAGTGTAACTAATCTTTCTTTTACCTTTTCAGGTGGACATGTATCAAGTCCTCCAACTTCATTAACAAGTAGTTTATAATCACCAACTCTAAACCAAGTTTTTTCTTGATCACTTGTATTATTTTTTAAAGTGTAATGAAACTGTTTAATTAATGATTCTGTTAATTTCGTTTTAGCTGATGTAATAGCTAAATCAATACATCTAAAATGATTAGTTGTTTCAATAATATCATCTACTTTAATAGCTTCATCATAAATGCCGATTGTTTTGGTTTCAAAAATCAATCTTGTTTGATCGTGAGTAAGTTTACTTCCTTCAATATGATTTGAATTATATGTCATTTCAATTTGAAGCTTGTGATATATTCCGCCTTTTAATTTACTATCTTTTTCTTCTTTTAACATATCTAATAAAGTTCTTGATTTATTAGATGTTCTTTTTTGTCTTTTTGGCATTGTAGCATCTTCTGGTATTCTCCAAGTTTTACCTTCTAAGATTGCACCAATAACTCTTCCTTTATTACAATAATCCCTTACACTTCTTTCAGAAATTCCCCATAAAGTTGCTATTTCAGTTGTAGATAAGTATTTCATTTTTATCACCTTGTAATATTATATCATATATCGGCAAAATAAACAAGCAATATTGTTATTAAATTTTGTTATTTAAATTGCCGATATTTGCCATTTATTCCGATAAAATGTAATAATTCTCCCTAAATTGATGAAAGGATTAGTATTATATTCTGGACTAACATTACTATTTATTTTTATATTTTATTATTTCGTCAATATTCTTTTTTAAAAAGATTATCACAAATTCTAAAGTATCAAGTGCATCTCCTCTTTGTTTATCTACAAAATGAGCGCATTGATACCTAATTAATGCATCTTTTATTCTATATTTATCAAATTCTTCGCCTATATTGCATTCATGAATATTAATATATGTTTTACCATTATCATTACTAATTTTATAATTATCATCTTGATTAATAAAAATATAAATATTATCTAATTTATAAGTGTATAAATTTTTATTTACTTCAACTTTAAACCCATATTGTTTTAGAAATTTTAGTCTCTTTTTAACATTATATCTTTGAGCAGAAAATAGAGCTAAAACAAGAATAATTGGAAAAACAGTATTATAAAGACGAATGATATTACATCTATTCTTTTATTATCTCTAATAAAAGAATCTGTTGGAAATAATAACTCTAAAATAATAAATAAAATAAGTACACCCACTGGAATGCATAATAATAGTATAGCCCATAAATCCATTGGACCTTCATGGTTTATTAAAATCAAATTGTAATATGCAGCAAGAAAAAAGCCAATTAATATACTTATAATTCCAAGTGCAGCAATAATTTTTCTTTTATTCATAATATTATCACGCCTTTCCTATTTATCTATTTGTCCGTTTAATTTTGATATGTCTAACTAACTTTTTTGTTTGTTCATCAGAAAGTGGTACCCGTAAGCCCCTTTAAACAATATAAAAGTCATCTTTTATAGACAAATATATTATACCCCTTTTTGCTTTAAAATCCTATTAAATCAATTAAAAAGGCTATATTTTTTGGTTATTTTCTATAATTTTGGTCTAAATTCTTTGAGATAAAAGTGACATTCAATGTTGGTTGCGTGTCACAAAGGTATATTTAATAGTATTTTTTATAAGTTGAAACTTTAATATGTCTTAATTTTTATCATGTTCTTTAAAAATCGCCAACAGCATCAAAAAGGTTGAAACTCTAGTTTGTGTTCGTTTTGTATTTAAAGAACTGCTACTGGCTCTACAATCGGTCCACAAATTGAAAAAGGTGCCGTTTTCTAGCACCAAAATGTTTATAATATATTTATTTCTTTTCAAAATAATTAGTTGGACCTCCATAATAATGACAATAATTATTAGGTCTATTTGAAACCATATCTAGTAATTGAATCAAGCTTACAATATGAGGATTTTGTAATACTGAATATAATTTCACCTCTGTATCATCAATTGGCGTCATTGTACAACTTACAATCTTAAATTCTTTCATCTTCTCTAGAATATCTTTTGCTTCTTCTAATGTAACATTTAAATTATCACACAATAATTTTTCAGTAAAACTACCACTAGTTCTGCTTCTACTATACAAGAAAACTAATGAATCATAAAATATATTATCACTTAAATATTTACAAAATAACATTTGTTTTTCTTTGCTTTCTAACATTTTTAAATAATTTGATTTATTATCTTTTGAAATGACAGTAAATACTTTATTGTTTTGTGCTAAAGAAGTAATAATGATTCCATCTTCACTTACTACAGTAGAAAATAGATCATCATTTGTAATTTCTTCTTTAAATTTATCTAAATCTATTATTTCTTCCCCACGAGTTGCAATAGACATAATAAAACCTAATCTATAAACTTGTTGTATTCTTTCATTTAAGTTAAAACTTGTTATATATTTAAATAATTTATTTTCAATATTAGTTAGTTCATAATCTTCAATATCAAATAAATAATCAGTTGAAACTTTGAAATATTTTGCAATAGCAGGTATTAATTCTAAATCTGGTGATCCTCCATTTTCCCACTTACTCACGGCTTGTGTAGAAATGCATAATGTTTTAGCTAAGTCTTCTTGTGTTATTTTATTATGATTTCTTAACTCTTTTATTTTAGTTCCTATATTCATAATATTTAATCTCCTTTATAATCTTATGTGATTGGCCATTCACTATGTAAATTAATTTACATAAACATTATAATTCAAATATTTTTTTAAAACAATGGAGGTAAAATTGATAATATCAACCAATATTTGACTATAAAATTAGTTTATCAAATAAAATTTTATATATGTATGTTGCGTAATATTTTATATTTAATAGTTTCAATTCTAAAAGTTGCATAGACAGATAGAGCCCTAAGATAACTTCTATGACTCATATTAATCATTTATTACTTTAAGCTGATGAATTGTAATCTCTCTATCTTGTTTAGACTTTTCTCATATTCAATACCTATTGATATATGCAATCCTATAGGAATTATACCAAAGCCTATTTATCTTTATACTATTATTATAGCACATTTTAGTATAAATTTATATTAATCTACTAAATTTTAGTACACATCATTTATTTTATCAAATAAAAAAGTTCTTCTAAATGAACTAGTTTGATTCAACTAGACAAGTTCATTTGAAGAACCTTTTATTTTAATTATGCCTCTAAATTATAAATTTCACCTGCATCATTATAACCAAGAGTGATAGCCATACCATTATAATATAAGCATAAATAATCACCTTGATAAATTGTATGACTTGGATCTACAATTTGTGTATTAGTCAAATCAAATAAACCTTGACCATTTGTATATCCATAACCACCTGCACTTGATTGAAAAGCGGGTGCACCATTTTTAAATGTTTGATCAAGAAGAGCCGCAAGATAAGGATCACTAGCACCAAAATCGAAATTTGCAACATCATCAATTTTTAAACTTCCTTTGATCTTTTCTGCTGTAATTCCTTCAGCACTTCCTGATTTATTTATACAAATTAAATTCATATAAGTTAAAGTATTATCAGAATTTGCTTTTAAGAAAGATTTATTAAATGGTGTAAACAAAGCATCTAAAGCTTTAATTTGAGGTACAATTGCACTGGCTTTTACTATTGTAAACCAACCTTCTGTACCAACAACATATGATTCAAGTTTAGAATTAATAATTTTTGTATGTGCAACTTTACCACCATCAGCTTCTAAAGGTCTTACATGATCTTGAACAATAACCGGACCACCTGCACCAATCATCTCACAATCCTTGATTGTTACTTTATCAGAACCCCAGTTATAAACAAAACTATTAAATGAATCATAGGCCTTACACTTATCCATTACAAATTCAGTAAAAGTATAATTTGGAAAGTATGTGATAAAGAAACATGCCGCAAGATTATTATATGCTGTAAAAGCAGGCCCTTCTACTTTAATAAGAATTTGTCCTCCAGCTTTAATATTATTTTCAACTCTTGGTGCATTACCAATCATATTTAAATTCTGAATTGAAGAACTTCCTGTTTCAGAACCCTCAATTTTAAATAAACTTGCATGACTGATTGCTTCTCCCTCAGGAGTAATTTGTCCCTCATCTCTGACTACTTCTCTTAAAGTTTCAGCTGATAATTTATAGTAATTCCCTAAGATATTAAATGTTTGACCATCTCCAAGGTTTCTCATATACATATTCACAAAATCTTTCATTGAACCAAGTGCTCGATTGTAATCTGAATCTGATTTGTTTAATTCTTCAGCTGTATAGAAGAAGTAACCTGGAACATCATTTACTGTTATATCAATATTTTTGTGAAAAATTAAATTCGTTGGAAAATAATCACTAGCTAAATTATTTGCCTCTTTAAAAGCATTCCAAGCATCAGCCTCTGCTCCATTTGTTCTATTATCCATATAACCAAGTTCTTTCGCATTATACACATTATAACCTTCAACTACTTCAAATTCAAAAGAAATCGTATAGTCTTCCACATTTTCCAATTGCTTATTTGTCAGACCTGTTGGAACAACTTCTACTTTAAAAGCATTCCCAACTGCACTTGTCGCAAAATCAATTATACAATTTTTTATATCAATCCTATCAATCAATTCTGAATTTTCTAAAAGCAATTCATAAGTATCGCCATTTAACAGATATACTTTTATATCATATTCCCATTCACTAACAACAACTTCTTCTTGAGTGCCAGTTATCGTATTTACTTTATAAAATGTGCATGCCGGTTTAATACTCCAGCCATTGTCATCACCAACAACATAATTTTGCGTTAGATCAAAAAATTCAGTTTTCTTATTTTCTTTTTCTTTTCGATTTGTATTGAATAATAAAATATCCTCAGGCTGATTTACTGCATATACAATAATTCTTTCTTCACTTTGTTTTTCTTCGAATTTAGCAACTAGTGTAAGATTAGAAGTTATTTTTGTATTTTCAAAATCAAACAAGGTATCACCTAAAAACCATCCCTTAAATTCATAATTTTCCTTTACAGGATTGGTTGGTTTAGTGATAAGAGAATTTTCTAAATATTCCTCTTTTTTATATTCACTATCATCAACAATAAAAGTTACATAATATTTTTCAGGATTTTCTTTTTCCCAATTAGCCTTTAAAGTAATATTTTTTTCAAGTTGCATAGTTTCATCAAAAGGCTTTCCATCTAATAACCATCCTTTAAAAACATACCCCTCTTTTACAGGATCTTTAGGTAGGACTAATTTTTCTCCTACTTTAACCTCAATATCACTTACTACACTACCACCATCAGTATCAAATTGAACTGTGATTTTATCGGAACATGCTGCAAGCGAAAATAATAATGTAAAAACAACTAAAAATAAAGTTAATTTCTTTTTCATTTTTTTCTTTCCTTTCTTTAAAAATAATTAGCCAAGAATACTCCAATCAAACGCACTTACTTCTATTTTGATTTGAGTTTGTTTACTATCGGTTGATCTAATTATAATAGTAGCTACTCCTCCTTTTAAAAATTCTATGGTTGCAGTACCATCACTGTTTGTCGTTAATTTATAAATTGTTGAATTTTCATCATAAATATACTCCAATTTTTTATGAGTAGCATTATCTGGAGTAATACGACATTTAATTTCTACTTTTAAACCACTTTTATAATCTTTTTTAATATATCCAATATATCCAGCATGAATTTTAGCAAGTCCTGTTTCTGTATTTGGATCATAATCTTTATATCCATCAGAAATACATTCAATCTTTTCAACATATTTTTGTTCATCATATACCTTCATTTTTAAACCAATAAAACCAACCACTACAATAGCTAATACATAAATCACAATAATTGTTATAATAACTGATTTTTTCATTTCATCACCCCTGGATTTCATAATAGAAAGCCTTAATACGTTTTATAAACATTAAAAGCGTAGATCCAAAAAAGGCTATACTAATTACCATCAATTTGAGAAGTCCTAACATTACGCTACCTACCTCACTACCTAAACTTGCCTCAGATAACAATTTATAAGCAATTATAGCATAGGCGGCTGAAAGAATAAAGGCTAAAATCGTTGATTTATTTTCATTAGGATTATCAATGATTCCACCTGTTGTTGCATATTGTTCATTTTGTGGATTCATTATATCGAGATTAGCACTATAAATCATATGACCTAAATGTAAAAATAAAATAGCAAATCCCAAAATCACAATTTCACCAATACTAAAGGAAACCGAACTACCAAAAATTGCACAAGTAACAAAAACAGTAGGTATTGAAAAAATAACATTAAAAACCAATTTAGTAAATAGTGGATATGCGGCATAAATAGGTTTGGTTTTTTTCATATATCCCGCGCGACCTTCACGACTATAATAGGTTGCAACTAAAGCATTAGAAGCTAATAACGGCAAACAAATCAATAATATATTGAATGTATAAATTAACAAATCACCAAGTTGTCTTGTATCCATAGCTTTATACATTGCATTTAAAAATAAAATTAAAATAGGTACAATAATATAAACCATTAAATAATTGACCGAAATATTAATAGTTCGTAAATTAATTTTAAATTCTTTATCAATAAAGGTCAAATATTTATTATGTTTCTTATTGGGTTTATCATCACCAATTCGTTTCTTAATTTCAAAGTTTTTAGACATCATTCCGAAGAAAATCGGTCGTGAAATGAAATAAACTAAAATAACTAAAACAAAGCAAATACCAATTAAAATACCTAGTTTAACAAATGTCATCAAATTTAGGGCATAAACTTGTTTATGGGTAAAATTACCAATGATAATACTAACCATCTGACTCATTATTGATAGTTTACTTTCAATCATTAGCAGAAATTCTCTAATATTTCTACTTACAGTAGGCCACTGAGCGATTAAATCAATATTCTCTGGTATTAATCCAATAAGATAAACAATACCTATAATAGCCAATATCAAAATACTAATAAACAATAGTACTTGAAGGACTGGCACTTTTTTCAAAAATCTTTTGATATACATCACAAGAATTGACAATAATGAACCAATTAAAACAGGTAACATTAAGATGAAAACAAGCGGGATAAAAATCCACAAAAACATCCATAAAGAACAAAAACCTTTAGTGACAAGTAACAATACACAAGAAAGCGTTAAAGGCATCAAAAAATTTAAACTTTTCTTCAATTCATACAAGTAAAAAACAATAATTTTAGAAACAAAAATTTTATTAGTATCCACTGGTAAAGTAATCAAAACTCGATTATCCTCAGAAAAATATAAATTATTTGTTAACTCAAATGTACATGATATCAAAGATAGTCCAAGTGAAATTGTTAAAATTAATACCATTACACTAGGAAATTCACTATTATAAAAAAGTCCAATTGTTAGAGAAAGAGATAACACAATATATGAAATAGCAGCAACAATTGCAAATTTTAAAATACCAAAAATAATTACTCTTAAAAGTTGTTTGCGATCTTTAACAAAGCTTAAATCTAATTTATCACGAAGTTGCATCAAAACAAGCGTTTTAAGTTGTTTCATACTATTAGTTTTATGTTTCATAGCATCTGTCATTTCATTTTGAATAACGGCTTTCATATTCTACTAATCCTCATCATTTTCAATTGTATTTAAATAGAATTGTTCTAATGAAATACCTGATGCTTCTATTTCATCAACACTTTTTATACATTTGATATGACCTTTTTTAATAATAGCAATCCGACCACATAGTTTTTCTACAATATCAATTAAATGGGAACTAAAGAAAACAATATTTCCTTCAGCAGCATGTTGCTTCATACACTCTTTTACTTGATATATGCTATTTGGATCGAGCCCTGTTAGTGGTTCGTCTAAAATCCAAACTTTAGGATTGTGAACAAGAGCAGACATAATCGTAATCTTTTGTTTCATTCCATGCGAATAAGTTCTAATTTTACTATCAATTGATGCCTCCAGTTCAAAAATTTTAATATATTTTTCGATACGAGTATTTCTTTCTTCTTGAGATACCTCATAGATATCCGCAATATAATTAATATATTCCCTTCCTGTTAATTTTTCATATAAAGCATAATGATCTGGCACATAGCCAATATTATATTTTGCTTCTACAGAATTTTTACTCACATCATATCCACAAATTTCAATATTCCCTTCTGTGATTGGTTGTATTCCTACAATACTTTTAATAATTGTTGATTTTCCTGCTCCATTTGGTCCTAAAAAACCAAAAATTTCACCTTGATTTACCTCTAAATTGGCATCTTCTACCGCATAAACTTTACTTGTAGCATATTTTTTAGAAAAATGAATCAATTGCAGTTTAGCTAGTCTTGTTTGTTGCTCCCTCATAAATTCTTCCTTTCTTACTTTACTAGGTACTGATTTTCTAGCAATTTCATCTTGTTTAATTTTCTTTAATTTTACATGGAGTTCATAATGGCTATCTGCTATCCTAAAGAATTCTGCATATACAAACCAAATTGCAAGACCTAAAGCAACATAAGTCGCAAAGAAAAGAATTTGATATACAGGATGAAAGGTTAAAACCTTATTTCCAATGGTAATAGTTGCGGAAATATTAAATAGTTTCTCGGCCCATTCTCCTAGTTTATCAGCAACAAAATTACTATTGATAAAGAAAAAATCTGTTTCATGACCATTAGCAGTAAAATAAACATTTAAAAATAATGCTAGAACAAAATATCCTAAAAACCAAATCATTGACCAATAAAATTCTTTAATTTTAGGCCTTTTAAATTGTTTTAATGCAACGATTAATAATGGCATAAAGAAAGCAATCCAATGATTAAACCAAAAATTAAAAATTCTCATACTTAAAATGTTAGTACCATCGTCATAGTTTGGCATAAGCATTGCTATTAAAGCGCCAAAAACATTAATAAAATATGTAAAATAAAATAATCGTTTAAATTTAAAAATTAAGCATAGCGGAATAATAAACATTGCAGTATTACACAAATGAAATGGCCATGTCCAAGGTTGAGAAAAATTAGTATAATCATAATTTACAATAAAGCCTACCATTGTAGCAACCGATATATATATTAAAGAAAAACGAATAACTTCTTCGGTTTTATTTCTTAAAGCAAAATATAAAATAAAGGGAACGATAATACCAATATATATCAATATACGATGATAAAAACTAATGTCTTTGACAACAATCGTATCTTTACCATACCCAAAAGCAAATTGGACAAAATAGGATGGTAGGGATGCAATCATCATTAGAAGTAAAATGCCAAATGTCATCAATACTTCCTTAACATTCGTTTTCATCTTCCTATCATGAAGAATATAATATATACTAAGTATTATTCCTAACATACTTTCTAAAAGATAACACACCTTTAACACACTAATATTATTATGACCAACAAATAATACCATTATGGATGGTAACATCAATACATTTAAAAGATAAATTGGTAAAGTGATAATTCTTGCTAAATTAATTATTGTTTTAAAATGGAAAAAAGCTCTTAAAATAGTGATAAGCACTCCCGTATATTGTAACCAAATAGCTATTAGAGCTAAAATTGTTTTTGCTTTAGAGATTGGCGATGAATCAAGACCAATATATCGATCAATTTGAGTCGTATAACTAAAAAGTCTTATCGTAAAAAGAATAATTAATAAGATTGGTAATCCTCTTTCAAATAAAAGTGGGATGAATTTTATTTTTTTTCGACTATTATTTTCTATTTTATGAATTGCTACACTTGATATATTAGTATGTTCACTACTAGTATTTGTCATAATCTACCTCTTTACATTGCATAATTTATTTTGCATTGTAATCCATATTACTTAAATATTTTAACATTTTTTAAGTTTTTTTACAATAGCAAATCAAATAGAATACATAAATTCATAACTAGAAAGCACAAAAAGAATGAAATTACTTATTATTTAAATTAAAAAATGATACTTATTTCTAGTATCATTTTACCATAATATTTACTTTGCATTGTTTTTATCTTTTATATTATTTGTCATTTTTAACTTTTCTATCATATTTTTATTCAATTTATTGCCAATCATCCAAAAAGCAACTTTCAAAATTTAATCATAAATTGTACAATCTTTTTTCATCTCAAATCCCTTTTGAACTTTCATTAAATACTGCTATCTATCATATTATTATGTTATACTTCCTTCATCATTTTCATTGTATTTCTTTTTACAAGGAATCCTAACCATACCCTTTGATTTTATCTTCCTTTTTATAACAAAAAAAATTAACTATCTATTTTTAAATAGTTAACTTTAGACCCCTATACTCCTTTATTCGTATGACTGACTATCATTATTGTGAAGCGAAGCTCTTAATGCCTCTTTACGTGCTTGTAATGTTTCTTTTGCATTGTCAATTGCTTCTTGATATTTGGCTTCAAAAGTATCACATACCTCTTGTTTAAATTCATTTAATTTATTTTCAGTATCAATTAACGCTTCAAAAGTAATCGTTTGAATAGAATCAGGTAATTGTTCTTCAATCTTTTTCATTGTCTCAAGAGAAGTTTCAAAAACTAATACTAATGTCTCGTATACCGTACTGCTTGCCTTTTCAATGCTTTCTAAGATAGCAAGTTTAGCCTCATATTCCCTTTTTAAACTTTCAAGTTTTTGTACTTCTTGAAATATCTTTTCATCTGTTTCTTCTTCAGTTAGATTAGCCACTACAACTCTTTGATCAAGATATGCTTGTTTTAATTCTGCTAACTCTAACCAAGCTTTTTGATACTCTGAGGTTGAGTCAATAAACTGACTATAATACCCATCTTGCATACTTGTATAGGCATTATTTAATGCATCATAAGCAAGATTATATGCATGAATCAAACCTTGATATTTTATTTCTAAATAATTCACTGCATTTTTAACAGCTTCTTTTTCAGTAATTGAAATTTGATAATTTTTAAATTCATTATACATTTCCTCAAGTTTAACACTTGCTAAATCTGCTACTTCTAAATGATATAATTGAACAACATGAACATAATCATTATAATTAAAATTATTGATTTCTTCTTCAGTTAAAGTTGGATCTAACTCTTTTGCAAGAAGTTTTAATTCCTCTTCTGCATACCCTTTGGCTGTTTCAATCGTTGCTATAACTCCTGTTTCTTCTAAAACCTTATTTAAAGTATTTCGAGAGAATTCTTCTATTTTATTCGTAATTTCTTCAGTGTTAGCACTAATTGTTAAGGTTACTTTATTATCATCACTACCTTCTACAAGATAGCCTAAATCTGTTTCAATCTTTACAATAATTTCTAAAGCTTCATCTAAATTTTTACCAACGATTGCCTCACCATAAATGATCATTTTACCTTCATCATTTAATCCTGTTATGGATAAAACCTTATTTTCTTCATCTACTACCATCTGAATACTTGGATTCACATCTACTTGCACAATAGCATTGTATTCTTTAGCATTTACTTTTTTATTGTTGAGGGCTATAACTCCTATTACAATAGCAAGTAAAATACAAAATGAAGTAGCAAGAATCGGAACCCATCTTTTATAAGGCTTATTTACAAGATATTGTTTTTGCTTTTCCTTCATATTCAATTCTTTTTTCACCCTTTCATATAATTCATCGCTAGGATTTGTATCTAGCATTTTTTTTCTCATATCTGTTTTTAATTTCTTTTCTAATTTTGACATTTTAATACACCTTTCTAAGTTTATCTAGTCCATCATAATACAAACTTTGAACCTTACCTATTGTCATATTCAAAATTACAGCAATATCTTTAAATTTATAATTATATATAAATCTTAATATCATAATACTTGTTGTATCTTTATCAAGAAATTCCTCAAACATCATTATCATCTCATTATTAGAAGAATGATTGCATTTCTCTCTTTGAATTCGTTCGTCATCTTTGAATATATCCTTATTTTTATCCCGGGTTATAAAATTTAAAGATACATTTCTTGTAATCATACTAATCCATTCTTTGAATTTGCCATTTTCTTGATAAGAATGAATGGAATGCATAACCTTCATAAAAACCTCACTTACGATGTCTTCAGCATCTTCTTTATTGTAAGTATACGAATAAGCAATATGATAGATAAGTTTCACATAAGCATTATAAATTTTTTGAAATGCTTCTTCATCTTTATTTCGCAATTTTTCGACTAGTTCTTCTGTAATTTGTAGCATAGAAATATATTTCCTTCCTCTTTACACTATACATAACACCAAAAAAGGCATTTTTATTTTTAATATTATATTTTTTAAAAAAAGAAAATCAAGTATTTACAACTAAATACTTGATTTATACTTCATTTTTGCTTTTTTTGTTAAATTTATGAAGAGGAAGTTGGGAAATAATCATCGCCATAAACATCAACGCGCAACCCCACATCTCTCTTGAGGTCAATGATTCATTGATCAATATCATCCCCGCAAGCAACGATACGACTGACTCTAAACTCATTATAATAGAAGCCACAATGGGTCTTGTATACTTTTGTCCAATAAATTGAAGAGTATATGCAATTCCACCGGATGCGATTCCTGCATATAAAAGGGGAATCATTGCATGTTTTACTTGATTAATTTGTGGCTTTTCAAAAATAATCATTAACAAACAAGATATGATTGCACAAACAATAAATTGAATTGTTGACATCATAAGACAATCATTGTCTTTCGCAAAATAATCAATAAATAAAATTTGTATACTAAAGAATACCGCACAAACTAAAAGTCCCCAATCATAACTATGAATAGAAAAAATTCCACCTACTTCTCCTTTTTGAAAGCACAATAAAATTAAACTGATAAGAGCAATGATAACACTGATCCATTCCACTATTTTTACTTTCTTTTTGATAAACATTCCCAAAATTGGTACTAATACAATATATAAGGCTGTGATAAATCCTGCTTTACCGGCTGTTGTTCCTTGCATTGAATATTGTTGCAAAACACTAGCAATCGCAAGTGAAACTCCACAAAGGATTCCTCCTAAAAAAACTTTCTTTCGTTTTTGTTTTTCCATTTGAAACAAAGATAATTTTTTATAAAAAATGAAATCGCGACATATTGTAATTATGATAAGAAAACTAGCAGAAAATAAAAATCTAAATCCACAAAAGGAAAAAGGGCCAATGTAATCCATACCAACCTTTTGCGCAACAAAAGCACAACCCCAAATAATTGATGTCATCAATAACATTATTGAACCAATTGTTTGTTTTTTTCTCATATTTACCTCTTATTTATCTTTCCTATCATCTTATATCCCAAACTACTTTTATCCTTTTCTATTTTAATTATCTACTCTTTGACAATAAGGAACAATTGTGCCTTTAAATGTATCTTGAATAAACTGGATTGTTTCTTCATCAGTTAAAACCTCAATCAAGTCTTTAACCCACTGTTTATGCACATCTTCACTTCTAACTGCTAAAATATTCGCATTTTTATGTTGAGGATCAGCTTCTTGACAAATAAGTTGTTTATCAGTTAATCCTGCCGCAATCGCATAAGTCGCATTAACAATTCCTAAATAGGTGTCCTCATCATCTAGCGTTTGGGCAATTAATTCAGCTGAAACAGGTACAATCTGTAAATTTTTAGGATTACTGACAATATTTTCAATCATTGCTGTTTCAATATTTTCTTCTAAAGTAATTAATCCTGTTGCTTGCAAAATATATAAGCATCGACTTAAATTAGAAGCATCAGAAGCAATTGTTATCTTTGAACCATTAGGTATATCCTCAACACTTGTAATTTGTTTTTTAGTATATCCGCCATAAACACAATCATAATATGCTAAAACCGATTTCAAATCTTGATGTTGAGCTTCATTATAATTATCTAAAAAAGGCTTATGTTGAAATAAATTGGCATCAATTGATTTTTCTGCTAATGCATCATTGGGAAGACTAAAATTATTAAAAAGTTGAATTTTTAATTGATACCCTTTTTCTTCAAACTTGTCTTTAACAAAATTTAAAATAGGTTCTCCTGGTTGATACATTGTTCCAACAATAATAATATTTTCATCTTTTTTACAAGAAGAAAGCACACATAAAAAACTAACTAAACACAAACATAAACAAAATAATTTTTTCATCATCTTTTTATCCTTTCTATTTTACTAATTTATAAATACAATTGCCAATAAGTTGAATCGCTTCAACCAAAAGAATTGCAGTAACAACCGAATAAATAATGGCATTCATATCATAATTTTGCTGACCATAGATAATAGCAAAATTACCAATCCCACCAGCGCCAACCGCTCCTGCCATTGCACTATAACCAACTAAAGTAATCAGTCCAAGAGTAATACCCGAAACAATAGCAGGAAGAGCTTCCTTAATAACAACTTTTGTAATAATCTGAAATCTATTTAGACCAAGTGATATTGCAGCCTCAATTACATCCTCATCTACTTCCACTAAAGCATTTTCAATAATCTTGGTGAAAAAAGGAATAGCAGCAATTGTAAGTGGAACAATAGCCGCTGTATTACCGGTAAATTTAGACACACCAGTAAAAACTTTCATTATTGATCTGGTAAAAGGAATTAACCAAAAAATTAAAATTAAAAAAGGAAGACTTCGAAAAAGGTTGACTAAAACATCTAAAATTTTATAAATAACTTGACAACTTTTATTAGAACTTTTTCTAAGGTTATATAAAACACTTCCAAAAATGATAGCAATGATGGTTGCAATGATAGCACTAATCCCAACCATATAAAGTGTTTCTAAAGTAATCTTTAATACATATTCTTCTAAATATTTTTGTAAAGTAATCTTAGGCATTTTCATCTACCTCCTTTATAATATCAAATAAAATGGATTGATTTTGTAAATATGCAATTACTTGTTGTTTCTTTACATTGTTATCATCAATATTTATAATCAATGAACCTAACGTGTTTTCTTTAAAACGCTCTAACTTTCCCCAAACAATAGAAAAATCAATATTCAAATCTCTTGCCATTTTTGTAATTAAAGTATGATTAGATGATTCTTTGGGAAAATAAATTTTAATATTGATACCACTTTTAGGTAGAATTTCTTCTTCATTTGTAAGTTCTTTTAAAGACGAATTATTACTAACAAATAATTCATCCGTTTTACCAACCTCTAATAGCTTACCATCATTCAAAATAGCAATCTCATCACAAACTTCTTTAATAACTTCCATCTGATGTGTAACCATTATAATGGTAATATCATATCTTTCTTTAATCTGTTTTAATAATTTTAAAATATCGTGAGTCGTTTTAGGATCCAGAGCAGAAGTGGCCTCATCACACAATAAAATTTTGGGATTGAGCGCAAGTGCTCTAGCAATTGCTACTCTTTGACACTGCCCTCCTGATAAACTACGAGGTTTATCGTTTAACTTATCACTAAGACCGACTAAGGATGCCAATTCTTCTACTTTAGCTTGAATTTCACTTTTTTTATAACCATTACATTCAAGTGGTAAAGCAATATTTTTATAAATTGTTTGGGTTTGCATTAACGAAAAATGTTGAAAAATCATTGCAACTTTTTTTCGAAATTCTCTTAATTGCTTCAAGTTTAAAGTAGCAATATCCATATTATCAACGATAATAGAACCACCATCAATCTTTTCTAATTGATTGATTGTCCTAAGTAAAGTGGATTTACCTGCTCCGCTTTTTCCTACAATACCAAAAATACTTGAGGATGGAATGATAAGATTGATCTCATCTAAGGCTTTAAAATTTGCATACTTTTTACAAACATTTTTAAATTCAATCATAGATACCTCCTTTTAGATAAATAAAAAACGTCCCTATCAATTTTGATAAGGACGATTAAATCGTGGTACCACCTTAATTTACTTAAATATATATTATTATGTTACTATTAATACTATCTAAGCCTCATTACGAAATACTAACATATTTCTCCGCTATAACGTGCGTTCACGTCAGTAATTACATATCATTACCGCAACTCCAAGACCATGTTCATAAAACCCTTTACACTTTTTCTCACCAACCAAAAGTTCTCTTTGCTAAAGAAATTTTATTACTCTTCTTTTCAAAATCTTTTTTATTTATCTATTTCCATTATATTATGATTTTATTTTTTTATCCATCATTTTGCTATTTTATTTGTTAAAACAGAGTTTTTTTGGTATAATGAATGAAGAAGGTGATAAAATGAAAACCCCAAAAAATTTAAATACATACTTAATACATCAAAGACGTTATTTTCATATGCATCCTGAAATTGGATTTGATACCTATCAAACTGCTTCTTATATTTACAATGAACTGAAAAATCTTGGCTACAGTCCTTGTTATCTTTTAAACAAAGCTGCAGTTGTCGCCAAACTAAATTTAGGCAAAGAAAAAACAATTGCTTTTAGGAGCGATATGGATGCCCTTCCCATTCAAGAATTGAATACAATTGCATACAAAAGTACCAATTCATATATGCATGCGTGTGGTCATGATGCTCATATGGCAATACTTCTAACACTAGCCAAAGCAATAAGAGAACATCTAAATGAGATCAATTATAATATCACCTTTATCTTTCAACCAGCAGAAGAAGGTCCTCTTCCTGGAGGATCAAAAAAAATAATTGAAACTCATCTTATTGATGATATTGATGCCTTTTTTGCATACCATGTAACAAACAAATTAACCAGTGACTCAATTGGAATTAAAGTAGGAGCAGCTTGTGTCGCACCTGATCTTTTTGATCTTACGATTACTGGGAAAGGTTGCCATGCCTCAACTCCTCATCTTGGTAAAAATCCTAACCTGATAGCAGCCAATATTATTCTTGCTTTCGAAGACTTATATCAACAATTAAAAGAAAAAAATCCTTTCATAGTGATTACAACAACTTCTATTATATCACAAGGTGCCTATAATGTGATTCCTAATCAATTAATGATCAAAGGAACTGCCCGTTCTTTAACCAATGTAGAACGCGATATATTAAAAGAAAAGATGACTTCTATTGTTAATGAAATAGCCCTTTTCAATGAGGTTGATATTCAATTTAATTTTTATTATGCTTATGATCCTGTTTTTAATCATGAAAAACTTGCTAATACATATATGCAATACGCAAAAACTATTTTTCATCATACATACTATTTAGAACAACCAGAAATGATTGGAGAAGATTTTTCTCATTATAATCAAATTGCTCCTATTTGTCTAATCTGGTTAGGTGTTAGAAAAAAGCATCAACCATTTAGTGATCTCCACAGTCCTAATTTTACTTTAGATGAAGATATTTTAATAAAAGGAGTCCTTACTTACTTAGAAATGATAAAAGGAACTGACTTATAATCAGTTCCTTTTTAGTGCGTAGCAATGGAAGGCCGATATAGGGGGGCAGCCTTCCGGTGTGTATGGATAGTAATATTTGGGGGGGCACAGTCCATACACGTTACTATTATAACACATTATTTATCCTTTTGCAAGTCTTTTCATCATTTTTTGTATACTTTTGTAGAAAAAATCTATTTTTTCGCAACTTTCGACAGAGCATCTTTAGCAGCTGCTTGCGATGCTTCTTTTTTAGATCTGCCTTTTCCCGTACCAAGAACAATGCCTTCAAGGATAACCGAAATAGTAAAGGTTGGTAAATTCGCTGTTCCTTCCTTCTTAATATCCTTATATACCAAGGAGGCTCTAGTTTCTGATTGTACATATTCTTGAAGTAAACTTTTGTAATCTATAAATTCTATTTGATCGTTTGCTTTAATATGAGGAAAAACCAATTTTTCTAAAACCTTTTTTACATCATCTAATCCGTTTGTTAAATACAAAGCTCCTAAAAATGACTCAAACGCATCATTAATAATCGCATCTTTTTGTCTACCACCTGATAACTCTTCACCACGTCCTAGTAGTAACAACTTATCAATTTGTAACTCTTTCGCATATTTAGCATTTGCATTCTCACATACATATGTTGCTCGTAGTTTGCTCATTTTTCCTTCGGGAAGAAAAGGAAAATTTTCATAAATATATCTGGCTACTAGCATTCCTAGTACCGCATCACCTAAAAATTCGATTCTTTCATTACTACTGACATTATGCTCATTAGCATATGATGAATGAGACATCGCTAAAATAAAATGATCGTACTTTTTAATTTTGACATCATATTTAGCTAAAATTTCATTGAGTAATTTTTTATTCAACATTATAAACACCTATTTTTAATCTAGTTTTGTTTGTTTCATTTGATAATTTTTTTTGGCAATATCAAATAATATTTTATATTCATCATTATCAAAGGTTGATGGATCATTAATGATTTCTTCAGAATCAGAATTGGCAAGTTCTAATAAATCATTATCTTCTTTTAATGATGCATATTTAAAGTTCATAGCACCTGATTGTTTTTCGCCAAAAAACTCTCCAGGTCCTCGATTGATCAAGTCATATTCAGCAAGTTTAAATCCATCTGTATTTTGTTCTACCATTTTTAGTCTTTCAATACTTGAATCAGTTGGATTATTAGCAATAAAGAAACAGTAAGGAATACTATCACTTCGCATTACCCTTCCTCTTAGTTGGTGAAGAGTTGCTACCCCAAAACGCTCAGCCCCTAAAATAACGATAGTTGTAGCATTCACAACATTTACACCAACCTCAATCACACTAGTCGCAACTAATATTTGAATTTCATTATTCAAAAATTTTTGCATGATATCTTCTTTTTCTTCTGCTTTGAGCCTTCCATGAATTAATCCTACTGTTGCTATTTTATCAAAATATTTAACCATATTTTGATAAATTTCTGTAGCATTGGCAGTATCTAGAACATCCGATTCTTCAATTAAAGGAGTAACCACATAAATTTGATGCCCTCGTTGAAGTTCTTCTTTCATATGATTTATCACTTCTTTTTTATGATCATGATCAATATATCTTGTGATAACTTCTTTTCGATTTTTAGGCATTGTTTGAATGATAGATATATCAGTATCTCCATAAGCTGAAATAGCAAGTGATCTTGGAATAGGAGTTGCACTCATTTTTAAATAATTGACATCTAAACCTTTATTTTTAATCAACACTCTTTGTCTTACACCAAAGCGATGTTCTTCATCCGCAATTACAATACCAAGTTTATAATAGTCTATATCTTTTTGAAATAAAGCATGAGTTCCAATAATAATATGTATATCACCACTAGCAATTTTTTCAATCATTTCTTTTCTTTGTTTTAAAGGAGTTGAACCTGTCAAAAGACCAATCTTAACTTCTTTATCATCCTTTAAGATTTGCGAAATGGTCTGATAATGCTGTTTAGATAAAATCTCTGTTGGACACATTAATACCGCTTGATATCCACCTGATACTACTGCCATAATTGATATAATAGCTACAATTGTTTTTCCACTACCTACTTCACCTTGTAAAAGACGATTCATCGCATAAGGAGCTTTCAAATCTTTTAAAATTTCTGATATTACTTTTTTTTGATCATCTGTTAACTCATATGGAAGAGACGTCTTTAATTTTTCTAATACTTGACTATCATAATTTATAATAGGACAATTGTGATCGTTTTCTCGCATATAATGTAAATATTTCATCGATAATTGATATTTTAATAATTCTTCATATTTCACTCTTTGAATTGCTTGATGAATTTCATCTAAATTTTCTGATAAATGTAGAGTATAAATTGTTTCTTTTAAAGAGGAAAAATGATACTTATCAAGAAATTTCTGAGGCAATGTTTCTTCAATTTTATCTTTGTATCTTCTATAAACCATACTGACAATTTCTAAATATTTTGCCTCTCCAATATCTTTGTTATGATATATCGGAATAATATTGCGATCAAGTTCATCACATATCATCAAATTATTCACCGTAAAATTATTCATATTTTGATAAAATTTACCTTGTACTCTAATGACACTACCGTAATTTAATTTACCTTTTAAATATATTCGATTAAAAATAGTACATCTAATTTTTCTACCCTCAACATCTAATTGAAAAACAACCGTTGAAAGTTTACTTTTTAAATAATTAACAGTAACTTTTGAAACAATAGTTCCTTCTAAAATAGTTGGAACATCCAAAATAGCATCATGAATGGAATGGATTGTATAATCTTCATATTTAATAGGAAAATCAAACAACAAATCTTCAACTGTTTGAATTTTCTTTTTTTTCAAAATACTCACATACCGTGCTAAAATATAATCTTCATCGGCCAAAAGATAATGATTAAGCATACTTGTTCCTCCAATTTTAGAAAAAGTGGAGTTTTCTCCACTTTATCATCCTTCATTATTCAACTGATAAAATATAACTATATACCTCTTGTTTTCCACATATAACATCCATTTCAAGAGATGGATAATTTTCTTTAATAAAGTCTTGAATATGAGTTAATTCATCATTGTTTACATCTTTACCATAAATTATTGTAATAATTTCTTTTTCGTTTACATCAACACTTGATAAAATACCTTTAATAGCATCTAACTTTGTATCTTCAGATACAACAATCTTACCATTACAAATGCCAATATAATCTCCTTCATTAATATGAACGCCTTCAATTTCTGCATTTCTAATAGAGTAAGTGACAAGTCCAGTCGTAACATTGCTAATCACATCTGAAATTTCAGATAAAATAACTTCTATATCACCACTACTTAAGTCAAGCATTGTAAGAGCTGAATATCCTTGAGCAAGAGTTTTACTAGGTGCAACATGAATTTTAGCTTTATCATAATATTTTGCTGCTTGTTCAGCCGTTAAGACAATATTTGAATTATTGGGAAAAACGATAATATTTTCTGCATTCAAACTATCAAAACCTTTTACAAAATCTTCTGCAGCAGGATTCATACTCTGCCCACCTTCAACAATATAGTCAACACCCATCTCTTTAAATACTTCAACTAATCCCTCGCCTGATGCTACCGCAACAATCGCAAACTTTTTACGAACGGATTGTTTTCTTGCCTCAACACATTGTGGACAATTACATTCTTCAAGTGATTTATTCTTGTTATCGTCTTTAACCATTACTTCACTATGTTGTACCGACATATTTTCAATTTTTAAAGTTACATATTCACCATACTGTTGACAATGATTTAAAACTTCGCCTGGTGTCTTCGTATGGACATGCACTTTTATAATATCTTCATCTTTTAACGCGACAATACTATCCCCTAATGTTTCTAAAAAGTCGACAATTGTTTTTACCTCAAATTTTTTAACGTCTACTTTTTTATTTTGTAGTTGAAGAATAAATTCCGTACAGTAACCATATTCTAGTTCGCTATCAGCGTTAAAAGTTCCCTGACTAATAACAGACTGTTGTACATTAAACTCATCTTTTACTTCAACGATTTCCCCATTTAATGCTTTATGCATCCCTTCTAAAATGTAAACAAATCCAGCCCCTCCAGAATCTACAACACCAGCCTCTTGTAAAACTGGTAATAAACTTGGTGTTCTGCCAAGTGATGCATGTGCCTCATCGATAAGAATTTTAAAGAAATCTTCTAAAGATGTCGTTTTTTTAGTTAACTTATATGCTTTTTTAGAAGCATCTTTAGCAACTGTAAGAATGGTTCCTTCAACTGGTTTCATAACAGCATGATAAGCTTGATCCACTCCACTTAAGAAAGCCTTACCAAATTCTTTAGCTGTAACTTCTTTGAATCCAGCAAGTCCTTTATAAATTCCTCTAAAAAATTGGGAGAGAATCACACCTGAATTACCACGTGCTCCCATTAACATTCCACGTGATAATTTTTTAGCTACTTCATATATAGATTTTTCTTCTAAATTCTTAATTTCATTTGCGCCGGCTTCAATTGTCATACGCATATTTGTTCCTGTATCGCCATCTGGTACAGGAAAAACATTTAATGCATCAACTGCCTTATAATTCGCAGAAAGATTAGCGGCACCATTGATGACTAGTTGTTTATACAACTCACCATCGATTTTTAAATGTTGCATAATACTCCTCCTTATATAGGTATATTTTAAATATGCTAGTTTATTTTATCATATTTTTTATCTTTTTGCAAGTAATATAAAATTTAAAAATCCTCTTTTTCAACACTTTTCTTCGATTGTTAAATTTTGCCAATACATTATATGTTTTTAAATAATATATTATTTCTTCTTTTATAAAGAAAATAATGATTTTTAAATAGTAATTTAGTTGCAAAATAGGATTTTTTTTGCTATAATAGTTAAGAATCAAAAGTATCAATTTAAGGAGGAACAAATTATGGCAAAATGTTATGTTACAGGTTTAGGACCTAAAACTGGAAATAATCGTTCTCACTCATTACAAGCAACTCGTCGTACTTGGAAACCAAATTTACAAAAAGTACGTATTAAAGATAAAAATGGTAAAGTAGTAAGAGTGTATGTTTCAACTCGTGCTTTAAGAACTGGTCTAAAGAATGGCTCAATTGAACGTGCTTAAATTTGAAGAAAAACAAAAGAGTATAATTTGTTAAGAATTATACTCTTTTTTCTTATTATTTATTCAAAATGATCTAAATTAGCAAGATATTCCTTTTTTGCATTTTCTATTTTATGAACCCAAGAAATAAAATTATCTATCGTTGGATTATTTTTTAATTGCTCATTTTCTTCTAACCAATAGTTCAATTCAAATAAGGATTGATCCCATCTTACAAGTGTCTTATCCTCGCTATTGCAATTTCCCAAATTCAAAATATCATTTTCAACAGGCAAAACAATTGTCATTTCATAAGATAAATCATATGCTCGACATTTTAAAATTTCCTCTTCATATTTGAGACCTATTTGCTTAGATAACTTTAAATTTGAAAGATATTTGCCTCCTACACTAAAAAATGATAATAAATCTTTAGGCAACAAAACTTTTAAATACTGAATGCGATTTTCAAAACTATCTTGATAATTTAAATAATTCTCATAACCATCATCAGTCAATGCATAAATATCTTTATCAAAATAATCTAACAAATATACTTCGGCAACATAAATCTCTTCGCCAGTGATTATATCTACATAATCTGATGCAATATGAATAATTTCAAAATAAGCCAGTCCTCTTGTTAAACTACGATAATAAGGATCTTCATATAATGATTCTTTTTTTGCATCTTTTTTATCTTCAGGTTTCACTGGTAATTCTACTTCAGTATCAGTTATTTTCTTTTTGGATAATTGTAATCCTTGTATAATATTATTCTCTTTAGATACGGTGCAGCTTGATATGAAAGTTACAAATACTAACATTATTAAAAAACTAATTTTTTTAAACATATATACACCCCTTAATATTTTATGTAATTTATATATTTTTATTCTCGGCGTTTAAACCACATAAATAATAATTGTTGCAATAAATGTATTATTATATTTATATACACCAGTTATTGTTACAACACCAGACTTATTTCTTGCCGTAATAGTGCCATAAGCACTTACAGTCGCTATCTCTTCGTCACTAGAAGTCCAAACAAAATCTTGAATGCTATCTGTTGGAGAGTTTGCTTCAAAACAAATAAGTCTTGTATAACCTCTATGTATCAGTACATCACCAATCTCACCATTATTTTCAGATACTTCAGTACCATAAGGTGTTCCTGAAACTCTTTTATCCGTTGTCAACGATACAATTTTGGTTTCAGTAGATTCATCTGGTAAAATCGTTAATTCAAATATGCTAACTTTTGTTATTTCATATCTATAAACTGCCATAATTTTAACTTGAACAATTTCATCAGTTTCTAACGCTGTAACAGTACCATAATTGCTGACTCGTGCTTTGGTTTCATCTAATGAATACCAATAATAATCCAATCTAGAATTTGATGGTATACCATTTTTGATATACATCAATCTAGTATAACCTTCTGTTATTGTAGTTCCTTGATAATCACCTCTGTTCATCGTTACTTCAGTTCCTACATTAACATTTTGATTTAAATCTGTAACAAGATTAAATGTAGACTTGATAATTCTACTAATAGAAAGATCAAATTTTGTATCATATCTATTAGAAACAAAACCTATATAATACCTATGTCCATATTCTCTAACCAATGGTCTTTCAAAAATAAATTCAGTATCATTAATATTTATATTTTTACTTTCAAGAATAGTTAATTCACTTTTATATATTGAAGCAAAGATAAAGATTACATCTGTAACTGCTTTCAAATCTGAAAAGTTAACTTGATATTTATAACGACCAGTTTTGAAATCCGTTATTTCATATAAAAAATCTGATTTTCCGCTATATATATTAGATAAAGTAATTTCATCACTCACAGGCATTGAAATTTCATTTTCAATTTTATTTACACTTACATATAAATTATCACATACATGAGTATATCGAACATCTATAAAATATTTTTTTCCAATTTCTAATTGAGCAATTACATTATTACTATAAATGCCATTTCGTGCTGGAGTAGAAAAGTTATCAATTGATAACTTATTGATGACATTTTTATTTTCATCTAAAATTTTAATAATTCCTTGAGATGGAGTATTGGATTGAATATTATTATAAATAATATTAAATTGAAATTCATAGAAATTATTCTCATTAGGTATAAATTCATATAAACATTCGTTATATGGTTCATGCAAATGTTCTTTAGCATCTATGATCTCTCCTTCTTCAATTGATAATGTGCTATGATCAAATGTGATATCCATCTTTAAATTGACATCTTCACCATCCTCTTTACAATTTGCAAAAAGAAAGACCAATTCTTTGCATTCATTTGATCCAAATCCATAATAAGGTATAGTCATCATATTTCCTACTATTGAAATTGATTTATTAGAAATTTCATTATCTATATTTTTTAATACTTGAATAATTTCTAAATCACTAGAATTGTCAAATTCAATCGTAATATATACATTGTATTTAGAACAATCGCTATTGTAAAAATGTCTATATGTACTAGAATAAAATGGTAAACTTAACTCTTTGTAATAATGACCTGGTCGTTGAAAAAAACTATATGGCTCATAACTGTATGCTGGTATATTAGCCTCTCTTTCCCAATAATCTTTATATCCATCTAGTAACAAGTCATATTTATCTTGTAAAAAAGAATTATATATTGAAAAATCTAAATACAAATTGTCCATATCTGTTCCATATTTATCTAACGCCATATTAAATGCATCTAAAATAGAAATTGTATAGTCTATCTCGTTTATTATATCTTTTATTGCTGAAATTCCATATTTTTGATATATATATAATGGTAATAAAAATAATGCGTATTTTCTATAATCATCAATACTCATGTCATTTAATGAATATTGCGTAGTTTGATGAAATAATTCTACTTTAGCTAAATAATTATGCCAAGTATGTCTATCAATATCACTATTATTGAGACTAATTTCATTCATATAATATAATCCGGCAAAAGAAGCAAATGATTCGTGAAAGATTGTTCTATCTAAAGAATCATTAAATCCATTACTATTTTCATCAATAATAGCATGGAAATATTCATGTGATAAAGTTAACAAAAATGAATCATCATCTGTAGAAGCTCCTAAAGTCTTATCTAATAATCCATAATTTAAAACAATATTTGAATATACTTGAGTATTATCAATATTAAAATATGTACAACCATATATATTATTCATATACTCCTTATGTTCTAAATATATATTATATTCATTATCATCATTACTTTTAGGTTGTAAAAATCCAAATCCATCCGTACTACAAAAACTTTCATTAATAGCTAAAATTCCATCTATGACTTTTTGTACATTATTTTTTTCCATTGTAAATGGATCATAATATACTTTAAACAAACCATTATTACTAACTTCATAGGTTACTGGCATATATGATAATTCTGGTGCCAAAATAGAATAATTACTATTACTATAATAATTAATCAAATTATCATTTATATTCTCTTCATCAACATTAATGTTAGTAATAAAATCATTAAAAATATAATCTTGACTATTATTTATTGTAACTACTAAATCAAATCCACTATTATTTTTTAATAACTCTGTTTCATATTCTACAAATAATTGTCTGTCATCCACTGATTTAAATAACACTTCAACTTCATTGTTCTCTATATATTCTGGAATTATTTCATCAATTTCTAACATTTGCAATTCAATTTTATCCTTCGTTTTATCTATAAAATAACTTCTTTTATCTAAACCATATTCAATTGGAAGGGTTGATAAATCAATTTTTAAATAAAAATATTCAGAAGGTCTTTTAATTGTAATTGTATTCTTATCTAAATTTATTTTTTCATAAAAATTATCTTTAAAACTAACAATTTTACCATCCTCAACATTGGGAATAGCTTGATACAATTCTAAACCTACATTAAAAATATCTATTTCACTATAAATGCTAATTTCTATAAATTCATCGTTTGTTTGCTCAGCAGCAATCTTTTTAGCATTGCTAATATAGTAAAAACTAACTAAATTAAGTAAAATAACAATAACTATTTTTTTAACAATTTTCATACTATTCAACTATTTCCTTCTAAAGTAAAAGTACAAAGTAATAAAATACTTTGTACTTTTATTATAAAACATCGTCATGTCGAATATTGTCAAAAAATATTAATATTTTAGAAAAATATCATTTTTTTATTATTTTTTATTAAAAATACTTTGATAAGCTTGACCGATAATCCTTCCTAATCTTGGGGCTTCTTCTAAACTAATACTTGATAAAGCAATCCTGTATCCGTTACCAAAATGACAGCCATAGGCACCTTGAGATTCAATTTTCTGTTCAAAAATTGGATTATCAATTAAAATGAGTACAAAGAAACCATTTTGATATGGCGCAAATGGTACTGTATATTTTTCTAATTCCTCAATAAATCTTTTTGAACGTTGTTCTAAATTTTGTGAAGTTGCTCTAATTTCTTCCTCAAAAACCAACCTTTGTTTTTTATCCGATAGGGTTTTCGTTACAATTTCCATTCCCAAATGACTAGTATTCGACCATATCGATCTTGCAAAATATGAAGTAGCTTCATTAAATAAACTCACTTCTTTTTCAATCGTAGTCATTTGAATTAAAGCACCTAACCGAAGTCCATAAATACCAAAAGTTTTAGATGCACTAAAAGCAAATAGAACCATCACATTAGATGAAAGTTTTTTTAATAATTGAAAATTCTCTCGCGTTTTGGCACCAATATCATTCCCATAATCTAGATAAGCGATATCTAATAATAAAATAATTTTTGTTTTTTGTGACAACGCATTGCATAACGCAATCAAACCTAAATAATCCTCATCATTCATTACAAAACCAGTTGGATTGTGACAAGGATCATTTATAACTAGAAATAGTTTATCATATTTTACTTGCAACTTATTTGCTACTTCCTTTATATTTGCAAGATCAAGCCTACCATTTTCATTATATAAATTGTATACATGATGATTGATTTCTAAATTTGTTGCAATTTGCAAATAAGCCGGCCACATAATATTAGGTAACATCACACCTTCATTTTTTTCTAAATATGTTGCAAAAGCCAATGCAATTGCGCCAGTTCCACCACAAGTTGCAATTGCATTCAAATAATAATTCCTATATTTATCTTGATAATCAGAGCCCAAAACCCAATCTTTTATTGCTTCAATAAATTCATTTGAACCTTTTACACTACTATATGATAAATAATTATTATAATCCGGCTTTTCAAAGGCCTCTTTGACACAACGAAATACCTTAATTTGCCCACTTTCATCATAATATGAACCAACCGTTGCATTGATGATACTAGGATTCATTTCTTTTTCTTTACGTGCTTTAGCTGAAATAGCTAAAACATTTTCTATTAATTTTTTTTGTTGATTTTTTTTGGGCATAAAATCTTTCATTTCATCACCACCATCTTTTCTTTATTATAAATGTATTTTACTAAATTTCTTCTTTTATCGCAAGTTTTTCACTTATATAATTGAAAAGATGATAAGACGTAAAAATCTTATCATCTTTTTCATTCTATTTTTCTTTCTTTGAAAAAAGTTTTACAAAGAAGGCGATAATTTTAGAAATGAATTTTGGTAGTTTGATAATGTGAAAGTGCATACATACCCTCCTAGTGATACATTGTATGAAAAAACAATTCAATTTATGCCTTCTTTAGCAAAAAAACTAAATAGATAAATGCCTCCTCTTTTTACTTCAATAATTGGATTTTTATGATTATGTAATGGTTCGTTACTAACCGCATACGTATCATTAGGACTAAGCAGAACTTGATCTAGTTCATACAAAGCATTCGTTATTGAAACAACCGTTTCTTCTTTTGCAAACAAAGAAAAATATTTACAATGAGGTCTTTTAATTTCATAACTATCATTGGTTTTCATATATATAACTTCATTCTCATCATCAATAATTCTAATCTTATACTTATCATATTTGGCCATCAACATATAGGTATTAAATTCATGATCTAATCTAGCACTAGTTGCATCATAAACATCAATTTCTAAATTGAGGGAACCTTTCAACTGTTCTAAATATTGAAAAGCCAATTCTAAATCCGTTTCATTTTTTTGGCGTGAAAAAACTATTGTTTCATATGAATGATCTTGAATATAGTTTAGTTCTTCAGTACTATCAAAATCACCTATTGATAAATCCGGTTTAATTCCTCTTTTGATCAATTCAAGACTTCCTGCATCTATCCCAATAAAATAATCCGATGGATTTAAGTGATAATTTTGATAAAAAGTTTTAACCGGAGAGGAAGCAACAATAATGATTTTCATTCTTCTAACTCCTTTATAGTTGTATATAAATTATCTTGTTGAAACAAATAGCTTCCCACAACAATGATATCACATCCTGCTTTCTTAATAAGTTGAAAATTTTCATTGTTAATCCCTCCATCCATTTCAATTAAATATTGATATGCATACTTTTTTCTTATTTTCGCTAATTCTTCCGTTTTGTAAAGAACTTCTGCCATAAATTTTTGACCTCCAAAACCTGGCTCTACGCTCATTACCAAAACTAAATCTAAAAAAGGTAGATATGGTAAAATAACATCTAGTGGCGTCTTTGGTTTAATGGCAATTCCTACCTTTAACGAGGCTTCTTTAATCTTATCAATTATCATTTGAGGATTTTTGGTAGCCTCAATATGAAAACATAAATAATCACTGCCACTTTTAATATACCGATCAATTTGATTGAATGGTTCTTCAATCATTAAATGAGTATCTAAAATGAAAGAAGTCTTTTGTTTTATTTGATAAACAAATGTTTCATCAAAGGTATAGTTAGGAACAAATTTATTATCCATTACATCTAGATGCAAATACTTAATATCGGCTTTTGCTAATTGAAATAAAATTTCATCTAAATTTTGATTGAATACTGATAAAATTGATGGTGCAACTTTCATTTTTTTTACCACTTTCTGCGAGATTTAATTTCATTCATAAATTGTTGGTAATTCTCATACCTACTTTTTAATATCAATCCTTCTTCTAATTTTCTTTTCACATTACAAGAAGGTTCATTTTGATGAAGACAACCACTATATTTACAAGATTCAGAAAAGTGAAAAAATTCAATAAAACTATGCGAAAGGCTAACCTCATCCATATCGAAAAATTCTACCATTCCAAATCCCGGAGTATCTGCTAACCACCCATTTTCCACAAAGAAAAGTTTGGTATATCTAGTCGTATGTTTCCCTCTATTTAAAGCTTTAGAAATTTCAGCTGTATCCATCTTAATGGTTTCATCAATAAGATTGATAATACTACTTTTACCAACACCACTTTGACCTGTAATCACACTTGTTTTATCTTTTAAATAAGGTTTGATCTTGTCAATAGTTAGCGGGTCTATTGTTGTTGTTTTAATAATAGGATAACCAATGGTTTGATAATAATCCATCTTTTTGAAAACTTCTTCTTTTTCGTTATCGTTTAATAAATCCATTTTAGAAAAAACTAAAATAGGCAAAATATTTTGAAATTCAAACACACAAATCATTCGATCTAAAAGATTTAAATTTAGTGATGGTTCTTTTACACTAGTGACAATAAAAGCTTGATCAATGTTAGCAATTGGTGGTCTTACAAAATCACTATGTCTTGGTAAAATTTTAACAATTGTAGCATATGGATTGCCAGATGTATATTCCACTATATCACCTACTTTAGGTGATGTTTTTTGGTTACGGAAAATACCTCTTGCCTTAGCAACAAAAGTCTTATTTGAACTTTGATCATAAAGGGTATACTCTCCTGAAATTAAACAAGTGATTATTGCTGTCATTTCCGTTCTTCCTTTAATCTTTTAGCCCTTAACTGTCCACAAGCAGCCATAATATCCGAACCATGTTCCACTCTAACGGTAGCATTGATACCATTTTTTCGTAAAACTTCAAAAAAAGCATCTGCTTTCTTTTTAGACGTTTGTTGAAATGGTTTAGTGCTTATTTCATTATATGGTATTAAATTTACATAGCAATTGATTCCTCTGATAAGTTTAACTAACTCTTCAGCATGACCGATTTCATCATTGATTTCAGATAGTAAAATATATTCAAACGTAACCCTTCTATTTGTTTTTTCAATATATTCTTTTACTGCTTCTATAACTTGTTCAAGAGGATATTGTTTATTAATTTTCATCATTTGATTGCGAATCGTATTATTTGGAGCATGTAAACTAATTGCTAAATTCACTTGTAAATCAAAATTAGCAAATTCTTTAATTTTAGGTACAATCCCACAAGTAGATACTGTGATATGACGAGCACCAATTTCAAAACCATTAGGATAATTTAAAATGCGCAAAAATTCCATTACATTATCATAATTATCAAAAGGTTCACCAATTCCCATTACCACAATATTCGATACCCTTTGGAAATGAGAATCCAAATCTTTTTGTACCATTAAAACTTGTAAAACCATTTCACCAATTGTAAGATTTCTTATTTTGTTGAGTTCCCCACTAGCACAAAAAGCACATCCCATATTACAGCCAACCTCACTAGTAACGCATATACTATTACCATAATGATGTCGCATTAAAACTGTTTCAATTAACTTCCCATCACTTAATCTAAACAAATATTTCATAGTGCCATCATTTGATATTTGTTTAGTCACTAACTCTAATACTTTTATTTCAAACTCATTATTTAATAACTCAATAGTGGTTTTAGCAAGATTCGTCATCAAATGAAACTGATCAACTCGAAAGCGATACAACCATTCAAAGATTTGTTTAGCTCTAAAAGGTTTTTCCCCTTTCACAGTTAAATATGCTTTTAACTCTTCTAACGAATAATCATAGATATTTTTTTTCATTTAATAACCTCGTAATCTACATATATAAAATCCATCCTCTTTGCTTGATGGAAACACACGAATTTCTTTTTCTTTTTGAAATGATGGATGCTTAAATAAAAATTGTTGAATCATATCCTCATTTTCCTCTTTATTGATAGTACACGTACTATATACTAAAACACCATTAGGTTTTACATACTTGCTCATATTTTCCAAAATTTGTTCTTGAGTTTTTTTAATTGAGGCAATTTTCTCAAGCGTCATTTGATATTTTAAATCTGGTTTATGTCTAAGTACACCTAGCCCAGAGCAAGGGGCATCTATTAAAATTTTATCAAAAAGAAAATCAAAATGAACATTCATCGCATCTGCTTGCATTGTTTTTACACAAGTTGCCCCCATTTTTGCAATATTATTCTCAATTAATTGAATTTTATGAGGATAAATATCCATTGCAATAATCATCCCTTTATTATCAATCATACTCGCAAGTTGCATTGCTTTAGAACCCGGAGCACTACAAGCATCAAGAATCACATCATTTTCAATAGGATTTAGGATTTTACCAACCATCATACTAGATTTATCTTGTGCAATGATCTTTCCTTGTTGAAATAAACTACTATGAATGAGATTACTTTTTGTTTGTAAAATCATATCCTCTTCTAAAGTATACAAAATATTATCTTTTTCTAACGTTGTCTTGACATCTTCTATCGTAGTTTTTAATGGATTAATTCGGTAGGTATTGTATATTTCCTCATCATTTAAGAAAAAATCAACTATTCGATCTTGATATTGTTGATACAACATTTTGGTAAGTTCTTGAGGAAGACTATATTTGATACTATAAGATTCTATTTTAGATAAATGATCAAAATTCCTTTTAGGCAGTTGTTGATACTTTCTTAAAAGAGCATTGACAAATGTTGATGCTTTATAATCTAACTTTTTGATACATTCCACAACTTCATTTACCAGATAATACTTTGGTAGATTTAAATTATCCATTCCATACACCCCTATTCTTAAAGCATTTCGAACAAATGGTTTAATTCTTTTCCCTTTGGTAAGTGGTTGCAGATAATAGTCTAATAAAATTTTATTTTCAACTACACCATACACTATCTTTGTATATAACTTTTTTTCATGTTCATTCCAATTTACTTGATTTAAAGTTCTACTAACAACTAAATTAGTATAACCATTTTCATTTAAGATTTCCCTTAAACTATTTAGAATTTTATTCAACATCTTTTTCTCCCGCAAGCATAGTAAACACGTTTAGACGCATTTGTAAATATTCTTCTTTCACTACAGTCTTATCTTGCAAATACTTTAAGGCTTTCGTAGTAATTTGATAAGCTTTTAAATAATCCTCTTTTGTAAACTGTTCTAAGGCGATTAAGGAATGCATCATTTCAAATGGAATGAATTTTACATCTTGACTTGATACATGATGATTTAACAAATGGATCAAATTATTTAAAAAAATTTTAATTTTTGGACTCTCATCTTTAAGTAAGCTTTCTTGCAAATCACTAAAATGAGGAGAAGTGGAAAAAAGTTTCTTTGTTCTTTTTTGCAAGTTCTCTAATTCGTCCTCAGTAAATGAATCTAGTAAAAGAAAAAGAGCGGAATCAAAAATTGGATAAAGGTCTTCTTTGAATTCATAAATCATTTGAAGAAGAGTTTCATAATCATTCATAATATAGTTTTGAATAATTGAAGTTTTATCACCATTTTGGTATTTATTTACATTTTCTTCAAGGTTATGATATGTATTTCGTGTAAATTGCCATTTCTCTTTTAACATCAAATTTACAATATGGTTCATTAATATATCAATATATATGACATCTTTTTTGATTTTTGTCAAATTTTGCAAAATACTATCGATCATCCTCTATCACCTACTTTTGGTATTATTATACAACAATTGAAAAATTTTTTCAAGAAAGGTATTCAGGCTTTTCTTGAGATATCTTGCATTTTATGTTTACATTTGAAAATTTTGTGTTATAATATTAACAATTCATTTAGAAAGGAGTTTAAAATGAAACCAGAATTACATATCTTTGGTATCACAATCCCTACATTTGGATTAATGGTATCAATTGGTGTTTTATGCTTTACCATCATCATTTTAACACTATTTAGAAAAAATCATACCAGTGAGAAAAAAATTGATAAATTAATTGTTGTTTGTGGGCTTGCAGGAGGAATTTTTGCCCTAAGTGCTGTTTTCTTTGATGCTTTATGGCACAATATTTCTACCTACAAAGAAACTGGTAGTTTTAACTGGGAATGGTGGGGTATTACTTTTTCCGGAGGTCTTTTCGGTGGTATTTTATCATACTTCATTCTTTATTATTTTATTATGAAATATGATCGGAATAAAATGTTTTTCTTCCTTGATATCATCGTGGTCGGTCTTTGTGTAGCCCATGGTTTTGGTAGAATTGGTTGTTTTTTTGGGGGATGTTGCTATGGAAAAACAGTTGAACCTCATACCTTTTTATCTATCTACTATCCGATAAATGAACCTAATGCCAAATATGCTTGGATTTTACCTACTCAATTATATGAGGCGGTTTTCTTATTTATATTTGCAGCCATCTTATTTTTCTTTATTAAAAAGAATCGCTGTGGATGGTATTTTATTGGCTATAATGTATTCCGATTCTTACTTGAATACTTACGAGGTGATGATAGAGGTTCTAGTCCTTTCGGTTTTTTATCACCATCGCAATTTATGAGTATTATTATGTTTTTATGGGGAATTGTATTATTAATATGGCGCAAACCTCTAGAAATGTGGCTCCAAAAGAAAAATGTTTTAGAGCCGATTGCCGAAACTGCCAATTCTCATGATCTCGAATCAACAAATAAAGAAAATCCTGAGGATGTAAATACCAATGAATAAAATTTTAAATATAATTGATCGCATTATCCTCATTCTTGCTTCCGTTATTTTTATTATTTTAATCGGTTGTATCAGCATTCTTCCGATTGCTAAATCCAAATCTTATTATCTAAAAGAACAAGATAGAAATAAAGTTGAAGAAATTTTAGAAAAATATACTTTTAATGGGTATGTTCACCAACACTATGATGAAACAACGCATTCTTATTATGATTGTTACTATCCCAAATATGATGTTACAAAAGAAGATTTGATCAAAGCTACCGATTTGATTATCCAGTATTTATATCATAGCGATTGTGATAGTATGCAATTTCAAGTAATTACCTCCGAAGGACCAGTTAATTTTTTCTCTGAACAAGCAATCGTTCATATGCAAGATGTTAAAGTTCTTTTTATAGGAGGAATTCAACTTTGTTATGTCTGTATTGTTCTCTTTATTATTTTTATTGTTTATTTGATCATAAGAAGAAAAACGATTGGCCCCATCTTTTTCAAAACATATATGATTACTGTTTCTATCTTTATCGTTTTAGGTATTTTTGTGGCCATCTTTGCAATTGTCGATTTTGATTTGGCTTTTGAAATTTTCCACAAAATTATTTTTCCCGATAGTAATAAAGTGGAATTGGCTTTGTCATTTCATTATTGTGATACATTAACTAATGTATTAACAGGTGATTTCTTTATGCATATTGGTACTATAATCGGAATTACATTTATTGGTATTTTAGTTTTTTCGATTATCCTTTGTGGATTATTTAAAAAATATGGTTCTCATCTAAAATCGACCCTATTTAAAAAACAGAATAAAAAGCATTTATTTAGCACCCTATAAAAGGATGCTATTTAAATGCTTTTTTTATTTTAAATTATAAAAAGATTGCAAACCATCAAACCTTGCGCTTTCTTGCAAATCATCTTCAATTCTTAATAATTGATTATATTTTGCAATTCTATCTGTTCTAGAAAGTGAACCTGTCTTAATCTGACCTGCATTTAATCCAACTGCAATATCTGCAATCGTCGTATCTTCACTCTCACCACTACGATGCGAAATAATTGCTGTATACCCTGCTCTTTTAGCCATTTCAATAGCTGCTAAAGTTTCTGTTAAAGTACCAATTTGATTTAATTTAATTAAAATGGCATTAGCAACTCCTTCTTTAATCCCTCTAGTAAGTCGCATCGTGTTAGTAACAAATAAGTCATCGCCAACAAGTTGAACTTTTTTACCGAGTCTTTTAGTAAGCTGTTTCCAACCTGCCCAATCATTTTGATCTAATCCATCTTCAATAGAAATAATCGGATAAGTATGAACTAATTTTTCTAAAAAAGCAATCATTTCTTCTGATGTAAGTGTTTTGTTCTCACTTTTTAATTCATAAACTTTCTTTTCACTATTATAAAATTCACTAGAAGCAACATCTAAAGCCAAATAAATATCTTTGCCAGGAAGATATCCTGCTTTTTGAATTGCTTCTAAAACTACATTTAAAGCATCTTCATTAGAATTCAATTTTGGTGCATATCCTCCTTCATCACCAACAGCAGTAACAAGTCCTCTTGATTTTAAAACTTCTTTTAAATGATGAAAAACCTCTGATGCCATTTGTAAAGCTTTTTTAAATGTTTTACAAGAAACAGGCACTATCATAATTTCTTGAATGTCAATACACCAATCCGCATGTGCTCCACCATTTAATATGTTCATCATTGGTGTTGGTAAAACATGTCCATAAGTACCACCTAAATAACGATATAATGGCATATCATAATAATCGGCTGCAGCTTTAGCACATGCAAGGGATACTCCTAAAATAGCATTTGCTCCTAGTTTTTCTTTATTTTTCGTTGAATCTAATTGAATCATCACTTGATCAATTAACATTTGACTTGTTACATCATAACCAATAATTTCAGGGGCAATCACATCATTGACATTTTCAACCGCTTTTAAAACGCCTTTCCCTAAATATCTAGATTGATCTTTATCTCTTAGTTCTAAAGCCTCATATTCACCAGTTGATGCCCCACTAGGAACAATGGCTCTACCATATGCTCCAGATTCCGTTGTTACCTCAACCTCAACCGTTGGATTTCCCCTTGAATCAAGAACTTCTCTTGCGTAAACATCTACAATATATGGCATATTATCTATCTCCTTTTTGTAATTTTATACATTATTTTCCTATTATTACTATAGCCATTTTATTAAAAAATATACCACTTTTCAGGATATTTTTATAAAACAAATCTATTATATCAAAAACTAATGATTTTATCAAGATATGCTATTTTCTTTCAATGAAAAAAGACATCTTCAAAATAAGTTTTGCCTTCTTATTTAAAGATATCTTTTTTTAAAATGATACAATTAATTGAAAAAATATTGAGTAATATTATCTGAAACAGCACCAGAAAAATACGATTCTTCACCATTATACAGTATATTTAAACCAATATATGAAATCTTAAGATTAGCCAAAGCATCATTATTTAGTATATCATTTAATTCAGATAAACGATAACCAAGTGATGAGGCAATATCATCAAAAGATACTATACCAAAAATATTTGGTTCATCTACAGCATTTAAAGAAAGGTATCCACTATACGAAGCATTACCTATTTCTAATTCCAACTCTAACTTTGAAAAATTTCCCTTAGAAAGATTATCTTGATAAAGATTGAAAATTTCTTCTTTAATAGATACTACTAAATAATCTATCGTTTGATTATCAATTGTTTGAGTTATAACACTTAATTCATAAATACTAGGATATTGCCAATCAATATTCAAATAATATTCAAAATCATAAATCAAATCTTTTTGCTCAGTCGTTAAAGCAAATGAATAACAATCGACTAATGCCAATAATTGATCAATTTTAGTTAATAACGCATCGTTGAAAAATGCTTTATCAGCAGCTGATACTCCCTCACCAGTTGTTAATTTTTCAATTAAATCAATAACTGTAATAATTTTTGTAGGAGTTGTATTTGAATTAGCAAACAATACTTTCCAATTGTTTAAATTTTCAATCAATATATTTTTATTCTCTTCATAACCGGATGTCTCAAAATTTCCTATTAAATTTGTTTGTAACATCATTTCCAAGAATGGTTTTAAAGTTTCAAAGTTGTCATATATGCATTGATATAGTTCTTCCGCTTTTTTCAAAACATCAAATTCTTCATTATTTTGAAGCATCTCTTTTCTTAAATTACTACTATAAAAATAATATTCAAAACATCCTACTAATAGATCTTTATATTCATTTAAAACATCTTTATCTACATATGTAAATACTTGATGTAACAATTCACAAACCACTTCATATGAAACTTCGGGTGCCTTAGCCATAAAAATAGTTTCATAAAGCATCATAACTAATTGTTCAGCATAAGCAGAATCGACAGATATATATTCTAAAAGTTCTTCCATTTCATCAAAAAGTCTATTAAACAATTCTTCGTCCATTGCTTGACCAAATACTAAAGAGAATTGTGAATCCAAATTGAAACCATTTGTCATAAGAGCAAATTTAGCAATATAATATAAACCTGTTTGATCAAAGTTTTGTATATCCTCATTTTGTAATAATGCTTCTTGTAAATTAGCAATGAGTTTTTGAATTTCAGCATTTGCAATTTCTGCTTGTTCAGGATTGCCCATTATATATGCTTCAATGATGGAAATAATATCATAACTTGCCGTATCAATTGATGTAACAAAATCAATGCATGTATTCGCAGTACTTAAAATTGTTTTTAAATACTCGACAAAATATTCGATTCCTTCGATTCTAATTCCACCATTTGCATTATCAGTCATACAATACATAATATCACTAAATGATAAAGTATCTACAAGTTGTGCGAGAATATCGATATCCTCTTTAGTTGGTAAAGCCTTGTCAATGACTTCGACTAGATTATTCTTCAAAGTTTGTGCATCTAATAATGCCGCAAGCAGTTTTTCTCTTGTATCAGCCGTTTGAAAAGCAGTAATCAAATTTTGAAAATCTTCATTTGATGCCATCACTGTCGTATAAGCTTGGAATATAGCTTGCACACGTTTACCAATTTGAGGCATTTTTTGAATGATAGTTTTTCTGAAAGCTGGATTGTTTTGATAAATGTTAATTGATGCAGTTTCTAATTTTTGATATAACATAGCAGTTTGAAAATAAGTATGAATTACATTTTCATTTTCATTCGTATCTTTATTGTTCATATAATAACAAATAAGCGTTTCGATTTCATCTAACGTTAAAGTATAACTTTCGTTTGTAATGTTATTAGTAAAATTTATTGTCAAATCATTTCTAGTCAATTTATACTGCGGACAAAGTGATTGTAAGATTGTTAAAAAATCAAATACATTAGAAACAGTATAATTATCAGCATAACTAGCTACCCAAGCAAGACATGGAGCAACAAGATTCACAAATTTTAAATCATCCTTTGCCTTTGTAAAGGTTGTTTGATAGGCATCGTTATTCACTAGTTTCGTAAAAACTGTTTGTAAAGCCTCATCATATCCTTCAGGATTCACAACATTATCTGCTAACATCTGATGAATTTGTGAATTAAACATTTCTGATGCATACAATAAGACAACAGATAATAAATCAGAAACTCTTTCATCTTCTATATACTTTAATACTAATTCCAATACTCCTTCATCAGAACTCAACTTTTTTAAATCATCTACCGAAACATTATACTTTTTACAAGCAATAGCTAATAGTTTAGTAGCACTTTTAAACGCATCATCAATATAATCAAGACCAGAATCTATTAAAAATTGATTCCATTCCTCATCTGATAAACTAACTTGATAATTTAATATTTCTGATGATTCTGATTCTCCTGTTTTAGATTTCGCAACCACATAAACATAGGCTAAACTAATTTCAGAGGGAATCTGATAAGTTGTTGTAGTAAGATTTGTAGCCTTCAATTCATCATCAATATAAATATCATATGTTTGGGCCCCTTCTACTGCTTGCCAACTTAAAATATTATCTTCTATTTTTAAATCAGTTGGTTTTGTAAGTTGTACTACTTGCTCCCATTTCGCCTTTAAAGTAAAATTACTTTTCACTTTTTGACTAAAATCATACGTTTTACCATCTAACTGCCATTCCACAAAGATATAGCCATCTTTAGTAGGAGCAGTAGGTTCTTCTAAAGTTTCTCCCTTTTTTACTTCAACAGCGGCAACTGTTGTACCTCCATCAGTATCAAAATTAACTGTAAATTTTTTATTACATGATGTTAGAAAAATAGCGATAAAACTGATCATGAATAATAATATAATTCTTTTTTTCATTTTTTCCCTTCCTATCTTATTTAATTTATAATAAATTATAACATTTTAAAAAATTAATTTCAACTATATTTTTAATTTTTTTAAAAAATAATAATTTATTCTATATTTGAATCTATCATAACAAAAAAATATGATATCTTTTCAATATCATATTTTTTCATATCTATTTTGTTAAGGCTTGAGAAACGGCCACCGCAACCGCAACCGTAGCACCAACCATTGGATTATTTCCCATTCCAATTAATCCCATCATTTCAACATGGGCAGGAACGGAAGATGATCCCGCAAATTGAGCATCAGAATGCATTCTACCAAGAGTATCTGTAAAGCCATATGAAGCAGGCCCTGCTGCCATATTATCTGGATGAAGTGTACGACCAGTTCCACCACCTGAGGCAACTGAAAAATATTTTTTGCCCATTTCAACACATTCTTTTTTATAAGTACCCGCAACCGGATGTTGGAAACGAGTAGGATTTGTTGAATTACCCGTAATGGATACATCAACTCCTTCATAATGCATAATTGCAACACCTTCACGAACATCATCGGCTCCATAACAATTCACTAATGCTCTTTCACCATTAGAATAAGCCGTGCGAGAAACTTCATGAAGTTTTCCTGTTTTATAGTCAAAAGTAGTTTCAACATGAGTAAACCCATTAATACGAGAAATGATTTTCGCAGCATCTTTACCAAGACCATTTAAAATCACACGAAGCGGTTCTTTTCTTACCTTATTTGCTGTTTTGGCAATTCCAATTGCTCCTTCAGCTGCGGCAAATGATTCATGACCTGCTAAAAAAGCAAAACATTTTGTTTCTTCTGATAGTAACATTGCGCCAAGATTACCATGTCCAAGACCTACTTTACGATCATCAGCAACTGATCCTGGAATACAAAATGATTGTAAACCAACACCAATATATTTTGCGGCATCACTTGCTGATATAGCTTTATTTTTAAGTGCAATAGCAGCGCCCACTGTATATGCCCAACATGCATTTTCAAAACAAATAGGCTGAATACCTTTTACAATATTATAGGCATCCACACCAGCTTTATCGCAGATTTCTTTTGCTTCTTCAATTGATGCAATACCATTTTCTTTTAATGCTTTATTTATTTGTTCAATTCTTCTTTCGTAGTTTTCAAATAATGCCATTATAAGTATGCCTCCTATTCATAACGTGGATCAATATATTTTGATCCTTCTGCAAATCTACCATATGTACCTGTTGCTTTCTTTAAAGCGTCATCAGCATTCATCCCCTTCTTTAAGAAGTCAGTAAATTTACCTAAATGCAAATATTCATAACCAATTATTTGATTTTTATCATCAAGAGCTAAGCGAGTTACATATCCTTCAGCAAGTTCAAGATAACGAGGTCCTTTTAGTTTTGTGCTATAGGCTGTTCCTACTTGACTTCTTAATCCTTTTCCTAAATCTTCTAATCCTGCACCGATAGAAAGTCCTTCTTCAGAAAAAGCCGATTGTGTACGACCATAAATAATTTGTAAAAATAATTCGCGCATTGCTGTATTAATTGCATCACAAACAAGGTCAGTATTTACAGCTTCTAAAACCGTTTTACCAACAATTGCTTCACTTGCCATCGCTGCTGAATGTGTCATACCAGAACACCCAATTGTTTCTACTAAAGCCTCTTCAATAATGCCATTTTTAACATTTAATGTTAGTTTACATGCACCTTGTTGAGGAGCACACCAACCAATACCATGTGTAAATCCGTTGATGTCTTTAATTTCGCGAGAATATGTCCATTTACCTTCTTGAGGAATAGGAGCACATCCATGACTTGCACCAACCTTAACACTACACATCTCTTTTACTTCATTTGTATAGTTCATGTTTTCTTCTCCTTTTCAATTCTTAAATTTTAACCATATATATTATAAACGAAATTCAACTTTTTCGCAAATATTAAGATTTTTTATTTATTTTTATTTTAAATAAATATATATATAAATACCTATCCACTGAATGACGGCTCCCGCAATCACAAAAAAGTGCCAAATGAAGTGAGATACTTTTTTATCAATTATAAAAGGAATAATTCCTAAAGAATAAGTTATTCCTCCTGATAAAATCAACATAAAAAAAGCAAAATTATTAGAAAACATTTGAGGCAAAAAGAATAAACCGCTCCATCCTAAAAGAAAATAAAGGGGAAAATGTATATATTTCAATTTCGATGGTCCAAAAATAGCAATCAAAGTAATTCCTATTCCTATTATAACCCATTGTACAATTAAAAAAATCAATCCTTTGATACCACCAATATAGCATAGTAAGATTGGCGCAAATGTTGCTCCAATCAATAAATAAATGGATGAATAATCAAACCTACGAAAAACTCTTTTTACCATACTTTGATATGGAAATGCATGATATAAGCAGCTCATGATAAACATGAAAAAAAGCCCAATAAAATAAATACTAGCACCAATATATTCTTTTGATGTATCAGATGCAAGAAGCATCAAAATATATGAGACAACTGAAAAAATAGCACCCAGTCCATGCGTAACCGAATTACCAATTTCTTCAATAATTGAACGATGTGGCATATTTGGTATAACCTCATAGGTATTTAAGGTTTTTTTACCTATTTGGTATTGTTTTTTAAGACTTTTTTTATTTTGTTTATAAATTTGTTTCCATTCTTTTTTCTTTAACCGATATTCTTTTTTTGTCATTTTTATATTCTCCTACTTTTCATAAATCCCTTTTATTATTTTATACCCTTTTTCTATATTTTACACCAACAAGTAAAAATAAAAAATATAATTGCATTCATTTTTTTACTCATACAATTATATTTCCTTTTTATGAAAATAATAATACTGCAATTATGATTCCAATAAATAATATTATAGGAATCATAAGTTTTAAAATGTATATTAATCTTTCCCTCATATGTTGTTGCTTTTTTAAAGTATTTTCATAACTTTCTTTTGTCATAGTTTGTTGAACTTCAATGTTATCTAAACTAACATTGTAATAACTATGATTTAGATATGTATTGAAAGCAATAAATAAAATACCTAAATCAATATAGATACATATTGAAATAATAGTTGGAAATAATCGATTATCAAATAATCCCGTTTTGTTAAAAAGGTTAATCCATTGTTCATCTATACTTATATCATTTAAAATGAAATACAAAACAATATTAATAATATATATCAAAGCAATAGAAAAACAACATATAGCATTTAGATATATTACGGATTCTTTAAGTATGCTTTGCTCTTCTTTTTCAATATCAATCACTATATTTAGAAATTTTTTTAACAGAAAAAGAAAACCTATATGAATACCAAAAATAAATACAACTATAAAAAGTAAAATACTGCTAAGAATGAAAGCACTACTATCCAGATGGATAGATAAATACACAATTGGCAACAACACAAATAGAACCAAAATAACTATCAATATTGTAATAAATAGTTTTAAAGTAGTGGCCACCTTTAACAATTTTAATCCTTTTGGATTATATATCGTATCATTTTGAAAATAAGATAACCATATACCAATACAAAAAAGGATAGGGAAAATCATACCTAACAAATTAACAAATAATTGTTTAGAAGAAATCAAAATATGAATCGTATTCATAAAAATACCAATTGATAAAAGAATAGATAAAATAAGCATAAAAGGGGAATTTAAAAATATTCTAATTTTATCAGATTTTTTTAAAATAGTTTTTTGATTCATATTCTTATCCTCAAAACAATATTTATTTTTTAAGAATCATACTTTTTCCCGTCATTTGAATAGGTTTCTCTATTTCTAATAATTCAAGCATTGTTGGAGCAATATCTCCTAGATTTCCCGTTTTTCTTAATGTAATTCGTTCATTAGTAATCAAAAATGGTACTGGTGAGGTAGTGTGTGCGGAAAATGGCTTATGATTTTCATCCCAAATTTCATCGGCATTACCATGATCTGCAGTAATAATTAAAGTTCCACCAACCCCTTTTACAGCCTCATATACTTTACCAATACATTCATCAACAGTTTCGACCGCTTTCACTGCTGCATCAAACACAGCAGTATGCCCTACCATATCACAATTTGCATAATTTAAAATAATAGTATCATATTTTTCTTCTTTAATGGCAGCAACAACTTTTTCCGTAACCTCATATGCACTCATTTGTGGTTGTAAATCATATGTTGCAACCAGTGGTGATGGTACTAAAATACGATCAGCACCTTCTAGTTCCTTATCAATTCCTCCATCAAAAAAGTACGTTACATGCGCATATTTTTCCGTTTCCGCAATTCTCAATTGTTTTAACCCATGATTTGCAATGACATCACCATACATATTATTTAACTCTTGAAGACCAAAAGCAATATCGCCTTTTACAAGTTCTGAATACAGCATCATTTGCACAAAATCTATATTTTTAAATTCTATGTAATTTTTTAATACTGCTTTTTCACTTCTAGCATAGGTTGGATTAGTAATAGCAATACTCATTTGAATTGCTCGATCTGGTCTAAAATTAGCATATATCACCGCATCATTTTCCTTTATATGGGAATCTTTAGTTACAATATATGGTTTAACAAATTCATCAGTGATATTATTTTGATAACTTTCATCAATTCCTTCAAGCAAACCTTTTATCGGAGCCTCACCCCTAACTAAAGCATCATAGGCAAGTTGAATTCGATCATAATTTTTATCGCGATCCATTGCATAATATCGACCACTAACAACCCCTAATTCAACCCCTTTTACACGTTGTTGATCAAGATAGGTCAAATAAGTTTTTGCTGAAGTGGGAGGCACATCTCTTCCATCTAAAAAGGAGTGAACATATACCTTTTTTACACCGCGTTGAACCGCTTTATTCATTAAATATACAATATGATCAATATGAGAGTGGACACCACCATCTGACATCAATCCCATAATATGAAGAGAAGAATGATTTTCAATAGCATGATGAATTGCCTTATCAATTGCCTCAACTTGATCTAATATTTGATCACGACAAGCAATATTTACTCTTGTCAATGACTGAAAAACAACTCTTCCTGCACCAATATTTAAGTGACCTACTTCACTATTTCCCATCTGACCATCAGGAAGACCGACAGCCTCACCTGAAGCACCAATAATTGTATGCGGATATTTTTGAAAGAGTTTATCTAGATTAGGTTTCTTAGCTGCAACTATAGCATTACCATCGGGATTTTCTCTAATACCATATCCATCCATAATAACTAACATTACTAATTTTTTTTGACTCATTTTATACCTCTTAAATTTTTATACATATCTTTCATACTTGTATTATACTACTTTTTAATTGTCTTTTCTAGTTTTTTGAATTGCCAAACGTTTTCCATTTTTGTTTCAAAAACTTTAGTGTACACTAAATTAATAAGACCGGTTGTAACAGGCCATTTACAAAAAAGAGCAACAATTCTTAAAGGTAGTTTGGCAAGCATAGAAGCAAAACCAAAATGGATTACTAAATAGATGGAATTAATCGCAGTTGCAATCAACGATGTAGCTAAAACTACAATAAATAAAGAAAGTAAATTGTCATAAGGTTTTTTATAAAAAAGTCCACCACTTACACCCCAAATAATAGTTGTAAACATCATAATAAAAGAAAAAGGATAAGGTGAAAAGCACAAACCATATATTAAATCAGTTCCTAAAGCCACAAGTCCACCATAAAATGGTCCTGCAATCATTCCGGCAAGAAACAAAGGAATATCAAAAAAACTAATTCTAAATTCACCATCACCAATGGAAAAAACCGATTTAAATACTACACCCAAAGCCAATAAAATTGAAAGAATTGCAAGTCGTTTCGTTGTCATCTTAAACATCATCTTTATCCTCCATTTGTTTAATTTTATATATTATACTAAAAAAAATAAAAATGCTATTTAAAATAGCATTTATTTTTCTTTTAAATCGAAAATCATTTTTAAAGCACTCTTTTCAAGTCTAGAAACTTGTGCTTGTGATATTCCTAATTCTTCTGCAATTTCCATTTGTGTCTTATTGTCATAATACCTACTATAAATAATTCCCTTTAATCGATCATTTAATTTAGCAATTCCTTCTTCAATAATCATTTTATTGAGTTTGGTTTCTTCGCTTTCCGCATTGTCTGCTATTTGATCAATTAAATAAATTTCATCACCACCATTATTATAAATTGGTGTATAAATAGAAACGGGTTCCTGAACAGCTTCTAAAGCAATAACAATATCAATTGTATCAACACCAAGATACTCTGCCATTTCCTCAATTGTTGGTTCCTTACCACTTTCCATAAAATATTTTTCTTTATATTGAAGAGCTCGATACGCAGTATCTTTAATGGATCTACTAATTCGAACTACCGAATTGTCTCTTAAGTATCTTCTAATTTCACCAACAATCATCGGTACCGCATAAGTTGAAAATTTAACTCCATGTGAAAAATCAAAGTTATCAATTGCTTTAATTAATCCCATCGCTCCTACTTGAAATAGATCATCTAGGTCTACCCCTCTGTTATTAAATTTTTTGATTACGCTTAAAACTAGTTTAATATTACCTTCCACTAGTCTATCTCGAGCCTCATAATCACCATTTTGACTTTCTTTGATTAACATCATTGTTTCTTCTGGTGGTAGCACTTTTAGTTCTAAAGTATTTACCCCCGTAATTTCTACTTTATTACGCATAAATTCACCCTCCAAATAAAGTATGCGTAATTATTGATGATTTTATGCATTTTTTTATTATTTTATAAAATGAAGCAAATTATAGGATGAAAAATATTAGGCGATTTTTACTAATTGTTCAATATCTTGACGCATCTTTTCAATTATTCGTTTTTCTAGTCGAGATATGTATGATTGTGATATTCCCATCTTATCAGCTACTTCTTTTTGGGTAAGAGGCTCTACTCCAAATAATCCATATCTCATAATAATAATTTCTCTTTCTCTTTTTGACAATCTATCTAAAGCATAATATAAATTTCTAATATCTTCTTCTTCTGAAAGTTTTGTTAAAGCAAGTGGTTCACTAGAGCCAATAATATCTGATAAAATCATCTCATTTCCTTCGGAATCGATGCTTAACACTTCATCTAATGAATACTCTTGGCGACTTTTTTGGGTTTTCCTTAAATACATTAAAATTTCATTTTCAATACAACGTGAAGCATATGTAGCCAGTTTGATGTTTTTCTCCATTTTAAAGGTTTGTATTCCTTTGATTAATCCCATAGAACCAATGCTAATTAAATCTTCCATATTTATTTTTGTTGATTCAAATTTTTTAGCAATAAAAATGACTAATCTTAGATTATGTTCAATCAAAGTATTTCGTGCTTCAATATCACCATCTTTTACTAATAAAAGCAAGCGTGTTTCTTCTTCTTCTTCTAATGGTTGTGGCAAAAGATTATTACTATTTATATAATAACAAGGTGACTGAATATTTTTAAAAAAAATTAAATCTAATAGTTTTTTAATTAGTTTTATCATGAATAGATTCTCCTATTGAATTATTTAAAATGATGTCATACTCAATTTCATCAACAAAAACATAGTAAACTTGATACAATTTTTTTTTAACTTCGAGGGTTGGTCCTTTATAAAGAGGAACTTTTTTTTCTTCAAAAATACTCTTTATGGCGGTCATACCTTCTAAAATAAACTCATTATTCAAAAATTTCTTTTTTATAAAAACAATGGGAATATTTTGATAGGTAGCTAAATTCCCTGTATCTAAATAAGCTTTTAAAGTACGCTTATTTAATTGAATATCATATAAGTTTTCATTTTCTTTTTTAAAACGATCTTTATAATTTTGAACTAAATATAAAACAACAACATAGACTACTGTTAAAATAAGAGGAAGTATACTTTTTACTTCAAAAACCACTAAGCAGCCAATAAAAGTCATATTTAAAAGATAGAAAATAACAATTTTAATCAGTTTTTGTTTAAGGTCACTTTTTTGAAATGCTATCATTCCAATAATAATCCCCATAAAATAGCGAATAAAAAAATAAAATTGATATGGTAGAAAATACAAAAGTAATAGCAAAACAGATAATATTAAAGATATTGAGACTCTTATCATAGATAGTTTTTCTTTAAAAATTAAGGCAATTGTTTTAATAAAAACGAAATTTACTAAAATTGTTGATAAAATCAATAGATCGATATAGATGATCATTTTTAAACACCATAAGTATTATACATCTTTTGAATGACTTATTTTGTCATAACTAACAAGTTAAATGAATTATTTTTATAAAAAATAAAAGAAGTAGAATCGATTGAACCTCGTTCATTCTACTTCTTTTTATCATTTTATAATTTTTAATTTTGCTTTTTCGTCTTATTTATCTACTAGTGAACCATCTTTTCTTGTAAATTTACCACAAAGTATCATAATAAAATCTACAAGAGCGCCAATGCCAAATAATCCACCTGTGCATAAATAAAGAATGCCTGTGCCTATTTTTCCAACAAGAAAACGGTGAATACCAAGAACTCCAAGAAACCAGCAAATTAAAGCTAAACCAACTTTATTCATTTCATTTTTCCATCCTTTCCTATAAATGTCTATTCCCTCGACTTTATTTTACAACCATAGTATTATTATACTATAAAATCTCTTTTTATGCCACAAATTGTATAATATTTTAGGCATATTATTTATTATTCTAACGTTTTACCATTATATAAATTATAAATAATATTAAAAAGTTTAGCCATTTTGTTGGTACTTTCTAATTCTTCTAAATTTTCTTCTTCTTGCGTCTTCATTATTTTTTGATAAAAATTACGCATTTTATTTTTTGTCGCAATGACGACTGATTTGGTCTCTTCTTCTTTAGCAAGGTCATATACCAAATCAATAAAGTCTTGATAATGATATAACTTTGTATCATCCATCTCATATCTTAGACCCATAAACTCTAAAACAAAAAGCAAATAAGTTATTTCATCTACAACTTGATAATTATGTTTTTTAATCATTTCATTTAAATATTTCATTAGAGTTTTATTTTCTTCATTTTGATTGGTTACTAAATACTGAATAAATTTTTGAGCTAAAAGTTGTAAATTACTACTTGGATAAAACGTAAATATAGAACCTAACAATTCTTTAAAATACTTTTGGGCATCATGATAGCCTCTTTGAATATTTTTTTTAATGACCTCATGCCTAAAATCCATAAAAGAACCAAGATTGATTTTAGGTTTAAGATAGATGACATTAGGTAAATCAATGAGATAACTATTTTGTGGTTTAGTACCAAACATTCCTAAGTCAATTGCAATAACTTTATCCGCTCCTAAAGCAAAACAAAAATCAATAGGTAAATTATTTTTATAAAAACCATCAATATATTTCTTATCATTGATTTTCTCAATTGGGAAAACGGGGTAGCAAGCACTTGAAGCATGAATGAATGGTAATACCAAATGTTCATCAATCTTTTTCATATCAATTTTTTCTTCAACTAGTTTAGGAAAATCTACACAAATAGTTCCAAATTCACAAGCACTTTGTTGAATCTTAACCGGATCGATATACTTTTTACACAGTTCTTTAAAAGGAGTAATTTTGACTCCCTTTAGCGTACCAAACGTTTTTAAAAATTTAAAAATATGATCTGGATTTAGTTCAGTTAATAATTCTTTATTCAAATCCATACCATTTAACATGATTTTATCATTACTAATTTCTAACCATAACTTTTCTAATTCTTCAATATCATCCGTTACAACCAGTGCTCCATTAATTGCACCTACCGAAGTACCCGTCACAACATCAAAATGCCAATTTTTTTCTTTTAAATATTTTAAGATGCCCACTTGGTAAGCCCCTAGTGAACCACCTCCTGCCAGTGCTAATCCAATCTTCATTATTCAAAACCTCTTGATTGTTGTAATTTATTAAAGAAAACAGCTGCACTAAGGGGAACTTTGCGCATTTTTCTAATCGGTAATTCCGCTCTCATAAAAGCTTGACCTCGCTTTTTAATATTGTTTAAATCGCGATCTATCAAAACTTTCTGACCAAATTCTTTCCCATACAAAACGCCAACATCAAACATTTTATTTAAATTTTCTGTTTGAAATGAATAAGTAGAAATACCATTGTCACATCTTGCGGCAATATCTACATCTAATACAACTGTATCGCTATTGATCAATTTTAATGGTGGTAAATATCTTGGATAGCAGTGTAAAATGATTAACAAATCGACATGACAACTAAAAAAGGGAAAAACTGGAATATTATCAGTTGCACCACCATCTAAATACAATCTTTTATATTCTTTTCGATATAGCCCATTCACAAATGGAAAAGTTACTGTAATATTAATCGCTTTATATAAATCCTCTTGAGGGGTTTTGTTATCAATATAAAAATAATGCGTTGATAAGCTATTTAAGCAAGTACCAGTTACATAAAGGGGAACTCTAATTTCATTATGATTATTGGTAAGTTCATCTAAAACTTGATCAACTAACTTATTTTTTAAGTTTAATTTTAAATTAGACGTGTTTTGAAAATTACTATTGCGATACATATATTCCAAATAATCTAAATTATCATTTGATAAAGCAAGACCATTCATTGCGCCAATAGATGAACAAGACATCAATGCTATTTCTTCTGGTTTGAGGTAATTTAATAACCCTTTTAAAAAACCAGCTTGTGCAGCACCTCTTGCAAAACCGCCTCCTAATACTAATCCTATTTTCATAATCTTATCCCTCAATACTCACTCTTGAACGCATTTTTAAAATGGTTAGAGTCAAAACATTTAGTGCAACAACAATTGATATAGCAAAGCATATATATATCAAAAGACGAGCTTGAGGTATTTGTTGTAACCCTATCTTAGATACAAAAGATAGAATAAATAAAACTGTTGAAAAAATAACTAAAATCAAAACATATATGGATGTTGAAAAAATATTAAATCTTTTAATAGTTAAAAATCTCACAATTCCCGCAAAAAATTCAAAGAGAATAACTAGTGGATAATAATATCCAAGCAATAATATTTTATTTTCCATTTCTATTTTAAGTATTTGTTCATTTTGATAAGATACCATCATTAAAATGGAAAAAATGATGAATATTGTAAAACTTTTTAAAAATAACAGTTTATTTTTATTGGCACTTTTTAATAAAAAATCACAAATAAAAAACAACAAACTAAAAAGAACAATAAATGCCCATGGTGTTAAATGAATATTTATTCCTGCTGCATTTACTAAAATAATATCCACAATCATTAAAATAACAAAAATATTAAATGAAACAATAAAAAGTAATTGACGAATGGTTAAAAATAACCAGTTAAATAAATTTACTCTTTTATCTAAAAACTGTTCTTTTTCAAAGTAGGTACCGCAATAAGGACATTTCGTTCCCACACCTCTCATAATAAAATTACACTCTTTACAATACATCGCATTCTCCTAATATATTCATATATATCCATACATTTTAATATTATAACATTTTTCGCTATAAAGTTCAATTTTATTGATATATAATATTGCAAGTTCTTATCTATTATAGTATTTATATTTTTTTCATTATTATTTATAAAAAGAAAGAATAATTTTAATGCTATATGGATGTATCCTTTATCATCGTATAATTGATAAGCAAAATGCCTCCTCTTTTTATTTGATTCATTTGAACAACTTTATATCCTCGTTTTATAAAAAAAGGTTTCGCAACAAGAGATGCATGTGTAACAATCCTTCCCGTTACTTTCTGCTCTAATCTATCACAAATAGCCGTTGCTACTCCTTTGTTTTGATAATTTGGATGAACGTACAAACGATCAAGATATCCTGTATGACTGATATCACCAAAACCGATAATCATTCCCTCGTCAATAGCAACCAAACTATCGTGTTTTTGAAAAGACTCATCCCATTTTTTTAAATCTATCTTACCGGTTGCCCAAACATTTTTTTGTTCTTTCGTGTAATATTTTGGATCTATCGCATGAACTGTATTATAAAATAGTTTTGCTAATTCTCCGCAATCTGATGACTGATATTGTCTAATTATCATTGTTACTCCCTTTCAAATTTTTAAGTTTGTGTTGTAAAAGTATAATACTAAATTAAAAACACCCAAAAGGGTGCTTTTAATTTATTTAAATCTATTTTGAAGCCAACTAGGAACTTTGGTTTCCTTAGTTTCTTTGGCATCGTTTTTAGTTGACCCACTTTCGACATATGGTGTCCTAGCGACAGTTTCTTGTTGTGGTCTAGTATAATTATAGGTATTGTGAGTTGTTTGATAACTTCTATTCACTTCTTCTTTCACAATATTTTCTGTTTCCGTTTTATTAATTGTATCAAAGCCAGTAGCAATAACTGTTACAACAACCTCACCATTTAATTCAAGATTAAACCCTGTACCATGGATAATTTCAATTTCAGTTGATGAAGCATTTCTAATTTCAGAAATTACATCTTCCACTTCTTTCATTGTGATATCAGCATCACTTGTGATTTGAACAATGGCATCGGTTGCACCATTAATATCCACTTCTAATAAAGGACTGCTAATTGCCATTCTAGCAGCTTCAACCGCTCTATTTGGCCCACTAGCAATACCAATTCCCATCAAAGCTGTACCTTTACCTTGAAGTACTGTTTTGACGTCCGCAAAATCTACATTGATTAATCCTGGTAAAGTAATGATTTCAGAAATTCCTTGCACACCACGCCTTAAAACATTATCAGCCTCACTAAAAGCATCTAAATAAGTCGTATTTGTCCCAATAATTTCTAATAATTTATCATTTGGTACAATAACCAAAGTATCTACATATGGACGCATTTGTTCAATTCCTACAATAGCTTGTTGCATACGTCGCTTTCCTTCAAAACCAAATGGTTTGGTCACAACACCAACAACGACACATCCTGCCTCTTTAGCATACCTAGCAATAACAGGAGCAGCACCAGTTCCTGTACCTCCTCCCATACCTGCAGTAATAAAAACTAAATCGGTATCTTTAAGGACTTCCCTAATTTCCGCTTCTGATTCTTCGGCTGCACGACGTCCAACATCTGGATTTGCACCTGCCCCAAGACCTTTTGTAAGTTCTGTACCGATAGGAATTCTAACTTCAGCCTTCGATAATCTCAACACTTGACAATCGGTATTAATTGCAATATATTCCACACCACGAACATCATTATCAATCATTCGGTTTACGGCATTACCACCACCGCCACCAACACCAATAACTTTTAAGACCGGTTTTGCTGAAAACATATCTTTTGGTTGATTCATAGTATTCCTCCTCACTTATTTGTGTATGCTATTATAACACACTTTTTCTATTAATTCAACTAATTTATTTAATATTTCCAATTCTCATAACATCACGTGCAATCATTAATTCTTCATTAGTAGGTACAACTAAAACTTTAATTTTAGCATCAGGCTTACTAAGTTCTAAGAATTGACCCTTTATTTGATTTTTTTCTTCATCTATTTCAATTCCAAAAGGTTCTTTTAGTCTTGCACATATATTATGCCTAGTTTCTGGTGCTTTCTCACCAATACCTGCAGTAAAAATAATCGCATCAACTCCACCCATATAAGCATAATAACTACCAATATAGTCAACGATTTTCTTTTCTTGCATTTTTAAAATCAAATCCGCTAACTCATTTCCTTCTGCTTGAGCTTTTCTTAAATCCCGTGCATCACTTGATTTTTTATAAAAACCAATATAGCCAGACTCTTTATTTAAAATACGATTGACTTCTTCGGCGGTTTTATTTTCTTTACGACAAATAAAATCTACCACCGCAGGATCAATTGTCCCTGATCTTGTTCCCATAGGAACTCCATCAAGTGGTGTAAGTCCCATTGTCGTATCTACACATTTTCCATATTTAACAGCGGCTAAACTTACACCATTGCCCATGTGACAAGTAATAAGCCGTAAACTTTCAAGGGGCTTGTTGAGATGCTTTGCTGCTTCATAAGATACATATTTATGAGATGTTCCATGAAATCCATATTTTCTCACACCATATTTTTGATACCATTCATAAGGTACTGCATACATATAGGCTTCTTTTTCCATTGTTAGATGAAAGGAAGTATCAAAAACCCCTACATTAGGAACCTTGGGTAAAGCTTTCATAAAAGCTCTTACCCCCATTAAATTAGCAGGATTATGAAGCGGACCTAAATCATTCACTGATTCAATCTTCTTAATAGATTCTTCTGTCATTAAAACCGAATCATGATAGAATTCACCACAATGTAAAATACGATGACCTACTCCAGAAATTTCTTCAAGGCAATGTACAATCTTTTTTTCTATTAACACCTTTAATAACATTTCAACCGCATCTTGATGATTTTGAATTGTAACATCTTCTTCTTCTTTTAGACCATGATATTTAATTGTAAAATGAGGATCTTTTAACCCTATTTTTTCAAATAAACCTTCGGTTATTACCTCTTCTTTAGGCATTTCTAACAATTGAAATTTTAATGACGAACTTCCCGCATTAACTGCCATAATTTTACTCATATTTATGCCTCCATTTTAAATATGCTATTTATATTATTATATCATATTGATGATTTTTTTTCAATTAATATAATATTGATTTTAAAAGTTACATTTTTATTGATATTTTTATAGAATCAATATTTTCCTATCTATTATCCAATACTATATCCGTTCATACGAATGAAACTATCTTTGATTGAAAAGATATAAAACACTGATTTATTATCAGTGTTTTATTTATTATATTATGCAAGTCTTGAAAGACGAGTTCTAGCATGTTTGTTACCATTATCAGCCGCTTTTTGATACCAAGAGAGAGCAAGATTTACATCTTTATCTACGCCTTTTCCATATTCATAAAAGCTTCCTAACATATCTTGAGCCCAACCATTCCCTTTTTCAGCCGCCTTTTGATACCAATTGATTGCTTGTTGATAATCTTGTTCTACTCCATATCCATATTGATAACATTCACCAAGTTTATTCATAGCCCCTTCAATATTTTGCTCAGCAGCTTGTTGATACCAATTGATTGCTTGTTGATAATCTTGTTCTACTCCGTTACCATTGTAATAGCAATTGCCTAAATTATATTTAGCAATATGATGACCTGCTAAAGCAGCTTGTTGATACCAATTGATTGCTTGTTGATAATCTTGTTCCACTCCACGACCATAGTTATAACAATCACCTAATCTATTCATTGAATTTTTATTACCTGCTTCCGCTGACTTTGTAAAATATTCCACTGCTTTGGCTTCATCTTGTTCCACTCCATCACCATAGTAATAGCAATTCGCAAGTTTATTTTGAGCCCATTCATTTCCATCAAGAGCTGCTTTTGTATACCATTTCACAGCTTCTTCAAAATCTTTCTTGACTCCTTCACCATATGCAAAACAATCACCAAGTGAAGATGCTGCAAGCGTATTGCCAGCCTCAGCCGCTTTTTGATAATATGAAACAGCCTTGGCTTCATCTTTGGCTACCCCACGGCCATAGTAATAGCATTCTCCTAAATAATATAATGCCCATATACTATCCATTTGAGCTGCCTTTTCAAAATATTTCATCGCTTCTTCAAAATTTTGAACAACTCCTTCACCGCGATAATAGCAGTTCGCAAGGGATTCGGTTGCATAAGGATGATTTTGTTTCGTTGCTTGACGATACCAATAGACAGCTTTACGATAATTTCTTGGCACACCTTGTCCAAAATAAAAACAGTCTGCAATTGCATTTTGTGCCTCTACATATTCAAGCATTGCCGCAAGTTCAAAATAATATGCTGCCTTTTTTTCATCTTTAGCAACTCCAAGACCTGCTAAATATAAGTTAGCAAGCGTAAATTCTGCTAGTGCATAGTCAACTTTTGCCAATTGTTCAAGGTATAGGATTGCATTTTCATAATCTTCTTTTTCTATACATTCTTTTGCTAGTTGATACTTGTCTTCTGTACTTAATTGATTCTCAATGTTTTCTAAATCTTCTTTTTTTGCCATAATCTTTTTTTCCTCTACTTGTTATATTTTATTTTTAGCTGACTATTTCAATCTTCTCATACCCAAAATAGCCGTATATAATTATACCATCTTTTAATTTTTTTAAAACTTATTTGCTGATAAATTTTAGATAAAAAAAGGGATGAATTTTCACATCAAAATTCATCTTTTTCCTATTTATTAATTGATTTAATATCCTAGTTTTTTATAATGCTCTAAAAGTTCTAAAAATCTTTGATAATGCACAACTTCACGTTGTCTTAAGAATAAAAGGGGTTGAATGACTTCTGGATCAGTTGCTTGTCTAATTAAATTTTCATAAACGGCTCTTGCCTTTTGTTCTGCTGCCATATCCTCAACAATATTAGCAATGACATCACCTGTTGCCGAAATATAGGCGGTTGTGAAAGGAACCCCGGATGCATTTTCTGGAAACAAATCTTTTCCATGTTCTGTATAATATGCATCTAATCCAGCTGCTTTAATTTCATCAATGGTAGCACCTTTCATAAGTTGACTGATCATTGTTTGTAACATTTCAATATGTGCAAGTTCTTCGGTTCCAATATCATTTAATAGTGATTTTCCATACTCATCTGGCATTGTTACTCTTTGATTCAAATAACGAATAGCTGCTCCTAGTTCGCCTTGTGGTCCACCATATTGACTTGCAATAATTTTTGCCATTTTTAAATCTTTTTTTGTAATATTAACTGGATACTCCAAAATTTTATCATATAAAAACATTATTTTCCCATCCCTTCAAATGGCCAACCTTTCTGCCATTTCCAAACTTTACCTTTGTTTGCCTCTGAATCAAGTGTAAGTGGCCCCCACTTTTCTTCATAGAGTTTTTTCGCTTGATTGTATTCATCTAAATATTTATCAAATAATTCTTTTGTTACAACATCATTTGGGTGCGTATCTAAATAAAGTTGCAAATCAATTAAAGCAAATTGATATGCTCTAAGTAAATTTAAGGGATTGTTTTCATCAAGTTTTCTTGGAACATAGTTTCCAAAAGGATCATACAAAGTTGCATCCATATTGCCTTTTGATAAGCCATCAATAGCAACATAATATTTTAGATTTTTACTATTATTAGGATTTTGACTTTGATACAATCTAATTAAATTTAAATAATTTTGATTCATTTTTTTACCTCCTAAAACAATGTATGTATTAAAATTAAAAAAGGAATGGGCTAATCTAAAATTTCCCATTCACATTCTAATTCAATATTGTATTTATTTAGAGCATCTAATTTAATTTTAGAAATCAATTGCGTCATATCTAAGTAAGTAGCATGACCTGTATTGACTAAATAATTTGTATGAGCATTGCTTACCATTGCTCCAGCAAGTTGATAACCGCGATACCCCAAATCATCAATTACTTTCCAAGCCTCATAATTCGTACCATTTTTAAAAGTAGAACCGGCCGATAACAAATGTAAAGGTTGCGTTTCCTTTTTTCTTCTTCTAAGAGTTGCGATCTTTTCAAGCGGTAATTTTTTGATATGGGCTTCTTCAACCTCAATTAAGGCTCCTACTATAATTCCTTTTAAATCTTGAAATTTACTATGACGATAAGAAAAGTCTAATTCTTCTTCTTTGTAAGTTTGAATCGTCCCTTGTTCGGTTAGATAAGTTACCTCTTTTACAATATCCTTCATTTGCACCCCATATGCACTTGCATTCATATAAATAGCACCACCCAAAGTACCAGGAATGACACTTAAAAATTCAATTTTCGTATAGCCTTGTTTTGCTAAAAACATTGCTAATTTACTATCATTCATACCAGCTTGTACAATAAATTTATTATTTGTTATTTTAGTCACTTTAGATAATTTTTTTAAACTTATCACAACCATTTCAAAATCTTTATCTGCTGCTAACACATTAGATCCATTGCCAATAATAAAATATGCTATTTTATTTTCAATTAAATACCGAAAACCAATCAATAAATCATCTAAGGTTTTAGGGCTGTACAAACAGGCGATTTGACCCCCAATTTTAAGCGTAGTTAAATCTTTAAAAGAAATATGAGTATGTATCTCCCCTAAAAAATTATTGTTCACATATTCTATAAATTTTTCAATCTGATTCATCTTTTTCTCCCCTATTCATAACTTTTACGATTTCTTGATAAAACTTATCATTTACATCACCTATTTGATAATGTTTTAATTTTTCCAAATAAGAATCATACTTTCTAATCGTTTCATCAAGTGCTTCATTTAAACTTAAATAGTCAAAATCTTTTTCATCTATCATTTGAATCAGTCCTTCATCACATAGACTTTTGGCATTATAGTATTGATGATGATGCGTTACATTAGGAGAAGGAATAATAATAGAAGGCGTATGCGTGCCTAAAATTTCAAATAAAGTGGTAGAACCGGCTCTAGCAATGACAATTCCTGCCTTACTTATTTCTTCTAATAAATTATTGGTAAAAGGTTTAATTAAAAAATTGAATCTAACAGGAATAGTAGAGACGATCTCATCATAATATTTTTTTCCACTAATCAGCGTTATTGTATAATTTTTGGCAAAGGGGCTATTCATAAATTCTTTCATGACGTGATTTATTTGATACGAACCCAAAGAACCAGATGTTACTAAAATATTTTTTTTATCTAAAAAAGCACTTTTTTTGACCTTTAAAGCATCCATATATCTAGGATTACCAATCCATTTTGTCTTAAAAGGATATTTTTCTAATCCAACCGTCTTCTTAAAGGTTGTAAGAATCAAATCTGTTTTTTTAAGATTTATTTTATTGGCAAAGCCAATGACACTATTTTGTTCATGAATAATGGTTTTTAGTTTTAATTTATTGGCTATATAAATACTGATGCCACTAATATATCCTCCCATTCCAACTACCAAATCAACTTTTTCTTCTTTCAAAATCTTTTTAATGGTTGATAAAACCTTCCAATCATAATAGATTGTTTTACAGTAGTCTGTTATTTTTGTAGGTTTCCCATAAGCCTTCAAATAATATATTTTCGTAATATTGATATTATTTTTCAATATATCATACTTTTCATCTTTACTTGTAGCAATAAAAATAATTTTAACATTTTTACTTCTACTTTTTATTTCTTGAATAAAACTTAAAGCAGGAGTAATATGACCCAAAGTTCCTCCACCGCTAAAAGCAATAACCACCTTTATCTCACCTCTTCCGTATATTGACTGATATTGATAATTAAACCAAGAAACATCAGGGTTAACACTAAACTAGATCCTCCATAAGAAAGAATAGGTAAAGTAATTCCTGTTACTGGTAAAAGACCAATTACAACACCAATATTAATAAATACTTGTGTAAAAAGAGACAAACCAATACCCAGCGATAGAAATTTTAAATATTTATTATCAACATGAAGCGATATTTTAACTGCTTCAATGACAATATATAAAAAGACGCCAATTACAAGCAAACCACCAATTAAACCAAATTCTTCACATATAATAGCAAAAATAAAATCGTTTTGTGGTTCTGGTAAAAAGAAATGTTTTTGCATACTATTGTTATAACCTAGACCAAACAAACCACTAGGTGCGATGGCAAACAACGATTGAATGCTTTGAAAACCACTTCCTAACGGGTCACTCCAAGGATCTAAAAAAGCAAATATTCTTTCTAATCTATAAGGAGCACTCGCAATTAAAGCTATGATTCCAATAATACCTAGACCCAATAAAATTAAAAAATACTTCAGTGGAACTCCTGCATTAAATAGCAATAAAATACAAGAAACGACCAAAACCAACCCAGTTCCAAAATCTGGTTGTAACATAATAAGACCAAAAGCACTAACAATTAAGATCAGCATTTTGATAAATTCTATAGGTTTTTTTAAATCTTTATGATGGTTGCTTAAATATTTTGCAATAAGTAAGATAATCGCTAGTTTCATGAATTCAGCAGGTTGAATGGAAAATGAACCAAAACCAATCCAACTTCTTGCTCCTCCTCTTACAACCCCAATTCCAGGAATTAAAACTAAAATTAACATAATCAATGCGGCAACATATATATAAGTTGTAGCTTTATATATTTTTCTGATATCAATATGAATAAATAAAATCATAATTGCAATTCCAATTATGGCAAAAATCAATTGTCTTTTTAAAAAATATGCCTTATCATCATATCGATATAAAGCAACAACATTACTAGCACTATAAACCATAAAAAGACCAAAGATGACTAACATAATAATTATAATAAATAATTTTCGATTGATGCGATGTTTTATCATATTTGTTTCACCACTTCATTATATGATAAGAATCCATTATTATGAAAAAACCTAACCTTTAATCTAATTAAAAGTTAGGTTTATTTTGCTTTTCATCTGATGTTAAGAAAAGACCATCATCCTCCGAAAATGGTCTTAACCGGTATTTTAGCAGTACCATTTATATTATAACATATTTTTTTTAATTTGTCAAAGTTTTTTATAAATTTTTCTTAAAATGATAAGATAATGTGAAGTTCTTGAATTTTTAATTGATTATTGTTTTTCTTACCTCTGACATTGCAGGCTTATAAATCGTAGTAGATTCTAATAATTGAACAGCATATAACGATATAGATTCTGGCATAATAATGGAAAACTTTATTTGTTCTAGACTATACGTTTGTAAGATGGAACTTAAATTAAAATAAACTACATTCTTTCCTACAGCATCATCATCTATGGCATCAACAAAAATGATTTGATCATCAATCATAACGCTTAATTGAATTTTGCCCATACTTTCACAAATCCCATTCTTTTCTATAAACTGAGTAGCAAGCATAAAAGTTTTGCCATCATGTCGAATATCACCTTGTAATTTTGTATTCAAGGTATAAGTGATGTAGTTTTCATGTATAACAAAATGGGATTGATTACTAAAATCTGTTTGATAACGCATACCATTTGATTTAGCAATAACTTCTACTTCTTTCAAATGAATTTCATTGTATGAGGTATTATCAATTTTAAAATAATTATAATCAAAAGAACTAAAATCAACTTCATAAATTTTATTTTCTAATGTATCAACATAAATGGTATCAACGAACTGCCAAACAATACCATCTTGACTACCATAAATAGCTACACTGCCTAAATTATATCCTAAAGTTAACCTTAAAGCATTTAATCCAAATTTCATTTCTTTAGAAACAATTATACTATTTTGCTCTTCATCATCAAACAAATAGAATATTCCATTTTGAATTTTGGCATCAGTTGCCACAAGATCAAAAAGATGATAGGTTGTTTCATCAATAAATGTAAAACTATTCTCTTCATCTTTTATCAAATCAGTATGTCGAGAAGGAGTAACTGAATATATTCTGCTTTGCTTACTTGACTCAATCATAACTTGATCTATTAAAGTATCTTCAATCGGAATATTAGCAAACCCTTCATTATTTCTAATTCCTTCAACAAAGTCAAAAGTAGTCGAATTATAATATCCCGCATAAATAATATAATTTATAATTTCATTTTCTACTTTACTACATATACCATTAGGTGGAGTAATGACAAAATAATATATTTCTGAAACTTCTTCCTCATTACCTAGAAAATCTTGAAATGTTTCAACAGGAAAGGCTGGTGTTTGTAAATCCCAAAGCGTAAAAGCACTTAATTGTAATTGGGATATCTTTTCATCTTTTACCTTATAAGTTCCTACAATTCTATCTGTCTCCACTCCATTTACCATTTTTCGATAATAAACATCAATAACAGTACCTAAATCTAAGGTTCTATCTATAATATTCGTGTGGTTACCATCAAAACTTTGTTGTTTAAATTGTAAAAGAAAATCTTTATTTAAGGAAAGGTTACTAGACGGATTTTCTTCAATTCCACTATTATAAATATATGAAGTTTCCTCATTTGTATTTTTATGATTTACAATATATTTAAAAGTATAAATACCATCCTCTGGCAAAATTTCTTCTGTAACTGAAGCTGTATTTTCTCCCACAATTAACTCTGAATTGCTAATTGAAGTAGCAATAACTAAATATCCTGTTATTTTTTCAGGAGCGATATAATATAAATACATATTATCAAAATATTTTTCAATTGGTATTTCTGTAATTTGTTTTTCCTCACCAATTAAATTTATTATAAAAGCCTCAACATATGCCTCGCCAACAAAATTATCCTCTTTGCTAACTGTAAATACATATCCCCTATTATTGTTAATGGGAATTTGAATGGTTTGATTAAGCAGATTTTCCTCATAATAATCTTTCATATATGAATCTGGAAAACTAGTTACTATTTTAGTACCAGGAGCTTCTACTAATTCAATTAAAAAACTCCATCTTGCATAAAAAGTAAGTGAGGCAGTAATCTTCATATCAGATTCTTGAATTGAATCTAAACTTTCACCATAAGCATTTTCACTATTCGCATTAGAAACCAAATAAAATCCCGTAAACACATAACCAAAAAGAGTAGCACTTTGAATCCAATCATTGATTTCATTGATTAAATCGCTTGTAAAGAAATCTTTAAAGCTAGTATTCTCAACTAATCGATATACTTTTTGTTCGGATTCAATAAAATGATGGTTAAAATCACCACATTGTAAATCTAATGTTATTGTATATATAATAGGAAAAACAATAGATATATTCATTTCTCCTGTTATTAAATTACTAGGAACATATATTTCATAATATTTTACATTATCAATAAATGTATCTATTTGATTCATATTATCATCATAAACTCTAATTCCATTAAAATCATTTAATAAATCATAAGTTTGACTGCCAATATTGATAATAAATTGATTAGGAATGCTACTATAATTCGCTTTTGAAACAATTTTAAAATAGTAATCACTGCTACTTGAAGCGTAAGTTATACACTCCATATTGGCTCCTATTGTAGTATAAGAAACACTATACTGATCAATTACTTTAAAATAAATGACTTGTTTTTGAGTTGGGTCATCTTTTAACGTAACTGTGATTTGATAGACTTGATTCGAAACTTGATTAACAATTAAATCACCACTGCTTTTTATTGTACCATATGTTGATTCATATGTTACATACTCAGCATTTGTATCATCATAATATTGCGTATTATCAAAATCATTTACTTTTTGAATGATTGGAATAAATTTAGTAATTGATCCTGCTCTTAATAAATAAGGATTATCTTTCGTTACACCCAACGTTTCATCAATACCTGCTAAATAATAATTGATAGGTGGTGTGTATTCCGCAAAAGTGACCCCTTCTAACTTCTTTTTGTTTGCTTTTAAACTAAACTTTAGACAAGATTCATCATAAAAATTACCACTACCGATTTTAAAAGATAAATAAAAAGTTTGATCTTCTTTTAATAATTGATTAGGAACCCAGGTAATGGTATAAACAGTATATGCATCGACAATTTCATACGTATAGTTGAATTCTCCAATTCCAATGATGGAATCATTTTCTACAATTGTTTCATTGCCATTAGAATCCCATAAAGTATTTAAATATATAGGGATTTCTTTTTTCACTTTAAATTGGAGTTGCATATAAGGCATATTATCATATATTTTTACAATATATTCTCTAATGACGGAAATATCCTTGATTACCTCACTACTCCCTATTTCTTCATAACCGCTTTGAATTAAATTAAAAGGATAATTTACATTCTTTAAATACGTTTTCCCATCTGAGGTCTTTCTATCATATACATACTTATTATCTTGATCTATATAATATGTTTCCAAAAATTCAATATTATTCTTTTCATTACTAGTATCTTTTTCTTGATTATAAATAATGATTTCACCTAAATCGAACCATCCATCATTATACATTGCCTCAAAGTCATCGTATTCATTTGGACTCCTACTGCTACCTTCTTCTTTGGCATTGATCCAAATATTGATAATATTTGTCCTTCGATCATTATTTTGTCCAATATAATCAAGCGAAACGATATTACTAGTACCACCATTGTTTATGTTAAAATATTCATTTGATTTTAAAACTGGCAATATTTTTATTCCCATTCCATCATCATTATTCAATCCAGTTAAAATACTTGTAATACGCACATTTTTACCACTTACTTGTTGTCTTGAAAAATCTAAGGCAATTCCTAAATCAGAAGAAACATGAGTTACATTTTGCAAAACATAATAACTTCTATTGCAACTACCTCTATTTGTAATTGGATAATTATTACTTGCAGTATTGAGATAGGAGTTTGTATAACAATTTTCTATTTGTATATTACTCGATTGATAATGATAAACCATTCCACTTGCAAATGAATCACCATTTTGAGAGATTGAATCTAACAAAGAGTCTACAACTACACAATGATTGACATACATTGTTGTTGATGTTAGATGTGAACAAATTCCGGCAACATAGGCATTATCTTTACGTGGAGTTGCCAAATCAGTGGCGGAATTAGAAGTTGCCACAATTTTAGATCCATATACATAACAATCATTTATATAATGCGTTCCCGCCCAAGTGGCTGCTCCTAAAATACCTGATGCAAAAGCCTCAATTCGCTCATTGCCCAAACATTGAATAGTGCTATGATATACGTTAGAACTTTCAATATATACTGTATTAAATGAATCTGAAGTATAACATGCTCCCACTAAACCCGAAACATATATATCAGGATTTCCATATATAATTGTTGTGGTTGCCCTTCCATCTATTAAAGCATTTTTAACCATACAATTAGAAAGGATGATTTTTTCCGTATCTGTCTTAGCATTATTTTTAATAAATCCAATTAAACCACCACAAAAAGCACTATCTGGACTTTCATGACCTTGCATTTGAATGCTATCTGTATCTAAATTTGAACCAATATAGGATGATGCCTCAACACGAGATACTTGATAAATTCGCCCAATTAGACCACCAGTATAGTTTTCTCCTCTATAATCTCCTCCCCCTGGAATAGTGTTTTGAATGGATTCGATTTTCGTTGTTGTCCCCATTTGTTTTTGATTTTTAAAATCATACCCGTCTATCTTAATATTATGCATTGTAGCATTTGGTCCTCTAAAATCACCAATAAAGCCACCACAATATGTATTATTGGTATCAACTTGAGCATTTTTAGTTTCATAAGATAAACTTCTTGATTGAATTGATCCATTATTTAAATACAATGCTATATTTGAATAACTTGTTCCCATCGAATAACCGATAAAACCACCAGTTGATAGATCACCGATTCCTAAAGACCCTATTTCTCTAATTGCTAAAACATCCGCATGATTAGCATAGATATTTATATTTTTAAAGGTATACGCAAAAGTTTCTTTGGATATTACACCAAATACTAATCCTGCAATACAGTGCTCCTTATCCGTTGTTATATCAATTTGTTTCCCCTCTATATGATTAGCGGAACTTGTCTGTATAGCACTAACTTGAAAAGATGATTGTTCACTAGATAAAAAGATTTCACTTCTTTGATTTTCCGAAAGACCATTTATGTTAAACAAACCCTTCGCAACAATCCCCCCCGCAATACTTTTACCAAAAGTATTGTTTTTGTCTTCTTTACCATTTTGTAAAGATTGGATTTGATAGTTACCATTAAACAAATATCGATAGTTATATACTATTTTCCCATCAATTTCTGTAGTTGTAATGGCATTTTTAAAATCCTCATTCGCATTTAAATAATTCCCTAACACATAACCAAAAAGACCAGCAGTATATACATTGGCTTGACTATTGCTATCTAATGATTGAGCTGTAAATAGGGATTTTTCACTATCACTATTATCAAATTGAACAACTCCGACATCTAAATTAGCATTCGCATATACATATCCTACTAATCCTCCGACATATGCATTGCCAATATTCATACTAGCATAGAGTGTTTGTTTTTGTTTACCATTAAAATGAATATGATTGATTCTTGTATCCTTTGTGATGTCTAAATAACCAAAAAGATTTCCCGCATAAATATTACTATTGGTATTGTAATTTCCCATCTTAAAATTGCTTACATCAATTGAAAGTCCCGATGTATCCACATCAAAACGATTGATATAGACATTTGTTCCATATCCTGATACTAAACCGACATATATATTATGACTAGAGTTTGATTGAATAATCCAACTTCCTTGATTGCCATCATATTTGACTGTATTCATTTCATCAAGTCCGCCATTCATCTTTCCGGCAATTCCTCCAACATAAATGGTAGCATCATTAGCATGAATACCTGTACTTAATTTTACTGTCACATTAGAAAGTAAAGCCTCATTGATTTGCCCTGCTAGACCCCCTGCATAAATTGTGTTTTGACTAATAGACTCATTTTTACTAATACCAATGCTAGTTGTAATATTCAAATTTCTAACAACTGCTTCTTTATCTAGATAACCAAAAAGACCATAATAATGTTCATCACTAGCCTCCGTAGTACTTAATGTTAAAAAAATACTTGAGATTTCATTATTACTAAGTCCACACATAACACCTCTAAATGGTCTGTTTTTATTGCCAATTCCTGTAAATTTTTCATCATATAAAGATAAATTATTGGCAACTAAAAAGTATCCCGTTTGAAGGCGATCATATAAATTATGATTGATAATAAAATTAGCCTTTTCTTTATTGGTGGTTAAATTCGCATATTCACTAAATTTATCATAAAAATGATCATATTTTTCAATGATGCTTGTATCAGTATCTTTGACATTGTTTCCATAAGCAATAATATCTTGTAAATCAATTAAATCTTGTGCGGTTTCAATTAAAAAACGATTATACATATATCTACCATAATCTTCTGTTGTGGCATCTTTTCTCATCGTTGCAATATGCATATTACAATTAGGAATAAAAGACAAGATATGAGTAGTAGCACCATTTTGAGGTAAAATTTGATTATTATCATCTGTAATAACCCAACTTTGAAAAATTCTTGATTCATTAATTGCTCTAATCGTAACTTCTGTATTTTCCTCTACAATATAGGTATCCACATCTAAAGTACTATCCTTTAGTTTTACTCCTTGACCGCTAACATACACACTAATTGTAGAAACTTTATTTACCGTTAGGGTATATTCTTCGGCCGCATTTACTTTCTCTTGAGGTTTAATGATAAAAGCAATCAGACAAATCACTACGATTCCGATGAAAGCCGACATCACTATTGAGCCAATTGTAAAAATTTTTCTCATCGTTGCTATCTCCTTTCTTTTTTATTTCGTAACAAGATTCACAACTTCTTGATCTACATTTTCATCATTTTTATTAGGCAAATTAGCCTTTTTAATATGTTCATATCCTCCAAACTGTTCATCATATAAAACATAGGTTTCTAAACCATCATTTTTTCTGACACATACTTCAATTTTCGCATCTATTGTATAAGCAGTTGTGGTTGGTAAAAAATTCAAATGAAAATTGGAAGCTTGAGGAATATATATTTCTAAATATCCGCGGTCTTTCTGAGTGTAAACATCAACAATATAAGGTTTTGTAATATCTAAATTACTAGGGTTTTCACCAATACCTATATGAATATCATCTAGCATATGAAGATTTAACAAGACATGATCCCAATAAATTGTGACCAAAAATGCTTTAGAAGTATATTCATAAACCTCACCATTGATATTCGCTGTTCTCGGATAATATTCACCATTGCTTTTATAATGTGAATAGATATTACTTGATTGAATATAAAGAACTTGATTTTGTGTTTCAAAAACTTCACTCACAGTTTGAGAAAAAACAATTAATCGATTAGAAACAAGAATATCGATAATAAAAACTTCTCGATAAGGTTTGATGAGTTGAACTACCACAGAAACATTTTCTACTCTTGTCATTTCAGTACTTTCTTCTCTAATCATCTGAATTGTTAAATTATGGGTTTTGCCCACGGCACTAGAACCCAGTTTTTCATATAGAAAAGTATAATTTCCCCCATCGCTTATTTCTCCATCATTTTGAACAATTGTTGATTGATATTTATATGTATCATTACCAATTTTTTTAGGTTTTCCCCATACATCTAAAACATACAAATCTTCCTCACCACTAGGGTTTTCCATAACTTCACCTTTAGAGTTATAAAATTTAGAAGGTTTTTCAATTATATATTCAATATCTCTTTGCGTAACATCTTCACCAATATAATTCATCAATTTAAAATTCACATACCCTTTGTTATCTTCTAATGACATACTCATATGATTTCTATCGCTATTAAAATAAAGAGAAGTATATAAAGCCAAAATCTCATCTTTTTCTTGTTTAATATATCTTGATGAAGTCGGATTGAATGATATATTGACAAGTAAAAGAATAACAAATAAAAATACTAACATCAGTAAAACATGTAACCGCATATTAAATATTTTTCTTTCTATCATAAAATCCTCCTTCTTTCTATGGATTAAATACTAGATGCAGCATTGATAAATAAGTAAATGGATAAAGTTGCTCCAAAATAGTCATCACTTGTTGTATTTGATAACTGATCATCTAAAATGCAATTGATTTTAAATTCATATTTTACCTTTTCTTGTTCATATGGTGGTAAAACTATCTTATTAGTCAACAATGAAAATTGTGTTGTTGCTATACTTCCATCTGTAGGTACTTGCCTAAAACTTATTGTACAATTGACATCATACGTTTGCCCTTTTACAGGAAGTGAAATCATTGCGGTGGTAATAGGAAGAAACTCGCCTACTAACCCATTATAATCTAATGTTTTTGAATTATAATTGCTGACATAAAAATGGTAACTTAAATCATCTCCTGGCATTACATTCATTGTTTCAATTCTTTTATGGATGATGCCATCATCATCATATTCGGTTTCATATCCTACAATTAACTGATTATTTCTAAATAAATCCGATCTTTCATAATTAAAATATAATTTATCACCAATTGTAAAACTAGTTTTAGTTGTAGATGTGTGAATATATTTAGCTAGAGTTGATGATGTGATTAAAACTACACATACAAAAACTAAATATAAAATGAGCAAATATTTTCTCTTCATCATCTTCTCCTTTCTAAATAAAGTATATCTTTACTTACTTGATTACTTTTTTTATTTTTTTATCAATATATACATACCCCTCAATAATTAAAAATCCGCCCAAAACAAAAACAATAATGCCAAATGGTGATTTAATGAAATTGGCAAATCGATTATATTGGTGCCATATTCCTATTTTTTTACCAATAATACATGATACATCAAAAGGTTCATCATCAATATTGTTTGTTTCTTCATTTATTCCTCTTGTTGTAATAATATTACCATCACGCTTTACAATTTGATGGGTAACTGGTGTTTTAGCATTTGGTGGCAAATATGTAACAATCATGCCTACTTGATACTGATCATCTTTTATCTTTTTAGTAATGATCAAATCACCAATCATTATTTCTGGTTCCATACTGCCTGTAGATACCTCAAAAAAAGCAATGCCCCAAACAGTAGTTGGTTGATCTTTATCAATTATTCTTTTTATCAAATACACTGATAAGAAAAGAAAAAGAATAACAAAGAAAAATGCAAGAAAAAAAGAAATGAATTTATAAATTATCTTTAACATTGGACTAGTCTACCTGTTCTATTTTTAAATCAAAAATGATACTACAATATAGTCCATATTGAAGATATCCTAAACTATTTTCAAAATCTATTTTATCGTGTAAAAATGTTTCATACATTTCATATGTATTTCTTTCAACAACTTTTTCTAAACTTTCTAGTGTATTTCCTGCCACATAATTTTCAATTTGCGTTTTTTGAGAAGTTGTAAGATTAGAATAAGCAACCTTCATCGTTTGTCCAACAATACCATTAGTATTAGGAAAAACAAAAGCTGGTTCACCATTTACACCCGTTTGTGATATATAGTTTAAATAATCAAAATAATCATATTCATTATAACCAAGATAATACGTTTTGCCTTGAATTTCATATGTTTGTACTAAACCATCAAAGCCTATATTGGTATCTGATAGTCGATAAGCTTGATATTTTGCTTGAATTCCATCCACATCAGCACTACTTTCTGATACACTCCAATTCACTCTAAAGGTTTTGTATCCTTCCATATCCAAAGCAATGAGTTCTTGAGCTAAACTACTCAAGTCCTTTTCAGCATAAAAATAGGTAATACTCCCATTATCTTTTTCCTCAATGGCTTTATTCAATATCAATTCTTCTGAGGTTTGCAGTAACAACGTTTTATCTATACTTTCATCAATTCTTTCTTGATAATTCGCTTGTTCTTCTAAAGTCAAATTGCAATATTCATCTAACGAAATGATTTCAGAAGAATCTAGTTTTTGATAACTTACAATTTGGGCAATATCACAATGATATAAATAGATTGAAAAAGTAATGGGGTTATTTCCTGATAAAAAATTCCATGTTAAATTTTGTTTATTGATAAAATTGTCACTATCAAGGCGTAAACGAATTTTAGATCCCTTTGCAATTTGTGCTTTTACATCTGATAAATTATAAATCGTAAAAAACCAATTGCCATTCTCACCTGCTTGTGATAATTTAAACCCCTCACCAAGCATACTCACTTCAGTTTTATCTTTTTTTATTGTTCGAATATCCCACCTAGCAATAGTTGAGGTACTAGAATTTGAATCAATAATGGTTTTATATTTAGCAAATGTAGTTGATCTACCTATCTTACCACTAATGGCAAGACCAGTTGCCAATATCAGCAAGCCAAGTAAAATACATATTTTATTTTTTGTTGTCTTTTTATCCATTAGTAGCTCCTTTCTTACAAATTCTTTTAATGATTTGGATAAATAAGTATTGAAGTAATGGCCACAAAGAGGGTATAGGTTGCATTATTATCTATTCCTAATTCTGTCTCAAATTCATCATTATCCACATCTTGCCAATTCCAATCTAGTCTAAATTGTATGGTTTGATTAGATTGAATTAAAATTTCATTAGCATACAATTCATCAATATCAATCCAATTGTTTGTTTCACCACAAAGATATTCATTCTTACAAACCAACCGGTATACAATAGGAAGTGTATCTTTATTATCTTCAGTAAATTCGATTGATAGTATAATATCTTTGGGATTAGGATTGGTAATACTAAAATAATATTCACCCATTTTTCCCGGATATAAAATTTTATCCCCTATTTGGCTACCAAAAATATTCCATTCATCTAAAATAATGTCCCCATCTCTTTCACTAATCACAATTTCTTTAGGTCTTGTTGGATTGCCAGTCGTTTGTAGGCTAACAAAACTAATAAAAAGTGCTAAAATAGCAAAAATAGTACATCTTATAATAAAGAGAATTGACTTTGTTGAATTAAAAAAAGAACCTAAATAATTATTTTCAAGGGTATAGATGTTAAAAAAACGATCGGCCTTAGCAAATATTTCTTTAGTTTGTTCATTATAAAGGGTATATTTGATCTTCCTATTCTTTAATTCCTTAGCAGTTACATCAATTATTGTATTAGAACTAAGAACGGATTTAAAAAATAAATCATCATGAGAAACAATTTGATGTCTTTTGATTTTGGCAACTATTTGACCATTAGAATCTCTGATTGTGTTGAAATATACATGATAACCTAATAAGCGCTGGGCACTTTTATATTTCTTCTTCATCGTTCTTCCCTCCTTGTACTATATTTTTAATAAAATACATTTTGCCTTTTGAAACTATACTTTAGTAAAAATATATCTTTTCATCCATCCTATTTAACGCCATAAATATAAGCGCTTTGATAGGCCACAATCTATCTATGCGCTTATATATACTTGTGGCTTTAAATGTATAACACTGAAATACTAGTCAACTTGAACAAATACAATTGTTGCATTAACCTCTACAGTAGATGCTGCTAATCCTAAAGTTGTATCAGCCGTATCGTTACCAGCAAATGGCCATTCCCAAGTGATTGTAACAGTTACAGAAGTATTCATATCAATCGTTTGAGTAGTTAAACTAGGTACGGTAGTAGATGCTTCGCTAGCACCTTCTTCATTTACTTGAATTGTATATTCAAATGGTACTTGTGCACCTGTTACTTCTAGTGTTAAGTCAAAGGTTGCATTAACCTCAGAAGTATTTTTGACTACAAATTGAAAACTACCCTTTGTTCCTGGAGCAATTTTATCTGCTGCTACATCAGTTTCTGGATCTCCATTTGTGTCTAAAATAGTATCAAATAAATTGAATGCAATTGTTTTAGTTGATGATAAATCAACATCTGATAACGTTCCTTCGCTTGTTCCATATTGAAAAGCCCATTTAGCAACGCTTGCACTGTCATTACCAGTTACTGTCGATGTATATTTAGCAAATGTTCCAGATACTAAAGTTAGTGATACGACAAAAACAAAAGTAATAACTAATCCTAATGTAAAAATTTTATTTTTTTTCATTTTTTCCTCCCTTAAATTTAATATATCAATTTATATATGTATTTTCATGTGTGGCCATGTGAATACCAAAACTTAACGAGATGAATCTTTCCATCCCTTTTGCGCCTTTTCTGCTTTCAATTGTGCTAGTTCAGTTTCTAATTCGGCGTTTTTTGAATTAGCAAGTTGATTTTCTTTTTTCTTTTTAATTAAATCAATAATTAAAATGCAGGCCAATGGCAATCCTAAAACAACAATGACACCAATTGGTGATTGAAGAAAATTAGCCACCCCACCAATTCCCGCAATTCTTCCTTTATAAAGACCCACAACTTGGTTATAAGAAATGGGATCTTGATCAATTGAAGTATTATAATCCCCTTTCATTACAAAAGCAGAAGCATTTTTATCTTCTGTGGTTCCCTTCAAAAAAATTCTATGGGTTACAATTGAACCATCCTTTGCAACATAGGTAATAATATCTCCTTCTTTTAAAGTAGTAGGATCTACTTTTTTAATAAAAATTAAATCGTTTTTATTAAAAGCTCCACTAATGATATTTCCACTTTCATCTTTTTCAATTGTCATTGAATCTGATACAACAATTAATGGGGCAGTATCAAAAATCATTGGTACCTTGTCTGGATGAATCCATCCTTGAATAATGAATATCAAATTTAAAATAACCAATGGTAAAAATATAACCAATAATATAACCCCAATTATATTTAACACTCCAAATTTAGTTATATTTTGCTTTAATTGACTTTGTATTTTTTCAGACATCTTTCTTCCTTCCCGTTTGATTAAAAAACTTTATTATTTATTATAAATAAGATAATTTAATTTTTTAATTATACTATAAAACGTCTTTAAAGGTATACCTTTACGAATTTTTAAATGTATCATTAAAACATTAAATTTATATTAAAATTCATCTATTTTAACTAAATTATTGACTTTATTGGAAAAAAATGGTAAAATATTGTATAATTTAACCTTTATCATAAAGGTATAGATTTAAAATCTTTTAAATTATACAATATTTTTTAATTAAAATTATTGAATTTTTCTTATCATATAAAAATATGAAGATGAGTTCTTAAATATTCATTTTTTTAACCTTTTTATTTTAAAAAATAAAAACCTTGTAAATTGTTTACAAGGTTTTTTGTTTTATGCGATACCGATATATTTAATTTGAAATGCAGGTTCTATTTTTTCTGTATCATTATTGAATTTTTCTTGATCAAAATCAATCCAAAATTTAACACCTAAATATTCAATAATAAATTGATTCTCTTCAAAATGACCATTACAATGTTTGATATACCAATTTTTGACTTCATTTATTAAATAACTTGAATCTGTATTTATCGCTTTTAAATATGTCGGATAATTAAAAATATAATAATTTTCTTTTGTTGTATCTAAATACTGATCCTTTTTTAAAAGACTATCTAACTCAATATTATAACCACCCACAATATATTTCGTATTATATGGTATTGGTAACAATACCAATTTTTTCATATTCTCTTCTTTTACTACCATTAAAGGCATTTCAAGTGCTATGGACATATTTTCAGTATATGAATATGCATAATAAATTTTTCCATTACTTTGAAAAGTTCTAAAAGAATAGGAAACTCTTGTTCCATCGTCCTGTGTTGCAATGATAATCTTTTCTAAGGATTGAGTTCCCTCATCAATTGGTAAATAATCCTTTCCTAATTTCGCACCCTTTTTTTCTTCTCGTTCGACCCTTCTTGTTTCGATGATTTGATCATTGGAATATCTTGCTAAATGGTTGGCCATAGCATCGCTTAAGACATACGGATCATTTTGAACAAACTTAACCAAAGCATTTGTCGAATCAGTTGAAATTCGAACATTTTCTAAATCGAAATGTATACTAGGTATATGATTTGGTAAAAGCATATGTTCTTTATACTCATTTGGAATCGTGATATCAACTCCATTTGTCATTGTAACATACTTATTTTTTAGAAGTGAACAACTGCTCATAACCAATGTCAAAGTAAATATTGATAGTATTGACAATATTTTTTTCATTTTAAAAATCCTTATCACTTTCATTTAATCCATATTTATCATAAAATTTTTGTTTAAATTCTAAAAATTTATTTTCCATGATGGAAAGTCTAATATTTTTCATCAAATTTTCTAAAAATTGAATATTATGAATACTTATAAGCCTAGCACCTAATATTTCATTTGCCTTTACTAAATGCCTTAAATAAGCTCTCGTATAATTTTTACAAGTGTAACAATCACACTCTTCATCAAGTGGCCTAAAATCATCTTCAAATTCTTGATTTTTAAGAATCATTCTCCCTCTTGATGTCATCGCACAAGAATGCCTAGCAATTCTAGTTGGAAGTACACAATCAAACATATCAATACCCCTTTCCACTCCGTCTAAAATAGCACCCGGTGAACCAACTCCCATTAAATATCTTGGTTTATTTGGGGGTAAATGAGGTGTTGTATAACTTAAAACTTTATTTTGAATATATTTAGGTTCACCTACACTGAGTCCTCCAATAGAAAAACCATCAAACGGAAGTTTGGTTAATTCATTTGCACAATATATTCTAATATCTTCAAAATCTCCTCCTTGGATTATACCAAATACCCCTTGGCTATCCTTATTTTGATGAGCCTCAAGACCTCTTTTTGCCCACCGAATTGTTCTTTCAACTGATTTTTCCATATAATCTCTCGTTGACGGATATGGTGGGCATTCATCAAAACTCATCATAATATCACTGCCTAAACTATTTTGAATTTCTATTGCCAGTTCAGGTGAAAGAAAGAGTGGCTTACCACTTTTATGATGTTTAAAATAAACTCCTTCTTCTTTAATATCCCTAAGTTTAGCAAGAGAAAAAACTTGAAAGCCACCTGAATCTGTTAAAATAGATTGATCCCAATTCATAAATTTATGCAATCCACCAGCTTTTTCAATCAATTTATGACCTGGTTGATTCCATAAATGATAAGTATTACCTAATATAATTTGTGCACCTGTTGCCACCACCTCTTCTTTTGATAAAGCCTTAATGGTTGCTTGGGTTCCTACTGGCATAAAACAAGGTGTATCTATTATAGAATGAGGTGTTGTAATTTTTCCTACTCTTGCCATTGAATTTTCATCTTTTTTTATTAATTCATATTTGATTACCATTTTATTTCTCCAATAATATACTACATTAAATTTATTATAACATGAAATAACAATAATATCAAGTAATAAAAATTTATCTTCAAAGAAAGATACTTCAAGCAAAAGAAATTAAAAAAGTATGAACAAATTGCTATTCATACAAATCGTTCATACTTTTCTATTTTAAATCTATGGTAATATTGTTAAAATAATCTTAGAAACTTTACTAGGATTACTCTTTAAAACACAAGTAATTACAACTGTTCCTGCCCCTTTAGCCATAACAGTTCCATAATTACTAACCGTTGCAATTGATGGGTTACTAGATGTGAATGTGTAATCTAGTCTAGATTGACTTGGAGCATCCCCACCTAAATATAAGCATCTCGTATAGCCAACATGAAGGGTTGTTCCCCCTTTTGCTCCCCCATTTTGTGTAACTTCTGTACCTAAAGTTTGGGCTCCATCTGGATCTGCAACAATATCAAATTCTGATATTGTAAAGGTTGTTGACACACTCTTGCCTACCATATCAACAACAGTAATCACATATTCACCTTTTCGCCAAAAGATAAAATTATTTTCCACACTTCCCGTTTCAACTTTATTTGAATTGAAAGGTTTATATTGATAAGTCATTTGATTGACTTTAATATTATCACCATAAATCACTTTCATACCAGCATTTGTAATTGATCCTTCTAGCATAGGGGTTTCAACAAAATAATCCCATTCTACTAAATATATCATTGGTGCTGTTTTATCAATAGCAAATCGATATGTTTTTGTATGATTTTTTCGGTTATCGCGAATGGTTACTTCATACTCACCTTCATCACTTATATGCATATAACCATAATTACTTTCTAAATATTCGCCCGTTGTTAAATTTCTCCCCTCAATAACCAAATCTAAATCTGGATCTCTTCCATAATCTAAATCAGAAAAAGAAACGGTTTCACTATAATAGTATTTTCCAGCTGTCAAGCTTGTATATATACGATTAGATGAAACAATAGAACGATCTACAAAAAAAGGTACCCATATTCTATCCATATATTGCATTTCTTCATTATAAGAATAATATACAAAGTCTAAATTTCCTCCCATTTGATACGTTAATGTTTCTCCATTAGCAATATATTGATTTTCAATTCTTGGTTCATAAGGTATCACACCAGGACACTCAACCCAAATATCAAAATATCCACCACTGGTTTTTCCTGTTAAATCATTATATGTAACCGAAAAACCATTAGCAACAACTGAAATAGGACTTTGATCTTCAACTATATTTACAACCTGTCCATTATCAAAAGATAAGGTCCACGGAGTAGTCACTACATCACTACTTGCTTTAACCTTTGATACGATATTCATTAAACCAAAGCCAACTAGTAATGCAAAAAACATTGTAAAAATTTTAAATATTTTTTTCATATTTTTTCTCCTTTATTCATATAATTCTATGGTAATACAGTTAGAACAATTTTAGAAACCTTACTAGGATTACTCTTTAAAACACAAGTAATTTCAACTGTTCCAGCTGACAAACCTGTAACTGTACCATATTCACTAACCGTTGCAATAGATGGATTACTAGATGTGAAAGTATAGTCTAATCTTGATTGGCTTGAAGCATTACCTCCTAAATATAAACATCTAGTATAGCCGACGTGAAGAATTGTTCCCCCTTTTGCTCCCCCATTTTGTGTAACTTCTGTACCTAAAGTTTGGGCTCCATCTGGATCTGCTACAACATCAAAATCGGTAAGTTGAAATGTTTGAGTTGTTACATTCCCTATCATATCGGTTACGGTTATTACATACTCACCTTTTCGCCAAAAGATAAAATTATTGTCAACTGTCCCTGTTTCAACAAGACTTGATGTAAATGGTTTATATTGATAAGTCATAGAATTAACCTTAATATTATCTCCATAAACAACCTTCATCCCTGCACTTGTAATAGTACCCGAAAGAACAGGAGTTTCAACCATATAATCCCATTCTACTAATTGAATGACAGGTGCTGTCTGATCAATCGCAAATCGATATACTCTACTTTCATCTTTTCTTAAATCTGTAACGGTTACCTCATATTCTCCTTCTTTTTCAATATAAAAATTAATCATAAACTGACTTCCATATATGGTATTTAATTCATTTGTAGTTAAATTATAAATCTCGAAAATTAAATTAGGATCACCATAACGAACTCTATCATAATCACCAAAACGAATAGAGTGATTATAATAATACTGACCTGGATTTAAATTTGTTACAATTCGATTTGTATCAATAATGGAACGATACAAGTATAATTCAAACCATTTGTACTCACCAGTTGGGTCAGCCGAATGAAATCTAAGTGTGATTGGACCACCTAAATTAAAGGTGAGCGTTTGTCCATTTTGGATATATTGATCTGTTACATATGGATCAATTCCTTCCATATGTAATGATTCGCGAAAAACATCAAAATATCCACCAGTTGTATTTCCAGTTGTATCCAAATAGGTAACTGAAAAAGCATTCGCGACAACAGAAAGAGAATTATCATCCTCCATCACATTGAACACATCACCATTATCAAATGACAATGTCCATGGTGTAACTTGTACGACAACATCAGCTTTTGCGTTTGTTAATGCACTAAATAAACCAAAACTCATTAACAAAGCAAAAAAAGCAAAAAAGAATTTCTTAACACTCTTCATATTTTCTCCTCCTTTTCATATGATATTAGTGTATCTTTATGAGTTAAGAGGAAAAATACAGAATAAATAAGAACTTGTTTTTTGCTTATTGATATTCAATATTTTTTCTTATACTGTTTTTCGCCCTATATATTCTTGCTCCCCCGAACTCAATTTAATTATATCTAAATTACCATTTTTTGTCAATGTATTCTTTAACTTTTTTTATTTATTTATGAAATACTTATAAAAGGTTTCTTTGTTTATGTAAGAAAATGTTAAAAAGGTCCATTCATTACAATATCTTTGTTTTTTATGTAAGAAAATCATTATTTTAGAAAAAATAAAAAAGAATAGTTAGATAGATTTATATTTAACTATTCTTTTTTATAGTGAAACCACCGATCTTACATCATATTTTATAAACCTAAAATAAAAAGAAAGATAAAATAGAAAGAAAAGGTAGTATGGTTGCAAATGTAAAAAATAAAACTCCTATGTCCGAAAACTACTCGGCATAGGAACATTTAAGATGTATTTTAAAATTTAGTTTACCTATCCTCAATCGCAAGAGGTTTTTAAATCGAAAGTAAACTTTGAAATCTACTTTATACAATCCCTGTTTACAAATGTAAACAAAATTTTGTATATGTTTTTATAATACTTTTTTAGTTCATCTATTCCCATTTGGTCAAAGAGTTGTAGGGTTGCTATTCTACAGCAAACACCCTACAATCAATGATCGTTTTTTCAGTTCAACTTAATATTTATTTAACATTACAAGCTCTAGTTTTACCAGTTCTTGAATCTTCCATAACATCAAATGTAACCTTTTGTCCTTCAGTTAATGTTTTATTATTACCTGAAATACCAGTAAAGTGAACAAAATAATCCGTTTTTGTTGTTGTTTCACTTATGAAACCATACCCTTTACTAGTGTTGAAAAATTTAACTGTACCTTCCATACTTTGAGGTACCTCCTTCTACTATAAAAATATAGCACTTCTATTATAACACATTATTTTAATAAACATAAAATAAATACTAATTTATTTTATTTTTTTATATTTTATGCCATAATTTTGAACAATTTCAATCAGTCCATTGTATTCATCTAGAGTCAATTGATTCTTTGGTATATATAAAAATTGTTTAAGTGATGTAATCAAAAAAACAAAATCTTGACTATCCATACATTTACTAATCATTGAATAATGAAAGGATGCGACATTATTTGTATTTAGACTTTTATTTTCAATTCCATTATCAGTAAATTTAAATACTACTTCGCTTTCAGTACCATTATTGGTTTGTTCAAATTGCTTAATATTTAATTTCATATTTCTATTGATAATCAACATAAAATAAACGATATAAAAAATACCAAAAAGAAAACAAAAAAGAGCTAAAAACAAACTAAAACTATCAAAATGATTGATAAGAGTAAAGGCTTCTAAAACACCTATAACAATTAAAAAAATTGACATACAGATAGCAAAAATTTTTGTCTTTTTATGAAAGACTTTCAGTGCTTGACTTAATATACTTGTATTTAATTTTATTTGAATTTCCACTTTCTCACCTCAATTGATTTTTTCTTTCTATATTAAATTCATATATATTTATATTCTTGTATCTATCCTCTTTTGTATTATGCAACTATCCTTTATGAAAAAATTACTTACTATATTATATCAAATATTTTTTATTTTGTCTAGTTCATCCTATTTTAACCACTAAAAATAAAATCTTCATTGATAAATAAAAAACATTACATAAAAAATAAACAAACAAATGCTATCTTCTTTTCATTATTTTAATATAAAATGCATACTATTATACTTAAGTATTCATCACTTCTTATCCTCATATTTATAATTTTTAATTATAAATGTATTATCCCTTATTTCATTACTTACTCATTGTTATTAAATCTTTTCTTTAATCTATTCGTTTCTTTGTTTCAACTCATTTCCCCTTCTTTTTGGGATAGATTTTTTATGAATAATACGTTATCATTCAACCTATGCATTTTAACATATCTTTAGTATGAGAAAAGGCTTTATCTTTGTAAAGTTTGGCCAACTCTATTTCATTAAGATGATGATATATAAAGAAATAGTATGAATTTTTAAAGTCTTAAAAAACTCTAAAATGCTTGATTTTAGATTTTTTTAAGACCTTTTTCTTTCACAAAACTAAGTCTGGCGGAAAATGGGGGATTCGAACCCCCGTAGCTTTTACACCCTAATGGTTTTCGAAACCATCCTCTTCAACCACTTGAGTAATTTTCCACACTTTTATTATATCACATATTTTTATTTATGCCAGAATATATGCTACTAAATAATGTTGTTTTAACATTAATGATATATGCTACGATACTAGCAACAATAATTTTGATAATATCAAAGATTATAAATGGTACAACACATACGGTAAGAGCATAGGCAAGTGAATTTTCGGTTTGAAACATATACCAAATTGTTCCGACAAAGTAACAAATAATTGTTCCTAAAACCATGGATAAAGGATACCAAAAAAATTGTTTCTTATTTATGCAAGTTAAAAAACTAATTATAATAACTGCTGGAAGATAACCAATAATATAGCCACCAGTAGCACCTAATACAACACCAATTCCGCCTCTAAACGAGGAAAAAACGGGAATTCCAATAATACCAATAAATATATAAACTAAAACGACCAATAGTCCATCAAACTTTTTAGTTAAGCCACCAATTAAGTACAATGCAAAAGTAGCCAAAGTGACTGGAATATCACCAATCGGAATTGACCATGGTGAAAGTACACATAAAAATGCAGCTAAAATTGCAATAAAAGAAATTTTTTGAATTGTTTTATTCATTTGTTACCACCATCCTAGTAATTTCTCCTGAAGATATCGTTTTTACATCATTGTTTATTAAAACTTGTAATTCACCCTCTTCAGTAATATTCAAGACTTTTGCTACATACACTTGATTATTTTGATATAATTCAACTTTTTTACCAATTACAAAAGATTTTTTGATATATTCATGCATATAGGTATGATCATCAATATTTTTTAAATATGCATCAATTTGATTAATTATTGCTATTATTAATTCATTGCGTGAAATAATTTGATTTGTCTCATCTTCAATAGTGGTGGCTATCCTACGAATATCCTCACTAAATTCTTGATGATACATATTAATACCAATCCCAATAATTACATATTCTAAACTTCCTTGTTCAATAGAAGTAGAACCTTCAGTTAAAATACCACATATTTTTTTAGAATTAAGATATATATCATTGACCCATTTGATTTTTGTTTTTGTACCTGCCATTTGATTGATTGCTAAAGAGGTTGCGGCGGCCGCAAGACACGTTAATTTTTTAGCATACTCTAAAGAAAAAGTAGGTTTCAGTAAAATACTCATATATATACCACTAGCCTGATTAGACATAAAACTTCTACCAAGTCTACCTCTTCCTGCTGTTTGGGCATCAGCAATGACAACCATTTCTTCCATTTTTTCATTTTTTTTCATTTTCTTTAGATAATTATTCGTAGAATCTACACTATCTAATACTTGTACATTTCTTTGGTTTGTTAAATGGCTTTTAATATATTCTTCATCTAATACTTTCATATCGTTTTGATATATATATCCCATACGATTCACTCTTTTAATATCATAGCCTTTTTCAATTAATTTAGCAATGACTTTACTGACATAACTTCTTGTAATTTTCTCTTCTTTCGCAATTTCTTCGCCACTAATCATTTTGCCTTCTAATTCATTTGGTTTTTTTGATGCTTTTAGTTTTTGTAAAATATTATCGTATATCATTTCATTTGTTTTTTTCATCTTAGGCCTCACTGATATAAAGTATATCATTTTTTTCTATTATTGTCAACTTATTTATTATTTTAATAGTTGACAATGTTTTTTATAGAAAAGGCCATATAAGGCCTCATCTTAGTTTAATTGAGTTTCAAATATTCTATCCATTTATAAAATGTAGCTATATGATACAAACTCTCCTTTTTAATTTAAAAATTATCATTTACATATAAAAATTCAAAATAAAATTCTAAAAGATATTTTTTGTTAAATAAACTATCTCACATTTTAAAAATAAAAACTTGATTTCAATATATTTTTGAAATCAAGTCTAAACTATTTTATTATTTTAATATTTGACAAAAATGATTAACAAAGGGAACCATATCTTTCTGCAAGATATTTAATATATTCCCAAGTAATTAACCCTTTACCTATCGCAACATTTAAATATTTTCCATTAAAAATATCAAACATATACTCATTAATCATTCCATTAAAATCATTAACTGTTAATAATCCATACTGATTAATATCTGATTGTTTTTGAATTTGATCATATTCAAGGGTAACTATATCATACTCAAAAATATTAAATAAACCAAAAATACCTCCTGGCATAGATAATATTCCTTCAGTAAAGTAATTTAATGTTTTTTCAGTAACTGGTGAATAAATCCTGCATTGCTCTTCAGTAAGATAAGCATTTAATAATATGATTTCTTCTTTGTTGCCATCTTCATCAAAAGTTATAAAAGTTTTACCAATATATTTTTTATAATTGTCATTGGTAAGGTAGACATACTTATTTTCTTCTTTATTAAAAAAACCATGCTCATAAACAATTTTAATAATGGAGCCATTAGAAAATTCACAGTTAATAATCTTATATATTTGTGCTTCTTGTAAGCTATGATCATTAAAGATAACTCTTGAAACTTCGACCTTGCCAGTTTCATGATTAAATACTTGTACCATATCTCCAGCAATAATTTGTTCTACTGGTTTTTTACTTCCATCTGCCATTGTAATCAACGTTCCTTCAACAAGGCAAGAACTAGATGATTCAACATTCAAAGTAGAATTATTTTCTATTGTATAAGTTGCACCTTCTGAAATAGTAACACCATTTAAAGTAGCATCTTGATTATTATCCTGTGTATAAGTTATTGAATCTATTTTAATGTCCGTCCCTAGTATTACATCAATTGTTTTATCACTTTCACATGTTATAGTTTCTCCATTGTAAATTATAGTTATAGTAATTGTAGCATTAGATACTGTAACAGTGATGCGACACCAATTTGACTCAGAATAAATAGGCTCTATATATATTATACCATCAAATTTTTCCTCAATAATTATACTTTCATTAGCATTAAATTGTTGTCCATCAAGATAACCTCCATGAATTTGCCATTTATCAAAATCATATTTGATTATATAGCCATAAGCAGCCTCTTCTTCCTTTGATATTTCTGATGGTAAAGCCACATATTGACCGACAATATAGTAAATAAGATCAATTTCAGTACCATTAGAATCTTTAATGATTAACTCTTCTTTCATTTTCCATTTAGCATATAGTACTAAATTACTACTAACAATGGAATCAGAAGTGAATTCAATGTCTTCACTGGTATACCATCCTGTGAAAAAACGATCATATGTAGAAATAAGATCAAATTTTCTTAGATCATCATTATATGGTGTTAAATCTATCGTATTACCAGATGATACATTTATGGAATCAAATCCTTCATGTTGATCATTATTAGTAATAAAACTCACTTTAAACTGTTCTAAATCTGTAAATTCACAATAAAGAAAAATGGAAGTATCATCACCAAAATTATCAATATACATATTTAGATAATCAATTGAAATAGAACTAATTTCAATATTAGTAGATGCATCTATTCCTATATACCATCCATTAAAATATTTCCCATTATATGTCGAAGTAGTTGTTATACTTAATACTCCATCAATAAAATCACTTAATGTAAATTGATCAATTGCATTAGATAATATCATATCATCAGTTACATTTACTATATTGTTATCATTATCCTTATAACCACCAGTATAATAAAATGAATAGGTATGCTCACTCCATGATGCATAGAGGTTTAAAGTATTATCATTTTCTCCATCTTTTAGTACATAGCCTATTGCAGGTGTATTATCTGAAAGTAACCATTGACTAAAGTCATAATGCCTTTTTTCAGGGATATATTCGTCGCCTACTATTTCATATATATAGTTACCAGAAGAATCTGGAGTTAAAACTTGAATAGTTTGGCTTTCAATTTGATTTTCTTCGTCATAATAATGAATTATGAATTGCTTTACATTTGAAGCAATAGTAAAATAATATTCACTATTATTTGATGTTATTGATACATAAGCAGTATTATTTTCAAATGGTTCATTTTCATTAAATGATACGGTATCCCCAATAGAACCATAAGCAGCATAATTCGTAATTTCAGTTGCTGCATTACTAGCACTTTTAATTTTGATTGAATCAATAATATAAGAGGAGATTGTCAGCTGTGCTCCACTTTTTTCAGTTTGAATAATTCCCCCTATGCTTCCAGTACCAGAAAGTGTTCCATTAAGTATAAATTCTGCATCAACTAAGTTAGTACAATGTGATTTAAAGAAAGGACAAATTTGTATTGTAGATCCTATTATTTTATCAAAAGCCATATATGCTCCACCTGATATATCAAGAATAGCATTTTTTTCAACAGTTAAAGAAGTTCCAAGCAAAAATACATATGAAGAATTGGAAATTTTTAAAGTACCGCCAGTTGCTACAATAATATCCATATAACTAAGAGGGGCTGGACAAGTTGTAGATGTTTCAAATGAATACCCAGATATTCCTACTGATAATTTTACATCCTCATAATTTCCATGAATTTCTATTATATCTTTTTGTCCTTTGATTTGATTAGATTCAGTAATAGATAAATTACATGAATTATTATTTGATGTTCCATACTTATATATATAATCACTACTTTTAGAAGAAGTCATAGGTCTAAATAAACAATTGGATGAACTCGATGAATCACCAATAACATCTATAATCACCGTTCTTAATCCAACCAAAAAATTTGATCCATATATGGATGCATATGCTTTATAATTTGCTCCGTTATAAATCTTAGTAGGACAAGAAATATTATGCATACTCCAAGATACAATAGGAAATGCACCAGCATTTTTTACATCCATTGCGCTACTTGTAGATGCCCAGTCAAAAATTCTCATACAATCTTGAGTTACAGAACCTGATTCTAATGTTAATAAACCAGTACCCTTCAAAAATCCATATGAATTCAAAGTAGATTGAGATTGCATATAAATATTGCCATAATTCATTATGACACCATGGTCACCAACATATCCATATCCAGATATAACTCCACCTATATTTATTTTTGCATTTGTCTCTGCACGAATTATAATATCTTTAGGAATAATAAAACAAGAATACACATTAAAACTACTAGGTGCTGTACTTTTAATTTCATTTAAATCATTAGTAGTATCATCATATGGAATATGTAGAGTCATTCCACTTTTTAATACAAAACTTTTAAACCCATTCTCTTCTGTAAAATTGGTATACGGATTTCCTTCACTTTTTGTTAGACTAGTAAAAGACGTCATTACATAACTATTAGAATCAGTGGCGTCACCCGCAAAAGTAATGGTTCCTGTTTGCAAAAGAGCATCCTCAATTGTATAATAAACACCATCAACCATAGCAGTCTTATATTTGATTATACAAGTTAACGTATTTGTAACTTCATAATTAGGATTGCCCACAGATAAATATGCTAAATATGTACTACCTACAAGAGTATCAGTTGTTTCTAAATTACTTGAATTAGGAACTTCACCATAATAATAAACACCATTATGCATACCTACAATTTTACAATTGAGTAGTTTAGTAGCAACTTCATTGTTATTATTATCAATAAATTTAAGTGATTCTACAAAACTATATATTATTTGATTAAATGTTCGAAGATTAGAATCATAATCCATTTGTACTATTTGTTGTTCAAGTAGTTTTATTTCTTTAGGCTTTATTGTAAATTTGACTTTACATTCTCCTACATCTTGAACTTCAATTATAACATCATAGATTCCCGCATCAATAGGTTTACCACTAATATATTGATCTTCTTCTTCGCTTTCTAATTTATATTTATATAAAATATTTTCAACTGGAATTGGATCACCCATTTTTTGAACAGGTACTTGTTCTTCTCCATTATAAATTGTTTCCTGTGATACGCCAAAAAATTCTGATATAGAACTTGCCACATATGTTGGTGAAAAAGTTACTTCATATATGATAATCCAAGTAGACATTCCTACTACTACTAATATAGGAAAAATTACAAAAAGTAATGACAAAATTGATTTCTTTTTCATATTATTACTCCTATAAATCAATTACTATTTGTTATCAAAACGGTAATTGAAAATTTTATGTTATCACCATATAGATATTGATATATTTGTTCATTAAAATAATCACCTGCAGTTGCAAAAAAACTATATTTTATCTGAAAACTTATAAATTGTTCTTCAATTGTGGAAAGATTACTAATTGTAATTGGTATTACATATTGTTTGTTATCTATTCCCGAAATAGAACCCATAGTCACATCATAATTATTATCTATTATTATCTCATGATTTACTGTTCTATATCCTAACTCTTGCCTATCATCTTGAAAAATATTTAATATAGTTGGATTATCATTCGCATATTTTAAAGTAATAGATAAATACATAGAATTACTTTGTGAAAATAATAATTTACATCTATCTAAATCCATTATAAAATAAGCCTCAACATATCCAGTATTAGCTATTTCACCATTATTATCAAGATATCCATTATTTTTATATTTAAAGCAACAAATACCTGTATTATTATCTCCTTTAGTTGTATCTAGATAAATATAATCTTCACTGTTGACTACATTATCTACGGAAATATTAGCATCAACATTTATCGCATCTAAAGTAATACTCCATGATGAAAAGCCAATACTAACTAAAGATAGCATACATAACAAAAATATTAAGTTAATTTTAAATTTTGAAAGCATTTCATCATCTCCTCTCATTTAGATATTATGCATTCGCTAACTCCCATTTTGCATATAATGTCAAATCAGAGAACACTGCTGTTAAATCAGTAAATGCTCCATTCACAACCGTTGGAATTTTTACCGTATACCATCCAGCAAATACATATCCCTCTCTTGTAGGAACTGGTATTTCATACCCTGATGCCTTAAAATAATTCCCACCAACAATTTCATAAGTGAAAAGCGTACCAAGTGGCATACTTGCAGGTGCATCTGCTGAATCATTTAAGTCAAATTTCACAGTATACGTTTGATTTGTGATATCATAAAGACTTATCACTTGTGTCCACTTATTATTTTGTTTGACATATATCACATTGTGGCTTAAATCATACCATAGATCACCATTGATACCATCTGTATCTAGTGGCTTACTCATTTCTGAAAACCATTTATTAGGTCTTGCGAATTCTAATTCCTTTGTTGTATCATCAGTATATGTAATAATCATAACATATCTATCCCCATTAGGTATTGATACAATATCTTTAATCCCTCTACCATCTTCTCCTTGTTGAGGTGCAGGAATATTCACAATGACATCTTCACCTTGCGACATTTTAAAAGTCAAAGTCACACTAGAATCTCTATTGATTCTTTGGTCAATGCCGATCACCGAAATACCATCTTTACCATCTTCTCCTTTTGGAAGTACCATCGGTTCTGAACTCGTCCCATCACTATATCTAATATAAATTACTATTTCTCCAGTTTCAGGATTGACAACAGGATCTATACTGCTAACCGAAACACCATCTTTTACTTCCACAATTGTTGGTGAAATAGAATCATCCGTATAAGTAATTGTTAAAATTGAACCACTACCATCTTCTTTTTTAGTCGTTATTATTTCTTTAATTCCTACCCCTGTTGAGCCTGTATCACCCTTTGGTACAATAAAAATGGTTGGATCTAAAACTTCATTTACATATGTAATTGTTATTTTAATGTCACCATTTTCTAAACTTTCAGCTTGAATATTTTCAATTTGTAGTGCCTCATTATCACCAAAGAAACTAGAACATCCTGCTAAAACAAAACATAATAATATCATAGTTATTAAATTTAGGATTTTCTTTTTCATGTTCTTATTCTCCTTTTATGTTATTCAAAATTAAATCAGAAATCTTTGGTGTTTCTCCATATAAATAACCATCACCTTTCATACATACAAATTTGAATGGTTCATAACCGGTTACCACCGTTACTGCTTTTAGCATCATATTTTTTAACATCTCAACTGTATTAGAACCTTGTCCTAAATTTAAATAATTATCAATCAAATCAATTTCAATTTCTGGATTGAAATGAATCGTTATATCCTCAGTGGAAACCTCAACTTTAGATAAATTAAGTCCACCACCATAATACGCAATGGGTAAATTTATATATGTTTTACCATTGTCTGTATAAATTGAACCTTGAGTTGTGGCCTTGTCAATTAAATATTGTTTAATTGGAAATATTTTATCAATATCTATTATTCCCTCATAACTTGGATCAATGGATTGAGCAAACTTTGATATATTTTCGGTAATTAATCCACTAATATCCACACTATCCGTAGCTTTATAATCATAAAATTTCGTATTACCACAAATTTCTAATTCAACTGGATAAGATAACCCCGCAATCTTACTTGTTTTAAGACTATCAAGAGGTATACCTTCTTGTGTTTCAAGCATTCCTAATACTTCCCAAATTACACTAGGAATATTCGAATATAAGAAAGGTCCATTAAACATAGATTCAAGAGAGATTGCCGCAATTCCACTTTGATAAAAGAAAGTATCTTCTATTTTCATACTACCTTTGTAAATAGGATTATTCTCTTCATCTTGAATTAACTTTTCATTACTAAGCGCTCTTTGCATAGACAAAAGAGCTTTTTTCATATTCTCTTTTGAACTAAAATTGGCTTGTAAATAGGCATTTAAAATATTGTCACCAACCCCATTCGTTTGAAAATAATCTTCTATTTGAAGTGATGTCAAATTCCCATTTAAATCGGTAAAATCATACGTTTTACTGCCATCAATAAGAATGTACTCATTCGTACCAAGCGAAACCAAAAAGTTTCTTGCATAACTTAACATACTATTGATTACTTCTACATGCATTGAAGAAAAACTACGTAAAACATTTTTACCATTCGCAAGTCTAGCATTCATAATTTTTATATTATTTCCACTCACTTCTAAAACTGTCCCCACTGTATCAAGATTAGCCAATCTATTACCAAAATCACAATTTCGTACATAGACATCATTGATTAAAATATCATTGCCTTCCACATACATTCCAATATTATCTTGACCAAAAGCTTCAACCAATGGCATATTATTATGGTCACCCAAAGCATAAAAAGGAAGAGGGCCTCTAAATAAATCATCTTTAGCTAAATGAGGAATAGATACAAACGTTCCATCACCACTATCTACTTCAATTATTTCAGTTGGATAAGTCAGATTATGCATATTAATCGTATATCCATTCCCATAAAAGTCTTTTTGAATATGAAGACCTACTAAAATTTCAGTTGATATGTAATTGCTACCGCCACTTGTTGCAACACTTTGATTCCACTGATCAATATAATTTTTATTATAGGTTGTAACAAAACGATAGATTTCATTTTTAAAATTAAATTTTTTAGTGACTGGATTATAGTTACCAAAACATTCAACATTATTTTCTTTTAAAACTGGCTTGCCATCTTCTAAGAGAACCTCTCCACTAGCACTCATCTGATAAGCATTTTCTAGTGATTCAAATGATTTTCGAAGAACAATAATTTCACCAGTATTTGAATAATTAGAACAATTCAATAGATCATCATAACTATATACATTCACTCCATTTTCAACTACTTCAAAGGAATAAGTAGCATTTTTCGCAATATTTTCATCACCACAACTAATGGTAAATGAAGCAAAACCAGCATCTTTAATTTCTAACGTATGATTCATTAAATCAATTTCAATATTATCCGTTTGGTTTTCAATTCTAAGTAGCGAAGAGATACTCTTTGGTACGGCTGTGATTTCTAAATCAACACTTGCCTTTATTTTATTTTGATTTTCTAAATCATATTCACCATAGTAAATTGTTTGATCAATATTGTTTTGAGAACCTCTAATTTTCGTTTGAATAAGAATGGCTCCATTTTCATAAATGATCGCATGCATGGATTTAAAAATTGTACCCTTTTCATTTGAACATGTGATAATCACCTCTCCACACGCAAGTGTTTTTAAATAATAGTGCTGATCTTGTTTAACAATTTCACCATACACATTGTCATCTTCTATATTACGATTTCTAATACTCCATACAAGTGTATTGCCAGCCCCTGCTGGATAGTTTTTTTGATTGACACCAACCGCTTCTAACAAATATAAATTATCTTGTAATTGAAAAGCCTCGGTATCATCATAATCCCATTGAATTGCAATAATATCATTATCAATGAAATGAAAGGTCGTATTAATCGTTACAACACCAAGCAAAGCAATTAAAAAGGGAATTAACAATAAAATAATTAAGTTTTTCTTTGTCATATTAATTGATCACATCCAAATCCATAAATAAAGATTCCATCTTTTTTTTCAAATTAAACACGTGTGGTATTCCTAGTATGACAAATACAATACATCCTATCAAATAGGCAATATATATCGACATACCAAAATATGAAAGAATTGTTGTCACTACAAAATATATAATCGGTAAAATATATGAGTATAGATTAGAAACAAATGACCTTCTTGGTTTATGATTTCTAATATTCAATTCTTCCTTTAAAGAAATCACATCATAAATGAATAATAATAAACTTACTAATAAAAGAGCAAAAATGAAAGTGATAAACGTAATCGTTTTTAACACCAATAAGACAAGTAAAGTGATAAAAAGGGATGTAAAAGAAAGTAGCAAAGGTATACTTACTTTTATCAACAATTGAATTCGAGGTAAAACTGGTATTGTTTTCATCACTTTAATCGTCTTTTTCTCCATTTGAATATATTGACTTGCTCCTTGATTGATAATAACGGTAAATAACATTAAAATTAAAATATCTAATAATGGAATAAAAGATGGTACAATTGAAATATAATAAGCAAAAATACCAGAAGTAAAAATTGTATTTAAAGCTTTGATTACCAAATATACTAAAAAGGGTTGAACAATCAAAAGCCCTGTAAAAGATAAAGTATAATTTTGATTTTTAGTTAAAAGTATAACTTCTTTTTTGATTAAAGCTTTTTGGATAGATTGTTTTTTGTAATCTTTTATTCTATATTTTTTCTTATTAGAAATAAAAATATTTCTTACATAACTAAAAGTAAAAATAGTAATACTTAAACCAAGAATAAAAATACCCAATGATATACCTAAGTATGGTAATATGCTACTATATCTATTTTGAATAAAAATATCTGTTAAAAAATTAATTGGAATCTCATATTTTCTAAAATTGATGAGTTTATCCATCATTGTTTGGGTAAATAAATGATTTATATTTCCCCCCGCAATCATTTCAATAAACAGATTCAAAACTTTTGCGTAAAAATAACATCCAATCACAAGCAATATTACGATTAAAAGAAATCTTACTAATAGATGCTTGTTTAAATAATTTTTTAAAAGCCAAAAAGGATAGATAAAAAGAAGAGCAACTCCCATCTCAAAAAAGAAAGAAAGGATGGGATAAAAAAGGGCTAGATAATAAAATTTTAATGTCATTGCATAGTGAATACCATATGCAATAAATAATGGATAGATAAATAAAATACTAATTGCATAATGAGTAATGAATAAAAAGACTAATTTAGATAAAATAATTGCACTATTACTAACTGGTTTTGTGGATAATTGTTCAATATCCTTTTGATTAAAAAAAAGTTTAATCGCTCTAAAGATTCCAGAAATAGTAATAAGAATAGAAATAATAAATAAAAATACATTCATAAAGGCCATTGGTGCTTGATGAAATTTTCCTATTTTATTCAAAATAGTTGTAAACAAAAATACCTCAATTCCAATAAAACAAGTAAGAAAAAAGATTGTTATTAAAATAGTAATTATTTTTTTAGCAATACTTTTTTCTTTTCCAAACATCAATTTAAAATCTTTCGCAAGGAGGTTAATCATTCTCGTCCTCCATACGTTTCAATAAAGATTTTAGCAAGTTGTAATCTTTTATTAGGATTTTTATTCAAATCAAATAATTCCACCACTTTGCCATTGTTAATAATCGCTACTCTATCACAAATTTTAGATACTAATTCAATATTATGGCTCGTAACAAAAACGGTATTCCCATGATTTGCATACTCTCTCATCATTTTTTTAAGTTCTTCCACAGCCATAATATCAAGACCAACTGTAGGTTCATCTAAAATCCAAATTTTAGGACTATGCAAAAGACTTGCAACTAAACATAATTTTTGTTTCATACCATGAGAATAATCAGAAATAGGATTTGACAATTCTTCTAAATTGAATTGAAGTCTTGTACATAAATATTTGTAATTGTGATTAAAATCTTCTTCACCTAAACCATATATACTAGCAATAAATTCTAAGTAATCATATCCTGTCATTTCTTCATAACAAGTTGGCTCACTAGCAACATAACCAAACGTTTGTTTTGCTTGAAGAGGATATTTTTTTATATCAAAACCTGAGATATATACCTCGCCTTTAGAAAATTTTTTAGAACCAATCATACAATCAATTGTTGTTGATTTTCCAATACCATTTCTACCAATAAAACCAAATAACTCTTTTTCATAAACTTTTAAATTTAACCCCGTTAAAACATCTTTATCACCATAGGATTTATAGAGGTCATTGATCATAATTGTGGCTTTTTGTTCTTCTTGAGAAAGTTTGTTTTCTTCCATCAAAGCTACCTCCTTAATTTTAAAAACCAAATGGTATCAACCTGATTGCCGTCTTTAAATGTATACATACTTCCACAATCACAACATGTATATAGTTTTTGATTATTTTCTATATTTTTACTTTTACAAACAGGACAATATTTCATATATAATTCCTTTTTTGCAAAAATCTCTTGCAACTTAGAATTTAGCCAAAATGACACTAATTTTTTTTCAGAAACTAGTTGATTATTATATGGCTTATTTGCATTTTCTAAATCATATATACGCCAAATTGTAATCAAATCATTAGATATACTGTTGTAATCAAAAAATTGATTCATCTGAAGTTTATTTTCCGTATTAATGATTAAATGATGTTTAGCAGGAATTGAACCATATGAAATATCAAGATTAATACATGGTATGTTTTCTTCTAGAGAAAGTTTTAGTCTATAATCTTTATATACAAAAGATAAACAATTATAGTTTTGACTTTTCGTATTATCTAATACAAAGTTTTTTTCTTTGAAACATTTTAATATCACATATTTATAATAGATAGTAAGTTCTTCAAGTAATCTATTTTCATCTTCACTTTTAATAAATTGAAGATAAAATTTATAACAATAATTGTATAAACGATTTTTTAATAAAATGTTAGTAGGTAAAACTTTTGTAAGATGAAGATTGCATTTAGAAATTTCTTTATAAAAAGAAGTATTTTGAATAAACATTTGTTTTCTTTGTAATGCTTCAATTTTAGTAATCATCTTTTCCGCAATCTTATTTTCTAAATATTTATCATTATTTGATTCTATCGAAGGAATCAGTGATGCATAAAATTCACTATATTTATTTAACTCCAAACGTATAAGATTGATAAGCATTCCGATAAAAATATTTTCATAAATTTTAATATCATCAGTATATTGATAGTGATGCACATATTCAGGTACCATTTCATCATTTTTTTCTTTCCAAAGTCTATTATCTTTACATACTTGTTGAAAAGAATCAGATGAAATATGCCCTGCTAGTTCTGATCTAACAATAATGTCTTCTCCTTTATTAGAAAGACTAGGATGAGCAATAATAGAAACTATCACGCTTAGAATAAAATTCACTTCATCAAAGAATTCATCATCTTTCTTAAAAGAGAAATCTTGCAAAGATGGAAGTTTTAAATTATCTAAATCTCGATAGAAAAATTTAATACTTCGATGTTCATCTTTATATTTTCTTATTTTTTTAATAACTTCTTTTAGTTTTAACTCTTCGATGAGTTTCATAAAATTATAACCTTCTTATTAAACTTTGAATTACTTTTTCACTACGATATAAAACATCTATTCCGTATGTTTTCGTTATTAAAGTTAATAAATCTTTCAAAGCACCCTTAACATATTCTTCAAAACGACCTTCAATTTTACTAATTATTTTTCGTGAAACAATAAAATCAATAGCATCTTCTTTTGTTCCACCGGATGCAACAAAAACAGGCACGAGTTTTGCAATTTGATTCAAAATACGATTACCAAAAGTAATATCAAACTTGTCATAAATAAAATCACAAACAGTTTGAAATTTATCATAATCACCTTTTGTCATCTGATAACTAGGATTATTCAATGCCTCTTGATATAAATGTTGCAGATGTGTTTTGCTAATATGAATTTTACTCACTTCTTCTTTTACTTCAAAAGGAATATTGCGATCATCAAAATCAATTGTTATTGCTCTATCATACACTTTATCAGTAATTGTAAAGGTTGAATCATCTTTATTTGCGGTACCAACAAAATAGGAATTTTCAGGTATTGTAATAAAACCATCTTCTAGTTTAGCAGGTGGTACAAATCCATACGGAAGTTGCATAATTTTTAATTTCCAAAGTTCTTTTGGATATTCTAATACTGATAAAAAGTCAGCAAAATAATACTCAACCCTAGAAATATTCATTTCATCTAAAACAAAAAAATGAATTTGATCGGGATTATAATTGGCATGATATAATGAAATCAAAAACTCTGTTTCGGTATAAGTTTTTGAAAAATCATTAAAATATCCAATTAGATTTGTCTTATCACGATATGTTGCTTGAACAGGAATAAATAAAACATCAGCATGAATAAATTTTGCAAAATATCTAGGCAAACTTGATTTACCAGTACCACTTAACCCTTCTAAAATCATAAAGTGTGATGCCGCAAATCCACTGACAAAAAATCTAATGGTATCTAGATCAAAATATAGTTTTTCTTCTTTTGCAAGATAATTGCGAAAGCGAATGCTAATTTCTTCTAAACTATATGTATCACTATCTATTTTCTCTATTGCATAACCATCATAAGTAGTATCCATCATAGATAAAGCAGGAAAAACTTTTTCCCGATCATCTAACTCCTCAACTGTACGAACAATACTTTCATTTGGCATACTTGAAGTAGCGGTTGTAATCTGTCCGCCAGCAATAGAAGATGCCGTTGCATTTAGTGTTGCATCAAAATTAGTAGTGACATCAATTTTAGTATCTTCCTCATCAAAAGTAATCGGTTCATTTTTATCATATGCTCTAAATGGTTTATCAACTAAAATATAGTTGACTACAAACATTAAAATACCACCAATAAATAAAAATAATAAAACATATATACAAGTTGTCAATAAAATAGTTTGCCAAATAAAAAGCATAATGTTACCAATGTTTTCAGCATCTAATGGTCTTTGAATGAGAATTCCTACACCTACTGATAATAACGCACATAAAATAAAAGAACTTATATATATTAAAATCATTTTCAAACTAAATGGTTTTTTATTATTGACAATAGCAAACCTTTTCTCATATAAAAAGATAGTGACAAAAACACTAACATAGATTGCTACAAGTATCAAAGCAACATAGCCCGTTACACCGCAACTAATTGATTTAAAATGAAGTGCTTGCGCCACTTGTGCTAGTGGATTATTTTTATTAGCAAAAGAATGTGATCCTTCTATACAAAGGCCTGTAAATAACAATAAAAATGAATAAAATATTGCTAATGATATAAATATTAAATTTTTTCTTGTAAAATAAGGTTTGTTCATAATCTTATTCTCCTTGATTATCGTTTTCAATTACGACTTCTTCGGCAATTTTTTCTGAAGTCTTTAAATTAAGCACTTCTTTAATAATTGTCTTATTCGATTTTTCTAAATAGGGACCATCTTTCATCTTAGTTTTTTCAACAAACCCTGTTTCATTAAAATGATAAGCATATCCCTTATAATAAATTGTCTCAACATATTCTGCCTTTATTTTTTCAACTTCTAATTCATCGGTATAATCAATTGCTTCTTCTAATTGTTCAATTCTTCTTTTTTGAGCTATATTTATTTTATTAGAAATTTTATCAATCATGATTAAACAATAAATTAATGAAATAATCGTGATGATACCGGCATATGACTGTAAAAACATAATAAATATCCCTATACTAGGTATTTTCTTACCTGTATATCTTCCAATTACATCATCAAAAGTTGGATGATATTTATCACTTGCGTCATTGGCATCACCACGGGTTACATATTTTCCATCTTCTATTTCAATTATTCTATGAATGACATTGATTCCTTGATCATTTCGATAAGCAATAACATCGTATTTGTTCAAATCTGATGCATTTTCAACCTTTTCCAAAACAATTATATCATACGTTTGAAATTGATTGTTCAAATTATTACTATTTAGATAAGCATTTGCGTCATTTTTCTTACTCATTGAGCCTGAGGCAACAACCATAATGGTTTTATTACCAATCATTGTTATATTATTTTGAAATCGATTAATTAATGAAAAAATAAATAAAGGTATAATGAAGAATAAGGCAAGATAGAAACAAATAGATTTAACTATCTTTGTTACCATCTTGCGCTTTTTAATTTTTTCTTGTCTTTCATAGATTACTTCATCGATCAATTCAATATCTTTTTTTCCGGACTGAATTTCATTTATTTGTGAAGTTGCATATGATTGATATAATATCGTAAATATTGTTGCAAAACTAAATACCCCGATGATTGTAACTATGAGGGAAATAATTTCAGCAGAAGACATTTGAATTAATTTGCCCTAGCATTGATTACTACTTTAAAAGTAGGACCAACCGCTGCATTGATTATTTCATCTGATGCATCGACGTCATATCCATAAATAGTAGCTCTTAACTCTTTTAGAATTTTTTTCACTTCTTCGTCTGATACTTTTGTACCCGTTTCATTTTCGTCATAATACTCACCTGGATTTAAATTTTGGAAAAAACTTCCCCATTTAAATTCAATCGTATAAGTAAAATCGTATCCACCCTCTTCATTTTCAGTACATGCACCACCCAAAGTTTTTAAATCCACTGCCGAATTTGCGCATTCTGGTAAAATAATATAATTTTTATCAGCAGCAGCTTGTAGAGCTGTTTTCACTTTTTCTTCCATTTGCAGTTCAATCGTAAGTTCACCTAAAATATCTCTAGGAGATACTTTTCCTGTTACTACTATCTGTAATGATTCAAAATTAGTTCCATCATTTCTAACTCTACCTGTTGTATCTTCTTCTAATGGTTCAAATTTGATTGAATCGGTTGATAGCGCAACATCCGTCAACTTTATTGATCCATCTGTAACAGTACCAACACTCACATTTCCATCATCTTCATAATTTGCATTCGTTGACATTATCCATGCCGCAAAACCTGTTGATATCAAAGCAATAGACATAAATAATAAAACACCGAATAAAATAACTTTTCTTTTATAAGAATTTTTTGTTAATTTAGCCATCTTACAACCTTCTTATTATTTATAATATTATTCTGCCTCAGTTGGTGTTACCGTTACTGTAACAGTAAATTTACTAGTTTTCAATGCCTCAAGAGCGGTTAAATTGGTTTTAGCTTGATCTGCTAACTCTGATGTATAAGCTTGACTATTATAATATTCCATAGGGTTTTGATTATTAAATGCACTACCCCATGAGAGAGTAATTGTAATATGATAAACACCAGTTTCTTGCTTTTGAGCTGTTAATGTAGGCAAAGCATTAACTAAATTGCTAGATACAGCAGTAGTATATGCGTCATCTCCCGTAATTGTTGCATTAACAGTTTGGGCATCAATAGGACTACCCCCACTATCTTTTACATTCACAACAAGAGTAACTGTTAGATTTTCTGCATAAGTTGGATCTGTATTATTTAACCAAGAATAGGTATACTCACCAGTTTTCCAACCAAAAACAATGGCATTTTTATCATCTTTCCAACTTGTCTCAACACTCAATCTATTATCTGTTACGGTATCAACTGAAATGTTACCTTCTATTTTTTGTTCAGTGTCAGAAGTAATGATCCATGCCGCAAAACCAACACCAATCAATGCTAAACATGATAATAAGCATAAAGTTAACGTTAATGTCTTTCTTTTCATTTTAAATTCTCCTTACATAATTCTAAATAATTCTTTTTTCTCATCCATTTTAATATTTAAATAATCGACAAGATATGTTATAATTATACTATTTTTAAGATAGTTTGTCAATATAATATAAATGTTAAAATCGATTTTATCAATGTTTTGGAACATTTTACATAAAATAATAGTATGTTTTTTATAAAAATATGCCTTTTTTTTAAAAAAACAAACCAAGTTAACTTGGTTTGTTTCAATTACTATTCAATTATAACATACTGATGATGAATGACATCATATAATTGACTAAAACTTTTTTTATCAATATATTGATATGTGGTTGCTATCATTAAGATTTCTTCATTTACTTCTAAAAAGTTACCATCTAAAAAATTATCATATTGATTAAAAAACAATCTATACTCATCTAAATCATTGAAAAAGCGATATATGATTTTTTGTGTTGACATATTTTCTGTAAAATTATATTTCACATAAATTAATGTTGAACTATCTTCTTGTAAATATATTAATTGTTGATTCGTAATGGTTTTCCCAAGTTCTGCTATTTTAGCATTTTGCTTCTCAACATTTAAAATAAAATTATAATTGTCTTCTATCCTATCTTGTTCTTTTTTACAAGAAGTTATCGTCAGCATCGTTAAAAAACTTAAAATAAAAATTATATATTTACTCATTTTCATTTTTTTTCTTTCCTTTACATTTCATTATAAAATATGTCAAAACAATGGCAGCACCGCAACATATGCTATTGAGTCCCATAGATATCATAATGATACTTTTATTGCTATCTTCTAATTTTAATACTTCTGGCAAACAACATATAGCAAGAGGAATAACAACAATAGCCGTAATGGTTAATATTTTTTTCATTTGCAAGTTTTGAAATAATAACCAAAAATATACTCCTAGTAGCCCATAAATAATGATATGAAATAAACAAAAACTAATTATTTCTAACGTTGAATATTTCATAAAACCAATTTTAGTATTTGATAAAACCTCAACAGGAAAAGAAAAATAATAATTTGAGGTTGCATCATCTTGATCATCTACTTCAATAATAACAGTCGTTTTTCCTGCATGTAAAGGAATGATTGTGTTATTGATAATTTTAATGACATTAGGAGTGGAAAAGCGATAAGAAACTTTTGAAAATGTTGCATTGGGATCAACATTTAAATTAATTTTTTGATATTCATCAAATGATAAAACATTATTTTCTAATATACTTATTACATATTTTGGCAATACTTCACATACTTTAATCTCAAAAGAAAGATCTAAATCACTATTTTCATAATTTTTAATATAAATTGTTGCAATACCTGCACTTAAAGCATAAAGTTGATACATACTGTTACTATACGTAATAGATAGAATATCTGGATTGCTTGTTATAATTTGATAATTATTAGCATTATTAAAATTTGGCATGACATTTATGCTCATATATGCGTTTTGAAAAACATTTAACATTCGGGTTGAAAAATCAACTTCAACATAATGATCATCTTCTTTTAAGTATGTTGTATAACTCATTTGCGTCACTGGTTGATATTCTATATAATTTTGTTTAACATGAATAGTAAGGGTTTTGGATTTAACTGTCTTCCCATCATCTACTGTTACACAAACATCTGCTGTCCCCTCACCAATTGCCATCATATCCCCATTACTTCCGATGATAACTGATTGAGGATTAGATGATGTATAAGTATAATTTAATTTTTTGGATAATGAGTTTGTAATCGTAGTGAAAAAACTATATGTTTTTCCAACCTCCATTTCAAGAGCTGCTTTAGCAGATAGATCAAAAATCGTATTCTCGACATGAAAATCTAAAATAATTTCTTGTTCTAGATTATCAAAAAATTGAATAATAATTTGGGTATTCCCTATTTCTAGAAAATTAATTTTTACAATATATTGATGATTGTTGTAAGTAGTTGTACAAGATGCAACATCAGGATTAGTTGCATAAATTAAATAATTATCACTTTGGGCATAAATATAAGGAGTTACAACAATATAAAAACTGATTGTATCTAATACTGTAACATTATTTTTTTGATATGTATTTAAAGCAAAGGGTTTATCATTTAATGTAGGCTGTTCAATGGCTATATATTCAATTTTTTGATTGGTATTCTCACTAACAAAAAGAGTAAAACTAATCTTTTGGTTCTCATCATATCGGTATTTTATTGTAACTTGCGTTTCTCCAACTTGCTTAGCAATGAAATATCCATTATTCACTATAGCAATATCCTGATTTGCAATCTCTACAATTATATCATCTTGATCTAATACTTCATTTGATCCTAATACTTCAAGAAAAACAGCATCTCTTTCATGCATTTCATATATCCAACCATTTTCTACGTTTTGTAAGGTAGGATTTTTTAATGTGAGATTATCCACTTCTCGAGGTTTGATCTCAAATTCTAAAGTCTTGTTTAATAAATGATTATACTTACTAGAAATATCAATGACTGCTTTACCAACGCGATTGCAATTAACTGTTGCAACATATTGTTCTGTACTTTTAAAAGATATAGTATCCGTCTGTAAAGAAAAATTTACCATTGCATTACTAGAAGTATTACAAGATGAATTGATGGTGATTGTATCCCCAACATATATATCATAATCCGACATACTGCCATTTATTTCTTTATTATTAATATATATTGCATGAATAGAAATATCGTCAGCAATTTCAACTTTATCTAATACATTATATATTTCAACATTTATACTATCAAAATATCTACTATCTACTAAACTTTTTACTGTAATGGTTACTTGACCATTTTCTTTAGCATAAAGATAACCATCCTGAACTGTACAAATCTTTTCATCACTAGATATCCATTCAAGTTTACCTAAAGCCACACTCCCGCCTATATGAATATCAAGTTTTTTTATTTCTCCTTTTATTAATTGCAAATTTTGTTGATACTCGTTCGAGAATTCTAATTTGTTGTTTCTTTCAATAACCTTAATTTTTACAATATCATAAAGATTGGCATCATTTTTATTCGTTACTCTAATTGTTGTTTCACCTATTTTTTTCCCATATACACTACCTGTTGTTGATACTGAGGCAATACTTTGGTCAGTACTCAACCAGTTATAATTCCAAGCATTCAAATTTGTAACGATATTTGCCTTTAAAGTTAGTTGCAGCGTATCACCTAAATACATAATTTTTTCACCATTTAATTTTTCATTGATTTCAATTTCAGTTAAAGTATTTTCTATTTGTTTTTTTTCACTGGTTTCTTCAAAATTAAAAATACTAAACAGACCGCCTTTTTCTTTAACTTTAAAAACATCAATAGCAATGAACGATATAAACAATACAATACTTATTATATATACAACATTTTTCTTTTTCACTCTATACCTCCTACAATTTTATAGGGGATTGGATTCAACTCTTGCCAATTTGGTTTTAAAATTAATTCAAAAGTATGTTCAATTGCATAGGGATGCCAATTTTTGGGTATTTGAAATCCTTCAAAATAAATGGTAAAAGAAGCATCGACAAAAGCTTGATATTCTATTACATCAACACTAGTTGGAATTACAACATATTGTAGTTGTAGACAAGAATCAAAGGCATGATAGCTAATTTTTTTGACATTATGATCAATCACATAAAAAGTTTGGCTATTAGATGCGGGAAAGTGAAGTAAACTTTCTCCACTACTGTCAAATAAAACACCATTTTGATCTTTATAAAATGGATTGTCTAAATCCACATAAATCATTTCTAAATGATAACAGGCATTGACCCACGTATCACTAATAAAACTAACTCCTTTACCAATGGAAATTGTTTTTAAATTTGTACAACCCCTTAATGCTTCACTATGAATGGTTGTTAGATTATCATTTATAATTAAATTTTCTAAATAGGAATTCGCATGAAAACAAAAACGCTCTAATACCAATATATTTGATGGAATATAAAAGGAGGTATCCTTTTTTCCTAATGGATAAACTTTTAAACTATTTCTACTTTTATCATACAAAACACCATCTTCACTATAATATTTCGCATTTTCACTTTCAACCCAAATGGTTTCTAAATGAAGACAGCGAATAAAAGCATCTTCTTTTATTTCTTGAATATTTTTACCTATCGTAATTTTTTGAATATTCTCACTATCAAAATAGCAATCAATTGCTACAACAGGTAAACAATTATAGCCATTAGGAATTATAATTTCTGTTTCTGTTCCCGTATAGCCACTTATAATATAACCGGTCTTGGAAGGATTTAAAACATAAGAAAGACCACTACTTCCAACAGTAATTGGTTCTAATTTACCATAAACAATTGTATCATGACTAGGTATTTGATTTAATGAGGCCACTTTTTTAAATTGGTCATCAACATACCAACCTCTAAAAATATATCCCTTCAGCATTACATTATCTATCAACTTATACTTCACATTGTATTTTAAATCGGTGACTTTCTCATATTCTTCTCCATGAATAATATATGTAACCTCATAAGTCTTTCTTCGATATAGCACCTCAAGTACCAAAGAGCCATCTAACACAATCTGTCCTTTGACATCACTACTTATCACTTCTAATCCTTCATAAGTTTTTATTGGTGCTACCACCTCTTCATTTAAACTACCATATAAAACATTTGTTTCAATTATGCTATACTTATCATCCGTAATATTTTCACCCTTATAGACTACTTTATATGGAATAGCATGGATATCTATCCACTTCACATAGATAGTTAAATTTTTATCAATTAAATTTTCTTCATTAATGGGATTTTTACAATCACTATCTAAATAAAAACCATTAAATATGTGATTTTCTTTAGATGGTTGTTGTAAATTCTTTATAGTAGAACCATACTCAACAAATTGTGTTTGTTTAGTTGTTTCATCAATCACTATCTCAATTTCATACTTTACAATTTCCCATTTACACCAAATTGTACTATCTTGTAAAAAACAATAATCACTCTCTATTTTTTGTGTCAATTTTTCATCAAAATAATATCCTACAAATCGATATCCCTTTTTATTTGGAACGTTTAGATTGGCAATTGTATCTTGATAATTTAGATTTTGCTTTTCACTATTTTGATTATCCAAATTGACAATTATACTAATCGGCATTGTTTCCCATGCGGCATATAAAGTCATATTTCTATTCATTTTGGTATCAAAATTGTATAAAATGGTACATTCAAAATCATAATACCAACCAACAAAATAATATCCTAACTTTTGGGGAGCACTTGGTTTTTGAATTGTTTTTCCTTCCTCTACTTTGATAGACGCAATTTCACTTCCCCCATTGGTATTAAAATGGACATCATAATACATTGTTTCTTTCCTTACATTTTGTTTATTATTACAGGATGATAAAAAGCATAGCAATAAAACTGAAATGATAAAAATACATTTTTTTATATTCATTTTCCTCCTATATTGAATACATTAAAAATAAAAAGGAAGTCTATTTTTTTACAATAGTCTTCCTTTTCATCATTTTACTTAAAATTTTATAATTCTAAAATTATTTTGTTGCTACCTTAACACTAGCAATAACTTCCTCTTCAGAATTATATGCAAATACAGAGAAAGATTGAGAACCAACAGTAAATGTATATCCTTCTTTTACTTTTGTACCATCAAATACATAAAAGCCTTTGGTTACATTATAGGTTAACCAATCTTTACCTAAAGTAACTATTTCATCTGATGCTTCAGTTGTATCTTCAATAGAACCTTTAGTCACAACTTTTATTGAAAGTTTGCCATCTTTGATTTCAGTTGCAAATAAACCAGTTCTTTGTGCTTCACTACTAACTGAAAGTTCTACAGTTACAAAATCAGTTAAAGTACCATACTCTTTACAACTCATACCTTCAAAATATAAATTAACTTTTACTTTTGCAATATTACTATCATCAGCTACAGCCTTTAACTCTAAATAGTTATCTTGTACTTGTAAAACTTGCGTAAAATCAAGTGTAGAAATGACTAAATTTGTACCTTCAACCAACTCTTCTGATCCTTCTAGTTTAGAATGAGAACCACCATTTGCTTTATTACAGAATACTAAATCAGACTTAGCTTCTACAGATGAAAGTGTTCCTCTATTACCAGAAGAGATAACTTTATAAACAGTTTTTCCACTAGCTCCATATCCAGTTGCATAACCATTTGTAAATAAAAGTGATGTATTTAAAGCCTCAACATGCCCATAATTATAACAATTTTCAAATGTATAATTACCTGTTGGAATGGCAAAGAATACGCCAACTCTTGTTGAAAGACCAATATTATCTAAATAACTATCACAATTTTTGAAAACAACAGTTGAATCTAAGAAACTATACTCTCTTCCTTCGGCCGCATATTTCAAAGTCATTGAATAAATTGCATATCCTGCATAATTGTATCCAGTACTTACTGAACCATATAAATCAACATTTAAGAAACTGATAGTTCTACCACCATATGAATTAGCCAAACAACTTACACTAATATCTTTACCCTTAACAAAAACAGATAAATCTTTTAATGTTGCTCCTGATAATTCACCAAATAGATAATTGATTGGTTCAACAACATTATATATACGTTTATTATTACCATCTAGTACACCTTCAAATAATTGAATAAAGGCATATCCCATATCCCAAAACATTTGAGCATCGTTTATAACAGTACTCATATCAATATCATTCATTAATTTGAAGTAAACATCTTTTGTTGTTTCAAGTGTGTTTATATTCATAAATTGTATAGCATTTGTGATTTGATATGGATTATTTAAGCTTCCATTTCCGCCAGCAAATCCTTGTTCTGGATCAACTACTTGATAATCAAAATAAGATGTAGCTTCTCCATACGTAACAGAAGCAGTTTTGTTCCCAATTGTTGACAAATTAAAGTTTTTAATTGTAATTTTTACATCAAATGGTACTCCGTCTTGTTGCGCACTAACATTGCCGTTTTCATCAGGATAACTTAAAGTGAGTACTACATCATTACCTTCAGCATTGGTAATTAATACTTTCATTAAATTGCCAGTTACTTCTTGGTTTTTAACAAATGTTGTTGTTGGCATTTCAACAATGCTAATTCTTTCAGCATTTTCTAATGATACACATCCAACTAAGGTTGCAAAACCAAGTCCAGCTATAACGAATGATAAAAATAATTTTTTTATTATTTTCATTTTTTATTCTCCTTTAATTTTTTATATTTTTATATATATTCATATATATAAACGAAATTTAAATGCATATTCCCTTATATTCATTATTTATATTCACGAATAAATAAATATTTTGGATCTTGTTCATCCCCTGTAACAATAGCAATTTGAGAAATTGATACTTGATTACAAGATAATGATTCACCATTTACTAAAACTGTATGAGTATTTAAATTTTCTATTTTCTTTTCATATACATAACAATTATTTTCACTATCATAAATACCATCTTTAATATAGATTTTGATTTTTTGATCTGATAATGCAAATCCATCAAATACTTCAACTATACCGGTTAATCCAACAACATCTTTAGATTTTAAAACTTGTGGCAACAACTCAATTTCCATTGAAGCATCTTTAAAATTCGTATAATTATAAACATATGTAGGAAGATATACTCTAATAGTAGCCTCATTATTATCAAAACTAAATTCTTGTTTGATTTCCCAATCGACATCAGAAACATATCCAAAATTTTCTACTTTATAGCAATTTAGATTTTCATCTACTAAAATAGCAGTATAAGTACAAATATTTTCTGATAATGATCTTCTAATTATGACTTTTTCTACTTTTGAATAATTAATTGTTTTTCCTAAAAAATTTATATTAGGAATCAAATATTTACTAATTATTTGTTGTTCAGCTGTATCTTGAAATATGACATTTTCTAAAGCGGTTATTACTTCTTCTTTACCATTTATGGTATTCGTATATGTTACCGTTACACCATTATTTAATTTGGCCTCAGCTGTATAGTATGTTATGTTAAAATCTATACCATAAGTAAGTGGAATAACATTTAAATAAGATGTTCTATCCGTCTTTGCTTTTAAAGCAGCCTCACTTAAAGCCTCTGGATCAAATAACACTGTGTTTTTAGCAACAATTCCCGCACAGCCTATTACATTCTTAAATGAATTTGCTTTAACAATTTCTACTGTATCTGGTATCTCAAAAGCTGTTGTAATATTTACACGATATTCTACTGACTCTTCTTCCGCAAACGGTTGACATGCAGGAATCAAAGTAATATCAGGTACAAAAACCATTCTAGAAATATTTAATGTTACATGAGTATCATTATACTGAACAATATTGCTATAAGCATTAGCAAGTGATTGAAGTTCTGCTTTAGTAGAAAAATATGCTCTATTATACATAATATTATTATCAACATAAACGGTTTGAACTGTATCAAAAGTTGATACATAGTTTTGAATCGATTGCTTATCAGAATTATCGAAACCTTTATATTTTAAATCATCTAAAGCCTCAATAGCACTATCTAATAAACTATCCATTTTATCTAAAATCTCTCTTTTTTTAGCTTGTGAATCTAGTGATCCACTATCCATCCCATTTAGAGCTAATAAAGGCAAATTTCTAACAGTATATACAATTTGTGTTAATTCATCATCAAAAGTATCCACATAGCGATATTCTGGATGACCTGCTGATAAGGCTTCAATACAATCTTGGGTAAAAGTTTTTGTTGAAGATAAATTTTGTTTGGTACTTGTACTAAACGCCTCTTCCATTGATAGAAATTTTACTTCATTTTTACTAGCATCATACCAAAAACGATAATCTTTGATTGTTGATTCTAACGAGTAATCATATTCTTCAATAATACGCGAAATTTCATATGGTTCAAAATATTCTCGATCTTGAAAAGCGGCCTCTGCTGCTAAAACAACTGAAATATTTTTAGCTTCTTGCACACCTTTTGATACTTTTGCCTTTTTAATATAACCTGTAATTGATGGGATTAGAACAGCTGCGAGAATTCCAATAATAGCAATGACTACTATTAATTCTGTTAGTGTAAAACCTTTTTTCTTTACGCTATTCATATATTCATCCTCATCTACTTTATTCTGTCTGTGTTTGAGTTGGATAAACTGGAGTTTGTGATTCTGTCCAAGTTGTATTTTCTTTTGAAAGTTCCAAAACGCGGTATGCTTCATTTACTTTTCTTAGAACAAAAAAAGTACTCACTCCTTCTATATTGAATTCAGTTGCAGCACTTGCGGCATCAACTACACTATTATCCTTTAATGGTGAAACATTACATGAACCATTTTCTAATAAAACATAATATCCCCCATCGGTTTCAACAATATAATATTTATTTGTAGTTAAAGTTTCATAAATATCATCTGTAACATTAACCTCTGCAATTAATTCTTGATACATTGCGCTTGCATCTTGAATGGCTGCAGATTCTTTTGCATTTCTAATATAACTTGTAATTGATGGAATTAACACTGCCGCAAGAATTCCAATGATAGCAATGACAACAATCAATTCGGTTAATGTAAAACCTTTTTTATTTTTTAATGATTTTTCCATTCCTTTTCTCCTTATTTATATAAAATTTTTGGTGACTGCTATTAACACCTATATATCAACTATGTATTTTATTTGTTATACATAATTGCCAATAATTCTTGAACTGTAGTTTCTCCATTTAATACTACCGTTCTACAAGTGGAATATAAATCCAACATTCCATTTTCAAGGGCCTTTTGTCTAATTTGTTTTGTTGAGGCCTTATTGATAATGAGTTCTTTTAAATCTTCCGTCATTTTTAGAACTTCATGAACACCAAGTCTTCCTCGATATCCCGTATTATGGCATGCCGGACAGCCCACCGCCTTATATAATTTTTGCGATTGATGAATATTTAAAATTTCATTCTCACGCTTGCTAGAAAGATATTCTTTTTTACATTCTGGGCATAATCTTCTAACAAGTCTTTGAGAAATCACCCCCGCTAAAGCATCAGTTACAAAATAGGGTTGTAACCCTAAGTCAATCAATCTAGTCACTGCTCCTGCAGCATCATTAGTATGAAGAGTAGACAATACTAGATGTCCAGTAATTGCCATTCTCATGGCAATTTCAGCCGTTTCTTCATCACGAATCTCACCGACCATAACAATATTAGGATCTTGTCTTAAAATACTTCTTAAAGCACTTGCAAAAGTTAAATTAGCCTTATTATTTACTTGAACTTGATTTACACCTGAAATTGTATATTCAACAGGATCTTCAACCGTAATGACATTAACTGATTCATTATTCATTTCTTTAATAAAACTATATAATGTTGTCGATTTACCACAACCAGTAGGTCCTGTTAACAAAATAATACCATAAGGTTTTTTTAATAATTCATCGACAATTAAGTTTTCTTCTGGTAAAAAACCCAATTTACTTCTATCATAATTAAACGCTTTTGTATCCAAAATCCGAATTACAATTTTTTCACCAAAAGAAGTTGGTAAAGTTGAAACACGAAAATCATATGTTTCATTATTATAAATTTTTGTAATTCTTCCATCTTGAGGAATTCTGCGTTCTGCAATATTCAATTTGGAAATAATTTTTATTCTCGTGGAAACTGCTGGATACATTTTAGGACTAAATGCAGTATTCTCATAAAGCATACCATCAATTCGATATCGAATTCTAACAATATCTTCGTATGGCTCAATATGAATATCGCTAGCCCCTACAGCAATCGCATCATTTAAACATGAATCCACTAATTTAACAGCTGGTGAATTCACCAAATCAGCCTCATCCATCCCAACAATATGTTCTTTTTCTAAAAGGTTTTCTTGTTTATTATAAGCGGCAATCGTTTGGTTCATTTCGTTTTTGGCAAATATTCTTGACTGAATTCTTACCAATTTAGTATCAGGACACACGACAATTTGCGAATGGGTACCAAATAAAGCATACGCAATATTGATTGCATTAAAATCAAAAGGGTTAGATGTTGCAAGAATATATCTTTGATTTGACTCATCAAAAGTAAGCGGAATTATTTTATATTTACTAATCCATTCATAAGTCAAAGTTTTAACTAGATTTTCATCAATCCTAATCGTATCAATGTTATAATAATCATATCCTAAATAACTAGCCAATACTTGGGATAATTGTTCTTCATTTATCCATTTTTCTTGGCTGAAAACTTCATAAAATGGTTTTTCTTCCGTATTTATTTTTTCTAAAATATAATGTATTTCCTCTATACTACATACATTCATTTTAACAAGTTGCAAACATATTTGTTGATGAATATTTTGTTGGATTTCATTTTTCATTTTAAACTCCCGTATCAATTGAACTTGTAATATCTAGCATCGGTAAAAAAATTGATAACAATACAACAATTACAATCATACCAATTAAAATAATCATGAGTGGTTCAATTAAAGCTGTCATTTTTTTAATGGCATAATCTACTTGATCATCATAATATGTACAAACTCGATTCAGCACTTCCTCAAGTTGACCGGATTGCTCACCGACCGAAATCATTTCAATCAAAATATTAGGAAAAATATTAATTGTTTCCAAACTTTTAGCAATTGGCTGTCCTCTTTTGATTTCACTAATCGTAACTTGCATTTTCTCTTCAACATAACGATTACCTAGCAATTTACTCATAATAGTTAAAGCATCAACGATAGAAATACTACTATTTAACAAAGTGGAAAATCCATTTGTGAATCTCGATGTTATACTTGCTAAAACGACTTTACTTTGAATACTATGATGAACATTAAATTGATCATAAAGCTTTTTAAATTTTTGATTACGCAAAAGTAACAAAAATGCCATAATAGATAATAGTATGATTGATAAAATATATAAAATGTTATTTTTAATAAAATCAGTGATTTTTAAAACAACCGTTGTGATTGGAGGCAATTGTGCTTCTAATGATGTAAAAACATCCTTAAAAATAGGCATCACATACAAGGATAAAACAGCCAAAATTACCATGCATAATGTTAATAAAAAGATTGGATAAGCCAAAGCACTTTTCACTTTTCGTTTTGTTTTATTATCCTTTTCATAATAATCTGCTAGTTTATTTAAAACCAATGACATTTTGCCACTTAGCTCTCCAATATGAATCATATTTCTAAAGAAAACAGGAAAAGTTTTGGGATATTTTGCAAGTGATTGGCTAAGCATCATCCCTTGCATCAAATCGTAATGAACGACTTCTAAAATCGTTTTTAATTTATTTATTTTAGTATTATTCTTTAGAATTTCAATACATTTATTCAGTTCCATTCCTGCATCTAACATAATTGCAAGTTGTCTACAAAATAACGATAATTCATCCACTCGTATTTTTTCTAAGAAGGTAAATAGTTGTGAACTTTCTTGAATTTTTTTAGAACTAATTAAATAATAGTCTAAATTACTAATGATTGCTCTTAAATCCTCTTCATCTTTGGCAAAGAATACTCCATGAATGATTTTATTATTTAAATCCTTGGCTTTAAATTTAAATTTTGGCATCTTTTCCCTCCTTTTATTGAAACAAATGCAAATACCACAAAATTAAATCAGGACCAAAAAATAAACTAATTGTAAAACCAATGACAAGATAAGGACCAAAAGGCACTATTTTTCTATTTAATTTTTTAGAAAAAATAAGTTCAACACCTGCTCCAATGATGCAAGCAATACCTAATCCTAAAATCTCTAATTGCCATCCCATAAAAAGACCTATTCCTAAAAATAATTTTAAGTCACCGCCACCAATTACAGGTTTTCGAATTATTTTTTGTATAATGTAAAAAATACCAATAATGATGATATTGACAAGTAAGGATAAAAATTTATCACTATAATCAATTGTATATTCATGATTTAAACTAGTAATATCAGCCATTATGATTGATAAAAGTCCTAAAACCGCTACTGCTATATTTAATGAATCGGGAATAATCAACTCATCTTTATCAATGAAAAAGATAGCGATAAAAATCTCTAAAAGCAGCGTTACTATAATACTTGTATAAGATAAATCAAATCTTATTAGTGAAACAATTGCAACTAGCAATCCTAAAACTTCCACAATAACATATCTTATATTAATTTTTTCTTGACAGTGATGACATCTCCCTCTTAAAAAAAGATAGGAGAAAATAGGAATATTTTCATACCATTTTATTTTGTAACCACAAAGTGGACAATGGGATGATTTCTTAATAATTGACATTTTTTTAGGTAGTCTATAAATGAGAACATTTAAAAAACTACCGATTGCTACAAAGAAAAGCAAATAAAATGTAATAACTAAAGTATACAACCAAAAGGATTCTTTTATCAATTCTTTAGTGGAACTTATTAACAATAAATGTTTAATCATATACATAGCCCTTTTTCATAAGGTGATAACTTGTTATTCTATTTTCGGATATTTGAAACTGCACTTGAATTTGAAATTTTAATTTAGTATTTATTTTTTGAATAATAAAATGAAATTCATGCGTGGTTTGAAGTCTAGTTGCAACAATTTGATAATGCGTTGTATATTCAAATTCACATGAAATATCAACTTCTAATAAAGCAAGATCTTCTAAAGATAATTGATTCAAATATTCATATGCAACATTTTCTAACTCTAACTTTAACAATTGTTCTTTCGTATTTGCATTCAGTTTTTGTGATGAAGTATGAATAGTTATCAATAGCGACATAGATAAAAATACTAAAACAATAACAACTAGCAGTGTTATATATAAAGATGCTCCTCTATTATCTAACATTCTTTTTTTCATATCATACCTTTTATTCTACACAAATAGTTCTTTCTAAACATTTTTGATCTAACGGATATTCTTCATGATTGACATAAATTCTTACTTCTATTGCAAAATATCTTGTTATTTGATCATCAGATGTGATTTCCTTTACATCTATGATAAAATAGTTATCAGTAACCTTTTTGGATATATTAAATTGGCTATCATAATACAAATAAAGAAAATGATTAGCTTGAACAACAGGATATATTATTTCCAATCTTTCATTAAAAGTTTGTGGTTCAATGGTAAATATCTCCAATATTTTTTCTAGTTCTAAAACCATATTTGTTGTTTTTTCAATATTTCTTTGTGTTTTTTTAATTGACAAAATCATCTGGCCACTACTTATAAAAATAATTGCCAACACAACAATTGATACTAAAACTTCTACTAATGTATCGCCTTTATTACTTTTCATTTTACTTTAACCTGAAACTTAAAATCATGATTAGATACAATAAAAGTATGATGTATCTTTAAACTTTGAAGCAAGAAGTCTTGCTTGTCTACTAGTTTCAAATCTGAAATCGTTATGTTTAACTCCTGTTCTATTACCTTTTTAATCAAAGGGGCAAACGCATCAGCTTCAACATTTAAATAATACTTGTCAATCTCTACTTGTGATAAATAAAGAATTTTTTTTAATTCGATATTTATTTTTTGAAGAAATATTTGAACCATTTCTTCTAATTTATTTTCCTCGATATTGCTAAATAATTGATTATTAGGTACACTAGATACCAATAATTCATTCAAATAATCGGTACCTAGTTGTACAATAGAATTATTTAGGAGAACATCGTTCTTCCCAATAAGAATTATAGTTTGTTGTTTGTCAATATGGATAAACATACTAAAACTATTTTTGATAAAAACTTTTTTCATGCATAAATATTGCTTTAGTGCGTAAGGGATATACTGCACTTTTACTATTTTTAATTGTAATTTAGAAAACAAACCTATAATCTGTTGATAGATATTCTTTTTACAAATTGTATAATAATAATCTAAAATATGTTTGTTCAGCCTATATTTGGTTTTCGCATATATATAGGTATTGTTAAAATCACTACCATATAACTTTTTGATTTCTAAAGCCAATGTTTTTTTCGCATCTATACTATTTAAATTTGGTATTCTAATTTTTTCAATAAAAATATCAGAAAGATTTAATCCTATGATAATTTGAACCTTTTTGAAATGAAGTCTTTTTAAATCGTTAAAAATTAACTCTTTAGTAAACTCATTATCCATATCACTAATGGAAATTTTATAATTTAGTGTTTCGATTACTTTTTTCTTAGATAATGTTTGAACACAACATGTCATCTTAATCCTATAATGATCTTTATCGTTAGTTACTAAACAGAAAATCTTTTTTTTCATACTTCCTTCTTTTCATTCACATGAATAATATTTTTAATCCATGTTTCTTTTTCCTCATTATCTAAATATATTTCTATTAAAATACCCGATTGTGTATATTGATGTATTGTAATATTTTTAATTTTTTCAAATGTTTTAATTAAACTTCCATTAGCATTATACATACTACTACTAGCCTGATCATATGAAAAAATTACTTTGTTATCTAATCTTACAGACCATTGGGTTAAACTTACATCATTTTCAATGCTGAGTTCTTTAGCATTTTGATTCGCATCTTCAATCATATTTTCAAATTGAGTAATCACATAATTTTTTTCTTCTACTCTTTTATTTTCCGCATAAGATGCTCGATAACTTTTATAAAAGGAATTGGTAATTACCGCAATCATTGACAAAAGAATTGCAATAATTGCAATACTTACAACCAATTCAATGAGTGTATATCCTTTATCATTTGAATATTTTTTCATATAGTCACCAAAAAAAAGACGAAAAAAGCGTATTTTAATTTATTTTTTAGAATATTTTATTAGATGTTAATCCTATACCTTTACATACTAATATATTCACTAATAAAAAATATTATTACTATAATTATTTTAACAAATAAAGGTTAATTTTGTCAAATAATATGGTTAATTTTGATTAATATTGTACATTTTAATATTTATATTGCGTGTTAAAAAGGTATACTTTTGCATACCAGTGTTTTTTTATGGTCATTTTTATTTTTTAATTTTTTCCTATATAAACTCAAATAAAAACAAAAAGGTTAGATTGATTTCTAACCTTTTCTTATCTTTTTTATTTCATTTGACTCAACTCGTCTCTTTCAAAACACAAACGCATTAGATTATTTTTTGCATCCAAAGTGTTTCTCCATTTTAACTATGATTTAATCATACATTATCCACTTTAATCCCATCTCGTTTTAGCCTATCCTCATACATTTTCAATTCTGCTTGCCAAAATTGACTATTATTAGGATGAATCGTCAAGACCTGATAGTCTAAAAGGATTTTCCCTAAATGTTTAGCTACCTTTATGGAACCATAGACATTTAAATGATTGCCTTTATCCCTAAAATCTCGATTAAAATCAAAATGAATGTATTCTGGATTCACATTATAATCAATAAAATCAATGTTATATTTATCTGCATATTTTTTTACACCATAACTTTTGGCATAAGACCATGATGATGGTGATGGTAATTCAATAAATAAAATCTTGATATTTTCTTTTTCACATAATTTTCTAATTTTATCTAAATATTTGATATTTTCATTAGGTATTGGTAAAGCTTCATCATGGATATTTCCCATATAATCTGTTAATTTATAATCAAATACTTTAGATGAATACATAAAGCCTTTAAAAGGATCATAATTATCATTTAAATTGGGCAATTGAGTAAAATCTTTCCATGTTAAATTTTTCCATCTTGAATGATAAATAAATGGAGCTGCTAAAAACTGAAGTTTAGCAAACGCTTGAACATATTCAGCAAGTCCTAATCGATTATACAAAAAATCAGTTTCAATTAAACAGATTTTGATTTGATGTTTTTTTAAAATATCTCGCAATAAACGATACGAAGCAGCAGTAGAACATTTAGCAATCCCACAAGAATAAGCAGTAATGTTGTATTGGCGATATAATTCTAACGGATTGATGCCACTATATAAATCACTATTGCCAAGTCCTACAACTTCAATGGTATCTTTCGCCTCTGCTTCAAATCCTCTTCCCGCATAAAATTGTTTTCCCCCTTTATCAGTTCTTGTCTTCGGTGTGAAGATGAAGCATAATGCTATATATACAAACAAAAACATAGAAATAAAAAGGATACTTCTTTTCCAAAACTTCATCTTAAAAACCTCCATAAATTGGATCAGGTGGTAAATACCCAAGTCCATATGCACCAAAAATAATAATACTAAAAATTAAGATCAAATAAGCACTATATCTAGCAAAAATCGGCATTTTAAAAAGGTAATCTTGAATTACTATTTTTTTCGTTTGCAAATATTCAAAAATCAATAAAATGGTTAAAGCAAGAATAGAAATAATCAGTTCATGAATGGCAAAAACCTCATTGAATGATTGGCTATTTGGTTGAAAAATACGCATTATATATATTCCTACATCAGTTAAACGATTGCATCTAAAAATAAGCATTCCAATATTAACTAAAATAAAGGTTTTTATTATCTTTAAAAATCGAATAAAAACATGAGAAGTTTTTTTCTTTTTAAAAAGGAAAGAAAAGACTGTTTCTAGCATCATTATAAAATAATAATATAATCCATATCCTAAATATTTCCAACTAGCTCCATGCCAAAGACCGGTTAAAGACCAAACGACAAAAAGAACGATACAACTAGGAATAAAAGTTTCCCAAAATTTAGGTACTTTACCTTTTAATTTTTTACAAAGAAAATTTAGGAACTTTGACATAGAAAGTGGATAAAAAACATATTCTTTAAACCAAGTTCCAAGACTAATATGCCAGCGACGCCAAAATTCTCCCACTGATGATGAAAAAAATGGTTGTTCAAAATTTTTTTCAATCTCAATTCCGTACATTTTTGATATTCCGCGTACCATATCAATTATACCAGAAAATTCAGCATATAATTGAAAAGTAAACCCAATTATACCTAAAATTAAAATAGGTCCTGTCAACTCTTTATCAAAACAAGCAACAACTAAAATGGATAAACGATCGGCAATGACTATTTTTTTAAATAATCCTACAAGAATGCATAAAACGCCTCTTTTAAAATTATCAAAACGAAAAGGATGTCCTTCTTTTAATTGTGGCAATACGTAGTCATAATGAGAAATTGGTCCTTCTAAAAGGCAAGGAAAATAACTAGTGAATAATAAAACATCCAAATAATTTTTACTAGCTTGATATTTCGAACGATACACATCTATTAAATAACCCGTATTCGAAAGGGTATAATAACTGATACCAATTGGTAACAAAATATTTAAATATGGAATTTCTAATTCTAATTGCAAAAAACCAAAGACATTATTTAAAAAACTATCAAAAAAATTTACATATTTTAGACCGATTAATAATCCTAAATTTAATATCAACCCTATAGATAAATAGCGTTTGTTCACTTTTTTAGTTTCTTGTTTTAATTTTTTAAATTCCTCTTTTTCTAAAAAATCCTTTTTTTGATTCGTTTTTTCAGTACGATTACTGATTATTAAAGCAAATACATAGACAATTAACGAACTTAAAATTACAAAAAATCCCATAAATTTGCTAGCCACAAATAATAAAATTAAACTTCCTACAATTAATACAATATATCGATATTTCTTGAAAAAAATCATGTAGAAAAGATATACAATTGTTGCAAATATAACTAAATATATCAGTTGCTCATATGCCTTCATATTATTCTTCTTGAATTTTGTTAATCAGTTTTAAAATAGCATCTAGTGACTCAAAATTCTCTGGTACAATATCAAGCGGTGAAATTGTAATATCAAATTCATCAGAGATTTTCATAATAAGCATTACAATTTCCATACTAGTTAAAATTTGTTCACTAACTAGATGTTGTTCTTTTTCATAATCAATTCCTGATTTTACATCATTTAAAATATCTAATAACGTTTTTCTCATAATAGCCTTCTCCTATCTATTTAAACTATATTTTTCTTGATAAAAATGTCGATCAATTTTACCATTTTGATTCAATTGAATCATTGATAGTTTTTCATACCTTGATGGCAACATATAATATGGCATCTTTATTTTTAATTGCGATATCAATTCATTTGTATCCATTGTTCCTACATAACAACAAATAATTTCATCTAATGAAGAATCATATAAGCAAAAAGCATTTTGTATTCCATCTAACGAATTACAAAGTGTTTCAATTTCTCCAAGTTCAATACGATATCCCATATGTTTGATTTGAAAATCTTTACGGCACAAATAGATCAATTCTTGTTTATCATTGTATTTACATATATCACCGGTTTTATAAACAATTTCACTATAATGAGGATTCAGTGGATTTTGAACAAAAGCTTCAGAAGTTTTTTGTGGATTATTGTAATACCCCATAGCAACAAATGCACCTTTTACATACAATTCTCCTTCTGTCTTATCGTAAACAGATACCAATTCATTTTTTTCATTAAGTAAAAATACCTCTAAGTTTTCACAAGCTTTTCCAATTGGTAAAGATTCTTCATTGGCAAATCTTCTATCTACTTTATAATAAGTACAAATATCAGTAGTTTCTGTAGGTCCAAAAAGATTAGCAAATTTAACATTGGGTAATTTATCCATCCAATCATTTAGAACTTTAACGGGCATGACTTCTCCCGCAAACATTGCTAGTTTTAAATATTGAGGTAAACAATAATCCAGCAAATGCATTTGTGAAATAATTTGATAGGCAGAAGGAACCCAATAAATTGTGTTGACTTGATATGTATTCATCATTTCAAATAATTTTACCGGAAAAGAAAAATAACTTTTTGGCACAATGATGATTGAGGCTCCAGATAAAAGGGTTGAAAAAACATCTGAAACCGACATACTAAAATAAAATGGTGTTTGACTAGCAAAAATGGTTTCTTGATTTATTTGAAAACAATTTTTAAACCATTCTATATAACTAACAACATTTAAATGACTAACAACCGTTCCTTTTGGTATTCCTGTTGATCCTGAAGTAAATAAAACATACAAAGGATCAATAGATACCATTTTCTCCAATCGTTTTTTGATTAAGGATTTATCATAACACGCATCATTATATGTTATATCAACACAAATGGAAGCAATATCTTGGAAAAAATCCCATTGATTTTGATTATGCTTATCCACTAGAATCAGTTTCGGTTTTGCAACCTCTATTATTTTATTAACTCGTTGTTTTGGTGATTCCACATCAATCACTACATAAGGATTGTTCGCATATATACAAGCAAACATTGCTACAACAGTACTAACCCCTCTATTTGTGACAATTCCTACAACTTCATTTTTATTTGTCTTTTCAATCACTTTAGTCGCCAAAGTAAGTATATTTTTATATAATTTTTCATATGACAAATAAAAGTTAGGCTCTATAAGCGCTTTTTTATCTAACCTATTTTGCTTTTTCAATTCTTCTATTACTTTTTCAAATTCAGTTACAATTGTACGCATTTTATCACCAAATATATTATATCATTTCTCCTATTAAAATAAAAGAATAATACTTGTTGTATTATATTTATTTTAAAATATGAATCCGATTCTTCCATTTTATCTTGTAAAATAAAAAAGTAAGAATTTTCGTTCTTACTTTTTTATAAGAATTTTTATTTATATTCTTCAATATAAATAGGAGTTTTTATCCGAAGATACTGAGTAATAAACCTGCAGCGATTGCACTACCAATAACACCTGCAACATTTGGTCCCATTGCATGCATCAATAAATAATTTGACTTATCTTCTTCAAGACCAATCTTATGCACAACTCGCGCAGCCATTGGCACGGCTGATACTCCTGCAGCACCAATCATCGGATTAATCTTGCCTTTTGATAATTTACACATCACTTTACCTACAAGTACGCCTCCAGCAGTTGCAAAACTAAAAGCAATCATACCAAGTACTAAAATTAAGCCAAAATTAAGGGCTTGACTAAGTTCTGTAAGCATTGCGGTAGCACCTACTGCAAGACCCAAAATAATTGTGATAACATAAAGAAGTGTTTTAGCTGAAGCATCAACTAAATTCGGAACAACACCAGATTCTTTAATCAAATTTCCAAGCATAAGCATTCCAATTAAAGCTGCACATGATGGAATTAAAATAATAACAATAACCATTACAGCAATCGGAAAAATAATTTTTTCTCTTCTTGAAACCACTCTTGATTCAACCATTTTAATTTGACGTTCCTTTTTACTAGTAAGAGCCTTAATAATAGGTGGTTGAATAACGGGTACTAATGCCATATAGGAATAGGCAACAACCGCAATCGAAGCACATAACATTGCACCACCATCTGCACCTGTTAATAACTTATTTGATAAGAAAATAGCAGTAGGTCCATCAGCACCACCAATGATACCAATTGATGAAGCCTCTAACGCATTGAAACCAAAAAGGATTGCACCTAAAAAGGTAATAAAAATACCAAGTTGAGCAGCTGCTCCTAAAAGTAAACTACTAGGACGTGAAATGAGTGGTCCAAAATCAGTAGTTGCTCCAATTCCAAGAAAAATCAGTGGTGGAAAAATTTCCCATTCAATTCCTTTATGGAATGAATATAATAGTCCTAAAGATTCACCATTTGTACCATCATTATATAGAGCTGGTGCTAAATTAACAAGCAACATACCAACTCCAATAGGAATTAATAAATATGGTTCGAAACCTTTGGTAATTGCAAGATATATTAATAAACATGCAACCAAAATCATAATTAATCTTAACAAGAAACTTGTAGCATTAAATGAACCATTATCTAAAAATCCCATTTGGCCAAAGAAATTTTTAAATAATTCACCAATCATAAATTATTACCCAATTACTACTAAAAGTTGACCATTTTGAACTGAATCGCCTTTAGAAACAGCAATGGATCGAATCACCCCAGCCGTATCTGCAACAACTTCATTTTCAAGTTTCATAGCCTCTAAAATACAAATAACATCACCAACATTTACGCTATCTCCTACTTTAACTTTCACATCTAAAATAGTACCAGCCATTGGAGCTTTTAAATCTGTACCTGCACCATTTGATACAACTGGAGTACTTTTTTCTTCTGTTACTGGTGCTTTAGAAGGGGTAGTAATTGTAGCATTACTTTCAGTAACACTTTCTACTTCTACTTCGTAAACCTTACCATTTACTTTAACTTTATAAACTTTCATGTTTTTTCTCCTTATCCTATTTGTTTAACCGAAACAACTCTAACATTCTCATGTGTTTCATTACGATATGCAATCGTCGCTACAAGTGTGGCAACCATCATATCATCATCAGTAATATCTGCCATTGTAAAAACTTTTTTAGGGGTATTTACAATCGTATTATTTTCTTTTGTATTAACTTTTTCATTACTAGTTTTTGGTGCTAAATATTTAAATAGTGAAACAACACCCCAAAGAAGTGCAAGCATCAAAAATACAATTAATATACATACAAGAGCAACCAAGCATGCATCAGCAAATGTGATATATCTTGCATACAAAATATTGGCACTTTGATTATTATTAGTCGAAACTCTTGTACCTTTTTGGAAATCATTTGTTGTATACCATCCAGCAAAAGTTAATCCATCATTTGCTATTTCAGGATAAGAATAGACCTTTGTTGTTTGATTTACTTTACTATCTTCTACAAATATAATTTCATATTCACCTTGAGGAATAGTTGATCCTGGTAAATATAGAATAGCAGTCTTATTATCTATATCATTTTTGAGATATCCTACAAATGTATATCCTTCTTTGACTTCAACAACTACTTCCCCATTTTCAGTAAAATTCTTTTTATCAAATGTTGGTCTTTCCTCTTTACATCCTGAAATAACAAGTGTAAAGGTTAAGACGATAAACATTGATATAAATCTGATAACTTTTTTCATAATTCACCTAACCAATTAATACATCAAATTCTTCTACTTCATCTTGTAATGTTGGTGCATTACGATTTTCTAAGAATTTTACTGCAACATTTTCAAATAATGCACATGATAAAACATCTTCATCTGATTTTACAATATTTGCATATTTTGCTTTCATCGCATCAAATTCAGGTGCAATATCATCGGCTGGACGATGCGTAATCACTAAAGCATCACCAATAATTTTTTTACGAATATCTTCATCAATTGAAGCAGGAGCTTTGCCATATTCGCCTTTTAAATATGCCTTAACCTCAGCAGGACTCATCTTATATCGTTCACCACTAATAACATTCATAACAGCTTGTGTACCAACCATTTGTGAAAGGGGTGTAACAAGAGGAGGATAACCTAAATCTTTTCTAACTCGAGGAATTTCATTTAAAACCTCTTCATATTTATCCATTGCTCCTTGCCCTTTTAACTGACTCATCAGATTAGAAAGCATACCACCAGGAACCTGATACTTTAAAATATTAGGATTGGTAGTTAAAGCTTTAGGATTTAATCCACCATTAGCAAGAAAACGATCTTTGACAATAGTTAATTTATCGCATGCCTTTTTAAGATATTCTAAATTTAATTTTGGATCATATGGAGTTCCTTGAAGTACATATTCTAAAGCCTCCGTACATGGTTGACTTGTACCTCCTGAAAGTGGCGATAAAGCAGTATCAACAATATCAATACCCGCTTCAATAGCTCTCATCACTGTCATTTCAGCAACACCACCAGTACAATGTGTATGCAATTCAAGTGGAAGTTTAACAGCTGCTTTCATTTTTGATATCAATTCATAGGCATCGGCTGGAAGTAATACTCCTGCCATATCTTTGATACAAATAGAATCAGCCCCCATTTTTTCAACATCTTTAGCCAGTGATACATAATAATCAATAGTATGTACGGGACTTGTTGTATAAGATAAGGCGATTTGGCAGTGACCGCCATACTGTTTTTTATATTTATTCGTAGCATCAACTGCACTTTTTAAATTACGTAAATCATTTAAGGCATCAAAAACACGAATAATATCAATTCCATTTTCTAATGATTTTTGAACAAACTTTTCAACAAGTTCATCTGAATAATGGCGATATCCTAAAATATTTTGTCCCCTAAATAACATTTGTAATTTAGTATTAGGACAAGCTTTACGAATTGCTCGTAATCTTTCCCATGGATCTTCATTTAAGAAACGAAGACATGCATCAAAGGTTGCTCCTCCCCAAACTTCTAAAGCATAATACCCAGCCTTATCTAAAAGACTTGCAATTGGTAAAATATCTTCTGTCGTAAGACGAGTAGCAAGAAGTGATTGATGCCCATCTCTTAAACAAGTATCAACGATTTTAACACTCATTGTGATTCTCCTTCAAAAAATTTTATGCTATAAATTAGCATTCAGTAGTAACTTTTTTAATTGCTTCTACTGCATCAGTAGGTAATTCTTCACGTGTACCTTTTAAACTATTCACATAATCAAGTCTTGATGCCATTTGATTTTTAACAAGTTCAAGATATTCTTTATCACCAAAGTTTACTTTATATCCTTCAAGTGGTAAATATTCAAGTTGTGTAAATGGTCCAAATGGAACAAATTTTGCTTGATGTTGAACAATTTCTTCAATTAAACCAAGCGTAACTTTTGGTGTAACTTTTGTATCTAAGAAGAAACCAGTATTGATAATATAGCAATCAACATGCTTTTCTTCAAATAATTGTTTAAAATGTTCATAATCCTTATGTAATTCGTATAATCTAAATGGATTAGCATATGGAACGAAAACAAGTTTATTCAATTCATCCGCTGATACTTGTTCAGCAGTAGAACGCATTGTAGCAAGAGTTGCACCCATAACTGATGCTAAAGCAGGATCATTTACTTTTACAACAGGAGGAAGTGATTTATCTTTCATAATCCAAAAGATAGCATCAACCGGAGTATTAAATGCATATTCACGATTTCCTGTTGCAAGAACTGATTTAACAGTACGACCATTACCATTACAAATATCTTCAGTCACTGGTACAAGTTTCCCCTCATTGTTGCGAGTGGCACCACAATTTTGAATAGTCAAGAAATATTTTGATTGAGGATTGTCTAGTGGATAATCTTGAGTTTTATCAAAATATGATTGTTCAAGTGAAATGGAAGAACAATCTTTATTAGAAATAATAAATGCATCATCATGTAAAACAGTTGTGTCAAGTTTACCACCATGATTTGATAAAGTAATTGTTGATTTACCAGAACCAGATAGACCAAATACACCAATGACAGTTGATGAACCATCTTTGAAATTAAAGCGTTTTTGTCCACCATGGCATGCAGTATAACCATTTCTCTCCGCAATACTCCAAGCAAGTGTCAATGTACCTTTCTTATGTTCACCAAAATATCTCATACCACAAATCATAGCACAATTGTGAGCTTGATCAAATAAAGCAAGTCCTTCTGGGAAACGATCTGTATACATATCTGGATCAGAATAAATATAGATATCCCCTTCATCTAAAACAAGAGAATCATGATACATTTTAGTATATTCTTCATTAACAGTTTGGAAATTTAAAATCCAAGAATATAAGGTATTTTCATATCCTTCTGGTACTAATAAATGGGCTTTTAACATAAATTTCTTATCAAGACCTACATATGCCATAGCGTGATACATCTTTTTATTGCGTGATGCAAATACAACTTCACGAACATATCCAGCATATTCTTCAACATTCGTTTCATCTACTAAACGGCGTAATTTTGCTTGACGTCCTGTTACTTTCCCATCATTATAAAGTAAAACTTTAGCATCTTTAGGTAATCCAAATTTTTCAGGATTTACAATGGGTTGATCAGTTACAATTGTTCCACTTGAATTTTTTGCAAGTTCATACGCTTGTGCTAAAGATGTTACTTCAACAACATTGTTACGATAAAATGCACTTTCAATTGTTGTACGGATACGGCTGAATACCTTTTTGTTATGAGCACCGATTTCACTCATAGGTAAATTGTTTTTTGTTGCCATATTGGCCTCCTCTTCTATTTATATATTTTTTATTTTTAAACTATTTAAAAACGCAAAAAGCATACTGATGTATACCCTTTGCGCTAGCAATTTTGATATATGTGTGCATAATATAATATACATCAAACACTTTTTTGAATTTAGTAAATTTAGTCTTTCATCAAAAAAACCAAATTCTTCAAATTTATTATATCATACCTACTTTTTTAATTCAATGGAATTGCTTAATAGGCAATCCTACTTTTATATGTGAGTTATATAAAAAAAGATATATCTAAATATCTTTTCTTGATTGATCACATAATATTTGAAAATATCCAGCAACTCCAATCATGGCAGCATTATCCGTACAATTTTTAATTGAAGGAACAGTAAACTTCTTATTTAATTTGGCTACCTCTTCTTTCATTTTCTGTCTTAAGCCCGAGTTAGCAGCAACCCCTCCGGCAATTATTACTTGCTTTGCTTGATATTCTTGTGCAGCTCTAATTGTTTTTGATACCAAAACATCAATTACTGCATCTTGAAAACTTGCAGCAAGATTATAATAATCCAATTTTTCACCTTTTATTTTGCATTTGTTATAAAGGTTGATTACCGCTGACTTTAAACCAGAAAAACTAAAATCATAACTATCTTTTGCAAGTTTTATATGGGGAAGAACATAGGTTGGCTTGCCAAGTTTTGCCATCTTATCAATAACAGGACCACCAGGATAACCGACTTCTACAACACGAGCAACTTTATCATAGGCCTCTCCTACAGCATCATCTAACGTCTGACCTAATATTTCAAAATCAAAATGATTTTTCATCAAAACTAGTTCAGTGTGACCACCAGAAACAACAAGAGCGATTAAAGGAAAAACAAAATCATCCTCTAAATAGTTTGCATAAATATGACCATAGATATGATTCACCATAACAACCTCTATATGATAAGCAAGGCCAATCGCTTTTGCCGCATTCACACCAACCATCAAAGAACCAATTAATCCCGGTTCACTAGTTACCGCAATTTTGTCAATATCAACATAATTCAATTGAGCCTCTTTCATTGCCGCATCAATTACATAAGTAATTTTTTCAATATGGTGTCTACTAGCAACCTCAGGCACAACCCCACCATACATTTTATGAATTTCAATTTGTGTATAAACAACGTTGCATAAAACCTTTTTGCCATCTTCTACAATGGCAACGCTTGTTTCATCACAACTCGATTCAATTGCTAATATTTTCATATATACTCCTTCATATAAACTAAAGCATCCTCTTGATTGCTATAATAATTTGTTCTTTTATAAAGTAGATAAAAACCATTTTTTTGATAAAAACAAATGGCTTTTTGATTAGATGCACGAACCTCTAAAGTTATTTTTTTTAAAGATGGCAAATCTTCTTTGATTTTATTCAATAATTTTTGACCAATTCCTTGACGTTGATACGCTTCATCAACAACAAAATTTAAAATTTCCGCCTCATCTAAATAAGCATATCTACCAATATAACCTACAATTGTATCATGAATTGTAGCTACATAAAATTTAGCAATTTTAGAATCACACTCTTCTTCTAAGATTTCTTTACCCAAAGATTCCCCTAAAAAGGTTTCTTCTAAATAAACTACCCTATCAATATCTTCTTTTTTTAATTCTCTAATTTCAACCATTGATTTCACTTCTTAAATAATTAGGAACATATTGAAAAATATCTTCTTCTTTATATAAATTTTGTTCAAACAAATAGGTAGACAATTGTTTAGTTTGAAATAAGTCTGCACTAACCTCAATCACCTTATACTCTTTTAAAGGCTCTAATAATGCATCATGTGAAAAGGTATCCTCACTTTCAAAAGTAATTTTTTGATGCATAACGGAAGCCAATTTATAATAACTATGATTCTTTTTGGCAATTATTCTTACCAAAAATTTCCCATTATTATTTATATTAGATACCATCATTAAATCTAAAGAAGAAAAACTATATAACTTTAAATTTTTAACAAGAGCCAATACTTTAGCAATCGTTCCCGAAATTCTTACACCCGTATAAGAACCAGGTCCTCTGCCAACAAAGATACTATCTAAATCATCAACATTCAAATTATTTTTTAATAGAAAAGCCTCTAAATAATCAATAATTGTTTCTGAATGTTTCTGTTTGCCATCTCTTACTAAACTATCGATTTCTTGATGATTATCATATAAAGCAAGATATAAATAATTTGTCGAACTATCCATAAATAATTTCATATTTTTCACCTATTTTATCAACTACCATATGAGGAAAATTTTTAAGAATGACTTTTCTTGTATTCTCATCTAACTGATATATATCAATAAACCATGTATCATCTGGCAATAAGTCATCAATAATACTTGCCCATTCAATAACTGTTAATCCTTTTTGATAAAAATATTCCTCTAGTTCAAAATCATTGTTACTATTACTTAAGCGATAAACATCTAAATGATAGAGTTTATCAATTCCATTCACTTTTTTTCTTGCATCATATATTTTCATAATTGTAAAGGTTGGACTATTGATTACCTTTTCAACATCAAGAGCCCTACCAATCCCTTTTGTAAATGTTGTTTTGCCCGCACCTAAATCACCATTTAAAGCGATGATGGTAGATGGTTGGGCAAAACAAGTAATATCATATGCAAGGCATTGCATTTGTTCGATACTACTAATTTTTAGTACTAAATTTTTCATGAACCTTTTTCCTCTAAATATTCTAAAATTCCAAGATATATCATTAACGATATTTTTCTTAATTGCTCATCATCTGTTAATTTTTCCAAATCACTTTCATTGGTTAAAAATCCTAATTCTACCAAACAACCAACTTTCTGTGTATTATCAAGTAAATATTTTCCACTAATATCTTTAGGAACCCTTTTATTAGTCGAATCAACTAGATACAAGTAGTTCATAATTTTACTTGCTAGAAGGAGATTATCCTCTAAATTTTTGTTATAAAAAGTTTGTGCTCCTTTGACTGATGAAGAAGGATAAGCATTTGCATGAATAGAGATATATATATCACAAGCAGAATCATTAATCAAACTAACTCTTTTTAAAATATCATCGCGTTTAGATTTTGCTAAAGCCTCATCTTTTGATCTTGTCAATTTTACTTTTAAACCAGTCTTTTTAAAATAGGCTTCTAAATATAAACATACTTTTAATGTAATATCTTTTTCAATTATAGTTTTGTCAAGTGACGTAGCTCCACCATCAAAACCACCATGGCCTGCATCAATATAAATAAAATGCGTTTTTTCATTAGATATTGCTACAACCTTTTTAACTGAAAAGAACGTAATACATACTAAAATAGCAAAAAGTAAAAATAAAATGTTTTTTTTCAATTTTTTCAAAATCTCACCTATTGACATTTTATTTTCATAAAGCAACTTTATGCGTGGTTTACTTAAAAAAATCCATTAAAATATTTTCAAGTTCATTTTTTTGTTCTTGTGTTAATGGTGGTAAAACACCATTCTCATTTTTGATATGATCTTGCGTAGTATTTAAATGATATTTGACCATTATTCCCCTATCTACTTTCACAAATGTTGGTGCATTAAGACGATTATTACTTAAATCAAGAGCCTCCTTGAAATAATTATTTTCAAGTTCAAGATATAAGTCATGACCATTTGCTTTTTCATTATCCCGAATTTCTTTGATACACAAATAGTAAACAACCTTAACAGCAGCATCTTTAGCAACCTCATTTAAAACGGGCATTAAAGCTTGACACCATGGACATTCAGGAAACCCCATTACCAAATAAAAGGATTCCTTATCCTCTAACATTGTAATCACATCATCAATTTGTACTTCTTTATATATATGATTTTTATCATTCAATGACGGATAATCTTTCATTATATTCCTCTTTTTACATCCTATTAGGGTTAAAGTAAAACATATCGCCAATATGATTCCTACTATCTTCTTATTCATTTTTGTCTTCCTTATATTCTTCAATCCATTCGGGTAATTTTTCCGCAAGCGGTTCAAAATCAATTTTATACTCTGGTATCTTGCATCTAATCCCTCTGGTTTTGTGAAGTTGTTTATAACTTAGTTTTATACGATGATTTTCCTCATCAACCTCTAAAACCTTTAATCTTAATTCTTGACCTACCTTTACAAAATCATTGATATTTTTAACATAATTGTCTGAAAATTCTGAAATATGTACAAGGCCATCATACTCTCCTACTACAACAAAAGCACCATAGCCTAAAATATTCGTAATTTTACCATTTACAATATCTCCTGGTTTCATATGCTTTCCTCTTCTACTACTTCTACACCAATGACGCCTGGCACTTCTTCTAATAACAATGCCTCAACGCTATTGGTGATTGTATCATCACTTGATGAACAGCCAATACAAGCTCCAAGAAGTCTAACATAAACAATACCATCTTCAAATTTAACAAAATCTAAATCACCACCATCGGCATTCAGATAGGGTCTTAATTTTTTAATTGTTTGTTTTATTAATTTAATTGTTTTATCGTTATTCATTTACATTCACCTTTTTCTTTATTATTATACACCATTTTATTTATTTTAGGTTAAAATTTGTTTTTCATTTTACTTTTGTATAATTAAAGTATCTTTTTCATATATATTAATATGAATAATCAATCAACCCAAACTTATACAAGACTCAAATTTGAAGACAATTTATCTATTATTTTTATTATACTAAATCTTTTAAATATTAGAGCAAATGCAATTATTGAAAACGCAATTCTTACCGGCGATATTTCACAAATTTCTAATGCCCTAAAAATATATCGCTTGATTATAGTCATTTCCATCTTATTATATATATATTTTGTTAAAAGAAATTATGAGTTTTATATTGAAAGCAAACAAAAAGTAAACTACGACAATACGCTAGAAAAAATAAGATTAACAGGAAGTGTTTTTATTTTAGTCGGAACGATTCTTCTTGGTTATACTATTTTTAAAGAAAAAACTCCAGAAGGAGAAGCTGAGGTTGCATAAATACTATGATTAAATATAATCAATCATGTGAATATCTTAAAAATTAAAAAAATACAATATCATTTTTCATTGATATTGTATTTTTCTTTATTTTAAAGTGGTAACGATTGGATGGCTCCTTCTCCCATATAGTAGTAATATGGGACTTCTCCTTGAATAACAATGGATGAAAGTAACAGATTTGTATTATAATCAATTTGAGATGTTTTTAAAGGAATAATTGTTTCAACCTTAATATTTACTTTCAGATACAATTCAAATAAAGAATTATTAATACCATAATCAACAAGATTTGTATATATATCCGTCTGATATGAAGAAACCGGCAACACTTCTATTTTGATATCAGGACCTAAAGTGGTAAACAATGCTCTAGATACAAGCATACCAAGCGGCATATTGATATCTTTGACTGATTCTTCAATTGTACCATCCCTCAACAATTTTGACAATGTTAAATTCATAGAAGAAATTATTTTACTTGTTTTGGTACTATCTATATAGATACTACTGATTTTCCCATCTGTATTATACTTATAATTTAAAATATTATCTGTATCATTTAAAACATTATTTTTTTCAATTGATTCTGCTAAAATATCCGAAATAATCGTCGTTACTTCTTTTTCAATATACAAATCAGATTTTTTACTAAAATAATTATCAATCATGGTCAATAATAAAATAGGAATTAAAAAAATAAAAAATAGAAGTAAGAATTTTTTCATATACACACCTTCTATTTTATTATATTATTCAAATACTATTTTTAGTAATTTTAAATTACTTTTTTAATTAAGACAACCGCTTCACTTGCAATTCCTTCTCCAGTTCCAATTAAACCTTTTTTCTCTAGAGTAGTTGCCTTCACATTAATATAATTACAATTCGTTAACTTTTTGATATTTTTAGCCATGATAGATTTATACTCTTTAAGATTAGGTTTTTCTAAATAAATCATAATATCTATATTTTCAATAACAAAATTTTCTTGATTTAATTTTTTAACAACTTCTTTTACAAAATAACAAGAGTCTTTGTTTAAATATTGCCTATCCGTATCTGGAAAAAGAGTTCCTAAATCTCCCATTTCTAAAGCTCCCATCATACTTTCGGCTACAACATGATATACAACATCAGCATCACTATGCCCCATTAAACCAAAACCCACATCAAAGGAAATACCTCCAAGATATAAAAGACGATCCTTAGCAAATGGATGAAAATCAAAAGAATGCCCAATTTTATATATATTATTTTTAGTCAAGATATAATTGACATACTCCAAATCCTCTAAAGTGGTAACTTTTAAATTTTTTCTGGATTCTTTAACAAAAGCAATATCAAAATTAGTTTCAAATAATTGCAATTCATCTGTTATATTTTTACAATTATCACTTGCTTTTAAGATAGTTTCATATAATGGTTGAGTAAAAAATTGCGGCGTTGAAACAGCCTTTAACTCATTTCGATCAAGTGTTTTCACCTTACTTGTTGTTTGTTTAACCGTATCATAAATAGGATGATATAAACTTCCGCAGGAAAAAAAGTCACTTTGTTCAATTAGATTGTCAATATCCACTTTGGTGATGAGCGGTCTTGCAGCATCATGAATGAGAACAACATCGCTCACCATATTGTTTAAAGCTTTTTGAACGCTTTCTAATCTCGTTTTTCCTCCTTCAACTAAAGTAATTTTTGTTAAATCGTAATTTTGTTTGATTGTTTCATAAACTTCATCTATAATAGTTTGATGGCATACTACTGTAATTGCCGCAATTTTAGGATGTTGATAAAATAAATCTAGGCTATATAAATATAATGGCTTTTGATTGATTTGATAGATTGTTTTATTACGATTACTATGAAATCTAGTTGACGCACCTGCCATTAACAAAATAGCCTTAATCTTCTTCATCTTTTTTCTCTCCTAAGACAATATTTAAAATATCATCGGTTTTATCAATCGTCGTAGTAATGTCTTTCTTTGCTAGATTGTTCAAAATTTCTAAATCATTTTGAATTTTAGCATTTTGAGGCATACTTTGCGTGACACTTTTTTCCGCAATTCTAATAATAGAAATGAGACCATAATCTTTTCGCATATAAATAGAATCTTCTTCAACTTGATAATAAATATCGCCAATTTGCATGCGATATTTTATTTTAGTAATTGACATACTATTCACAGTTTCCGCTTGTTCAATGTATGCGTGTACATCATCTGGATGAATATGAGAAAATAGTTCTTCAAAAGTATATTCTTTTTTTGTTGTTTTTGTATATAGTCTCATACATTCGGTTGCAACATATACCTTATTTTGAAAATCATAATACATAACAATTCCTTCTGATAAACCCATCATTACATCAAGTTGTAGATAAGCATCTTCTAAATCTGTACAAGCCGATCTAACAATTCCTTTTAATTTTTCAATTACTGCTACTTTATCTTGATAGAAAAAGATATTTCTTGCCACCAACATTTTACCACAAAAAACAGGTTGAATAATTGCATCATATTTAATGATACTAATTTCATCAAGATTATTAGGATTTTGTAGTTCAGCTTCCATTTGAAACTTATATTTTTTATGTTTACTATTGCATTCTTTAAATTCGGCTAAAAATTGTGCTACATAGTTTAAAGAAAATTCTTCCTTATTCAGTGTTTTAATATCAAAACTATCAAAAATAAATTTCCAACCTTTCATATTTAAAACTTCTTTTTTAGATAGTTTAGTTAGTTTTAATAATGAATTGCTACAATCTAGAATATTTTCTTTTTTATCCATTTGAATAAAAAAATCATATTCTGTATTTTTAATATAGTCAATTGTTTTTTGACTAATTTCATTTTTCATATACACATACAATGCCAAATCTAATAAAGCATAAACCAAATCAAGACTATTCACTATAATACAAATGATAATTAAAATTTCATTCAAATCAACAAACAAACAAAGAAGGAAAAGCACAATTGTAATTGATAAATCAATTATGTTTATCCTACTAAGGCAAAAAAACTTTACTAACCAAACTGTTAAAATAAAAGCCGTTAACAAAATAATTGCTACAATTTGTCCTGAACTAAAATTAGTAAAAATTGCTAGCATATTCATAAATATCCTTCCTTTCTATCTAACAATTAATTGTTGATCTAGTGAGGTTTTAAGACTTTCTAATGAAACATTTCCTGTAATAGTCCCCCCAATGGTAGTAGCAATATGGCCAGTTTCTTCAGATACAACAATAGTAAATGCATCACTTTGTTCACTAATGCCAATAGCAGCACGATGTCTTGAGCCATAATGTTGAGGAATATCTTTCTTCTGACTAGGTTGATAAAAGGCACTAGCACATTTTATTCTGTTTCCTCTAATAATGACAGCCCCATCATGTAAAGCGGTGTTTGGATGAAAAATAGTTTCCAATAATTCAAAAGTAACCAAAGCATCAAGTTTTACTGATCCTTCAACTAAAGTGTTTAACGTATGTTCTTTTTCAATTGTAATAATCGCACCAATTTTTCTATTAGCGAGGTGTTCTGCTGCTTTAATTAACGTTTCAATTAGTTCTTCTTTTACTTCTTGATCTGATAAAAACTCTTTTGATGGTTTTCTTACGATTTTTTTAGAAAATAACTTTTTATATTCTGGTAAGTAATATAAAATTGTCATAAAACTCAATAAAATAAAAGCAATTAAAGTAATATAAATACCTATGGTTGTACCTACAATTATACTAATCAATAGTAATATAAGAGTAACAAGATAGGATATGAAAATATGTTTTGAACGAACATGTCTTACCAAAATAATACTAATTGCAATGATTGCAAAAATAACAATTAAAACTTCAAAAACAAAACTGACCCATCCATAATTTAAAGATGCTATATGTTCTTTAAGTAAATCTAACATTTCTCTTCTCCTTTTTGAGTATTTCTTTTTTTATTCAAATAATCAATAATTTTTAAATCTTTTTCATCATTTGCGTAATCTAAAACTGATAAATTTTTCTCATCAACTTGCATAATATCTGCATTGTTATGAATTAACAATTTCATAAATTTCAAATTTCCATAAGTAGTTGCTAGATGTAGTGGCGTTTGTTCAAATTCTCCAGTTATGTTAATATCGGCTCCATTTTTGATAAGAATTTTAATGGCTTTGGCATTTTTCTTGATTACCGCAAGATGAAGCGGAGAAAGATAATTGTCATCACAAATGTTGGGATTACAACCACTTTGAATAAAAGGTTGAATTAAACAATTCAAATTATATTCGATAGCATAATGAAGTAAGGTTTTACCATGATAATATTTACTATTCAAATTGATGTCAGCTATTCGATATTGCTTTAATATTTTTTTGATATAGGTTATTTTAGGTGAAGGTTTCTTCATTTCATTAATAATAATGGATAATTCCTTTTTATTTGCTTTTGCCTTCATTTATTCATCTTCCTTCACAATATCATGAATTACTTTATCAAATGAAAGAAATAAATCGAGCGTATAAATCACTTTTACTTGCCAACCCCGTTTTTCATATTCATTATGATAATATTGATAATCATCAATAAAAGTATTCATATTTTCATTTTCTTTACCCATAATGATGATTCCAAGAGGACTTTTTTTCCTAATAACTAAATCAAATCCACCAAAACTATATTCAACCTTTATTCCCCTTTTTAAAATTGCATTCTTTACAATTTCAATAATGCCATTATTCTTTTCATAATTATTTATACTTCTGCCAATTGAACGCTGAATGGATAATTTCGTATTATAATTTTCAGCTTCAATTCTATTTTTCATAAAATATAAAACTACACTATTATGAGCAGTGATAAAATTTTTAAAAATCAATTCTTTTACTGAATTTTCTAAATCTTTAAAATCATCATAATACATAAAAACATCATTCACATAGCGATTCCCTTCAGTCAAAGCATTTAAAATTCTAATATTATAACATAAGATATTGATGATTTCTTCTGGAGAAAAACTACCCATTAAGATATTGACAACCGACGTATACACCTTTCTTCTTGTTTGTTCTTTGGCTACAATAATGTTCATAATGTGTTTGGGATGTGCTTTAAATCGATTAAAAATATCTTTGATAAAATCATCAAATGTATCACTCATTACAATATTATACCGATTATCATATGAATATATATATTGATTTGTATAATCCCAATTATTATTAAATTTAGAATTAGCCAAAACATATCTTCGATAGTAAGATATTGTGCACATATCACCAAGTCTTTTCATTAAAGCATTAGAAACGGATGTTTGAAAAAGACGGTCACCAAAAACAATCACTTGTCGACATTCTGATAAACGACCATATTTATTAGAAGTTGATAAATGAACATCATCAATAATAACCAAATCAAAAGGATCTAAATCTAAATCACCATTAAAAATATCCAAATCACTAAAGAAAACTTGAACGGTTTTGGTCATCATTTGAATTAATTTATTATAATTATTGAATTCAATATTATGGTAATATCCATTATTTTTTCTAAACTCATTGCTATTTTTAATGAGTTCTTTAATATTGTTTTGACAATATGCGGCTTCAAATGTTTGATATTGACTAATTTTCTCTAGTTCTAGATAAGGTTGATTCAAAACAGGATAATTGGAAATCGCTTCTTTGTAATTTTCAACTAAAACAGAATATATAAATTGTTTTGAAATGTTTTTTCCATATTTGCAACTTCTAATTCCTTCTGATAAATTTTTCAAACCATATTTTAAAAATTCTTCTGTTATTTCATTGATTTTTAAAATTGGTTGAATTTGAGAGGTCTTATCCATAAATTGTTTAAATAATTTATAATTCGTTTCAAAACTATTCGTAAGCAATTCTGGTTGACTTCCTTTGAAACATACCGCAAACTGTCTAAAACTACTATTCCATTTTGAATAAAGTGCATCTAACACTTTAGTATCATCTAATAAAGAATTGAATTGCTCTTCTTTGAAAATATCATCTAAAATTGTTTTATGATTAAGCATTTTGATAAATTCATCATAGTGCTCAATTGTTCTACCAATTTCATTGATAATCGTATCTAATCCTTTATAATATTTACCTAAATTTTCTTTATAACGTTCCGCATTCTGATTTAAAGTTGTCAATAAATTTTGATATTGATTATCAATTTTTATCAAACTTACCATATCATCATAAGTTACGCTAGCAATACCATTAAAAATTACTTTTATTTCATCTTTTAAAGCATCTACTTCTTTTAGATATTCATTCCAAATTTTCAATTTTTCAACTTTATCAAAAATATTACCATCGATAATATGAATATGATAGTTTCGAAGTGTTGTACAAATACTTGTAGTTCGGTACCCTTCATCTTTAAAATCTTTTAAGAGATGATTCACTTTCTTTACATAATTCGTAGGATTTTTTTCTTTTGATAGTTTTTCTAAAAATATCTGAAAATACGTTTTTTGTACAATGTTGAGACTAACACTATATTGATAAAAATGGATAAAAGTGTTGATAAATTCTTCATCAAAATCTTTCACATTGAAGACTTCATTTAGTTTCAACTCAATTGCCTGCATTGCATCATTATATCTTTTGATTCTACCTATTATATCTTTTAATTCTAAGTGATCCTTCTTAACAGCTTTACGATTAATAAAAAGATGAAAAGCTTTTTCCACATTTTTTCGCTTAAAAGCAAATTCAATACTATCTTTAGTTAAAAATTCCATTCGGTTTATATATTTAGGAAGAAAATTTTTTTCTGTTTGATATACTTCATAATTTTTTAAAATTTCTTCACCATGTTTAGTAAAAATAGCAGGAAGTGTTCGATAAGTTTCAAAAATTAAACTATTAAATTTTATTGTAGATAAAAAGTTACTTAAACTATTAAAAAATAAATAAGTTTGTTCATTTAAAACACTAAAATTAAAAATTCTTGATAGTTCTAAACTAACATTATTCATTCTTAAAATATTATCGGCAATCTCTTTAGAAAGCAAAATTAACTTATTATCAAAAGTAATTAAACGATTAACAAAAATGGCATCTTGGGTTTTGTAATCTTCTTCTATTACCATATGATCAGCCACAATGATATCAAAGATTTCTTTCATTCTTCCTGCCTTATAGCCTTTCATAATATGTGCTTCATAATATTTATTCACAGTATAATTCATATCTACTAAAGCTTGGATTTCTCTTAAATCTTTGAGCACAACTTTTCTAACTTCTTCTTTTTTCCACTTTGGTAAAGGTCTGATTGAAGCAAAACTATAAATATGCAAAATCAATTTATATAAATCGCTAACACTAGTGGGCATTTTAATATCATATTTTACAATAAAAGTTTTTAATTTATAATACAATTCTTGATGAATATGAAATAATTCTTCGGTTCTTTTCATAATATCTTCAACCATAATATTATTATGAGATGTTTGAAGCCTATGCCATATATTATTTGCATATAAATCAATTACCTTTAAAGCGTCTTCAATTTCTTCTAATTGATGATAAATGCATGCAGCTTCATGATATTCCAATTTAGTTTCTAATAAAATAGGACTAATATCTAGATATTTTTGTTTCATTATGGCTAGATATTCAAAGACATTGTTAATTTTAAATCCATGTATTCTTTTTTGCAATGCATTTGGTAACAAGAAAATTTCATTGACAATATTGTAAGAAATATTACTAGCATCAACTTGATCAAAGATGAGTTCTGGTTTTTCAATATCCCGCAAGTTTTTCGTCAAGTTATATGTATAATTTCCTAATCCCAAATATGTTAAATTTTTTTCAATATCAAAGATATTATCTAAATCTTGATTAACGTAGAGAATCTTTTTTCCTTTGGCAATTTGATCGGCAATGATATTAATAATGGTATACGTTTTACCACTACCTAGACGTCCGTCTACCGCAAATCTCTCTCCATCGCTTGCTTTTAAAATAACATATTTTTGATTCGTATTGGTTGGCAAAACTCCTTTAATATTCTGATAGTATTTATTTAAAATCATCTGTTCAGTCATTTCATTCATAGATGATTGAATGGACATATACTCTTTATCTAAAATAAAATCAGGATATTCGACAAAAGCAATCGTTAAATAACTCATAGGTTCCACTGTTGTTTTCATTATCCTTGCTAGTTCTAAACAAATATCATCGATATCTTTGGCAGTTGAAATTTTATGATTTTGATAGTTTTCTAAAAAACGCTTATCTTCATTGTTTAAAGTTTCTTTTAAATCATTCAAAGCATATTTTATCAACTTAGAATTCATTACTGGATCACCATTTTTAATAATTTCTAAATGTTGATAGTCAAAATCAAAGGGAATTAATACTACTGGTGCATATTTTTCACACTTCAAATCGTCGATATATTTCATAATCCCTGCTGTCAACAAAAATTTACAAGTGGAATTTTTTAATCTTAAATTAATCAAATAATTCAATTGATAATATACATCGGCAATAGGATCACCTGTTATCTTACCAATTCCATCACTCAAAAGTTCTAAATCAATGAATTCACTCAATTCGATTTTTTCATCATTTAGAATTCGATTGAATATTTTCATGTCAATGACACCAATTTCAACGTAGTAATCTTCTTCTAAAATATTCATTAAATGAAGATTTCTAGATTGAATATAATATTTTCTTTCATTTTTATTTTTCATCTTTTTTACCTCATCGACCTTGATGTATAATACTCCACTTTATAATTTATTATATCACTTTCTTCTGTTTTGTTAAAGCAAAATGGAAAAAAAATATCAATCAATTAAAAATAAGAATCTTATTTTCATAAGACTCTTACTGAATTTCATATTGATGGTATAAATTATACAAATATTTACTTACAATGGTATCTACTACAATACCATCATCATGATAAGAAAACGCATGCACATTTGACTTTTCTTTTAAAAGATTGAAAATTTCCCCCTTATCATAGGGAATCAATAGTTTTACTTTTACCACATCATCAAAAAGTTTGTCTTTAATATAAGCTATCAATTCATCAAACCCACGCTGATCTAAATTAGAAGTTCGAATTTGATCACCGATGATAGTTGGCATAAACATGTCATTCTTTACTAAATCATATTTATTCAATAAATAAACCATAGGAATATCCTTTACTCCTAAACTTGTTAAAACTTGATTAGTCGTTTGAATTTGCAAATTGGCATAAGGACTTGAAGCATCAACAACATGTACAATTAAAGAAGCTTCCTTTACTTCTTCTAAAGTTGATTTAAAAGACTCGATTAAATGATGAGGTAAATTACTGACAAAACCAACCGTATCGGTAATAATAAATTCTTCATTTGTCGGTAATTTGATTCTTCTTGTAGCAGTTTCAAGTGTTGCAAATAACATATTTTTGACAAAAACTTCCTTCTTTTTATCACCTTGAAACATATGGATTAACGTATTGATGCTAGAAGATTTGCCTGCATTCGTATAACCAACAAAAGCAACTGTTTTCATTTCATTAGCCAGACGTTTTTTTCTTGCATTTTTCCTACTAGCCACAATTTCTGCTAATTCTTTTTCAGCTTTTGTAATTCTTCTTTCAATATGACGGCGATCTTCTTCTAATTTTGTTTCTCCACTTCCTCTTCTTGCTCCACCTGCACCACTACCACCACCACCAAGTCTAGAAAGATTCGTATAAGAGCCTGCTAGTCTTGGTAACATATATTTTAAATTGGCAATTTCCACTTGTAAAATCGCTTCTTTTGTCTTCGCTCTTTTTTTAAAGATTTCTAGAATAAGCATCGTTCTATCCATCACATCAACATCGATTACATCTTTAATATTTCTAAGTTGAACAGGTGATAATTCTTCTAAAAAGACAACAAGAGAAGCTTGGTATAAATCCTTTACATTTTTGAGTTCTTCTAGTTTTCCACTTCCTAAATAGGTTGCATTATTGAGTGTTGGCATATTTTGTACCAAAGAAGCAACAACATCTAAATCACAAGCCTCACATAAAGCTTCTAATTCTTGAATTTGATAATTGAACTCTTCATCATTTGTATGATTTACTCCAACAATTATCGTCTTTATCTTTATCATTTCATTTTCCATCCAATCACCTTTCTTTCTTTGGATATTATTGTAACACAATTTTAGTTTTTTTGCAAGGTTTAAATACAGGAGTCTATCTTTTAAAAGACTTGCATATAATACCTTGTATGTAATACAAAAAAGTTTTAAGGAGGAGTACATGTTTGAAACTTTTAGTACAAATGCCATTCAAATTATTGATGATGCCTTACAAATAGCTAGAAGTCTTAATAAAAAGCTAGTTGGTAGTGAGCATTTGTTACTTGCCATGTATAAGAAAAAAGATACCATCTGCCATTTTCTCTTAGATGAAAAACAAATTACCTATGATGATATTTTAAGAGTTATTCACAATTTAGTTATTTTTAGAAAAAGCGATAGTCAAAGTCTTACATATACCAAAAAATTTCAAGAAATCATCTTGTATTCAGAAACACTTGCAAAAGATCTTGGTAGTAAATATGTTTATGATGAACACATTTTCTATGTAATGTTAAAAGAAGAAGATAGTATTGCTTCAATTGTTTTAGAAAAACTAGGTCTTGATATTGAAGACTTAATGATTGACATTGAAGAAATATTTAACTTTTTTGAAGGAACTAGTGAAAAAGAAGATCTAGAAATTACACCCTATCCTTTTTTAACCAATCTTTCAAAAACCAAAAAAGTTCACCCTTTTATTAAACGTAGCAATTATATCGAAAAGATTATATATATTTTGTCCAAAAAACAAAAAAATAATCCTTTACTTATTGGAAATGCAGGAGTAGGTAAAACTGCTATTATTGAAGGACTATCAGAAATTTTAAAGAATGAAACCATTTATCAATTAGATCTTGGTAGTATTGTATCAGGTACAAAATATCGTGGTGAATTAGAAGAAAAAATTACCAAAGCAATGGAATATATTAAAAAGCATCATGCTATTGTCTTTATTGATGAAATTCATAATATTGTAGGAGCTGGTTCAAATGATGGATCACTAGATATTGCCAATATCTTAAAGCCTTATTTATCTCGCTCTGATATTAAATTAATAGGTTCTACTACACTTGATGAATATTATCGTTTTATCGAAAAAGATAAAGCTCTTACCAGAAGATTTCAAAACGTTTATATTGATGAACCTAATGAAGCAGAAACTTATGAAATTTTAGAAGGTATTAAACAAAGTTATGAGGAATACCATCAAGTCAAATATTCATCATATTCTTTACAAAAAATTATAACTAATGCAAAATTATTCCTCATTAATAAAAGTTTTCCTGATAAGGCAATTGATATTTTAGATGAAGTTGGAGCTAGAAAAAAAACAAGTCATAAAACGATTGATAAATTGATTGATGAAGTAATTGAAGATACTACTGGTGTAAAAAAAATATCTCTTAAAAAATTAAAACTATTATCACTCAATTATCCTGAATTAAAAACCAATTATCTAAAATTTATCAAACGCTATGAATTCAATTATAAATTAAATAATATGGGTGTCATATATGTAGAAGATGATTTTAATCCCGATTATTTAATAAGCGATTTAAATAAAGTCTTTAAATTTAAAAATGAAATGTATTTAGAAATTGATTTAGAAAATTTTCACGATATAACAATGTTAAATAATTTAATTGGTTCAAGCAAAGGATATGTCGGCTTTGAACAAGGGGGTATTTTATCTGAACACCTAATTAAATATCCCATGAGTTTAATTTTTCTTAAAAATTTTAATAGTGCCCATCAAAGTATCCAAAATTTTTTTAAAACTCTTTTCAAAAAACCTTTCTTTTTAGATAATAAAGATCGCAAAATTTATCTGATCAACACTATTTTTATGATTTCTAATCCAACTTTAGATACACATTTAACGGGGTTTATTAACAATACCCCTTACCATAAGATTACGAAATTAAAAACAATTAAGAACAATCAAAATATGAATAACCTAACTCAAATTATTAAAAAATATGGCATTGCAATTCAAAATATTGAAAAAATTCCCAACGAAAAATTACCCGATGTAATTATTGATGCTTTATTAAAAAATACTAAAAATGATTGGTACAATGGTAATTCAACATCAATTGAAGAATGAATTGTCTAAAATAAAATTGATATAAGTCCTTGTTTAGTTTAATACCAAATAAGGATTTTTTATTTTTAAAACATACAAAAGAAAACATATAATTATATTTTCTAAATATTCCTAAGATACATATCTAGTAGGAAAAACACATTCATCAATTTTTTAAATGTTATTCCTTTTTTTATTTACTGCATTATTTAATCATTCATTTCAATCAATATTGTTCTTACTTATATAGATACATTCATCATAATTATACATAATATATCCTTTCTCAGCAATCATAAACTCTTTTTTTCCTTTTCTATTATTCCTTTTAGATAAACTATATTTTTACATATTCTATATATCTTTATTATTCTTTCTTTATATGTATTTTTTACTTTCTTATTTTATTATACTATTCATCTTTGCCAAATTATTGTTTTTTTTTTATCAAATTAAAAACATATAAGGGTTGCTTATATGTTTTTAATTATTCAATATACACCAACAGATTTTTTCTAATTCTTGATAAGTTTGAATCCCAACAATTGCACTTTTATATTGTTTTGATTGAGGAATTAGTTTAAGATACCATCCCGCATGGGATCGCATTTCAATCATTGCTAGATGTTCTCCTTTATCAGCCATTAATCTTTGTGCATGATCTAAAAGGGTTTGAATTACTTCTTCTTTTGATGGTGGGTCAATGATTTTGCCTTCAGTAAAATATGTCACTAATTGATCAAAAATAAAAGGATTTCCCATTGCTGAACGTCCAATCATAATTCCATCTACCCCTTGTTGAAACATTTTAATGGCAGTAGAGATATCTTTAATATCACCATTTCCTATAACAGGAACATTTGACGCTTCTTTGACCATTTTTATATAATCCAAATTCACACTACCAGTATATAACTGCGAACGAGTTCGACCATGAATTGTAATTGCATCCACTCCTGCTTTACAAGCAAGACTGGCCACTTTATCACAATTAATTGAATAATTATCCCACCCTGCTCTAATTTTAATGGTTATTGGAATAGATACATTTTCCTTTAACGATTTAACAATGTCATAGATTTTTTGTGGTTCCTTTAATAAGGCTGAACCTGCTTGGCTTTTCACAACCTTATGAACGGGACATCCCATATTTACATCTAGAATATCAATAGGAGAAAGTTTTGACATTTGTATGGCTGAGGCTGTAATTGTTTTATAATCGGAACCAAATATTTGCATTGAAATCGGATGCTCATTTTCTTTTATTTGAATCATTTGTAAAGTTTTAGCATTTTCATAAGCAAGTCCTTTGTCACTAATCATTTCCGTACATACTAAACCTGCTTGATGCTCTAAACAGATATTACGATAACTAGATGTTGATACTCCTGCCATTGGAGCAAGAATAATATTATTTTTTAAACTTACATTACCAATTTTTAACATCTAATTTCTCGCTTTGGTTAAAACTTCTAAAAGATGAATCACTTCATTCACCTGAGATACTTCTAATTTATAATGCGTCACGAATCGAATTGTAGTTTGATTAGAACCTTTTTCCCATATATCAAACATAACATATTTGCTTAATTGTTCAACGATATCATTCTCTATCGTAATAAATACTTGATTTGTTCTTGTTTGAGTAAAAAATTGAATACCTAATTGTTTGAATCCTTCTGTTAAAAGGTTGGCTAAATTATTTTGATAAGCACCAATTTCAAAAAATAAATTGTTTTCAAATAAAGCCTCAAATTGTAAACCGCATAAAAAACCTTTTGCTAGCAATCCGCCAAAATGTTTTTGAGTATATCTAAATTCTTCTTTTAAACAATCATTAACAATGACAAGAGCCTCTCCCATCATTAAACCATTTTTTGTACCACCAATATAAAATGCATCTACATATTTAGCCAAATCGCTTGCCTGAATAGTATTCTCATTCGCCATCAAAGCACAAGCTAATCTAGCTCCATCAACATACAGATACATATTCAGTTTTTTACAAATAGTATATAGTTCCTTTAATTCTGCTAAACTATAAATCGTGCCATATTCAGTAGGATTAGATATATATAACATTTTAGGTCTCACCATATGTTCATCCGTATGTTTGACAACAATTTGTTCAACATCGTCTGCTTTTACTTTACCATCACTATTATTTACGACTAAAACCTTATGACCTGTTGCCTCAATTGCGCCAGTTTCATGAACATGAATATGGCCATTATCCGCCGATATCACAGCTTCAAATGGTTTTAAACAATGTGCAATTAAAATTTTATTTGTAATTGTACCACCAGTTAAAAAATGAACATCTGCTTTTTTACATTTAAAAACATTTTTGATTAAATCAGAAGCTTTTTTGGTATGTTCATCTAATCCATAGCCAACATAGGTATTATCGAGATTTTGATTCAATTTTTCCATTATTCTCGGATGTGCAATATAACAGTAATCATTCTTTAAATTAATCATTGTATTCTTTCTCCTAATTTTATTTAACAATATTTTACCATATCTTCTAAATTTTAAAAAATATTATGCTAATTTATTCAAACGCTTTTGTCATTTGTTTTGCATTTTAGAAAAAATATGATATAATTAGATTAAGAGGTGTTAATTATGGAAGAAAACAATATCAAAACAACAGAAATCGCCAAACAAGATGACAATAAAAAAACTAAAACGACAAAAGTTTCTGATCAAAAATTAAATTGGGGATTTTGGATTTTAAGTTTTTTTCTACCAATTTTAGGATATATTTTTTATTTAGTTTGGCAAACTAAAAAACCATTAAAGTCAAAATCTTGTGGATGGGGCTCATTGATAGGCTCTGTATTTTACATAGTTGTAGCCATTATTATCATACTAATAATCGGAAAAATTCGTTATCGATAAATCTAACTATGAAAAAGTGAAATTAACCCAATTTGTTAACTTCACTTTTTTTTATATTTTCTTGCATTTTATTCATAGTTATGATATAATTGAATAAATTATTTTTATTTAAAAGGAGATTAAATATGAAAAAATGCAATCACTGTAATCAATTATTAGAAGATGATGCAAAATTTTGCCCCGTATGTGGGAACAAAATTGAAGAAACAAATCCAGAAAATGAAGAAAGCAGTCAAGTGACAACAACAAATAGTGATTACTCATACTATAATCAAAATAATATGAATGCTACACCAAATAATCAAAAAGCTGATTCATCTAGTGTAGGTTTTGGAATTCTTTCTTTTTTCTTCCCTATTGTTGGACTCATTCTTTTCTTAGTTTGGAAAGGAGAAACTCCTAGAAAAGCTAAATCTTGTGGAATCGGAGCATTGATTGGAGTTATTTTTAATATCGTTGTTTCTATTTGCTATGCGGTTATCATTGTATCTTATTTAGAAACAGCCTATTAAAATTAAGATTTTACATTGAATAAGAAAAAAATATGTATTCTATCTTCTATTATTCTATCATTTAGTATTTTTATTATTATGATGATTGCACTCCAATCCTTCCTACCTAAAGAGTTACAATTTTCTTTTGCTATCATTGGCAAAGTTCCTCTTTGTAATCGAAATAAAGATTCCGCATTAGCAATAGGAAATTTTGTTTTTCCGCTTTGTTGGCGTTGTACGTGTATGTTATTGTTCTATATTTTAGGAATGATATGTTTGAATTTAACACATTTGCGAAAAAAAATAATTTCTCTTCCCATCATATATAGTATGATAATTTGTATTACTTTCATATTGCCACTTATTATTGATGGATCTTTGCAATATTTTTTCGATATAGAAAGCAATAACTTAAGAAGAATTTTAACCGGAAGTTTATTTGGAATTGGTGTAAGCATACTAACTACTAAATTGATATCAATTTTATTTGATATTTAAAAAGAAGCAAATATCTATTGCTTCTTTTTTTGTTACTTGTTCTTTTCTATCCATTGATGGCATTATTTAAAATATAGGTTAGTATCTTTAGCAATATCATTTGTTAAAAATAAAATAGCAATTAAGTTAGGAATTGCCATTAAGGCATTTATAATTTCCGCCAAATTCCAAATCAAATCTATTTTTAAAAATGCACCTATAAAGACCATTAAAATATATAACCAATTATAAATCTTTTGAATTTTCACATTTCCCTTAGTCAAGTAATCCAGACACTTTACTCCATATAGATTCCAACCAATAATGGTCGTAAAAGCAAAACAGATTATACACAATAAAATTAACAAAGAACAAACGATACTAGGAAAAGGAAGCCCTTTGGTAAAGGCATAATCAGCAATTGAAATCCCCATTAAGTTCTCTTTCCAAGCACCAGTAAGGACAACGCAAAGTCCTGTAAGACTACATATGATTACAGTGCCAAAAAAAGTTGATGTCATAGCAACTAACCCTTGCCGTATAGGATCGTTAGATTTAACGGTCGCCGTAGCAATCGGAGCACTACCAAGACCTGCTTCATTGGTAAAAATTCCTTTGGCTACTCCTTGTTGAATGACATTTCTGATTGTGATTCCCGTAATTCCTCCTGCAAGTGCTTGATTAGAAAAGGCCATTTGAACAATTGACCGTATTGCTAGGGGAATTTCTTTGATATTACAACATATCAATAAAAGACAAATAGCAATATAGGTAAGAGCCATAATAGGAACAATCCATTCACATACTCTACCAATTCTCTTCACTCCTCCAATTAACACTAATGCAGAAAAAATAGCAATCAGCGCTCCCGCAATCAAAGAACACCATGATAGATTTATCTTACCTATTGATAGAAGATGTAAACTTTCCTTATCAAAAACATTTTGCGTAGCATCAACAATTCCATTAATTTGTGTAAGAGTACCAAGACCCAAGATGGAAGCAAACATACCGAAGATAGCAAAGGCTTTCGCAAGCGGTTTCCACTTCGCCCCTAATCCATATTCAATATAAGCATAAGGACCCCCAATTATTCGATCATTTTCAATTTTACGGTATTTAACCGCCAAAAAACCTTCCGCATATTTGGTAGCCATTCCAAAAAAGGCAGTAATAATCATCCAAAGTAGCGCTCCTGGACCTCCAATTGTAATAGCTGATGCTACAGCAGTAATATTACCTGTCCCAATAGTTGCGGACATCGAAATGCACAAAGCCTGAAAAGTGCTCACTTCTCCTTTTTGTCCTTCTTCTTCTTTTAACATAAAAGAAAAGGCCTTCTTAAGTTTTGTAACTTGGAGACCTTTTAATTTTATTGTTAGCCATACACCAACTATAATGATTAAACAAATAAGGGGCATCCCCCAAATAAAATCATGAATTTGACGAATAACGTCTAAAGTTACCATATCTTTTATTCTCCATCTTTATAACTACTTACATATCTTGATGGACCTAAAATATATAACCCTTTTTCATTCCTCCCTGCTTCAATATAGCCACCATCTGTTCGAACTGCTATTTGATTACACATTAATAATTTTAGTTTTTCTAAAATTACAAAACTTGCCATTACACCTGTTCCACACGCTTTGGTAAAACCGACGCCTCTTTCATATGTTTTAACATATATATCATTTGTAATCATTATAATATCTAAATTTAAATATTCTTTAAAAAGTGGTAGATTTCTAATCAAAGGTGCATCTTCTAATGCTTGTTTAAAATCATCAGGAAGAATGATTCCATGCCACACACCAGTATGCACAAGACTAATTTTATATATATGATTGTTCACAACAATAGGTTCATCAAGATATATTCTATTATCAATATATGTGAAGATTGGCTCATTCATTCTTACGTAAACCATAAATGGTGATAGATTTACTATTTTAGTATCTATTCTACCACTTGGTGTGAGAACCATATTCTCTTCTTCTTGAATAATATGATGACGATAACAGTATTCAATAAAGCATCTTATACCATTTCCACACATAGAAGCTAAACTACCATCTTGATTATATAAAACCATTTCTAAGGGTGTCGTCTTGACCATCATAAAACCATCTATTTTATTTTTACAAACCATTTGTGCATAAGCAGCATGATCTTTTTGACTTTGATACATACATATAATAAAGGTATTTTCACAACCGCTATAGATTTCCAAATTGCTCCTCCTTTTATATATCGTATTTTTATAACACTCTTAAAATGACACATTTTAGATATAATGATTCTTCACTATCAATTCTAACTGGATGATTGGGTGATTGAATACGAAAATCAAGCATTTGAACGATTCGTTTTGCATCCAAACTTGCTTCTTCTAACATCTGTAAAAATAAAGCGGGTGTCATATGATTAGAGCAAGAAAAAGTGAATAAAATTCCACCTGATTTGATTGCTTTTAACGCACTTAAATTAATTTCTTTATACCCACTATAAGCTTTTTTAACCGTATCTTTTGATTTAGTAAATGCGGGTGGATCAAGTATGATTACATCAAATTGATTTCGATTTTTACTATCTCGCAAAAAGTCAAACACATCTTCACACACAACTTCAATATTTGTAAAATGATTGAGATTGGCATTTGTTAAAATATCATCACAAGCTTTTTGACTAATGTCTACCGCAACACTTTTTTTCGCTCCATATTTCAAAGCATGCATAGCAAAACTTCCTGTATGAGAAAAACAATCAAGAACGATGCGATCTTTGACATAATATTTTAATGCGGCCCTATTCCATTTTTGGTCTAAAAAATATCCTGTTTTTTGACCATTTTCCAAATCAACCATTAACCGCACACCATTTTCTTCAATTACTACCTTAGGCTGAAAAGGAGCATGATATATCATACCTTTGTATTCTTCTAATCCCTCTTTTTTTCGAACAGCACTATCACTTCGTTCCATTATTCCTTTAGGTGAAAAGATTTTTACTAAAGCATACACAATCATCTGCTTATGCATATCCATCCCAAGTGATAAAAATTGAACTGATAAATACTCTCCGTATTTATCTACAATTAAACCTGGTAGCCCATCAGCCTCACTAAATACAACGCGATAATTATTGGATAAACCCATTTGTTTTCGAAAATCATTTGCTAGATTAATTCTTTCTACAAAAAATTCTTCTGTAATTTCAATTTTTTCAAATGATAACATTCTTACCATAATTTTGCTTGCGGTATTTAGAAAACCTCTACCTAGAAAAGTTCCAGTATAAGTATAAACATCACAAAGTTTCCCTGATTGTATTTTACCCTCAATTGAGAAAACTTCATTAGAAAAAATCCAAGGATGACCATTTTGAATTCTTTGTTCTTCATCTTTTTTTAAAATTACTTTTTGCATATTCATCTTTTACCTACTATGTACCATATATTTTGTATTATAACATTTTTTTAACTATTCGTCAATTTAGAGTAAATTCTTTTTCATTTTATCTAATATGACTCATATATTTAGTTTTTTTACTGTATTTTGCAAATTGACAAATTTGTCCTTTTCTTTTAAAAAATACCTATTTTGTCCGCTTTTGCATAATTATAGACAAAATAGGGTATAATGAAGAAAAAGAGTTCAAAGGTGGCAATATGAGTTGGAATAAAAGAATTAAAGATTTACGTATCGCCCATGATATGGGGAAAAAAGAACTTGCTGATAAACTAGACATTAGTGAGCGTACCCTTACTCGCTATGAATCAGGTATCAGTGAACCAACAATTAGTGTTTTAATAAAACTATCATTGCTATTTAATGTAAGCATTGATTATATTGCCGGAATTAAAGACGAAGAAGCAATCCTCACTCCTAGTATTAAAGAAGAATTAGAGGCTATCAATAAACGCCTTGACAAAATCGTTAAAATTATTTAAATTTAAAAAAGCATATTAAACTATTTGATTTAGTTTAATATGCTTTTTATTTTCTTAAATTACCTCAAAATATAAAAGTTCAATTTCATCTACTAGTTTACTATTTAACTCAACATTCATCAAATCAGTAGAATAATATTTCGTATCATCATCGGGGAAAACGGTAATGATTCCATCCACATCACTCATAACAGCACCTATAAAATTAGCACCACTGGAAATACCTACATTGAGTCCTAATTTTTGTTTTAATTTTTGGGCCATACATATTGCATCATTATCATCAACACTAATTATTTGATCAACAATATCTTTTGGATATAAATCTGGTACAAAGCCATCAGATAAACCTTCTATTCGGTGATGTCCATGACTGATGCCAGTTGATAAAATTAAGGTCTGAAGCGGTTCTAAAGCATACACTTTCGTTTGATATTTTTCTTTCAAATAATGACCAATTCCGTTAATGGTTCCTCCTGTTCCTACTCCTGCAATCACAGCTGGAAATTCAGTTGTCTTTTTTTCTAATTCTTTACAAAATGCAATATACGCTTTGGCATTATTAGGATTTTCAAATTGTTTAGTAAGAAATACCTGTTGTTCAACCGCTAATTTTTCAGCAATCTGAAAAGCTTCTTCAAAAGAATTGGTTAGAATTAATTTTACTCCTAAACGATTTAAAATTTCTTTACGCTCTTGACTCATAAATTGAGGCATACAAATAATAACCGGATTACCATAATCTTTAGCAATTGTTGCAAGAGCAATTCCCATATTGCCACTTGTGACCTCACAAATGGTTGTATCTTGATGAATAAGTCCTTTTTGATAAGCATCCTCAATAATCATTCTTGCTGGCCTATCTTTGATACTTCCAGAAATATTTTTTGATTCATCTTTAACTTGAACCTTTTTTACAACTCCATGATATTTATAATATATTTGATATAATGGCGTTTCTATTTGTTTGTCCATTCTTTCACCTACTCATTTTAGTTTATGCATCTATTGGAATGATTGATATTAAAATATACACTTTCAAAGAAAAAGAAGCAAGGATGTTTATAAAAATAAACAACCGTTACTTCTACTTATTTGAAAGTCTTACCCATACTAGCATAAGACATCACTATTTTGAAACCAGCTTTCATATATATATATCTAGCATGATTATGTAACCCTGTATAAAAAGTCATAAATTTAGCACCATGCATTTTATTATAATATGCAAGCATGGAGAATAAAGCTTGTCCTAATCCTTTTCCTCTAACCTCTTCCAAAATAGCAATACCATCAAAATGACCACGACCACTTTCTTCATTCCACATCGCACCAGTCCATCCTACAATTTGATTATTTTTGCTAACTACCAAAAATGGATATGGTTTTTCTAATTCTAAATTTTCTTTAATTACTTTTTCAAAATCATAAATGTTCAATTTTTGACAAAACTCCTCTAACCCATAATGCTTATGTGGCTGATAGATTTCAATTTGAATGCCTTCTTTTTCATTATTATTGAGAATTTTTTTAATTTTATCACTAATTTCATAGTCAACAAGATTTAAATGAAAAGCATCTTGATAATTATAAGGTTCATAACCCCGATGTAAATAAAAGAAGTATTCATTAGAATTAATTCTAATCCCAGGTGCACAAGGGTGATCATGATTATCAGTATGCGGAATATACCAAGCATAACAAGAGGGAAGAAAATAGGCTACCGCAATCTTTTTTCTACCCATATGTTTAAAATACGTTTCTAATTTTGTTAATAGTTTAGACCCTATGCCTTGACGTCGATATTCTTTTTTTACAATAATTGCATTTACAATTCCTGCAACTTCTAAATTATCTATATATTGCTTTCGTAAATATCCAATGGCAAAAGCAATTAGCGTATTCTCTTCATCATAAACAACAAAAGTTGAATCATATGAGAAATCAGGATTATTCAAAAGTTTTTCTTCATATGCATCAACAGACATGGTTTTTAGAAAATATTCTTCTGTGACAACTTCATTCCATAATTCACACATTAATTTTAAGTCTTCTAATCTGGCATTTCGAAAAATCATTTTAGTTCTCCTTTTCTTTGTTGTAAAAATGCTTGAATAGCCTCAATTTGAGCAATAAATTTTTCTTTTTCTGATAATTCCGGCAACATAAAAATATTTGTTTCAACCTCTTTTAATGGTCGATTAGAAATAACAATGAGAGATTTCGCATCCTCTTTATTTTGAAAAAAACTACTAGGAAGCGTAATTAAAGCATCAATATGACCATAGTTTTCCATCATATGATAAAATTCATTGCTACCTGATTTAGAAAAAAAGTTATTTTCAATGAGATATATTTGAAAATGCTGATTAGGAATTTTCAAAAAATGCTCTATCGCAAGATAAGGAAAATACCTAACTCCTTTATCATATAAACTAGAATGATAGGCCTTATTTTTATAATCATAACATGCTAGATCACTGACAATTAAATCAATGTGTGATGGTAAATATGCAAGAGCATCTTCATAATATATATTCACATCTTGCGTCATCATATTGGCTTTAGCAACAGCTACCTTTGTAAAAAGCATATGATTTTCAATGCCTAGTAATTGAATAAACGGATCACTATAGTTTACCAATGTATAAGCTAAATTGCCAACTCCAAAGTTAAAATCAAGCATCTCAATGCTATCTGTTTTACTAAAAAAGGCATTTACTAAATTAGCAATTAAAATGCCGATAGCATCTGGTGTAATCAAATCTAGTGGAAAATTCAAATTTTTAAAACCTTTAATATCTAAAAGCAAAAAAGCTCTTCTAATTTCTTCACTATTTATACCATTTTCTTCTACATCTAATTTAAACGCCTCTAAACATTCATCAATCTTATTTTTTACATCATCATCAACCCTTAAAGGAACATCATTTAAAAAATAATCGATTACAGCAAGTAAACATTCATAATAATTCAATCTTCCTTTTTCTTTATTATAATTCGTTATTGCTGTATTTTCCTTTTCTTCATCAATCATACCATAATAGCAACTCATAATAGCATCATCAAGTAAATCAACCATTCTATTAATCATATCAACTTTTACTTTTGTCATTTCTAATAATTTTGGATTATTTTTCTTTTTCATTTTTCCCCATTTCCTTTTCATAAATTGAATTTGCCACCATTACACCCGATGCGATAGCAAAATGAATATTATAACCACCACACAAACCATCAACATCTAATAACTCCCCAATTGCATAGGTATTTATCATTTTTTTTAATTCAAACTTTTCAGTTATTTCTTCAATGTTTACTCCCCCTATTGTTACTTGAGATGCATCAAACCCATAATCACCAATAATATTTACAAAATAATTTTTCACTCTACTTGCAAGAGTCCTAGTTGTCAACTTGTTTTCTTTTTCTAAATCTGTCAAAATTTTTTGAGCTAGTGGCACTGGCAAAAAGCCAAAGGCTAATTCTTTCATACTCATTTGTCGATTCATTGTTTTAAGATTATCTAAAAGTTCATTTAATTTTTTTTCTTCAATCAAAGGTAACAAATCTAATTTTAAAGTCAATTTTTGTTGACTTCTAGCTATTATACTAGATGCATTCATTATTACAATTCCACTTAACCCATCTTTTTTAAATTGAACTTCCCCATCTTCTGAGAATACTTCTTTGGTTCCTTCGTATAAACTCACTTTTGCCTTTTGTCTAAGTCCGTCTAACCCTTGAATCGCTTTTTTTTCCACCATTAAACCTACTAAACCTGGTCTTAATGGAGTAATATCAATATGCATAGTAGACAACAGTTCATATCCTTCACCATTTGAGCCAAGTTTAGGCGTTGATTTTCCTCCTGTTGCAAAAATAATATAATCACACATCAAGGTCAATCTATCCTTATGCGTAGTATAGATTTGATATGTTTGTTTCTTTGTTTTTTCTACTTTTATTACTTCTGTATTTTCATAAACTTTTACATGATGCCTTTCTAATTGCATCTTAAAAAGTTCTACAACAGTTTTAGCCGATTCTGTGATTGGATAGGTTCTCAAATGCAAATCTTCTTTAGTAAAAAGCCCTAGATTGAACAACGTTTGCTTTAAATTTTGGTTGGAATATTGACTAAAAACATGAGTTGCAAACTTGTTGTTATAGATATGTTTTTGTAAAACTTGAGAACTACTTAAATTACACTTGCCATTTCCACTTGCTAAAAGCTTTTTACCAATTTGATTTTTCTTTTCTAATAAGATTACTTCAATCCTATCCTTTAATTTTTCTTTCAAACAAATAGAGGCCATAATACCTGCTGGACCTGCTCCAATTACTACTACTTTGGTCATATATACTCCAATCTCATTATCTATTTATTCATATTATACACTACTTAAACACTTTAGTCAAACAATCTATGATATATCTAAATGAAAAGACTTAGTAATGAGGATCATTTTACTAAGTCTTTTCTCCATTTACCTTATGCATGATTATCTTTTTTAATCAAAGATGCAAACTTATTTATAGTATCCGGAATTAAATCAATTAAATTTTCTAAAATGTGAGAATGCTCATCAAGATGAAGAACTTTTGCGTCATTTTCTAATATAACCAAAAAAGCAATAGGAGTAAGCGTCATAGTACCACCGCTAGCTCCACCGAAGGGATTTTTCTTCGTTTCTTGATTTTCTTTTTGATCAACACCACCACTGATAAATCCGCATTTGACTTTAGAAATGGGAATGACAGAAACATTATTATACGTCATCATTTTCCCCATTACAACATTGACATCAACCATTGATTTAATCTTATCAACTGAAATATCTAATAACTGAATGATATTATTCATAATTTTTCTCCTTCTTTTTGAATAATTTTAAAAATACTTTAAAATTCTTGATGATTGCAAAAAGCATTTCTAGTAGTGTTACAGTTGCGTAAACCTCAAAATTAATCCCTTGATTTTCATCTTGTAACAATACAATTTGATAATAGTCATCTTTTACCACATGAAAAGTATGATCAATATAATTTTTAATATTTGATATAATAAACCAATCCAAAAAACCTAAATATGGCATCATAATAGGATCAGAACTATTAAAAGTAGGAATAAAAGTTACCTTTTTAATTTTAGCAAATTCTAAAAGAAGATAAACAAAGAAGTTTTCTTCTTTTAAATCTTTTAAAATAATGTTCAAATCATTTTCAAAAAGATATGATATCTTAAATTGAAATGAACTTTTCTGCTTAGGTTTAGCCTTTTTTTTTAATTCCATTTGAAAAATCGTTTTTTTGAAAACTAAAACTTTTAATAATAAAGGTTTTTCTATTCTTTTGACAATTCTTGCTTCAATTGGAATGAGTAAAATTAAATCAAGAACAACTAAAATAATAATAAAAATAATAAAGTATTTTAACATATTATTATTTTTGTTAAATTTTACTAATTTATACGCTACTTATTATAAAAAAATATTATTTTTTGTTATAATAAAAGAGGTGATTCATATGCTATTCAATAAATGGGCTATCAAATGCATTCAATTATATCAAAAAGATAAAGATCGACCACATCGATGTAGACATCTGCCAAGTTGTTCTAATTATGGTTTGGAATGCTTTACAAAATTTAATTTCATTAAAGCTTCTTTTTTAACTGGATATCGTATTTTAAGATGCAATCCTTTAAGTCATAAAGTTTTCGATCCGGTTCCTCTTTCTAAAAAGGAAAAACAATTGAAACAATCCTATCAAAAAAAAGCATCAACATTTGATGAAGAATTACTTGCAATTATCAACGATCACAAACATTTTGATTTAGAACAACATATGAACTATTTAATTACAATTATTTGGGAAAATCATTTTGGTTTAGTTGAAAAAGTAAATGCAACAAATATAAAAAATGAGGATATTATGCTTTTTTATGCTAAAATAGACCGTATTTTAATTCTTATTAAAAAGAAAAAGATACAATTTAATTATAAATTTGTAAAAAAATATTTAGAAAGTTATCTTTTTTCTGATATTTTTAACCATCCAAAATATTTTATACAAAATAAAACATCTATCAAATAGATGTTTTATTTTTTTCTATATATCTTAATAAATCCAAAAAATCACCTTTTGGATAAATAGAAAGATCTAAATTGTTTTTATTAATAAGATGATTTGTCAAAAGAAAAACTTGCATACCTATTTTACTAGCGATCATATCTTCACATACATCATTACCAACCATTAAACAATCACTTGCTTGACAATTCAGTTTCTCAATAATTTCTAAATAATATTTAGGATTGGGTTTGCAATAATGCATATTTTCATATGTCGTGTAAAATTCAAAATCATGTTCATCTAATCCTGCCCATCTTATGCGACTTTCTTGCGCAATTGATGGAAAAATAGGATTCGTAGCAACCACTAGTTTGTAACCCAATTCTTTTAGTTTTCGAATAACTATTTGAACATTTGGATCAAAACCACAACTATGTTTTATTTCATTAAATTCGGTTTGATAAAATTGCTCAAAAAGAATTTGATCGCGATAAACTTTATCCCCAAAAATACTCGCAAAAGTTTTCCAAAAAACTTCTTCATTGGTTTGCAAACCATCATTTTTAATCATCGAGGCTGTACCTTGCCAAATGGCATCAATCAATTGTTTACGATCATATCCATATTTTTTAAGCGTTTGGGCTAAATATTTAAAATAATTTTGCGTAAACTCCTCTTGATCCATTGGTAATAAGGTGCCATCTAAATCAAATAAAATATATTTCATCTTTTAAAATCCTTTCTTTTTACAATTAAAATGAATGAGTTGATAGATATCATGTTGTGATATTTCTATATATGATCCTATTTTGAGTTCTTCTGGTAATACGATATTTGCAATCTTAATCCTTTTCAAATAAGTAACAAATCCCCCTACTAGATGCATCATTCTTTTTACTTGGTGGTATTTGCCTTCACTAATTGTTAAATAACAACTAGTTTCACTCACATTATACAAAGTGGCAGGTTTAAATTGCGTACCTTTTTCATCTACCAACCCCTCTTTCATCATCTTGCTAGCCCTATCATTGAGGACACCTTCAAATTCAATATAATAGGTTTTTTGAATATTGCTTGTTGGAGAAGTAACAAAATGACTCAGTTTACCATCTGTTGTTATGATAAGAAGACCTTCCGTATCTTTATCTAATCGACCAACAGGAAACAGTTTTTGAACTAATTTTGAAGGTAACGTATCAAGAAGCATCATCACGGTCTGATTGGTATCATCTGTTGTCGATGTTACATATCCTGCTGGTTTATTTAATAAAAAATAATAATTTTCTTTATACATAAGTGGTTTATCATCTAACAACACTTGATCATATTTTTCTAAAATATTATACTCATTATTAGATACTACCTTTCCATTAACGATAATTCTTTTTTGCTTAATAATTTCTCTTACTTCTTTTCTACTTCCTATATAACAATTTACTAAGTATTTATCTAATCGCATTATAAATCCTTTCAATCAAATAATAACTTGATTTTTATGATATATCAGTATAACCAAAAATGCTTACTTTTATCGTTGTTATTATATCATAAAATGTATAAAAGAATAAAAATAAAGCAACATACATAAAGAAAAAAGAGACTATTTATAACAATAGTCCCTTTGATTTTTTAATGTTTTTTTCTAAATATAACTAAAGAAGTTGCAAAAAGAATAGAAAGGAAAATATAGATAAAGGAAGCATCATTACATGTACAATTTGAAGCCTTATTATTCAAATTTGTTAATGTTTGATCAAAGTCTGCCATGATTATTTCAATTTCAGCCAAAGAACCAGCTTTCTTAATATCTTCTAAAATTTGTTCACAATACTCTTTTGCCTCATCTGTTGATGAATTGGCATTTTGAATAGTATTTGTTGCCAAAGTAATCGCTTCTAACAAAGCTTGGTGATGATTTTGAATTTCGTTTTTGAATGTAGTAACTTCTAGTTCAACTTCTTTTATATCATTTAATTTTTCAATACTGATAAATAAGGCTTCTTTTTTAGTTTTCACTAATTCTTTTTCCTTATCATTATAATCCAAATGACTGACAAACTGATTGAGATCTTCTTTGATATTTTCAATCATTAATTTTAAATACGCTTTGTCAAAAGCATCCCTTAACGCTTGGACTTCTTCAGTTGTTTTAGATTGGGCAATTGCTTGATTATACTGATAGATCAGTTGTTTTATATTCGCTTTATCGGCATTGAGTGAATTTAAATATTCTTTTGCCTCATCCATAGCCTTGGTCAATTGTTCAATATATTGTGTAACCTCTTGTATACAACTATCTTTATATATATTTACTTCTTCTTGATTTCCCGCAAGCATGATTTGATTTTTGGCATCATCAATCATAACAGTTAGATATTCTTTTTGACTATCTGTATACCAAGACTTGATTAAAGAATCTAACTCTTTGCAAACTGTAGTTTTTGTATCAACCAATTCTTCATGAAGCTGATTGATTAAAGTGATAAATTCACCTGAAACTTTTTTAATTTCTTCAATAGAAGCCATTTTATTGACTAATTCTTCTTGTTCTGCTGCAAGAGTTTGTATATATATGAGTTCTTTTTCTCCATATGATAATTGTTGAATATAGGTATATATTTCATCTATAGCATGTTGACGAGCTTTTTCGACATTTTCAAAATATAAATGGATCGTATCTTGCGCTCTTGTCCAAATATATGCAATATCACTTTGTTTAGTAGCATTACGAATCTGGACTTTAAAACTTTCACCATCTTTTATCAATTCTTGTCTTTCCGCATCAGTAATATCGGTGAAAGAAGCAATTAAATCATCAATTTTTTGAATATATTCTTGCTTTACTTGTTGAAGGAATGCTTCTTCTTCTTCAATTGTTAAAATATTATCTATATCTTTTAATGCTTCTTCTACAATTTTATCAACTTCATCATTACTTTTAGCCTCATTATAAATGAGACTTTTTGCTTCTTCTAACAAAGTATGAATCTTTTGCTTATTTTCTTCAGAATAAAGCGATACATCAATTGTAGCTTCTAAATCCTCAATACTTTCTTCTTTATATGCTAGTAACTCTTCTTCTATTGTCAAAAATTCATCTAATTTATGCTTTGCCTCTATAACAAGTCCATCAATTGAATCGAAAGACTGCACATCATTGATTTGGTTAATCATCGTGTTTATATATGTAGTAATCAAATTTTGATTCACACTACTATAATTGTCAAGATTTAAATAATCATTTAATTCACTGATAGCCTCTTGTTTTTTATTGGTAAGTTGTGTTTTTAATTGGTTTATTTGATATATTGCCTCTTCTAATTTTTGATAATTGGTAACAAGCAGTTTTGCCTCATCGCTTAAACTATCATATTGATTCTTAATATCGTTGATTGTTGTTTCATTTGCCAGTGTAATATCCAAAGGAAGATTTTCAATTGCAGCGATAATATTTTGCGCTTTTTGCTCATCTGTCAATGCAACTTCCTCATCAATATAAGCCTTCATTCCAACATTTAACTTTGTAACAGGCGCCATTGGTGAACCTGTAATTAGCGTATCTAAATAACGCACAATAATAATCGCCTCATTAGGCTCTAATAAAATAGCACTACTCGTATCAAAACCATGAACCAAAGTCTTAATTTCATTATTAGCCACAATAATATAACCATCATTATTAGATGATTTACTCTCAAAAGCATCAGTTAAATAAAAAGATATATTACTCTTCGTTTGATTTACATATACACCTGCTACAGATGACCAGTTGCATGATTGAATATTGGTTGCATCATCAATTTCATGATAATTGCCCAAAGCAATAAATAACATATAATTTTCAATAACAAAAGTATGCCCAGACCAACCAATATATCCACTTTGTCCTTCTTCATATGCACCCTCGTCATCTGGTCCCATTGAACTTGGATCATTTCGGTAAAATAACGCATTTTGATTTTTAGCACTATAACCAATGTTTACCAAAATTTCTTTACTAACACTTAGATTATTTTCTGTAAGGGTTATAATTAAAGGTATTTCTTTGACCGCCAAATAATTCTTTAATTTTACTCCCGTTTCAATATTATAAAGATTACGATCTTCTATGTTTTTATATTGTAAAGTCATATGTTGAGACAAAGGAATGACTCTATTTGTTTGAATATGTAAATCTAGCGTATTGATATAACTTTGTAATTGTTTTTCTATTTCTTCATATTGTTGAATGATTTCTTCTGCTGCTATCAATTGATTGAAATTAGTAACTTTTTGTTGTTCTTGAAGAGATAAACTATCATATAAATTACGAATATGAACAATTATACTTTTATCCTCATATGTAATAGGATTGGACAAATTATCAATCAAAGAAATAATGGTACTATGATCGAGTGAAGCATTGACAATGATAGCCTCACTTGTTTCATTAGCAAGATTTACAGAGGCAACATAGTAATTATAATTGTTAAAATCATCAACCACAATACTTGTCGTTTGAATATATTGATAGATATGATTGATATCATTTTGATCAAGAATCGTTCCCTTTGGTACTTTATAAATCATATACCCCCTACTATCTTCTACCTCATTAAAATGAATTGTATTTGTTTGTTCATCATAATTGATTGTTGTTGGAGCCACCTCATCTAAAAGAGGGGCATAATACTTACTAATTGCACCAGGAATCTTCTTAGCCCAATACTCATTAGAAATCAAATTTACCGCATGATTGACAACATTGCTAGAGGTTTGTTTCAATGATGAATATTTATAAAAACAAGCACCATCAAATTCAGGATACTGACCAGCATTTAAAAGTTGTAATTGAATTTCATTTTCGTTATATTTCCAATATTTATAAGAACCATCAGTACTAGGATCCGCTCCCATATAAATACCAAGACCTGTATAAAAATTAACTTTTTTATTTCGAACAGCCCAACTCCACCATTTAGTCAACTCTACAAAACTAGCCCCACTATGCTCAATTGCCCAATAGCATTGAGGCATAATATAATCGATCCATTCATGATTAATCCAATTTAAAGTATCAGAATACAAATAATCATCATAATGCGCAAAACCTGATGTATTTGAATAAGTAGGCATTGTTAAATTTCCATCTGCATCATATGTTGGAGCGCTTTGATAACCACCATTTCTATAAATTCCTGATGGTGAAATTCCAAGTTGAATAGCTTTATGATTTTCTTGATTATAGGCACGAATTTCATTAGACAAAGCTTCAATAAATAAATCAACTTGTTTTCTTCTAAAATCACCAATGGAAAGATTTTCCGTATTGTATTTCTCTCTTGTTGAGGTATCATCTGCACCATCAATATAGAAATAATCATCAAAATGAATCGCATCAACATCATAGTTTTCAATTAATTCCATACATGTATCCACAATAAAATCGCGCACTTCAGGAATACCCGGATCAAAAATAACATTATTTCCAACTTTAATTAGATTATTTTCATCATTTGCAGGATTAACTGCTGGAAGTGCTTCTGCCGCATATTGCGAGTTAGAACCATCTGCCGAAATTCGGTAAGGGTTCAACCAAGCATGAAATTCAATTCCTCTTTGGTGACACTCATAAATTAACCACTCAAGAGGATCAAAAACATCAAAATCAACTCCACTCCACCAACTAGCAAGCGGATTTAATGAGGATTGATATAAAGCATTATTATGCGTACGCACGTGAAAAACGATGGCATTCATACCCATTTTATCCATATCATCTAAAACATTGTTCATCATTTGTTTAAATTGGGTTTCACTTGTATATCTTGAAATATCGCCCGCAAACACCGTTACCCAAACTGCTCTTAATTGATTAGTAGGATAATTATATTCTGAAAGTTTATATACTTTTTCACTCGAGCCTCGGTATGTAAGATCACTTCCTGTATGTGTTTTTATTACTTCAAGACCTTCGGCTTTGACATCATTTACTTTCATCCCCAGTAAAGCAAATACAAAATTGAAAACCAACAGAAATAAAATTAATTTTTTTGTCGTTTTATTCATAACTTCTCCTTCTTTTCATATAGTATTATATGTATTATAGCATAATTTTTAAGAATATTAAAGATGAATGCAAACGTTTTTATGGGAATTTTAGTTAAATTTCTAAATATTTTCATAAAATAAAATTTTTTACATATAATCATACTAAGAGGTACTTGTTTTATGAAATGGTTTAAAAGAATTTTATTATTTGTTTTGGTAGTTTTTTTATATTTTTTACCTTCTTTCCTTTTCAAAAGTGATTTAGAATTTTATAATAGTTTAGAAGGTCCTAAACTACCTAGTATTGTTTTTCCTATTGTTTGGAGTATTATTTATGTTTTAATGGGAATTTTTGTTGTTTGTATTTTTGATAAAAGAAAAGATTATAATAAAAAAGATTTTACTAGAGTTATCATTTTTCTTGTCATCAATTATGTTATTAGTTTTACCTTTCCATACTTTTTCTTTATTAAACAAAGTTTATTTTTAGGCTATGTAACCACACTTCTTAGTTTTCTTACCATTACACTTACAACAATTGAATCTTTACTTCTTTCTAAAAAAACATCTTTTCTTCTTTTACCCTATGTATTATGGGGGATAGTTGCTTCCATTTTCTCCATTTTATTATATTTGAATAATTAAAAAACAAAAGTGTGTAAGAGTTCTACACACTTTTTTATAGGAAATTATCAAAAAGTAACATGGATTAATTAAGGACTATTTCATCCTCATTAATCATTACTTTTGACTCATAATACTTTATCAAAGCTCTTAACATATATTCTATATCTTTTACACCTGCTAATTCAACTGTCGAATGCATGGCTAGTTGGGCTAGACCAATATCAATACTTGGGATACTGATGTGTGATTGTAAAATAGCACCTAATGTACTCCCACCCCTTTGATCACTACGATTGGTATAATCCTGATACAAAATCCCCAAATCTTTACACATTTTTTTAAAAATAGCCTCACTTAATCCATCCGTTGTATATTTTAATCCTGCTTGATGTTTGATAACAATGCCCTCATTCATATACACCATATTTGTCAGATCACTTTTTTCAGGATGATTAGGATGCACTGCATGAGCATTATCAGCCGATACCAACAAAGAATTAGCAAGTAATATTTTAAAATCTAACTGAAAACTACTCGCAATCCGTTCAAGAACATCTTGTACAAAAGAAGAATCCGCTGCGTTAGCGGCAACGCTTCCAACCTCTTCATTATTTAAAACCGCACAAACTGCTATATTTTGATTCTTTGCTTTAATTAAACTATCCACACAAATATATGCACATTCTAAATCATCTAATCTTGATGAAAAAAGATATTCCTTCTTACTTCCTACTATTTGTGCCTCTTCCTTATTATATAAGAATAAATCTGTTGATAAAATATTGTTTTGCTTTGTATACTTTAACAGCACCTCTTCAAATGATTGATCACTACTACCAAGAAGTGGCAGCATATCAATTTGAGGGTTAAAGTTATTCTCTTGTGTTCGATTGAAATGAATTGCCAAACTAGGAATCACAATGGTTTCATCTAAATTCACCAATATTTCTTTAATTTTATTTTCACTTTCAACAAATATTCTTCCCGCAATCCCCAAAGGCCTATCAAACCAACTATAAGCAATCATACCACCATAACCTTCCGTGTTTAGTTTTGTATACTTATTTTTGATATCTTTTATTGTTGGATGTGGCTTTAATTTATAAGATGGGGAGTCACTATGACTAGCCACAATATGAAAACCTACAGTTTCTAGTTGTTGTGGAATTTTAAAAGCGACAATGCTTGAAGAATTTCTAATTATATAATACTGATGACCTTTTTCTAATTGCCACTCATCTTTTTCCATTAATTTAATAAAACCATTTTTTTGTAATTTGGTTTCTATATTTTTTATTGCATGATAACATGTATAAGATTGATTCAAAAACTCTATTAATTCTTTCATTAAAAAACAAAATTTCCCTTCACAAAAATTGGTATTTCTTTACCATCATGGGTATATCCCGTAATTTTCATATCACTGCTACCAAACATAAAATCTACGTGGGTGAGTGATACGTTATATCCTAGTTTGACTAATTCTTCTTCTTTCATTGTTGTACCATTTACTACATTCATTGCGTAAGCATTTCCTAATGCTAAATGGCAAGAAGCATTTTCATCAAATAAAGTATTATTAAATAAAATATTTAAATTAGAAATAGGGGAATCATATGATATCAAAGCCACTTCGCCAAGACGTGATGACCCTTCATCAAGGTCAAGCAAACTTTTTAATGCTTCATATCCTTCTTTAGCATCAAAATCTACAACCTTACCATCTTTAAAAATAAAATAGAAATCCTTAATTAGAGTTCCTTGATAATTTAACGGTTTCGTACTTACCACCTTACCGTTTACCTTATCTTTATGAGGCATTGTAAAAATTTCTTCAGTAGGAATATTGGGCACAAAATACACTCCATTGCCTCCCATTTCGCCACCACCAGCCCAAATATGCGACTGAACCAATTCAATGTCTAAATTCGTACCTAAACTATTTTCAAAATGAAGTGTTTTAAAATTATACGCATTCATTTTTTTACTATGATTTTCTAAATCTTTAGTATGATTTTTCCACTCTTCTTTTTCATCATGATCAAGAGAAATTCTTGATGTATACATAATCGCATCAAATAATTTATCCCAAGCCTCATCTACCGTCAAATTAGGAAAAACCGTTTGAGCCCATTCATCATTAGGATATGCAACAATTGTCCACTGAGATTTACTTGAACTATAATGATTTTGGAAAAAGGCTGTTTTAGGACCAATAGCTCGATTGGCCATCATCATCTTATTGACATCAACACCTTTCATAGCATGAGGATTTTTAGAATCAATTACAATGCGACAGGCATGCTGATCAACAAAATATCTCATCTTAGAAAGATTCCATTCAGGAATTTCTTGAAGTGTTTCATCACTTGCGTAAGTATAATAATTTCTAGTTAATTCATCATCATTCCATTCAACATAGACTTTTTTGGCTCCTGCAAGATAGGCTTCTTTTTGAATAAACTTAACAAGTGGAGCAGCATGCAAATCAGATGTAATGACCACAATTTGATCTTTTTGCACGTTTGCCCCCACTCTTACCGCAAGACTTGCCAATTTTTTCGTAAGTATTTCTTTTTTATTCATGATATTTCTCCTTTTTGTATTTTTCAATTTGTTCATTTATATTATTTAAATATTCATATCTTTCATACATACAGTCTAATAGATTCTTCTTATCTTGTATTTCTTTTTCAAGATGAAGCAGTTTGACATAATCACTTCCTGAAGAAAACATTTGTTCATTTAAACTTTCTATTTGACTTTCTAAAGCCATAATTTTATCTTCAATTTGATCAAATTCTTTTTTTTCAGAAGAGGTAAATCGAGGAATTTGTTTTGCTACATGTTCTTTGGGTTTTTGACTTTTCTTTTCTACTAAAATTGCTTCTTTAATATACTCACTAATACAACCCGTATATTCCTTTATATTACCATCTTGATAAATAAAACAATGATCAACAACTTTGTCCAAAAAATATCGATCATGGGATATAACAATAACGGCTCCTCGGAATGTTTCTAAATAGTTTTCTAGAATTTCTAAAGTATATATATCTAAATCATTGGTTGGTTCATCTAGCAATAAAATATTCGGATTTGTCATAAGAATAGCTAGAAGTTGAAGTCGCCTTTTTTCTCCTCCTGATAAAGTGGCAATACGCATATATTGTTGATTTTTTGAAAATAGAAATTCTTCAAGTAGATTAGAGGCACTAATAGTACCCTTTGTTGTTTGAACAACTTCACCAAATTGTCTAATATAATCGATAATTTTCATATCTAAATCAAATTCAAAATCTTCTTGTTTTAAATATCCAATCTTAACTGTTTCACCAATTGTAATGGTTCCTTTAATTGGTTTTAACTGCTGTAAAATAGTTTTAAATAAAGTTGTTTTACCGCTACCATTTTTACCCACAATACCAAGTCGATCAAAACGTTTAACATGATAGGAAAAATTACTAAATAAAATTTTACCATTCATTTCTTGCGTTACATTTTCTATATTGATTGTTTTCCCTCCTAGTCTGGAAACTTTAGAAGAAAAGGCCATTTCTCGCTTTATTTGACCAATTGTATCATTTTGTTGATTGACTTCTTGTTCTAAAGTCTGTAAACGCAATAAACGTTCTTTTGATTTAGTTGAACGTGCTTGTGGATTAAGGCTTGCCCAAGCAGCCTCTTTTTTTAGAAGAACTGTTAGTTTACGCAAGGTCCCCATCATAGATTCCATTCTTTGTTCTTTTAAAAGAAGATAGGAAGAGTAATTCGCATCATATAAATATAACTTACCCATTTCAATTTCAAGGGTCTTTTTTGTAATACGCTCCAAAAAATATCGATCATGTGTAACTAGCACTAAAGCCTTGTTCCACTTCATAAGATATTTTTCTAACCAATTAATCATCCAAATATCTAAATGATTGGTTGGCTCATCTAAAATTAATAACTCGCAAGGTTGCAATAGTGTAATAGCTAGTGCCAATCTTCTTTTTTCACCACCTGATAGCATTTGAATTTTCTTATCATATTCATCAAGTCCAAATTTAGATAGCATAGATTTTATCTCAAACGCATTTTCCACCTGTGCTAATTTTGCAGCTTCGTGAAATATTGTTTGATCTTTATCAAAAGATGGTTCTTGTTCTAAATACGCTATTTTTAAATTATTCTTTTTATAAACTTCTCCATCATCAATAAAATGATCCAAATAAATGGCTTTTAATAACGTTGATTTACCTGCACCATTTCCTCCTACAATACCTATTTTATCATTTTCATGAATTGTAAATGACACCTGATCTAAAATTGTTTGATCTAAATATTTAACTGATACCTGATAAAATGTTACAAGCATATTTGTTCACCTTTTCTTATTATATCATATTTTAAGATTGTTTTTTACTATTTTACATAAAAATTCATCATTTATTTTTTCTATTTGTAAAAGAAAAAGCCATAACTAAGTTATGACTTTTTGTTTTTTTACTTTTGATTGTTTTTAGCAAGACTTGCACGCTTATTAAAGCGATCAATTCGACCTGCTGCTTGAACAAATTTTTGTTCACCAGTATAAAATGGATGACATTTTGAACAAGTATCAACACGAATTTCGCCTTTTGTTGAACCGGTTTCAAAAGTATTTCCACAAGATACACAAGTAACAGTTACCTTTTGATATTTTGGATGAATTCCTTCACGCATAATTTATACTCCTTCCGCCATGATTTGGTTACCTTTTAAATCATAGTAAGTTTTTAACCTTTTATATTATATCAAATATATTTATAAAAGTCAAATCTTTTAATTTATTGTTTATAAGAAAAGGATAGGAAAATATTTTCCTATCCTAAATTCTTTAATTAGAAAGAAATTCATTTACTTCAGCAATGCCTACTGCAAACTGATGAATCCTTTCACTTGTCCAATATGACGCATTATAGTAAGTTGAATCAGCCTCATATAAAGCATACTCTTCAAAGAATGTAGCATCAATCACACCACTTTCTTCAAGTTTTTCTTGCATACTTGGATTTGTATTCATCGTATTCACAATGATTTGCATAATTGTTCCTCTTAATGCTACGCAATTTGTAGTGGCAACCAATACATTTTCTAGTTTTGTAGCATCAGTTGTGTGATAAACAAGACTATAATCGAAATCTTGTTCTACATCTGTGAAACTCTTCATTGCGACAAGAACATCCACAATTGCATATGCTTCTTCAAGCCAATCACGATCCGTGCTCATATTTAAAGTTGCACCATTACTTAAATCTACAACATGATTATCTAGTAATCTTTTTACCCATTCTTCAGGATGTTTAACAATTGCATAAATTCCTGCTTCACTATTTCCTCTTTGGCCAAATAAGATTGCCATTGTATCAATCGTTTCATCTAAGGATAATGTTAAACCACTATCACTACCAAAGCCATTATTTACCAATGTATTGTATCCCTTAAATAATTTTTCAAATTCACTAGCCCACATATCAGGTGTAAATTCTGGATCATTGAAGTCAATAATACCAGCATATTCATCACCAAGATTATTTTCAATATATTCTGCATATATTTGTGGTAATAATTGTTGTCCAAGAATGGATTTACTCATAGCATCTACAACTATAACAAATTGATTTTGAACACCTTCATCTTTCATAATTTCTGGTGTAATTTCATTTAATGCAATCATCTTCGAGAATTGTGCAAGTTCTCTTAATGCCAAAACAAATGCATCCTTTTCGATTAACCAATCAGTTACTTTATTAAAGTCAACTTCATAATCTTTGAATAAATCCATTCGTTTGAATCCAGCTTCAAGAATTCTTGCTTCCATACCTTTAGCATATTCTAAACTGAATAAAATATCAACTAGATCAACAACTGGATCAAGATTATCATTGCTGATACCATTACCGAAGTAATCACTTGCCACAACAAGTCTTAAAATGTCATCAGCATATCCATAATCCTTCATCAAATATTCATCTGTATAGTTAACATCAAATAAGTGATTTATATATGCATCAAATCTATTGCCATAATATCTATTTGCAACAAAGTCAGCAACCTCACGAGCAACTTTTGGTAAGAATTTCGAAGTTTCAAAGTAAGGTGTTGCATTAGCAAGTGCACTTAAGAATTCGTTATTCAAATATGTATGTTTATTAGAAATAACAACATCTTTTAAGACATCTCTCATTTCATTTAAGGCACCTTCAAGAGCTATATATTCACTATCCCAGTTTACATCACTTAAATCTGCATCTTTCACTTGAATACCTACAAAACACATTGCAAACTGAATGATATCCGCTACATGTTCTTGGAAGGATTCACCATAAATGATGCTTCTTGCAAGTGCTAAAATAGCATCTGCATCTTTATAATTTAAGTCTTTATTCAAGATACCTAACTGATCTAATGCATTGATTACGGTATATACATCCGGCAAGAATACATGAATGAATTCATCATTTTGAACATTTTCTAAGATATTCAAAGTAACAATATCTTTTGTTAAAATCTTGACTGCACCATGAATAAATGGCATACCAAGTTGTGCTATAATCCGAGAATCAAACAACTCTTGTATACAATTTGTTAAATCAGCTTGTAATGTTGCATCAGCAAGAATCGAATAATTATCTTTGAATTCGCTTGCGTAATTTCTTATAAATGACATAACTGATTTCATACTATTTCTTATAGCTCTTAATTCATCTGTTGTAGATAAACCTTCATATGAAAGGGCTACATAACCGATTTCATACATATTTGCTTTAAATTTATCAATATATTTTAAAGTAATATCATTTGGTGTAAAGATATCTGTTAACAATCCAAACAAACGATCAGTATTCTCTTTATTCGTAAAGTCAACACCATCATTACTGAAGAAGCCCATATCAAGCATTGCATCTAATGTTTCACCAACTTCAACAAAAATACTATGTACTCTTTCATCTGTAAATGTCAATTTACCTAATTGTTCTATATCTTGTAGTTTTGGTTCAATATGTGTATCAAAAGCCCAAAGTGATGTTACATCAAATAATGATGTTTCCACAAGACCATTATATAAAGCCACTACTGAACTCATCAGATAGGTATTACCTAATTGGGTTATTTCTAACTGCAAGTAATTTGTTTGACTTAAGACAACCAAAATATCTTTTGCATATTGAGAAATAGTGTGGTCATCCACTTTAAAGTCAACATTGGTTAAATCTAATGAATCAAGACCAAGGCTTGGTTTCCAATCATCAATAAAGTGAACAATAGCTTGACGTTTTTGATCTAAATAATGTAATGAGAAGAATGCTTCAATAGCATTTTGTGCTGGCAAAATGCAATCTAATGATTCTGCATTGTCTTTAATTGAGCCAGGAACTTCTTTAATATCAAATAATGCTCGAGCCATAATTGCAAAATAATGCATATCTTCGTCTAAATTCGTTACACTATACTCTGTTAAATCACCAAGTTCGCTTAATCTAGATGGTAATCTATTTAATATATATCTATTATAAAGAGGTTTAAAGATTTGATCGAAAGCACTAGAATAATCCATTGCTTCCACAACATAAACGACACGCTCTAGATCAATCATATGGTATATATCTCTTAATTCTTTTAACATGTCTTTCGCAGTCATATGAATAAAGTTAGATATATAATTCTTAGTTTCTTTAACCGTCTGAATATCATAATCTAATAATGCTTTGAGACCATTATACACTACAGTTTTCACTTGAACAAGTTCAAAGTCCCAATCCACATGGCTGAAATCAATTTCAGTAGTATCAACATCTAAAGCATGTAAGAATTCAACTACTAAATCAGCACGATTTCTTAAAATATGAAGTGGATACAACATATCAATTATATCAGTAATTAAATCTACCTTTTCAATTTCAACAAAACTATTATTTAGAGTCGAAATCACACTACCCTCAAAGTTATAATCTCTATGACGAATCACATCACCTAATCCTAAATCAACAAGTGATCTAGCAATGATTGCGGATTGCAAAACATCTTGTTGCTTTTGAGCAAAGGTTAATTCATCAATCTTCATCATATCAATTACATCTTGATATTGTGTTGGAAGTTTTGTCTTTGCATAATTTGCTACTTCATTCATTAATAATGGAAGCATTGTTGTTTGTACCAATTCATCATAAGCATCGACAAATGCATATTTATGTGCAACTACTGCATCCTTTAAAGTATCGCTTAATTCAAAGTTACTTCTAATGAAGTTCATAATATCACTTCTTGTTTGAAGTGTATTATCACTTGAAGTAAGGAATGGAATTAAGTCTTCGTAAGCATTGCCAATAAATATAACATCACCTTGATAATCAAATTCATCTAACTTTAAGGATTCAAGTTGAATTGGTAATACATTCTTACTATCAACTAAATCAATCAAAGCATCTAAATTATATTTAAGATAATTTACACTTGCAATAGTATGAAGCATATCTTTGACTAATGGTGCTTGATCATAATGAATATTTTCATTACGCATCACAGATGCAATACCAAATTCATTTAATTGGGCAATGAATACGGCTAACGCATGCATATCACTCATAAATTCTGACTTATTATATTGACTAAAATCAACTATAGTTGCTAAATCACCATCTAATTGAGGGCTGACAATATGATTCATTACTGAGAGTCCATTCACTTCAACCATAGTCATATTTGCTAAATAATTTACTATTTTTTCCATCGATTGCCAATTAGAATCTTGTGAAGTAAACTCAACAAATTTAGATTTTTGACGAATTTCTTTTACAAAAGTTTTAAGTTGGTCAATTGTTGTGATATTTTCATTTGCAAAAATGGCAAATGCTTCATCAACAAGTCCTTTATACGCATCTCTATCATAAGCAAAATCAATACCTTCTGCTACAATTGTACCATTTGGTACATCAATTCCTGCAATCTGATGACCATTTACATAAGTATCCATCAGATGTTCAAATAGACGATTGGTATGACCTTCTAAAATCATTGAATCAACTACGACATCAATAATATGATTGATTACTGTTTTCACATCCATAGTCAAATATTCACCATTCTTAGCAATCTGAGTTAAATCAAGGACACTTAAGTCTTCTAATACTCCTCTTGCTAATTCTAAATCATTAGCCATCATCTCAACTGTTACACTATCTAATGCCAATAAATCATAATAAGTTGGGGCAAATTGTTTTACTGCCGGTAAAGCAAGAACAGCAATTGCGGCACCTGTTTTGTCATAAACAGTTGTATCCATCCATTTTAATAAAGCATCAACCATATTTTCCCAAACTGTTGTTGATAATAAGAATTCTTTTTGAACAGATACATTCTTTAAATCATCTTTATTCTTAATTGGCCAATTTTCATGAGTTAATACGACAACTAAAGAATCATACATTTCAACAAATTTATCTGCATCAGCTCTTAAATCTACTCCTGTTGCGTCAATTTGACTTAAATCATACTTAACAAGTGGATCAACAGCTTTAATCACTTCATTCAAACGATTCGAATCAATATTCAAATAATTTAAGTTAAAGACAAGTTGAATTAACTGATCAATTACATTGATTTCACTAAATGGATAATCAGCTGATTGTACTAAGAAAGTGAAAATATCAAGTTTCTTAATTTCTAATAAAATATCGGCTAAAGATGCAAGATCGGCACTAAATTCGTTACCACTATGATAGATATTATGAATATCAAGTAATCCCTCATATTTAGGATCTAATTTAGCAAGATATTTTTTAGCTACAGGAAGAGATAATCTTTCTACAAGTTGATCAGCAGAAAGAGCTTTCAATACTTCCGCAAACACATCAATATATCCATTCGTATCATCAGTAATTGTAATAAATTTCTTAACTTCAATCGCTTTAATTTTTGAAATAGTATTTGCTTGTTCCATTACTAAAATATCTTTTGCTTCATTTACAATATTTTGTAAAGTGAGAACTTCTTCTTGCCAGTTCACATCGCTTAAAGTGATATCTTTTGTATCTATACCAAGTTTATCTAATAAGACAAAAATTGCTTTTTCTTCGTTATTACTTAAGATGTGAAGATGGATAACTTTATCAATAGCATTTTGAATAGCATCAACATTTGCGACATCAATTTCACCATCATGTAAAGCAAATTCTACCATACCATACTCTACTAAATCAGTTAAAGTGAAAATTAAATTCTTAGCATCTTCTACTAATTCTTCTTGAGAAACACTTTCAAATAAGAAACGAATATCCGTACCTTTTTCAAATAAGTATTCCGATACATGAATTGAAGCTGTTGGTAATAATACTTGTAAAGCCTCAACATTTAATGCTTGATTCAATACATTTAATACATCATTGACAACAACTTGATTAGAGTATTTGATATCTTTATATTGTTTATTTTTCACAACATCATCATAGATATCTTTTACGCTACCAATTGTATAAGCATTTAGACCATCTGTTAACTGAGCAATAGATGAGACAACATCTTTAAGCATTGTGACTTCATTAGCAAATTGAATGCCATCAAACATATCAGTTGTTACTTCTTGTTTTGAATTTACTTTATCAAGACCATAATTTGTTGCCATAACAATAAAGTTCGCATACTTCTTATTCAAAATATTCATATTTTGAATGCCATCTAACATTTCTTGATATATATCATAATGTAGTGCGACTTCATCAAGATTACCTTTGAATAAAACTTTAACAAACTCAGCTTCAATTAAAGGTGTTACAAGTTTTGCAAAAGCTTTTACATCCTCAGCAAGTTCTTCTTTACTAAATTCATTCTTTAAGAAACTAAGATCAACTTGAGTGACTTTATCCACACCATAATTTAACGCTTTTGGTAATAATACTTGAACTGTTTGTAAATCAGCAGCATAATCTAATATTTTTTCTAAAGATGCACCCACTTCAGTATCATAGAATGCTACAGTTTGATATACTTTGGCATTTATAGCATCACGAACACCACCAATTGTATGATAGCCTTTAGAGGATGCTAACATTTCTATACCACTTACTACTTCTTTTAAAGAAGAAAGTTCTTGTTTAAAGGTAATACCTTCAAATTCACTTGCTTTTACACTCTTATCAATTTTTATCGCTTTTAAAGTTTCATTTATTCCAAGAGCAGCAAATTGAGCATATTTCTTATTCAAGATATACATATCTTGCATAACATCTAACATTTCTGGATATATTTCAAAATGTAATACTAAATCATTGAAATCTTTGCCAAAAGCAAGACCAACTAATTCCGCTTGTATAGCAGGAACGATGCATCGTGCTAATACTTTTAAATCAGCGGCAAGTTCTTCTTTACTAAATTCATCCTTTAAGAAACCAAGATCAACTTGAGTAACTTTATCTACACCATAATTTAACGCTTTTGGTAATAATACTTGAACTGTTTGTAAATCAGCAGCAGCAGTAACAACCTTTTCTAAAATGGTTCCTGTTGCAACATCATAAAAGGCCTCTTTGTTATACTCTTTATCGTTAAAGAATGTTTTCACATCATTTAAAGTAATGATGTCTTTTTCATCAAGTAATTCTTTGGTTGCTCTAACTACCTCTTTTAACGCAGAAATTTCAGTAGCTAAAGCAATATTTGCGAAATCTTCTTTAGTAACAGTGATAGCTATGTTTGCCTTATCTAATCCGTATCTAACTCCTTGATAGAGCAATTCATCAAGATACATATTCGCAATATGAAGTGATGGAACGAAATCTAACATATTGCATAACGCTTCAGATTCAATCGTGTATAAAGTACGATCAAATACATAATCGATAATACCAAAATCATAACCAATCTTAGCCATATCTAATATAGTTCTAACATCATCAATAAATAAACTTGCAGTATATTCATCTGTTTGTAAGAATGATAAATCTAAATTCTTTGTTTCACCAAAGACTTTCGCATGATTTATAAGTTGAGGTGTAATTAATTCTAATAATTGTAAATCGGTTGCACAATTTACAACATCAATGATGGCGTGATATACATTTTTCGCATAAAATTCTTTGGTCTTATATGTCTTATTATTGATAAAGTTCATTACATCGCCTAATGAATGTATACTACCTGTATCAATTACTGCTTGGAGTGATCTTACAACATTAGCTAATGCAACAAATTCTTGTTCACCATCAATTTGATCAATTTGGGTTTGTGTTAGTATAAATGTACCATTTGTTTGATCTTCTAAATATTTTAATCCATAATTATAAATATTTCCTAATAATTCTAAGTCATGATCTTTTACAATATTTAACGTATACAAATCTTCAACCATTTGTGCAACAAGTTCTAAATTAAGACCACGAATATCATTATCTGCAAAATATTCCATTAGACCAAATTCTACAGCTTTATCTAAAATGTTTGCAACATGACCAAGATCTTCCATTAATTTATCTTTTGGCATACCACTTAGATAATCAATTGGGATTGGAAGATTCACTTTTCCACTATTTGCCAAGAAATCAATACCATAATTATATAATTTCTCAATAACATTTTCTACAAGTTGAGAATTTTGTAGTACTCTGATTGCATCAGATAAAACATAACCCGTTTCATCTCTTAAAATTGCTGGTGAAACATACAATTTTTCTTTAATCAATTGTTGAACAGATGCCATATTTTGAATGTTATTTACTTCTAAGAAATCATAACCAATTGAAATAAATTCTCTAATAATTTCTTTTTCGCTTGTCCAATCAATTGTATCAAAAGCAAAATCATCCGCACTAACAATTAATTTTTGATCATCTTTTAACACTCTTTTAACAATTTCATCATAAATTAAAGTTGCAAGTTTTCCATCAGCATGTATTACTATATTCAGTTCAAATACATCATCCACTAATAATCTAACAACCTCTTCATTTGGTAGTGGTAAATCACCATCAAATTGATGAATATAATACGTAACGATATCTAAATCATCAACTAATTTATGAGCAATTTCAATCAATTTATGGAAATCATGATTTAACTCCTCGCTTGTAAAATCATTGATATAATCCGCAGCAATTCCACTCTTATTATCTAAAACAGTAATACCATATTTTACAGCAAGTGGTACGATTGCATCAATTACCTCAACATCTACAAGTCGATCTAAGATATCTAATACATCATTTACATTTTGATCTGTTATGAATTTTGATGTATTGTACTCTTTATTCCTAATAAATTCAAGAAGTTCGTTGTATGTTAAGATTTCATTATTTCTCAATAACGTTGCTATATCAGCAAAAATTTCTTTATACACTTCATTTTGTTCTAACCAATTTACATCATTAAATTCATCAGTTACTTCATCCACATTAATTTCTAATTTATTAGCAAGATAATTTACACCCCATGCAAGCGTTTGAGATTCGTGACCTTTAATCAATTCAATATCATGTAAAGCATCAAGAATACGGTGAATAGCATTTACTGCCTCAGGAGTACTGATAAACATATCGCCATTGTTTAATAACGTATGTGCATCCATTTCAATGAGTTGCTCTGCTACAAAAATTAAACGGCGAATATCTCTTACTAGCAACTCTCCACTTGCATTTGTAACATCTAATTCGGCAATGATATCTTTAAATTCCTCAGGAATTAAATCCTTACCTTCAATAAATGTATCATAAATACTTGGTAATAAGGCTTCAATTAATTTAGAACCTACTTCTTCATTATCAGGATAATTACCAAATAAAATCTTAATTCCCTCTAAAAGGGTATTCGCATTTTGATCTTCTGCCCAGAATACCAAATCTAAATTGAATTTACCTTCTTCATTTGTAAGTTTAAAATTAGGGTCTTTTAAAACTGGCTCTATCGCATCAATAAATTGAATCAAAACATCCTTTTCCCCACTATAATCAATGGAAACAAGTTGCTCGTATACAGCTGAATCTTTTGGTATATCTAAAAGATTTGTCGCCTTTAAAATAATTCTAATAATTCTACCTTCGTAACCTTGAATAAGTGTAGAATCAAAAATACCACTGACAATCGTTTTTAAAGCATCTGTATTGGCAAAATCAATTGCGTCAATATTATTTGCGGAATCTAACAAATGAATCTCAACAGCGGCTTTTACAACATCAATCAATTTGATAATTTCATTAACTAGTTCTTCAGATGGCACTTTCGATAAAATGTCACTAAATAATGTTTCATCGTCAACACTTTCAATTTCATCAAGTCTTGGTAATACATATTTATCTAATAAGCCTGGTAATAATTCTAGTACAATACTTGAATCAACAGCAGATTCTAAAGCACTAATAACATAGTCTAAGAATTCTTCATTTTCAAGTAAATCAACCCATTTTGTATTATTTATATCAAAAATATCAAAGCCATCTAAATCATTAATATTTTTATAGATATCAACAAGTTGTAATAAAACACTTTCCTCATTGTCCCAAACAATTGAATCCATTGCAAAATTTTCCGGTAAAATCGCCCAATTAAATTGACGAATAGAAGCAACTAATAATTTTGTTTTCAATTCATCATTACCAAGAAGATGAAGATCAAAAATATTTTGAATCAATACTTTAATTTTTTCCACACCCTCATCTGAGGCAATATCTAACTTTGTATAATCAAATGGATTTAAATTATCTAATACATGCAATTCATTGATTAATTTTGCAGATTCTAATATATTTTGAAGGTCAGCTTTCCACTGTTCGACACTTATTCCATCTAAACCAATAATATCACTAAATTCTTGATAGTTTTCATCAATAAGCTTATCTAAGAAATATTGCATAGAAGGAACTCCTGCACGATTGTACAATTGTGCATCTACTAATTTTAATAAAATAGAAAGAGTTGCATTGTATTTTCCTTCATCTTCTAAAAGAGTTTGTAATAAATCAATTTTGTCTCCAGCAAAATCATCTACAGATTCAAATTCCAATTTTAAAAATTCTCGGTAGATATTTACTATAAGGATACATTCACTTTCCCAGTCTATGCCATCAAAACGAACATCTGTTAAAGCATCTTCCATTACTTGTTTAATTGCATCTACTGAAAGAGCAATTGGAACACCAACTGATAAAACTTGGTTCGTTTTACTAGTTGAAAATAATTTTAAAATAACTTCATCTAAAAGGTTAGGATTAAAATGGAAATAATCAATACCAATGGATGGGAAATTTGTTACATCAACTAATTCTAAAGCAACCTTCACAGCATCAACATATATTGATAAATCATCAACTGTTAACGTGTCTGCTAGTGCCATAAAATTGTCAGTTTCACCAGAATCCTCAAGTAAAGACGCAAATTGCTCATTTGTTTTTGCATATCCAAAGACTGCAGGAATTGCAAGTTTATCGACAAGTTGTAAATCTAAAACTTTCTGTACAATATCAAATAACACATTCGTTTGGTTTTCATCATTCAATACTGTCTTCAAAAATTCATTTCCATCAAAGCCTTCAAAACTTTCAATGCCATAATCTTTAAATTTGTCATAAATAGAAACAATCATATCCAACTCTTGTTCCATATTGACATCTTGTAAATCAGGAACATCAATTTTACCAATTTGTTTTTGGACTGCTTCTAAACTAAATACGATTTCAAGACCAATTGGTAACGCATCAGATAACAATTCTGTTCGGCTCAATAAGGTTGTAACATCATTCAATTCTTTAGAATTCATTGTTAAATAATTGAACTCTTCAAATGGGAATAAATTTAAATCATATGCTTCTTTTACCGCATCTAATACTAATTTCATATCCCGTTTCCAATTGTTATATCTTAAATCTAAGAAAGCATCTGTTTCACCAGATTCTACTAATAACTGATTGAATTCTTCAATTTCATAGACATATTCAATACCAACCGGCATCAACTCAGCCATAAGTTTTGAACTCTTTAGTGCTTCTAAAGCGGTTCTAAATTCCGTTCTATTTACTTGATTAAAATTAACCTTTCCATCTAAAGCGTTTATAGCCTCAATAAAAGTGATTAACTCATCACTTAAATAAATCGTCTGATTTTTAGTTTCCATTTTAAACAAACCATCAAACATTTGTTCACTAAAAGATTTACCAAAGAAGAATCTTGAACCATTTGCAAATTTACCAAGCGCACTATTTTCATATTCTTTAGCAAATTCAAAAACCATTTCGATTGGATCATCAGATGATTCAGCTACTTGAACTTTAGCATCACCATTTATGACATCTTTTAATAATTTTTGTGTTTCAGGACTAGCACTATTTATCACTGAAGATAAACCAGAAAGTGGAGCACAAACCATAATCACAACAAAGACACCCTTCAATGCCCCCGCAAGTGCACCCCATAGACGTCTTTTGCCAGCAGGTTTTTTTTCAATAAAGTTTTCATCTTTAGTTAAAACTGCTTCTTCGCCTTCTTCTGTGCTTGGAATTACAACTACTGCTTTTTGTTCTTCTTTCTCTTCAGTTGTTATCGCAGTAGAATTTTTCTTAGCTTTACTCTTTTTAACTGCTCTCATAATCAATCCAACAATATGAGTTATCAAACGAATAATTGGACAAATCACTAGAACTGCTATGGTACCAACTAGCAAACCAATCGCATGGCATACTGTTGAAGCAATGCTATAGAAAAGAGCGTATGTTTCCTTTCCTTCTACTAGTAAAACCTCACCATTGGGAATCTGTGCTCTTGCATATACTAAAACAGCATCCCAAACAGTAGATATCGATCCATCTTGAATACCCAGAAATTCTGCCACTTGTTGACCTGCCTTCGCATTCAAAAGTGTTGCGGAATCCCCAAATACAAGCCAAGATAAGACTAGTAAAACTATGAAAACAGCGATGCATGATAGTTCTCTCTTTAATCCACCTAGAAAGCCCCATAATGCATATAATATTACCACCACCAGCAATCCCAATCCGGCAAGTAGTAAGATTAGATTAAAATCCATCATTTTTTCACCTCTTTATTTCATGACTTTACCTACTTATTTTATCAAATTTTTGATTTTTTTGCAAGCGTTTTTGTCTAATTCATGTTTTTTTCTTTATATTTGTTTTCAATCTATACATTATATTGTATTTTTTGAAATATTATTCAATTATTTAATTGGATAATAAATAGGAATTTTTCAGTTAGAAATTTATTTAATTTTTATCTCTAATTATTTAATTTTATATAATTAAAAGTCTCTTAAATAAAATTAAGAGACTCTTTTTTTATTTGATCAATCCTAAATATTCTAAAAATGTTTTAGCAAGTTCTGAATTATTAACCATATTACTTAAAGATTCATCATCTTGAATATTAAAATTTTCTTTATCCGAGGTATTTTGATAAGCCTCTAAAACTAAAGTGATGGTACTTGCTTCTTCTTGCCAATTTGTAGTATCATCTATCTTCATACTCGTATTACCACTTATAATGGTATTGAAAACATCTTCAACAAAGTTATAATCCATATCATTCCTATCAAAGGCCTCAATATTTTGTTTTAACTCGTCAATATCGTTTGTAGTCATATGATCGATATCTAAATTCTTTATATTCTTAGCTAAATTAAAAGTTGTACCAATACTAATTGCTTGGGTTTTTAAAGTTGTAGGTAGTGTAAAATCATATAATGGTAGATTCGTACTTTCATCTACTGGTAGCATATTTAACCCATTTACACCAAGCATATCATTTAAAATTGCACCACATAACTTAGAAGCAATTACACCATCGCTTGCAAGTAGCATCAAAGAGGTTATCTCTTCGCCTTGTATTTTTTCAAAATCAATATTACCCTCTTCATCTTCTGCAAATAATGCTAAACCTTTTTTAGATACTTTTGTTAAAATTTCAAATTCCCAAACGGCAGTATTCTCAATAATGGTCTGTTTATCATCATCTGATAGTTGAACCTGATATCCTGTAGATTTTAACATCTCTGTTATAATTTGGAAAGCATATTCACTAGTTACTTGAGATTGAACTAAAGCATCAAAGGTTGCAGCAAACTGATTAGAAATTTCTAAATAATTGCTAGCCTCTAAGTAATTATCAGAAAAGACATGATCAATATTACTTAACTTTACTAACTCAACACTGATATCAACTAAATTTGCTCTTTCGCTTTCCCAATCTACTGCATCAAGAGACGAAGCATCAAATGATATGATTTGATCCATTTTAGTAAGTTCCAAAATTTTTGTGATCAATTCTTTTTCATGAGAACAAATCAATCGAAGAGATAAAATTTTATTTACAAAATCTCTAAATTTCATTTCATTTGCTTCAACATTTAAGTCTAGTTGATACTGATTTGTACTATCAAAATGCTCTTCTAATTTTAATTCTTTTGATAAATCATAGATATCAAAAATAGTATCAATATCTTTAGTAAACTCATTTTTTAAATAACTTGGTGTAATATAATTTACCATTTCATCAAAACTTGTATTCACAAACATTTTTTCAAGATAATCTATCACAATTGGAGCAAGATATTTTTCCGATATTTGTAATTGAAAAATTTGTTCCATTAAAATTGGCAATCTAGTTCTAGCTTTTTGATTATCTAACAAAACCGATAACTCATCTGGATTCAAATCAGTATCAATAATAAATACCATTGCCTCTTTTAAAGTTGTTCCTAAACTATGCAATTCTACTTGCCAATCTATATCTTCTTTCAACATTTCCTCAACATTAATATTTATTTCTTCTGGCATAAATGAGAAGATTTTTTTAATAAATATATTTTCATGATTTTCAACTAATTTCATAGATAATATACCATTGATTGCTTCTTGTAACTTCAATTCAAATTCAGGAGTAACCTCTATTCTATTTTCTTCTTTGTTTTGAAAATACTCTACTATTTTTAATTCCTTTATTATTTTATAATTGTTCACTAATAAATGAAAATCACTAGTGAAAAAGTGTTGCAAATAGTCAGGAGTGATTATACCAACAAATTCACTTAAATTATGATTATTTAAATAATCCTCTAAATATTGAATAACAAGGGGAACAAAATATTTTTCTGAAAGTTGCATCTTAAACGTTTCATCAATTACATCCGTTAAAATATCAACAATATGATTATTTTCTAACATCGCTGTCATATCATCTTGATTCAATTTAGCCTCAATGATCAATTCTAAAACACTTACCGCCATTTTTGCGACACTATCCACTTCTTGATGCCAATCAATATTTTCATTTAGCATTTGATTTAGTTTTTCTTGATCATAGTCTGTAAACATAAAGGCGGTTTGAACCAATTTCTTTTCTTGATTTTCTAATAACTTTAGGCCAAATAACTGATCAATAGCATGATTTATTTTTGTTCTCAATTCATCTGTAATACTCAAATTGGGATTTTCATTAGCAAAATAAGCTATAACCCCATTTTCATCAAGAGTTGTATATATATCTGCTAATGTTAAAAAATCATCTGCTAAATCATTTTTTAAATAATCTATATCGATTAGACCCATTAAATGTTCAAAATTATTTTCTTTTAACAAATCATCTAAATAACAGATTAAAATTTTAGATAAACCTTTTTCAGATATTTCCAAATTAAACCCTTCATCTAAAGCATTAGATATATTCAATTTAATATTTTGATTAGTTAAAATTGCTTCTATACTTACATTGTTCAAATCGATTTCTTTAGCAATTTTTAAAACTGCCACAAAAAAAGTTTGAGATTGTTCTAAATCTTGATTAATGTCAATTGTTATTAATTCATCATAATTCAGATTACTTCTTTTAATTAAATCAATATGCTCCTCTTTTACTTTTAAAATATTCATTAAGGTTGGATATGCAACTTTAATTATTTTACTTTTAGCAAGATAAGCTATGATGCTATTTATATCCTCCTCATTTAACTCATCAACCATATAGTTGATGTCCCTATCCTCTTTCGTAAAATTTTGAAACAATTCAATCGCCCTTGGTAGATAAGCACCAATGGCATCTAATTCTTTAATTATATTTATTTTTCCATATTCTGTTTTGATGGATAGATTTTGACCAAAATATTTGGCACCAAGTCCAAATTTACCTTCTTTGGTCTTTCCTAAATGAGATGTTAACTTTAAGGTTACAGAACTATCTGTAATGCTATTGACAACCTCTTTTGTTTCATTTAAATTAGCATCATATGTTGCGGCTTCATTTATAATCACTTTACCGGTTTCTAATGCTCCATAAACCGGCAATATCAAAACTACAAATAAAACGAAATAAGAACAAACACCAAGACATCCTCCTAAAATACGGCTTAAAAGATGATGTTCTTTGGCTTTGGCAAAAGGAAGTGTCAAACGAAAAATTAATCTTATTAGAGGGGAAAGAATTAAAAAAACAAAAATGGCAAAAACAATATATAAGACAATTCCGACCATTGATATCAAAAAGTCATCAATTAAAAGGTCAAGTTTTGTTTGTATTAATTCATCAAGATTGCCATCAAAATAATTATTAGCAATTTCGGTTTTCACAATACCACTAATAGATACTTCTTCGGTCAATACTTCTTCATCATAAGGAATATGTGCATGAATAATTATCTTCCCAATGGGTTTTATAAAAAGTAAGATAAGCAATAAAGGTAAAATCCTACTCGCTAAAACCAACGAAGTATGAATCAATCCTTTACGAAAGCCCTTAAAAGCATAACATATAATGGATAATATGATGAGAACATCAAAAACGATGAGAATAATTTTTAAAGTTGTGATTAGTGATTCACTCATACGAAACCTCCTTTGTTCGTATAATTATATCATAATGTTTCTTAATTTACAAGTAGTTTTACATTATCTTTATTGTTAATCCTAAAGCCTTTAATTTATTGATTAAATCTTCATATCCTCTTAAAATAACCTCAACATGATCAATTGTTGTACATCCTTTCGCAATTGCTCCAATCACAATACAAGCAAAACCACATCTTAAGTCATGTGCATAGATATTCGTTGCCTCTAAAGCAGAAGAATATATATATATCTTATCATGAATAACCTCAACATTCCCCTTTGCTTTTACGATTTCTGCAACATGTGAAACCCTTTTAGGATAAATTGTATCCATAATAATAGAAGGAGTAATCGCTTTCGTACATACAACTGTTAAAATTTGTTGTAGGTCGGTTGGAAAAGAGGGATAGAAAGAAATCTTTTTTTGAATTCCTTTAAGCGGAAAATCTTTTTTAATTTCAATACTATTTTTATTTTCCCGTACGTTAACCCCTAATTGTTGAAGGGTCTTGATTACTTCACGCAAATGAGGCAAATAGACATTTTCAATCTTTATATCACTTTTATCAACAGCTGCTGCTAAAAGCATATAACTACCAGCCTCAATTCGATCACTCATAATAGTAAAATACGCACCATTTAATTTTTTGACACCAACAATTTCAATCGTATCATTATCTAAAATTGTAATTTTCGCACCCATTTTATTTAATAAATGAATAACTTGAAGTACTTCTGGTTCTAGTGAAGGATTCTTAATTATTGTTGATGCTTTTCTAATTACCGATATATATATAATATTAATGGTTGCTCCAACTGATTTTTGAAAAAGTCGAAAACTATGGTTTTTATTGTTAATTTTTTTCTTTTTAAAAATAAGCCAATTGTTATTTTCTGTAATTTTATAACCCACACTTTTAAATGCTTCAATATGATAATCAATCGGTCTTTTGGTAAAAGAACATCCTCCAGGATAACTTGTTTTAAAATTTTTTCGACAAGCTACAAGTGCTCCCATAATATAATAAGATGCCCTAATTTTATGTACATCTTCTGATTGCAAGTTTATTTGAATTTTATTTCGTTTCAAATACATTCGTTTTTTATCTTCTAAATAAATTACCTCAACCCCAACTTGTTTTAACAAATTAGCAAGCATCAAAACATCACTAATATTGGGTACATTGTTAAGAATAAGCAAATCATCGGTTAAGATACTACAAACCATCAAAGGTAGCGTTGCATTTTTTGAACCACTGATACTAATTTTGCCTCTTAGTGCAGTAGTTCCTTCGATTTCTAATTTCAAATTTATCACCTTTGTTACAATTTATGCGAAAATATTAGAAAATATAATTAAATATGATTGAATTTTTTTAAATTTTATGATATCATATATCATGGTTTTAAATTATCAATTAAAAGAAGGGAGAAGCTATGAGATATCGAATAGAAAAAGATCTTTTAGGACAGCGTCAAGTTCCGGCTGAAGCCTACTATGGTATTGAGACTTTGCGTGGAAAAGAAAATTTTGAAATTACAAAACGTGGCATTTGTAGACAAATGATAAAAGCTTTGGCAATTGTTAAAAAAGCAGCTGCTAAAGCCAATGTTGATGCTTTGAACATTGATGAAAAAGTAGGTAAAGCGATTATGCTTGCTTGTGATGAAATTTTAAATGGGCGACTTCATGGACAATTTGTAACCGATTTAATTCAAGGTGGAGCCGGAACCAGTATGAATATGAACGCTAACGAAGTAATTGCAAATCGTGCAAATGAACTTCTTGGTGGAAAAAAGGGTGTATATGATTTTGTTCATCCCAATGATCATGTAAACTTTGGCCAATCAACTAACGATGTGATTCAAACAGCGGGTAAAATTGCTATTGTCAAACAACTTAAAAAACTACAAGTAGAACTCAAAAAACTTTATAATGCTTATTTGAATAAAGCCACTGAATTTAAAGATGTGATTAAAATGGGTAGAACGCATCTACAAGAAGCTTTACCCCTTAGGTTAGGTCAAGAGTTTAGCGCTTATGCTAGTGCTTTAAATCGTGATATGAAAAGAATTGATGTAGCAATTGAGGCTTTGCTTGAGGTGAATATGGGTGCTACCGCAATCGGTACTAGTCTTAATGCAAATGAAAAGTATCGTAAAAAAGTGATTTATTACTTGAATAAATTTTCTGGTGAACAAATTAAACCAGCTAAAGATTTAATTGATGCCACACGTAATTTTGATACTTTTGGTCAAGCTAGTAGCACCTTAAAATTACTCGCTTTAAATTTATCTAAAACTGCTAGTGATTTACGCTTGATGGCAAGTTCTGGTAGCAATGGCTTTAGTGAAATTACTCTCCCTCATGTTCAACCTGGCTCTTCTATTATGCCTGGTAAATATAATCCCGTTGTTCCTGAAATGGTCAACCAAGTTTGCTTTTATGTGATCGGTCTTGATGTCACAATCACGAAGGCTATTGAAGCTGGTCAACTTGAACTCAATGTTTTTGGACCTATTATTTTAATGAGTCTTTTTGAACAAATTACTACTCTTAGAAGAGCAACTAGAACCTTTCATAATCTTGCAATTAGTGGACTGATTGCAAATACTACGAAATATAAAACAGACAATAGTATCTACTTAATCACTGCTTTATCACCACATTTAGGCCATGAAGAAGCATGCAACGTAGTCAATGAGGCAATTAGTAGTGAAAAAACAATCAAACAGGTTTTATTAGACCACCATATTTTAAGTGAAGAAATTATCAATATGGTTTTAGACGAAAGCAATATGACAAATCCTGGTATTGCTTTAGAAAATATCTTAAAAGAAAAAAAAGAACAAGAATAAATCTATACTAAAGAATGAAAAAGGAGTAAATTAGCTCATTTAAATGAGGTAATTAATTAGATTAATCTATCTTACCAATGAAATTGTAATAGATTTCAATATTATGTAAGGTAGATTTTTCTTTTTTTTTATTTTAGGGTGAACAATTATTTTATTAATTAATAAGCAAATATCTTGTCTTGTAAGATTATCTAAATCGTGAATATCATAAAGTATCTTGATAAAATGTAAGTATGTTCTACAGCATCAGTTTCAATCTTTTCTTAATTTTGATTTTATTAAAAGAAAAAGACTAGCTGTTAAGCTAATCTTCATTATTTATTCAATCCGAGATATTCTAATATATTGCCATAATCATATTTAAGAAACTAACTATTAAAACATTAAATTATTATTAATAAAGCTCGCTATATTAGCATGAACAATTCCGTTACGCTTTTGGATTAAAAAATCTGTTGTTAAAACGTATTTTGGATAATTATCCTTTATTAGCTCTAATGAATTATATTCTCTATCTTCCGTTTTTTTACTTTCTAAAATAGTATAAGCAATTTGTATATATGAATAGTTTAGGTAATCATCCCTCAAGATAAAATCACATTCTAATAAACCTATTCTACCAACGCTAACTGTATATTTTTTACTTCTAGCATATGTATAGATTACATTTTCTAATGCAGGACCATAGTTTATTCTATTATCTGTATTTATCGCATAATAAAATGAGGAATCTGCTAAATAATACTTTTTTTCTCCTTTTAATGCTCGCTTACTTTTCATATCAAATCTATCACATTGATAAATTATTTTAGCACTAACAAGTATATCAATATATTTAGTTATTGTTTCTCTTCTCACCTTTATGCCTACATTTTCTAACCCTTTTTGTATACTTAAAACACTCATAGTTTGACCATAATTATTAATCATAAAGTTTTTAACTAAATTAAATGTTTCAACAGTTCTAACCTTTACTCTTTTCTTAATATCTTTTTCAAATATTTCTTCAACAACTGCATTAGTATAGGATCTTTTATCAATAATTGAATCATATTGAATTGTTTTTGGAAAACCGCCTTCAATAATATAATTATTTAGTTCGTTAATAATATTAGAATCAACTTGTTTATTATAATATTTTTTCATTTCGATATATTCATAAAATGATAAAGTGAAAATTTCAAACTCAATATATCTACCTGTAAGTTTAGTTACAAGTTCTCCACTTAATAAATAAGAATTAGATCCTGTTATGAAAATTGAATATTCGCCATCAGTTCTAAAGGCATTTATAACCTCTTCAAAATTTTTAATGTTTTGTATTTCATCAATAAAAATATATTTTGTACCACGAATGTTAGAATATGATTCTAATAAATCTTCTAAATCTTGATCAGTTTTAATCTTATTATATTTTCTACTATCTAAGTCAATAAATATGCAATTTTCTTCACTTATTCCACTATCTAGTAATTCTTGTTTAATAGTAAGCATTAAAGATGATTTACCACATCTTCTTACACCACTAATTACTTTAATGATTTCCGTATCATGATAAAAGCCTCTTATTCTTTTTAAATATTCTTCCCTTTTATATAAATTCATAAAATCACTCCTATTTATATAATATATTATATCACTTAGATTATATATAGTCAATTTAAATAGACAAATTTTATTATTTTTTTAATTTTTGACTATTTAAAATAAAAAATTAAGAAGCAGTTAGAATTACTCATACGACTTAAGATATGTTATTGCATTTTATTGTAATATTATCGAGTGATTTTAGATACTATTAACACGAATCCATACTTTTCAAGTCTTTGATAATCAACACCTTTTGCCCCAGTATCAGTAATAGCATCTATAAGTTGGTTTTTTGTTTCTTCTTTAGTGACACATGAATAAAATAATTCACCATTATCGCTTAACATTGATACAGCTTTATGAAATCCTATCCCTTGTACAGTTGAGCCTATCATAGTAATAATTTCAAATTTAATTGTTGGTTTGTATTTAAATATATCTTTATTAATAATTTCTATCTTTCTTTTATTTTGTTCATTTTCTAAACATAATCTAAATGTTTCCGTAATATTAGGGTCTATATCTATGCTAACCAAATGAGATTTATCGTTCATATGATATGATAAGTATCTATCCCAATGACCAGTCCCTATACCAATATTGCAAATATTTTTGGCATATTTTAGTTTAAAGTTTTCTTCAAAGTATTCAGTAATTTTATAATCATACCATTTTGATTTAAGTGATGTATTCCATGGTCCGCATTCTTCATTACTTATTTCACCATAATAAGATAATATCTTTTTCTTTTTCAGTTAGAATTATAACTCCTCCATTATTCCATAATATTTTGATAACTCTGCCTAAGCAGTAATATTTATCGATACCTAATTATATCATTTTTTTCATAATAAATCACAATATATGTAAATAATTGTATATATATCTTTCTTAATTTTGAAAATTACCTCTTAAGTAACTCATATGTGGGATAATGCTTCTGGTAGAATCAAATCAAATTATTGACTGGTGGAGACTAAAAAAGACATTGAAAATCATAACAATGCTTTTAATAACTTAATAAAATACTAAAATAATTTTAAAAGGATTAACCACTTCAAATTTTGATTAATCCTTTTTTGCTTTAGTGTGCTGACTTAATGTGATATTTATTAAATTACCTCAATTAAGTTAGCATTTACTCCTTTTTTTATTGTTCATATCTATTATCTTGCTATCTTTTTTATTTTATTTAATTCAAAACATAAAAAATAAAAGAGTTAACTTTTTCATCATTTAGAATGTTAACTCTTCTTCTTTTTTAAAGGTTCATTTTATTCAACTTGAATTGTTTTAGCCCATTCAAAAAATTGGTCTTTATATTCATCGAATTCAGATTCTTTCGACCAAAAATTCATCGTGTAATATTTACTAGCCCCCTCTTTGGTAATAAGCATATATTTAAAAGTTATATTTTGAGCGGTTGCGGTATAATATGCATAACAAAACGTTACTCCATCTTCGTCATAATTCGTAATATCTGCTGTTTTACCAGATACATTTAAGACTTTTTGGGTATAGTGTTCAAGTTGATTATCAGAAACTCCTACAGAAGTTTTATATTCGCCATTTCCCATAAATCCGATTTTACTAGTAAGCAATAATACTTGTACATTTTCATCATTGCCATACTTAAATTTATTAGTCAATGTTATTGTAATGCCATTAGAAGAAAATTCTTTTGGTTTACTTGCACAAGATGATAGCGTACCTACCATCATAAACATCGCTATAAACATTAGAACAATTTTAAATTTTTTCATCATTACCTCCATTAAATTTTAAAATTTCATTCTCTTTTAATCCGTTTAACTTATACTTACCAATTCTAATTCTTTTGAGTGTCTTTACTTTATTTTCACCCCTTATCACTAGACGCCTAATTTGATGATATTTACCATCTGTTAATATAATTTGAAAACTATAATTATTTATTATTTTCACTCTCGTTTCTTTAGTAATCTTATTGCGAATCGTAATAGGAGTTTTGAGACTTTCTAACAATTTTTGATCAATTGGTTTTTCTAACGTTACAATGTATTCTTTTTCCACGTTTTTATCGGCATTTATCAGATCATTTGCAAAAACACCATCATTGGTCAAAATGATCAGACCACTACTTTCTTTATCAAGACGACCAACACAAAAAACCCGATAAGGCAAATTCACTTGCTTTATAATATTATTTTTTATATTGAGATTGTTGGTACAAACAATGCCAACTGGTTTATGATACAAATAATAAACATATGGTACCTTAGATAAAACCATACCATCTACCCTAATTATATCACTTTCCTTTACAATATATGATAGCGGATAATAATGATGATTGACTAAAACGCGTTTTTGTTTGATTAAATCTTGAACCTGACTTTTGGTATAATTACCACATTCTTTTAAATATTTAGCAAGATGTACTTTAGAAGATGTATTCATATTCTTCTTTACTTTCATCTTTTTTAGTAATAATTTTATACTGTCGCTTTTGTGGATTAGAAGTAATTCGACCATTTTTTAAAATATTGTCACTCAATGGCACCAATTGGATTTGATACCCTTCTTTTTCAAATTGAAGCACATCATATTCGGTTTTTACCAATTTAATAAAATGAGGCCATAGATGATTTTCTCTTAAGGTTTGTGGACAATTTTTACCACTAAAAAAATGGTGTGGTTTTATACTATCTAATGGTAAATGATATTCATCCAATAATTTAGCAACTAATTTACTTGCCAATTGATAGTTAAGATAGATATCATCACCTTGATTTACACAAATTTCAATTCCAATCCCATTGTTATTGCCACCACGATTAGCAATTTTTTGATAAGTTTGATTAAAATATGTTTCTCCTAAATAATATTCATCATCTTTTATTACCACTAAAATCCCATCATCATTTATATCTGATTGAAAAAGAGGTCTGCTTGTAGAAGGAACCAAAACATTGGTGTTTTGATGATTGATATAATAATATCCCTTCTTTATTGTAACTTTACAATCCCTTTGTTTCTTAATACCCGTATAATATAATTTATAATCAAACTGCGTACCATCTCCTGCATGATAGGCTATTTCATTATCAGGAATATTGTGATAAATTCCATCATTGCCAACAACATATTGAAAACTCGCATGATATTGCATATCGCTATGCATTTGTGTTTTGACAACATGACTCCAATATGCAGCATTTCTTTCTCTAGTTGTATCTCCTGTATCATGAATGACAAGATACTTTTTCTCTTTGATTCTACCATCCCGATTGCTATTTGATTTTAAAGCCAAATTTTCTTTTATTTCTAAATTAGAAAAAAGATAGGGTAGTATACTGCTAATCAGGTGATAGGGGTAATTTGATTCATAACCATATACCGTTATATCTTTTGTAAAGACATCTTTTGATAAACTTTTAAAATATTCCAATACTTTATTCACTTTTACAACCTACTATTTTTTCCATGTTTTAGGCGTAAACAAAATGAGTACCGGTAAAATTTCTAATCGACCTATTAGCATGGCAAAAGTTAAAACAATTTTAGAAAAATGATTATACAAATTAAAAGATCCATATGGGCCTACTGCCTCCAGTCCTGGTCCAATATTAGAAAGACAAGAAATGGTGGCTGAAAAATTTGAAACAAAACCATGAGTAACTTCTTTTCCTGCCACATTAACTACAGTTCCATTGATAGGATCACAAGATAAAATCAAAATAATAATAAAGGTCAAGAAAAAATATAACGTAATGAAAGCAAAAACATCATTAGTTGTCGTCTCTTCAAGGATTTTGCCTTCAAATTTGGTTTTAGATACATATCTAGGATTGATTAACTTACGAATTCTAGTAAAAATTCCTTTAAAACTAATAACTAATCTAGATATTTTAATTCCCCCACCCGTTGAACCAGCCATTGCTCCTAAAAGCATTAAAATAAGAATAATACATTTAGAAAGTTCTGGCCAATATTCATAATTTGTCGTTGAATAACCAGTAGTAGTAATAATTGATGCTACTTGGAAATAAGAGTGCCTAAAAATTTCTTCTAGATCCACTACACCTAAACTTTGCAAATTATCAATCTGATTACTGATAACATTGAAACAAATTATAAAAACAGAAATAACAATAATCATTAAATAAGTTCTTAATTCTTCACTTTTAAACGCTTCTTTACATTTTCCAATTAAAATCAGATAATATAAACTAAAATTCACCCCAAATAAAATTAAAAAGGTTGCTATGACATACTGAGAATAAGCACTAAAATATTCCATACTATTTGTAACAAAACCAAATCCACCTGTTCCTGCACTACCAAAAGCAGTCAATAGACTATTAAACAAATCCATTTGATATACAGTACCATCTGAAGCTACTTGTTTAGGGCTAAACAACAATAAAATAACTTCAATAATTGTAAGACCCAAATAAATTAAATAAAGGATTCTCGTTGTCATTTTCATTTTAGATGCTAATTTTCCTACCTGAGGTCCAGGACTTTCAGCTTTTAACAAATGAAGGGAAGACCCATCCTCACTTTCAGGAATAAAAATTAAAATAAAAACTAAAATTCCCATTCCACCAATCCAGTGAGTAAAACTGCGCCAAAAAAGTGAACTATGAGCCAATTGGGTAATATCAGGAACAATACTCGCTCCTGTTGTGGTAAATCCTGACATTGTTTCAAACAAAGCATCAATATAATTGGGAATATCTTGATTGATCACAAAAGGCAAAGCACCAAAAATAGTCATTACAATCCATGTTAATGCACATACCGCAAATCCTTCTTTTTGATATAACCCCTTTCGGCTTGGCTTTAGGAGTTGTAATAACTTACCAATAATAATTAAACAGCAACTAGGTATTAGAAAGGATAAAATATATATATAATTTTCTTTATAAATAATGGAAACCACAAAAGGAAAAAACATTAAGATTCCCTCAAGAATCATTATTTTACCAACAATTTTACCGATTACTTTTACATTCATATCCCATTACCTATTCAAACGCATCCATTAAATCATCAAATTGTTGATGCGTCGTCACAACTAATACTCTATCATTGAGTTGAATACAATCATTCCCACTAGGAATTAAAACATTACCATCTCTTATAATACAAGCGATTAAGCAATTTTCTTTAATATTTAAATCCTTTAGGGGTTTATTATAAAATTTTTCCTTTTTCTTTGCATCAAATTCTAAGGCTTCAACTTGATTATTTACTAGTTTATATAAAGTTAAAACATTACTCCCTCTTTTATTAGAAAGAGCTCTAATATAACTAATAATTTTACTGGCCACAATATCTTTAGGAGAAACAATACTAGCAATGCCTAAATCGTTGACCATAGTAAGAAAACTATTGCGCTTGATTTTTGCAATCACTTTTTTAATTTTCAGTCTTGTTGCATACATTGAAACAATAATATTTTCTTCATCTACATTTGTTAAAGCAATACAGGCATCAGAAGCTTCAATGCCTTCTTCAATAAGCAAATCATGATCCGTACCATCGCCACAAATCACATCGACTTTTGGTAATGCCTCTGCCATTTCTTCAGCCCGATTTTTATTCATTTCAATCAATTTAATATGATATTTTTTATTAGATAGTTCTTTTGCTAAATAGTAACTAATTTTACCCCCACCTATTATCATAATATTTTTAAGTGGCGATTTAATGAGATTTAATTCTTTTAAAAAGGTGACAAGACTACTCGCGTTTGCGGTAATACTAAGTCGATCACCTTGTTCAATTTTAAAATTACCATTAGGAATAATAACATGACTAGCACGTTGAATAGCACAAATTAAAACCTTCGTTTTAATCTTTTTACTCATTGTAATTAGGGTTTCACCAATTAAAGGATTATTTTCCTCTACTAAAATTTCTACCAAATTAACTTTACCTTTAGCAAAGGGTTCTAATTTTAATAAAGATGGTAAATTTACCATATTAATAATTTCATCTGCTGTTTCTTGTTCAGGATTTACTACCATAGAAAGTCCTAATTCTTCTTGCATAAGTTTTGTTTGGCGTAAATATTCAGGATTTCTCACTCTAGCAATTGTAGAACTAGCACCTAGTTTTTTTGCAACCATTGAGGCTAAAATGTTAATTTCATCCTCAGGAGTTACCGCAATCACTAAATCGGCAGATTTTACTCCTGCTTCTTCTTGAATATCAAGGCTAGCACCATTGCCGACTACTCCCATTACATCATATCTTTCAATTAATTCTTCTACCTTTTCTCGGTTATTATCAACAATAACAAGGCTATGGCCTTCTTTACTAACATGTTCAATAATCGTCTTACCAATTTTCCCACAACCAATTACAATTATTTTCATAAATTATGTCCTCATTCCAAATAATAAAACCCTAGAACGACTAGAGTTTTATTATAAAAATATTTAGTTATATTATAGCACACTAAAATAGTACTGTCAATTTTATTATTAGTTTTTATCCAAAACTTCAATTTTTTCTCCATTTTCAATATTTGTAAATACATAAGAATTAGAACCATCTTCTTTAGTAAAATATTCACATAAAAATTTAGATTTTATTTCATTTAATTCTATTTCAATTTTTATTGTATTGCGATTATCAGAACCTTTTACTTCAATTTTTTCCTTTTTACCATTGATTTCTTTTTCAATTTCAACAGTTATTTTACCATTTTTCTCTTTAAATTCCATTTCAAATTCATTTACGGTTTTACCATTTTTTACTATTTCATATTCATATTCGGTTTCATTGTTTTCTTTTTCTTGCGAAATTTTTACATAATTATCTTTATCAAAGATAATTTTTAATTCTATTTCTAGTTCATCTTGTTCCACTTCTTTTTTGCCAAACACTTGATATTCTTGACCATCAACAATAGCAATTCCTTCTAAAGTCGTTTCAACTTCATCTTTGTCTTTGTCTTTATCATTGTCATTTACAATTGTTTCCTTATAATAAATCATATAAGTTTGTTCTTCTTTATCTAAACCTTGACCATTATAAGTAATTTTAGTTTCATATGCATCTTTATCTGATTCCTCTACAACAAATTTATTTTCCATATCATCAACAAATGTTGCCATACTTTTTACAAAACTTACAAGTTCATTGAAATCAATTTCGGTTGTATTTGTTAAAAGCATCTTTTGACTAACCTCTTTTTGAGTTGATACATTGACTTTACTAGTTTCTAACTGACTATCTAAAAGACCTATGGATGCTACAATATTTTGAGAATAGATATCTTTTATACTCATTGAATTGTTGGGAAATGTTTTTTTACAAGATATAACCGCTACCGATAATAATCCTAATCCTAACACTGAAATAATTAACAAAAATAACTTATTTTTTTTCATTTATATTTACCTCTTTCTTTTATATTCATCTATGAAACAAATGAAAGCAGAATTTTATTGGTTATTTTTTAATCTTTTTCCATAAATATATATTCATAACTATTCCCTTGAATTATAATGACTACTTCTCCTTTGTAATTTTTTGTTTCTATATCACATAAGATTTTGTTGTCCATCATTTCAAATTCCATTTTATTGTTCAAATTGCCCGCATAATCTTTATCTTCAATCGAAATTTTATTGACATTCCATTCTTGTTCTATTTCAATCTCCAATGATTTTTGCTTTTTATTTTGATGATAGTATGTAAATTCATATTCGTTTTCCGCATTTTCAATTTCTTGACAAACCTCAATATAATACATATCGGTGATATATATAATCAAAGTAGTTTCTATCTCTAATCCTTCCACTTCTTTTTCACCTACAACAGGATATTCTTTATCATTCATATATAAACACCCTATAATATGAGAAGAAACTTCATCTATATCACTATGTTCTCCATCTGCTTCTTCGTTAAAATAAAACCATACCTCTTCATTATTTACCTTAAAGTTATACATATATTGATAGGTTTTTTTATCACTTTTATATAATTTCACCTCTGCATTAGCTAAATCTAAATAATTTCTAGCCAATATTAAGTATGACTCTATTTCTTTTTTGACTTCCTCTTGATTACTAATAGAAAGGAAAACACCTTGTTGCATTGATGATGCTTCAATTAAACTATAAATGCCTAAAGTCTGATAAGCTAATTGTTTTTTCGTTTTAGACATAGAAATTTCAACTTTATTCAACTGATTAAATCTATCATCTATATGAACAACAACTATCAAAGTAATAAAAATAAGAACAAAAGAGAATAAAAGACCCCAAACAAATTTATGATTTTTTTGTTTGCTATCTACTTTTATCGGTTGATATACTACATGATTAAAAAGGGAAGCATCAAAAATGGGAGTTTCAACTTCTTCTACTAAATTATTAAGATGTTTTTTTAAATCTTTAGTTTTCATTTTTCTTCTTCCACCTTTCTTTTTAATTTTTTAATAGCCTTATTGTAAAGCCAAAGAATAGTACCTAAAGGTTTATCTTTCATTTTGGCAATTTCTTTAAATTTTAAATTATCAATCATATGTAAAATAACAATTTCTCTTTCTTTTTCATTTAAATAATCTAACAAATAAAACAAATCAGGTACATCAGTTGGGCTTTCTTCCTTCACCGAATATATATATTCTTCATCATAAACCATTCTTTTTTGTTTATGATATTCATTAATGGCTAAATTTCTAGCAATGGTTACAAGGAAATTAAAATAATTGGTATTCTTTTTATATTTGTCAATATGATTTAAAAATCTCATATATGTTTCTTGTAACAAGTCTTCACTTGATTGACGATTTCTAATAATATCATATATAAAGACATATAATTGCTTATTGGTTTGGTGATAAAATTCATCAAAAGAATCATAGTTTCCAACTCTGAATTCTTCAATAATATCTTCTAAATTTTTGATATGGGATTTTTTATGCATAATATTTCCTTCTACTTATTCAACAAAATTCAATATACTTTTATTGGTTTTCTTCAATTATATTTGAAAAAAATAAAAAAGCCAATCATTTGGCCTTTTTAATTTAAAATGAGGATTAAAATAAGGATAGCAATAATAGGAACAAGACTACCACCTAGTAATTGATAGAAAGTATGTCTTTTCATTTTTATGCTAGATATATATACAATAACGGCTATAAACAAACCAATCATTGCCATAATATACAATTTAAAATAAATAAACAACATAACCGGACCTATCATTCCGCACGCATGCCCACTAATTTTCAAATGAAAACATTTATTCACAATTGCTATTGTTAATCCTGATAATAAGTATTCTAGATAAATGAGCCAAAGTTCTTTTGTATAAGAGGCAAAAAGTCCAACAATACAACCTAAAATATAACCTATTACCGCAAATACAATGGCTAAATTTCGTTGACCCCTTCTTCCTTGATTTTTAAAAGGTGGAATAAATCTTTGTAAAGGATAAGCAAGAAGTGGCAACAAACCGAGGAAACAAAGACTAAATAGATAATACCAAAGATTGGGATACACTTCTTTTCTAAAAATCAAAAGTATGCTTAGAGTGATGATTGCCATAAAAGGAGCAACTGTAAGGATTCTTATCATTTTATGTATTTTATTCACCGGTTTTTCCATTTTTACAACTCCTTTTTTTGTTATTTTTATCTATGAAACAATTTCAAACTGTGAATTATACAATTCAGCATAAAAGCCTTTTTTTGCAAGCAATTGTTCATGAGTTCCTTGTTCAATTATATCACCTTTATTCATTACTAAAATGATATCTGCATTCTTAATTGTTGAAAGCCGATGTGCAATAACAAATGAAGTCCTACCAACTGTTAACTGATCCATCGCATTTTGTATTACAATTTCCGTTCTTGTGTCAACTGATGAGGTAGCTTCATCTAAAATTAACAATGGTGCATCTTTTATCATTGCTCTTGCAATTGTTAATTGTTGTTTTTGACCTTCTGAAATATTAATTGAATCATCTAATATTGTATCATATCCATTAGGCAGAGTTTGAATAAAATGATGTAATCCTACTGCTTTACATACCATATCTAGAGTTTCATTGGTAACATTTTCCTTATTATAAACAAGATTTTCTCTTACACTACCATGAAACAACCATGTATCTTGCAAAATCATATCAAATAAATTATGCACTTCTTCTCTTTTCATCTCTTGAATTGAAACACCATCTATTAAAATATCCCCACTAGTAACCTCATAAAATCGCATCAATAAATTTACAATTGTTGTTTTTCCTGCTCCTGTTGGTCCAACAATAGCCACTTTTTGTCCTCTTTTTAATTCAATTGAAAAGTTTTTAATAATTAGATTATCCTTGTGATAACCAAACTGAACATTTTTAAATTCTACATCTCCTTTTACTTCTTCAAGTTTTTTATTTTTCTTGCTTTCATCTTCTAAATTAGGTGCTTCTAGCATCTCAAATACTCTTCTTGAAGCAGCGGAAGCTTGTTGAATAGAAGTAAGTGATTGAGCAAATGTTGAAAGAGGTTGGGAAAATAATCTAGCATAAATTGTAAAAGAAATAATTGTACCAAAACCAACATTAGAATTGCCATTTAAAATTAGGAAAACACCAACAATGAAAATAGAAGCATATGATAAATTTCCAGAAAAATTCATAATCGGTTGCATCAAACCTGAAAGAAATTGGGATTTATAATTATTGCGATACAATTCCTTGTTGATTACATCAAATTGTTCTATTGCTTTACTTTCACCATTATAAGATTTAACAACATGATGGTTAGAATAAATTTCTTCAATATGACCATTCATATCACCTAAATTTTTTTGTCTTTTATTAAAATACTTTTGAGAAAAAGTCAAAATGAAAAAAACTAAAATAAAGCCAATGATAGATGAGGCAATTGTCACTAAAGCAAGTTCCCAATTGACTACAAACATCATAATAATAACACCAATAAATAAAGTAATAGCATTTACTAAATTAGCAATAGTAGAACTTAAAGTTTGCGAAATAGTATCAACATCATTTGTAATTCTTGATAAAATATCTCCTCTTGTTGTTGTATCAAAATAACTTAAAGGCAATTGATTAATTTTTTTATTGATATCACTTCGTAAACGTTTAGAAGTTTTTTGTGTCACATCTGCCATAATAAATTGTTGACAATAATTCACTATGGCACCTAATATATATATACTAATTAAGAAATAACAAATTTTTAGAAAATCAGGCATAGAAATACCATCAATTGATTGAATTCCTGATTCAATTACATTCATTAAATCATTAATTTTATTGGGGCCTATAATACTTGTAATAGCAGCAACCATTGCAAAAAAAAGTGCAACAAGAATTGCTACCACATAAGACTTACAATACTTTAACAATTTGCCAAGTGCTTTAAAATCTGCTTTTTCTTTTGTTGTATACCTATTTCTTTGTGGTCCTGGCATCTTATAATTCCTCCTTTGATAATTGTGATAATGCAATTTCTTGATAAATACTGCATGATTGAAGCAATTGTTCATGTGTTCCCATTCCAACAATTTTTCCTTCATCTAAAACAACAATTTTATCAGCATTCATAATAGTACCAATTCTTTGAGCAATAATGATAACTGTAGTGTCTTTTAAATTTTCTTTAATTTTTTTTCGTACTAACATATCTGTTTTATAATCAAGAGCGGAAAAAGTATCATCAAATATAATAATAGGTGCATTTTTGTAAACTGCTCTAGCAATTGAAATTCTTTGTTTTTGTCCACCTGAAAAATTACTACCACCTTGCGCAACCATGCTATCTACTCCTTGTTCTAAATCTTTAACAAAATCGGCTTTAGCAATATCTAGCGCCATATCCATTCTTTCTTGATCTATGGTAGATGATCCATACGTAATATTATCTTTAATCGTTCCTTTGAATAAAGCTGCTTTTTGAGATGCAATAGCAACAAGATTTCTTAAATCTTTAACTTTATAATCTAAAACATTTATCCCATTGACAAGAACCTCACCACTTGTTGCATCATAAAATCTTGGAATCAAATGAATGATTGTAGATTTACCAGAACCGGTTGCACCAATAATAGCAAGCGTTTCTCCTTTCTTTACATGAAAGGAAATATTACTAATGGTAGGCAAAGAATCTTTATTATATGAAAAAGAGACATTTCTAAATTCAACTTCTCCCCCTTCTTTTTCTAAACTGTTTTCTTGTTTACCATCTGTAATACTTGGTTTGGTTTTCAAAACTTCATATATACGATTACCAGATACAATTGTTCTTGGTAAAATGATAAAAATCATAATTAACATCATAAAGGCCATTACAACTTGAATAGCATATTGAGAAAAGGCTGTCATATTGCCAATCACATTTACTCTTTCTAAGACAACATTGTTAAAATCATTACTTGTAATAGCATTGATTAAAATTGCCCCAATAAAATATATTGCAATCATTAATCCATTCATACATACATTCATAATAGGACTTAATAATCCCATAGCTTTACTGGTAAATAAATTGGTTTTGGTAATTGTATCGTTGACATTTTCAAATTTTTGGGTTTGATATGCTTCCGCATTAAAAGCTCTAACAACTCTAACGCCTGAAATATTTTCCCTTGTTCTATCATTTAATTCATCGGTTAGTTTTTGAATTTTCTTAAAACGTGGTAAGCACAAAGCTATCAAAATTCCAACGCAAATCACAATAATGAAAACGCAAATAATGGTTGCAAGGGTCCATCTCACATCAGTTGCTGATATCTTACAAATTGCCCAAATTGCCATAATAGGTGCTTTAAATAAGAGTTGCACCCCCATTGCCATAAAATTTTGCATTTGCACCACATCATTGGTTGTTCTTGTAATTAAACTTGGAGTTGAAAATTGATTCATTTCAACATTAGAAAAACTAGTTATTCTTTTAAATAGTTCTTCTCTTAAAGTCATTGAAAAAGAACTAGCCACTTGAGAAATGAAATAACTACAAATAATTGCACTCACCATACTACCTGCTGCACAAAGAAGCATCATGCCCCCATTTTTCCAAACTTCTGTCATTGTATTGGTTCCACTTTGAACAATTTTAGTTAATTCTTTAGTATAATCTGGCATCTTTAATTCAAGCCAAACTTGAACAACGATAAAACCTATTGCTATAATTATAAAAAACCAATCTTTTTTCTTAATATATTTAAATAAATTTATCATTTTATACCTCCTATTCATCCATACTCTTGTTATAATATTTTAACTATCACTATCTTTTTTCATCTTTTTGATCTGTTTTCCAAACTTTACAATGGATTGTTTCATCTTCTTAGAAATTTCAATAAATTTTTCTAAATCTTCCATACCAACTTCCTCAATCATTTTAATGGTAATATCAATAAGCACTTCTTTATATTGAGTTGTTAGATGTTGTCCTTTTTTTGTCAAAATAATTACTGTTTTTCTCGCATCCTTTGTTGAATTATGTTTTTGAATCAAATCTTTCTTTTCCATCTTATTTAAAAGGGTAGCAATTCTTGCGGTAGAAACATTCAAAGCTTGTGCAAGATCTTTGGCTATGACTTCATGCTTTGCTTCTTCTAAATATCCTAAAATAAAATTAATCCCTTTTTCTGAACTTTCAAAAGTTTCTAAAAATATTTGGGGTCTATTCTCCCTAAAGTTATTTAATAATTTTATTGCTTGTTCTCTTTTATCCATATATACCTCCTCTATTAACTAACCTAGTTAGTATTTTATCATTTTTCTATGATGCTGTCAATTATTTTGCTAACCTAGTTAGATAAATATTGTTGATAAAAACATATCCTTTTATAAAAGGATATGTTTTACTATTTTACAAAGGAAATTTACTAGTAAGTAACAAGACTTCTTCTTTCACTTGTTGCTTAAGTTCTTCATTATCATGATTTCTTAAAGCCTTATCAATCAAATGAGCAATGGCAATCATTTCTTTTTCTTTCATTCCTCTTGTTGTAAGGGCTGGCGTACCAAGACGAATACCACTAGAAATCATTGGTTTTTCAGAATCATTGGGAATCGTATTTTTATTACAAGTGATATTCAAACTGCATAATACTTTTTCAGCATATTTTCCTGTCAAACCAACTGATGATTTAACATCAACTAACATCAAGTGATTATCAGTACCTCCACTGACTAACTTATAACCAAGTTTTTTCAATTCATCTGCTAGCACTTGCGCATTTTTAATAACTTGTTGTTGATATAAAATAAACTCTGGTTTCAAAGCCTCTTCAAAAGCAACAGCTTTTGCGGCAATAATATGCATTAAGGGACCTCCTTGAATTCCTGGAAAAATATTTTTATCAATTTTTTTAGCAATCTCTTCATGATTCGTCAGAATAATTCCACCTCTTGGTCCACGAAGCGTTTTATGTGTTGTTGAAGTTACAACATCGGCATAAGGAAGAGGGCTTTGATGAAGATTGGTAGCAACAAGTCCCGCAATGTGTGCCATATCAACCATTAAATAGGCTCCAACTTCTTTGGCAATTTCAGAAAAACGTTGAAAATCAATTTTTCTTGGATATGCACTTGCTCCGGTTACAATTAATTTGGGCTTTACTGATTTAGCAATTTGTAAAACTTCATCGTAATCAATCATCCCATCATTATTTAAATAATAAGGCACAAAATGATAATCTTGACCAGAAAAACTAAGAGCATGTCCATGCGTTAGATGACCACCATGATCTAAAGCAAGTCCCATTACAGTATCTCCATTTTTTAATAAAGCGCGATAAGCACCCATATTTGCTTGCGATCCAGAATGCGGCTGAACATTCACATATTTGGCCTTAAATAATTTTTTTAGTCTTTCTTTGGCCAGTTCTTCTACGACATCAATATATTCACAACCACCATAATATCTTTTAGATGGGTATCCTTCTGCATATTTATTAGTAAGAATAGAACCTGCTGCTTCTAATACTTCCTTCGAAACATAATTTTCAGAAGCAATCAATTCCAAATGTTCTTCTTGTCTTTTTTGTTCTAAACAAATAGCCTCATATATTTGGGGATCTTTATCTTTTAGCATCTTCATTCACCTCTTTCTTTTTGGTAAGTAGCATCAAAAAGCCACCACCAAATAAAATAACCGATAGATATCCAATTATCATAATAACATATTTTAAACCAGCAAATTCTTCTTCTTGAACCAAACATACAATCACATACAGGCTAAGAAAACCCACAAGTCCTAATATAGTCATTATTATATATATCACTTTTTTCATTTATTCCCCCCGTTTGATCTCATCGTCCACACTTATATTCGTCTTTAAAGTTTGCCCTTCAATTGTTAATATAATATTACTTGTAATATTATCATTATAATAATAAAAATTACCGCCATCTACATTCACTTTCATTGTCTCACCATCTAAGTCGGCAAAATCAAGGGTTGCACTTGTTTCTTTTATACTACTATTTTTAAAATATGAAGAAGTAATTGCTAATTTTCCTTTTTCAATTTCACCATCAAAATTTACTATTTTAGTATTACTGATTGTTGTTTCAGCATTATTAGCATATATAGTAGTATTGATATCTATATTATATGCATTATACTTTACTAAATATGCATTGGTTTCATCTTGAGTAATTGTATTTTGACCTATATTTAAAAAATTAATACTACCACGATTGAAATCTCCAATTATACTAGGTGATTTTAAATATTTCGTATCTATCGTCCCTGATACCGTTTTGAATTCTATTTCTTCTGTAGCCACTATTCTTTCTAATGAAATCTTTGAACTTCCTTCCGAACAAATCACAGCCTTAGTTAAAAAGACATCTCTTAAATAACTTTCAGAATTTAAATCAGTATATGTTAAATTCGTAATTTGAATCTTGTCTAACGCCGTCTTTGTTGAACGACAAGTTATATCAGCAACCTCAGCACGAACTTCTTGTAAAATAAGTGTAGCTAAGTGATTGTTAATTTTAATGGTATTATACTCATCTTTTACTGCACAATACCTACCTTCTTCAATATCAAGATTACATATATCCATTTGATTTTCTTCATTATTGATATTTAAATTGTAACCATCTATTTGCAAATGATGAATCGTATTTTTGGTCAAAGCAATCGTTGAATTACTACCACTAATTTTTAAATCAATTCCCTTTGTTAAATAAGCAAAATCTAAAATACCATTATTGAAAGTTAAATCAAAATCAGATACGGCCATTGAAGTAGGTATAACAATCTCAATAATTGGCAAAGGTTCATCTAAAAGACCAAAAATATCATATTTATTAGTTGTAATTGAATCAATGATTAAGTTACCATCTATAACTTCATAGTTTAATGTATGATCAAATTCAAATCCATAATTTAATTTTACTTGAATGATTTCATCACTAGAGGAAACCTTCAAAAATACTTCACTTTCATTGAGTGTTATTTTATGAATTTGACCTGCTATGTCAATGCTTTTATTCGTTTCTATTAAATTATTCATCGATCGATATAAATATCCTTTTGTGGTATAACTAGTAACACCAAATAAAACAATCGATAAAGTAAAACCTAATAATATCTTTCCAAGAATTTTTTTCTTTTTGAATGTGTTCTCCAAACTACCACTAATAGTAAAGTCCATAAATTTATATTCTTTTTCTTGTTTATTCAAAGCATCTAATACATATTGTAAAAAGTGCATACCAATAATATAAAATAAATCAAATATATATATCATTGCAATAATTATTATAAAAATATAAGAAACTACAAGAAAAAATAAAGTAATTTTATCAATCCATGTGTTCATTTGAAAAGAAGCAATTACTAAATTAAACAATCTAACAATTGAGGTAATTAAAAAGAAACTGATGGCAAAAAAAGCAACAACCATAATGAATAGTAAAATACTAGAGAATATAGCATTTACAATTTGCTTTTTTCTTAACTGCTTTTTTCTAATATTCAAAAAATCTGTCCCTTTTGACTTATACGTTTCTGCCGCAATTTTTTGAGGAGTGGGAAGTTTTGCGAGAATATGTTCAATTGTTTCCCCATAATCTAGGGCAATATTTATTCGATCACGATAATATTTTAAAACTTCACTAGCATCTTTTGGTTTCAAATATTGTAATTCTGTTTCTAATTCTAATAAAAATTCTTCAAGTTTCCCCATAAAATACCTCCTTATCTAATCATTATATTTATTATAACACAACACTTTACTTTTATCAAATATTTAAAGTAAAATAAATGAGGCTCTATAAAAAGTGCAATAAATTAAACATTATTCGTCTTATCAATAATCATTTTTGAATTGTTTCGATTATATTGCCTCTTTAAATGTTTCTCTTCTAAATAAGAAAGAATAAAATGAAAAACCATTCCCAAACCAAACATAATAATGATTGTATCCATTGTCATCTTTATCCTATGCGTTTTATACAATAAAAAGAAACATCCATAGTAAATAAAATTAATTATTACTGAATTAAAGGCATTATATTTAGTTTTTCCAAGTCCAATAAAAATATTATCAGGAATATTGTATAAAGCATAGGCGATATAAAATGGAACAAGTTTTATTGTTATCGTAAAAATTTCCTTTGCATTAGAAAGTTTTTGTAAATCCCGATAAAACCATTTCCAAAGTGGTACACTAATAAACCATATTATAATTGTAATCATTGTGAGGATATAATAATTATTTTTATTTAAATTTTGATATCCACTTTGACAATCTCTTCTGATAACCTCACCTAATGCGGTAATAGGAATTAATAACCAACCCCATATAAAATTATTAGCAACCCAATAGTTACCTTGTTCTAAAACTACATTCACCATCTTTCCTATCATAAGTGCATAAAAGATATTATCAATAAAAGTTTGCAACCCTGAAAATAAACCAATTTTTATCCATTTTTGGTAAATTTTTTTATCACCTTTGGGTAAGAAAGAAAAAACCATATTTTTAGTTCTGATCAAAATTACAATACAAACAATTCCCAAAACCATATTTATCAACATATTTGAATAAGCAACTCCATTGATGCCAAAAGATGGAATAAAGAAAAAATCTGTTATAATTAATAAAAAAGCGTTGACAACTAAAAGAATATACATATTTTGAGCTCTACCAGTAACAACAAAAACTACATTAGAAAAATTGTAAATTACTCCAAGAAAAAAAGCAATCGTTTCTAAATATAAATATGTATTTACGACATCTAAATCCATATCATTTTGATTCATAAAACTAATGAAATATTTACCATATATTAAAATACCAACTAAAAAAAGACCATAAAATAAAAAAACAATTATCATCATTTTAAATACATAAGTGGCAAATAATTCTTTATTTTCTTTAAAAAGTTTATTTAAAATAGAATAAAGTGGGATAATCAGAAAAGCTAAAAGAGTTTCATTGATTAAATCAAACTACTCCATTTGACCAATCACATCAAAGGCGAAAGAAGAAACTGTTTTTTCAATTAGAAAAGTTCTTATTGATTGATAAATTGCTGGTGCAAGAGCAAGACTACATAATGCAATAAATAATTTATAATTAAAAGCTTTCAAATCTTTAATTATTTTTTTTACATTCATAATTTTTTATTCTCTCCTCATATTTTCTTTTAAATCAAAATATATATTGTATGATATAATACCTAAATTTAGATGTCAAGCATTTATATATATTATCAATTTTATGATAAAAAATAAAGAACGTAATCATATGATTACGTTCTTATTTTTATTTTTTTATTATAAAATTTTAATATGGTAGGGCTAGATAGATTCGAACTATCGAATGACGGAGTCAAAGTCCGTTGCCTTACCGCTTGGCTATAGCCCTATTATAAAAAATGGTGGGAGGGGACGGATTCGAACCATCGAACTCGGAGAGAGCGGATTTACAGTCCGCCGCGTTTAGCCACTTCGCTACCCTCCCTACTCTAACAATGTTTAAAAGACATTGCTAGAGTATTATACTACATTTTTTAGCAATTGTAAACTATTATGATAAATTATTTTCCTCTTCTTCGTTTTCTTCATTTAGAGGTTTTGTGAAAAGCTGTTTTTTAATAATCCTTTTTTCTCTTTTTAAAAATTTATTCAAAAAAGTAGTTAACTTTTTCGAATAAATAAGTGGTTTTATTAATTTTATTATGAGTTTGATTATTCTTTTTAATACTAAAAAAATACTATTTATTACTTTTCTAAAATATCTTTTTAAAAGTTTTTCATAAATAAAATAACCACTATAGACAAAAGCAATAAAATATATTGGCACATACCCACTCATCAATTGATAACTAAAGATAAATGATATATATATTTGTAACAACCAAAATATCACTTGAATTATAATTTTTATTGCTTTCTTTTTAAACTTTTTACAGATGATAGTAACAATATCTAATGTTGAAAAAAGATATATCCCAAAAGCCACTAAATAAAGGAGGATATATAACTCTTCTTGAATTGTATACATTATTTAAATACTTTGCCGAAAAAACCTGTCTTTTCTTTTTTAGTCGCTTCTATATATTGAATTAAATTAATCGTTCCACTAATCCAAAGATTGCCATTATCAACATCTAGTTGTTGCATTTCTAATTCCTTACCTTTAACAAACAACATTCCAAGTTTTGTATCAATTAAAAACTCTTCATTATTCAAACTTTCAATTTTTTTAATTCCTGAAATCTCTAATCTTTTTCGATCTTTTAAGACTATATTTTGACCCGTTACTTGACTTGTTATATCATTATTCATATTATCTTTCCCCCTGTATGTTATTATATATGCTAATAATTAATAAATTAGTAGTAAATTTTTACTTATTTTAAAAAAATATGATATAATAAATATATGTATACTAATTATTGGAGGAACTTTATGGAAGATACTCGTTTATCAGAACAAGAAATTGTGCGTCGTAATAAAATGCAAGAATTAATAGACAAGGGAATTGACCCTTTTGGTAGTCGTTATGAGAGAACCGCTTCAACTCAGTCTATTAAAGATGCATATCTCAATCATACGAAAGAAGAATTAGAAGAAATGCATATTCAAGTAAAACTTGCCGGAAGAATTATGACTAAACGTCGTCAAGGTAAGATTGGTTTTATGCATATTCAAGATCGCTTTGGTCAAATACAAATTTTTTTAAGATACGATACTTTAGGTGATGCACAGTATGACTTATTTAAGGTTGCTGACATCGGAGATATTGTAGGCATTGAGGGAGAAGTTATGAAAACCCAAACAGGTGAATTAAGTGTTCGAGCTTTTGTATATACTCACCTCACTAAAGCTCTCAGGCCACTTCCAGAAAAATTTCATGGTCTTCAAGACAAAGAAGAAGCACGTCGTAAAAGATATCTAGATTTAATTATGAATGATGAGGCAAGAAGAATTGCTTTTGCCAGACCTAAAATTATTCGTTGTATTCAACATTATCTTGATTCTTTAGACTTTGTTGAGGTAGAAACACCTGTTTTAAATCCTATATTAGGTGGAGCAGCAGCGCGTCCTTTTGTTACTCATCACAATGCTCTTGATATGGATTTTTATTTAAGAATTGCCACTGAACTACATTTAAAACGTCTAATTATTGGTGGGATGGAAAAAGTATATGAAATTGGTCGACTTTTTAGAAATGAAGGAATGGATGCTACTCATAATCCCGAATTTACAACCGTTGAAATTTATCAAGCATATGGTGACTTGTCTGATATGATGCGGCTTGTAGAAGAATTATTCAGCACCCTTGCGATGCATCTTTTAGGAACTACTGAAATCAGTTATTGCAATCAAGACATTTCTTTAAAAGCTCCTTTTAAAAGACTTCATATGGTAGATGCTATTAAAGAACAAACCGGTATTGATTTTTGGCAAATCACTGATATTGATGAGGCTATGCGTCTTGCGAGAGAACATAACATTGAAGTACCCAAACATGAACAAACAGTGGGTCATATTATTAATTTATTCTTTGAAGAATATGTAGAAAAAACCCTAATCCAACCTACTATTTTATATGGTCATCCAATTGAAATCAGTCCACTAACTAAAAAGAACAAAGATAATCCAAGATTTACAGATCGCTTTGAGTTATTTATTAATGGAAAAGAATATGGCAATGCTTATACTGAATTAAATGATCCTATTGATCAAAAAGAACGTTTCCTAAATCAATTAAAAGAACGCGAACTAGGAAATGATGAAGCAAATGATATGGATAATGACTTTATTGAAGCTTTAGAATATGGAATGCCCCCAACAGGAGGTATTGGTATTGGCATTGATCGTCTTGTTATGCTTTTAACTGGCACAGATACAATTCGCGATGTTCTTCTTTTCCCACATATGCGAAATAAACAATAAAAAATAGTATTTAAAAACCTTACTCTTAAAAAGTAAGGTTTTTTTAATGACTTATACGAATCATTATATATCTTTAAATCCCTATAGAGGAACAATTGTTATTGAATAAAAAATTTGACTGGTTAGATTATATTAGCTTCAATTCCTATAAAGGAACAATTGTTATACAGATTTGAGAATTTTTAAAATTTCTTCTATTTGGCTTCAATTCCTATAAAGGAACAATTGTTATGAGGAACTCTACGCTAGATTTAGCAAATAAAGAAACGCTTCAATTCCTATAAAGGAACAATTGTTATAATGAAGTAGGGATAATTGGTTTAATAGCGGATAAAGCTTCAATTCCTATAAAGGAACAATTGTTATATTTTTTATGAAGATTATTTACATGATTTTAATTTTTGCTTCAATTCCTATAAAGGAACAATTGTTATTTAAGCAAGTATTTAATTTTGAGTTGTTTGGCTTTGCTTCAATTCCTATAAAGGAACAATTGTTATTTACACAGACTGATGAGATTTATGATTGTGTACATAAGCTTCAATTCCTATAAAGGAACAATTGTTATAAGGTTTTTTTAATAAAAAATTAAATTTCAGTTGTTTTTTATAAACAAAAGTTATTTTTTATATCATTTTGAATCGACCATCCCTATATATTTATATAAAAATAAAATTATATATCCATTTAAATAATATGATGGTCGAATATCATATTATCGTTTTGCAAATAGCTTTGGAATTTCCAATTAATAACTTTTTAAGTGGTTTTTCTGAAGGTAATGTATACATTAAAACATTTCCATCTTCTTTATGTATAATCTTATTGATATCACTTATTAAATTATTTTTTGCTTGTGTTGTTAATTCTCCTTCAAAAACAGAATTTTGTATATGAAATAAATATTTTCTTAATAATTTCATTACTTTTATACATTTTTCTGCTTTTACATCATAACTAACTATAATATAAATACTTACCACCTCATTTTATATCCAGTATATATTTTTTTATTTTGTAATGACAACTCAATATTATAAATTTCTCGCCTTATTATACTTCTATAAGACCATTTTCTATTTGTAATATTAATTGTACTTTTAAGAGTTTCTTCAAATTCTTCAATAAATAAAACTGCCCCCTCTTTAGATAAATATACAGCATTATCCTTATTTATAAAATTATTAATTGTTAATTGTTTTTTATTAATCATCCTAAATATTAATCTATCTATTAAAACTGGTTTAAATATATCCGCAATATCATATTTTAAACTATTTTCTGTCTTGGTTTGACTATGTATTATTCCTAAATGTGGTAATAGATGGGAACAATATAAAGATGTTTCAATAACACCATAAAGCAAAGCGTATCCATAACTCATTATTGCATTAATAGCATCCTTAGGTGGATTAACCGTTCTAGTTATAAACTTAAAATCAGAATTTTTTATAATTAAATTAAAAGTTGAGTAATATACTTGTTTTGCTCTAGCTTCTAATATTAATAATTTATTTTTATTATTCATATCTAAAGATATAATTTCATTATTAATATTTTGTAATTGATCTGTTTGTTCAAATACTATTAGACGTTTTTTTTGATAAAATTTTAAAACTGATACCATATTATAAATAGATGTATAAATTATTTCTTTTTGATAACTAAATACTTTATTTTTATCTTTAAATAGTTCTATTTGTAATTGAGTAATTTGGCCTATGTAATTTTGTCTTGGTAAATAACTTCCTATATATCTACCATAATAAGAAAAAAATATTAATATTATATTATATTCACTTAATATTTGTAGAACAGTTTTATTTAAAGTACATGAACCAAAAATATATATTATTTCTGTTTGAAAAATTGGTATATATTCCTTTCCTTTTTTAGTAATATACACTAGACTATTATCTTGTCTTTGAAGAATTCCTGTAGAAAAAATATAAAATCTTCTCTTCATTTACTCTTTGCAACCATTCCAAATCCAAGAGCATTTTTTGGTCCAAGTCCTGTTGTCATTATAATTTTTTGAATTTCGGGATTTAATCCTTTGAAAGTAATCGATAAATGATATGCTTCATATATAGTATTTCTAAAATAGACTAATTTTTTTACAACATCTTCAATTTCTAAAATATCAAAATTAGCAGCGTTTCGATTATAACAAAGAAAATATTTTTTTCTTATGTTATTAATAATAGCTTCTTTAAATTCTTTTTCATTAGGATTATAGTACTTTACAAACTTATTGATAGTCTTATATATGGTAATAGGTGATACTGTATAAAAAGTGACTTTTTCGTTATTATTACAAAAATCATTTAAAATATCATATTTTATTATTTTAATGCATTGATTTTTAAAGATAATATAATTATTATCCTCTATATATTTTACTATATTAAGAATGATTTCATCATTGAAACTAGTTACATCAAAACAACCAGAACTATGAAATAATAATACTTTCTTATTTTTATTATAAATCGTATCTCCATATATCTCTGAAAATGTTAATAATTTAAATTTTCTATTATTTAATTTTATCCCTTCATTATGTAGTATAGTTGTATTCTCATTTAATGGTAACATTGAATATACAATACCAGCTAAAATACTACGATAATTGATAGGTATTAACTTATTTTTTAAATCTAAAACTATTCTAATTCTCATTGAATTTTCCTCCCCCTAAAAAAGCATTTTTACCTATACCAATTCTCATAAAGATAGCTGGATAATTTTTAACTTCAATTATCATTTTAAATCCATTAAAATAAAATCTTTTAAGATTTATTTGATAATAATTAAAATCTCTTATATAAGAACCTTCTAAAACAATTTTTGTATCAGGTATTATATATTGACAATTATATTTTTCATTATAATAACATAAACATAATGGTATTTCATTCATATCTGTTAATAAAGTTTCAGACTTTAATTTTCCATTATATAATTCAGTATCATCTAAATATTCTACTTTCATTAATCTTTTTTGAAAAAAATTGTTCCATAATTTATTTGTTGTATCCAAATATTCACTAATAAAATCTACATATTGGGTTGCTGTTCCTATTAAATAAAAACTTAATTCTAAACTTTCATTTTTGTTATATTTTTTCTTTTCTAAAAGTTGTCTATTGACAATAATAGCAGGAAAACCTTTAAAATCTTCTCCTGACAAAAAATAGTACAAACAATTTTCTTTTTTAATACAATTTTCACATTTATAAAGCTTACTATTAACACATATTATTTTTTTCATATTCGAATAAATTTTTTTTATGAATAAATATTTAGGATCACTTTGAAATTCAGCTCCTAATGGAAATCTAATTTGATAACTAATTTGTAAAATCATTAAAACTCCAATTTAACAAAACCCAAAGGATAGATACCTTGATCATCAATAGTAATAAGATTCATTGTTTCAATTGTAGAAACTTTTTTTGTTTTAATTGGTGTAAAAATTGTTTTAAAATTTTTTTCATAAAATTCTCCAAAAGCAATACTAAATGATTTATCTACATAATTAGTATATCTACCTATTTGCATTATAATTTTATCATTTTCTAATTCGCTAATGAGAAATTTATAAAAATTTTTTAAATAATTTGAATTAATTTTATCATTTCGCGCATTATAAATAAAACTTTGTTCTTTGATTAAAACTTTTTTCATATATTCTTTATTTGCTTTAGGGAAAATTATTTTAAAATTAATTATATAATTATATAACTCTTCAATAGCTTTTTGTAAAATAGTTTTTTCTCGATTTTGATTTAATAAATTATTTTTTAATTTATTTAACAAATTTCTCTCTTTGCTATTTAAATCTTTTACAATATCACTGAATTGAATTAATTCTTTATCAATTGTTTCAACATTTTCATTAAATCCTAAAACTTTAGTAGTATTATATCTTTTTACATTATATATAATTGCTTCTTGTTCAAATATAACATCATTTACTATAAAATACTTTCTTAATGATTTAATTTCATTATCAATAGATTTTAATTCTTTTAATAAATCTTTTTGCTTTATAAGATATTCTTTGACATCGTCATTATGATTTATAAAATTAAACCAAAAAACGTTAATAAAGGCTCCCTTCAAACTTGAGGCTGGTATATATGGTAAATCAAAATATTTTGTATTTTGAAAAACATTACCACGATGAAAAGCATATTTCCCATATGATTCTTTCATACTTATAGCATCTTTAGGTTCTAAACTATTTAAATTAAAATTAAGTATATTAATAAAATCCTTTTGACCGGGATTATTAATTTCAACAAGTTTTCTTAAAGATTGACTTGATAGTGAAACTGATTCTATTAATTTATCTAATGCATATATATAATTTTCTTTTTTAATAAACCAAAAATTTTGTCCATTAAAAATGTGAACTGGAGTTATTGTTTCTATTTTACCCATATATTTCTCCTTATATTAATAATCCCATAACATTTTGATAAGTCACTTTTTTATTATTTGTTTCCTCAATAATTTGCCCAATATACGATTTATCAGTTGCAATTATACTTCCTTCCGTAAACACCAACACTTGATTTCTATTTACTACATCTTTAGCATTATTAAACTTCGCATTTAATTGTTTCAATTGATAATACGAGTTTTGATAATCAATTGAACTATCACCAATAGAAAGAGAAAGTAACAAGTGTGGTCGATTTAATTTTAAATTATTAGATAATTCCATATTAACAAAATTAAACATATTATAACCAATTGATTTATGTCCTCCAAATGTAATATAATTCATTGTACTAAATAATTTTTTAAATTTTTCAATATAATCTAAATTAAATATTTCAATATAAAATTCAAATTGTGTTTGAGGTTCAAAATATAAAATTTGATTTTGATAATATTCTTTTTCAAAAGTATTGGTTCTTGTACGTTGTGTTTTTATAAAGTTATTTAAAAATTGTTTTTCTTCTTTTTTCAACATTAAAATATTGTTTTTTATAACATAATTTTGATTTTTTAAATTTTCAAAATATAATTCTTGAAAAGCCTTAAAATCAACTTTGTATTCATTTAGATAAAGTTCTTTGGAAATATATTGAATTTTTTTAGTTTCTTTTAATAAAATTAAATCATTTTCATCATTAATTTTTTTAAATTGAGGCATAAAATTTTGAGGTAAAGGTATAGTGTCTTTCAAAAACATTGAAGATACTACAAAAATAGGCTCTTTCTTTTGAATTTGAAGAAGTTCTTCAAGTTTTTCCGTACCATATATATTTTCATAATAATGACATATGGTTCCAAAAATTGTTTGAGAATTAGGAACCGCAGTCATAGGAGAGATACTTTCAAATTGTATGCTATATAAACTCATTTTTTATAAATCCTTTTCATTTTTAATTGTAATGTTTACTTTTCCATAACCTCTACTCCCGCTCCCTCCAAGCGCACTATTTTTTAAAAGTTCAAATCCTCTTTTCAAAAGTTCAAAAAAATCTTCTTTATCCTCATCTAACTTTTGTACTATACATTCACCATGAAATTTTGCACCGGCAGGAACTCTTTCAATAAATCTTGGCATTGCTTTTAAATTATCAATTTTATTTTCTGCTTTAACTTCAGTGTAGAAACCCTTTCCTAGTCTATTTTCTAACTCTTTTGCGGAATCCTCAGTTAAAAATAAATCTCTAAAGATTATTCTTGTAAGACCAATGTCTTTATCGCTACTACCAAAAGCCTTATCTATTTCATCTAAATTATGATTTTCTACATCTATATGTGTTAGTAACATTCTAATTTTTCCTTTTATAGAACTACCAGGAATAATAGGTTTATTGGTTAGAGGGTCTTTAATAACCGGTGAATCAATTCCACCAATACCATATGATTCTTTGTTACCACCAATATGTAATCCTGTACATAATTCAACTTCATATTCTATTAATTTTCTTTCACTAATAATCATTTACCTTCTCTCCTATCTACCATTTAATTTACTATATGCAACAACTGCAGTTAAAAAATCAATTAATGCCTCTATATCTTTTTTCGTCTCAAGAGCTTTTTCAGATATACATGTTTCCATTAAATAATAAAAATCTTTAGGACATACATTTCTACCTGCCGCATAAGCAATTTGAGGTAATACTTTAAAAAGTTGTTCTTTTTGTTCTTCTAACTTATCAATTAATAATACATTACTTATTAACTGAAAATATTTTCTCAGTTGATTAGTATTTAAACATCTACTATCTGAACTATTCCCATTATTAGCAAAGTATTTTCCAATTGTATATCCAATTTTATTAGGAAGATTAATCTCTTCTGGTGTAAGTGTCTTACTTAAGGGACCATTTTTTTTAATATCGTTTATTATTTTTTTCAAATTCTCATTTTTTATTGGATCATTGTTGTTTTTAGTTGATTGAAAATTTGAATTCTTATTTAAATTTGAATATCTATATTCATCTTTATTCATTATTATCACTTTCCTTTCTTGTATTCATTAGGGCATATGCCAATACTACTTTATACATTTTTAGAGTTTCTTCATTTATTTGCAAATGAATAAATGTTTTTTTAAGTTCTTCTTTAAAACCATAATCTAAAATATTTCTTTCAATTGAATAGGAAATATGTGGTATATATTTCATATATCTTATTATAGTTTGCTTATCATTTAAACTTTCAAAAATTGCATTATATATATCAAAAATTCCACCTCTTGATATTTTTTTAGATAAAATTGCCTTTTCATATTTATCAATTTCATTTAAAATAAGCAATAATTTATCATTTTTTATTGTACATTCCATAACAGTAAAACAATTTTTACCTCTACACTCTTTTGATGATGCTAAATTTTCTTCTGCTCTTGTTATTGCATATCTAATCGGTGTTACAGAATCAAATAAATCAATTCCAGCACTAATATGAAAAGATAGATTATCATTAATAAACCTTTTAAAACTTTCATTAATTTTACTAACTAACTCTAATGATTGCCAACATGGACAAACAATTACTAAATCGTCTCCTCCTGCATAGTTTATATATACATTTTCTCCACATATATCAACTAACTTTTTAGTAAAAAAGTAATCCAAAGTTCTTGATAATGTCAATAATTTAGATATCGTTTCTTTGTCTGTTTCATTTTTACTTTTATTCTTCTTTTTTAAACCTTGCATAAAAATATATCCAAGATTATCAACATCCATTTTAATGACAGCTATTTTATCATCACCTAAATTATTTTTCTTGATGTTTGCAATATCAGTAAATGAAATATTAGCATTAACTGATTTTGCATAGTATTTAGTTTCCCCTAAATTATTACCATTAATAGAAAGATAATATGAATTATCATTGATTTTATCAATTGTTGAAGTAGTATGAAAAATAATATGTCCTAAATTTCCAATCTTCAAACTATATTCCTTAAATTTTTGATTCATATCAAAATTAAATTCCACAATAAATTGATTAAATTTTGCAATAATTAAATCATTTAATTGAATCATATCATTACAAAATGAACAAAAAACATCATCAGAAAAATGGATATTGCACATATTACATAATTTTCCGTGAGTTTTTTCAACAAAATCAAAATTAGTTTTATCAATAATATGAATGAATTTTTGCTTTTTATTATTAATATTCTCTTTTTTATCCATGGAAACTAAGTCCGATAAATTGGATTTGGCTAATTCATTACCATCAACAACTGAATATGAAAAAATAACTGATAGTTTTCCTTTGTGAAGGTTATATAATTCTTCTTCAATTTTATGACATATAGTTGTAATTTTTTCAATAAATTTATTAGTATTTGGTAATAATAACCTTCCTCTTCCTGATGATGAATATAAAACATTTTCATATGAAATATCAAAAGCATTGATTATATAATAGGCTATAAAATCTGCAAGAATATTTACATAAAAAGATCTCGTTCTAAGCGATTTAGAAATTTTTTCTTTGCTTTTATCCCCCTCAGTTATTTGATAAATAAAAGATTGTATACCAGATACATCATAATCAAATAAAATAAATGGTTTTTCCTTTGTCTCTTGTCTTATACAAGAAGCAATTGCGGCTGTTAACTTTAAATGATCAAATAAACTAACTGTTGTAAAATCACTAATTGTATTAGCAGGAATTGTCGTTGTATATTCTTTTATAATAGGATATATTTTATGATGTAATTCTATATATGTTTTAGTATTTAAACTACAATTTAAAACTCTATTAGAAAATTCTTTAAATAAAATGTCATATTCTTCTTCACTTTTAGCAACATTTGTTGTTTCTAATTTATTACTAATTTTGTATTTATCATATGTATTTAACTCAATAAAAGATTGGTTATTTACTTGATGTTCTTCAGTTTTAATTTCATCGAAAATGGAATTCATTCTTTTTACTTTATAATTACCATTCGTTTCTGCTTGCTTTTCAGTATCTTCTGAAAAATAATCTTTTCGACTTGCATCTTTTCTATCATGACCTGATGAAATTATATCAGAAATTTTTACAATACCTTCACTATCAATATGATGAGAAGCACTTTCATTAATTAAATTAAAAGGCTGATCAAAAGCAAGTTTAATATACTCTTCAATAAATTTTGCTGTATATCCTGCGTGATAGTAACCATTATTTTTAGTATAACGATAATATTGTTTTTCCAAAGAAATACCAGTTCTTTGATAAAACTTCCCTATATCATGTAATAATGCAGCTAATGTAGTTCTCATTTTATTACCTCATTTCTTCTATTATTAGTTTATTTATATCATAATAAAGTAAAAAATATTTTTTATTTAAATCCGGATATATATCGGCTAATATATCTTTTATTGATTTTAATAATTGTTCTATATCGCATTCTTCATTTAAATTATTTTTAGTAACAATTTCTAGTCGATGGGCCGATATATTTCTATATTTTTTTAACTTTTCAATTTTCGTTAAGGTTTTTTCATAAAGGTTTGAATGATCAATTTTTTTATGTTCTAATTCATAATTGATTATGACATTTAAAACTTCAATATTTAATAAATTACTTTTATAATTTTGATTAAATCTATTTTGAATTAAATTATATAACTCTTTTGAATAATCTTTTATTAAAAATTCTGATAAAATATACTTATCGTTATTTTTTTCACAGAATTTTGATTCCACATTATATTTAAATAAATGAAAAATAATTTCTTTTTGTAATTCTTCACAATATGAACAAAGACGTACAATGAAATCATTAATTTTATTAGAAAAATAAAGATTTTTTAATAATAAAAAATATTCTAAAATTCTATTTTTTTTAAAATTTTTATCTAAATATTTTAAAAACAATCTTCCTTTATAAGGACTATTTTTAACAACTTCTTTTGCTTTATCTATATCTAATTTTTCTCGATATTTTAGATGCATAATTAAATGGGCTACATTCTGATTATATAATGGACTATTTTTATAGATTTCATAAGCAATATCATAATTGTAGCTTTTAATTAAGGTTTCTACCCTTTCAAGGACATTATTATTTATAATCATTATTGACTCAACTTTTTTACATCTATTAATATTTAGATTATTATCATAATTAAAATAGGTTTCAAATTCTAAATCATACTCTTTTTCAACTGAACTAGTGCCTCTTTTAACATCTTCACTAGGTCTTGATACTTGAAGTGCAACTAAATTTGTTATATTACTACTACAAGAAATTAAAGCAAGTGTAGTTCCCATTTGAGGAGTACCGGAAGATAAATTTAGATATATGGTATCATTTTGATATTTTGTTCTAATTTGTTTTAAATTATCTATAAAAGGACTATAAAAAATATCGAAGTTGTTGGCTTCCTTAATTTCTGTAATAATATAATTGCACTCTATTTTTCGGTTTAATCTATTTTCTAAATCTTTAATTGCTAAATCATATAATTTATTATCATAATTTTTCTTCATCTTATCTGTTAAAAATAAGTAACAAACATCTATATCACTATAATTTCTTAATATATGTAGCATAGGACCATCATAATTATTTCTAATAGGATCAGATTCACCAATAGGTGAAAATAAAATACTCATGCTTTTTACCACCTTATTTTTATATTATATATTTTTTTAAAAAAAATTATGTCGAATTATGTCTTAATATATAATTTTTAGTTAAAAAATTATATTATATGTGTTATATGTATTTTATATACATAATTTTTATTTAATTCAATATTTATTTTTTAAAAATATATTATAATATTACTTGAGGTGCTTTTATGAATAACTATTTTACAACATTTAAAATAAATCATCATATATATCAAATTAAAGATGCTATGGGAGTACTGACAACTCTTATAATTGGAAAAGAAAAAGCTTTATTAATAGATACAGGATATGGTCTTTATAATTTGAAAAAATATATATCTAACATTACTACTCTTCCTTTAATTGTTGTTGCAAGTCATGGTCATATGGATCATACTGGTGGTAACTATTTATTTGAACAAGTATATATAGATGAAAAAGACATCAATTTATGTAAAAAACATAATAATAAAGTATGGCGACAAAATGAGATTGATACTGCTTTGAATTTAAATTTAATTGATCATACCTTTGATAAAGAAAATTTTTTAAAACAAAAAGAAGGCAATCTTATTCCATTAAAACCTAACCAAGAATTTGATTTGGGATCTATTCTTGTTTTAACAATTCCTATGGAAGGTCATACGAAAGGAAGTGTTGGCTTTTATATAAAAGAAGAGAAAATTTTAGTTGTTAGCGATGCCACCTGTCCTTTTGTTTGGCTTTTTCTAGAGGAATCCACTACAGTTTCTACATATATTAATATGCTAGAAAGAATTATAAAATTGGATTTTAATTCTATTCTTTTAGGTCATGGTAAAGGGTGTCTTCTTCCTAAAAGCAAAGTATATGATTTTTTAGAAGTAGCCAAAAATATTGATTTAAATTCTTCAGTAAAAGTGTCTTTTAAAAATTTTGAAAATAGTAATAGTTATTGCTATACGAAAGGTATGATGTATAATCAAGATGATACGGGAGTTGTATTTGATCCCAACAAATTATAAAATTAAAAAAACAGATTATTTCACCAAAAGATTAAATAATCTGTTTTTATTTTTTAAATTCATCTTCATATTGTTTAAAAAAATTATAATACTCTCTTACATTTTTAAGTTTAGTCCATGGTTTAATATCAACAACTTCTGCATCCATATCATAAATTCTAGCGCCTTTTAATGATAAGAGAAATGGAGAATGAGTTGCAATGATAAACTGACAATCATAAAAACGGACAGAATCTTCTAAAAATTGAAGCAATTCTAATTGCTTTTGGGGTGACAAACTATTTTCTGGTTCATCTAATAAATAAAGGCCACCATCTAGAATTTTTTCTGTAAAATACTGATAGGCACTTTCTCCGTTTGAATACGTTCTAATATTGTTATTCAAATGATTTCTTACATATTTTGATTGTGTTTTGCTTCTAGTTTCACAAACCTTTTTCAATTGTTCATAGTCTTCTAAAGATTGAAATTTAAACGTTGCATATTTCGTATTTAAATATTCTTCAAATAAATTTTCTCTTTTTTGATCAATTCCTTGATTTAGGGTTCTAATATTGAGCATATAATCAAAAACATCATCACTAGTAATTATACGACTATTCAAGTTTATTTTTTTTCTTTGTTCAAAACTACACATTTTGATATAGTCTTCAAAAAAACTTGAACTATTATAAATTGTATCGCGTTTTAATTGAAGAGTTTCTGCCATAATATTCAAAGCAGTTGATTTCCCACTACCATTACCACCATAAAGAATCGTAATAGGTTCAAATTCTAACGTTTCTAACCCTCGATTAGACAGAACAAAAAAAGGATAAATCGTATCATAACAAGTCCGCTTTATGCTGAGCCTAAAACTATATTCTTTATCATAACTAGGAAAGTTAAATTTGGATAAATAAAGCATAGATTCTCCTTCATTCACATTCAATAATTTATTCTAAATCTAGTTCTTCAACAATTAGTCTAAAAACATTATACACTGGTTTATAATTATCATTTTGAGGTTTGTTTTCACTCACTTTTGCCTCAATATCAGTTATCGTGCTTTTATCATATGGTTTCTTATTTACTAAAATACCATCAATTTTATAAATTAAATCGGTTAAATTTTTTTCAATATCATCATTGATTAAATCTTGGACATTGAGGTGACTTTTATAATCTTCAATATAGATAGAATATAACATTAACTCTGAATAATAATTAAAAACTTCTATATTTTTATCAAAATAATCAAGATAATATGTTTTTAAATCACCTAGTACATTAGCAAGATATCCATATCCTATTTCAAAAATTTCTAACATATCTTCATCAATTGTTTCTTTTTTTTCATTTTTTTGATAGATATAATCAGTTACTTTTAAGACATCTGCGATTGCATAATACACTGAACTATTATATTGAATCATTTCTTCAATTAATTCTTGACATTCACTAATATAATTTGCATAGTCTTCATAAATATTCATATTATTACCTCATTTTCTTATTCTTTATTATAATAATTATTGATTGATTTGTCAATTATATCACCATTTTCCACCTTTATTTTATAAAGTATTTCATCAATCATTTTAAACATGATGTGATATACTAATAAATGAGGTGATTTTATGATGAATGATGAAATAATTAAAGCATTAGCTTTTAATCAATCAGTAAGAATCTATGCAGTGTCAAATACCAATACTTTAAATGAAATAGGGAAACGTCTACATTACTATCCTAGTGCCTTAGATGCGATGGGACGTGTTTTAAGTATGGGAGCAATGATGGGTTCTATGTTAAAACTAGAAGAAACCATTACTTTAAAAGTTGAAGGGGATGGACCAATTGGTAAAATAATTGTGGATAGTGATGCACATGGAAATATTAGAGGGTATTGTGATAATCCCCATTGTCATTTTGAATACAATGATTTTAGACTAAACGCAAAACAAACAATTGGAACAACAGGCTTTATTAGTGTTATTAAAGACTTAAAATTAAAAGAACCTTTTATCGGCTCAACACCGATTATTAGCGGTGAAATTGCTGAAGACTTTGCATACTATTTTCAAGTTAGTGAACAAATACCCTCTGCAGTCGGCCTTGGTGTTTTAGTTGATACAAATAATATGGCAACATCCAGTGGTGGTTTTATTGTACAACTTATGCCCAATACGAGTGAAGAAGTAATTTATAAACTTGAAGAAAAATTAAAATTAATTCCAACCGTATCAGAAATGTTATCATCTGGCTATACTGTAGAAGATATGATATACAATATTGCTGAAGACGTTCAAATATTAGAAAAAATTCCCCTAAATTTTCGTTGTAACTGTTCTAAAGAACGCTTTGCAAGAGGAATTTTGTCACTTGGTGCAATTGAAATTAAAGAAATGATTGACGAAAACAAAACGCAAGAAACCACTTGTCATTTTTGTGGCAATAAGTACTATTTTACCAAAGAAGATTTAGATGATTTATATAAAATAGCAAAAGAAAAGGAGTGCAAAACATGTTAAATATTAAATTATTAGAAAAATTAACTTCAATTCCAAGTCCCTCAGGATATACTTTTCAATTAACAACCTACCTTGAAGAGTATTTAAAACATTTAGGATATACCCCTTTTAAAAATAAAAAAGGAAACCTCTTTGTTGAAGTAAAAGGAAAAAGTGAATATAAAATCGCTTTAAGTGCTCACATTGACACACTAGGATTAATGATTAGAAGTATTGATAACAGCGGTAGAATTATGTTTACTTCAATTGGTGGTCCTCTTCTTAATACTTATGATGGCGAATATTGTAAAATTCACACAAGAGATGGTAAAACTTATACGGGGACTATTTTATCTACATCTCCTAGTGTCCATGTCTATAAAGATGCCAAAACGAAAGAAAGAAATATAGATACAATGTATGTTAGACTTGATGAATTGGTATATAATAAAAAGGATGTTGAAAATCTTGGAATAAGTGTAGGAGACTACATATCAATTGATCCTAAATTTGAATATACTCAAAAAGGTTTTATTAAAACAAGATTTTTAGATGATCTTGCTAGTGCTTTCTTACTTTTAGAATATTTAAAAGAATTAAAAGAAACCCATATTACCCCTAAAGATACACTTCTTTTTGTTTTTACGACCTATGAAGAAGTAGGGCATGGTTGTTCTAGTCTTCCAATGGTTGACGAAATTTTAGTAGTTGATATGGGCTGTGTTGGAGCCGACCTTACTTGTACTGAAGAAATGGTATCAATTTGTGCTAAAGATGGTTCTGGACCTTATGATTACAAGATGACCTCAAAACTTATACATCTTGCAAAAGAAAATAATTTAAATTATGCAATAGATGTATATCCATTTTATTCATCTGATGGATCAGCAGCTTTAAGAGGCGGTAATGATATCAAATGTGCACTAATTGGTGCAGGTATCCAAGCATCTCATGGTATGGAACGTACGCACATTAATGGTTTAAATAATACATATAAACTAATAAAATTATATATAGAAAATAAATAAAAGTGGCATTGCCACTTTTTTATCATAAAAATGATATTACAATAAATAAAAAAGAAAAGGTAGAACATCAATAAAAATTGATCATTACTAACAGGTTCAACCATAAGGCACCTTACACCTTTTCTAAATCAATTATAACAAAATTATTGATGAAAGTCAATATTACTTATCATATTTAAATTTAACAACATTATAAAACTTATTTAAAATATTATAACTATTTGTAATATTTTATCTATCTATTTGACTTTTATTTGTATTTGATGGTATATATCACCAAAATATTTATTGACAACTTCACTTTCTATATCTTCAAAAGTTTCTTTATCAGGAATAATCGTCAGTGCAAGAGATACTAACGATTCTAAAATTTGATAAGATAATTCAGTCTTTTTTGTTTTTTCATCTATGTTGATGACAATCTGTAATATAACAGGAATATTTGAAGTCATTTGTTTGATTTTTTTATCTATACTAAAAAGAATTTTTTCTTTTGCGTTAAACCAATCATCTAAATGAATTCCTTGATAAAAACTAATATATGTATTGAGTTTTTTTAACATATTCAATAGTGCAGGATTTTTAGGATTATGATCTAAAACAATTTTGGCAAGAATACTTTGAAGATAATAATCAAATTCACACATAATATCATATTTTTTAATTTCATCATTTTTTTCAATTAAGTTATCAAAAATGAATTCACACAAATTTAGAACTTGATTATATTCCGTTTCAATTTGATCAAATAATTGTTTATTATATTTCATTATTAAACTCCTTTAATTCTTTATATACTTTAGCAATTGGAAGTCCCATCACATTATAATAATCACCTTCTATTTTAGTAATATATTTACAAAATACCCCTTGAATACCATAAGAACCTGCTTTATCATAAACATTTTCTTCTTTTAGATATGTTGTAATATCTTGTTTAGATAATTGCGCAATTTCTACTTTGGTTATTTCATGGAAAGTTTTACACCTATTTTTTGATAAAATTGTAATACCTGTTATAACATGATGTGTCTTAGCACTAAGTTTTTCTAACATCAAGATGGCTTCTTGTTCATTTTTAGGTTTGCCTAAAATCTGATTATCAATTACTACGATTGTATCAGCACCAATGATAATATCATTAGGATATTTTTTAGCAACATCAGCCGCTTTTTGATAAGAAAGTGATTCTACCACTTCATAAGGTTCTAAATTTTGGGCAATCGTTTCTTCACACGCTGAAGGTACTACTTGATGATAGATTTGGGCAAGTGTTAAAATTTGGGTTCTTCTTGGTGAGTTTGAGGCAAGTATTATATTCATATTTAACTCCTTTACTTTATATAGTATATCATAAAACATAAAATTGGTCATAAGATACACTTACCTTATGACCAATTCTTTATCAGCGAGTAGTTTCACCAATGAATTCATACATGAAAGAAGCATCCGCTTTCTTCGTAGAATCCAGTAAAGAAGTAATCTTAACTTCTACCACCCTTTTACCATAACTGATTGTTAAATGATCACCAACCTTAACCTCTTTAGAAGGTTTAGCAGGACTTCCATTTAATAATATTCGATCAGCTTCCGTTGCTTCTTTTGCAAGGGTTCTTCTTTTAATCAGTCTTGATACTTTTAAATACTTATCTAGTCTCATTAGAATCATCCTCAGTTTTGGTTTCTTCTTTATGAGAAACATCTTCTACCTTAGGAGTTTCTTCCTTCTTTTCTTCAGTTACTTGTACTTTTTGTACAGGAGTTTCATCCATTTTTCTATCTTCAGCCATCTTTGCCTTCTTCTTCTCCCACCAATTTAACTTTCCTGTATTTACAAGTTCATCAATATCTTCTTTAGTAAGAGTTTCCACTTCAACTAGGTGTTTCGCAATTAAATCTAAAAGTTGGCGATTTTCTTTGATAATTGTTTCTCCTTGTTTGTAACACTCATCTATAATTTTACGAACTTCTAAATCAATTTCATGTGCCACTTTATCAGAGAAATTTTTATCACTCATATAATCACGACCCAAGAAAACATCATGTGAACCACTTTCATATTGAACAGGTCCTAAAGAACTCATACCAAATTCAGTAACCATCGCTCTTGCAATCTTTGTTGCTCTTTCAAAATCATTGTGAGCACCTGTTGTCATTTGATTGAATACCAATTCTTCGGCAATTCGCCCTGCTAAAAAACTTGTAATATTCGCTGTTAGTGTTTGTTTGGTTTCTAAGAAGTTTTCCTCTTCTGGTGTCATTAGGTTATATCCACCTGCATCTCCACGTGGTACAATTGTTACTTTTTGTACTACAACAGCATGTTTTAATTTCAGACCAATGACAGCATGTCCTGCTTCATGATATGCAACCAAAGCTTTTTCGGTATCTGTATATTTTCTACTTCTTTTTGCAGGCCCCATCATTACTCTATCAATAGCCTCATCAATATGATATATTTTTATTTCACGACAATTCTCACGTGCCGCAAGTAATGCTGCCTCATTTAATAAATTTTCAAGATCAGCCCCACTAAATCCTGGTGTTCTTCTAGCAACATCGGTTAGATTTACTCGAGGAGATAAATGTTTATTTCTAGCATGAACCTTTAAAATAGCCTCACGTGATCTAACATCCGGATTACTAATTCTAATTTGACGGTCAAATCTTCCTGGACGAAGAAGGGCAGGATCTAAAATATCTGCTCGGTTGGTTGCGGCCATCACAATTACACCCGAATTAGGTTGGAATCCATCCATTTCAACTAATAGTTGGTTAAGCGTTTGCTCTCTTTCATCATGTCCACCACCAAGACCAGCACCTCTTTGTCTACCTACCGCATCGATTTCATCAATAAATAAAATACATGGAGCATTTTGTTTTGCTGTCTTAAACATATCCCTAACACGGCTAGCACCAACACCGACAAACATTTCAACAAAATCAGAACCTGATATGGTATAAAAAGGAACTCCAGCCTCACCTGCTACAGCTCTAGCCATTAACGTTTTACCAGTACCAGGACTACCAAGTAATAGTACTCCTTTAGGAATTCTTGCTCCCATATCAAAATACTTTTTAGGATTTTTCAAGAAATCTACAAGTTCTATCATCTCTTCTTTTTCTTCATCTAATCCAGCCACATCTTTGAAGGTAACATTTGATTTTTTAGCCATTCTTGCACGACTTTTACCAAAATCAAAGGCTTGATTATTGCTCTTACCATTTTTCAACATAATGATAATGAAAGCAACAATAGCAATGATAGGAATGGCAATAGATAAAATACCTAAAATATCAATACTCTTATTTTCTCTTGGTGTTACCTCAAAAATCTTATAGGTTTTTTGTTGTGTATAATTTGGATTATCTTTATTTGCTTCATTATCAAGTTTAATTTCTTCATTTATTTGTAACATTAAATTTTGAATAGCCTTAATGATTTCCAAATCTTTATCATCAGCTTTAAAATGATAAATTTTCGCACTCGATGATAAATTCATACAATTCGCCGATGATGGCAAATAGATATATATATTATAAAAATAATTTCCATCACCAGTTGCACCATAGTAATAGATTCTTTCAATTTGTAAATCTTGGGCACTAATTAATTTGTCTTTATCTAGTTGTGATAAATCATTATATACTGCTGCACCATCTGAGGCATTTTTGAAGAAATAGCCATAAAATTCTTCTTTTGTTTCAATTGTTTTGGCTTTATTTCCACCGCATGATCCCGCAAATATAAAAATGATTGCAATTAAAATAATCCCAAAAATAATGATGTCACCAAGACCAAAACGCTTTTTGGGACTTTTATTCATACTTGCCATTTGTTCCTCCTTTTATTTTATTATATAGCCAAGTATAGCTATTGGTAAATCATCCTTATCACATAGTAATAAGATTTGTTTTCTTTGTAAATATGGAATTTTATGATTAGTCAAATAATCACTTACACTTATGCTACCCTTTTTAGTTTTAATTTTATCACCATTTTTTCTAGTTCTAATAATGATTGGCAACATGTTTATATTATACCATAATTTACCACTCGATGTGATAAAATTACAAATATTTTTAGTAATATGCAAATAAGTATGATTATCTAACTCATACTCACCTTCTTCATCAATCTTCAAATAATAGTCTTTGATTTTCTGATTGGTAAAAATAACATAACCATATTCTTTAATCATCATTAAATGAGGATTTATATTTTGAACAATATTTTGTTTAGATGATTTGAGTTGTTTGATTGTATCAAGAATACATTCTTTTGATAACGAAAAAGGTTTTAACATTCTAAATAAAATCTGCGTTTGTAAAAACGTTGTTTCATTTAAAAATTCACCTAAATCTATTTTCGCGAAATAATCATTATTATTATAAACCATTTGTTGTCTTTTTATAAAATTAGTTTCGTAATTTTTTATAAATTCATTAGCTTCTAAAATAGTATTGCTAAAACAAGAAATAGCTTTGGTTAAAGCAGGATTTTCTTTTTTTAAAATGGGTAAAACATAATGTCTAATTCTATTTCTAGCATAATCATCTTCAAAATTGCTAGAATCTTCAAAATATTTAATGCTATTGCTTTTAGCATATTCTATAATTTCATCTTTACTGATGTTTAAAAGTGGTCTATATATAGTTAATCCTTGATAGTTTGAATATTCTTTGATACCACCATATCCTTCTAAAGATGAACTGCGAAGTAATCTTAACAAAATGGTCTCTAAATTGTCATCAGCATGATGAGCAAGCAAAACAATATCAATCTTTTCCGCTTCAGCAATTTCTAAAAAAAACGCATACCGCTTTTTTCTTGCCCAATTTTGAAAATTATTGCCACTGTAGTGGGGAAGTTTTGTCGTGTAGCAATTTATATGATTTTGCTTAGCATATGAAAGAATATATGTTTCTTCTATTGCTGATTCACTTCTTCTTTGATGATTGACATGGGCAATAACAATTTGACTAGCATCTAGACTTTTTCTAAGTAAATCTAAAAGAACCATTGAATCGACACCTGTTGAACAAGCCAATAATACCTTTTGCAACTTTAAAGTTTGCTTTAGTTTTTCTATTACTAGATTGATATTTTCATCCATATGACCACCTATAAAGATTCTCCTACAATTTATTATTATACTATAAATAGAATATTTTGTAAATGAAATATATCTAAACTTTTCCTAAACTTTCCTAAAAATATGGATTGAACGCCAATGTTATGATTGAAATATTACGCATGATACATCTTTTAACCGCCTCTTTTATATGTTCTAACCGATACTATTTTCTATATAAAGATCCTATATCATTCCTATGATTTAAGAATCTCAGTTTATCTATTTATAAATAAAAAAGCCTAAATATTAGGCTTTTGTTTACATAGTATATTTTTTTAAAGATGTTTTAATTCCTCTTCACTAGGATTAGATGACAACCGCTTCCCATCTAATAGTTTTGCTTTCTTACATGACGGTAATAAATATTGATTGGTTTTTCCCATACCACTTCCACCAGAGGTTGCAAAAGGAATAATTGTTTGACCATTAAAATCATACATTTCTAAAAAAGTATTGATGATAGTAGGGGCTTGATACCACCAAATGGGAAATCCCAAATAGATAACATCATACTCATTTATATTTTTAACTTTTGAAATGATTTTAGGTCTAGATGACTTATCTTTCATTTCAATACTCGATCTAGAATTGGCATTTGTCCAATCTAAATCATCACTAGTATACATTTCTTGGGGTATGATTTCAAACAAATCTGCTTCCTTTATTCTTGCAAGTTTTTCTGCTACCGCTTTAGTAATACCGGATGCACTAAAATATGCTACTAATTGTTTCATTTTCGATTCCTCCTACAACATATTATATGTTTCATCATCTACTGGTTCACACCACTCATTTGTGGCATAATCGGCTGGTATTTCAATTGCTAGATGGGTAAACCATGCATCTTTACTTGCCCCATGCCAATGTTTAACCTCAGCAGGAATATAAACCACACTACCCGGTGTTAGTTTTATTGCTTGTTTACCTTCTTCTTGATACCAACCCTCACCATCTGTACAAAGAAGAATTTGTCCACCCTTATGATGAATATGCCAATTATTTCGGCACTTTGGTTCAAAAGTTACATTATAAATACCAATATTTTTAGTATTGAGTGTTTTAAGATAGGACTTCCCCGTAAAATAATTAGCAAATGCTACATTGGGTTCTCCTCTTCCAAATAAACTATCGCCTAAAATTTCTTTTTCATCTTGATAAACTTTTTTAACCATAGGAAAAACTGCCCATGCATTAGGCCATCCGGAATAAAAAGCAAGTTGAGTAATCACTTCAACCATTTCAGTTTTGCTTACACCATGGTTTTTAGCATTTTCTAAATGATATTGAATTGAATGATCAACAATTCCTTTTGTCAATAATGCTGCAACCGTAATAAGACTTCTATCTCTTAAAGAAAGTTTATCTTCCCTAGACCAAACCTCACCAAATAAGACCTCATCATTGAGTTGAGCAAATTTAGGTGCTATATCCCCTAATTGCTTTGTACCTGCATCTTGTTTTATCATTATTCCATACCTACCTTTTCATTTATTTTTACATTTAACTGAGCAATCCAATTTTTTATTTCAGACTGCGATGAAGATGACGAAAATCTTTTCCCCTCTTTAACAAAAGCAAAGGGTTCTAGTTCTTTGATTTCATTTACACTAGTTGAAATTGCGCTACCACCACTAGTACAAAACGGAATAATTGTTTTATCTGCCAAATCATATGTATCAAAAAAAGTATAAATAATTTTAGGTAATTTTCCCCACCATATCGGATAGCCGATAAACATGATCGAACAATCATTTATCTCAATATTATTTGCTATTTCTGGTCTTGCATTTTCATCATTTTGTTCAACATTGGCTCTGCAATCATCGTTAGTATAATTTAAATCATCTGCTGAATAAGGAATGGCTGGCAAAATCTGCATTAACCTTCCTTTCGTTATATCTGCTATTTGAATAGCAATATTTTCGATTGTTTTAGTAGCAGAAAAATATACTACAGCAATCTTTTGATTGATTTGATTTGGATTTTCTGATTCATTTTGATTATCTTTAGAACAACTAAACAATAAACCAAAAAATAAACATATTAAAAGACACGTCCATAACTTTTTCATAAACTATTTTTCCATCCTTTCATTTTTTTATTCACATAACAATTTGGCAAGCTTATTCAATGCTTCTACTACTTGCATATCCTCATCTGTTAAGTGATGAAAAACTTTTTTTTCTCTTTCATAAATAGGTTGTAATTTTATTTTTGCATACTGTTTTCCCTCTTCAGTAATCCCTATTGTCATTTCCCTTTTTTGTCCTTTAATTGGTTCTAATTGTACATATCCCTTTTTTTTTAGTCCCATTACAATGGTATTTACTGTGCTTTTGGGTAAATCCCAAGAAAGACAAATTTCTTTTTGTGTATGTGGCTTGCCATCGTTTAATGCATAAAGTATCCATAACAGGGTTGGTGATACGTCACTTTCTTTTGCATAATCAGTATAAATGGCATCAATCCGATAAATTGCTTTACCTAAAAGATAAAAGAATTCTTTTGCATCCATTTTTGTTTTCTCCTCTAAAATCCTAATTCGTACTTTATTATAGTACGAAATTGAACTTTAGTCAACTATTTTACTTTCCATAATGCATATGATCAATATTTCAGCTCCTTTTTCCTTTCTTCTTGACTGAAAATAGCCAATTAGGATAAAAGAAAAAGGCTTGAATACGAAAGCAAACCTTATTTGAGTTACTTCATATATCAAACCTAATTTATTTCTAATGGTGCTGACGGCCGGACTTGAACCAGCAACCTCCTCCTTACCATGGAGGTGCACTGCCGATTGTGCTACGTCAGCTTCCATTTTATTATATCATAGATTGTTTATTTCTTCATTAATTTTGATGATTTTTTTGTTAAAATATTGGATTGAAAGGTAGTTATTTTTTGACTTTTTTGATGATGAGTAATCATAGCATTGTGAATTAACATATTTAAAAGTTCTGTAAAGGAAATACCAAGAGGTTCAAATAAATAGAAAGCTAGTGAACCAGGAATATTATTTATTTCATTTATGTATAATTTATTTTCTAAATTATCAAATAAAAAGTCAATCCGTACAATCCCTTTTAAATGAAACAAAGTATATATTTTACTGGTCAATTCTTTAATTTTTGTTTCTAACTCTTTATCTATTAAAGCGGGAATAATCCGATTTGTAGCATTAGAAAGTTTGTTTAAATCAGTTTCATATTTGTCTATAAACGATAAAATATCTTTTGTATGCATGACTTCTTCAACACAAGATGTAATGACTTGATGATGATCACATATTGCCGCACAGTTAAATTCCTTAAAATCAGTTAATGCTTTTTCTACTAATACTTCATCCGTATATGCAAAGGCTTCTTTTAATGCATCGGCTAATTCTTGTTCATTTTTTGCAACATTTATGCCAATACTTGAACCAAGATAAGAAGGTTTTACAATTACAGGAAATGAGAGATCACTTTCTAATGGATGATTTTCATACAACACCTGATATGCAATATTAGGAAGCATAAACTTATCTAAAAGCGCCTTAGTAGCAACCTTATCTTGAACGATTGCAGAAGGAATAACATCACTAGCAGAATAAATGGCTCCCATTAAATCAAGCATTCCTACAACTGTTCCATCCTCAACTCCAAATCCATGAACAACTGGGATAAAAACATCTATTGGAAATTTCTTTTTAGGTCTTTTTACATAGTGATAATACACTTGGTTATTTTCATGATGTAAGAATACTTCCTTTAAATTTTTAATATTTTCTAATTTATACGTGTTGATATCATTCAGAGTTTCTCCTACAAACAAATGATTATTTTTATCTAAATAAAAGATGGTAGGATGATACTTGCTTTTATCCATCGCATAATAGGCTTGTAAACCCGAAATTAGCGATATTTCGCATTCTACACTTCTTCCCCCAATAATAATACCAACATGAATTCGATCGTCTTTCATTTTTATTCGCTACCTTTCTAAAAAACTATCGGGTAAATCATTCTCAATTAAAATATTAATGATTTCATCACTTCTATTATATTTCGATAAAATCGTTAAATATGCCTCTTTAAAGGAAGAAAATATCAAATAATTTATTTTCTTATCTTTTAAAATTTGTGCAATAACTTGACTAGATTTATTATTGATTAAATAAATTTCATCAAAAATATCTATCATTACTTTTGCAATCTCTTCATTGATAGATTGATCATATTCTCCTCCATCAACAATTCCAGGTGTAATAATAATTTTCCTTCCTTCTTGCATGCTAAGAACCTCACTAGCATTTTTAAACCCAATAATATTAGAACTATATGAATCATCATATATATGATACATACCCTCTTCCCTATAACTTAATCGATGTAGCGTTGGTGTGATTTTCGCCACCACTTTTTGAAATGTTTCATTATCTATATATATATGATATCTTTCTAAAGCCTTAAGCGTTGTGAAAGCCGCCAAAATATTTAAAACATGATGACGCCCGAGTAAATTTGTTTTTATATCCATAACGAAATGGTCAAAATGAAATATAGAAAAGGTCGTTTCTTTACCATTAAAGACTAAATTTTCAATATGGTAATCGCCCCTTTCAATCCCATATGTATAAATATGATTTGTTACTATCTTGCTTTTATCATAATCCCTAATATATTCATTATCATAATTTAAAATTAAACAGCCATTTTGATCAAGTGAAGATGCAATTTCAAACTTCGCTTTAGCAATATTTTTAACTGATTTAAAGGTTGACATATGTTGCATGCCAATTTCAGTAATAATAGCAATATTGGGTCTAAAAGCCCTACTCATTTGTTCAATTTCACCTACAAAAAAAGCTCCCATTTCCATTACAAAAATTTCAGTTTCAGGATTTAACTGATTATTAATTGTAAGAGAAAGTCCCATCATAGTATTATAAGATGCAGGCGTTTTTAAAGTTAAATATTTAGATGATAAAATTTGTGTAATAATATCTTTTGTAGAAGTTTTACCAAAACTACCCGTTATCGCAATTTTTGTTAATGTTTCCATCTTATCTATTTTTTTTATTGCTTTTTTCTTGTAATACTTTTTAATTACTTGTTCTACCGGATAATTTATCAAGTTGGCAAGTACTAAAACAATGGGTAAAAGCATAACTAAACAATAATTGACAAGGATGAAACGAAAACAAAGAATCATAGGAATGAAAATAATAAGGCTTGAAGTAAACAATAGTCTAATTATTCTTTTGGTAAATTTAAGTCGAATAACATAATGATTTCTATGAATAAATGAAACTAGCAATAGGGCACTAGCAATATAACCAAAAACATCATAAAAAAGACTAAGAACAACAAAAATGATTCCAACATAATAATAATATTGATATGTTTTTCTCAAATAATACTTACCAAGACTATAAGAAGTCTTTTTTAAATCATAATGATTTTGTTGAAAAAGAGTAACCAAATAGATAAAACATTTTATTATATACAAAACTAAAATTATATTCAAAAAAATGATAGCAACCATTTTATTTAACCTCTAAATATTCTCTTACAATTTTATTAAAAATTCTTTTCGTTTCAATAAATGGGAAATGGCCAACCCCATCTAAAGAAACAAGTCCTGAATTTTTAATTTTTCTTTTTAACTTTAAAGCATCACGATATGGCGTTTCTTGGTCATTTTTACCCCATATAATTAAAGTTTCATGTTTAATCTTTTTTAAATCTTTTTCAAGGTATTCACCAACGACTTTAGATAAAGTCTTTTTCATCGGAATGCTTGCATTTTGATAATCTATACTACCGCTTTTTTGGATTAAAGCATGATACTTCACGACGTTTTTAGTTAACTTATACCATTTCTTTTTTAATTTATATATCATTATTTTTAATTTAACCTTTACATAATTTTTTGGTTTCATACCTGCACTATCAACTAAAATTAACTTAGATACTTGATGTCTTGAAGCATATCGAATGGCAATTCTTCCTCCAAAGGAATGCCCTAAGATGATTGGGTTGGCTAATTTTTTGTCATTTACAAATTGTTCAACCAATCCCACATAATCTTCTAATACATAATAATCACTAGGTTCCACACTTTTACCAAACCCTGGTAAGTCTATTGCAAATACTTGATATTTTTCTTTTAAACTATCCATTAAATCATCAAAACAACTAGAATCAACTCCCCAGCCATGCAATAAAATAATTGGAGAGCCATTGCCTTCTTTTTTGAAATAGACATATTTATCTTGATATATATAATCCACTAAATTCCCCCTTTGTACTCTATCTTATTCATAAAATTGCAAAGTTATTTATATAATATACAAAAAGATTGTGAGGTATTTTATTATGTATATTGATAAACATTATCCGTTTGAAATGATTCCTTTGAAGTATCCACTTACAAGTTTTAGTGACTTTTTAGACTTTCAAACTTTAAGTATCCATTATAATCAAATTTATAAAGGATATATTGATGAATTAAATAAAAATTTACAAGATTTAAAAAATTTACAAACATTAAGTTTAGATGAGATTTTATTTAATGAAAATTTGATTCCTACTACCAAAAGAACGAAAACCATTCATGCGGCAAGCGGTGCATATAACCATCAAATTATTTTTGAATCAATGACTCCTAATCCAATTGTTCAAATTTCTCCTAAATTAAAAATGGCAATTGAAAAAAAATATCAATCTCTGAATAATTTTTATCAAGAGTTTAAAAAAGCTTGTTTAAATTTAAATGGTTGTGGCTTTGTCTTTTTGGTATGTGACAAAGACGGCAAAGTGGCAATTGAACAAGTATTAGGCAACAAAACAACTGTTAAAGCAAATCTATGTCCAATTTTTGGTATTGATATGTTTGAGCATGCCTACTATTTAAAATACAAAAATGATAAAAAAACATATGTTGAACAATGGTTAAAATATATTTGTTTTGAATATGCGAATAATGAATATGAAGAATGTTTAAAAGCCATTGAACTCAACAAAAAACAAGAACCAAAATTTTAAAATAAAAACTAGGTAATGATGTTTAACCATTTTTACCTAGTTTTTCAATCTATTTTAATAACAAATAAATAGATTTATCTTTTCTTTTTTAATTTTTTACAAATACTAAGGATATCTACATTTAACATTTACTACTATATCATTCTTATTAGTAAGTTCTTTCATATATCTATAAAATATTTGTAAGAATAATAAAGCAGTTCATGCACTTTGTCTTTTAGTAACTTTCACTTTTCTAAATAGATCTTTTGTGTTGCAATTGAACCTGTTATTTATCAATCTGGAATTCAACAAACATATGGTAAAACAAGGCTCTTTTATTTAAGAAAAACTTTGATGAAAGTTATTCCTTATGTTACGAATTATAATTCTACTTTTTATGAATATTGTCGTAAAAGAAAAACCAAGACAAACATCTTAGAGTTGCTTCAACACATTTAACTAAAAAATAAAAGTCAACAACGATGAATTAAAATAATTTTAGTAAATTGTAAAAAAATAAAATGCATTATATTCAACTACTAAACTTAAAAGTGTTGCAAATTGGTCTATTTTTAAGGCAAGATAAGGAAAATGCAACAAGTTCTATTTTCTATTTTTTACAACAACTGAGATACCCAAGTTTTGCTTCTTGACCACTAAACGTAAGAAAGAGTGAAACTGATATAATTCAGCTCCATCCTTAATGTTAATCGTGATGTTTGTTTATTTTAGTTTGTTATTTTATTTTTTTAGAAGATAAAAATTATCTTCCCCTTTTTCAAATTCTTTTTTTATAACCGCAACATTATTACCATAAATAATAACGGGCAAATATTCATCATAGATATACTCTAATACTTCATTAATATTCATTATAATTCCATCCAAATATTTAAATGAAATAACGTAGAACTCTTGACCTTTTAAAAATAATCTTAATTCGTTATCATCAAATTTCTTTAATCTTGAATAAACAATATCTTTTTTTATTAAGTTTTCAGTATTATGACTAAACCTCATTACTGCATCTAATCTTTTTTTAGATGATTTTAACTCAAATAAAAATCTATCACGAAATGATGGATTAATAAAATCATTCACGAATTTCTTTTCTAAATCAAAATGCATAAAAATCCTCCTTATTCTTCATCTTCTCCAAATAAAAGTAACCATAAATAATAATAAACCCAATGAGAAAATCTTGAAGTATTCGGATGATAGTGTGGACCATGTTTTTCGCTTGGATAATGTATTAGTGGTCTTTTTCTACCTTTTAAAAATGCTTTTTCTCTAGCCTTCTTTTTGCTATTAGATTGAATTCGTGATGCTGTTTTCTTACGTTTATAATAATAAACATTCTTAAAATCATATGCACTCACTAAACTAGTAGACATAGCAACAATCGAACTGCTTATAAATGTATTATTATTTATACTATCCGAACTAATGCTACTTGAACTAAATAAATTATCAATTCCCGTACTAGTATATTTTCCCAAATCTATATTTGTATTTCCTAATGAGATTAAACTATTTTGAATTATATGCGTTTCACTTTCTATATAAACTATAGCAGTAATAACAAAATATCCGCTAAAATCGTAATAATTAATCTAATCATTTCTACAATAGCAGTATAAGTTAAGACGATTAATCTAAATATTCAATATCACCTGATGAAATCCATCGACATAGTTCAGGTGAATAATATCTAGAGTTGCATAGAAAAGTCTAGTCTTGACGGGGCTCTTACGAGTATCCTCGTTTAATAATTATATTTCTTTTTTTACTATATTAATTAACTCTTCAATTGAAGGTAATTCATTTTGTAAGTTTTCTGGTAAGTAATCTTTAATTCTGTATTCACTTACTCCCATTGGTTTATTCATATCTCTTAGAGTATATTCAGCAACAACATTGTTTTTATGTCTACATAGTAATAAACCAATTGTTGGATTATCATTTACTTCTTTAACTTGTTCATCAATAGCTGTTAAATAAAAACTCAACTTACCAGCATATTCAGGTTTAAATTCACCAATTTTTAGTTCTATAACAACATAACATTTCAATTTAATATTATAAAATAATAAATCGATGTAATAATCTTCGCCTGCAACTTCTAAATGATATTGATGACCAACATAAGCAAAACCTTTTCCAAATTCTAATAAAACTTTTGTAATATTTTTTATTAAAGCTTCTTCTAAATCTTTTTCTTGAGCATCTTCTTTTAATTCTATGAAATCAAATACATAAGGATCTTTCATAGTTTCTAGTGCTAATTCACTTTGTGGACTAGGAAGGTTTGTTGGAAAGTTTGACACTTTCTTTTGTTCAATTTGTCGAGCATATAAATTAGTATCAATTTGATGAGCCAATACATTTACTGACCAACCATTTTCAATAGTTTTATTAATATACCATAATCTTTGTTTTTTAGATTCTACACGTAAAATTTCAATGTTGTGTGTCCATGTAATTTGGGCAGTCACTGACTGCACAATTTCAATATCAGGATATTCTCTATAAAATCTAGCCATATTTTTTAGATTTCTAACAGAAAAACCTTTGGCAGAAGGGAATTCATTTGATATTTCAGTTGATAATTTATTTAAAAATTTACTTCCCCAAGTACTATTTTCATTAATTACTTTACCAATATTCCAATATAGAATTAACATTTCTTTATTAGCATTTAAAATAGCTCTATGTTGTGCACTTCTAATTTGCTTTTTAATGCTTTCTACTACAGTTACATAACTTTTCTCTATCATTACTGCTACCTCCTTTCCCAATTAACCTATAAACTTATAGATAATCTTAATTTCTCTAAATTTTGTACCATTAATAACTTTCACATGACTTACTGTTATATGTGATATTAAATTATTAATGATTTCAGGAGTTAACTCATCAAAGTCAATATATTTCCTTGCTATCTGCTTGAATGTTTCAATACTTTCTTCCGTCTTGTTCTCCTTGAGTAAGTTTACTTTCAATTTCTATTAGCTGTGAGTTTAATTTCTTTTGTTCATCTTGATATTTATCTAACATCTTTTGATAGTTACTTCCAGTTAATTTCTCTTCTATTAAATCTTCATATAACCTAATGATGATTGAATCGATTGTATTCAGTCTAGTAACTATTTTGTTTTTCTCACTAACTAATGATTTAATGTGCTCATCAGTATCTACTTTTTCAATGATATTATTTATAAATTCATCACTATTTAATTTAAGTGAAGTCATTAGTTCCTTTAATTTAGATTTAACTATATCATAGATTTCAAGATATCCTATTGTATTAGCTTCATCATCTAATCCATATTTAACAAAATTGCCAACACAACGATATCTCCATACCATCTTACCATTTCTTCTTTTATTGTAATAAAGATTAAGTGGTCTTCCACAATTCTTACATTTAAGAATTCCTTTAAATAAGCTGGGATGATTGTGTCTAGATGGTCTTTATCTATGTTTAATTAATTCTTGTACATGTTCAAAATCACTTCTAGCTATAATATGTTCTTCTTTAGGAACTTTTGTGCATTTCTTGGTTTTATAGTTTTTTACTTCATATTTATGATTTTCCATATCACCAACGTAAACCACATCTCTTAACATTGCTCCTACTGTTTGTGGATTCCATGTTTCTATATCCTAGTTTTTATACATTTCTTTTCTTGTTTCTGTTAGTTTAGTAAATCTTAAGTCTCCTTTACTAGCTTTATAAATACTTGGAGGCATAATACCTCTTTTATTTAATTCTCTAGTAATCTTAACTACACCAATATTAGTTAATGCTAAATCAAAGATTAATCTAACAACTTTAGCAGCCTCTTCATCTATTACTAAATGATTCTTATCATTTGGATCTTTTTTATATCCATATGGAGGTTGAGCTGACATATATAATCCTTTTTGCATTAATAATCTTTTAGCGGTTTTTACTTTCCTTGATGTGTCTTTAGCATACATATCATTTAAGATATTTTTAAATGGTGCAATATCATTATTATCATAAAGTGTATCAACATTATCATTAACTGCGATATATCTAATATCATTATCTAGAAAGAATATTTCAATAAAGTAACTTGTTTGAATATGATTTCTTCCTAGTCTTGATAAGTCTTTAGTAATAACTAAATTTACTTTACCTTCATTAATGTCTTGCATCATCTTTTTAAATGCTGGACGTTCAAAGTTAAGCCCACTATAACCATCATCGATATAATAATTATAAATAGTAAATCCATGTTCTAATGCATATTTTTCTAACATCATTTTTTGTATTTTAATACTTGATGAATCACCCTCATTTCCGTCATCTAACGATAGACGACAATAAATTGCCGTATTGTAAAGTTTATTTTGCTTCATATTCGGATACTCCTTTTATTAAAGCAAATAAGCTTCCACAAGCATCTATATTATACCATACAATTGATTTAATTGCCATCATAGTGGTTAACCTCTTTATTATCTCTTAAGTTATTTTTAATATCTTTAAGTATTAGTTTTTCAACAACATTAGAAACTTTATTACTTTCCACAATAGATTCTTTAATTACATAAATAGTTTTATTTTTGTCATCAATTATTGATGACATTTTAACTCTTTCAATATTTAATTTGTTTTTCTTTTCTATAAATTTGTCCTCCTTTTATTAAATGTAAGCTGGGTATCCCAGTTATTAAACTTTGGCGAAAACTCTCTGTGATGCAGAGTGTTGCACGCCTTATCCTGTTTCCGAAAAGTATATATTTTCGCCTATTTTAATTAATATTTACACTTCATGGACTTCTTATATAATTCAATAAAATCACACTCCTCCTTTATTAACAGACACACTTCTTCTTATATGTTCCTTCACTAGTAATACTAAATTTCACCCATAAGTGAGGGGGTATGATTTTAATTTTTTTATTTTTATAAATTAAAAAAAGACTTGCTTCAATTACGAAACAAGCCTTGTCATTAATATTTAATTATTTTGAAAGAAATCTTTCTCTTCTTTTTTTTAGTTCTTCTTTATGTTTTTTTAATATATCAAATTGTCTAATTCTTTCATAAGTTTCTACATCAGGATATAACTTAAATTCATCCCAATCCCAATCTCTAAATCCATATGGATTAGAAATATCATAAAGTAAATCTAAAGTTAATTCTTTACTAGTTTTATCTCTATGTAATCCAATATAAGTAATCTTATTACCTGATTGTTTATTGTTTATAAAATATGGTTCTACTTTAATTAATCCTTCAACAGTTAACTCTTTAATTATCTTTTGAATAGTTCTATCACTTACTGCTAGTTTGGTTGCTAAGAAATTAACTTTAATTGGTGTTCCACTATTATCAATAATATAATTAAGAATTATTTCTTTTCGTTCAGTAGGTGTTGGTTTACGATAATAATAAACAGTTGTTCCTAAAGTTTTATCATGTGCTTCAATTACTATAATTCCATATTTACGATAATTTTCAGTTTCAGATGTATAGTACATAAAATATTCCCTCCATAATAGAAGTAAAATTTTTATAAATTAATGGTTATAAATAAGACTATCTATCTAGAGTAATCCAATATCTTTTCATTAATTCTTCTCCAACTGTTATCAAAGTTTCAAAAATTCCACCATTAGAAATTATTGTTTTTTCACTGGCAATATTGTTTTGATTACAAGTTATTAAAACCTTTTTAATACCTAATTTTTGAGCATTAATCAAATTTAATCTTAGCATCTCTTTGCCATAACTTTTTTTTCTTTCGTTCGGTCTAACATAATATCCAATATGTCCTCCCCACGAAGATAAAATAGGATGATCAATATGATGTCTTAAATCTATAATTCCAACGATTTTATTATCATTAATCCTTACAGCTATGTAAACATTTGAAGGTACTTTACTAATAGGGCAAGTATCTTTATTACTTATTAATTTGCAGTTTTCAATCCATTCTTTTGCTGATGAACATATTTCTAATGTTCCACATCCAGCAAATTTATCTTTATCATCAGAATCTAATATTTCTTGTCTAAAATCCCAAATATCTTTTTCATATTCAATTGTAGGTTCAATTAATTTTATCTTTTCCATACTACTCACCCACATAATTTTGTATCATGTCTTTTACTTTATTAAATTTAGTCTCATCATAAATATAATTGTGCCTTTCTTTAACAAAGTTCTTGCTACCACGTTTTTCATATCTATATCTAGGAATTAACTGTATATGATAATGATTATTAGGTCCATCACACATAGTACACATATATACTCTTTCACATTTATATATCTCTTTAATAATTATCATAAATTGCTTAGCGAATCTTATTATCTTTTCGTTGATATAATCAGGAGCTTCACTTAAATCATGATAATGTTCAATAGCAGATATACACATATGTCCATCTGCTCTAGGATTACCCACAAAGAAACATTCTATATCTTTATCTTCATATATTAACTTATCGCTATTATCACCATATAAAACACCATTATGTTTCCGATTAAAGCAAGTTGGACATACTCCTAAATCAACTAGTTCACCTGGAGTTAATTTTAACAATTCTTTGTCATCCATAACATAAGCTCCCTTCTTTCAATTATAAAATGTATAATTCTTCATTTGATACCTTATTATACCATTTTTCTAGTAAATAATCTATTTATATAGATTAAATGAAAAGGTGAATCTACCCGAAGGTAAACTCACCTAGTTTTGCTTGTGAAAGTAATTTGCTATTTATATTTGTTATTTGTTTATTAATTCTAAAGCTTTTTTCGCAAGTTTTCTTTGTTTCGCCCAAAATTCGCTATATTTCATGCTGTTATGTGTAAATTCATCTTCATTACTACATTTTTTAAAATTATCATAAATTTGAACTAATATATCTTTGATATCATCATCAATCTTTTTGTTGTCATATAAAACTTTAATAAAATATTCAATATTACACCAATCATCACATAGTTCAGTAGGTAGATTCCATAATGCAAAATCTTCAATGTTATTTACTTGTTCAGTATATTGAGTGCTCAATTCTTCTAAACGCTTCAAAGTATATTTATAGCAATCTTCGATATGTTTTTCTTTCACACGAATCACCTCTTAAAATAAATATTTTACTATTATTTTATTATCTAAATTTATTAACAATTACCGCTATTATCCATAAAATGCCCAATACTAGTCCTAATAATACAAACATTGTAATAATTCCAACTATTGCATGTTTAAATGTCATTCCTTCAGGATTGTTTCCAAACGCAGCAGAAATCGACATTAACAAACAATGCAAACAATATTTAATAAACTCCCACATCGTTTATACCTCCTAAAAATAATCATTAAAAATTGAACTTGCAACTCCACCAGCAAATCTAATTACTCCTGTTTTTATTGCTGGAATACCCCATAAATATGAACCAATATCGCCCATTGTTAACCAATGATTTGGATTTCTTGGTGCAATTTTAGATAGTAATTGTGGTCCAAACTTTCCTGCTAAATATCCTGCCCCTTGAGCGGCTCCCGAAACTAACAAAGAGATTCCTAAAGATTTCATTGTTTCACCAAATGTTGCATTTTCGTTCCAATTATTCAGTAATGAGGTTCCTCCAGCAACGGCAAATTTTCCCGCTACAGCCCAACCACCAGCTCCGCCTGTTAAGCCTACAACTAATCCGTATGCTGTTCCAGATAATGTGGAAATAGCTAGTTCGGTCCAATTAAATTCTCCGCCGTCATTCAGTTGATCTACAGCATTTATTCCTGCAGATACAAGACCTCCAGCCAACATAGCGGCTCCAACAGCGGCGGCTCCCGCTCCAGCAACGCCACAAGTCAATACGGTAGCTACAACAAGTCCCGCAACAGCTAAACCACCAACTACCCATTGTGCCCATTTAGGCATATGTCCATCAGGATCGACCATATTAATTGGATCATTGTTGCAGTAGACATATAAGTTCAATCCATTAATAGATTCAGGATCTAAATATTCAATTGAATCTGGGCTAATCCAACGACCCCATTCAGGGTTGTAATAACGTGAGGATACCCAATAAAGCTGAGTTTCTATATCATAATAATACCCTCTATATCTATATGGATTAATTTTACCAATTGTATCCTTTTTGCTTCCTTTGGTTGATACAATATTTCCATATGCATCATATATATAACTTACTACTTCTTTACCTGTTTCATCTATAATTTTTGTAATATCTTTTTGAAGATTTTTTACATAATAATATGTTTCTGTAACACTATCCGTTGTTATTTGAAATCCTACTAAATTTTGCTCATCATAAATATATTCAATCATTTGATTGTCCTGTTTTTCGCCAATCAATAACTCTCCTACATATATATATTCTACTGAATCGTAAGTATTTGTTTCTTCATTATATATTTCCTTTTTTGTTCTTTTTCCATTGCTATCATAAGTAAATCGAAGTTTTATTTGATTGTTTTCTTTTAATGAGATGAGTTTTCCGTTTTCAAATTCTACATCATAATTATAATATTCAAGAGGATTACCATTGATATCATACGTTATTGTAAAAGTTACGCCATCAATACTATAACTTGTTAATCTTGTTTTATTATTTATATCACTATAATAATACGTAATATGAGTTGGTAAAGTTTGATATTCATTCTGCTTTATAGTTCTATTCATACTAATGATATTACCAATTTCATCATATGTATAATTACATTCTAAAATAGTTATATAACCAGTTTCATCATCTTGTTTTTCTACCTTTTCTTTTGTTAACTGATTATACAAATCGTATTCATATAAATATCGCCTATTACTAACTACTTCATTTGTAGTCGTATTTACCCCTATTTCAAGATAACTAACAATATTCCCTAGTTCATCATAGGTATACTGATAGGTATATTTTTGTTCTCCTACTGTAACTTCAGCTTTTTCAATTCGACAAGAGGAAAGATTATTGGTATTATTTTCCTCAATACTAGATTGTTGCATTGAAGAGTTTTCATCATAGGTATACTGATAAGTTAAAATATTAAGATTATCTTTTTTAACTAATTTCGTAAAATATCTACCTAGAGGATCATTTTCATTTTCTAAAATTGTTTCAATACCCTGATGTTTTATTTTATTTTTATTGCCATCTTCATCGTAATTCAATTCTACTACGCCACTAAGTTCTTCTAATAGATATTCTATTTTAGAAAGATTTGCTTTATCATCATAAAAATATTGAATTTCATTGTGATTACTATCTGATATTTTGGTAAGTTTACCTTCCATATCATAGTTGTTATAATAAATAATATTATCTTTCATATTATAGTAAATTGATACCAAACCTAATTCGTTATATATATATTTTGAGATTAGTTCTTCTTCCTCATTAGGATCATTTTTTTCAAAAACTTTACTGATATTTAATTTATCATCATACTCATATCTTATATATGTACCATTAGGATAAATAATTTTATTATAAAGACCTGTGTATAAATCATTATACATATAGTATTCATAACTAATTATATTTTGATATCCTATATCATTATTTGAAGTACTTGCTATTGAGACTATATCATTGTATCCATTATAAGTAAATTGATATTGTATATAATTGGTAAGATTACCTACCTCAACTGTTTGAACTCTTCCTTTTGTATCATAAGTATAGGTGATTTTTCTACTATTAGTTAAAATTTGGGTTAATCTTTCATACTCATCATATATATAATTAGTTGAAGTGTTTTTGGCATCAATAACTTTTTCTAATAAACCACTTACATAATCATACTCATACTTTGTAGTATTTCCAAATTCATCTGTAACTGATGATATATATTGATACCCATCCGAATACTTTGTGCTTGTAACAAAATATTTTTTTGATATATCACCAATAATACTTTCAGCTTCTGGTCCTGCTTGATAACTATAAGAAATATTTGATACATTATGAATGGTTCCCTCAATATTTATTTCTTGCTTATCATAACTTGAAAAATTTGATTCACTAATATTCACATCAAGATTATCATATTCTATTTTGTTTATGTCCCTACCATTTGTTCTTGTTATATGAATTGTTTGATGATTACTTGTAACCTTCGTCGTTTTACCATATTCATTATATTCATATGTATTTTTGTAAACATCTTCAAGTAATACTAGGTTATCAACATAAATACTTGTATTTCCTTCATTAATTATTTCCACTGTAATTTGATGGGCCTCATCCATTGTATCTAATGTTACATTTTCAACTAAATATTGATAGTTACTAATTGTATCATTAAATGAAATTGTATAATAATCGCTAAAGGTATTTGTTAATAAATTGTAAAAACGAATTCGCATTTTAACTTTATTTTGATTTGCTTGAATATAACCACCAAAGGAAAGAGTCGTACCATTTTTGATATGAACATCTATTGTTTGACTAAGTGTCGAATTGCCATTTAACAACATTTCATAATTTCCATATATTTTAGATGGCTCTCTTTCAACAACTTCACCACCTGTCCAAAAATAATTATTTGTACTTTGATAACTGTTTTCAAAAGATGCATCACTTAATAAATTATTACGGCAGTCATTTATACCACAAACGAATGAAACATTATCAAAATAAGCTGTGGTACCATAGGATGTAGTAAGTTTAATTGTAACATCATATGTCGCCATATCATAACCACCAATAGTAAAACTCTTTATATATTGACCATAGTTATCACTTGGAAGAACATATTCCTCCGCAGTTGTTATAATACTACCAGAACTATCCACTGCTTCAATTTCAATATATGCACCTCCACCAGCATAACCATTATTTTCTTTTACTTTTGCAAAATAAGATAATTGATAAGTTTTACCCCCATTTAATTTTATGGTTTGTGCTACTGAAGGTTTTTTATTTTGATTATCATTTTTAATTCTTAAGGCATATTTTCCATATAAATTATTTGTACTATCTAAAGATACATTTTTAACTAAATTAGACGTACCATTTATAATTTGCCAATTTGGTATTTCATATGCACTTTGGAATTTTTCAAAACTATGATTATTGATAATATTATAGGCATTGTAAATGGCATCACTTGTTTTTAATACTTTATTGTTTAAATAAGTATTACTATTAGTAGATTCATATTGATAAAATTGTGCATATCCATCACTATCATATACATTAATTGTATGCCCATATGAATCAAATATATAGTTTGTCTGATAATTGTTGCTATCTTTAAAAGTGGTCATTCCTTTTTGATAAGTGATATTCATCATTGGCAAATGACTGAGGGATTGATGATTGTCATATTTTTTTATTTCATATTTTTCTACTTTTTTATTTGTCTGATTATAACTAATAAGAACTCCCTCTTTATTAGTTGAATTCATTTGGTTTTGATAATCATATAAAGAATTCAATCTACCATTTACATCATAGTTATATTTAGAATATGCTTTTATATTATTTGTATCTTTCACATGTTCTAAAATAGAAATTAAATTTTGATTGTTATCATACTCATAAGTTATCGTTAGAGCAGTTTCATATATTGCATTGCCATCTTCTAAAATGCTGTTTCCATTTTCATCAACCTTTTTCCTATTAATTGTTACTTCTTTTAAAAGATCGTTTTCATAGGAAAAAAGAGCACAATTTCCAATGCTATCACTGACCTCAGAAATAACTCTTAAACCACTTGGTAATTCGTTATATGCTATAAATATGCAATTTGACATTCTTTCATCACAAATAAATACCAATTCACCATATACATTATATTTATAAATATATTCTTCTTCTACAATTCTTCGGTAATAATCCGTATAACTTGCCCCTATTTCAATTCTAGCATCATCACCTTCTTCATTTAAATAATATGCACTTCCTGGTATAGTTTCATTTAAGATTCCCTTTTTTTTATAGTAAGCCTTATGCCCTGTTCCATCTATGTATGTATAATAATTGCTACTATTTACTCCAACTACTCCATTTAAATTTTGCATAATTTGAGCATAATTTATTCTCCATCCTTTGCCATATCCTATATTTATATTGGCTTCATTGCTATTATAATAGTGACTAATATTAAAAGATAGTCTTTGGGAACTGTTGGTATAATCTTTTTTTTCAATAACTAAATTACCAGAAAAATCATTTACATACATAACACCAGCACTACCTACATCCACACTATGATATGTCCAATAGTCCTTTAATCCGCTGGTTTCATAATAATTGATTACCAACATTGGTTTAGACGTTGATGAAGGACCATAAAATCCTACCTCTATGTCATTTCCCGTAAAAAGTTGAGGAGAAAATTCCAAAATTATTTCATCATCTTCCCTATTGCGATGGATAGCATCAATGATATCAAATTCATAAAAAGTATCTATAATCTTTTTTTGGTTTGATAAATGCATCTTATTGTAATTTGTTGTTCCATTAATTTCTTCAAAATCAATATGACTTGTTATTTCATTTAGTGAAACGGTTTGTGAAACCACATTATCATTGATTGCATACATTTTTAATTTTGCATCAAGATAAGTGACATTTTTAGGTAAATCACTAATATCAAGACGCATAATATTTACTCTAGATATATCTTCATTGGTTGCACTATTGATATATTTGCTTATTAAAACATTATTTTGAATAGTTGAAATAAGATTTCCTTTATTAAAACCTTTAATTGTTACTTTATCATTTATCACATTATTATTATAATTAATAGTCGGATCTATTACAACGGGATAGGTGGCTTCTTTTAACCACTCTTGATTGGGTTTTACTTCAACTTTATATTCACCTTGTTTGATTTCATCTATACGAATTGTTAAATCAAAACTACTATTCCCTTTTTGATCTATCATATAATATGGATCAATTTGGTAAATTATTTCATTGCTTTCGTTTAGGAAATAAAAATAATTATTTTCATGAATTAATTTTAAATTGGTAATTTTTATATTATATGAAAAAGTGAAATTTTCAATATATTTTTTCATAATAATATTTTCTTTAACCCCTATTGTATTTGTAATATATTCTAAATCAACACCTTCTAAAATATCATTATACTTTATATGACCTTCTAATCTAGTTAAATCAGTTTCATCATGGTTCTCTTGTTTGATATGAGTGGCAGTTACTTTATTTATATCCTGATAGGTTATTTCTATTTTTGTATTTTGATAACTGAATTTAATCTTTTTATTTTCATGAATTTTTTTTGGCAATTTTACATTATATAGTAAAGCATCACTACTCCATTCATCACCATTATTTTGAAAGGTTGAATCAATTTCTTCAAACCCTTTATCCTCTATATATTCATGTATTGGCCTTTCATAATAATAGACCTCAAGACTTCCATCACTTTTCTTAAAAGTTTTTTCATACGTTGTTCTTGCTTCTTTTACTTCCTCAAGAATGGCCATATTATCTTGATTATTAGGATTCAATATTATTTCTTTTGCTTGATCGTTTCCTAGTTTTGCAGCAAGAACTTTAAAAGGAAAATTGCTGAAAAAATTAGCAAAAAATCCTAGTATAAGAAGTGCTACAAATATTTTTCTAATTCTCTTCTCTATTTTTATTATCATACTTCTCACCTTTCCTTTTTTAATTTAGTAACTTTTTTTGTATTTTTTATTCATTTTACATATAGTCACTCCCCCCTTTTATATATTAAAAAAGAAAACTTCAAACTAATTTTTAATCGTTTGAAGGATGGTTTAAAAATTATAATATTATAATTTTACCCCCCAACTTTTGTTTTATTTTATCATTTATTATTTTTTTTGACAAGTATTTAATTAAAAATAAAAAAGAAGTAAACTTTTTCTTACTTCTTTTTTATTCTAACCAATAGAATTTTTCATTTCTAACTTAATGAGTTGATTGAGTTCTACCGCATACTCCATCGGTAATTCTTTAGCAAATGGTTCAATAAATCCCATTACAATCATCTCTGTTGCTTGTTCTTCGGTTAACCCCCTACTCATTAAATAAAATAGTTGTTCTTCACTAACTTTAGAAACGGTTGCCTCATGTTCAATGTAGGATGTGTCATTTTCAACAATATTAGTAGGTATTGTATCACTAGTTGATGCTTTATCTAAAATAATAGTGTCACATTCAACATGACTTTTAGCGTTTGTAGCTTCTTTTGTGTGACGTACAAGTCCCCGATAGTTCACTTTACCTCCACCACGACAAATAGATTTAGAAATGATTTGGCTTGTAGTATTTGGAGCTAAATGAATCATTTTGGCTCCTGTATCTTGTATTTGACCTGCTCCCGCAAATGCAATTGAAATGGTTGTACCTTTTGCCCCTTCACCATTTAGAATACAAGCTGGATATTTCATATTGATATTAGAACCAATATTGCCATCAATCCATTCCATATGACCACCTGCTTCAACCAAAGTCCTTTTGGTAACTAAATTTACAATATTATTAGACCAATTTTGAACAGTTGAATAGCGACAATAAGCATTTTTACCAACATATATTTCAACTACTGCCGCATGTAAAGAATCCTTTGAATATTGTGGAGCAGTACATCCTTCAACATAATGCACACTGGCCCCATCATCAACAATAATTAGAGTTCGTTCAAATTGACCCATTTGCTCAGTATTAATACGAAAATAAGATTGTAGTGGTTTATCTAATTTGACATTTTTTGGTACATAGATAAAAGAACCTCCACTCCAAACAGCCGTATTTAAAGATGCAAACATATTATCAGTTGCGGGAACGACTTTAGCAAAATATTTTTTAACAATTTCAGGGTATTTTTTAATTGCAGTATCTGTATCACAGAATAAGACTCCTTGTTTTTCTAATTCTTTGATTGTATTATGATAAACAACCTCTGATTCAAACTGAGTAGATACGCCTGCTAAATATTTTTGTTCTGCTTCTCTAATCCCTAATTTATCAAAAGTTTCCTTAATTGCCTCTGGCACATCATCCCAGCTACTCTCAGTTTTTTGACTGGATTTAATATAATAAATATATTCATCAAAATGAACACTTGATAAATCTGGACCAAAATTAGGCCATTTCATCTTTTTAAATTCATTATAGGCTTTTAGACGAATGGCAAGCATCCAATCTGGTTCATTTTTCATTTTTGAAATTAACTTAACAACTTCTTCATTGATGCCCCGTCCAGTATCAAAAACAGTTTCAACATCAGTTTTAAACCCATATTTATAATCCCCAACAATTTTTTCCAACTCTTTGTTTTGATCACTCATCTTCTTGTTCTCCTTCATTTCCTAAAAGTAATGCCCCCGCAGCTCTCCAAGCAAGAGTTGCACATTTAGCACGAGGGGGAAAATGATGAATATTCACATAAACAATGGCATCTTCCAATCTTTCTTCATCCTTAGGGATATTACCTTTAATCAATTCATAAAAATCATCAATGATTTCGCTTGCTTCCTCTACCGTTTTCCCTATTAAAACTTCACTCATAACTGATGCAGATGAACAACATATTACACATCCTGTACCATCATGTCTTACATCAACAACTTTGCCATCTTTGATATTTACTTGCACAGTTACATCATCTCCACAAGAAGGATTTTTTAGATGAAGAGTTTTATATCCTTCAATTAACCCCTTATTACGAGGATATTTGCGATGCTCATTAATCACTTGATTATACAATTCGGATATATTATTTGCCATTTTACCACTCCTCAAAATATTTGGCAGCTTCTTTAACCGCTTCTACAAATTTATCAATATCACTATAATCATTATATATATATATACATGCTCTAAGAGTTCCAACACATTCTAACCATTTTATAGTCAATTGAGCACAATGATGTCCTGCTCTTAAAGCAATATGATTTTCATCAAAAATGGTAGCAGCATCATGAGGATGCGCTTTATTTATATTAAAAGCGATAATGCCTGTTTCAGTTGTCATATTATAAACAGTAATTCCCTCAATTTGGCTAAGTTTATCTTTGGCATATTGTAAAAGAGTTTCTTCATGCATCTTAATTTTATCATAACCAATCGCTTCAATATAGCGAATGGCTTCTTTAAATGCGATAGCCTCTGCTACCGGTGGTGTGCCTGTTTCAAATTTAAAAGGTGCATCTTTGGTTATATTAGAGTACTTTTCTACAATATCAATCATATCACCACCATATTCAACTGGCTTCATTTTCTTTAAATATTTATATTTACCATATAAAATACCAAAACCTGTAGGACCCATCATTTTATGAGCCGAAAAGGCTAAAAAATCACAGTCTAGGCTAGCAACGTCAATCCTCATATGAGGAACCGCTTGGGCAGCATCAACTACCACAATAATTCCTCTTTCATGGGCGATTTTAGTTATTTCCTCAATCGGTGTAATATAACCCATTACATTTGATACATATGTAAGCGCAACTACTTTTGTTTTACTACTTAATGTTTTTTGAAAAGCCTCGACTGTAATTCTACCAGTAGAATCAAGAGGGATATATTTAAGATTTGCTTTTTTCTTTTTGCAAACCTCCATCCAAGGAAGCACATTACTATGATGCTCAAGTTCAGAAGTAATGACTTCATCACCTTCTTCTAAATAATCCATACCAAATCCGAAAGCAACCATATTTAACCCATTACTTGCACCCTTAGTAAAAACAATTTCTTTTTCTTTAGCATTTAAAAATTTTGCCGTAAGGGTTCTTGTTTGTTCATATTCAAGTGTTGCTTGATAACTTAAAGTATATACACCACGGTTCACATTCACACCATATAACGTATAATATTCATTTATTTTATCAATAACGCTTTGGGGCTTTAAAGCAGTAGCTCCCGTATCTAAATAGACTAAATCTTTGTTATTTACTAAAACAGGAAAGTCCTTTTTTACATCTAAAAGTTCTGACATCTGCTTTAACTCCTTTCTTTTTAATTTAGTAATTTTTTGGCAAATTCTTTTTCAATTTTTTGTTTTAAATCAGCATCATCAATATGATCTAAAATAGGCTTAACATAACCCATAACAACAATTTTTGATGCCTCGGTTTCATCTAGTCCTCTGCTCATTAAATAAAATAAATCCTCTTTATTGATAGAACCAATAGAACAAGCATGATTTGCTACTACATCATATTCATCTATATACAAATTTGGAAGGGCTTTAATCTTCGCACTTTTTGATAAAGTTAAGCCTTTCGTTTGTTGATGTGCAACCGAAGATGATGCCAAATGTTTAATTGTAGCATTATTATTGATAGTCATTTCAGCTTCATCTTTAGCAATCGCATAATTGGTTAAATTACTTGATGTATGACCAACATAATGATAGATATCAATAAAACTATCTAATTTAGCATTTTTGGTACATAGTAGTAAATTAATTACTTCAACATTTGCCCCTTTTTCCATTAAGTTTATCGTCCCTTTAATTGTAGCATCATATTGTGAGGTTACAACATTATAAATTTTTAATATAGAATCTTTCTTTAAATGAGCAACAAAAGAATTATATGAAGAACCTACTTTTCCATAGTCAAAAGTAATATATGTTAAATTGGCATTTTCATCTAAATTGATGTTTATTTCCTTTTGATCAAGTGTCTGATTGATAACAATTTTTTCTTCTGCCTTACCAACTTTAATTTGGGACAGATGTAAAAAATTGCTTTTAAAATCCACCAATTTTTTAATCTTAATTTGACTAGCCATTGTGATCACCAAGAGATTCCTTAATTGCACAAGTACCAATTATACCTCTTTTGCTATCTTCGGTTTCTTCTTGCAAACCAAATTCTTCTTTAATAAAGTCATACCCTTCTTTATCAATTTTTTCAATTAATTCCGCACCGCCTGAGGTAACAATTTTCCCCTGCATTAAAATATGAACCCTATCAACACGCAGATAATCTAAAAGACGTTCATAATGAGTAATAATTAAAGCCCCAAAATCATTAGATTTCATCATATTCACATTTTCACCAACAATCTTTAAAGCATCAACATCCAATCCTGAATCAATTTCATCAAGTAAAGCAAATTTAGGTTTTAGCATTTTCATCTGTAAAATTTCATTTCGCTTCTTTTCACCACCAGAAAAACCAACATTTACATATCGGTGAGGAAGATCTGATCTCATCTTAAGTTCTTCTGTAGCTTTTTCAAATGCTTTAATATATTGAATAAGAGAAAATTTTTCATCTTTATTCATTCTTGTATGAAGAGCCGTTTTAATAAAATCTGAATTGGTTACTCCTTCAATTTCACTCGGATATTGCATTGCAAGAAAAAGACCTTTTCTACTTCTTTCATCTACACTCATTTTTAAAACATCTTCACCATCTAGTAAAATTTCACCTTCTGTTACTTTATATTTATAATGCCCCATAATTGTGGATACTAAAGTTGATTTACCAGTACCATTAGGTCCCATAATAACGTGAAATTCATTCGTATTTAATTCAAGGTTAACCCCTTTTAAGATTTCTTTCCCTTCTACTTCTACATGTAAATTTTTTATTTGTAATTTAGACATCTATATCACCTCTAATTTTAGAATTTTACTATCATCTTCCTAATATATTATTATACCATTTTTTGTTTTTTTACGCACTAAATATGAAAAAAAAGATGTTAACCTTTGTTAACATCAATTTTTAACTTCTTTATGCGAAGTCTTTCATTCCTTGTTCAGTACCATAGTATAAGCATTTTCCAGATTTTTTAACATTAGCTTCTTCTTCATCTTTTGATGCTTTGTATTCATCATATGCTTTTTTTGCTTCTTCAGCATCCTTATAATATAAAGCAACTACAAAATCGCCACCAGTTAACATATTTGCTGCAGCATTGATAGCATTATCCCCTTTAGCAAAAACAAAGAAATTTTCATATTTACTTGTTTCAGTGCCTACAATAGCTTTCGCATCAATTGAAAAATAACCAGCCTTTTCCATTTTTTCTTCTGCTTTATCAGCCTTAGGTGCACAAGCAGTAAGAGTCAAAAGAGCCATTAATACAATAGCTAAACTAGATAATTTTAAAACTTTTTTCATATAACTTACCTCCGAATAAATTTTACAAAAGCATTATATCAAATATATTTTAAAATATCAAGTTAAAACTAACAGAATGCATTTTTTAGCTATTAGATTGCAAGTGAAGGTTCTATTTTCATCCAAAGCGAAACCAATTCTTGATCTCTAATGACAACATAAACATCAGTCATAATTTCAATCACTTCATCAAGTGGAGTAGCTTTTCTTTCTCCAATTAACGTCCAGCCTGTTTTATTGTCATAATATGTATCTTGATTTTTTAATGCTTGCACGACCATCTTTTCATTAAATTCAAATCCGATTGGCTCCAGTTTTATTTTTCCTCTTTTTGCAGTTGGGACTTTTAAGTGTTTTTTGTACCATATTGATCTTGGTAAAACTCCACATAAACCAATTACTTCTTGATTATAAGCTTTTAGTTCGAGCCCTGAAAATCCAACTCCCATTGTTATAATAATCGCATTTGTTTGAGCAAGACCAAGTGAGCAATGCTCCATATCATAATGAGGAGTTTTATCAATAATCTGATCTGTTAATTCATAAGTAACTTTTATTTTATAATCTTTATTCAATTCAATACCTTTAAAGGATTGTAATCTTTTAATATAAGAAACGATTTCTTTAGTTTCATGGTCATAATTTTTGATTTTTTTAATATTTTGTTTTTTAGAAAAATAACTATTATACCAACTAGTTATCGGAAAAAGAATGACTAAAATGTTAAAGGCAATAAAATATCCTAAAGCATATTGTTCTTTAAAAGCAATTTTACAATAGATACTACCTGCTAAAAAAATGACTGAAAAAACCGTATTTATGATAGGTAAAACTATACTTGGTTTATTTTTCTTAAGATTGTTAAGGGTTCTTTGTTCTTGGTTATTGTTCATCGTATGCTCCTTTTATTCTATTAGAAAATTTTCAAATCCACTAGAATAATGGATTTTATTATCCATATCAATCCACATGACATATACATCATTTAAATCTTTAATCAAAGCTTTGCCATCATCTAAACTCAAATTGAATAATGCGGTAGACAAGGCATCTGCTAAAGCAGAATCTTTAGCAACAACACTAACAGATACATATTTATTTTCTGGCATTAAAGTTTTAGGATCAATAATATGATGATATTTTACTCCATCAACATAATAATACCTTTGATATGAACCGCTTGTTACAATTGCAAAATCTTGTAATTCTAATATCGCAATATTATTATTAGTAGCCGATTCATCAGGGTCTTGAATTCCCACTTTCCATTTTTCTCCATTTGCTTTTGAGCCAATTAAACGAATATTGCCACCAACATTTAACATATATGATGAAACACCCAGAGATTGTAATTTTTTAGCAATCTCTTCTGTTGCATATCCTTTTGCAATTGCTCCAACATCAAGCCTCATTAATTTATCTTTTAATAAAACGGTATTTCTTTCATCATCAATAACTATATCTAATATATTTGTATGTTTTGCAGCCTCCTCCAAATCGGACATTAGAGGTAGTTTCCCTTCTAAATTAGGATGATAAGAAGCATATTCTCTTTCATCATGCCACAATTTTAAAACAGAACCCATTGCAATATTCATCATTCCAGATGTTTGATTATACATATCAATGGCATAGTTTAATAGATCAATAATCTTTTGGTCTACTACTACTTCGTTTCCTACTTCTTGATTAAGCGTATAAAGATTATTTATATTTTCATAACTATCATATATATCATATAAACGATGGTATTCTTTTAATAAATTTTCAATATATATAACTCTTTCATTAAAGTCTTCTTCTTTTTTTTCATAACCAATAATAGTAGTAACTGTATCAAAATAATCAAAATATGTAATAGAATAAGCTTTATACTGATTTTTCTTACATCCATTTAACATTATAATACAAGAAAAAATAAGCATAACTCCTATTAGTTTATTTATTTTCATTTTTTATTTCCTCTTTTTAAAAATAAGAGAAGATTTTATTTGTCTTTCATCTTCTCTTTTATTTTAACTAATTGCTAGATAATTGTCAAATAGATAACAATTTGGATCTTTTTTATTTTTTAAATCGCATTTAATATTGGATATTTTTGGTATATCGAATTGTTAGTACACTTAAAATACCTACCCCAATTCCCGAAAGTATCCCTGTAATGATTAAAACTGGTAACCAAAGGATAATCTCTTTGGTTGCCATAACCAATACTGCAACCATAATTTGACCAATATTATGTAATACAGCTCCACTAATACTTATTGTAATTAATGCTAAACTTGTATATTTTTTTAAAATAATCATCAAAGATAAACTGAATACGGCTCCGACTAAACTATACAAAAAGGTAAGAATTGTACCAAACAAAATACTAGATAAAATCAATCGTAGTATAGATACCATAATTGCTTCTTTAGCCCCTATTTTATAAAGAGTATAAATAATGGCAATATTAGCAATTCCAAGTTTAATTCCAGGAATTCCAAATGGTAAAACAATTAACGAATCCACATATGATAAAATCAATGATAAGGCTATTAAAATGGCCATCATAGCTATTTGTTTTACTTTATTTTTCATCAACTTACCACATCTACTTCCGAGTTGTCTCCAACTATTTTAATAACGGTTTTATTAGGAAGACAAGTAATAGTTTCACCAACTTTAGAAATACTTTTTTGTCTTACACAAATTTGATCAGGACAACTTGCACTTTTTATACTGGCCTTACCATCTTTTATTACTAAAATATTATATTTATCATCACTAAAAGAAAGTTTTACTTCTATATCTTCCTGAAGTCTATATCGACCTTGTTCTGTTTGGTTGAAAATAACAACAACATATTTACCTTCTTTTTGAGTAAGTTTAATTACTAAAACACAAATAAAAGCAAACAGTACAATTGAACCAATGATGATAAAATCTAATCGATATTTCTTCATCATTGTTCTTCTATATGATGCATTCCTGTTAAATCTGCTTTTATAATGCAATGTGTTGGACAAACCTCAACACACTTTCCACAATTGATACATAAACGATAGTCAATTTGAGCAAGGTTATCCTTTACTGTAATAGCTTTCGTTGGACATGTGTTTTCACATTTTTTGCATTTAATACAAGCATTTGTACATTTTTTTCTCGCAACGGCACCTTTTTCATGATTGCTACAAGTCACAGCTACTTTTTCCTTATCGGCAAATAAAGTAATTAAATGATTAGGACAAGTTTTTTCACAAAGACCACATCCAATACATTTTCTTTGATCAATATGAGCAATTCCATTTTCTACACAAATTGCATCAACTGGACAAACTTTTGCACAATCCCCATAACCAATGCATCCATATGTACAATCTGCCTCACCACCATACAAAGATTTTGCGGCAAGACAACTTTTTAACCCTTCATATTCATTTTTTTTAGTTCTTTTTGTACAATCACCAAAACAATGAATAAAAGCTACTTTTTCCACAACATCTAAAGCCTTAACGCCTAATACTTCAGCAAGTTCTTTGGCTACTTTATCAGCTCCTGGAACACATAAATTTGTTTTTACTGTTTCATCCTCAGCAAGTGCCTTAGCATAACTATCACATCCTGTATACCCACATGCTCCACAATTAGCACCAGGAAGACAGTTTCTTAGTTTTTCTTCTTTTTCATTGGTAGGAACCATCATAAAATGAGATGCTACAACTAGCATAACACTACAAAGAAGACCTGTTAATGTAACTAAAATAATTGCAATTACAATTGACATAAATTACCTCTTACATAAATAAATTTTCTATAATGCCAGCAAATCCAAAAAAAGCACAAGAAACAATAGCAGCGGCAATTAATGTGATTGGCAAACCTTTAAAAGACTGAGGAGCATTTGAAGTTTCTAAACGAGATCTTACTCCAGCAAATAAAACCATTGCAAGTAAGAATCCAAGCCCGCATCCTAAAGAACTAACCATTGATTCAAGAAAATTATACCCATCATTAATATTATTAATTGTAACACCTAAAACGGCACAATTCGTAGTAATCAGAGGTAAATATACTCCAAGAGCTTTATGCAAAGATGGTATATATCTTTTTAAAATAATTTCTACTAATTGAACTAAGGCGGCAATGACTAAAATAAAGATAATTGTTTGCATATAACCAAGATCATTTGGTTCAAGCAAGAATCTTTGAATCGGCCAAGTAACAAGTGTTGCAAGTAACATAACAAAGATGACCGCAACCCCCATTCCAACTGCCTGATTTAATTTTTTAGATACACCAAGAAAAGGACAAATACCTAAAAAACGATTTAATACATAGTTATTTACTAAAACCGATGTCATTAAAATAACAATTAAAGTTTTAAACATAATTAGTTAGCCTCCTTTTCCATATCCATTTTTTGATTGACTTCTTCTTCGCATACATCTTTTTTACAAAAATTTGCACTAGGACAACCATTACAACTAAACTCTTTCTTTTTAATTGCTCTACCTTTGGTTATTTTATTGACAAGAGCAATCATACACCCATAAACAAAGAAACCACCAGGTGCTTGAGTTAAAATAGCAATTTTATAATTTTGTAAAAACGGAATTTCTAAATTAGCAAAACTAGCATTACCAAATACTTCTCTAATTGTTGCAATTACAAATAAAGCAAGAGTAAAACCAATTCCCATTCCGAGTCCATCTAAAGCTGAATTGAGAACATTATTTTTGCTAGCATACATTTCAGCTCTACCTAGAATAATACAATTAACGACGATTAAAGCAAGATAAACACCAAGCATTTGATAAAGGTCAGGTAAATACGCATGAAGAAGCATTTGAACCATTGTAACAAAGCCCGCAATAATGACAATATAACTAGGTATTCTAACTTGATCAGGAATCACTTTTCTAAGTAGTGAGATAACAACATTAGAACAAAGCAATACTAAAGTTGCTGAAACTCCCATAGCTAAAGCCGAAATTACATTTGATGACATAGCAAGAGTGGGACAAGTACCAAGAATTAAAACAAGTACAGGATTTTCTTTAACTAAACCTTTTAAGAAAACAGAAAGTTTCTTTTCATTATTCATTATAATGCACCTCCATTTATCATATCAAAGGCAGTAAACGCATCAGCAATCGCTGCTTTATATGCATTAGACGTCATCGTTGCACCACTAATGCCAACAACTCCATTTAATGATGAATCTTTACCAATATATTGATTTGTATAAGAATCTTCCTCAGTTTTACCACCAATACTTGGAGTTTCATTACTAGACACTGTTGTAACTTTTGTAATTTTTCCATCTGAAGTAATACCACACATAATAACAAGACCACTACTATATCCCGTTGTTTCCATTTTAAAAACATATCCTTTTCCTGTTGTTTCTTTATAAACATTGGTTACTGTTTTAGGCAAGTTATCCACATTTATTTCTTCAAACGTACTAGCATCAGGCATTACTTTATAACACGCCTCATATGCTACTCGGCTTTCATATTCTTTGATGATTGGACCTGTAAAAAAATTTATTCCTGCTAAGATTCCTGAAACAACTAAACATATTAGTGTTAAAACAATAACACTTTTTATACTTGTTTTCATTATCTAACACCTCCAAAAGGTCTTTTTCTAGTCAGTTTATCTATGTATGGTGTCAATATATTCATAAACAAAATAGCAAAAGAGACACCTTCTGGATAACTACCCCACATTCTAATAGCTACTGTTATGATAGCACATCCTACTGCAAAGATTACTTTACCCCAAGCCCTAGATGGTGTCGTAGAGTAATCGGTTGCCATAAAAATTGCTCCTATTAACAATCCTCCTGATAATACTTCATATAAAGCAAATTCTAAACTACCATTTAAAATAAGTGTGAATAAAAAAACGCAACTAACAAAAATAACTGGTGTATGCCAAGTGATTACTTTACGAATCATTAGATAAACGCCACCTAAAATTAAAGCAAGTGAACAAGTCTCACCAATAGCTCCACCTCTTAAACCAATCATCATTTCAAAAAGTGATGGCAAAATACCATAATCTAATTTTAAAATAGTAAGTGGTGTAGCAGTTGAAGTCGCATCAACAATAACCGGTTGAACAGCAGCACCAACGGATGCACTAAAAGCTAGTAATAGTATAATTCTAGCAGTAATTGCAGGATTAGCAAAATTTTTACCAATTCCTCCAAATAAACCTTTCACAACTACTACCGCAATCACACTACCAATTATTGCTTGCCACCAAGTTACTGAAGCTGGCAAATTTAAAGCCAATAAAAGACCCGTGACTGCAGCAGACAAATCAGAAATAGTAATTTTTTGTTTACATAATGCTTGAAATCCCCATTCAGCTAAAACAGCTGATGCCGTACATACTACAACTAAAATAAAAGCTTGAAGACCAAAGATAATAACCGATGCAATCGTTGCGGGTAATAGAGCAATCAAAACATCTAACATTATTTTACTTGTAGTATCTTTACTAAAAATATGCGGTGAGGAGGAAACAATCAAATCATTTTCTAATTCTTGAGCTATTATTTTATTTTCATTTAAATTTTTAGTTTCTACCATAAAAGGAAAACTCCTTTCTTTTTGAAAAAAGCATTGTTATTATATTTATTACTTATTTTCATTTTGTTTTTCCTCTTCTTTCTTCTTTTTACTTGCTAAAACATTTAAATATTTTTTAAGTTCTGCTTTTGCTAAGCGATTATTTTGAACAAGAGGTCTTTTAGCAGGACAAACATAAGAACATACTCCACATTCCATACAAAGATTGATTTTTAATTTGACTAATTCTTCAGGGTTATTTAATTCAAGAGCTTTAGCAAATGCAGGTGGATCTAAATGTAGTGGGCAATGATTGATACATCTACCGCAACGAATACAATTTGATGCTTCTGGTAGTCTTGCTTCTTTTTCATTCAATGCAAGAATTGCATTTGTCCTTTTTGTAATAGGTAAATCGAGACTTGGCAATGCAATACCCATCATAGGACCACCATACATTACCTTAAAAGGAGGTTCTTTAAATCCTTCACAAAAAGCAAAAACATCTTTTATTTTTGTACCTATTGGTACTATAACATTTTGTGGTTTTTTAACACAAGAACCATCAACGGTAACTACTTTCTCCACAAGTGGCATACCTGTTTGAATATATCTAGCAATCCAAGCCAAAGTAGTTACATTAATAATTACTACTCCTACATCAAGTGGAAGCTTACCCTCTGGAACGACTCTTTTGGTCGTATTATAAATTAAGACTTTTTCACCACCTTGAGGATAAAGAGCAGGAAGGACTTTTATTTCGACTTTTTTATCTTGCCCTGCTAACTTATTTAAGGATTGAATTGCTGCTTTTTTGTTATTTTCAATGCCAAAAATAATGTGTTTTACCTTTAGGTATTTCTCAATTAGTTTAATTCCTTCTTCAAGATCTGAAAGATTATCAATCATTGTTCTCGTATCACTTGTAATATATGGCTCACATTCGGCTCCATTGATAATTACTGTATCAACCATTGACAAATCTTTTATTGAAAATTTAACATATGTTGGAAAGCCTGCGCCACCAAGGCCAACAATACCACTATTTTTAACAGCCTCTACAAATGATTCATAACTATTCACTTCAACTTTTTTAACATCTTTAGATATTTCTTGTAAACCATCTGTTTCAATAAAAATAGCAGGCACATATGTTCCATCGGATTCAAGAACATTTTCAATTTTTTTTACTACTCCCGAAACCGAAGAATGAACGGGAGCAGATATGTACCCTCCTGCCTCGGCAATTTTTTGGCCAACTAAAACATGATCACCAACATTTACAATCGGTTTTGCAAAAGCACCAATGTGCATATTCATTTGTAAGATAACCTCTTTAGGAATAGGCATTCTGACAGCCTTCATCTCATCGGTATTTTTGTGATGGGGAACATGTATACCAGGTAACTTAAATAATGGCATAAATTATACTCCTTTTATGAATTAATTATATTTATAATTTATCCATATTTTACCACGTTATACCCTTTTTTGTCAAATGTATCACAAAATCTCTTTATTCCTATTTTTGATATGGGTATGTTTTTGTTATTATTCAAACATATTATCAAACGAATATTTCACTCATTGTTTTATAGTTTAAAACGATAAAAATAACACCTCATCTACTTAGCAAATAGGAAATGAGGTGTTTATTTTTATATTTATCTAATTATTCAGCAAAGTTCATTGATAGATATCTTTGATAACTCTTATATCTTCTTTGAGCTTCCTCTTTATTTTTAGCAAGAAGCTTTTCGGCTTCTGTAGGATTAATGTTCTTTAATTGAGCATAACGTGTTTCACTCATTAAATATTCATCATATTTATCCCAATCTGGTTCTTTAGAATCTACTTGAAGAGGATTTTTTCCTTCTTGAGCAAGACGTGGATCATAGCGAAGAAGAGTCCAATATCCACATTCAACTGCAAGTTTAGCTTGTTCTTGAGCTTTTCCCATACCACGTTTTAAACCATGATTGATACATGGAGAATAAGCAATTACAATAGATGGTCCATGATAACTTTCCGCTTCTCTCATTGCTTTTAATAATTGAGCTTGACTTGCACCATGTGATACATAAGCAACATAAACATGACCATAACTCATAGCGATTGCGGCTAAATCCTTTTTCTTTCCATGTTTTCCAGCAGCAGTGAATTTAGCAATAGATGCTGTTGGTGAAGATTTAGAAGATTGTCCTCCTGTATTAGAATAAACTTCTGTATCTAAAACTAAAATATTGACATCTTCGTTATTTGCAATAACATGGTCAAGACCACCATATCCAATATCATATGCCCAACCATCACCACCAAAAATCCATTGTGAACGTTTAACAAGATGATCTTTCAAATCTAAAATTGCTTGGGCATGTGGACAATCTTTCCCCTCAAGAAGTGGTACAAGTTCATCAGCAACTTCTCTTGTCACCTTATAATCTTCTCTATTTTCAAGCCATATTTTAAATAGTTCATGAATACGACCATCAGTATTTTGGCATTCTTTTAAAGCTTCTTCCATATGAGTTGCAATTTGATCACGTAAAGCAACACTTGCGGCAACCATACCAAAACCGAATTCAGCATTATCTTCAAATAATGAATTAGCCCAAGCAGGTCCATGACCATCTTTATTTTTTGTATATGGTGTAGCAGGGAAACTACCACCATAAATTGATGAACATCCTGTAGCATTAGCAATAACCATATGATCACCAAATAATTGTGTTGCAAGTTTTACATATGGTGTTTCACCACATCCACCACATGCTCCAGAGAATTCAAATAAAGGTTGTGCAAATTGGCTGTTTTTAGGGTTTGCCATTTTATCTACTAAATAATCTTTATAAGTCACTTCATCAAAGAAATATTTAGCCTTTTCTGCTTGGCCTTTTTCTAAAGCTTCGCTAATTGGAACCATCTTAAGAGCTTTTTCACCTTTTTTACCAGGACAAGTATTTACGCATACCTCACATCCTGTACAATCAAGAGTTGAAATTTGAAGAGAATATTTTAATCCTTCCAAACCTTTTCCAGTTGGAGTTAAATAAAGTGTTCCTTCTGGAGCTTTTTTAACTTCTTCTTCACTTACTAAAAATGGTCTAACTACTGCATGCGGACAAACAAAAGAACATTGATTACATTGAATACAATTATCAGGAAGCCACATTGGTACGAAATTTGCTGTACCACGTTTTTCATATGCAGCACTACCATTTGGCATTGTACCATCTTCATATCCTGTAAAAGCGGAAACTGGTAAGTCATATCCTTTTACTTGATTAACTGGATCAGCAATTGTTTTAACAAAATGAGGACGATTTTCATCAACTGTCACTTCTTCAACAGGTAGATTTTTCCATGCTGATTTTACTTTTACTTCAACCAATCCTTCAGCACCTTTATCAATTGCTTGATAATTCAATTGAACAATAGCTTCACCTTTTTTACCATACGTTTTAGCTGCATATTTTTTCATCAAATCTTGAGCAGTTTCATATGGCATAATTTGCTCATTCAATTTAAAGAAAGCGGATTGTAAAATTGTATTTGTTCTATTACCAAGACCAATTTCTCTTGCAAGATGAACCGCATCAATAATATAGAATTTGGCATGTTTTTGAGCAAGTTGTTTTTTGAAAGTATTAGGTAAATGAGCCTCTAATTCTTTAGCGCTTCTTACTGTATTTAAAAGGAAAGTTCCGCCATCTTTTAAACAACTAAGCATATCATATTTTTCAACATATGCCTCTAAACTACAACTAACAAAATCAGCATGACTTACAAGGTATGGAGCTGTAATTGGTTTAGGACCAAAACGCAAATGCGAACGGGTTACTCCTCCTGATTTTTTAGAATCATACGCAAAGTAAGCTTGTGCATAAAGATTTGTATTATCACCAATAATTTTAATTGTATTCTTATTAGCACCAACAGTACCATCGCTTCCAAGTCCAAAGAAAACAAGTTCTGATGTGTCTTCTAATAATTTAAGTTCTTTACCAACAGGTATACTTAAATGTGTTACATCATCTTCAATACCAACAGTAAATCCATCAAACCCATTTTTCTTTAAATGATCAAATACAGCAATCATTTGAGCAGGAGTTGTATCTTTGCTAGATAAACCATATCGACCACCAATAATAGTAGGAGCTCCTTTTACACCATAATATGCTGCCTTCACATCTAAATACAATGGTTCACCAAGAGCACCTGGTTCTTTGGTTCGATCTAATACAGCCACTCTTTTTACCGTTTTTGGCATTACACGGAATAAGTATTCTTTTGCAAAAGGACGATATAAATGAACAGTTATACAACCAACTTTTTTACCTTTTTTATTTAAATAATCCACTACTTGTTTAACTGTTTCTGTAACTGAACCCATTGCAACAATAACATCAGTTGCATCCTCTGCACCATAATATACAAATGGTGCATACGTTCTACCTGTTACTTCACTAATTTTTTTCATATAGTCAGCAACTACGCTAGGCACTTCATTATAAAATTTATTTTGTATTTCTCTTGTTTGAAAATAAACATCATCGTTTTGAGCAGAACCTCTTGTTACAGGATGTTCAAATGTTAAAGCTCTTTCTCTAAACCGTTTTACAGCATCTTTATCAAGTAAATTTTCAAATACTTCATAATCCATTACTTCAACTTTTTGAATTTCATGTGAAGTTCTAAAACCATCAAAGAAATGCATAAATGGTACACTCGTCTTAATTGCAGCAAGATGCGCAACTCCAGCAAGATCCATTACTTCTTGAACAGACGAAGTTGCCATCATCGCAAAACCGGTTTGACGACATGCCATCACATCTTGATGATCACCAAAAATAGATAAAGCTTGAGCAGCTAAACTTCTTGCTGAAACGTGAATGACTCCTGGTAATAACTCACCCGCAATTTTATACATGTTAGGAATTTTTAATAATAATCCTTGGCTTGCTGTGAATGTTGTTGTCAGTGCTCCTGCTTGTAAAGATCCATGTACAGAACCAGCCGCACCAGCTTCTGATTGCATTTCAACAATCTTAACAGGCATACCGAAAAGATTCTTTTTTCCTTTTGATGCCCATTCTTCCGCATACTCAGCCATTGGTGATGATGGAGTAATTGGATAGATACCAGCTACTTCAGTAAAAGCATACGCGCAATGAGCCGCTGCTTGATTACCATCCATAGATTGGAAAACTTTTTTAGACATAAATAATTCCTCCTATTTATCTTTCATACTTATTTATTATACCACATTATGTTAATTTGGTAAACAAAATAACATAAATTTTGTTTTAATACTTCAAAAACTTTGTCAATATTGCTAAAATGGATGAAATGGCAAAACCAATACCACAATAATAACATACAGATGTTCCTTTTACATTCATAACAAAAATACCTACAAAATCATTGATATTTGTTACTTCTGAGGCATTAATCTTTGTTTGAAAAATAACAGGCATCAAAAGTAATCCTGCACTAATTGCAATTCCAAAAATACTAATTCTAAATAGTTTATTTTTCTTCTTTTCCAAAATACCTTTAATGGATCTAATAACAACCAAAACAGCACAAGCAAATTCTAATGCAATTAAAATAACAATTGCTAACATTGGAAATGGATTAGCCCAATTATCAAAAAACATTTTCATATCCATCTTTCCGTTATATGCTTGAATGGCTTTATTCAATTTAATATTATAATCAAATTGATTTTTAATACTATTGGCTAAATCAGTATATTTAATGCCTTTATTTTTCAATCTTACAACATCAAACATTATTGCCTCGTTGTCATTACCAGATTCAATCATATTGCCATCTTCATCAAACACTACATCATTTGTACTATAATACATTTGTAAAGCAATACACGTATTATAGATAATCTCATTGATTCCTTCTTCCTTTAATTCTTCATAGGATTTATCAAGATTTTCATTATCTGAAATATATTTTTCAATTTCTTCTTGATGATTACTATATACTTTATCTAAATCAAACTTTAAAATGGGAAAAAACAACAAACTAAAACACATCGCAACTGCTAATACTAATGTTATACCATAAAAGATTTTTTTCACAATCTATCCTCCTAATATCAAAATATAAAATAGCTAACAATATAAATAAAAATAACTCACTTATTCATAAACAACTTTTCTTTAGTTATTATACTAAAATTTTTAAACTTTCACAATAAAAGCGATTAACATTTTTTTCTTTTCATCTTTCTTTCACATCCATATCAAATAATGAAATAAAAATTAAAATAATTCTAGTATTAAAGATTTTATATTACTTATTAATTTTTTCCTATTTGTAAGCAGTTTATACATTTAAATTTACAAATTTTACTACTATTTAAAAAATACATAAAAGCACTTTTTTCACATATACTACTAATGGTGATAGATATGTTATTAAAAGAAATATATAGTGAATATGATTATAATATTGAAATTACTGGGGTTCAAACGGATTCACGATTTGTTAAGCCTGGTAATTTATTTTTACCAATTCGGGGTAAAAACTTTGAAGGTGATGAGTTTTTTATTGATGCCATTACAAAGGGTGCTGTTGCCATCGTCTATGATAAGGCTATTCACAATTTGACCATCCCTGTTATTATTGTAGATAACTTAGAAAAAGAATTATTCCGATTAATTGATCTCATTTATGAAAAACCATATAACGAATTGACAATGATTGGTGTAACAGGAACCGATGGTAAAACTAGTGTTTCTACTTTAACATCCTATCTTTTAAACCATTTATCTCGATGTGCAAATATCGGCACAAATGGAATTATCTATGATAAAGAAATTATTGATAACGTATTTACAACACCGATTTTAACGCAAAATTATAGTCTTTTAAGAGAGTTTTCAAATCTTGGTATTTCTTACGTTTCAATGGAAGTATCTAGTCAAGGTATTGCAAATAAACGAATTGAAGGTATTTTATATGATTATGCTATTTTTACCAATCTATCCCATGAACATTTAGATACGCATAAAACCATGCATAATTATTTTTTAACTAAATTGAAACTTTTTAAACAATTAAAAAAACAAGGAATAATGATTGTGAATAAAGACGATTATTATGCTAAATTTTTTGAAAAATATTCAAATGTTATCTATTATAGTTTATTTTCTCCCTCAGATTATCAAGCTATACATATCAGATATTATCAAAATCATACCGTCTTTGATTTAAAGGCTAAAGATTTTGTTTTAGAAAACTTAAGGGTCAATAGAACCGAAGAGTACAATATATATAATATTTTGCCAGCTATTATCATTGCCTTAAAAGAAGGTCTTGATGTTAATTTACTATATGAACTTCTTCTGGATTTACCAATTATTCCTGGCCGTCTTGAAAAAGTTCCTGTTAAATATCCTTTTGATGTTTATATTGATTTTGCTCATACTCCTAATGCTTTAAAAAATGTACTATCTGCTCTTAGAAAAAAAGCAAAAAGAAATATTATTTTAGTATGTGGAGCTGCCGGAAATAAAGATAAAACCAAAAGACCTTTAATGGGAAATGTAGCAACAGAATATGCGGATTACACAATTTTTACATCTGAAGATCCTCGTCTTGAAGATCCCAATGATATTATCAAAGAAATGACTAAAATGATTGATTTAGAAAACCCTAATTATAAAATTATTATTAATAGGCAAGATGCGCTTTCTTATGCTTTTAAAATTGCCAAAAAAGATGATATTATTTTAGTTACCGGAAAAGGTCGCGAAAACTTTTTTGAAGAAAACAATATTATTTATCCCTATTCTGATTTTGACTATTTATTAGATATTAAAATATAAAAATAAGGAAAGTATGCTTTCCTTATTTTTTAAATATGAACGATAATACTTTATCAATTGTATGATTCGCATATCCATATGTATAAATTAAGGTATCTATCATAGCATCATATTCTTCATGAATATAAGGATGACCAAAATCAACAAAGATAACCTTTGTTTCATATTTCATCCAACCATTCATCATATTTCTAGCAATCACTCCTGATAAAGTTATTTGATTTGTACCAAACCAAGGAAAACAACCTATACTACAGATGATATAATCATATTCCTTGCTTCTTGCAATTTCTTTTAATTTTTTACAACCAGGATCTCTTAATTCATCTACACTAGCAAATGATGAAAGTTGTTTTGTAAACTTTTCAATCAAAGAAAAATCATATTGACAGGCAATAACAACATGTGCTATTTTAAGTGGTTTATCTAATTGAATGGGTAATATATGATTGCGATCACGATATATTTTACAAGATAAATCTACCATTTGGTTCGCATAAATTTCAAAGTTTTCCTTATCGTTTTCTGGTAATGTATTGACTTGTGCAACATATTCTTCTAAAAAACAAAGCATCCGATATGCCCTATTTTGAATGACTTCCATCGTCAACTTACCACTTGCAATATACTCTTTCATTTTATCAACGAATTCTTCTGTAGGATGTGCAAATAAAAGACAATCACCACCTGCATTGAAAAAGGCACAACAAGCCTCATAATAGTTCATGTATCCACAAAAACCACTCATTTCGGTTGCATCAGATATAATAATCCCTTCAAATCCTAATTTTTCTTTCAATAAATTTGTTAAAAGAGGATAGGAAAGACTAGCAGGTGGATAGATACCATTGCTATCCTTTTCATCATATGCTGGCAATGAAATATGACCTGCCATAATGACCTTCACACCATTATGAATGAATTGTTGATATATATATCCATAACTATCATCCCACTGTTTTTTTGTTAACGGATTACAAGAAGTTGTTAAATGTTGGTCAAACATCGTATAGCCATCACCAGGAAAATGTTTGAGTGTTGCAATCAACCCAAAGTCCTGAAGACCTCTCATATAGGCTGCTGTATATTTTAAAACATCATCTTTATTTTCTGAGGCACTTCTGATTGAAGTCATAGGCGAAAAATGATTGCCTAAAATATCTACACAAGGACCGAATGTCCAGTGAAATCCGACCTTTCTTGCTTCATAGGCTGCTGCTTTTCCCATCAAATAGGCCAAGTTTTCATCACCAGCCTCACAAGCTGCTCTCATCGAGGGAAATCGAGTTGCACCATCAATGGCACTTCCTGCTCCTGCTTCCATATCAGTCACAAATAGCATTTTATGCTGATTTAAACTCGTGATATTTTCAATTTTTCTTTTCATATTATCATACGTATTAGGATGAATAAAACAAAAGTATGCTTTTGTTACATCTTCTTGTGTAGCCACAATATTAGGACATACTATACAGTTTAATAACTCTTCAAGATTCATTTTATTCACTTTTTCTAATACCATTTTATTTTCTTTTATTATATATTTCATATTTTGGCTCCTTATAAGACCATTATATTATAAATTCTTTTTTTACAACTTGCAAATAAGTCGCTTTATTAGATAAAATTCTTTTTATTTGATATACTATTAAAAAAGGAGAATATATATATGTTAGAAGTTGGAACCAAAGCAATGCATTTTCAATTGTATGATGATAAACACAACCTTGTATCTCTTGATATGTTTAAAGGTAAAAAAATAGTATTGTATTTTTACCCCAAAGACAATACATCTGGTTGTAGTAGTCAAGCAGTTCATTTTAAACATATTTATGATAAACTCACTGAACTCAAAGTTGTGTTAATTGGTATTTCTAAAGATTCCATTCAGTCTCATCAAAACTTTATCTCTAAATATCAATTACCTTTTACATTACTTTCCGATCCATCCCTACAAGTCATCAAAGATTATGATGTATGGCATGAAAAAAAACTATATGGAAAAACTTATATGGGAACAGTAAGAACAACTTATATTATTGATGAATCTGGGTATATTATATATGCAAAGGAAAATGTCAATCCTAGTCAAAATCCAAATGATGTTTTAAATTTTTTATTAAAGTAGGTATTTTATGAAAACAACCTTAATAACAGGGGCCGCAAGTGGTCTTGGAAGAGAGTTTAGTTATTTGTTTGCTAAAGATGGCAACAATCTTTTATTAATTGATATTCATAAAGAAGGTCTTGAAAAAACAAAGCAAGAAATCCAAAAGATAAATCATTCAATACATATCGATCTATTAGAAGCCGATTTATCAGATCTAACTTCTTATAAAAAAATCTATGCTTATACGAAAGAAAACAATTATTTTATCAATTATTTAGTAAATTGTGCAGGCTTTGGCGACTGTTGTGATATTGATAAAATGAATATTGATAAACAATTGACAATGACAAATGTAGATTGTAATGCTTTGTTATATTTTACAAAAGTCTTTTTAGATGATATGCTTGTAAGAAATGAAGGGCATATTATCAATATCAGTTCAATTGCAGGATTTATGCCTGGACCTTATATGTGTACATATCATGCTTGTAAAAGTTATGTTTTATTATTGGGTGAGGCTATTTCTTATGAGATTAGAAAAACAAATGTCAAATTGTTGACCTTGTGTCCTGGACCTTTTATTTCTAGTTTTGTCAAAGAAGCGCATAATGATTATACATTTACAAAAATAACACCTGTTTCCGCAAAAGCTGTAGCCCTATATGGTTACAAAAAATCTCAAAAAGGAAAAAAAGTTGCTATTGTTGGATTTAAAAATAAACTTATTGTTTTCGCCACTAGATTTTTCCCCCGTTCCTTTATTACTTCAATTAGTGCTAAAAATATTAAAAAGCATACATAACAAAAACCAATCAATCACTCATATGGTTGATTGGTTTTATTTATATAAAATAAAAACACATATACCAAATATATCCTACCTTTATTTTTTCTTTACTTGTTGATAGATTTGGCTTTTAGAAACACCTCGATCTTTAGCAACCATTTTCATCGCATTTTTTTCATCTAATCCTTGTTCTAAATAATACTGCATATGTTTTTCAATAGTACTAGCAATTAAATCTTCTTTCATTTCCTTGCGTGTTGCTCCTTCAATAACAAGAACAATTTCCCCTTTGATTTCATCTATAACTTCTAAAATTTCATGAGGTGTACCATGTAAATATTCTTCATATGGCTTTGTAAGTTCTCTTGCAAGACAGATGTGGCGATTGGGCATAAGTTCATCTAACATCATTAAGGTTTCTTTGATGCGATGAGGCGATTCATATAAAATAAGGGTTTCTTCTATATCTTTTAGTTTTTCAAGTTCTTTCTTTCTTTTATGATCACCACTATTTAAAAAACCCGTAAATACAATCCTGTTTGATGCAATACCGCTTCCTACTAAGGCTGTAATAAAGGCTGAAGGTCCAGGAACAACCACAACATCAATATCCATCTTAATTGCTTCTCTAACCGCTAAAAAGCCAGGATCACTAATAATAGGCATTCCCGCATCACTAACAATGGCAACATTTTGCCCTTTTCTAATAAACTCTAAGACATCTTTGGTAATTTCGTTTTCATTGAACGTATGATAACTTCTCAGAGGTTTATGAATATCGAAATGGTTTAAAAGTTTTTTGGTTACTCTTGTATCTTCGCAATATATAACCTCTACCTTTTGCAAAGTTTTTATCGCTCTTAATGTAATATCATCCAAATTGCCAATAGGAACGCCTACCATATAAAGTTTTGCGCAATCATTACCTAACGTTTTTTGCCTTTTCAACACTTTCCATCATCCTTTTTATAATTAAATATTTGCAAAATCTCATCAGTATACTGATTTTCTTCATCATAAACATAAAGTGGTTTTAAAATTTTCAACCCACCACTGCTACCTTTTTTCTTAGCCTCAATTAAAATAGATAATGCTTCGCTTGAGGTTTTTTTAGGATAAACAAAGCGCAATCTCTTTATTTCAAAATGATATTTTTTAAACGTATCTATCACTTCCATCATTCTATCTACTCTGTGAACCATTGCCAAAGTTCCCTTATCTTTTAACAAAATATTACTCACCTTTACTATATCATCAAGATTTGCCATTACCTCATGCCTTGCAATTGTTTGATATACACTTTCATTTACGTTACTTGATGAGGCATATTTGAAGAAGGGTGGATTGCAAGTCACTACATCAAATTTACTTGAACCAACAAGTTTATATATATCTTTTAAATCGTTATGATAAATTGTAATTTGTTTTTGTAAAGCATTGTATTCTACACTTCTTTTTGCAAGATCAGCAATTTCTTCTTGAATTTCTACTCCAATCAGTTGAGCACTCGTTCTTAACGTTAAGAAAATGGGAATATAACCATTACCACATCCCAAATCAATGATGAATTTATCTTGTTTGTTGATGGTAACAAAAGAGGCAAGTAACGTTGAATCAAGCGAAAAATTAAAGATATCCGGCCGTTGAATGATTTTTAACCCTTCATATCCTAATAAATCATTTATTACCTCAATTTTTGGTTTTGTCATTTGTTATTCCTTGTTTTTTCTTTTGATGATGTCTATTTTTTGACTTATTATTTGTCTTTTTATCTTTTGTTAAAACCTTAGTTTCTAAATCATGAAAAGAAGGAATCGTTTCTTCAATTACAATATTGTCTTCTTCATCAATAGAGGCTACAACTTGGGCATTATCTTTCAATTTTGCGTCAAAATGAATTAACTCTACATCTTCTGCTTTGTGGATGCTTAAAGCCCCACTGGCATTTTCGCTCGTTCTAACTAATTTTTTAATATAATCTACTGAAACAACTTTACAACATTCACAACTTGGTGTTTTAACCATTTGTCCAACATTTGGTAATTCTTTTTTTAATTCTTGATAAAGTTCATGTTCATATGCAATACAACACATCAACTTATCACAAATACCACTAATTTTATTTGTATTGAGAGCCATTCCTTGTTCTTTAGCCATTTTCATAGTAACAAAATCAAAATTTGATAAATGCGTTTTACAACAAAGTTCTCGACCACAACTACCAAATCCACCAATCACTCTAGCGGCTTCTCTTGTACCTATTTGCCTTAATTCAACACGAATCTTAAATTCTGGTGCTAACACCTTTAATAAATCCCGAAAATCAATTCGATCATCTGCACTATAATAAAAAATAACTTTTGAAGAATCAATTGTATATTCACAATACAGAGGTTTCATCGCTAGACCAAATTCTTTTACATATTTTTTAAATATTTCAAAACTATTTTTGGCTTGTTCATTATTTTTCTTTTCTTGTTTTAAATCTCGCTCAGTGGCAATCCTAATAACTGGTTTTAATTCATGTTCTAATTGATCATCTTCAACCATTCTATTGCCAATAGAAACATATCCTAACTCTAACCCTCTAACAGTTTCTACAATTGCATAGTCCCCTCTTTTAAAATCAAAATTTAGTGGATCAAAATAATATACTCGTCCACCACCTTTAAATTGAATTCCAACAATGGTCTTCATTTTTTCCTCCTATAATTTAGAAAATAAACTAGTATATTGTAAATCAAGGTTTATATGATAATTAAACCGCTCTTGATATAAATTTAATAGTTCTAATTTTCTAATCATTTCTTTCTTATCAATTTCTTGAATTTTAACATTATCTAAAATATCATCAAAATATTTAGCTTCATGAAGCGATATTCTATTCAATAACTCTTGATAAATTAAAATTAAAATATCCAAAAATAATCGATGATAAAATTTATCTTTTTCCTCTAAAAATAATACTTTATTTCTAAAATATTCAATATATGAATCCTTCTTTTTTAAATCTTTATCTACAATTTTTTTGGCAATGTTCATCATATTAGTAATTTTACCTTCTTCTATATATTTCATTGCTACATCAACCTCAGATGTCAAATGACTAACAATATATGATATATCCACTTCCACTCCATAGTCAATCAATTTTTCCATTAAATATTTTTTAGGTATAGGTTTGAAATGAATAAACTGGCATCTAGATACAATCGTATCTAATAATTTTTTATAATTAGAAGTTGTCAAAAAAGCAAAATGGTTAGGGTTTGGTTCTTCTAAAAATTTTAAAAGAGAATTTTGAGCTGCAACATTCATTTTATCAGCATCTTTAATAATATATATCTGTGGCATACCATCAAGACTTGACATTGAAAATTCATGAATCAAATTTTCAATTTGTTCTTTTTTAATCATATCACCTATTGGTTCAATGTATAAAACATTCAAATGTGTATCACTATCTATTCTTTTACAATCCCCACAACTCATACAAGGTGCATTATCTTTTTTGCATATCAGTTTTTTGGCCATATATTTTGCCGCATCTATGCTACCAGTTCCCGCCTCACCATCTAATAAATAAGCATGAACCATTCTATCCTTATCAAAACCATTGATAAGAAGCCTCATCGCTTCATATTGATAATTAAATAAATCTTCATTTTTCATTGTTTTACCTTTTCCTCTAGAAATTTTATAACAACTTCTAAGGCATCTTTTTTTACCTGTTCTTTAGAGGCTTCCCCATTGATAATCTTAATCCGGTTAGGAAATTTTTTTTGAACCTCTAAATACCCCTCATAAACTTTCTTATGAAATTCCATTTTCTCAATTTCTAGTCTATCAAGTGCCCCACGTTGATTTTTTTTAATTCTTTCCATACCTACTTCAGGTTTCACACATATTAAAAGCGTTAAATCCGGAAGTAAATGATCAGTTGCATATGTATTCATATGATATACTTCATCAATACCAATTCCCCTTGCATATCCTTGATAAGCAAGCGAAGAATCCAAATATCTATCGCAAAGGACAATTTTACCTTCATTTAAAGCAGGGAGTAACGTTTTTACAATATGCTCCCTCCTACTTGCGGCATAAAGCAAAGATTCTGTTTTATCATCCATTCCGACATTGTCAACATCTAAAATTACTTCTCTTATTTTTTCCGCAATCTTACTTCCGCCAGGTTCTCTAGAATATAAAACATCATATCCTCTATTCATTAATTCTTTTTTGATTGTTTCAATCACACTTGATTTTCCACTGCCATCATTGCCTTCAAAAGTAATAAATAATCCTTTCATGACTTTACCTCAAATATATATCCTTTTATTTATATTTATTATAACATATTTTTAAGATTTTATAAAGTAATACGAAAAAAGAAAATATTTTATTGGTATATTGTTTAAAATCTTAGCACAAAATATAATTGAGGTGAAAAGATGAATAAACATGAGTTTAATAAACCTAATCCTTTTGATAATGATATGAAGAAAAAATTTGATGATAATACTGAATTTGCTAAAGAATTTGTCAATCCCTATGATGACTTTAAAAAAGCAATCCATACTGATAATTATAATATAGATGATGAATTATTAGAAGGAAGAAAAAATAAACCTAAAAAATAATAAAAAAGCGCAAATTGAATTCGTTTCATTTGCGTTTTTTTTATTGATAATATACCTTCCATAAATAAAGACCACCCGCAGGAGCAACATAAGGGGCAAGACGCCTTTGTTTTCCTTCAATGATTTTTCCAATATCACTTGGTTGTAATTTTCCTTCACCAACCTTTAACATTAAAGCAATAATGATTCTTACCATATTGTACATAAATCCACTACCAATAATAACAAATTCCAAAATGCCATCTTTGATTATTAAATCGAATTTAGTAATAGTTCTTATACATGAAGAAATGGTCTTATTTTTGGAAAAGCTTCTGAAATCATGTGTACCAACAATATATTCCATTGCTTCTCTAATTTTAGATAAATCTATTCTATCATGAAAAAAATAAAGATAATTGGCTTTAAAAGGATCAAATGTATTAATACTTACAAAATAATGATATTCCTTTAAACGTGCTGATTTTCTACTATGAAAACTTTCATCAACCATTTCTGCTGATGTTATATATATATGGGGATAAACCTTTTTATTTAAAATCTTTTTTAAATTAAGAACTGGTACATATTGACTAGAATCAAAATGAATAACTTGACCAATAGCATGCACACCTGCATCAGTTCTACCAGAAGCATGAACAACAATATTTGTCTTTAAAATTTCTGTTAATTTCTCTTCTAAAACTTCTTGAACTGATACATCATTTTTTTGTCGCTGAAAACCATGAAAAAAACTTCCATCATAACTGACAATCATTTTATAGCGCATAAAGACCACATCTTCCAAGAATGAGTAAAATAAATAACGTCAAAACAACAAATAGTACCACATAATCTAATAAGTGACATTTCATTTTTACCAGTTTTGTACGCACAGCACCCGGAATATATCCTCTTGCTTCCATTGCATCAGCCAAATCTTCAGCACGTTTGATTGAAATCACAAACATTGGTACCAATAATGATACAATTTGTTTAATTTGTTCTCTAAATTTTCCCTCATTAAAATCGACTCCTCTAGAGGCTTGAGCCTTTAAAATTTTATTTGTTTCATTAAAAAGGGTTGGAATAAACCTCAAGGCAATAGAAATCATCATTGCAAAAATACTGGTTTTTATTTTTATTTTTTCAAGCGGTTTTAAAATCCATTCAATAGCATTTGTAAGATCGGTTGGTTTGGTTGTTAAAGTCAAAGTTGTTGAGGCTAGTATAATGACAAAAACTCTAAGAACTAAAAAACTACCATGAACAATACCACTTTCATATATATGCAAATTAACCGAAGTAAAGGGATTACCATATATAGGATACCTTAATAAATATAAAATAAAAAGACAAATCAAAACCAAACATAATAATTTAAAAGGTAAATATTTTCTTACTATAAAATAAGCAATTAAAATTAAACTACTAATAATGATATTGACATATGTGAAATGAATCGGAAAAGTAATCACAATTTTACCACTAGGAGATGCAAAGAGTTGAAAAACAAAAGAAAAAATCATTACAAAAGCAATTTGCTTTAAACTTTTCAAATATTTAAACAAAGAAATTTTAGAAAAAATAACCGCAATCAAAGGAATGAAAAAAGCAATACCAAGTAAAATAAAGTTATCTTTGGGGATTAAAAAAGTACCAATCATCATTATAAATAAGACGCCTAATTTTACTCTTGGATCGAGTTTATGAATAATACTATTTCTATAGATATACTGTCCAAATACAATTTTATCATTCATTTGTCTTGCCTCCAACAATAATATCGTATAGCTCGTCCTTGGTTAAAGGTAATTGGTCATACTGAATAAAACCTTTCGCTTTTAACCCTTTAGCAATTGTTGATATTACCGGTAAATCAAGGTTGTGTTGTCTTAAAAATTCTTCATCTGCAAATAACCCTTCTTTATCTCCATCATAAATTAATTTTCCTTGATCCATTACCAAAATTCTTTTAGCATAAGATGCTACAATATCCATATCATGCGAAATCATAATAATCGTTTTATGTGTTTCATTGTGCATATGAACAAGTAAGTTCATTAATTCATCTTTTCCTTTTGGATCTAATCCAACTGTCGGTTCATCTAAAATTAATATATCCGGATTAATCGCCATTGCTCCCGCAATCGCTACTCTTCTCATTTGACCACCACTTAAAGTAAATGGTGATCTTTCCAAAATTTCATCATTGATCCCAATTCGGTGAGCCGCTTGAATTGCTAATTGTTTTGCTTCCTCTTTAGATTTACCAAAATTTTTCGGCCCAAACATGATATCTTCTAAAACAGTTGATTCAAAAATTTGATATTCAGGAAATTGAAAAACCAAACCAACATGTTCTCTTACTGGTTTAAGTTTAATTTTTTTACTTCTAATGACATTTATATTAAAAACTTCGACCCTTCCACTAGTTGCAAGAAGAAGCCCATTCATATGTTGAACAAGAGTTGACTTACCAGAACCTGTATGACCAACAATCATCACAAATTCATCTTTTTCATTAATGTTTAAACTAACTTGATCAAGTTGTTTATAGGAAGCTTTTTTTGAATATTTAAAATCTACATTTTGAAAGTTAATTCCCATAATTCTTTTATAATTTCCTCTTTTTTATTAATATGTAACTTGCTATCTTGAATCCTATTTAGTAAAGATATGCCATCTATTAATTTCAAACCACTAGCTTCCAAAATGGTTTGTTCTTTTAAGACCTCTTTAGGCGTACCATCTAAAACAATTTTCCCCTCATTCAAAACAATAACTCGATCAGCAATTAGAGCTTCTTCTAAATTATGTGTGATAGATATAATTGTTTTATGATATGTTTTTCTTAAGGTCTCGATCATTTGATGAATTTCCTTGGTTCCTTTTGGATCAAGCATCGATGTAGATTCATCAAAAATAATTAAATCCGTATCCATCGCTAGGGCTCCCGCAATCGCTACTCGTTGTTTCTGACCACCTGATAGGTTTTCAGGATTTTCATCTAAAAAATCTTGCATATTTACAAGTTTGGCATATTTATCAATTTTTTCAATCATTTCTTTTCGCGGTATTTTATGATTTTCAAGACCAAAAGCAATATCATCTCTTACAGTAACTCCTACAAATTGATTATCAGGGTTTTGAAAAATAATCCCCATTTTCTTTCTTAACACATCGACATTATCTTCTGTCAGTTTTTCTCCTTCTATATATATATCACCACTAGTTGTTTCAAGCAATCCCATCATTAATTTTGCAATGGTACTTTTACCACTACCATTGTGTCCGAGTATGGCAAGCATGCTACCTTTTTCAATTGCAAAAGATAATTGATTGAAAACATATTCATCACTACCATAATATTTGAAACTAACATCTTTGAATTCAATAAACACGCTATAACCTCCTCCTTTTTATACTTTATTTATTATACCACTTTTTACATTTTTTTGCAAACTTATTGTAATTGTTATCCAATCATATGAGAAGAAAAAACAATTATCTATTATAAGATAATTGTTTTTCCATTTTTTATCTATCATATATATGATTGTTTCATAGTTTATGCCAAACCAAAAATAATATATACAATTTTTAAGAAAAAATTCGTAATATAGTCTACAGCAATCGATATAAAAGAAACTCCTCCTCCTGCAAGACTTGATAAAAATAAGAGTAAAGCAAGAATAATAAAACCATATTGTTGATATTTCATATATTGCTCATATACTTGACCTTTCAAAAAAGAACCCAAGATTTTTGAACCATCAAGAGGCGGAATAGGAATTAAATTAAACACGCCAAGTCCAATATTAATGATGGCTAATATTAACAAAAAAGTATTGATTATATCAAAGATAGCTAATGAAGAATTAGCGAATTTTAAAATAAAACCAATAATAATCATTGAAACAATTGCCACAATAAAATTAGTAAGCGGTCCTGCTAAAGCTACGAGTGCCATTCCTAGTTTGCGTTTTTTATAATAATCAGGATTAACCACTACAGGTTTAGCCCACCCTACATGAAATAAGATTAAACAAATAGTACCAACAGGATCTAAATGTTTGAGTGGATTAAGTGATAACCTCCCTTGTCTTTTAGGGGTTGGATCACCAAGCCAATATGAAACAAGACCATGAGCAATTTCATGAAGCATAATAGCAATTAGAGCAGCTGGTACAATATACAAATATTCGATTAAGTTTCCAAACATAGTTAACTCCTTTATAAATCATTATATATATTATACCCTATTTTTTTATTTTATCAAGAAACTAGCAAAATATCCCCTTTTTAGTTCATCTATTGCAAATTGAAATCACTATACATCTAAATAATACATCAAGTTAATTATCATTTTGTTTATTGATAGAAACGTCACCAGAAACGCTATTAAATTTATAAATAAAACGAGCATTTTTGTAAACAATTTGTTTTTTTGTATATGTTACTTCAAAATTGCTACTTATATTTCCACTAACACTATCTAAAACAGCTGAAAAGCCTTCATTTTCTGGTAGTATTAACCGAACCATTCCTGAAACAGTATCACAATGGATTGTTTCGGGAGCCTCATACATCATTAAATCTACATCGCTTGATACGCTATCCAATTCTATATGATTGATCTTACCTGAAATATTGATTTTTGAACTGACGGTATCTACTTCCAACTGATTTGTTTCTACTTTTTCAAAATTCAAAGCACCACTAACACTATCAATTTCAATTTCTTTGTTACTTTTGACATCTGCTATATAAATATTACCTGAAACATTTTCAACCTTTATATTTTCAGTTGTTGCTTGTTTACATACAATATTGCCTGAAACACTTTCTAATTTTACATACGTACAATTGTTGTCTTTAGAACCTTGATAATCTATATCAGCACTTACTGACGAAACATCAATTTCATGATAACTTTTCTTTGGCAAATAAATTTCTAAATTTTTGCAATCTCTTATTTTCTTTTTAATATACCATTTAGGTTTGCAAAATTGAATAGTTAGTTTATTATTTTTAACCAAATAACGCATCAAATAATTCGAATTTTCGTCTTTATTATCAAACGTTTCTTTAAACGAAATTGTTGCATCCTCACTATATTTTATTAAGACATTCCCACCGATCCAGTTAACCTCTATTTCATCAATAGTTAAATCTGAAAGTTGTACTTTTTCTTCTGCAACTTTATATTCAGATGCATTGGCATAGAAAAATCCTCCTAAACTCAAACCAGACCTTACTTTTTTATTTGTCAGTCCATATATCAATACCCCAATTAATACTATACCAATAACTGAAAAGATTATAATTTTAAATATTGCCCTTTTTTTCATTTTATCACCTATTTTTTAAGTTCGAATATGGCACGAATAATTCCTTGAATAGCACTGCCAATTAAAAAAATAATCCACGTGATATGCCAAGCCATTGTTAAAAAACTCACAATAAAATATAGAATCGTTATGCAAGACCACATAACTTTAGTAATAGACTGATATAACGTGTTTTTTTCTGTGCTATTTGCCTTCCATTCTTTGAATTCTTCAACAACAGTACTATCTTTTTTTAGATATTTGGGTTTTGTCATATTATTATATAAAATAAGGCCTGTTGCAATTGCTACCATCACAAACATAATAACAACACCCAAGACGCTATCTTCTAAAAGAATGACAGGTACGACACATAAGATATATAACATTACTGATATAGATAATAAAAGCGCAAAGCGTTTTCGTCCTTTATCATAATTTTGTTCAAACAAGGGATTATTTTCTTCTCTTTTTTCAATTTGCCTAATTAGTTCATGAATATCACCAATACTTGCGGTAGCAATATTGTAGGCTGCCTCACTACTTTTCCCACTATCTACTAAATCATTATATTTATCAATTAAATTTTGTAGCATCTCCTCTTTTAATTCAATCGTCTGCTTATTTTTTGGAGCATCCTCAAAAAGAGATTCAATAAAATTTCTCAATTTATCCTTCATTTTTATTCCTCCATATGAATCAATTTATCAATAATTTGTTTGGCCTCTAACCATTCATTTTTCATTTGAGCTAAGGCAACTCTTCCCATTTTAGTAATTGTATAATATCGCCTTCTTGCACCAGTATCACCATCACCCCAATAGGATGTAATATACCCTAAATCCTCAAGTCTTCTAAAAGCAGTATAAAGAGTGGCATCTTTTAATATATATCCTGTTCTTTCTTGAATGGATTTATTTATTTGATAGCCATAACTATCATTTGCTTCTAAATGAGCTAAAATAATTGTATCAGTATGGCCTCTAATAATATCAGATGTTATTGTCATATAAGAAGGCTCCTTTCATCTTAAATATTATACTATAATATACCTCATCTGTCAAGATATATATATCTTATGATATATATTATATTACAAGTTTAGTATCTTTAGACCATTTATTAAAATTTGATCTGATATTTAATAAAAACATTCTATTTAGATTTAAACTACATAGGACTTTCACACGATTGTAAAACTCTATGATTAAAATTCTATTCTTATTAGATACCCTTTAGAATAACAATATAATCCAAATACTAACAAAACAGATGAAATCTCAAAAATTTCTTTAGGTTGTTGATAATCTTTAACTATTTTATAAGATGAGAATATATTTTAATCTAGGTGTATACAATTTATCCACTAGCTAAATCAAATTCTCTAACAATTTGACTAGCAGTCATTTTATGATTTCAATATATTCATACTGTTTGTTTTTTCATCAATAGTATATTTTGTAATTTGATTCCCCAATATATATATATATATATCCTTTTCCTTCTTGATTGAATTGTAAAAAAACACATTAGATAAGTAATCTAATATAGATTACTTGAGATCTAATGTGTTTTTTTATTTCCCAACTGTTTTAAATCAAACAGATTCTTTTTTGTGTCTACTTTTATTAAGTTTTATTTACTAAATAAATTCAATCATTGCCATTTCACTTGCATCACCACGGCGTGGTCCAAGTTTTAATACTCTTGTATACCCACCATTGCGATCTGTATATTTTGGGGCAATTTCACTAAATAATTTTTGAAGTGCATAGTTACCTTCTTCATCTTTTTCAAAACGAATTAATTCAGCAGCTTGTCTACGTGCAGCAAGATCACCTTTTTTACCAAGAGTAACCATTTTGTCTGCGAGGCGTTTTAATTCTTTTGCTTTAGAGATGGTAGTTTCTATACGACCATTTAAAATTAAATCTGTAATTAAATCGCGAAATAAAGCTTTTCTTTGAAAACTTTTGCGACTTAAAGTACGATATCCTAATGCCATAATTTTTTTCTCCTTCTAAAGATTTTTTGGTAATTCTTTATTCTTCTGAATCTTCATCATCAAATTCTGAATCTTCATCATCAAATAATGTAGTACTATTTTTAAGATCTAAACCAATTTCACGAAGTTTTTGAACCACTTCTTTTAACGATTTGCGACCTAAATTTCTAACTTTCATCATTTCTTCTTCTGTTTTTTGAGTAAGTTCACCAACTGTATTGATATTTGCCCGTTTTAAACAGTTATAAGAACGAACTGATAAATCAAGGTCTTCAATCTTTTTATCAAGTTTGCTATCAACTACCTTTTCCTCAGTTTCAATCATATATTTTCTTTGTTCAATTTCCGTATTCAAGTTTTGAATTACAGAAAAATGTTCAATTAAAAATTTGGATGCAAGAGAAAGGGCGTTGGTAGCTTTAATTGAACCATTTGTCCATACCTCAACAATCAATTGATCGCAATCAAAATTATCACCATAACGAGTTTTAGTTACATCATATTTGCATCTTACAACTGGAGTAAAAATTGAATCGATTGGAAGGCGTCCAATCACACGGTTATTTCCTTCCTTACAAAACTTTTTATTTTCATCAGCATTGACATAGCCAACACCATTTCTAACAAATAGTTCCATTTTTATCTTTCCGCCTGCTGCAAGAGTTGCAATTTCTTGTTCACCATTAATTACTTGGATATCCTCAGTCGATGCAGTATTGATATCTTTTGCTTTAATCACTTTTTCATATATAAGTTCTTCATCAGGAGTTCCCGATTTTTTTTGTTCTTCAATAGTTGGAAGTGATTCAATCAATTCTAAACGATATGTTTGATCTTGGTCACCAAAATCACCTGTTTCATTCTTATAGGCATTAATAGTAAAAACAACCTTTTTTAAATTTAAAATGATTTCAGTTACATCCTCACGGACACCATTAATCGCACAGAACTCGTGTTCAACTCCTTCTATACTAATTGCCACAATAGCAGCACCAGGAAGTGATGACAACAACACTCTTCTTAAAGAGTTTCCAATTGTCATACCATATCCTCTTTCAAGAGGAGATAATTTTAATTTACAATAGTTATCATTAACGTTTTGAACATCTTCATTAATCTTTAATTCTGGTTTAATAAATTCCACTCTTCTCATTTAATCCTCCCATTAGATTTATTTGGTATGTCCATACCTTGAAGTGAATTTTGAATACTATCCACGAGGTCTTTTTGGAGGACGACATCCATTGTGGGGAACAGGTGTAACATCTTGAATTGAAACAATTTCAAGACCAGCTACTTGCAAAGATCTGATTGCTGCCTCACGACCAGGTCCTGGACCTTTAACTGTTACTTCTACTTTTATCATACCATTATCCATTGCGGCTTTTGCAGCAGCCTCAGATGCCATTTGTGCAGCAAACGGAGTGGATTTTTTACTACCTTTAAACCCTACTGCACCAGCACTACTCCATGAAACAACATTACCTACTGGGTCAGTTATAGTTACAATTGTATTATTAAATGTAGAATGAATATGTGCAACCCCTTGAGGTATATTCTTTCTTACACGACGTTTACGAATTACTTTTTTAGCCATTTAATTCACGCCTCCTATTTCTTCTTATTCGCTACAGTCTTAGCAGGACCTTTTCTTGTACGAGCATTTGTTCTTGTTCTTTGTCCTCTAACTGGTAAGCCTCTTCTATGACGAAGTCCACGATAACTTCCAATTTCCATCAATCTTTTTACATTCATAGCAACTTCTCTACGTAAGTCACCTTCAACATGATATTTTGCAATCTCTTGACGAATTGCAGTAAGTTCAGCCTCTGATAAATCTTTTACTCTTTTATCAACGCTAACATTGGCATTTTTTAAAATTTCTTCAGCTGTTGGTTTGCCAATACCATAAATATATGTAAGTGATATTACTACACGTTTATTGTTAGGAATATCAACACCAGATATACGTGCCATATTTTCATAAGCCTCCTATTATCCTTGTCTTTGTTTGTGTTTTGGGTAAGCTGAACAGATTACCATAACACGTCCATGTCTTTTAATAACTTTACATTTATCACAAATTGGTTTTACAGATGGTCTAACCTTCATTGTGTACCTCCTATGTACTTGTTTAATTTGCTAATTATACAACTTATTTATGACGATAAGTTATTCGTCCACGTGTTAAGTCATATGGTGATATTTCAACAGTCACTCTATCACCTGGTAAAATGCGAATCGTATTCATACGGATTTTACCAGAAACGTGGGCTGTAATAATTTGACCATTTGCAGTTAACTTTACTTTGAAAACTGTATTTGGTAAAACTTCAACGACTGTTCCTTCCATTTCGAACATATCATTTTTTGACATTAATCGTTCTCCTTTATTTTAGTTAAAATTTCATAACCGTTATCAGTAATAACAATTGAATTTTCATAGTGTGCACTAGGCGAATGATCGGATGTTATTGTCGTCCAACCATCAGCTAATATTTTTACCTTATATGTGCCCATATTAATCATTGGTTCAATAGCTAGTGTCATTCCTTTTCTCAAAACTGGTCCCATTCCTTCTTTTCCATAATTGGGAACGGCTGGATCTTCATGTAATTTACTTCCAACTCCATGTCCTGTAAAGTCTCTTACAACACCATAATTAAATTTTTTTGCATACATTTCAATTGCATGAGATATATCGGATAATCGATTCCCCGGATGAGCATATTTTAATCCTTCAAAGAATGATTGTTCCGTAACTTCTATTAACTTAAGGCGATCACTTTTTACATTGCCACAAGGCCAAGTTCTCGCACAATCTCCATGATATCCTTTATAATTTGCACCAATATCAATGGAAATAATATCACCATCTTTTAAAATTTGTTTACTACTTGGAATTCCATGAATTACAACTTCATTAATGGATGCGCATATGGATGCAGGATATCCATTATAATTTAAAAATGATGGTATAGCACCATGTGATGTAATAACATCATAAGCAATTTTATCAAGTTCTTTTGTTGAAACACCAGGTTTTATTGCTTTTCTAATCTCTTCATGGGCAAGCATTGCGATATGTCCTGCCTCTTTCATAAGGGCGATTTCGCGCTCACTTTTATATGTTATCATTTCAATTCACCTTATTAATTATTTCATCAATAACCTTAGATGGTTCTTGATTACTATTTACCGGTACTAAAATTCCAAGACTTTCATAATACGTTATAATGGGCTTTGTTTTATTATTATATACAACAAGCCTTTCTTCAATTGTTTCTTTTGTATCATCTTTTCTTTGATAAAGGTCACCGCCACAATAATCACAAATACCTTCAACTTTGGGTTTTAGCGATTTGATATTATAACCTCTACCGCATTTTGAACATATACGTCTATTAACAATTCTTTCTTCAATCACTTCATCTTCAATTTCTAGATTTATTGCAGCATCAAGTTTTATGTTTAATTCATTTAAGATATTAGACAAAGCCTTCGCTTGATTAAGATTACGTGGGAATCCATCTAATAAAAATCCCTTTTGACAGTCATCTTCACTAAGTCTTTCTTTAACAATTTGATTTGTTATTTCATCAGGAACAAGTTGTCCTTGGTCAATATAACTTTGTGCAAGAAGACCCATAGGAGTTTTCTTTGATATTGCTTTTCTAAATATGTCTCCAGTGGAAATGTGGGGAATGCTGTAGTAATTTTTAAGTTCTACAGCACAAGTCCCCTTACCAGATCCAGGAGCACCCATAATAAGTAGATGCATAAGTTTCACCTAATTATAAAAATCCGTGATAGTCTTGAGCTTGACCTTCAGTTTTAATTTGTTTAATGGTTTCAAGAGCAACACCTACAACGATCATAAGTGATGTACCACCAATTTGAACTGATGCTGGAAGCTCTGGAAATATAAAGGTCACAATGACTGGAATTGATGCAAGTATTGCTAAATAAGTTGCACCAAGTAGTGTTACTTTAAATAATACTTTTGAAATAAATACAGCAGTTTCTTCACCTGGTTTTACACCGGGAATATGAGCATTTTGCTTTTTCAAATTATCTGCCATTTTATCTGGATCAATTTGCAAGAATGAATAAAAGAATGCAAATATAAAGATTAAAATAATATATATTGCAAATCCAATTGGTTTTTGATAACTAAATATGGTATACCACCATTCACTAATTGTTTTACCACTCGTTTCAACAAATTGTAAAATTGTTGTAGGAAGTGATAAAAGTGTAGATGCAAAAATAACTGGAATTACAGATGCAGAATTTAATTTAATTGGAATATTAGAATCTTGTCTTCCCACAAGTTTAGCTCCTGCTGGTCGATTGGTATAGGTTACAGGAATTTTTCTTTGTAACCCTTCCATCCATACAACTCCAATGACTATACCAATAAAAATTAACATCATTACAATATACAATACAATTCCTTGCCAACCAAGAGCATTTGTATCTGCATTACGATATGTATCTCCACTAATGAAATATTGCCATAATTGATACATCATTGTTGGTAAACTTACAACAATACCAGAAACGATAAGCATCGAAGCACCATTACCAACACCACGCATTGTAATTTGATCTGAAAGCCAAAGTGTAAATGCTGTACCTGCTGTAAGTACGATTGCAATATATATATATGTAAATGCGTTAAACTCTGAAATATCTCTAAAATATACATTACTTGTAGCCTTTAGACCAAGAATTAAAGCAAGAGCTTGTACAAAGGCAATAAATAAAGCGATATATCTAGTCCAACGATTTAATTTTTCTCTACCTGCTTCTCCTTCTTCAGCCCATTCCTTAAAGGCAGGAATAATATCTAGTTGTAACATTTGTACAACAATAGATGCTGTAATATACGGGCTAATACCAAGTGACAAAATAGAAAATTGTGTTAAACCTCCACCCGCAAATACATCTAGGAAACCAAAAATATTTCCTCCACCTGTTGATGGGATAGAATCATAATTTGCAAATGGAAACTTAATGTGAATTCCAATACGCCAAACGATTAAGCAAAGAAGGGTAAAAAGAATCATTCCTATTAATTTTTTATACTTCCCGAAAAACTTTTTCATCTTAAGCCACCTCTACTGTTCCACCAGCTGCTTTGACTTTTTCCTCAGCAGCTTTTGAGAATTTAGTTGCTTTAATTGTTAAAGCTTTACTAAGTTCACCGTTGCTTAAAATCTTCACTCCTTCATATTCTTTTTTAACAAGTCCAGCTTCTTTTAAGCTAGCTAGGTCAACAACTGCACCTGCTTCAAATTTATCGTTTAAATCACCTAATTTAACTAAGGCATATTCTTTACGATTTACATTTGTAAAACCACGTTTTGGTAAACGTTTGAATAATTGAGTTTGACCACCTTCATAACCTGGTCTTACACCACCACCACTACGAGCATTTTGTCCTTTATGACCACGTGTAGAAGTTTTTCCCATTCCACTACCAATACCACGTCCAACACGTTTTTTAGCGTGTCTTGCACCGGCAACTGGTTTTAATTCATTTAAATTCATAAATGCGCCTCCTATGCTTCAACAACAGTTACTAAATGCGAAACTGTTTTAATCATACCACGAATGGCATCATTATCCGTTTTAGTAACCATTTGTCCAATTTTTGATAAACCAAGAGCTTTAAGTGTTGCTCTTTGATTTTTAGGATGAGCAATAGGGCTTTTGACTAATTTAATTGTTACTGTTTTTTCCATCTTAGCACCACCCTATAAAATTTCTGATTTATCTTTTCCACGCAGTTTAGCAACATCCTCTATTGTACGAAGTGCTTCTAGCCCTTTAAATGTTGCACGCACAATATTAATTGGTGTACTTGAACCTTGTGATTTAGATACGATATCTTGAATACCTGCAAGTTCAACAACATTACGAACAGGTCCACCAGCAATAATACCAGTACCTGCTGGAGCTGGTTTTAAAAATACTTGTCCAGCACCATGAATACCTGTAATTTCATGTGGAATAGTTGTTCCTACAATTGGTATTGTAACGATATTTTTCTTAGCATCTTCGACAGCCTTTTTAATAGCTTCAGGAACTTCTTGAGCCTTACCACTACCAAATCCAACATGGCCATTATAATCTCCTACTACAACTAAAGCCGCAAAGCGGAATCTTCTACCACCCTTAACAACTTTCGTTACACGATTAATCACAACAACGCGTTCCTCATATTGTCTTTCTTCGGTTGTAGCAGTCATATTTTGTGTCATTTCTTTTACTTGATCACTCACGAAAAATACCTCCTAGAACTTTAGTCCGGCTTCACGAGCCGCATCAGCTAAAGCTTTTACACGTCCATGGAATAAAAATCCACCACGATCAAATACAACAGTTGTAATTCCAGCTTCAAGAGCTTTTTTAGCAACCATTTCGCCAACTTTTTGGGCAGCCTCAATATTTGAGCCATTAGCAAATTTATTTCCACTTTCAAATGTAGATGCAGAAACTAAAGTAACTTGTTTTTCATCATCAATAATTTGAGCTGATATGTGTTTATTTGAACGATATACAGCAAGACGAGGTCTAGCGGCAGTTCCTTCAACAACTGCTCTTACACGATCATGTCTTACACGACGTGAAACTTTTTTAGATTTTTTAACGATCATTTCCTATAGTCTCTCCTTTCTACTTAGCTTTCTTTCCTTCTTTACGACGAACATATTCACCTTGATAACGAATACCTTTTCCTTTATATGGTTCAGGTTTACGAATCTTTCGAACTTCCGCCGCAAATTCACCTACAACTTGTTTATCATATCCACTGATTTGGATTTCTGTAGGAGTAGGACAAACTACCTTAATACCTTCAGGTAATTTCATTGGTACAGTGTGTGAATATCCTGCTGAAACAACAAGAGTATCTCCTTGCATTTGTGCACGATAACCTACACCATTAATCTCTAATACTTTTGTAAATCCACTTGATACACCAACTACCATATTGTGAATTACAGCACGAGTTGTACCATGTAATGCACGATGATTTTTGTCATCACTTGGACGTGTTACATATATCACATTATCTTTTACTTCAACACCTAGATCGTGATTAAAGTTAAAACTTAATGTTCCTTTCTCACCTTTAGTAGTGATGCAATTACCTTCAACCTTTACTTCAACACCTTGAGGAATATCAATATGTTTATTACCAATTCTTGACATATATATACCTCCTACCAAACAAAGGCTACGACTTCGCCACCAAGCTTATTAAGACGAGCTTCACGATCAGTCATAATCCCATTTGAAGTTGAAATAATTGCAATACCTAAACCATTTAAAACTTTAGGAAGTTCATTTGCTTTGGCATAAACTCTAAGTCCAGGTTTAGAAATTCTTTTAATACCTTTAATAACACGAGTTTTTTCAGCATACTTTAAAGTTACTTTAATTACTCCTTGTTTGCCATCTTCGATTTTTTCATATTCACTAATATATCCTTCATTCTTTAACACATTTAAAATTTCTAATTTTAAACGTGATGCTGGCATCGAAACAGTTGCATGTTTCATTTGATTAGCATTGCGAATTCTTGTTAACATATCAGCAATTGGATCAGTCATCACCATAGAATAACCTCCTTCTACCAGCTAGCTTTCGTAACGCCTGGGATTAGTCCTTCATATGCTAATTCTCTAAAGCAAACTCTACATACTTTGAATTTGCGATATACAGCATGAGGACGTCCACAACGTTCACATCTAGTATAGTTTCTTGTTGAAAATTTTGCTGGACGAGCACATTTTACTTTTAATGATTTTTTAGCCATTATTTACCTCCTACTTCTTTGCAAAAGGCATGCCTAGATAACTAAGTAGAGCACGACCTTCTTCATCAGTCTTCGCAGTAGTTACGATAACGATATCCATACCACGGATCTTTAATACTTTATCATAATTGATTTCAGGGAAAATTAATTGTTCCTTAACACCAATTGTATAATTTCCTCTTCCATCAAATGAGTTAGGATTTACACCACGGAAATCCCTAACTCGAGGTAATGCAATTGAAATTAATTTATCATAGAATTCATACATTCTTTCGCCACGTAAAGTAACTTTTGCACCAATTGACATACCCTCACGAAGTTTGAATACGGCAATTGATTTTTTAGCTTTTGTAACCAAAGGTTTTTGTCCTGTGATTTGAGTTAAATCTTCAACTGCAGCATCTAATAACTTAGAATTGCTAATTGAATCTCCTACACCCATATTAACTACAATTTTATCAATTTTAGGAACTTGCATAACAGTTGTATAACCGAATTGTTCAGTTAATTTAGCCATTACTTCGTTCTTGTAATGTTCTAATACACGATTCATAATTTTTGCAAGGCTCCTTTCTAATTATTAATGACAGTACCAGAAAGTTTACAATAACGAACTTTCTTACCATCTACTACTTTATAACCAATTTTTGTTGGTTTCTTTTGAACAGGATCTAAATATGCAACATTAGATACATGAATAGGTGCTTCCTTTTTTGTAATACCACCATCAGGATTAGCGTTTGATGGACGATTATGTTTTGTAACGATATTAACACCTTTTACTACTACACGATTCTTTAAAGGATATACTGCAAGAACTTCACCTGTTGTATAAGTTCCATGATTTGGTTTATTTTTTCCTGTAGTAACTACTACTACATCACCTTTTTTTAGTCTCATATACGCGTTTTCCTTTCTATAGTACTTCTGGTGCTAAAGAAACAATTTTCATGAAATCTTTTTCACGTAATTCTCTAGCAACTGGACCAAAAATACGAGTACCACGAGGATTTTTATCTTCTTTAATAATAACTGCAGCATTATCATCAAATTTAATATAAGAACCATCTGGTCTTTTTACAGCTTTTTTGGTACGTACTATTACTGCTTTTACGACATCACCTTTTTTTACCATACCACTAGTTGTTGCAGATTTAACTGAACAAACACAAATATCTCCAATAGTGGCAGTTTTGTGGAATGAACCACCTAAAATTTTAATAATCAAAAGTTGTTTTGCGCCAGTATTATCGGCTACATTGACTCTAGTTTCTTGTTGAACCATAATCTACCTCCTGATTAAATAATTACAGCTTCTTGAACTATCTTCACTAAACGGAAACGTTTGGTTGCAGAAAGTGGACGAGTTTCCATAATTTCTACAATATCTCCTTCTTTAGCAGTATTTAGTTCATCATGAGCTCTAAATTTCTTTGAATATTTTACTCTTTTTCCATATAAAGGATGTTTACGATAAGTTTCAACTAAAACAGTAATTGTTTTATCATTTTTAGCAGAAACAACTCTACCTACGTAAACTTTACGACTATTTCTTTCCATCGTCTACCTCCCACTACTTAGATGTGCGTTCTGTAAGAACGGTATAACATCTAGCAATTTCCTTTTTTACTTTCTTTAACTGAGCAGTATTTTCTAATTTACCAACTTCAGCTTGAAAGCGTAAATTAAATAATTCTTGTTTTAATTCGTTAATTTTTGTTTGGATTTCAGATTCGCTTAAATCGCGAAGTTTACCAGCAGGTGTTTGCTTTTCTGCAATTTTTTTTGCAACTTTTTTATCAACTTTAACTTTTGCTGCCATTAACGATCACCACTTTCTCTTGTTACAAATTTTGTTTTAACTGGAAGTTTATGCGCAGCAAGTCTTAATGCCTCACGTGCTGTCTCTTCTGATACTCCAGCAATTTCAAACATAATTGTACCATCTTTTACTACTGCTACATAGCCGTCTGGAGCACCTTTACCAGAACCCATACGAACTTCTAGCGGTTTTTTAGTTCTAATATTGTGAGGAAAAATTTTAATCCAAACTTTACCATCACGTCTCATATAACGAGTCATTGCAATACGAGCTGCCTCAATTTGACGATCAGTAATCCAAGCACCTTCTAAAGATTGTAAACCATATTCACCAAATGCAATAGTCTTTCCACCTTTAGCTTTGCCTTCATAACTTACACGATGAGGACGACGATATTTAGTTCTTTTAGGCATTAACATAACTACTTATCCTCCTTACTTGGAACAGTTTTTTTGGCTTCAGGTAAAACTTCACCCTTATTAATCCAAACTTTAACTCCAAGTTTACCATAAGTAGTTGCTGCTTCTGCAGTTGCATAATCAATGTTAGCACGGAAAGTATGAAGAGGAACACTTCCTTCTGAATACCATTCACTTCTTGCAATTTCAGCACCACCAAGGCGTCCTGAAACCATTGTTTTAATACCTTTGGCACCAGCTTTTAGAGCTTTTTGGATAGCCATTTTTTGTACACGTCTAAATGATGCACGATTTTCTAAATCTTCTGCCATCTTGCGAGAAACAATTCTTGCATCTTTATCAGACTCCGCTTGTTTTACTTCAACAACAGTTAAGAAAATTGTTTTACCAGTTATTTTTTCAAGTTGTTTTACAGCTTCATTTTTCTTTGAACCTTGTGATCCAATTACAAGACCAGGTTTTCCAGCATGAATTGTAACAATTACTCTTTTACCTGTACGTTTTGTTTCAATACGTGAAACATATGCAGATTTATAAAAAGTATTTAAAAATTTACGAATCTTTAAATCTTCGTGTAAAAGGTCTGCAACTTTTGTTTTAGGCGCATACCATTTTGCATCCCATTCACGGATAATTCCGATTCTTAACCCGATTGGATTTACCTTTTGACCCATATGTTTCCTCCTTCTAGTTATTATCTGCCACTACAACTGTAATGTGGCTAGTTCTTTTCAAAATTCTATTGCCGCTTCCCTTCGCACGCGCTCTCATTCTTTTAAGGGTTGCACCTTCATTAACATAAATTTCTTTTACAACAAGTTGATTAACGTCCATACCATAATTATGATCAGCGTTTGCAACTGCTGAATTTAAAACTTTTAAAATAGACTCAGTTGCAGTACTCTTAGTACCATGTAAAATACCTACTGCTTCTCCTACTTTTTTACCACGAATTAAGTTGACTACTAGTCTTGCTTTTCGAGGTGATACTCTAATTGATTTTGCCATTGCTTTTGCTTCTGCCATATTTTTCACCTCTACTTCTTAGCAGCTTTCTTATCCTTGCCGTGACCACGATAAGTTCTAGTTGGTGCAAATTCACCAAATTTATGACCTACCATATCTTCAGTTACATATACTGGTAAATGCTCTTTACCATTATGTACTGCTACTGTGTGTCCCACGAATTCAGGATAGATTGTTGATCTTCTAGACCAAGTTTGAATTACTTTCTTTTGATTGGCTTCATTTAATGAAACAACTTTTTTCATTAAATGTTCATCAATAAAAGGACCTTTTTTAAGTGAACGTGACATATATTTGGTTCCCTCCTATTTATCATTTCTACGACGAACGATAAGTCCGTTAGATTTATTTTTTGTTTTTCTAGTTTTAAGACCAAGAGCAATTTTGCCCCAAGGAGTCATTGGTGCTTTTCTACCAATTGGTTGACGTCCTTCACCACCACCATGTGGGTGATCATTAGGGTTCATAACAGAACCTCTGACTGTTGGGCGAATACCCATATGACGAGTGCGTCCTGCTTTACCAATATTAACAAGTGAATAATCTAAATTTCCTACAACACCAATTGTTGCACGACATTCATTTAAGATACGACGTACTTCACCACTGCCAAGGCGAACTAAAACATAACGATCTTCACGACCAAGAATTTGGGCATTTGCACCTGCAGCTCTTGCAAGTTGTCCTCCATGACCTGGATGTAGTTCAATATTATGAATAGTTGTACCAACAGGAATATTTACAATAGGAAGAGCATTCCCAACTGTGATATCAGCTTTTTCACCAGACATTACAGTTTGACCAACCATTAAATCTTTAGGCGCTAAAATATAACGTTTTTCTCCATCGGCATATGCAAGTAACGCAATATTAGCACTACGATTTGGGTCGTATTCAATTGTCTTTACTACAGCTGGAATATTATCTTTGTTACGTTTAAAATCAATTAAACGATATTTTCTTTTTTCGGCTCCACCTTTATGACGTACAGTTATTACACCTTGAGCATTACGTCCTGCTTTTTTATTAAGAGGAACTAAAAGGCTCTTCTCAGGAGTATCGGTTGTAATTTCATCATAAACAAGTACTGTCATATTTCGTCTACCATTGGTGGTAGGTTTATATTTTCTAATAGCCATATTTTCTTCCTCCTATCCTATAGTTCAAATACATCGATTGTTTGGCCTTCTTCAAGTCTTACAATTGCTTTTTTGTAAGCTGCTTTAAAGCCTTCATATCTTTGTAATCTTTTTGCTTTTCGATGAACATTGATTGTTCTAATCGCTTTCACTTTTACATTAAAAATAGCTTCAATTGCTTTTTTAATTTCTACTTTATTTGCATCTACTGCTACTTCAAAGGTATATTGAAGTTTGTCTACTAAACCACTTGACTTTTCAGTGATGATTGGTCTTTTAATAATATCATAATGTGACTTCATTATTTAAGAACCTCCTCAAATTTTTCTACCGCTGTTTTAGTAATCACTAAATGTTTAGCATTCATCATTTGATAAACTGAAATATGATTATATTGACCAACTAAAACATTAGGTAAATTGCGCCCTGCAAGTTCAACATTACCATTTGCTTCATCAAGTGCTAAAACTACTTTATCATTTTCTAAATGAAATGTTTTTAATACTTCAACTAAACCTTTTGTTTTAAAAGTATCAAGGGTAAGTTGATCTAAAACAACAATATGGTTATCACGTACTTTTGAACTTAATGCACAACGCATTGCAAGTCTAACAACTTTTTTATTGATTTTAATAGCATGAGATCTCGGAGTTGGTGCAAAAACAACACCACCACCACGCCATTGTGGAGAACGAATTGAACCTTGTCTTGCACGTCCTGTTCCTTTTTGACGCCATGGTTTGCGACCACCACCACGTACTTCTGAACGCGTTTTAGCTTTTTGGGTACCTTGTCTCATTGCTGCACGTTCAGCAATAACTGTATCATAAATTGCTTGTTGATTGTCCTCAACTCCAAATACATGATCGTTTAATTCAAGTTCACCAACATTAGAACCATTTTGATTATATAATACAACTTTTGGCATGTGTTAACTCCTTTCTTTTAAGCTAATGCTTCAGGGTTAAGTTCTGGCTTTTTAGCTTTAACAGCATTTGTTACAACTACATATGAGTTTTTCGCTCCAGGAACATTCCCTTTAATTAAAATTACATTATTTTCAGCATCATATTTAACAAATTCAAGATTTTGAACTGTTTTAGTCACACCACCCATACGACCTGGTAATTTTTTACCTGGTTTAATACGAGCAGGTTGAATGGAACCCATTGAACCAGTTCCGCGATGATATCCAGAACCATGAGCTGCAGGTCCTAAATGATAGTTCCAACGTTTAATTACACCTTGGTAACCTTTACCTTTAGAAATACCTGTAACATCTACAAGTTCACCAACATAAAATATATTTCCTTTAACCTCTTGTCCAACTTCAAACGCTAGCATCTCTTCCCCAGCGATTTCTTTAACGAAGCGCTTAGGGGCTGTTGAAACTTTTTTTACGTGTCCAAGTTCAGGTTTAGTTGCTAAATTTTCTTTTTTATCAGCATATCCAAGTTGAACTGCTACGTAACCATCAGTTTCAATAGTCTTTTTTTGTAATACTACGTTCGGAGTTACTTCAATTACTGTAACTGGGATTAAAGTGCCAGCATCAGTAAAAATTTGTGTCATTCCGATTTTCTTACCTAAGATTCCTTTGGCCATGAGTCTACCTCCTATTTCTCAATTATTTTAAAACGATATCGACACCAGATGGAAGTTCTAAATGAACAAGCGCATCCATTGTTTTAGGAGTCATATTTACAATATCAATTAAACGTTTATGTGTACGTCTTTCAAATTGTTCACGACTATCTTTATACTTATGAGGTGAACGAATAATTGTAAATACTTCCTTTTCTGTAGGTAGCGGAATTGGTCCAGATACTTTTGCACCAGTTCTCTTACAAGCTTCTACAATTTTTTTCGCAGATTCATCAAGTAATCTGTGATCATAAGATAACAATCTTATTCTTAATTTTTTTTCTTTTGCCATGTTTATCCTCCTAGCTTGATTTTAATAAGCTTTCGGCTCCATACGAATTACCTGACTACACATATCCATGACAACTCTACCGTGTGTGTCAGCAACCTCGCATATCTATGCCTTCTTTTTAGCCTTTTATATTATACATATTTTCCATTTTTTTGCAAACCAGATGCATTTTTTTATAAATTCTTTTATTTTTTGTTTCATTTTTTTAATTATTAAATCATTTTTTCCTATTTACAAAAGCCAAACAAAAAACTAGTTTGTTATATTCAAACTAGTTTTTCTATTTGGTTAACTTTAATTTTACTTTTTCTTCCTTAATAGTACAATTGCCCCACTGAAAAGCCCTATCCATGTTAGCA